>Ga0335085_10000040_pt1 | contig 455708 bp, 648 predicted proteins | sample Lox_Sample_45_FD_206712 | JGI IMG/M metagenome (GOLD analysis project Ga0335085, IMG submission 206712) | Soil microbial communities from Loxahatchee National Wildlife Refuge, Florida, United States - Lox_Sample_4.5 | ecosystem: Environmental > Terrestrial > Soil > Wetlands | place: USA... | reverse complement strand
CCCACAATATTTAATACTCGAAAGTTGGTATTGAATAAGCATGGGAACGTCTACAACCGACCTTTTCAAAGGTTCACCATTTTGGCAAAACGTCCGCAAAGGGCTGTTCGTGCTTCAGGATTATGATTGGGAAGCGACTCTGAACACCCTACCTCAGATATTTGACATCGATCAATCCATAGTCGAGGAACTCCAGACCCGTGAGCAACTCGTGCTCTCTCTCAGCGGTCAGTCCATCGTTAACGGCGAACTGGTTACCGGGTCGCTCGATTCGGCGATCATCGAAGCCGGGTTGCCCCCAAATGGGCATTACAACGGTGAATTCCTTACGCTTCAGTGGGTCTACCAGTTCATTATTCTCGAAGGCGTCACCAATGTCTTCTGGAATAAACCGCTTGGCGAGTGGCCTGTCAGCATAGTGGTGCTGGCGGAAAAGAAGCTTCGATTCCTGACCTACGTGGCAGCCGTCCTGTGCTTGCTCGAAGAGGGGCAAATCAAGGGAGCCCCGACCAAAGAAAGTTTCATGACCCTCAAACCGATGGTACAGGCCCGCATTACGAAGATCATTGAGACGCTTCTGTCTAAGACCCATGATTACGGTGAGAGCTACCGCCGCCATGGGTTGCAGGGTACGATCCCGCGTTTGTGGGACAAGATCGCCCGGTACGCTCAATTGAGTGCGCTCGGTCGCGAAGCTAACTACGAACCGAAAACAGACGCCGTGAAGGACCTGCTCGGCTACTCCGTGATTGCGTGGAGTCTGGTGCGCGAACTGTACATGTTCGAATCGCACCCAGTACCGGAGCTACCGACAATCACCATCAACCTTAATGGGAAGAACATCCCGTTATTGCGGGAATCGATCTCGTTTGAGGACATTGTGGAGCACGTGTACGGTGCTGGCTCAAAGCGAATGCCGACCGTGATCTACCACAAAAAGTCCGGTTCCGGGTCATTGCATCGCGGACAGAAGGTTTCCATTGAAGATGGGATGCGCATCTCTGCGGTAGAGACAAACTGCGCTTAAGGAAGGTATCATGCCATACATTCGTAACCGCGAGGAAATCGACGCTCTCCTCGTAGACCTGTTTCCGGTGATGGAAAACGTCGGAGACCTTAATTACGTCATTACCCGCCTGACCCTGCACTCCCTGTTGGACGCGGGGCTCAAGTACGAGAACATCAACAACACCTTCGGCACCCTCGTCATGTCCCTGATGGAGATGTATCGCCGCGTTGCTGCTGAGTATGAGGATGTGAAGATTCGAGAGAACGGCGACGTGCCGGAGATCATCGAAATCACCGAGAAAATCCGGGCTCTTGCCACACGCTTGCCAGCTAACCTGTCTGCTGATACACTACAAGCACACGGTTAACTGGAGCGTTCTATGTCCAAATTGACGGTTCCGATGGTCGGCCCGAAGTTGACCAAGAGCCAGAGTGCAATGATCTCGAAGGCGAAGAAAGCCCTCGTCGCCACGGGTGATCCCACCAACATTATCGTCGCCAAGAATCTTCGCGGCGGATTGCAAGTCATCAACTACCTGTTTGAGTCACAGCGCAAGATCGAGAAAGTCGCCCCCAAGGGATTCAAGGTCGAGCCCATTACGATTGAGCCGACGACCCTCAAGGCGACAGGTGCGTGCGTGGCAGCACAATGGTTGATCGTCTGCATGATGGAACGCCTGCAAGACGGCGGACTGACGGTCATCAAGAAGAACGGAAAGCGTGTGGTCTATGGGGCTCGTCCTAAACAGAACTGACGACGATTTTGAAAAGGGTTGGGGTTTATTCTTCGACGCGGACGGTCGTGTCACATGGGGAATGGACTCCGGCTGGGGTCAATGGCTTCCCCGGTGGTTCAAGCAGGCGATCTGTACCGTGCTGAATAGCCTCGCCTGTATGCGTCACGGGCATAGTGATTTTGATGTGCTCTACTGGAAGCTGGAGCCCGAAGAGCGGTTCGAGCCGCCCCGCTGCACCTATTGCGGTACTGAACTTCCGGTGGACGGCAAGTACGTGACCGAAGATCAACTCGTCAAACCGCACTGGAGAGATGTGCCGCCCGTCCCCGGCATCGACTATCCGTTGGACTTCACCTTGCCGGAAAACCAGAAGCTCTATGAGGCCCTCGTTGCGGCAGGCGTGACGCCGTGGGACATCGCTACTGAAGACTACGCCATCCCGTCAGACCCTTCCCAGTCTTCCGATTCGGATGAGCCGTTGAACTAAGGACGCGATCTACAAACGCCTTCCCCTGCTCAAACGACATTTCCTTGATGATTGCCTTCAGTTCTGCCGCCATGCAACCGGGGCACAGATCGATATCTTGAAAATCCGTTGAGTTAGAACCTGCCGCATCGAGTCCTCGATGCACGGGAACCTTAAATCTGCCCTGCTCGACCGAGTCCGGGGCACCGCAGCGATCACAATCCACGACTTTGCGTTCCATGAAAATAATCCTCCTCGTTATGTAATACCCAATTTCAAACTCATATATAGAGGACTACCTTGAGTTTGCAAATCACAGATGCGCTCCGAAAAGAGTTACGCCCGCAGGGGCGTCAGAATAAGAATATGTACCTCTTCCGTTGTGCGACTGAAGGATGTCCCAACGAGTTTTGGGTGGAACCGAGACGTTTTGAAAAGCATAAAGGATTTTGTCTCAAATGTGTGAGACGAAATTCAATGCTGCAAATCCTTCCGCATCAACGGGGAAAGATTCTCCGTCCGTATGAGTGGTTGTTAAATAGGCTCCGTCATATCTCGGAGAAACGAGACGTTGAGGTCGATCTGACCTATGAAGAATTCTTGCAGTTCACGAGGGTGTCCGAATGTCATTACTGTGGTTCAGCCATCTCGTGGACAAAACACAACATGGGAAAGACCGGGAATGGTCGAACAAATTTAGATAGAAAAAACAACGAAGAAGGGTACTCAACGGAGAACTGCGTGGTCGCATGTATTGTTTGCAATCGGATTAAGAATAACTATCTCTCTTATGAGGACATGATGCGGCTAAGTCCGATCCTTCGACAGATTCTCCCATCCAAAAATTGGGTAGAAACTCACAAGAAAAGCCGCTTTCCGGGGGTTGCATAATGGTTACGTTTACGCAAGGCACAACGTTGGGTCCGAACAATCTCTCAATCCTTGTTCGAGATGCGAACGGGGCTCTGATCGACCCCGCACTGTTGAACTACACGATTTTCAAGATCACTGACACCATCCCCATGAAGATCGATCAAGCGTATGAGTGGGATTTGCACCAGCCGCAGAACATGGCTGGCGGCCCGCCGCTCCCGCCTGAGGGCTGGACATTGGCAAGCCTGCCTCAGCAGGTGCCGACCCGTGTATCCCAAGGCGCTTACTATGTGCCGATCACGATCCCTACCACGTGGAAGGGCGTCTATCGTCTGGTCTGGAACCTTCAGCTTTACTCCACCAACTGCCCGATTGACACCGTGCAGGAAACTTTCGTGGTGCAGAACGTCGATCCGACCAACCCCGGCTTCGAGGCACCCTCGACCGTCATCGCTGTGCCGCCATCCATCGTGAACGTCGGCAACGCAACTCCGGAGATGATCGCCAAGGCGGTCATGTACGTCCGCTGGAACCTATCGGATACCAATCCGGATCGCAACTATCATTTCCGTCCGCCAACCCCCGGTCGCGTGGTCGCAGGCTTTAACACCCGCGTCGGCTTTATCTGGCTGGACACCCAGATTCTCATGGCATTGGATCAGGCGATCTCCATGCTGAACCTGTACAACCCGAAGAACATTTACAACTGGACGCTGGACACGATTCCGAAGGACTGGGGCAACATCGCCGCTCTCGGTGCCGCTGGGCTCTGTCTGTCAAGCGAAGCCATCCGCTGGGCAGGCGATCAGTTCGCGTACTCATTGAACGGCGTCACGCTGGACATCAATAAGGCTGACCTGTATCGCGGACTGGGCGATGCATACATGCAACAGTTTAACAACATGGCACCGTTGGTGACCGCGAACCGTCCAGTCAGCGTCGGCTTGCGTCAGCAGCGTTGGTTGCTGGGATAAAAATGGTTGAACAACTAATCGTTCTGAATTCGAGCTATGTGGGCAGCCGCGATCTGTGGTGGGTGGATGACCCCGCCGCCACGAAAGGCTACAACATCTACCGTGCGTTCGATCACCCGACTCACTGGATCAAGATCAATGAGACTCCTCACGTCGGCCACTTCTATCGCGATATGTCTTCGTTGGAGCAGGTGACCTATACGGTTCAGCCGCAAGACTGGATCGAGCAGGGCAACGTCATCGACAATGTCCTCGGCAATCCGCTCAACGTTGGACGCTGGGTGCTTCGCGTGCCCGATCACATCTACAGTGACGTAGTCAAGGGACGCCCGGTCATCAGTAACGATGTCAACGATGTCACCGTCATCATGGATGGGCAATCGTTCCGTCCGGCCCGCGTCAACGGGCTCGACCGTGAAGTTTGGTTGCAGATGGACAATACGGTGCCGCTTGGCGGCTCAACGTCAGCATATCCGATCAAGTCCAACGGCGTCGTATGGCAGGCGGACTACTCCGGGGTGAAGACCTTTCAAGTGGTCTACAAGAAGCTCCAAAACTTCGTCGAAGTTTACGCCTCGCTGATTCGCACCTTCTATACGGTTGTCCCGGTTGGCGACAAAGGTGAATGCCACGCGCCCGGTGCGCACGGCAGCATCATCGTCAACACGATGGAAGTCGATCAGATCACGTGGGAGTACCAAGAGATGGTACGCCGCAACGACTGGCTCTTTGAGCAGGTGGGCGAACCCGCCTATCTGTTGTTCCGCAAAACCCGTGGTGAGCTTTGCGGCTGCTCCAACACCGGGCTCAACTCGGCACGCACCGCCTGCCCGGTATGTTTCGGCGTCGGTATCGTTGGCGGTTACTACGGTCCTTACGATTTCGTTTACGTCCCACCGGACACCGCTTTGCAGGTGGAACTGAACGAAGGTGGTCGCAAGGTGACTCGTGATTCGGGAAGCTTCCTCGGTCCTACGCCCATCGTTCAGAACGGCGACCTTATTGTTCGCCGCAACTTCGAGCGTCTGGTGATTTCCGGGGTGACCTACAAGAACCCTCGCGGCATTCTGTTAATGCAGAGCTTCAATACCAGTCTCTTGGATGAGGGCGATACCCGTTATCTGATCCCGATTAACACCGGGCTGCCAACGATTTACAACCCTGTGGTTCACAAAGACCCGCAGGATGGCAAGGCTAGCCCGTACACCGGGCAAGGCAGCGGGGAGCCGATCTTCGATCCGCGCACGGTGCCGGGTAAGGACTGGGAGAATCCGCACATTCCTATCGGTCGCACGGTCACGTTTGGGAAGATACAAACTTAACATGGTCATTTATCTCATTAGGAATTTGAAGAACGAAAAAGTCTATATCGGAAAAACCGAGAAGAGTGCGGCGGATCGTTGGAAAAAGCATATCGCGGCGGCTCTGACTGAATGCAGCCCGTTCTATATTCACCGAGCTATTCGTAAGTATGGGGTCCCGGCGTTTCAGGTTGAAATTCTCGCTGAGGCTTCTTCTCCGGCTCAGCTTGATCGATTAGAAAAACAGTTCATAGCGGAATACCGCAGCAATGACCCGGCTTTCGGTTACAACATGACTGTTGGTGGTGAGGGCGGGTGGTTTAATCAATACGTCGAACACCCGAAGGGGATGCTGGGCAAGAAGCATTCCGAGGCGACACGACAGCGGATGTCTAATGCCCATCAGGGGTTGGTGGATGGTCAAAAACACCCGATGTTCGGGAAGACTCATCCTGAAGAAACAAAAGAACAAATTCGTAAAAGCACGTCGGCGGCTTTGAAACGCATTTGGGCTGAAAAGAAGGCTCAGGGATTGCCGATGGGTCGATGGAGACCACAGATTCAGACATAAATGGACTTTCGAACAATAAAGTAGAGGGCAACGCTATGGATGCAAAAGTTTTAGCAGGAACACTGGCAAAATCAGCCCGTATCCTCGTCGAAGACGACGTTCCGAACTCCAATCCGGAGCTTCAGAAGATGGTCGGCGACCCTGACGACGCTCGCATTTCGACGTTCGCGCAGACCAAGCCGAATCCGGGCACTCTTCAGTTGCCCAATCCGCTCTCCCCGATTGAGGGCGATGAAATTTTCTTTGCCTACATGATCCCCGGTGCGACTTTCCAAGCCCATGACGGCAGCCAATGGAACATTCTGGACTATCCGTGGCAGGGCATGGTGCACATCGAGAACCGCTGGTACCCGCGTTGGAACGCACAGGTCTCGGTTTACGATGTCCGCCGCTCCATCGATCAGTGGGTGGAACCAATTCAGCAAACTGTCCCACCGCCGCCTCCGGGTGTCGATTACGGCACATTGAAGGTTCGCATTGTGGACGACAAGAACACGGACGCTGACGCGCTTCCGCAGGTTCGCCCGACTGTTTCGGGAGGCTGGTAAACGGCTATCTGAAGCATAAATAGGGGCTTTGGATGTACGTTTATCGCAGAACCAACACGAAGACTGGCAAAGTGTACATCGGGAAGACAACGCGGACTCCTGAGGAACGCTGGATCAATTTGCTTGCCGAAGTGAAGCGTGGAAGCACTAATCCAGTGCATAACGCGATTCGTAAGTACGGCGCTGCTGCTTTCAAAACTGAGATTTTACACGTCGCGAAGACCTTTGAAGAGTTGAACGCGATGGAAACCTTCTTTATCGTTCTGCACCAATCCCATAAACCTGAAAATGGTTACAACCTTACCCTCGGTGGTGATGGTGCGGCTCCGGGTGAATTGAATCCTATGTGGGAAAAAACCCACACGGATCAAGTCAAAGCTAAACTTCGGGCTCTACGTTTAGGAACGAAAAATAGTCCGGAGTCTAATGAAAAGAGAAGTAGAGCGACATCCGGTGAACGAAACGGTTTCTTCGGGAAGACTCATATAGGTCAAGGATTAGAGGGTTGTCGTAAAGGTGGACAAAGCCATCGAGGTAAGAAACGCAGTCTTGAAACTCGAAATCGAATTCGTGAGGCTGTAAAAGCTCATTGGGCGGGGAGGGCTTAAAATGATCGATTTAACTGGGGCCAATCTCGTCGCTTACCTAATGCGCATCATCCGGGACGTTATCTACAAGAATCCCCGGTTTCGGAACGCATTGGGCGACGTGACGTACCCAATGAATTCGAACCCGACCACCGCCCTTCGCTGGAAGGACGTGCAGGTCATCGTTAAAAGTGTCACTACGTCCGGCAACCGTTTCTCACCCGACTATTTCATGTGCACGCAAATTGGCCGCGCCATCCTCGCGAAGGTCGCGGATAAGGATGGCCTGTTCGTGGAATGGATCAAAGAAGTCGATCCCACCCACAAGACCCCGCAACCCGGCGTTTACTACATGAACGTCGATTTTGTGGATGAGCGTACCCGCGACATCGGCCTGACAGTGCAGAAGTACACGTGGGCGGAAGGCAACTACAAAAACGCTGTCGGTTCCATCGTTTATTTCAAACAGGGCCTGATCGATCCCGGCACATCGCAGCAGGTCGATTTGAATACGATCATCGCCCGTGATGGCGAGACTGGTGAACTCGTGCAGTTTACCGCATTGAATTCATCATTCGGCGGCACGATCATCCTTCTGACCCCGGTCACCAACCTTGTTCTGTACTTTGCGAACGGTATGCCGCTCGCACGCGAGACCGACTATTGGTATCAGCGCAACCTCAGCGTCGTGGTTGCGACCAACATTTCCGGACAAGTCCTGTTCAACATTCCAGAGCAGTACGTGACGATGGAACTGGTAGATCAGACTGGCTACGTATGGCGTCCCAACATTGATTATACGTTCTACGGCGGACCGCAATGGGTTCACAGTTCCCAGTGGACGCCGCCCGGAACCACAGTCACAGCGAACTTGGTAGTCAAAGTTAGCCCCCTGACTGGCAATGCAACCAACCCGGAGAACGTCCTGAATATCGGATTGCAGCCGGGGAGCCAGACGCTCGCCCCCAATCAGGTCGTCATCCAGACTTCTGGCGGCACTTACACGGCGGTGACGCCGAATCCAGATGGGACTGTGACCATCCCCCAGCTTTTGCAGCCGGGTGATAACGCCTACTGGAGCTTCCGTATCGACGCCGGACAATTTAAGGCGAAGGCTAAAAAGTACGAAGTCAATAGCTTAACGATTGTCGATCCGAATTCGATCAAGTTCGAGACCCCGGTCCCACCCCAGCCGCTTCCGGTGGGAGCCCCGCCGCCTGCGCAGGTGCAGGTCAACGCTGGCGATCCTATGTTAACCAGCACTGGTCAACATCAGTACGTCTTCCCCGGCCTTTGGCTGGCAATCGGCGACAACGTCTTCGTCGGCGATCAGGCGGCGATCCTCATCAGCCCGACGATGACCGAAACGCACGCGGTTTACGGCACCAAAGAGAACCTGACATTCACTTTGGAGTTCAAATCCAATGACTTACAGACATCTTCGGAGATGTCCGAGATGGTCAAGCAGTATTTGCTCATCACCAGCCGCAAGGATGTCGAGGCTGATGGTCTGACCATCTATGAGATGACCCGCGACTTCCGAGGCGAGATGCGTGACCCCTCCGGCACCGCGACCAACTACGTCTACGACGTGTCGTGCACGGCGGCAGCCGACTGGAAGGTCTATAAACCATTGGTTACACGGCTGTTGAGCTTTGAAATTTCCCAAATGGCGACTGTGACGGGTACTACCAGCCGCATTGAAAACACCCCGCGCATGACCGCGTTCGGGGCGTCTCGATTTATTCCGGCGTATGTCTAGCTTACAGGCAAACGCGAGAAACCATCTTCCGTAACCACTAATTAGAACGACATATTTGGAGGAATTCAATGGCAGTTTACGAATTCAAATGTGAGAAGTGCGGGGCGATCCGCGACATTGTTCAGCCGATAGGTTCGGCAACATTCGAAGATCGAGAATGCTTAAAGTGTGGGGGCGTTGCGGTTCACCGCATCACCGCCGCAGCCGTCCTGACAGGCGGCATGTCGAATGCGTCCGACGACGTGAAGATCGGACAGGCAGCAGCCAAACGCTGGGACCGTATTTACGAACGTAGAGAAGAGCGCAACAAGGTTCGTGAGGCGGCTGGCAAGCGTGCTGTGCAAGAAACGATTGCTGGGTCTGGCGATTCCGACTATCAGTTTTCTGGAGTCGAGAGTAGCGATAAGAAATTGACGTTCGTTGAACTGCCGAAACCGCCAAAGGAAGACTAAAGGGCTCAGAAATCGCAGATTTGACGACAAATGAACTATGGGCTTCCTAGTTGAAGTCCATTTTTAAGAGGGAAAACCCATGGCACTGTTTACATCGTATGCCCCGCCCGGAGTATACACGCAGACTATTATTCAGACGAACGCGGCTCCGACGAATGGAACGCAGCGTGTACCCGTCATCATTGGCGAGGGTCAGCAATTTTTCGCAGTGAACAACGTCGAGTTGTTCCGTGGTTCCTCTGCGGTGCAGGATGATGAAGCGGTCAACGAAAATATCACGCCTCAAGTCACGGGTTTGACCCGCAACTTCCAGACGACCTATTTCCCGGTCACAGACGGTACTGGACACGGCACCGTCACAAACGATCCGAGCAAGGTTCAAGTTCAGGCTGTTGATTCGTCAGGCAACATCTTCCCAGTTACAGTGATCTCGCTCAACGGTGCAACAGGTCAGTTCAGCACACAGCAGATCATCCCGCAGGGCACCGAACTCACCATCGACTACTTCTTCAAACGTGGCGACACCTTTATCGGTGTGGGTGGTGTGGCTCCCTACAACGTGCCGGAAAGCCTGCTCTATCAGGTTCCGGTCACAGCGGCCCTGTACGTCAATTCCAGCGGTGCACTGACCCAGACGCAGAGCGGCAACATTCTCGCTCTCGGTCTTTCCACCCCCGGCGCAACAGGCAATCTCGTTACGATCCAGCTTGTGGATAGCGGCACCCCGGTCAGCCTCACGCTGGCTTCGGTTGCGGCCTCGGTTGGTTCGAGCGCAGTCTACACGGGTACGATCACTGGCGGTGCCGCTAACGCATTCGCCGGATATGTCTTCACGGTCTCCGGCTTCACCAACTCCGTAAACAACGGCACCTTCCTTTGCACTGCTTCGAGCATCACGACCCTTACCTTGGCGAACGCCAACGCGGTAATTGAGACTCATGCCGCGACCGCAGCTTCGGCTACGGGCGGTGTGGTTGATGCTCTGGCGGTCAGCGGGGCAGGTTCGGATGCGGTCACGATCAACATCCGCAACGCGAACGGCACGCTCCGCACGGTTGCAAGCCTCATCACTCTGATCGCGGCTGGCATCCCGACGCTGGACGGCGGGTTCCTTACCGCAGGTACTTCGACAGCGCCAACGCAGGCATTGACGGCAGGCGCATCGGTCGCATACTCAGGTGGTTCCGGTCAGAACAGCAACACAGTTTTCAAGGTCGCACACACCCCGGTGGTCGATGGCACCAACGGCGGCGTCGTGACAACCGATGTCACCAAGGTGACTGTTGAACTGAATGGCAACCCGGTAACGGTTGCATCGCTCGACGGTCAGCATGGTCTCGTCACACTGGCGAGTCCCGTGCCTCCTACCACGGCACAGGGCGGCACAACCTCTTCCTTGACGATCAGCTACTACTTCAACACGTGGCCGAACACGTTCGATCTGCTCCCCGATTCCAATGTGGAAGCAATCACGCTTGTCGGTCTCGGCCCGGATCGTGCAGACTTCATTCAGGGCACTGATTACGTGCTCGGCAAGGACTCCGCTGGTAACGGCACAGTGCAGTGGGGCTCCTATGTCACGGAAGCTATCGACATCTCTGCCGCTGGCGAGCAGGCGAACTTCACCCCGTCCGAGATTAACGCAACTCTCGCTGACGAAAAGGTCTACCTGCAACCGCTGACAGGCGCAGTCAACGGTAAGAACACAGTTTACTCCATCCCCGATGTTCCGGTGGATGGCAGCGGACAGGCAGTCGAAACTGACGATGTCAGCCTGATTCAGGTTTACGTCGGCAGCGATCCTCTAACCGCGTTCCTCAACGGCGCAGTCAAGGTTGCCCGTCTCGCTGGTGCAGCACAGACTGTAACTCTGTTCAATCCTCCGGCACCGTCAACGAGCGTCAGCAATCAGCCACTCGAACCTGTGGGTGTGTGGGCGAGCTACTACCGTAGCCGCTTGTCAGACCACCAGTATACGGTCGAGGTTGTTCAGCCCGGTTACGCTGGCAACGGCACCTTCATCATCTCCGACGAACTCCAGCGCGTTATGCCGCTGGTGACCTTCGCAAGTGCGACGGTTGCGCAGAACGCAGCCTTCCAAGCGACTGGCATCGTCTATCCGTTCAACTTCCCTGACATTCAGGCGCAAGCTGGTGCGGCAGTTGATGAAACGGTCACACTGACTTTCAACAATGACGGTACAAACGTTATCTCTCCTGCGGTCCCGGCTTCGGTCGCTATCGTTCAGGGTGCAGGCACTCTGACCTTCACGGCAACAACGCCGGGTGCAAATGGCAACAACGTTCAGATCGCAATCGATGCTTCGAGCCTCAACGCGATCCCGGTGAGCGTGGTCGGCGACGTGGTCACGATCTACGCCAACTGGAACGGCAACGCTACTGCTAACACTCTGGCTGTGATCCAGACATGGTTCCCGTCTGCTGAGACCATCAGCGGCGGTCAGATCGTATGCGTGGCTTCGGGTACAACCTCCGGTCAGGCAAGCACCACGGCGGCAACTCCGCTGGCTAGCGGCCATGATGCGGTTACGACTCCGGTCACCCACAGCTACACGGTCACTTCGACCAATTCAAAGGGTTCCGGTTCACAGGGCACCGCAATCGGCTACCTCGATCAGACTTACGAGGACGAGGTCACTGGCTTCCGCATCACGGTGGTCAATCCTGCCGATCACGCCGCTTACGGCGTGCCGAGCATCCCGGCGAGCTACAACTTCCAAGTCGGCGACGTGCTGAACTTCATTGTGAAGGCAGACGCCACTGGCGCAAATGCAGCGATCCGTCACTGCGGCAATCCGGGAACTGCTCCGGCTGAGTCTAACAACCGCATTGCGATTCCCGGTATTTGGACGATTGTGTCATCGAACTACGGTTCGACCGCTGGCGATACGGTGATCGTGAGCACCTTCGTGAAGTCCGGCAACGATCCGAACGTGGGCGAGTTCTACTACGTCAGCTACACGCGCAACAAGACGGCTGCCGACTACGCGATCCAGATGTACACCAACCCTGCCGACGCATACGCTGTGTATGGTCAGCCGAACACGGTCAACCGCGTTTCGCTGGGCATCCAGTTCATGTCGCAGAACGGTGTGCAGTTGTTCGGCGTCATTCAGGTTCCTGTGGTTCCGGGCACCAATCAGGCGTCCGATCAGGACTACATCAACGCAATCGCGTCTCTGGCAACTGCGCTGCCGGGTAGCAGCAGCAAGGCGAACGTTATCGTTCCGCTGAGCACCAGCCCGACAGTTCAACAGTACCTCAGCCGCTTCCTGACGAGTCAGGCGACGATCCGCAACAAGGGTGAGGCTATCGGCTTCATCGGTTACGATCAGTTCGCAACTCCGGCTTCGATGCGTCAATCGGCACGCAGCATCGCCAACAAGCGCATCATCGCCATCGGCACCCCGCTGTCCGGTGTGAACATCACCAACCCGTCCACGGGTGTGACAGTCGAGTACCCGGTCTCCGGCGAGTTCATCGCAGCGGCAATGGCTGGTTTGAACTGCAACCCGGCGAACGACGTGGCGACCACGCTGACGTTCCAGAATTTGGTTGGGTTCACCCGCCTGTTCATCAAGTACGATGATCCGACGATGGACCTGATGGCAGCGGACGGCTTAACCTGCATCTTGGACAACAATGGTTCGCTCAAGATTCGCCATTACAAGTCCACTGATCCGTCGAACCCGCTCACTTCCGAGCCGACTTCGACCACGATCTCTGACTACGTGGCTCAGGTGTTCCGCAGCGATCTCAACCAGTTCATCGGTCGCAAGATGCTGGACTCGCTCACCACAGACATTCAGGTGGTTTGCAATGCTCGCCTGAAGAGCTTGGTGGATCAGCAGATCATCGCTGGTTACAAGAGCCTGTCGGTCGTGCAAGACCCGGTCGATCCGACGCAGGCAGACGTTACTGTGACTTACCAGCCGCTCTTCAGCTTGCTGTATGTGAGCGTGGTCTTCACGGTCAACACGAACTTGAACAATGCATAAGGCAGAGGGCGGCAGTAGCCGCCCTTTGAATACTTGAGGCTGAGAAATGAAGATTCATCCGATTGTGACACAGGCGAATGGCATCATCAGCGTAGTGATCCAAGCTACATTCGTCGGTGATCCGACAGATGCAACGGACATTGCGAAGATCGGGGCGTTTGGCGATCCGCTGGTGAACATCGCTGGAAGCTTTGCTGACCCGCAGAATCCGTCGTTCACGTTCCAGTTCCCGACGACTGAGAAGTACGTGGGTATCACTACGCAACTCTCTTCTCAGACGGCGAATTTTATGTTGGCGTTGCCGAACGCGAGCAACCCCAACCAGCCAGCCCCAAATCAGGGGCCGTTGGATTGCATTACGACCAATCCGACTGAGGCTGCGACTGCTTGGTACAACGTGGTCGTGAGTCGTATTCAGCAGTCGATGATGGCACTTCGAGCCAAGATGATTGTGCCAGCATTGCCTGATTTCACGGTGTAAGAGGCGACATGAGCAAACTGATGGAACGCCGCGCAGCGGCAACGAAGAAAAGCACGATCCTCACGTCACCTGAAACTGTACGTGATGCGATTTCGATTGGTGAATCGCTTCTGAATCAGTGGATGCAGGAAGGGCTGGATGATCCAAAGGTCGATCAGTTGGCATCATCGATTGATTACCTGAAAGAAGTTTCAGCAGCACCAAACTCTGACAGCTATCTCGACGATTCGTACTCGCCGGAGATCGCACAGAAAGTAAAACAAGAGGTTGACATGATTGCAAATTGGCGTGGGGAACAACGCCCCGCAAAGGTAACTCAAACTGCTCCAGTCGGAAAGCCATCAATGGCGTCGAAGAAGGATGCCGCTGGTTCAGCGGATTCCGCCTTCGTGACCGACCGTGACGAGAAGGGTCAGCCGAAAGCTCCTGAAAAGGCTGATGTTCCTCGTTTGGCTGCTGATAAAGAAGCTGCACGCAAGAAAAAGAAGGAAGCGGAAGACCCGGCTGCTGGTGCCGCCCCGATTCCTCCTGCTCCTGCGGCTGCCGCTCCTGTGCCGCCTCCGGCTCCAGCCCCCGCTCCCGCTGCTCCGGCACCGGGCGGCCCGGTTGGTGATGGGTCTCTCGACACGCTGTTCGAGTCGCTGCCGAGCGAGTTCATCGCTCAGCTAGTGAAAGACCTTACGGGTCTGGAGGGCTTCGAAGCCAACAAGTCCGTGCAAGCTGCGGTTGAACGCCTCGCGGAAATTTTGAAGAATCGCCCCGTTGAGCCTGTGGCACCTGAAGCGCCGAAAGCTGCTTCGTCCAAGGCCGCGTCACCGATCTTCGACCTGAAGCGTTTTGGCGGTCTCGCCCTCGTCGGTTTCGAGGATGAGAAGGACGCCTCGGCAAAGGTTGCCGTTACGCCTCCGGGAATCAGCGAATCCCTCATGCACAAGCTGAAGGATGAGTACCCCGGCGAAAAAGACAAAGCCTATGCAACGGCATGGTCAATTCACAACAAGAAGGAATCTTCACAGCAGATCGAAGCTGCATTTGATGCAGGTGCGAAGTACGCGGCTGCCATAATCGCACGCAAGATTGCGAGTGGCAACGGTGGTGCTTGGTTCGTTCAGGATCAAGACACGATGGATGTGACAGACGGTGGAAGTCGCGTCCCTGAGATCGCGAAAGCGCACTCAGAGCGTGACGACAACACCGGGATCAAGCGTCCAGAAACGACAGCGCCTATCAAATTAGCAGCCGAGATGAGCACGAGCAAGGCTGTGAAGGAGGCGGAAAGGCTAGGCGAAACGCTGAAGCGCATGTATTTGGATGCAAAGCCGTTGGTTCAGACCAACAGTTCGCGTCCGGTGCGTGAAGCGGTTGAAGCCATTTTCCGCGCAGGCGACATGTTTGATGAGGCCGTGAAAGTCCTCAACAAGCAGGAGATTCAGGAAGAGTCGGCGGCAGAAGCCGAGAAGATCAAGGATGCCAAGGGCAGCAAAGGAAAGCAGTCCTCGGTGTTCGGTGGTCTCAAGCTGGTAGCCGCCGCTGAGTAAAGTTTAGCGGGTCGGGTTCGGGCACGCGAACTCAGGACCGTTACGTTACTTTGTGTGCGTTTGGAAACGCCCCGACCCGCTAAAGTGGTTCGCAGGTGATTTCGCAAAGACCGTTTACGCGGTCATTAAGTCAGAAGCCTTCTTTTTAGAGGCTGGAGGAAACAAACATGCCCCAAGGTGGATATGTATATCGTCAGGGCACATCGCCTAACACCGAGACAGTAATTTCGTCGCGGTTCAAGATTTTTACGGACGCCGTTGATGTCGGCAAGTTCGTGAAGCTCGGTGTGACTTCGGCGTTCAATTACAACGAATCGAAGACCATCGATCCGGTGCGCGGTCTTGGATACGGCGATCAGGTTGCGGAACTCGTTCCGAGCGTGACCCAGCCTTTGTCCATCTCGATCACACGTACTTGCCTGTATCTGGCGAACCTTATGCAGGTTCTCGGCTACAAGGCTGGCGTGTCGGGCGCTGTGCGTTCGCTCAAGCATCACCGTTGGCCGTTCGACATTAAGCAGGAGATCGTCTTCTCGCAGCTTGCATCGGAAGACCCGAACGTGGGTCAGGCGACTCTGGCAGACATCCCGAACGAGGGCGGTCTGAACAACCTCGGTAACCCCGGACTCTTCGCCATTGCAACAGTTTACGAAGGTTGCTGGATGGAGACTTATAACACGGGCTTCACGACTGATACCGCCGCAGTGCAGGAAGACTGCACGGTCATCGTCACCGACATTTTCGACGTGGCTGGCTCGGTGTACGGCGAGTTCCTCGACGCTGGTATGAACTCCGGCGATTCGACGGGCCGTTCACTCCTCTACAGCACATAACCATGATCTTCGCACGGAATGAGGGGGCGGCTTAAAACCGCCCTTTTATTTTGCTTTTCAATCCTTTAATAGGATGAATCCTCTCTTCCAAAAACGGGCACTCGAAGCACTCAATCAGATGTACAACGATCCTGATCGTGCGCAGTCAGGCATGTGGCATTCCGATCCCGACTATACCACCCAGAACGGTAAATTGATGGGCAAGGGCACCGAGGTTGAGGAAGGTGCGCTGAATGTTACCGCGCAGGAAGTCACCGATCCCGACACCGGAGACAATCTTGTCGAGGAGATGCCGACTATCGAAAAGGGCACGTTCTTCAAAGAGGGCGATCCGAACAAACAATATCAGGACGACGTGTGGCGGGACATCCTCCAGTCGCACGGCTATACTCCGAGTTCATTGAGCGGCATGGAATCATGGACGTACCCGGAGTGGCCGGACACGCAGATCGTGGTTCATGCCGACGAAGCCGGGCCGTTCTGGATGATGCTCGACGAGGGCGAAATCGAGGTTTGGAGCCGCAACACTGAAGACCTCGCCGACATGTTGCAGATCATGGACGACCCGAACCCGACATCTGAGCCCGTCGTTCACGAGAAAACTTACAATCCGACTGATGATGAGAAAAAGTGGTTGAAGGACATTGGCATCAAAGCCAGCCTCAAGAAAAAGGCTGCGGTCGGCGGCGATTTCGACAAACGGTTCAAGGAACTGGCTGACGACCCAAATAGCAAGTACGAACGTGCCTGCTATCTGATTGCCGATGACGATGAGCTTTGGAACATGGTCGCCGACTATGTTTCTGTCCCTGATGCTCCCATCGAAAAGCTGGCTCCGATCATCAAGACTATTCCTGCGTTCGTACCGAATCAGTGGACGCAAGGCAAGTGCTTGTATCGCGGCGAGCCGGGGTACTACGGGGAGTATAACGAGAAGTATCACAACGAGGGAATCCCGACGTGGACTGGGAGCCATCGTGAAGTCACATCGTGGTCTTCGAACTGGGACACCGCCAAATACTTCGCCGAAAACCGTGGGTTCGTTTGGCAGACCGTAGGCAAGATCAAAGGCGTGGCTCTCGCCGACATTTGCACGGCACGCAACCGCCTCCGTCCGAAAGAGAGCAATTACTGTGGTATGCAAGCCGAGTGGTTCGTGCTGAGCAACGCCATCAAAGCCAAGGAAGCCACACCGACCGAGGAGCAGCGTAAGTTGTATTCCCAGCGTTACAGCAGTCAGAGTGATGTGACCGTCACCAAGTCCGGTGCGATCCGTCCATCTCCGTCCGACCTTTTTAGAGATAAAGTCGATCAAGCTACTGGTATTGTGCGTCCCGACACGGAAGGGCAGGTTCTTCGTCCCGATGAGGATGTTGAGAAACAGGCTGATGCTTCTGAAGAAGAGGAAGGCAACGTTCCAGACACGGGTGAATACGATTTCGAGCACGAAGCGCACGTTCGCCAAGAGGCAAAAGACTGGGCTCAGTATGCGGAAGAGAGCGACAACACTGACACGATTAAGCCGTTCGATCCGAGCGGCAACTACTTGTGCGGTACCTGCGATATGCGCCGGGGCACCGATGAGTGCGCCCGTGTAAATGGCCCGATCAGTTTCACGACGGGCTCCTGCCGTCTCTATCATCTGGGCGACCCCGAAACTGACGCACCGATGAAGCACAAATTCACGAAGGAAGACGCCAAGTATACTGAGCGTCCGCACGTGAAAGGTTTCGGTTGTCACCGCTGCGAATACGGTAGCGAAGCTCAGGGTGAAGACCCGGAAGGGCGCAAGTCGTGGTGTTCGTTCTGGGGTATGCACGTGGTTCCGAATGCGTGCTGCGCAGAGAACGAGGGTGATGATGACACCATGTTTACTGAGGCTGGGGGCAATATCGATGTCCCGGTTGAAGCCCTAAAGGGTGAGCCCGAAAAGGCAGAACCGAAAGAATCGTCGATGGCAACATACGCCAAAACTTTCCACCGTGAACTCAAGAAAGCATTGGGTCAGGATGACGGGAGTGAAGGTTATCTGGGTGTCAAACATGCGGAACATCATCATGAACGCATCGTGTGCAAGAACTGCCATAGCGTGCAGACCTGCCGTTGCTCAGCACCAAAAACCACGGTAGAAGTTGACTCCTGCGCAAACTGCGAAGGCAAATTCAAAAAGATTTCTGATCCACCGCATGAGAAAGAATCAGCCATCACCAAGACGTATGGTACGGGTGTGCCGATTGGCGGCGATATCAACGCCATCGACATACTTCAGGGAGAAGAGGATGAAGAGGGAACGACTGCCAGTAGCCATCTCGGTTCGCTGCTGAGAGCCCTGCGCACCGCAGACACGCTCGATAAAAGAGCCGTTGTTCCTCCGGCTGAGTCGATTGAGTTCCATGAAACTCCGAAGTTCCTGCCACAACGCGATGACATGCGTCGTCACATCGACCAGAACGTTCAGGACGAAGTGATGGAAGGTGTCAACCCTGCGCAGCCTGCTCAACCGCAGCAGAAACCTTCGAACGGTCAGATTGATCCGAATCTCAATCCGTCAGGAGAAGCGGATTCATTGGAATCGAGTCTTCTCACGATGACTTCGGTCGCTGGCAAGACCGCCGACCTCGGCGAAGAGATGCGCATGGATGAGCAAGACGAACATTTCATGGATCAGGTCCGCGACGTTCAGAAAGAAGCCAAAGCTGCGTTCATGGAAGACAAATTTATGCTGCAACAGGCTCAGGATGCCGGAATCGGTATGGAGCAGTTGTGGGATGAACTGGGTGAAGAGTACACCAATGAGTGGTTTGAAGGCACTCAGCACCGTGTTGGATCAAAATGCGGTAACTGCAACAATACACAGGGGAAAAAGGTCGCGGCAGTCGCCGGGATGTTAGAGTGTACTCGTTGTGGGAGCTTTTTCTGACTTTAGCCCTATTTTAATAGAAGACCTATGCCTTTCAAGAAGTTTGCCAACGCGCTTATCGAAGACCCCATTGTCTCTGCCAACGACTGGCAGTTGATGTATGGCAATCGTGCCTTCGGTCACAAGCAAGCGTCGGAAATCAAAATCGCCGCCGACAATTCCCGGTACATGCTTTCGCATTGCACCATCATGGCGAGCGTGATGACTGAGCACGATCCTTACGACTACCTCATCAAGCCGGAGACTGCGCATCTTGTCAACAACAACGATGACGCATGGACGAACGAGGTCATAAAGCTTTCGCACAAGAGTTTCACTGGTGCCTTCAACTTCGTTGAGCACTACCAGAACAGCAAGTACGCCAAAGGGCACATTCTGGATTCCCAGCTTCGTAAGGTGCACGTTGTCGGCAACGAAGTTTGGGTGTACTTCGTCGATATCCTCGTCGCTACCGATCTCGGACACGAGAAACTGATTGAGGACATCAAGAACGAGGAAGTTCGCTATCTGTCGATGGGTTGCGTCACCGATCTGGTGATCTGCTCTTATTGCGGCACCCATGTCACCGATCAAAGCACCTATTGCAATCATCTGTCGTACCAGAAGGGCACTTTCCTTCCGGACGAAGACGGCATCGCCCGTCGCATCGCTGAACTCTGCGGTCACAAGACGTTGCCGAACGGCGGTGTGAAGTTCGTGGAAGCTTCTTGGGTTGCGACCCCAGCGTTCCCCGGAGCCTCGAAACGCAACATTATCGAGGGCGGCGAGGTATGGATCGGTCCCAAATCTCCATACACCAAAGCGGCTGGGGCTGGCAAGATCGCAAAGCTTACAAAAATTGCCAGTAAAAATAATGATTTCGAGACCCTTGATTTGGGGGAAGCTTTACTCAACGCCGATTTACGCGGGAGGCTAATACGCTAATGGCAAAACCGAAGACAGTTGCACAGATCAAATCACACGTAGCGGCGGAAATCGCTCGTAAACAAGCCCTGCTGGACGGCATGGACGACCAGCTTATGGGTATGCCTGAGATGGCTCCCGACGCACCCACTGATCTCGGCCCATCGCCGGAATTCGACCTCCTCTCCCAGAAGCGCGAAGAACTCGAAGAAGAAATTCGTCACATGCGCGAAGGCGTGCAATTGATTGGTGAGTGGGAAAAGTTCAAGGGCGGACCGTGGTCGGAAGAGATCAAGTCCGTTTTGGATGGTCTGGATTCGCAGATCGCCGACGCATCTGGCGGTGAACCCGCTATCGATCCCTTGGCTGCTCCGGCAGCACCGCTGGCACCCCCGGCACCCGATCTTGGCATTTCCGCTCCGGCAGCACCCCCGGCACCGGAACCCCCTCCTGCCCCTGAAGCTGCTGTTCCGGCAGCTACCCCTGAGCCCCCGGTTGACGGCGCGGCTGGGGCGGCAGAACCACTTCCCACAGATGATGCGGCTGCGGAAGCAGCCCCTCTGGAAGCACCCCTTGCTAGTGCAAAAGCTCCAATTAGCAAGAAAAATAACTATCAAGTACCTCTAAAGAAGGGCGTTTCTGCCCGTTCTGACATGAAAAAGGAAGGCTCTACCATGGCAAATCAGACTGCTACCAAGCCCGCGAATCTGAAAGAGAAGCTCGCTGAGGCAAAGAAACAGCGCGAGTCTATCAAGAAAGAAGCACAGATTCGCACGGCTGCGGCGTATACCATCGCTAACACGATGTTGCCGACAGCCTCCGTCGAGCGTCGTCAAGCATTCGCGACATCGCTGCTGGATGGCAATGACACGAAGACTCTCGTCGCCGCCCTCCGTCAGACCGCAAAGAACGCTCACTCCACCCACCTTGCTGAACAGTTCAAAGAAGTCCACAAGACCGAACTCAATCAGTATCTTGAAGACCCGTCCGTGCTCAAGTCTGAGCGTGCCGCCGTCGAAAAGGAACTTCATGGTTCTGCGAAAGAAGCAGCCGCGAAGACTGCCGACGACCGCAAGGATGCAGGTCCACAGACAGGCACGTACAACGATGGTCGCGGTTGCGGCGGCGGTGAGCACACTGAGCCGAAGGAACTCGAAGCGGGTAAAGCCGCCGAGCGTCCGGACGCTGGTGAGAAGCCGGGTCAGACCGTGAACCTCTCCGAAGGCGACAGCAAGAAGGCTGCCGCGAAGACTGCTCATGGCAAGGACGGCAAGTGTGCTGGTGATTGCCCTGAGTGCAAGGCTGCCGCAGAGAAGAAAGCTGCTGCCGAAAAGAAGGCCGATCTCCCTGCTCCTCCAGTAAAGGGCGCAGATCAGAAAGTCGCAGACGATCCGGCAGCGGAAGCTCCGGTCGATGCTCCGGCTCCAGACGCACCGCCTGCTCCTGAAGCACCGGGCGATCCGTTGGCAGAAGCTCCGGCTGGCGATGCAGGCGCACCGCCTGAGGAAGCCGCTGGTGCAATCCTGACCGACGAGAAGAAGATGGTCGTGCAGGAAAAGATCGAGGAAGCCGAGGAAGCGATCAAGGCACTCGAACAGGAAATTCTCGAAGAGTCCGAGGAAGAGCCTGCTCTTCCGTTGGAAGGCGAGGAAGAAATTTCGCTCGAAGAGACTGAAGGCCCGGCAGAGGGCGAGCTTGACCTTTCGTCCGTATTTGATGAGGGTGCAATGGACGATAAAGTTTCGGCTCTTGCAAACGAAGGCGACGGTAGCGTCGAGCACATGGCTGCGGAAGACTTTTTCGCACCGACCTCGGCGGCACAGATGGAAGCAGCACTCGAAGACAGCGGTATGCAAGTCGCTTCAATCGAGGACTACTTCACAGTTCAGGGCTCGGAAAATGATCCGCTTGCCAGCCTGATGGCGTCGGTTGACAACAAAACGGCAACCAGCGTTGAAGGCGAAGACGTGGTCGAGGCGTTTGTTGACGCGGCGAACCACTTCAAGCAGGACGGTTCGGAAGCACGCGACAACGACACCGATCACGATGAGGACTTGTTCGCGGAAGCAATGAAGGACATCAAGCCTGAAGAGCAGGGCGCAAAGCGCACTCCTCAAGATGCACGTCCGGAATTGCAGGCTCCGAAACAGTCAGCAAAGGCGGCATCAGAGAAGAAGGACGAGAAGAAGGGCAGCATTAAGCGTGTTCGCCCGGTCGTCGCTTCGCCGAAGCCTGTGGACATTGCAACCGCGCTGTTCGGCAGCGAAGAGTTCTAATCCACCGTTACACGGTAGTTAACCGAGGGGCTGGCGAAAGCCAGCCCTTCACTTTTGGAACCATAGATAGAGATCATTTATGGCACTCAGTCCTCTCGATTCTCGCGTCCTCGCGATTCAGCTTCAACAGCCCAAAGCACCGCAAGCCAACCAAGCGGGGCAGTTGACATTCACACCATCGTGGCGACCGCTGCTGTCAGTGACGCAAATCTTCGGCAAGGTGCAGACCACTATCTTCTTCGGCAATCAACTTGTCGTGCCCGGTGGACGCTGGCAGGGATCACTCGACACGGACTACATCTTCCACATGGCTTTGTCGGGCTGGTTCAACGTGCCGATGACGTATGTGCAGTTGACGCATGTTCCGCTTCAGAATGCGACCAACCTTCAAACACTGGCTACGATGGACGCCATCAATCAGCGTCCAGTCTCTCAGGGCACTATGACTCTTCTCGACGCCGGGAGCGATCCGCAGATCGGTATGTGGTTGGAGTTCGCGGGGAACTTCTGGCTGACCAGCCCGATTTTCCAAGGCTGGGCTAACACAGAAGCCGTGCATCGTGACGGGCCGTTCTACAGCGGAAAGATGATTACCCCCAACAAGAACCATGTGCATCCTCCGGGCTACCCCTGTGGTTGTTTGAAGAAATAGTAAAAGATCATTGCTTGGTGGGTTGGATTCCAAACTTTTTGGATATGTGGTACACCGATACCCGGCTGATGCCGAAAATCTCTCCGATAGCCGCTTGAGTGAGATCAGGTCGTTCTAAAATCATGTCTCGAATACGAAGTTGACGCTCGGTCGATTGTCGAGTTCCTTTGCGATTGAATTCGTTGTTCAGATGTCGTTTGATCCAGTTGCAGTTGGCGCAGAGAAGCTGATAGTGTTCGTGAATTTCTGGGTCTCGTAAGATTTCTTTCAAATGCTCGTAGTTGTTTCCGGCTTTGAGAACTGCTTGATGTCCGCCGCCGTTTTTATGGTCAATTTGAAGGCATCGGATATCGGTACACCCACGAGTCCCGTCTTCGTTAATCCACCCGCAATCCGGCCCGACACAGCGATTGCCGAGCAGAGTGAAGATTTGCTCTCTCAGACGGCGTCTGTTTGTGGAGACACTCATATCGGTAAATACCTGAAAATTATAGCAGAAATCCCATCGAAATAATTTTTTCGCAAGTAATTGGGTTTTTTCACTACCTGCCTCTTTATTGAGCACGCTGTCCTATAGTCCTTTAGCCTGCGAACACAGGCCGGATTGGGAACGGCAAATTCAAACTGCTCAACTGAACCAAAACTCAAGGTGGAGGAATCAGCATGTCCCTTAAGCTGACCTACATGGGGCAGAACGACTCTGTCAACTGCACACCGAACGTAGTTTTGACTGGTGATCCCGGTACTGACCAGTTCACACTGGATAACGCTGGGTACTACGGTGGAAAGATCGTGGCTTTGACCACGCCTTCCGCTGGCGTATACACCAATCAGCCTGCTTTTGGTGCAATCGGTGCTATCGCGCCGTGCGACACAGATAGTCAAATCCCATTCGCAACCTTGCTCAACGACTCTGCAAACGAATTCTCCGGTGCAATTGGCGCTTCTGGCTCCAAGCGTGCCCCTGTAGTTCGTGCGATGTGGCAGGGCAACGTTGGCAACACTAGCTTCACTTCGGGTGCAACGGTTTCAATTTACGACACGAATGCGACGTTTACTCTCGGTGGATACGTCTACTGCGGGCATACGACCACGCACAACAATGTCGGACAGTACACGAGCGCGGCTCGTGCTGGCAATTCGGGCGGTTCCGCTCCAATTGCAATTGGCATTTGCACTCACGTTCCTTCCGCTTCGGAAGCATGGCTCGGCGTAGCGTCACTGATCTAACGAGGAGAATTCACAATGGCACAACTTTCTCGCACACAACAGCAGACGCAAATGCTCGGCCAACTTTTGAAGACGGCGGGTGGGCGTCAGAAGCTTGCGGCTTCGCTCGGTCCGTCCCTGCGTCGTCGCCGTGACTATATGAGCATTGCTCGCAAGGCTCTCATGGTCGAAACTCTTCCGGATGGCGCACTGCCCATCTACGACAAGGAATTCGATGTCAACGCGATGACCGTTGGCTCGACTCCGGGTTCGTCCTTCGTCGAAGCATTCATCGTCGGCGAAGAAGGTGGTGACATCGTCCGCGTTACAAAACCGAAGCGCGTCACGGTTCCGACGTTCGAAATCGTGTCCAATCCGATGATCCCGATCACGCAGATCAAAGAGCGCCGTTTCGACTTGGTTGCTCGTTCACTGAACTTGGCGAAAGCCGAAGTGGGCGCAGCCGAAGACGGATACGTGTTCGTTCTGTTTGACGGTGTCGCGAACAGCGCAGCGGGTAAGAACTCGAATGATCCGGTCTACAACCCTGACATTCCGATCAACGCTCCGATTGACATCAACTCGATGGCAGACGGCTTTGGTCAGGTGCAGCGTCATGACCTCTCAGTCGCGTTCGTCTTCTTCAACCCCCGTGACTACACGGACCTGTTGAAGTGGACCCAACAGAACATCGACCGCGAAACACAGCGCAAGCTGTTGAAAACGGGCGTGATGGGCTATCTCTGGGGCGCAACGCTCCTCCAGTCGCGTAAGGTCGGCTACGGCTCGATCTACATTCTGGCGGACGCAGAGTTCCTCGGCGTTATCCCAGAGCGTATTCCGCTCACGGTCATGAGCGCCGACCGTCCTGACCTCCGTCAGATCGGCTTCTCGATCTTCGAGAACCTCGGCTTCCTCGTGTTCAACCCGTCCGGCGTGCAGCGTCTTACGGTCAATGGTCGCTTCAACTCGACCGCCAACTACGGCGAGAACTAATCGTTCTCTCTGGTTGGATAATCAGATTGGGCTCGCAGCGATGCGAGCCCTTTTCTTTTGTGGATTGGACATAGGACGCGGTATTTATTTAGTGTGAAACCTCTCCTCGCCATCCTCACCTGTCACGCCTTCAAAGAACAGCAGGACGCCTGCCGTGACACGTGGTTGAAAACATGGGGCAAAGAGATCGACTACCGATTCTTCATCGGTGATCCGAAGAAACGGGCCAAGAAGGATGAAGTCTACCTACCCGTTCCCGACAATTACGAGAGTCTGCCGCTGAAGCTGTTTTACACGATGAAGTGGACGCTGGAGCGCGACTACACCAACCTGTTCAAAGCGGATGATGACACCTATGTGCACATCCCCCGTCTGCTCGCCTCCGGCTATCAGTACCATGACTATTGCGGAAGCGCACGGCAACTGTTCTATGCGGCAGGCGGCTGCGGGTACTGGCTGTCGCGGCGTGCGATGAAGATTCTCGTCGCCGAGCCGGAGCAAGAATGGAAGAATCGTAAGCTCGAAGATTCCTCGGTCGGCTACTATCTGGTAATGAACCAGAAAGCACCGCTGTTCGACGACCAACGTTATGTGCACAGCAACCTGCACTGGCGGTTCCCGACGCCGGGGAACGACATGATTACGACCCACAAGTGCGACCCCGCGTACATGCGTGAAGTGCACGCCCGGTTCCTTTGAAAATTTGTAAGAAGTCACTAGCGGCCAGCGTATTAAGTAATAATGCCTGTTTACATCAACTTCGACTGGGAGATGTACGACCAGCGGCCTTTTGACCGTCGAGAAACTCTGCTAGAGCATATCATGAGCGGGGCTCGTCGCGCTGGGATGGAGGGAATGGATGCTCTGTGGGCCTTAGGTGAATGGCGTACTTCTCAAAACCCAAAGCCATTTGCTCCCACAACCGAAGAGGCATTGATTTGGATGGCTGAACATGGCAATGCTCAAACGCCGGGTGAGACAGGTTATGGGGGATGGTATAAACTATTGAAAGAACACCACGTTATCGTAGTAGGTTACGCGGAATGGATTCATTCGGTGTTACCGAGGGGGTTTAACCCACACGGTGTGAACTTGGATGCATGGCGACAGACCGTGGCAATCACGGCACTGGCGGCTAAAAAGTGATTTTGGAACTCTATTTAGAGGGGATTTTTGTGAACATGGCACAGACCACAGCAACCGCTACTCAGACAACTTCTTCGATCTCGAAGCAGCAATTCGAGTCTCTTTACATTGAGTGGCTTAAGATGACAGAAGGCACGCCTGAATACAAAGTGCGTGAGAAAGAACTTTTTCGCATCGCTTTGAGTCGTTAAGCCCTCAATTTTGTAAGGAACTTGCATTGTCAGAATTGTAAGAAACGACTTTCGGGCTCCTGAGTATGGAGACAAGAATTTGCCCGAAATGCGAAGACCCGAAATCTCTTATCACATCAAAACAGGGGTACTGTAAGAAGTGCCGTCGAGATGCTGAACGAGAGAAATACCATTCCAACCCCCAACATCGAGCAAGAAAAATAGCGGCTGCCAACGCAAGAGCTAGACGTAGATTCGGAGAGCGGTTGGAGGCGCTGTGCGGCATCACGCTGACTGAATATTTTGACCAGTCAGAACGTCAAGAGCACAAGTGTTGGATTTGTCGAAAACCATTCGGTAAGACTCGCGCTGAAGCGGCGAAACCAGATCACGATCATCAAACAGGAAAGTTTCGCGGATTGCTGTGCGGGACATGTAACTGGGGTCTCGGTAGTTTCTATGATTCTCCGGAGCTTCTGGAAAGAGCCGCTCTTTACATCAAGCATCCCCCTGCTCTACAATAGCAAGTATACAATTTTCTTATGGGACTGAGCCTTTTCAGAGCTAGCGACAACAACCCGACACCACCGAACCCCGACCCGAAGAAATTCAAAATCCTCGGCATCACGGCGGTTGAGCACAAATCATGCATCGTGATCGTCGAAGCTTTCTATCCCGGCTGCACGACATTCGAGGGTAAAAAAGTCATGGTCTTCCGGGGCGATCCCAAGCATTTCAAGGGTATCGATGAACTCGACCCGCACTTCACTGAGAGCAACCACCTGCTCGCCCGGTTTCCGGCGACGAACGAAGGGCGGCGGGATGCCTTCGCTTACGCAAGCGACAAATCCGATCAACTGGAGCCATAATGGATCACTCCGCAGGTTTGTTGATGTATCGCTGGCGTCCTGCTTATAGCACGCAGGTGCTCCTCGTGCACCCCGGCGGACCGTACTGGCAGCACCGCGACAAAGGCTGGTGGTCGATCCCCAAAGGCAAAGTCGAGGACGGGGAAGAAATCCTCGGTGCCGCCATGCGCGAGTTCGAGGAAGAATTGGGCTTTACGCCGTCTGTAGTGGCTCCGAAGTTTCTGGGTACCCACCAGCAGTCCAAGACTAAAAAGGTCTCTGTATTCGCCTTTGAAGGCGAATGGGAGGTATCTAGGCTCAAGAGCAACACGTGTGAGATCGAATATCCAGCGGGCTCCGGCAAGATGCTTACGATCCCGGAAATCGACCGGGCTAGCTGGTTCAAGCTAAAAGAAGAAGCCTACGACTACATTCTGCCCGGACAGCGCAAGTTCCTGTACGAATTGGCGGCTCTCATCTACTGGGAGCCTTGGCACGTGCATTACGAAGAGGAAGTTTCTCAGTAATTCTCCCAATATCATTTTCTTTTATAGGAGCCTTCCCGTAAAAGAAAATGTCCGTTGAATTGTGCTCTAACAGACTTCATCCTTTAACCCCTGAAAACATGGTTGAGGTTCGAGACCACGGTAAAGTGTATTCTCGCTGTCGTCTCTGCGGTCAGGGACAACCTCGTGTTCATGATTCAGAAGCGGCACGCAATTACTATGAAGCCAATAAAGAAGTGATATTAGGGAAGCAACGAGAAGTATCGCGGCAACAAACGAAAAGAAAGCAGGCGGACCGTGAGAAACAATTAAAGGCGCAGGACTACCGTTGCGCGAATCCCGGCTGCGGTAAGGAACTTCCCAGCGGTGGGGGTCACTCCGATCACAATCACAAAACGGGTAAAAAGCGAGGGGTTTTATGTGGAGGGTGCAACATAGCTTTAGGGCATGTAAATGACAGTGTCTCCAAGTTACTGGGGTTGGTGCAATATTTGCAATTTCATGCGGAAAATCCAGAGTATTACATAGAAGGGAGCCTTGTAGATGCAAAAGAGCTACATAGCTAAATCGCCGATCAACTTCGTCGAGTTCAATTTCCGGGTCAATTCCGGGGACGTTCTGGTCCATGAACTCGCGAGTCACCGTTTGACGGTATATCGGGCTGGCGAGATCGTTAAAACCCTCCAGCAGACTTCTTTGGGCATGGCTGCCCTCATCAAGAACGGTTTCATCTACGAGCAGACGATCCCGGCTCCTCCGGCACCTGCCGTAATTGATATGTTGAAGCGTTCATTGCCGAAGCTCAAGCCCGATCTTAAGCCGGAGCCGAAGAAGGAAGCGATCAAGCCGACTAAAGAGGAACTTGAACAGAAACGCAAGAAGGCCGTACCTACCGTTATCGAGGGGGAGGAGAACTTCCCTCCGCGCCTTAAAGAGGCTCTCGCTCTGAAAGACCAAGAGTCCAAGCGTCCGCCGCTCAAAGTAGAAATCCCTGAGCCCATCGTTGATAAGACAGTCTAATCGTGCCGCGCACAACCCGTAAGACCCAGTGGTGGAAAACCGTTCGCAAATGCGGCGGTCGTTGTTGGTATTGTGGCTGGAAACCACAAGACCTGATGGACTTGACCGTCGATCACTCCCTGCCTGAAAGCCGGGGCGGAACCAATGCCATGTCCAATCTGCTCCCTGCCTGCCTGTACTGCAACCAGATGAAGGACAGCATGACGATCAGCCAATTCCGCCGCTACCTGAAGCATCTGGTTGCCCGTCAACTGTGGGAACTGGGCGTGGTTGTCAGCCTAAAGTCTTTCCGCATAGTGTTTTACGGGGAAGGAAATCCCAGTCCTCTGAGATGGTGACTTTCTGATTCTTCAGTGAGGGTTTATTGCGTTCATGAGCGGAAATCTCCCAGTCACAATGACAATTCCACTGTCCGCCGCCGTGGACGTGGTCGATGGCGTGGGGAACCGGGCCGTCAAGACCGCAGTTTCACTGCCTGACATCGTCCGGCAGACCAACGCTTTCTCGAAAAAGTATCGTGGCGGCTGCCAGCCGAAGTTGCTCGACTCGAACCCCAAAGCTCTCTTCCTCCACTATAACGTGAAGTGCAGCAAGGAAGACAGCGACCCTAACGGTCACGATGTTAGAGTGCAATTCGATGTTACGAAGGTGCAGGAGTCGGCTCAGGCGAAAGACCTCGATGTGCAGGTGAGTTGCTCGTGCCCCGCGTTTCTGTACTGGGGAGCCCAATGGAATCTCCACCAGCGTGACGGGCTGCTGGGTACGCCACGACCGGAGTTGTCGCCGCCGACCGAGCGTCTCGATTTGCGTGGCAACTACGTCATCTGCAAACACATTCACGCGGTGTTCGAACGCATCCTGCCTTCAGTGCAACACAACATCGTGAAGATTCTTCGCGAGCGTGAGGTTGAGCGTCACAAGGAAGAGCGCGACATGACGCCGGAGGAGTTGAAGAAGAAGCAAGACCGGATGAAGAAGAAACAGGAGATCGAGAAAATCCGGAAGGTCAAGGATAAGGAAATTCAGGACAAGCTGCTCGAAGCTCTGCGCAAAAAAGAAGAAGCTCGTATGCTCCATGAGAAAGATTTGGAAGAGCAGGCTGAGCCGCTGGTGCAGCGTGAAGCCCCCGCTACTGCGCCTCAAGAGAAGAAGCAGCCAGCGTGGATGGAGCTTCCCGAAGCGTACAAGCCGAAGGCTCCGCAGAAAACGGAAGAAGAATCTATCGGCGATCTATTTGAGGGTGAGCAGAAACGGATCGAGGATGCGCACAAGAAACACAAACCGCATCTTCACAAAGGTCTGCCGTACAAGCAGGAACCAGAAGAAGAGGAAGAAGAATAATGCAGGCGATCACCAACGGCCCGTATCCAAATCGACTTCAGATCACGCTGGCACCGTACATCGGCCCGTTCGTGCAGGACGGTCCGCTGGGTGTTTTCAATCCGCAGCGCGATCTGGAAATTTACGTCGATGGTTCTTTACAGGTTGTGCAGTCGTGGTCATTCGACTCAGTGAACAATCGCTATCTGATTTTCATGCAGCAATCGTTCAATCTTCAGGGTGTGATTCAAGTGGTGCATCACATGCCACAACCGCCATTTACTGCTCTCGTCAATCCGCCGTTGTATGACTTGACGCCGGGTATCGAGCCGGGTGAGGACACCTAATGCCAGCCGCCTACATTCTCGCTTGCAAAGAGATCAACGGAAGCGTGTACGTCACGCGGATGCCGCAGACTGTCAGCAGCACGCAGCCGGGTGTCCCAGATGTCTGGCACTTTGTCGGGCCGGGCGCACGCCCATCAATTCAGGTTTACAGCGGCACGCAGTACATTTTAACGTTCGAATATCTATCGCATTTGTTTTGCCGCGTGGTTGATACCGCAACGTGGCCTCCTACACAGGTCAACCCGGTGCAGGTTTCCGGCGGTCCGAATCCACCGACGCCATTCACTTACAATTTCCAGTTGCTTCAGGACTCACTGACGGCGAAACAGGAAGGCCAATCTTCAACCGCTGTGGTTGACGACTATTTCAATCCGCCATTGCTTCCGCAGCCAAGTCTTTTCCTCGATGCATTCACGAACACCTATTCGGTCACCGTGTCTGAGCTTAGTACGTGGGAACCGTGGCAGCCGACGCCGAATGCCGCTTCAGTTCTCTTCCGTTTCTATGCACGTCCGTTCCCATACACCGGATCATGGGTGCTTGTTCAGGACTGGACTCCGATTAACACATTCCTCGGCTCTCCGGTTCGTCCGTACTTCAGCTTCCCGTTCAGCAATGTCGGCAGCCTGCGCTACCAGTTTTCTGTCACGTGGGGAGATGGTGTCAACGCGCAGCACCCATGGAATCCAGTCCTCCACAACGAGGGAATCCCCGGTCAGACGACCGTTACCGTGGATTCAAACACGCAGCACGCCAATACTCAACTCTTTTTGGATGAGTCACTTACGCTGAAATATGCGAGCAGCGTGGCATTCGCTGGTTTCGATACTCGTGAGGCATTCCTGAATGAGGGGCCAGATGATGCAATTCAACTTTCGAAGTCTTCTTTAGAAGCAGGCAACGGTAACACGTTCAGTTTCTTCGATGTTCGTCAAGCCTTTGTAAATGAAGCGGGTGCGGATGAGATCACTTTGAGTCTCTCGCAAGAGTTAGCGACAGGCGGCAATGCTCTGCCAGCATGGATGGGGAACTAAATGTATCAAGGATTGAAATTCGAAAACGAAGTCCAGCTTAAGGTCATCTCCGGCAAGACAGGTGAGACGGTCGCCGAGTGGTCTAAGGATAACGCCATCTCGGATGACGTTCTCTGCGCTTACGGGCACATCTTCATCACTCAGATGCAGGGCGGTGGAGCGCCGTGGTGCTTCCTGCTTCCCGATGATCCTATAGGCTATACGAACTGGACAGGCTTCACATTTGATCGCACCAATCCGTATGCCCCGTATTGTGCAACCGCAAACAACTCGGTAGATACTGGGGCCGACCCGCAATGGCAGACCCGTCAGACCTACACGGCACCGTTGACTCCGGTCGGTGGACGCCACAAATTGTTCTTCGAGTGGACAAAGTTGCCGCTGGATTTTCAGTTGAAAGCTCTCGGTCTGACAGGTTGGCAGTCATCGTCCGCAGGTGGAGACATTCCGGACGCACAGTTCGGTGCGGTTAACCAACAGCCGACAATTTTTATTCCGCAGACCCTCGTGGTTCTGCCGTCATCGATTTTAATTCATGGACGTAACGGCGGTTCGGGAACACCTGACATTCTTCAGGTCTCCTACTTCCTGTCCATCGTTGGGGTAGCATAATGGCAATTCACCCATATCAAATCGCCGATCTAAACTGGCAGTTTCTTGCTACTTCTCCGGTCACACGCAATGCCAGTGCATTCGCTTCAGAATTCGGTATCATTCCGGACAACGTAAACGGACAGACCGCACGTTACTTCCATCTTCTGAGTACATGGGGAAGCATCAATCCTCAGGCTTCAACAAACCCAGCCTCGCCGAGCAGCGATTGCTACATGCAGACAACGGGCTCCGGTGATGGTACGTCCAGTGGTCAGGCATGGCGTCCGAACGGTGGATATTTCGTTCGCACAATGGCATTCGTGGGAACCGCTGTTCCGCCTGCTGTGAGCGGTTTTCGTGACGGCTACATTGGGAGTCTTGTCGGTGGTCTTGTCTATGCCGATTATAGCCACGATCCAAATGGAGAATCTGCGGATTATGAACCCGTATACGGGCATGGTGTAGCGTCATGGCCGATGACGGCGGACATTGCTCATCAGTGGCTAGACTCGAACTCTTCGCCCTCCGATGGTACAGACTCGATCATTAACATGTCCTCGGCGTTGACACGCTCGATCTACATGCCTGCGAGCTACATGATTTTCCACATTGCAAGCACGGGCTCACAGTCAACTGGCTCCGGCAGCCTGAAGTTTTTCATGGAGAATCGCCCTTCGCTCCGCATGACGGGATTTAATGACAACAACAGCGTGTCAGGTCAGTTGCCAGCGTGGTCGGGTGCGGAAACTCCAAATACTTTAGGCCAGACATACCCGGCGACTAGCGATCCTCTGCGTCAGAGCGGCGGTCTTAACTCAGCCGCGAGCGACAACTACCGCGAACTGTTCCAGATCACAGGTGTGCGCAAGCTGAACAGTCGTGGTCTATCGTTCCATTTGGCAAAAGTATTTGACAACGGCTTCAACTCATTCGCTTATCCGTATGAGGAAGATGGTCAGACACTCGGCACGGGCGTCGTAGTTTCAAGTCAGAATATTCAGAACCCGTATACCTACGTCAACGATCAACAGGAATATGTTTGGGCAGGTGGGCGTGATGTGGGTGCGGCAATCACTTCTGTGGCCTCATCCGGCACCGTAGTTACGGTCACTGCGAAAAATACGTTCTCGACAAACCAGATTGTCTTCATTCAGGGTTTGACCAACGGCAACAACACGTGGCTCAATGGTCAGCTTTGGACTGTGGCTACTGCAACCAGCACCCAATTCACCATCAACACGGTGCACAGTGTTTACTCCGCACAGGGAGAAACTTCGGGTGGTATTGCAGTTTATAACCCGGACTTCCGCGTTCGTCAGGCGGCGACATTCAACATCAACGAAGAATATTACGGCTTGGTGATGGACACCAAATGCTCGATCTGGAGCAATAAGTCTTCGATGGTGCCGCTCTTGTTCTTTGATCTTGCGGATACGTGGACAGGCTCCACCGCGATGCGTATTGCAGGTGTTGCGACTGTGCCGACTTACTATACCAGCAACTCTACGCAGGTATTGGGATATCAGGTCTTCTTCCTCTCTGAGGATGGCAAACTGGCTCGTTACGATTTCACGCAGACCAACGGTGTTCTCGAACTGGCTGGCTCCGGTTCATTCAGTTTCGCGACCAATGCTCCAGCAGTTGCGCACGTGGGCGAGGCTTACGGCGCATTGAAGACGCGCACAATCACCGGGCCGATCACGGCGACTTCCGCAACTGGCGGCGTTCTGACTGTGACGGCAGCAAATAATTTCCAAGCTGGCGATGTGGTGAACATCACAGGCACGCAGGAGTCCGGAATTAACAACATCACCTATGTGGTGTCGGCAACCGGATTATCCACAAGCAGCTTCCAAGTCCCGACAACGGTCGGCAACTACACCAACGCCTCCGACACAGGTACGGCGACTTGTTACGAACTGTGGGCGCTTTACGGCACCATGACAGCCGATCCGCGCACTACACAGACGGGCTTGGTCGCTACGGCTCGCATTGGTGTCGTCAATTACTTCATCGGTACGGGCGCATGGGGTTCGATCACCTTCAGTGGAAACACCGGGCGTCATAACGGTCGTTCATTGAGCGAGATGATTTCCCCTCGCGATGGCAAGCTCTACATTCTGTGCGAGGACGTTAGCGTTTCGGGCGGCGGCCCGTACACTGTATCGAACGCTTTCGGTGCAGTCACTAATGTCAACTGGCAAGTGCAGGCATACGATCCGGTCGCTGCGACATGGAACACGTCCAAGATCAACGGTTCTTCACCGATTCAGTACGGTACGAACTTCGGTGCCAATGCGACTTCACCAAGCCAGAACCCAGATTTTTGGTTCTACGACATCAACGCATTCATGCATGACGTGGCTCCAAACATCCTGTTGGTTCAGGGTAGCTGGCATTGCGCATCGGTCTTTACACTCAACGTATCCGGCTCTACGGCTTCGCTGAGCAATACGCAGTTGACCGCTGTCGCGTCAAGCACATTGTTCGCGAACGATAGCTTCAATCCGAGCCAGTTCAACCCGGCCACGCAGCCGATCTCGATTACGCACGCACGTGACTATGCGACGAACGCCGACCGCACCACGTTCTTCCCGCATCAGCCGATTCACTCGAACAACGCTACGTGCCCAATTTACTTGGCTCCTCCGGGGTTTAACTGGAGTTCGCCGACCAGCTTGTCGTTGATTCAACGCAACAGCTACAGCAGCAATCCTCCATCGATTCAAAGCGTTCAGCAAGATTATTGGTCTTGGATGGATTTGACTCCGGTTTCCGGACAGTTCCTCGACCGTGGGGCGTGGATGTTCCCAGTTTCGTTGACCGACAATTACATGGTGTTCTTGCGCTGCGCTGGTGGTGGACAGGATGGTTTGCCCTCAAACGCGACCTATGGTCGTGCGGCTGGGCAGGGCATGGCATTCCTGCCAACTTACTGGAAATATTCGGGCGGCAATTGGGTAATGGCGGACAGTTTCTCCGACGCTTCGAGCAACCCCTACACTGTGGGTGCGTATGCTGGCGGCTACACCAGCACGATCAACCTGCCGTATGGTTTGGCTGTACAGTTCGGCCCGTTGTCTTCGACTTCATGGACTAACGGCGAGTTCCACACGTGGAACATGTGCTATGGCAACACCAAGTTTGCTCGTAAGTTGCGCTCTTCGTGGGCACAATTCGCGGGTCAGACGTTCACCAACACTGATAGCCGCACCATTGCTCAAGAAGAAGCCATCACTCCGTACTTTATCGACACCGATCCGGGTGGTGCGACTTGGACTGCTCCGACCAGCACAACGCCGAACACTGCGTCGTTGACTACAGCTTATAAGGGCTGGACAACGTCGGCTTCGTGGAACAAATTGGACGGCTCTAACGTAGGCTTCGACGCCTCACCGCTGGTTCTGGTATGGACGCCGAACGGATTCGCTACCGGAAGCTATGCTTATGCTCCGGCGAACGTTAACATCGTCACAGGCAGCAACCCGTACTCATGGACGGTGGGCTCCAACACTTACACGGCTTCCAGCAGTTCACAAAGCGGTACGACTACCGCAAGCTGGAAAGCCTTCATGAATAACCCGCAAGAGTTCTGGCAGGCTAGTGGCTCTCCGACACAATGGCTCGAAATCGATCTCGGTCTCGGCAATGCTCAGACAGTTCTGTCTTATGGTTTCCGCACCGTTTATGACACTTCGGATAACCCAAGCAGCGGTCTGCCGACGAATTTCCAGTTGCAGGGTTCGAATGATAACTCCTCGTGGACTACGCTGGATACACGCACTGGTGTATCGGCGTCACGCGGCTACGCCTATAATGTGACGACACCGGGTTCGTACCGTTACTACCGCTTGAACATCACGGCAACGAACTCCAGCTTGCCATCGGTCAGCACGTTCCGTCTCAGCACTTCAGTATTGCAGACAACCTGCAACTTCGTTGATCTGGTGTTTTACAGCTACGGTTCGCAAGTCAACCCTGCTGAGGGTTCAACTTACAAATTCTTGCAGAATCGCAATTTGTGCCGTGGTTTGAAGTTTGAAGTTTCAACCAACGGCGGAACTAGCTACACGCAAATCACTCCGCTGTGGCGTGCCCATAACGGTTATGCGTACTCGTTTGCCCGTCAAACTGGTATCACGAATCTTCGTGTGACTGTGCAGCATGGGCGCAATTCCGCGACCAGCAACACAATCACTGAGTTCGGCCCGTTCTATCTGGTTGACTACAACGCCTCACAGGTAGCAATAGATGCGGCTCGTCTGGGTAACAGCCTCGCCGCTGTTGGCACGGCTCCGGCAGCTTCGTTCGATCCCAACTGCCTTGGTATCGCGACCGACGTGGCGAACATCAGCATAGACAGTCAGAGTCCGAACTTGCTGGCTCCGTACAGCAGCCTTGAGAGTGCTGCGGTTCATGGCTGGTGGGACTGGTACGCCGTGCAGAACCCGACGAACGCTCCGGCTGGGGCTTCGCTGGGTTGCTACAAAGTGCACCCGTTCTTCGGCTTCACACAGTTCCAGAACGGTGGTCAGGACGGCGGCGTGCAGACTATCACTGGAACCAACGTTTCGATCAACTACCAGTGGGGTCGCCGAATCTAAGGGGGCTCCGTGGGCATTCCTGTTGACACATACTTCATCGTAACGCCGGGGTCGGAGTTCATCTCCAAGTCGTATGCGACCTTGAACGGTACCGATCTGTTTTTCTACATCACAGAGACGGGATCGCTTCGCGTGGTCAACATGATTAGTACCGGAGGATCGGCAGTTCCCGGCAACACGGCTTTCTCTCTGGCTCAAAATGTTGCGTGGGTTGGCACTATCTCCCGTCCCGGTATCGTTCACGTGTATTACGCGGACATGAATGGCTCGCTGCACCACATCTCGTACACGCTGCTCGGTGGGCAGGTGGTTATCGATAACATTAACGTCTCCAGTATCGTGACGTTTTCGGTCACGTATGTTCCACAGAGCATCCCTCCGGCGTATCTGCTCATGGTGGATGACGGATTACACCACAACCTGTACGCTGCAATTGACCCTTTGTTTCAATCGTCAATTTCGACTTTACAGACCTACAACAACGGCTTTGATTTGAGCAAGTACGTGATTCGTCCAGTGATCGCCATGCATCCGGCTGACACTCAGAACCTCACGGTGCACACGCAGGAACTCGTCGGTGCCGCGTCGAATGTTGGTTGGTACGTCGTGAAAGTGCCGGGGTTACAGTAAATGGTATCCACAACCGCCACTCTCGTCGTTTCGCCGTCGCCGTCGCAGTTCGAACAACAGATCGCGATGACGGTCACGGTCACGGCGTCTTCGTTTAACGTTGCCCCGCCATCAGGCGCGGTCAATTTCTTCGATGGCGTCAACCTGCTCGGGACCGTAAACCTGACGCCGCTCTCGCCGACCAGCACAATTTCCACGGCAGAACTCGATCTCACCATCCTGACAGTCGGCTTCCACAACCTGTCGGCTATTTACGTCGGTGATGCCAACTACATTGGTTGCACGGCAACCCCGGACCCATTTGTACAGCAGGTCATCGCCGTCGTCTCGGCGGCACCGATTGTGCCCGGTTTCGCTTTGATCGCGAGCTATCAGTCCACCGGGGACAGCAGCCTGCCGCCACAGGCGGCTCTGGCAGCCAATCCCAGCAACACGACGGCAGGACATTCCGTCACCCTGATCTGGGACACCATCAACGTGGCTCAGATTGAGATTACGGGAAACAACGGCATCGATCCGCCGTTCGATTCCGGTCGCATAACTACTGCTGGATCAGGTATTTACATCAAGGGCACGGGGTGGACTCACACTATCCTGCTGACCATGACGTGCTACGACGCGACGGGGCACCCTCTGGGGCTGACCGCGAGCGCAACGGTGACGATCACCTAAACGGTTGTGAACACAAATCCTTACTACGGTATTCAAGTATAGAGCGGTTTTCCGCTTTCCCTAGCTAGGAGATAACAAATGGCAAAGAAATTCGCAGCAGCAGAGTCATCCGCAATGAACCGCCTGTACGCAGGCGAGCTTGACCGCCTTGGACTGAAGAAAGCTCAGTCCACGATCAAGGACGAAAAGGGCGCTCCGCATGACCCGCAGGCTTTTGAGGATCACGAAGAGTACCTCAAGACCCTTGAGCAGATCATGAAGGAAGACGAGAAGACCGAAGGCGACCCGAACGACATCCACATCGACTAAGGACGGAAGAACATGCCTCAGGACGCTGTACGAGTACCAGCGGCGAACCTGACCAAGTTTTCCCGCCTTATCGCGCCGGGGCAAATTGTCGATACTCTCGATGGTTCCGCCTACCGGGTGGTGTCTAAAGTCGCCGGACCGGACGGCTACGCCTTCAGGTTGGCCGACCCGTACACCGGGAAGCCTGTTCAGACCCCAGCCAATTTCCACCCGATCTCACCGGGTCAGGCGCGTATTGCGTCACGAATCCGCTACGTCTTCGCCTACAACAAGGATTTCGACAAGTTCGTCAAGTCCTACATTGAGCAGGCGGGATATCCGGTCGATCCCAAGATGGATTGGTCGAAGTGGTTTCAGACAGTCTTCGTTCCCTCACTCACATCCACAACCCTCGACTTCGAACTGAAGGATGAGGCGATCTATCACGTCATCCTTTACGTGCTCCAGCACGGCAAGGCGATGCAGGACTTTCCGCGAGCCATCAAGAACTTTCCCGCTGGCGTCAAGAAGCTCCCAGTGGCCGAACAGATTACGGAATTCCTGAAGAAGCAGTTTACCTTCCGCATCGAGCGTGCCAAGAGCTATATCCGTCAGGTGCAGCATCCGGAGGAAGTCTCCGGCGAGCAGCCTGCTGGCGGCAAGCACGAGGAGGACGAAACTTATAGTTTGATCGACAGTCAGCAGTTGAATGCTCCATCGCCGCACACTGAGTTTGAATCCGAGCAGGAATTCAAGAACGTAGCGAAGCGATTCGCCGCATGGCTCCCAACCAAGGTATCCCGCACGGCTGCCAAGTACAACATGATCGTTCTCTTACTGTTCTGGAAGCACGCACAGGAGAGCACTGGGGAAGCCAAGATTACGGTGAGCGATCTGGTACAGGACTGGCTGAAAGTCACCAACCTCGGTCAGGACTCATTGAAGCGTTACTACTCGGAACTGCCCGGTCTACTTGAAGAGTTTGCGACCGAAGGACAGTTGCCTCGTGGCGAAGAGACTGGATACCAACTTATCAATCTCATCACTCAGATGAAAGAACCGCAGGCGAAAGTACACGCCACGGCATCGGCTAAACCGAAGTGCCCACACTGCGGCTCCTCAGACTACGGGCTCATGCCGACCGACTTCGAGACTGCCAAGTGCAATGACTGTGGCAAGAATTGGGAACACGGTATCGTCCCCGGCATCAATGATCCGAAAGCGGCTGCGGTTCAGACTGAGCGGGATATTCACCCGCCTGCTGGTGTGCCGTACTGTGATGCGTGTGACCGGGTGAAGGAAAATTGCATTTGCAAAGAAGCTGCCGATACTTCGGTTCCGACGATTGACACTTCAAAGTGCTGCGGCGGCTATCATGGACGGCACCGCATCGATTGCCCGGTCTACAGCGAAAACTTCGACAAAACCGTGGAGTTGATGAAGAAGACCGAACCTAAGAAGAAAGACGGCGCTGAGGGCGGCGATCAATTCTATGATGGCATTCAGCCACAGATCACTGAAGGCGACACCGGGCGTCCACCGCATGGACGCACGCAAGGCAGTTATCATGCCGGAGCAGTTAAAGTCGCCGAGTTGAAGGATAGCCTCCGTGGTTTGGATGTCGGCACCTTCCTGACGAAAATCTGGGATGACTCAGCAAAGAATTCAAACGCCTACAACTACATCGCTGGCGTGATTGACGCATTGCGCTATGCTGGCAAAATCAGTGCTGAAGAGCACGATGCTTATTACGAGCAATACATTCATGGCGGCAAGAAACCCGCCGGGCCGAAGACCGTTGGCATCAAACTCGATGACCCCAAGTGGAAAGTTGAGAAGCTCAACGACGGTTCCTACCATTTCGTGAACGATGAGGAGAAGTTGGTGACTGGCGGATTTGGCTCTGAAGAGGGTCTGAAGCGCAATGCCGACATCATCCGTTTCGACGAAAAGACATTAGCACAGATGCGGGAACGTTATTCGAAGCTCAAGCAAGCGTCAAAGACCGCAGAATTTGCGGAGAACCTCTTGCCTGCCGACATGCCTGAGGAACCGGACTATGATGAGCAAGAGCGCACGCATCTGTATTGCCCTCGTTGTCTGGAATGTGTAACCTGCAATTTACGCCCTTGTCGTGGTGGTGGAGAACACATGCCGGGTGTACCGCAGGATCAGAAATTCGAAGCTTATAAGAAAATGAAGGGTGCAAGCAAGACGGCTGGACGTTTGGACAAGTTGTTAGCTCGCAACCCGGACGCTCTCAAGGGCGTCACCGTTCCGGAGAAGATGTGGCAGTGCCGCAATTGTCCGGTATGGGGCACGACTGAAGACACCGCGAATGAGCACAGTGTCAATCGCAATCACGGTATCAAGATGTTGAAGGAAGCCAAGTGGAAGGTCACCCTGCGTGACACCAAAGGCAATCAGCGTGAAGAAACCGTAGGCGGCAACGATTATCAGGGAGCGGAGAAAGCCGTTACCAAGAAGCTCAAGCCGGGTGAGAAGGTTGTTTCCATGACTGTGGCGGCGGCTCCGGCTCCGGTTCAGGCACCAGCAGCGCAACCGCAAGCACCCACAGCGGAACCAAATCCGGTAGTGCAGCCGATCCCCGGACAGCCGGGGGCACCGATGGCTGTGCTGCCACAGGAGAAAGAAAACGAAGGGCTGAAGCGGAAGACCGTCCCACCGGAGCTTCCCAACAAGAAATTCCACATGTCGTCAGAAGAGGGCACCATGAAGAAAGCAGCGTTGAAAACGGAGCAGAACACTCCGGAAATGGAGATGGAAGTAGAGCGTCTAATCGCGTCTCACCCTCTCACTGAGATTCACGAAGGTTGCGTGCCTGCGTTCGAGCACGGACAGTGGTGGGTTACGTGCGGACCGTGTGGTGCGATTTGGTCGGTGGTCGATGCCGAGGGTGGGCAAAGCATCGAAGGTCTCGACCTCGAAGAGATTGAGTCTGGCGACGAATCCTGCATGGATCGTCATGTGGATGAGGGACTGGATGCGGTCGAAAGCAGCGACAAGACCTCTTCACGCGAAGTTGAATGTGCTGGCTGCGGTAAGGTGTTCGATTCATCTGACGTAGACGAAGGCAGCCACGAGATCGGCAACAAGTGGTACTGCGGCACTTGCTCCAAGGAAGCATCGAGCAAGAAGGCATGGATTGATGAGGACGAGGACGAGTTGGAGCCAGAGGAAATTCAGGAGCGTCTGGAATATCTCCGTAGCCAACTTCGTGCCGAGCGCATTAGCTATGCGGAACTGGCTGAGTTGCAGAGCCTCGCGGACTACATCACCCCCGGTGACGTAGAATTGGAAGAGCCTGCGGGTATCGAAGAGTTCCACGGGCACGAGAAGGAATACAACCCCACGGACGAAGAGAAGCAGATGTTGAAAGACATGGGCATTCAGGCAAACAAAACTGCCGCTGAAATTGAGCAGGACAATTTGTGGTTGTGCGACGACTGTCTGCAAGCGGCAGTGAACGATGACTACTCCGGCCTTGATTATTACTATCAGGGCGAAGAGGCTAACAAGCGCATGGAGCAGATTCAGGCAGGCATCCAGAGATTGGGTTGGCTGGTTCCTGACTTCGACAGCGAGACGGGCGAAGGCATCGATGAGTTTTCGAAACGTCCTTGCGATTGCTGCGGAACTTCTCTGCACGGTGGGCGTCACCGTTTCGTGACATTTAAGAACGAGCAAGTGAAAGAGGGCACAATGGAAAAAGAAGCATTCGAGCCCGGTGCCGACAGTGGTATCCGTGGTTCTAACGACGGTGAATACATCTACGCCGCTGACGTGTGGTGCGAAGACTGCGCTATAAAAATCGCGCAGAGAATCGACGCGAACGGCGAAGGCCCGGAGAACCCGGAAGACGAGTCAAGCTATGACTCCGACAACTATCCGAAAGGTCCGTTCTTCGATCAAGAGTCCGACAGTCCGCAGAACTGCGCAGGCTGCGGTGAGTTCCTAAAGAACCCGCTGACCACGCATGGCTATGAGTATCTGAACGAGATGATCGCTCGCTTCAAGGAATCCGGTCGCGGCAACGCTGAAGCATTGGCGGAATGGGCAGCATTCTATCCGGAGCGTTCCGATTATGATGGCTACGTCCCGTTCGATGATGATGACGAGGAAGGTGAAGTGATCGCATCTGACAAGGAAGCGGCAAATCCAGCAATTCTCAACATGAAGCAGCGTGGCAATCCGAAGACTCCAGACCAACTCGGTCTGAAGCCAAAACAGCCGGAAGTCGGTTACGTTCCGAACTCCGCTGTCGCATCAAAGAAAACGGCTGTGACGCTTGATGAGTTGAAACAGCAGGACGAGCAGAACAAAGTGGATGCGCAGGAAGCACGCACGCCGACCAAGGGCGAAGACAAAGGCACCTACGTCGATGTCCTCTACGGTAAGGGCGGCATCAAACTGAAGCCGACTGCACAGTTGCTTCAGGAAGTTGCTCAGGGTGGACCGCAAGATGCGCAGACGTACCAGAGCATCTGGGAACTCATGGAAGACTTCTTCACCAACGGCTGGGAGAATGTCAATCCCGCCGACATCGGGGCTCTGACCTCCGGTGAAATCTTCGCTGATCCGAACGGCAATCTGTACTGGCACGAGCGTTACCAGATCGAAGATATGGTCGAGGAACTCAAGCAGGGGCACGAGGTTTTCATGCAGTACGGCGGCAACCTGTACGAGGAAGAGCAACCGGAAGCACCTGCTCCCGATCCGAATCAGCAGGCACTTCCGCTGACCAGCAGCAAGAAGTCAAGCGGTCACCCCGGCGCACGTGGTCGTAAGAAAAAGGCGGATAAGCCGCAGTACACCCCACAAGGTGCTCCCTACGAGGGGCCGGATTTTGAAGTTCGCAACGAGGGCGGCATCTTCCTGTTGACCCCAATGACGGCGGCGGCTGAGGACTGGATCATCGAAAACCTCGACTCAAGCTACAGCAGCGGCGAGCCTAACCCTGAAAGCGGGGTAACATACTGGGGCGACTCTGTGGTTGTCGAGCACCGCTATATTCAAGATATTGTTGCAGGTATTCAGGGCGACGGGCTGAAAGTCGCCTAACAACTGAACTTTTTGACCCCTTTAATAGGGTGGAGGAAACATGGCAAAGGAAAAGAAAGCAATCGACCGCAAGGCGCTCCGTGAGGCTATCGTAGCCCGTAAGGAAGCCCGTAAAGCGGAAGAGGCGGCGAAGTACGAGAAGATGCGTGCCGCTGCCAAGAACCCGCAGAAATTTGAGAAGATTCTGGCTTCTCTGGTAGAGAAGTCCGCACGTCAGGCTGACTGGATGGAAGGTCTCCAGACCAATCTCGGTCTCGTCCGTGCCGCCGCCGATGCTCCGGCAAAGGTTCGTGTCGCCGCCGCCCGTAACTACGCCAAGGGATTCCGTCAGACTGCCGACGAAAAGCCGGACATGCTGGCAGACGCCCTCCGTCAGTCCTACAAGGCACTGGATGAGCAGGCAGCCGCTATCGAGATGGCAGCCGAGGTTCTCGGTGTCGATCTGGGCGCAACCCCAGCCGAACAAGCATTCACTGACGAAGGCAAGGCTGAGCTTGAGCTTGGTGAGGAAAAGGGCGAAGAGTCGCAGGAATCTCCGATTGACGAAAAGCCCTCGTTCGAGAAGGGGAAGGAAGAAAAATCCGAGTCCGAGGACAAGTCCGAATCCGAAGACAAGGAAGAGAAACCTGAAGAAAAAGAAGCCGCCGTTGGCTCCGACGCATACGTCACTGATCGTGACGCAGCCGGACAACCGAAGGCTCCGAGTAAGCTCGAAATTCCGCGTGCTGAGGGTGTTAGTGAAGTGAACAAATCTTCTGCAAAGGTTACCCCCGCAGGCGCGAAATCAGCCTCCGGGAGTCTTTAGCAAAGTTGCCCTGAGCCGTAAGGACTACATCATGATCGCAGATGCGATCAAGGAATCGGGTCTCTCGCCTGAGCAGATGGAACAATTTGCACGTCGCATTGCACAACCGTTGAGTGCGGAGAATCCGCGTTTCGACATCAACACCTTTGTCAACTACGTTCTCGGCAAAGGCGGTCCGCGTCCGAAGCGTCAAGGCGCTCGCCGCGCACCGACTGATCCAGTCGCGTAATTCACGTACCACGTGTACGAGGAACTGGGGAGGCGTTCATCGCCTCCCTTTTCTTGAGCTATCGGAGGACTGCATGTGAAATGCAGCAAAACAGGGGGCGGGGTTGATAGCCCCGCCTTTATTTCATCCCCAAACTGTTGATTATAATACAAATATACCTCTAAAATCCTACCTTTTTCAGACCCTTAGCTGGTAGAATATAGGCATGATCGTTATCGATTATGACCGGAACATGCGGGTCAACCTGAGGAACTCGTCCGGCCCGGAGCGCGAGGTCGTCGCGATCAACGAGCAGACGGACGGCACCTACATCACCTTCTCGCCCTGCGGTCACACGGGCACCTTCAACCAGATTTTCCACTACGAAATGGGCAGCAAGATGTCGTGCTGGCACTGCCGCTTCGCCGCCGAGAACGTGATCTCCGAAGAATCACTGGAGTCCAAATGAGCAGAGAATGGAAGCAGTATCCCGACAAGGTTCGAGTTGAGACCGCCATCGGTGCGGTGGTTCTCGCGATCACCGACTTCAACCACATCTACATCAGCACGCCGGACGGCGAGAAGTGCATCGTCCGGGGCAAGCAGATCAGCGGCTCTCTCCATGTCAACGACTACGGCAACGGCTTCGAGCCCTCGAAGGACTCCAGCGGCATGACGTGGAACTCGCTCTACATCAACAAAGAGGGTTCCTTCGGCAACTCCGCGACCGACGCGCAGCGTAAGGCGGTTCTCGCCGCGTGGGTTCCAGCAGTGAACAAGTTCATGAGTGAGCACCCGGAACTCCGGGAGGCTGGCAAGACTGCCGACCGCAACAACAAGGCGCAGCGGATCGAGGAAGATATCGAGAAGCTGGAGAAGCAGCTTGCCGCGAAGCGTGCGGAACTCAAGGTGGTGCTCAATGGGTAAGAGGGCGCTCAAAATCTGGAACGGTCGCGGCGACTTCTGGAAGCTGGACGGACACATCTTCGTGTGCGCCGAGACCAAGACGCAAGCGGTCAAGCTCATCAATCAAGCCGGGTATAGCAGCGGCAGGATGAACCTGCACGAACTCAACACTTACTACAACGAAGGCTGTTGGGGTAAGGACATGAACGGTATTACGCCGGAGCCGGGTGTCTGGTTTCAGCCTAAGATCAGTGCGACGGAGTCGTGCATCTGCAACATTGAAATCTGCGAGTTCAACCGGGCGCACAAGGACGACTGTCCCCGCAAGCCACGGCGACTCTCGACCGCGTATGTCTCCGAAACGATCATCGAGGAACTGGAGCACCGGGCGGACGTTCTGGAGGATGTCTGCGAACAGGACGAACTTCCCATCGACGCCTCGGAACGCATCGATGTGGCGTACCTGCGTTCAGCCATTCGGAAGATGAAAGACCGGGTCAAGCCGGACGCGAACGAATTGCAGGTCGTGAACGATGAAATGATGGTCATCGAGAGCGCGGACGGCATGATCGAGATTTGGTGGGAGTGGTGCTACGCCATGGTTTGGCTTGGACTGTTGCCTAAATACGACCGCACGGCGGTGACTTCTGGCGGCAAGCCGAAGGTCATCAGGATCGATGGAGTCGAATACGATATCGGAAGGGGATGGAAATGAGCGCAGCTTGGGATCAAGGAAACATCGAGCAGGAGAGCCCCGCAAAGCAGAAGCGCAACATTCGCATGTGGAGCTATCTGATCGTCGGTACGCTGTTCTACGTTTATCTCAAAATTCACTTGGGAGCATAACTATGGCGAAAAAGAAAGTAGTGGTCTTTCAACTCACATCCGAGAACCTGACGCACCTTGGCGGTCAGATGGGTTCCGAGTACACGACAACCAACTTCACCAAGCCGTTCAGCGATCTCGCCACGGCGAAGCAGTATGCCGAGAAGGACTATCGCAAGCAGGCAGGAAAGAACGGTCGTCCAATCGTGTGGGTTCGCGAGAACTCGAACTATGTCCGCACCGAGGACATGAGTTTCGTGATGTACCACATCCGTAAAACCGCCGTAGCGTAACCGGAGGCTGGTATGCAGGTTTGGCTCTATCCAGACAGGACGCACGAGGAGTTCGGTGCCGAGCGGTGGAAGTGCTCGTGGGAGCAGGTGAAAGTTTCGGCACAGCGGCGTATCCGCATGGTCGAAATGAACGCCAAGCGCAAGCACGCGCAGCTAGGGCACGCCGGGGATTTCGACAAGTGCGAGATCGAAGCGTGTCGGCTCAAGCGGTACGAACTGGACATCGACATCGACGCCGATCTGGATCACCTGATGAGGGTTTTCCGGGGTGAGGGAGCGAAAGAGAAGGCTTTGGCTTACGGTCGGAAGGTGATAGACTCTGGCAAGACAGCTTTCGGTGCCGTCACAGTCGTCCGGCAGGTTGTGGGTTGGTACGTCGAAGAGGATCGTATCGCTGAGTGGCAGGATACCAGCGACGAGGAGACAGTAGACTGATGAACTGGACTTGTCCACATTGCCGACCGTTGACGTGCAAGATCGACCACATCAACATTCTCGAAGACCCGCAGGCATGGGCTCGTGCACATTACGAAGCCGGATTGGGTTCGATGTCACAATTGATGGACTTCGCCAAGCGATACCGTCTGATGACTGATCTTCGTCGAACGATGGGCAATGAGCCAGCCGTGATCGCGGCGTTTGAGTATCTCTTCGGGATGGGGGGAAAGCCATGAGCAACATCGTAGACAAAGCTGATGAACTGGCACGACTTCTGAACACGATCTTCACCCGGTCGGAGCATGAACGCAATGCGATCCTGCTCGTGGCGTCCGAGAAAGTGGATAGTTGTGAAGCCGCGAAGATGTTGAAATCGCTGACGACCCGCGACGATAGCGGATGGGGGAGCTAATGAAATCGTCCATTACAATTCTGCTGCCTTTGCTGTTGACGGCCTGTACAATGCCGAGCACCAAATTCGATGCTCAGACGCAACCTGTGCGCACCGTCGAATACGTCGATCACGGGATTACGGTGGACGCCTGCCAGTACACGGTGTCGGCTGACAACACTTTCATCGTTACGTCCGGCAAATGCCCGGTCAGTGCAGATGGGAAGGAACTGGACACCTACGGTGCCGATGGTTGCCTGTACAAAATCACGCGACCGGGCGGCGTAGATCATGGCGTTCTTTACGAACTCAAGTCCTGCTCGAAAAAGCAATGATGATTCATGCCAAACTCGGAACTGGTCCGGCAGGATACTACAACGTCCTATACAAACGGGTCGTCAAGGCTGGCGACATCATTGAGATTCGCCCGTTCGTATTGAGCCGGGGCAAGTGGGACAAAGTTCGGGTGGTGGAAATTCGGAAGATCGGAAACGAACCGTTCTACGTTCTTGAACTCTGGTAAAGGGGGGACAGTATGCCATCAACGCTACAGCAACTCAAGCTGCAAGACGAGGGTGCCGATTTCGTACACGGCGGTGCCAGCGATCTCGATAGATATTTCGACGCATTCGTTGCCGTTCAATTTGAGGTTGGCGGTACGCCGGAAGAAGTTTTCAATCTTCTGTGGAGTCTGGAGAACGGCAACTTGCTTCTCAAGTCAGAAGCGGAGCGTTACGTCACGCGCTATCTGTACTCGGACGCCACGTAAACTGTTGTAATTAAAGGCGTAAATCCTAACCAAAAGTCGCGTCTGGCTGGTAGAATATAGGCATGACGGCTTCTCAAGAGCGCAGCGCACGCAACGCGGTCAATGACGCCCTGCACGCCCTCCCCATTTACTCGGAAACCCTCCCCCTCGCTGACATCGACGCCATCCTGACCTCCAACGGCTTCAAGTCGCTGGAGGAAGGCATCTACTGCGGTCGCGATGGCCGCGTCCACGAGCAGGTTGGTGAGCGCACTTGGATTCTCTTCACGTGGCACAAGATGGACAACTCTGGTAACTACGAGGTCAACGCCTATGTCAGCTAAGACCGCGTCCTACCAGATCACGACCGTGGATGTCATCTGCCCGACGTGCGGCGAGTGCGTCCCGGAGACGACTACTGGATCGCTCTACTGGAGCGTGAACGAAATGACGCCGGGGTCGGTGCACAAATGCCAGAACGGGCACGAAGTGAAGCTGCCCAACGTCCGGCAGCCGAAGATCAAGGCGGTCCCAGAATGAGCAGAAGCGCACTGTGGGCATCGACACACCCGGCGTATGACATCGTGAACGGCGGTTACGTTTGCGAGTGCGGCACCCGGTCGCCGAGGATGGGAGACCACCTGAAACATGTGGTCGAGGCGCACCCGGAAGATCAAGCACTGGCGTCGGCAACGCTGAGCAGCCAGCAGATGCGGAAATGGGAAAAGGCGAGGGACAAACGTCATGGCATTGCCTAAACTGGAGAATGGTGGATTTCAAGTCGGCTCGATGGGCTGGTTCGAGTTCCAGACCGAACGCCTGATGTCGATTGAAAACGAATCGGGCAGAGCGGAAGCTGTCGCCCGGTTGTATCTGATTTGTTCAGCCTATTACAACGCAAGCGCAAAGATTCTGGAGGGTCAGTGAGCCTAGAGCGCATCAATCCAATTCTCGTGAAGTATGACCCCGGCAAACACGTCCGCGATGAGGACGACAACGGGGATTGTCAGGTTCGAGCCTTGACGGTCGCAGCCGGGACAACCTACGGCGAAGCGTGGGACAAGCTGTACGCTTTGCAGGGCAAGTACCGCACAAACGGGTTCAACATCTGTCTCTATCTGGATCGCTACGAACTCGGCGTCAAGCAGCGCATCCCCTTCCCGGCGAAGCGCGGCGAGAAGCGCATGACCGCCAAGAAGTTCGTGAAGCTGTACAGCAAAGGGCGGTTCATCCTGCATCAGGCACATCACGTAGTTGCTGTTGTCAACGGCAGCGTGTACGATAGTTGGGACTCGACCGACCGTTGCGTGTACGAGGCGTGGGAAGTCACGTACCCGGTTGCCAAAGTGGAATTATGAGCAGCTATTTCGACAACCTGTCGCGACGTGTGGGGGAAGCTTCCAAGCAGCACCCCCGCATCACGTTCTACACTGACGACGCATTCCTCCGGGCTGTCGCTGAGATCGAGAAGGAAATGATCGAGGACATCCGAGCGATCACATCGGACTACGAGTTCCCTGAGCATCTACGCGACAAGGCAGACGAGATCATCGCCGACTGGCACATCCTGAATTCCAACAAGGCGAAGGACATGGCGCTGGTGCTCCGCTTGTCCGAACTGGTGGAGAAGATGCACAACCATTTCCACGATGTCGGCTCCTCGCGAATAGCCACAAGGTGGGGTCGCCTTTCCGATAATCCCCGTGATATGATGGCTCGTCTAAACGAGTGGGAAGAGGAGCAATCATGAGATACACTCGATTGCAGATCGTGAACAAGCTGAAAGAGATCGGCTGGACAAAGAGACGAACGCGCTGGTATGCTCCGAATCGTCGGGGATACGGGCAGTTTAGAACTTTGGGCGTTGATCTCCGGGCAGCCGCAAGTCTGGAAGAACTCACAGCTAGTGAAAGTCTCGATACGCCCCGGCGCAAACGTGCCGAACAACCGCAGGATGCAGGCATCAGTATGTCCGGCATTCAAATGGGAAACTGACATGAACCACGAATTCAAGCCCCATGGCGGCATGAAAGAGAACCCCGGCGTATGGGACAACAACCACGGCGGTCTCATCTACGTTTCCCGTTGTGTCTGCGGCGTCCTGCGCAGGGTTGGCAAAGACACCACCGGGAGCCGTCCTACAAACAACTTCGGCCCGTACTACTACAACGCCAAGCTGGAGCGCCTGCCGCACGCCGGAGCCTGTACGCGGGTGAAGCGTCCCCGGTTCATCACTGCCGAGAACTACGACCAGTGGTCACGCATGTGCCGGGGCAAGCAGCGGCATAAGTTCCAGTCGTTCGCCGAGTCGCACCGACGCGCCGTGCAGGATCGGGAGGGCGTCCCCTACGATGTCTACCACTGCCCGTTTTGTGAGGGCTGGCACGTGGGTCATCAGCTAAAACTATCCGTAAGTGCCTCAAAATAGGGCAAATATAGCCATAAAATACTACCTTTTTCGCGCCTTCCACTGGTAGAATATAGGCATGGAACAGGTTATGAACAACGTCGCCGCCGAGCCGAAAATCTTCGAAGTTCCTGAATTCAACCTTCCCAAGCTGGAAGAGCAGATCGCCAAGCTGAACAAGCGTGCTGCGAAGCTGAATTGCGGCACGATCATCATCAACGTCCTCGGCTCCAAGGAAGTCCCGGTTTACGAGAACGATGAATACACCGGGTTCCCGACCAACAAGATTCGCTGCTTCCGCAAGGTGTTCGACATCACCGTCTCCGGCGAAGCCCCCAAGCTGAACGGTTGGGAATTCATCGCCGTCATCCAGCCTGTCACCGACGAGGAAGGCAAGAGCCTCGGCAACATGCTGCGCAACGTCCCCGGAGCCTCGCACGAAGTTCCGGTTGCCTATCGCTCCGCTGAAAATCACTGCGATCATTGCAATACGATCCGCCGCCGCAACGAGACCTTCGTCCTGCGTCACGAGGACGATACCTACAAGCAGGTCGGTCGCAACTGCCTCCGCGATTTTTTGGGTCACACATCGCCTGAGGTTTTCTGCCGTTACGCCGAGTACCTGATGTCCGCCGAAGATTTGTGCATGGGCTCCGAAGATGACGACTTCTTCGGTGGGGCGGGTGGACGCTACGTCGAGCGGTTCATGGCGGAAGAGATTCTTGCCCTCGCCGCGTGCCAGATTCGCCTGAATGGTTGGCGCTCGAACAAGACGGCCCGTGAGTACGGTACGCTCTCGACTTCCAACGAAGTTTCCAATTGGGTTTTCGCACGGGCGCACGAGCGCAAGCAGTGGGAAAAGCCGTTGAAGCCGACCGATGAGGACAAGGCGACGGCGCACGAAGTTGCCGAGTGGCTGGCGTCCCTGTCGGAACGCGAGAACCTGAACGACTACATGTACAACCTGTCGGTTCTCGGCAAGGGTGCGACGTTCACCAGCAAGAATTTCGGCATCGCTTGCTCCGCGATCCCGACTTACATGCGTGAGATGGAACGCGAGATCAACCGCCGCAAGCAGTTCGAGTCGGACAAGAACAGTCAGTACGTCGGCGAAGTTGGTAAGCGTAGCGACTTCCTGAACCTGACGCTGGTGTTCACCCGCGATCTTGAGAGCGATTGGGGCGTATCGCACCTGTACAAGTTCAAGGATGCGGCTGGCAACGTGATCGTGTGGTTCTCCTCGAACGTGTACTACAACCCGGCGACTGAGCAGGACATCAACGTCGGCGACGTGGTTAGCCTGACGGCGACTGTGAAGAAGCATGAGGAATACGCCGGAACCGATCAGCGCACGGGTGAGCAGAGGGAAGCCGTGAAGCAGACCACCATCAGCCGCGCCAAGGCTTACCAGACCAAGGAAGAAAAGAAAGCCGCTGCCAAGGCGCGTAAGGCGCAGCGTGCGGCTGAGCAGAAGGAACGCGAGGAATGGATTCTGGCGGATGCCTTGATTTGCGAAATGCGGCAGCGTCGTAACGAGTACATGCCGCCACGGTTCTAACGGAGACGACTTATGTGCGATAACTGCGGAAATTACGAGAACGAACGGTTTCGGATGCTGGCATTGGAGTTTGATGTCGCCGCCGCCAACAAGCTGGTGACGCCGGAGCGCCCGTTGCGCACGGTGCCGAAGGCTTTCTTGGAGGGTATCGGGCTGCCTCTGGAAGAGGAGAAGTGCCTGAACTGCGGCGTCGTGATCTCGCAGTGCTCCTGCGGCAAGAAGTCGCACCACATGAGCATGGTCTATATCAACGAGCCGCATCTGGCGCACCTGCAAGACCCGGAGCGCCCCGGCATTCTGGCGACCGTGTTATGGGCGAAGCCGGATGGCGGTCCGAAGATGTCCGCGATCCTGATCGACGGCAACCACCGGGCGGTGCGTGCGCATCGCGAGGGTCGCGAGTTCAAGGCGATCATGTTGACCCCGACTGAGACGTGGAAAATCGTCGATGGCCTGACCAAGTGCATCGTCAATCCGAGCACCAAGAAGGGTAAGGCGATTCTGGCTGAGTTGGGGTGGGCAGAATGAGAGCCAAAGACCCGAATCGCTATCGCATCGCCGGGTGGAAAGATGTCTGGAAGGCACGTGGCTTTGTCGCGATTGAGTCCAAGTTCTGTCTCGGTATCGCCTCTGCGGTGAAGTGCGAGGAGTGCGGGAAAGAATACCTGCCGCAATCGGCGATCATGCAGATGCGGCATCAGTACAAGCACATCGAAGAACGAGTTCAGAAGGAATACGCATGAGAGACTGGACGTTCTGGGGTTGGGTGCTCGGATTACTCGGCAAACGCTGCCCCGCCTATCTGGATACATCGCCACGCCGGGTGAAATGCCAGCGGCGTTTCGGCCACATCAACAGGCACCGGGACGGCGATCTGACATTCATTGTCGGAACGCGAGGAGACTGATATAATCGGGGCATGAACATCGGAGAGCCAGTTCGCCGCTTCGTGATCGAGCCGCTGGAAGCCCCGGCGCATGTTCCCGACCGGGAACATTTACCCCCTGTCACCCCTGAACCTGAGCCGAATGTTCCCGAACGGGAACCTGTACTGGTGCCCTAATGACATTCGCACAGGAAATTGTGACAGGACGCCGCGTCATTCTGAACGACTCCGGCGTCAAGGGCACCGTCAAGGTGCTCAGTTGGATCAAGTTCGAAATCCATTGGGATGACGGCGTGGTCTCGGTCTACAACTTCGGCGACGGGCCGTGGGAAGAGTTTCACCCATTCCTCGGACAAGAATGATAATCCCTGATTACATCGATCCTCTCATCGCGTACCGCACGTGGGATTGGGACGCTAGGGGGCTCACGTCGCTCAACCATGAGCCGTGGGTTCCCGGACAGGCAATGGTTGCGACCTGCAACAAAGCCATCACCAAGCATTACATGAAGCCGAAGGTTCACAACTTTACCAGTTGGGTGAACACTCGCGTTCGCGGAGCCAGTCCCTCGCTCACCGCCGATGGTCAGTTCATCGACCTCGGTGCGAGGGAACCAATGACCGAGGCGGAAGCCCGATGGTTTTTCTTGAACGTCGTGAAACACGAATCTCCAGTCGATGACTGCCGCTGCGGTATCTATGCCGCCAAGGACTTCGCCCATCTGGTGCGGATCAAATACGCGGAGAAGGGCATCCACGGACAGGTCGCACTGTGGGGCTCGATCATTGAATGCGAGGTCGGCTACAGGGCGCAGTACGGGTATCCAAAGAATTTCGTGATCCCGATGGACGTACTGCCGCCGAAGGTGCGTGTCGCCGAAGAATGGTTGAAGAACCTGTCAGCTTTCAACGTCGATATGTTTCTTACCGAGTCTCGTTTCGACAACGGCGAGAGCAGCCTGCGTGTGCCCCTCTGGGTGAAGGATTACGGCTGGAAGGATGATGGACTGCGGTACTTTCAAGATGAAGCGTGGCGACATGAAACGTTGCGTGGTTACGGCAGGGGAATCCAGCCGGGGACGCAGATCACGGTCGTCGGCAAGGGTACAGGCGTGGTCTGGCAGATAATCACCGATTTCGGCACGCCATACGTGCTCATCAAGTTCGGCAAGCGCACAGTGTTCAAAACCAGACTCTCATCCATCCATTGGAGTGAGGAAAACTGTCGATGGGAATCCGACCGGACATGGAGCGAGATGGTTCGCTCCTGCTTTAATCCGACCGATCCCTTTGCGACAGCACCCATCAAGAATGATCCAGCCGAAGTCGCCCGGATCATGAGCGTGTTGGGTCTCCCAAAGTCCTAGTCTTGATCTTGCGATACCGGGCATGGCCCGTTCGACCAGTCCGTACTCGCTTTCGACACAGTGATCGAAAGATTCGGAATTTCCAACTTGCTGATCTCGACAATAAGGGATTTGTCGCTCTTCAACGCATTCTCGCGGCTGTCCGCACTGACTACGATATAGCCGCGTGTGACATTCTTGTCGAGCACGACCGTGGTTCCCCACAGGTAGCCAACGATGCCACGGCGGACGAGGCGCTGCTGTGTCTCGTAATCGAAGTGATGGATGAGACGCGGATTGCGGTAGCGAAATAGGTGATAATCTTGCGGGTTGAAGATGACGTATTGAGCGACCTGACCGCCTTTCTCAGCCTCTTTGATTAGAGCTTCGGCCTCGGCGTCGGTCGCCGCTTGTCCGATGGAGTTGTTGGGGGTTGGTTCGGAAAGATAGCCAATGGCTAGGGCAAGCATGTCAACGGTGTCGTTGAACTGCGGTTCAACAGAAAAAGTACGCATGGAACTATCCTCAGTATCTTGAAAATTGGTACATGCCCGTTAGGGACACACTATTCAATACTGAGGATTTCCTTACAGCTTGAAGCCTTTTTTGTTCATCGTCTCAGTGATCTGCTTCGCGTTTTGACCACGGCGGAACTGTTCGATGATGTAGTTCACTTCCGGGAACGACAAGCCGACTGAAGACTTGATCGTTTGGGGTGTGCGCCCCACGCTGGCGCGTTCAATCACTGCTTTGACCATATCGAGTGTCATACTCTCTCCTAAATTCTCGTTTTTGCAACTTCAAAAACATCCCGCAAACGCTGCTCATACTCCCTACCGAGAGCCTCGACCGTTTCCTCAATCCTAGTCTCGGTTATTGCGAAGCGAGTTGCCTCCGGCTTCCGACGAAGAACTTCCGCCAACGAGGTTGCGAACTTGTCGCGACCGCCCTCGCTTTCCAACAGTTGTTTGATGCATACGAGTCGATACCGTCTGCGCGAATCCTCGCGTTCTTGCTCTAATCTATGTTGCTGAAGCTCTTGATCGTTCATCGGTTAGCTCTCGAAACAAACATGTGTTCGAACTCAGGGTCATCCACTTTGATGCGGAACTCACCCAGAATATCCGGGTCTGTACGATATATATTACCGAGTTTCGAGACTTTTCTTTTGGAAAATCCGGTGCCGCTGGGATTTGCCTTGTCGATCAAGCTGTGGATGTAGGCTCCCAGTGCGTGCTGCTCCGGGTCCTTGGTCTCCATCAAGGTCTTGGATGAACGGCTCATGGCGCGGCGGATGTCCGGGCGGTGGAGCTTGAAGACCTCGGCGATCTTCTGGAAGCTGCGGGTCTTGGCGTACATGGCGATCACGGTGGACAGGGCGACCGGAGTGCCATCCTCCTGAGCCAAACCGTCTTCCAGTCCTGCTTTGGCAAGGATCGGACTCATGATGGTTTCGTCCGGCACGCCGTTCCAGAGCATCATGGCTCCCAGCACCTTGCGGGCCATGCGGATGCGGAAGCTGCACACTGTTTGAGTGCTGCGGTGGATCACCGCGAGCGTGTTCTGGGTCTTGGCGAGAATGTAGTAGCTCAGGAGCAATTCCTGATCTTCCTTTTTCAGTTCCCGCAGGTACTTCAGGAACGATGGGAAGTTGTCTTGGATGTAGGCAAGGGTTTTCTGCTCACGGGCAAACTCCGGATCGGACTCCATCGAAAGCAGGGTTGCGCCATGAAGGGCTTCATCCTCATCGAGGAGCATTGCACGGGCGGATGTGATGCTGTCGAAGTACGGTGTATTCTCACTCATTTGACTAAAATTCGACCTCTATGATATAATACGAACTTTTTTCGACTTCCAAGAGAGGTTTTCGACCATTTTTATGGGAAAAAAGAAGGGGCGGCAAATCAGCCGCCCCTCGCGCTAATCCGTGAAGGATTAAGCGTGCTTGAGTGCGAGTGAAACCACGGCCATTTCGTAACCCAGTGGGTTCGTAAAGCCGGGGGTGATTGCGCCGTTCGCAGTCTGAAGCTGCATCTGGATGCCCCAGTGAGCCTGCGAGCTTACGCCCTTGCCAGTCGCGAGCATCAAAGTGCCCGTGGTGCCAACTGGAGCATAGGTCGAGAAGGCGTTGCCGTTCTTCATGAGACCGCCCGTGAGGATCAGGTCGCCGCTCGCCGCCGTGGTGTAAGAAACCGTCGCCGGGTTGGACGCCGTCATTGCACCTGCGGACTGATCGCCGATGCCGGAAGTCAACAGACCGGAGAATTCCAGAACGTGGATGTCCACGCCGCCATCGAAGTACGGCTTGCCAGCCGCGAGATCGCCGGGGCGGATCGTGCCATCCTGATAGCAGGAGTTGACGTTCAGGTTGTAGGTGCCGCCCGAAACGTTTGTCGCGTAGTAGGCGATAACGGACGGGTACTTGCCGTTCAAGTCCCACTTGGACGAGACGGTAAAGTCGGTCACACCGGACGGGGTGTAATCCACGTCGCCGTTCTGAACCTTGCCAGTGACCGTGACCCAGTCGTTGCCGGAGTTACGGGCTGCGGTTGCGGCTGCCTGTGCAGTCGGACCGGAGGTTGCGTGGAACGTGCTGTCATTGACCTTGAAGGTCGAGCCGGAAGACACAACAGCCTGCGACTGACCGTTCAACCACGTCTGCGTGGTAAAGCCAGCCAGAACGACTACGTCGCCGACGCCGAAGTTGTTGCTCGCGGTCGTCAGTGCCACAGACGAGTACGTCGCGGTTGCGGCGTGCGTCTCGGCAACTGCGGCTGCGTTCGACAGAGTCAAGCTCGTCGCGGTAGACGCCGTGCAAAGGAATGTGCCGTTGTTGGCTGCGGTCGTAAAGCCTGCTACTTGGAACTTGTAGCCAGCCAGAGCGTTCGCAGCACCACCAGTGATGGTGCCATCGTAGACTGCCGAACCACCCACCGCCGTGTTGACATCAGTCAGGGTCAGTGCCGTTGTGGTCTCAGTGACGGACGTGACGGCAACAGAGTCACCGGAGTTGTCCGTGATCGTCGGGGTCAGAGTCATGTCGTTGATACCGACGGACCAGCCAGTCGGGACAACCGGAGTTGTGTTGTGGAACAAGTTGAACGGATCGTAGGTGCGGAAACCGAAGACGAACACGACAAGCGTGTTGCCAGCGGTCGGGCTGACCACAATGTTGTCGCCTTGGTTGTTTGACCAAGCGTTCTGAATGTGCCCACCGTAGACTACCGGGTTGCCGTAACCCGCTGAAACCAGTGTTGGAGTTGCCATTGATGTGTGCCTCTAAGGAAAGTTTCCTCTAACTACGGTTTGATATTGGGCGAATTCGCCGACTATCAAATCCCTATTTTTAGAGAGGAAATAGGAGGATTGCATGGGACGTAAACGGCTGTTCAACGAAAAAGAGAAGTGGTGCAACAAGTGCAAGAAATGGTTGCCTTTAGGTGCCTTCGGTGAGAACAAACGCACCGCCTCCGGCAAGTCCCACTACTGCAAAACCTGCCACAATGCCTATTGCGGCACCTTCTGGACGAAGGTCAAGGTTCAGGACGCCTACCTTCTCGCTCAGTTCAACATGCAGCCGGGAGAGTATCTCAACATGTGGCGTACTCAGAATCAGCAATGCCCGATCTGCGAACGCCCGTTGGTGCTCTACAACCGCAAGACGGTGGTCGATTACCGCGATGGTCACGTCCATGGGTTGATTTGCTCGGACTGCCAGAAGGGTCTTCAGGTCTTTCAGGATTCAAAGACCCTGCTTCGTGCCTCGATCTACTTGGCACCGAAGGTTGAGGCTGCGACTGTTAACCCCGCCTAGCCGCAACCCCCGTAAAGAGGCTAGTATGTGCCTCAGAGGAGCACGAGCCCCTCTTGATCGAAGGCGGGGAAGCTTTATCCGTTCTGACCCATCAACCACGCAATGGTTTCAAGCGTCTGCGCAGTATTGTCCTTGCGCACGCGCAGGAACTTCCAGCACAGACATGATGGATTGACCATCGCCAATTTGTTGACGTTGTCATAGAAAATCGCAATCTCATCAAGCCCGGACGGGGGCGTAAACGTCCCCAAGTCTCCGGTGATGTTGATGCCGATGCCCGGTCCGCCGGACGTGTTCGAGACCGGAACGGTCGGACCGCTCGTGCTGAACAGATACGGCAAAGCCGCAGGCTGATTGACAGGCAACGCGGTATTGGAAGTGTAGTGGTAGCCGGGTGTGGAATCGACCGTAATTGAATTCACGAATTGCGGACCGTTCTGAAGTCTTTCGGTGCCAGTGGTCTTGCTGGCATAGATCAAATAGCCGATTGCCAGACCTGCTGGATCAGGACCGGGAGCCGCGATGCTCAGAACGTTGCCGTCGCTGACTGCGAGGCTTGCTTCCGAAGAAGGTAGAGTCTGCCCGTACTTGGTGATATAGGTCAGCTTCACGAAGTAGGTGCCTTGCGATGTCAATCCGCCGCCGTTCGGCGCGGGGGCTTGGCTCAGGACGGGAGTCGCAGGCGGACTGACGACAGAAGTGCCGTCGATCATGATATTCGGGTCGTTCGAGACCTCGATCCACGTTTTGCTTTCGACGCCGGAAAGACCGACCGAGAGTGCTACGCAATTGCTGATATCGATCCACGAACCATCGGCGGCGTTGGTGGAGTCGAAGATTTTGATGTTCTTAATCTGCATGAGAAAGCCTCGCTATTAAGGAACTCCGAAGTCGCGAGATTTCGGTTTTGGGGAAATTTACCCGAAAATCAACTATCGAACTTCTAATCAGAGGTCAGCGACATGGGCAAACTTCGTCACGTAGCATCGTTTGGGCTGGGGCAATCCAAAGAAAAGGTCTCCGGCAGATTCACATTGAACACTTTTATTTCCAGCGTTCCCCTCGATCCGGAGGTCAAGCAGAAGATCGCCTCCCTCGGCTTAGAGCGCGTGGCAGGCAACATTTACGAGTGTCCCAGCACCCGCGACTTCTGGCAGGTGAAGGGCAACAAGATCATCAAACTCGTTGGCGCTGACGAGGTTGACAACGGCGAGTCCATTGTGGCGGCACCCCGTCGCAACCCGACTGGCTTTATGTCCAGCGTGATGGACGACATCGAGTTTTAAGGTAGGAGACCATGGCAGATAAAGAAAAGTACACCCCGCTCATCGACCAGCTTTTGGAAGATCGCGAACCCGCTTGGAAGGACCTCGGTCTCGACGAAGCTAAGGAATCTGGCGAAGAGCAGCTTGACCGCACGCACCAGTACGTGGACGAGGATTTTACGGACGACATCGCCGAGTCCGCCTCCCGCCACACTCCGGTCTGGCCGACTGGCAAAAGCTCGAACCTCAATGATTTGAAGAAGCAGCGCCTCGCTGAGGCCCGCTCGACACATCTTGATCGCATGGCGCACAAGGATCAGGCATTCTCCGGCGTCGGCGGCTCGGCTGAGAACTGGCGCAACCACGAAGCCAGCAGCCCTCAGGACTACAAGAACAGTTTTGGTGATGACGAATCTCTGTTCGCCGAAGTGACTCAGAGTCTCGAACAGGCTGGCAAGGACAACAATCTTGCTGAGAACAGCGCCGAGAAGAAAGCCATCTCGGATGCCGAAGTCAAGAAATACATTCACGATCTGCTCAATCAGGGTGTGTCCCCGGCGAAGATCGCTCGCAAGCTGGCTGAATTGGAATTGATGAATCACCAGATCGGCACCCGCTACTTGCAGGACAACGCGGGACTGCTCGGTATGGCGTATCTTGAGCCCAATACTTACATGGACAAGAATTCGCCGACCTATGAGCGCAAGAAGCAGGGTTCGGATTCGAACGACTGCCTGCGCCAAGCAAAGCAGTGGAAAGCCGCAGGCATTAAGCCGAAGGCGGCGTCGGTGAAGCAAATCAGTGCATGTCAGGGTTGCCAGTTCTTCCAGAAGAACGGTTCCCAGAAGACTTGCGGTCTGTACAAGCTTCCCATCGTGGCAAACACCAAGGAACTGACTCCGATTGTCAACAAGCTGACGGCGGGTGTGCCGGAAAAGATGAAGCGTGCTGCTTTGGTGAACATCGCCAATGGAAACGATGGCACCAAATCTCCGGTTATGCCGAAGAGCCCGAAGACGGCGTCATCCGGCATTTCGGCTCCAGTCGTCGGTCACGTCGATGCGCAGGCGAAGCGTGCTAACCGCGTGGCTCCGCTTTCGTGGGACTCTTCGCATGTTGCGAAGTTGCACCAGAAGGGTCACAGCTTGAAAGCGATCACAGCCGCCGCTGAGAAGAAGTTCGGCACCTACCCGGCAGCCAAAGCGTTGTCTGGTTTTGTCGCGACTCTGCGTCCGAATGTGAACGGGCAGGTTGTTCTCGCTGCCGCCGATGTGAAGTTCCTGAAAGAGCGTGGCGTTCACGCCATGAATCTGGTTGGGGCTGCCAAATGTGCGTGCTGCAAGAAGATCGAGAAAACTGCTGGCTTTGAGAAATCAATGAAAGCCAGCCCGTTGTCTCGCGTTCCACAGAACTACGTCGAGTCCAACCCGGATCAGTTGCGCCGTGAGCGTCTGGCTGCAAGTCCGGAAATCGATGCCAGCGTGATCGAGCACTACCACAAGAAGGGTCACTCACTGGAGAAGATTTACAAGTCAGCGGCAGCCAAAGTCGGGTCTGCCAAGGCGAGCAAGGCAGTGAAGGATTTCATTGCCAGCCTGAAGAATAAGCCGATCAAGGTTGCGTTGTCGCAGATTGATTGCACGTTCCTCAAGAACAAGCTCGCCGTGCACAACCCGATTGTGGGCGCTGCGAAGTGCGGCACATGCGTGTACCGTCAGGGTATGCATTGCGGTCTGACTGGTGGGACGTTGTTAACGTTCCCCGGTATGGACAAGCAGGGCAGCACCAAGAAGGTCGCTACGGTATCTGAAGGTCACAAGACCGGATCGGTGCCGGAAGATGGACGTTCAATTCTCGCTGAGTTCGAACTGACTGCGAGCAGCGGTCGTCCGGGCGACACCAAGATGGCGGACATCGAATACAGCGGTGATTTCGGCGATGTGCAGATGCCGAACTCATCGAAGTTGGGAGACTTTTAATGCACGAGTCAACATCCCAACGTATGAGCGTTGATTTTAAGGAAGAGGGTGCAGAAGTGACATCAACAGCAACCGAAACTACAACCGTCGCTGAACGTTTAGCGAGCACAGCGGTAGGCAACCTCCCGGTAGCACCGGAAACCCCGGCCCCGGCGAAGGTCGATGCCGCAGGGCTGCTAAAGGCTGCCGATGCTGCGGTCGAAGGTCAGAGCGAGGCAGACAAGAAAAAGCCGACACGTGTGTCGAAAATTCAGGAGATCGAGAAGTTGATTGCCGATCCGTCCGCAACCAACGAAGAGATTTCCAAAACGATTGCACTGGAGATGGCTTCATTGCTCCGCTACATTGAGGAACTGAAGGTATCCGGCTCTAACGACAAAGAGGGAATGAAAACGTCCTTGGAACAACTCAAGGGCGCACGCGAGTTAGGTAAGCAGCTTCTCGAAGCGAACGATGCCAAAGTTGACAACATCAACTTTGAAGGCGTGAAATTCGCGAAGCTCATGCACTACATCATTGAAATGAACAAACGTGCTCTGCACTCGGTTCAGGTCAGTGACCACACCATCAGCAACTTCTTGATGGCGTGGCGTGAACTCTGGAAGACTGAAGAAGATCAAGTGCGGCGTGATATCGCACAGACTAAGTAAGGGGAATAGACATGGGCGTCAGTGGAAACAGCATCGCATTGAAGTCGTTCCAAGGCTACATGGTGAACGATGGACTCCTCGCCAAAGTTGTCGAGGCAATTAAGGCTGGCGAAAAGGAAGCTCGCAATTCGGGCACGATTCAGTCCTTCGAAGCCTTCTACAAGGGCTTCCGTCAGAACATTTCCATCGGTCGCATCTACGTCATTCCTCCGTCTGTAACGGGCAAGAGCGGTGCTGAATTCCCGACCTCTCTGCTTTACGGTTGCCTCGTGCGTACCTACGGCGGTGAGGAAATGTCCGACCTGATCTCGCACAAGATCGGCGATAGCGAGTTCGACGAGTATTCGCAGGCAGATTACGATTCCATCAAGGAAGAGTTGTTCGGTGTCGGCGACGGCAAATTCGCCGCCCTCATCATCTTCGCCCCACACTGGGTTAACCAGCGTGAGTACATCGGCTTCCACTTTACCAAGGACGACAACCAACTCGCCAATTTGGTTCGTCACCTGATCTTCTCCGCATATTTCGATCCGCGTCTCTCTTCGGCGTTCGACGCCATCATGACCGATGTGGATACGACTCAGTGGAGCGTGGACAACATCACTCCGAAGCTGAACTTCCCGGCGATTGCTGAGAATCCGCTGAAGGAATACCCGCTGTTGACCAAGCAAAGTTCGCTCAAGAAGACCATTCTGCTGACCCGCAAGACTGCCGACGAGGTCACCAAACAGGAACTCGATCCTCAGGAAATGAACGTATTCGAGTCGCTCGATCAGGCACTCCGCAACTCCATGTTGCCGGAAACTGAGGGCGTTGAGGATGCGTCGGAAGGCAAGGCTCCAACCAAGAACGTGCAGGTTCCACGTATCTCCTCCGAGCAGAAGACGGCTCAGGAAGAGTGCCCGAAGTGTGAGGGCGACGGCTGCCGCTATTGCGATGACAAGGGTTACGTTGTCAAGAAGGCTGGTCCGGCTGATAAAACCGACGAAATCTCCGGCAATCCAAAGGACATGAGTCTGTTCGCCGATCCATCTTCACGTCCGCAGGCGGTGACTTCCGTCCCGCGTCCGGGCACCCCAGTGAAGCCGATGCCTACAACGGCTGAATACCAGCCGAAGACCGGACAGCCTTGTTCTTGCAAGCCCGGTGTCCAGCGCGACAACTGCCCTCAGTGCGAGGGTACTGGTATGCGTATCGACTTCGCCAAGATTCGCGAGAAGAACAAGAGCGGTGCCGCAGTGCACGAGACCCCGTTCACAAACGTTGGGCCGGGCACCGAAGCCGCCGAAAAGGGCAATCAGGAGAAGGAAGGCTACACATCCGAAAAAGACATGCCTGTGGTCGAACTCACGAGCGCACCGATTGGTATCGCTCTGGATGAGACTGGTGTTCCTCGCCGTCCGGAAGAAGAGCGCAAGCAAGCAAAGCGCATGGAGTTTACTCCGAAGGCAGACGTTGGGCGTCTACACGCTCAAGAAACAGACAGCCTGAGCGCATCCGCAAGTGCCGCTTGGGAAGCTGCCCGTGTTGGCGACAAGAAGGGTCTCGAAAAACACAAAGACCACATGATGGAATACGCTGCCAGCATGAGTCAGGACAATCAGGCACATCACGCAACGTTCGATCATCAGGCTGAGATCGACGCTGGCAAGTGGGGGCCGAATCCGATGTCGATGTCATCTTCGCTCAAGAAACAGAAGTCGAAGAAAGCAGCATGGTGGGCTGGCTCTATGAAGAAGCTTGCTCAGCAGCTTGATGACTTCACGACGGCTTATGTTACAGCCGCCCTGTGGTCTTCGAATGACAACTCCGATCCGAGTGGCGGTGAGCCTTTGGATCGCAATTACGATATCCGCGACATCGCTCCAGAGACGCTCAACAAGATGTCTCAGGATTGTCAGGCGTTCCAACAGAAAGCTGAAGCCCTGCTCAACGAGGCTTACCAGCGTCCCGGCTACGACGGACACGGTGAGTGGTCGTCAGAAGAGCAAGCTGGACACGATTTCTGGCTGACCCGCAACGGTCACGGTGCAGGATTCTGGGATCGTCAGGCGTTGGATGGGGGCGGTTTGGGTGACAAGCTCACTGAAGTCGCCAAGTCGTTCGGTGAGGATGATCTGTATGTCGGCGACGACAACCTGATCCACTCCGAATACGAGCACTACAACAAGCAGGGCGGCAAGTTCGCTTCGATCAAGAAAAGCGCGGCGTCTGAAATCGTCGCGGGTTTGATTGCTGGCGGCCCAACCCGCGAGTCTTACGATGCGCGTTCGCAGAAATCCAAGACGGCGGCACAGAAGCGCGAAGAAGAGATGCAGCGCAAGTACGGCTCTCAGCGTGCCAAGTTCGCCGACATCCCGATGACCGAGGACGACATCTTCGACAACATGGAAGAGTTCGGTCCGGCTCCGGTTGTTCCTCTCCCCGGTGAAGATGCTCCCGAAGGCAGCGAAAAGCCTGAGTGGGAGAAGCCGTGGGAATCCGATACCCCGGAAGACGACAAGTCGGTCTCTGACTCGGAAGCTGGGAATCAGGAATCTGACTTCGAAAATGAGAAGACCAAGGAAGACGAAGACAAGGGCGGCGGTGGTGCCAAGTCCGAATGGTCGAAGAATCGCGAGAAGGGCAAGTCCGAGAAAAAGGAAGAGTCCGGCTCCGAAGAGAAGAGTGACGACGCTGAATCTAAGCAAGCTGCGGTCGATTCCGAAGGTTATGAAGTTGATGCTCAGGGCCTTAAGGAATCGCTGCTGGCTGACGGTTCGGCTGAAGAGTGTCCGAAGTGCGGTGCCGTGTCCGCCTATTCGTGGGACGACGTGAACTACTGCGACAATTGCTCTGAACCGTTCGGTACCGATCTGCCCGAAGAAGATCGCATTTACCACATCGGTGCTGCATCCAGCTTCGAATGGGAATGCGGTAAGTGCCGCACATCGTGGACTCCGGCTGACAGCCCGTTGACGGCTGAGGTCTACACTCACCGCGACCCGCGTGAGAACGATTTCGATATCGAATCCTCACTCGATGAGATGGATACCCTGATGGCATCCGAGGAAAAGACGGCTGCTCCGGACGGGTTTTACCAAGTCGAAGGCGACTGTGAATGCACCGATCCCGGCTGCCCACAGCACGAAGGCGTAGCACAGTGCCTTGTTCCAGCAAGCTGTATTCTCCGTCGTGTTGACATGGATGACGTGACTGGAACCGCGTTCTGCGACGGTTGCGCTGAAGACGCTATGGCGTCTGGCGTGTTCACCTACGCAGAAGATGAAGAGCCGGAGCTTGGCGACGAAGAGATGAACTACTTCGCCTCCGAGGAAAAGACGGCAGGTGCGCCTTACAGCGCGACGAATCCGCCGCCAATTGATGCCGAAAATCCACCGGATGACTGGGTCGATTGTGGAAGCTGCGGTGGGACACACCCGCCTGACTTCTACGGTGACTGCCGCGATGATTACAACCGTTGGCCGTCCGGATACACCACGGGCGAGAAGCCGATTGACCAGTCTGACGTGCGTGATCTGTCCCTTCATCACATGACCAAACCGATGATGGGCAGCGAGAAAACAGCGGACGTGGCTGACAACGAAGTTTCTGAGGGGTCAGACTCCGGTGACGGCGGTGCAGGCGAGGGCGATAACTTGTCCCCGACCGTGCAGCGTCACGAACAGTACAATGCAAAGCAGGCTGACACCGCCGACAATCCGGCAAACGAAGCGGGTGGGGCAGGTGCAATGGAAGTGAAGACCGACCACGAGAAGGCGAAGACTGCCGACGACGTGAGCGGCGACATCTCCGAAGCGAAGTCCAAGACGGTCAGCCCGGACACGGTTGACAAGGACATCTCGCAGCCAACTAAGTCGGTTCCGGAAGCGGCGAAGGTCGCGGACACGGTCGATAACCCATCCAATGAAAAAGGTGGGGCTGATCCGATGGTTCCGAAAACCAACGTCGAGAAGTCTAAGACGGCGGAAGCAATCGATGGTGACCTCGCTCAGGCACGCAAAGCTGTGGACGCGGACAAGAAGGACTTGACGAGTGATTCGGCCTCAACCGACACTGTCAACCCGGCTCATTTCGCGGCATCAGTCAAAGCGGCTCCGCAGACTGAAACTGGGGAGTTCCCGTATGTTGAAGCCCTGAGCGGCATGGGTTGGTCTGATGAAGGCGATCCCGGTACGTTCATGGGTCCGGAAACTGGTAATCGCGTGGTTGTCCATACGTCTCCCAACGGCTGGGAAATTTACGCGGATGGTGAACTGGTTGATTCCGGCACCAGCACTGATGAACTTGTGAATCAGTTGGAACTCGCAAGCACGTGGACTCTGGCTGAAAAGCAAGGCTGTGCTGCTTACGGTGACGAAGAGGATGAAGAACGTCCAATCGATCTTGGGATTGGTGATCTTGCAGATTTCGTAGTGGAGAAGGAAACGGAAGGCGATGCCAATTAACATCGAAGCTCTGAAAGAATACGCAAAGGTCGGGGAGTACGAGAAGAAAGCTGAAGGCGAACTCCCGGCGAAGCGCATCAAGCGCATCACGTCACACGTTGGCTTGAGCCGCTACATGGATACCTTGCAGGATACGGGCAAGCGCATTAAGCGCATTCCAGAAATTCCCAGCCCGTATGCTTACAGTCCGGATCATCTGCTGTATTTGACGCCGGAAGGTCAGCAGGTGTTCATCGTGGAAACTCGTCACAAGACCTACGACGTATTCCTCGTTCCTCCAGACGCCAAGCAGTATGCGAGCGAAGAGGAATTGTTCGAGGACATGAAGAATCAGCCGAAACAGGGCGCTAAGAAATCGGCAGCCGCCATCATCCAGAGCGATAACGATCTGGGTGAGAAGATGGAAGCCGTGATGGACAACATCGCTCAGAAGCAAGAGCAGATCGCCGACCAACCCGGTGGTGTGCAGGAGAAACAGGAGTTCACCGAGAACACACACGAAGAGGCAGGTGTTCCGGTCACTGACGGTGACATCAAGCACACTGAACGTCCAAATGTAACGGCGATCAAGGATGCCATCGAAGGTCAGGCTGAGATGGAGATTGGCAAACCCATCGATCAGAAGCAGGAAGAGGTTGAAGCTGCCAAGGATAAAGCGGAAGCAGGCGGCTCGTCCGTCTCGATCCCGGCAGGTAAGGGCGTGACGATCAACATCAACGTCACCGCTAAGAACAAAGTGGCGTATGTGAGCAAGTGCCCCGGTCACCGCAATTCAAAGGGTGAATTGGCGGAATGGTGCATCAAGCAGCACGACACCGATAAGATTCTGGAATCCTTCAAGTCTGAAGGCGCGGCCAAAGAAGGCTTGAAGAACATGGAGTCCCATAAGCATGGGGCGACTGATGCCGAGAATCCGAATGACACTCGCCACATCGACACCGCACCGATTGGGGGAGAACATGGCGACAAAAATACCCTGCAACCAGCAGGAGGGCCGTTCGGCGGCGTAGACCTGAATGGTCACCCACCGAACTTCGAGAAGCACAGCGAAGTCTCACCGACTCGCCCATTGACTTGCGTAATTCGCGATGAGATGGGAACGGTTGAAGAAGCCGGACACGTGAATACGACGGCTGAGGCAGCGCAGTGGTTTCAGGAGCGCGGCATCAACATCTACAGTGAAGTGGAAGGTAAGGATGACGGCAAGGATACAGTCTTCACCTTCAAGCGTGGATCGGCTCACATCGCTTTCACCCTGCAAGGCAAGGTTCGCATCGCGCACTTTTCGACCAAGAAGGCGGCGGCGGATTTCGAGAAGAAAGCGAAAGCCAAGTTCGGTAGCAAAATCGCCCTCTGTAAGAAGGCAGATTACAACGGTTGGTCGAATTGGTTGACGTGGCACGTGGCTCTGTTGATTGACAACACGGAAGCCTCGTACAACACGAAGATCAATCTGACTCGCAATGCTTTGAAGAAGGGCATGACACCTGCGGAACTGGGCAACCAGTTTGCCCGTTTCTTTAAGAAACAGGAGAAAGAGACCCGCGATTTCGCCGCTGCAAACGCTGAGGATGCCCGTAGCGAACGTGGTCAGTATGAGCGTGAGCAGTTGGAAGGCGGGGCTCCGAAACCGACGCAGGAACAGCTTCAGAGCATGAGCCGTGAGCAGAAAGTGAAATACTACGGCGACCAGTTCAAAGGTCTCTTCTATGACATCGGCGGCACCAGTTCGTGGGAAGAAGAACTGGGCGATTTGGATTGGGAAGAGATTGCAACGTCGGCTATGGATGAAGAGCGCCTCCAGAATCCGGATGCGTATCCGCAGACCAGCAAGGCTGATGACAAGATGTTGAAAGATATGGGGATCAAAATGAATTCACTCAAAACAGCAGCAAAGCCGATGCCCGCTAAGGGCTCACCAGAGTGGCACCAGTTGAAGATTGCCATCAAGACGCTTCAGATGCCCGATGCGATGGTCGGCGTGATGGGCGGGCCGGATAAAGCTACGTCTCGTTCGATTCTTGCCGAATATGGTATCGATCCGGCGAAGTATGAGGGCTCCCCACTCAAAACTTCCGCCAAGGACACCAACGGTAAGACGGTCGGCTACTGCAAGACGCAGGGTCACTGGAACATGCACGAGAAGGGAACGAACTGCAAGGAATGGCAGGAGAAGCCGCACACCGAAACTGAAGGCAAGAAGGCTGGCGAAGGCGCAGCCAAGTCGCCGGAGGATATCGAGAAGGAAGCAGGCTTTAACCTGTTCTTCCCCGGTCAGGTCGTGAAAGAGTTCTATCCCGATCTCCAGCACGAGATCGTGGACTATCCAAACGCGACCAATTCACCAATGCTCTACCCGGACATCTCCGGCGATGCGCATGAACTTCCGTCCGAGCAGGCAATCGAAGCGGCGGTCGAAGCCAGCCTCGATCCAACCATCGTGGCGTATGTTTCAACTGATCCGGCTGGTGCTATGGGCATCGGTCGCGACGGCAAGCCGCAGGTTCTCGAAGGCGCACCGTTCCGCAAGGAAGATGAAATTCGCGGGCCGATGTTCTATGATGAGTTCTTCATGAACCAGAGCACGGTTCCCGGCAAGGCGATCAATTCGATTGCCTCGAAGAAGGCTACCGATCCGGCAGCCGATGGTCACAGCAAGGTCAACAACCGTGGGGCTGGACAGATGTTCATGGAAGAGTATCACGCCAACTACACGGGCGGCCCGGCGCTGAAAGCAATCGCAGGTAAGATCGCTGGTGCTGATGAGGCAAAACAATTTGCTCTCTTCCTCCAGAAAGTCTGCGGTGAGATCGCAGCGACGTTCGTGGCGGCATTCAAAGTCACCAACCGTCCGATCCTAGACAAGGTTCCGGGCACTGGTGAAATCCAGCTTGCCAACATCGAGCAGCCGCAAGGTCTGTCCAGCTTCAACTTGGTCAACACCCAGAGTCGCGTGAAGTATCTGCTCGACAAGCTGACAGATAGCGAAGTGCAGGACGCCATCAATACCGCGTTCGCACAGGCAGCAGTCTGGCATGAGGGAGACGGCGGCGGCTTCGTGTATGAAGTGTTCGTTCGCATTGAGAATATCGATACGGACAGCATGATCGCGAAGTACAAGTTCGTCTGCGGCACCAAGGAATAATCCTTGGCAAAGATCAAGATCAAATCGAAGGCACAAACCCGTGTCCTGATCCGCGAGGATTGGAAGGGTATGCTCGATCAGATCGACTACGAGGGCGACGAGTGGGACGAATGGCTGGAAGCTCCGGGGACTCAAGAAGGTGAGGGTCAGGGGCGCGTCACAATAGTTCGGGCTGGCATCAGACGCCTACCACAGTATTAGCTAATCAGGGGGGTCAACATGGGCGGTGGTGAAGAAGTCGTGGGCACGGAGTGGCTGTGATGGACACTCAGAATCAAGGTCTCGCGACAACGTATTTCTGGGGACTTGACCTCGGCGATCCGAAAGGCGATTACGGTGTTACCGCTCGCTGTCATCGCGATACCGAAGGCGTGCTCATTATTGACTCAATCGAGTACACGCGAGATACTGAGGGTGATTAGGAAAACGACCCGGTAGCTCAATCAGGCAGAGCGGCTGGCCCTAACCCAGACCTCAACAGAGCACCCGGTGTTAACCGGGTGGTTGCGGGTTCAACTCCCGTCCGGGTCTCCAAATTTTGAACTTTCCAATGCATTAGTAGCTCACCCACCATGTGTGGGAGGAGTTCTCAGGGGCGACAGACTACGCATCTGTCGCCCCCAGCTTTTGCTCCTACCAAATTAAATCCTCCCAATACCGAATCCTTTAAGTAGATGCCGATTCAACGTGGTAAGAATAAGTCGGTCGTAGCCGATCTGACGCTCGACCATATCGATGACCCAACACATAAGCTGAACGCCATCGACTTCGTCGAAGGACCGGGCGGCACGGGCATTATTCTGCGCCCCGTTCAGCGAGTGATCCTCAAGGCTCTGTGTGCGGTTCCCTTCGACTATAAGCCGTACTGGGCGGACACTATCAAGCAACCGGACGGCACCCCATGGGGCATGGTGCCCATGTGGAACACTTTCCGTGACCAACTCATTCGCACAGTCACGGAAGAAGAATACCTGCATATCTGCTACGAAGAGGGTCGCTGCAACATCGACGACTGGCGGGACATCCCGGCTCGTGGCTTCAACGAAGGCGTCATATTCTGCGGTCGCCGTGGTGGTAAATCTGAACTTGTCGCCGCCATCGCCGCGTACCGCCTCTACCTGCTTCTCAATATCTACTCGCCGCAGCAGCACTTCGGCATGGCAGATGGCTCACAGATTGATTTCACTTTCCTTGCTCAGGACGAAACCGGAGCCGGACGTTTGTTCAAGAAACTCTCGGCTGCCGTCAACCGTGCGCAGTGGTTCAATGGTTACCTGAAAGACAACAACTCAAAGAGCCTGACGTTCCGTTCGCGTGCCGATCAAGATCGCAAAGACGCTAAGCCATCGGTCGTTGTGTGGTCACTGCCTTGCACCACCAACGCCGTGCGCGGCCCTTCATCGGTCTTCCTAGCATTGGACGAGTTCGCTCACTTCCGTTCCGAAAAAGGTTCAACGTCAGAAGACATGTACGTCGCCGCAACCCCGGCTGCTGGTGATTTCCATCACTACGAAACTGTCGATGCTGAAGATGAGAATGGGAATCCGGTTCTCGATGAGAACGGTAAGCGAGTCACCCAGAAAGTTCAATATCAGGACTCGATGATTCTGTCGATCTCCTCGCCTCTCAAGAAGGTCGGTATGATGTACGACCTTTACAAGATGGCATTGCAAGATGGCGTCAACGACGACAACCCCACGTTCGTGCTTGCCTGTTCATCAGCGGAAATGAACCCAGCCCTCAAACCGGGCTTCTTGCGTGACAAGCACCGTAAGAACCCATTGACTTTCAAGGCCGAATACGGCGGACAATTCTTGGAATCGTCCGAATCGTATGTCCGCGAAGTGGACGTGCGTGCATGTATCGATCCCGGTCGTAAGAATCTTACCCGATTCAGCCTTGAGCAGTTGGGACGCCAATACTTCTGGGGTCTTGACCTTGGCGGCATCAACGTCACCGATCCGAATTCGACCGCGTCTGACGCTACCGCTCTGGCTATCGGTCACCTTGAGTTCCGTCAGCGTCCTGAAGTTCAAGGCGTCAACCACGGTATCGTGCTCGTTTATGACTACATCGACCGCATGATCTGCGGCGAAGAATTCATAGGTCCGGGCGTCAAACCTGATCCGGAAGGTAAGAAGAAATACGTAGACTTCCAAGTTCTGCCGCTGGGTGACGTGCTCGTATGGCTGAACTACATGAACAAACAGTTGCCATGCTACCAAGGTGTCTGCGACCAACACGCAGGTCGTCAGCTTATCGCCCTGCTCGAACAGAACGACATTCGCGGCATGGAGCTTGTGAACCTGACCCCGGCGATCAACTCGGAGATGGCGTATGCTCTCCGTGGTTTCATCAACGACAAAACCGCCTTCTTCCCCGACATCCAGAAATACGTGGATGAAATCAAGATGGTGGAAACCGATGTCATATCCAAGTATCGCATCCGCGTGCACGCCCCGATTGAAAAGGGAGCCCATGACGACATGGTGGACGCGACTCAGCTTGTGGCTCTGCTCGCTCAGAAATGGCTCATCGAACAGGGCAACCTGCGACTCGACCCGACAGGCCGTTCGCTCGTGGTTCAACAGCAGGCAGCCCGTGGTGCCGGACGCCTGATTTCCACTGAGGGTGTCAGCATGGCGGAACTCCGTCTTCGCGAGCGTATGCAGCGCATGGGCGGCGGGGTGCCGGGTATGGGAACGCCGGGAATCCCCGGCGCAGGACGCCGTTCAGACCCACGTTGGGTCCGAAAAATGGGCGGCAAAAGAATGCGGTAAAATTTCCGAAATACCCGATCATTCTATAGGGCTAGGTTCTACCCGGAGGACTCGTGTTCATACAAGCAATCCAAGCGCCCCAGACCCCTTGGCAGGCACTTCTTCAGTGGCTACCGTCTATCGGTTGGACAACCGTCATTGGCGGAATCATTTCAGCAACTTGGAAGCTTCGTGGGTTCTTGGCGGATGCGAAAACTCGTACAACCAAAGCCGAGGAACAGCTAACAGCGGTAGTCACCAGTAACGGTGAGTTGAAGGATTTGCTGAAAAGTCAGGTCGATGCTCAAAAAGAACTGGCTACAAGCGTCCATCAGTTGGCTGATGCCATTCACCAGCAAGCTGACAGACATGCCGAACAACTCGGATTGATTCGTGAAATGATGGCGGAACAAAAACTGCTCGGTCAGAATCAAATGGTCATCATGAACGGATTCCAGCGAGTTGTCGAGCAACTGATCGACGCGGTGAAGGAGTAAGAGCGACCTGAGGAGATAGCTTATGGCAATCAACATTGACTCTTTGATTCCTGTCACACCGATAGCGGCGAGCCGGATCGCTTTAGAGCGCACTCTGGAAGAATTTCAGCAGGTATGTCGAACTGTTCCTTGCCGCACGATCAAGCGCAAACTCAGAAAGAATCTCGACAAAATTTCCGTTTCATTTGAGGGACTTGCAGCACCCGCCGACGTTAGCTCCGGCTCTGCCGCCGCCCCGGCCCCCGCAGTCGAAAATAAGGCGAAACCACGAAAGTAACTCCGATGCTTGCGTTCCCCGAAATCCTGTGTTACAAACAGGATGCCACGCTGTTAACTGTTGAGATACGGTCCGCAGTTTACTAGAGAGGCAACACTTCGTCTGAAGTGTTAGTACCGTGCTCCTGATTGTTCGGAGCCCGGATTTTCGTTAACTTGATGGTTGGAGAAATATGGTAGCTGGCTTGATATTTGGAAATCTTCTGGCCGTTTCACTCATTCAATATCCTAAGACTCTCGATCAACTTTACGCCCTAATACAAGAACGTATGCCGCAGGAATGCCACGGGAGTTGGCAGCTTCCTGTCATCAATGAACTGCTTCAGATCGCGGACTGCCGTGACGGGCTGTGGTACATCCGTCCCGGCGTTGTGACCGATCCGATTCCGGTTGTCATTTCGAATCCGAAGTGCGACAAAATTCTCATCGACCCGAAAACCGGGCACTACATCGGCGGTGACGATCAATTCCGCGTGCCGCGTGACTTCAACGAGTTCTACGAACGCTACCCCAACTACATCCGCAATTGGGTGAAGAAAAGACTCGGTCGTTTTACCATCGATGAGGATGTGCAGGACTGGACGCAAGACCTCATCATCCACATGAAGTATCTGCCTCAGACAAGCAAGCACCGTAAGCCGGGTGCGAATGGTCGTCAGAACGGTTGCACTGACGTTATTGAAACGTTCGACCCCATTCAGCAGTACGGGGCGAGCGAACGTCGCTTTCGTGCTTATGTAAATTTCTGCCTTGCCAACAAATTCAATACCGTGTACAGCAAGAAGCAGAAGAACCCGGTCTGCCGTGCGGGAAATTTGTCTCTGGTTACAACTATTGACAACACCAACCACAATGAAGCCTTCGATGTCGTAGACGATGCCTACTGTCACGCACATTCGGAAATGCTCATGCATCAAACAGAGGAAAGAGAGCGTCAATACGAATCTTCGTTGGTCGCCTCTGAATTCCGTGCCTTCGTCGCCGAGAAAGACCCGGACATGGTTGCTGTGATTGATGCGATCACGCACGCTCCCACGCAGGGTGAAGCCGCCCGTTCACTGGGAGTCAGCGAGACCGTGTTCAACCGTCAACGTATGCGTTTGAAAGAGTTAGGCCGTACATTTCTCGACCCAAAAGTGCGATCCAAAGCGGCGAGCCGCCGTGGACGCAAAAAAGTTAAAGAAACAGTGGAAATCGTAGCCTAACTACGGTATTCTATTAGTGTTGAGGGGACGTATGTGCCCCGTACTTGTTTCAAATGGATTGGGGCAGCCTTGAGCAGTGCCGTTAGAATCGGAACAGGGCTGCCCCTTAATATTTTCACACGACTGTAATATGCCTTCAGGTTTAATAGATGAAGGCATGAATTGCGAAACTCTTATCATCTCCGATGTGCATCTCGGCAGCCCGGTAAGCAAAGCTGCTGATCTTCTGCACTTGCTGCAAAACTCTCAGTTCAAACGCCTGATCCTGCTGGGCGACATCTTTCAGGACCTAAACTTCTCCCGGCTCACCAAAGACCATTGGCGTCTTATCTCGTATATCCGCAAGCTCTCTAACCCGAAGCGTGGAGTCGAGGTCGTGTGGGTCGAAGGGAACCATGACGCCGGAATCACGGAAGTCATGGAACACCTTATCGGAGTCCGCGTGTACCAAGAGTACACGTGGGAATGGCGGGGCAAAAAGTGCCTTGCCATTCATGGGCACCAGTACGATAAGCTTTGGGCGAAGGGTGTACCGTTCCTCGGTCGCATCTTCACACCAATTTACCTGTGGATGCAGCACATCAATTTCCTGAAGAAATGGCTCCCCCGACTTCTGGACAAACTTCACACGCATTGGGAGCGGCTGGACATCGCGGTCGCCAAGGGTGCGCTCAAGCACGCTGTTCATGTGGGTGCTGATTTTGTGTTCTGCGGGCACACCCATCTCGCTATGCACGAGTGGGGAGATGGTGTAGAATACTGGAATGCGGGAGACTGGGTTGGCGATCATGGCACCTATCTATCGCTAACCGACAGGGTTGAAATTCATGTCCACCGAGTTGACGATAATCATCCCAACGAAAAACGAGCAGAAGAACATCTTCCGAGTCCTTCGTTCGATCTTCTTTCAGACCTACACGCGGGATAACCACCCCAAAATCTTCGTCGCTGACGCAGGCTCGACCGATCTAACAACCAGCGCAGCCCGTGCCGCTGCCGATATGTATGGGCTGAACGTGGAGATCATCCAAGGCGGACTTCCGGCTGTTGGACGCAATGCCGGGGCTAAACGAGCCGAATCCCGCTACCTGCTCTTCCTTGACGCCGATGTGGAGATTCCGGATCAATACCTCATCGAGCGTGCGATACAACTGATGCGTGCGAAGGGCCTGCATTGTGCGACTACAAATATTGCCTGTCCGTATGGTGCGTTTCGCTCAAAGCTTGCCTATGCGGTGAACAACTTCTATCAGCGTGGCTCGCGATTTTTCGGCACGCCGTTCTCCACAGGGATGTGCATGTTTTTCAGCCGTGAGGTTTTTAATCAACTCGGCGGTTTCAATGAGAAAGCGTTGTTCGCTGAGGACTACATGCTTTCCAAGCAGGTGAAATGGAACCGCTTCCGCGTCGTTCCCGGCTACGTTACTACATCAGATCGGCGATTCCAAAAGATGGGCTACTGGAAACTCGCCAAGCTTTTCCTCGGCACCGCCCTGTTCTCACATCGCGAGAGCCAATTCACAAAAGACCACGGTTACTGGAGGTAGTATGTTCGGATTAAAAGCAATTCGTCGCAACGGCGCGGAATTTACAGTTGAAGGCAACATCTCGGACGGCAACGTCGTTATTCTCACCGCAGACGGGAAGGAACATGTCTGTGATCGTCCCAACCGTCTCGGTCTCCAGTATGGTACGCCGTGGTTGATGTCCAGCGATGAGCCGAGAGAAGGTAGCCGCGAATGGAACATCTACCCGGTTGACATCATGAATCAGTACAACACCGGACACTACTATCGCGATAACGCCTTCTTCGTCATCGGAAAATGGGGCACTGGCTACAATGAGGATGAGGGCGTCGTTGATACGGTTCCTCTGAAAGACATTGTCGGCTTCCGCCAACTCAAATCCACAGCCCCTCATGAGCCCGGTTGTTCCGCAGATCGCAACCATGCGGGACACTGCTGGATCACGCCTGCAAGATTGGCGACCGATCTCGGCATGACCAAAGACAACGTCATCGCCATGTACAAGCAATGGTTCGATGGGTTGTCGGCTGAGGAACTCGTCAATGTCGGCTATCACGTTGGTCTAAGCGAAGCCGATCTGTTCAAAATGGTTCACAAATTCACTGGGAAGTAATAGGAGTCACTATGGGATGCATTCGACAAGAGTTCGACGACTTCTACGGCACTTGCTGTATCGAATATTGCAAAACTTGCGAACAGGCACGCAACGATCTGGAAACCTGCCCCGGTTGCGGGTTCCTGTTTTGCTCTCGTCACCTTGACAAGGACGAACACAACTGCCGCTCCAAGCACCGTGCTGCTTCTGCATGATGGCTCGAATCTACTACCGCGACGAACAAGGTGTGTTGATGCGCATCTTGACCGAGTTGTCTCGCCGTGCGATTCAACTACCTTACGTACTGGCGATCAACGGTTGCGTTCATCTCCGGGTGGAAGTGACCGACAAGCAGAAGGCTCAACTCCTCCGGGCATGGAAAGGCATCGTCGGAGTCACGCACGTTGATACGCTATAAACGCTACTGCTGGTACATTCCATTTTGGCGTCGGCTGTACGGTGCCTTCATTTTCTACGAGCACGACTCCAAAGCCTATCGAGGCGAACTCAAAGGCAAACCCAAGTGGTCTCGCTGGAGGAAAGCTCCTGCCAGAATTTGGGCTGTCATAGATGTTTTTATTTCTCAGCCGGAATACTGGCTTTTCGGACACTTCAACCTCTCCTATCCCACCACAGCCCGGATTATGCGTCTATGGCATTGGTCTGGACGACTTTACGCTAGGATTCTCGGCTTCAGCGAAGAAGAATAGTGCCTACCGCCCTCTATTCATAGGAGGGCTTCATGTTCAACCCAATCACTGCTGTTACCAACTGGCTCAAGGCTGAGTACGACGCTACCAAACCGTGGCTTCTGTATGTGAAAGCTATCACTTCGGCTGCTATCCACGGCGGCTGGTCGTCTCTGTCGGCGGTTGTCGGTGCGTCGGTTCTCGACTATAGCAAGTTCAACCTGACCAACGGCCTGAAGAGCGAGTTCGATCTGCTCCTGCTGGTGTTTTTGGGCAGCGGCGGTCTGGCTGGTTACTTGTACGTGAAGACCAACAAACCACCTGCGGCTCCGGCAGTTGTGCCGTTGGCGAAATAACTATGTTTCTCGGCCCTATTCATAACTATTTGGCGAGGGTGACGTGGGATGACAAACTTCTTCACTACACCATCGGCTCCGTCGCTCTTGTGGTCGGTTCCACCCTTAAAGCTGGGGTGGAATGGATCGGCAAGCGGCTCTGGAACAAGGGCGTGAAGAAAGTTCAGTTGTCGATCAAGGAACACGAAGAATTCGAGGCGTGGAAGGCTTCACGCAAGAAGGAATAAGAAATGGCACTCACACTTTTACCCAACGTCCCAGTAACGACTCTCCAGCCTGTCGGTCCGTGGTCGATCACGCCCACGTTCATCGCGTGCGACCCGACCAATGGCAATTACTTCGTGGCAAGCAACAATGACCTCGTGACGTTCTATTGCCATCCATCTTCGGATGCTGCGGCATGGAACGCGGCAGTCACATACACGCAGGGTCAGGTGGTCAATTTCTCGCTGGCATCGAGCATCTCGAACGTCGCCGTCACATCGAACGTTCTGACTATCCAGTCAGTGAATACGCTTCAGGCTGGCGATCAAGTCACGCTGAGCGGATTGACAACGGCAACCTTCCTGAACGGTCAGACGGTCACCGTCCTGTCGTCCGGTCTGTCGAGCACGCAGTTCTCAGCAAATTACACCCATGCCGATTATGCGGCAGCCTCAGACACGGGCACCGCAAGCATTCCTTCGGCTCCATGGATCGCCAAGGCTGGTCTTGGCAATCTGAACGTTCACCCGACTTCGACGGCTGGTGCCGCGCTGTGGCAGACATACGTTGCCAATAGCTCGACCATCAACGTCACGTCGGCACCGGACTCTTGCACGCAGCGTACAGATGACATCGTGGCCTATCCCATCGTGGATGAAGGTCATGTGGAGTTCAAAGTGGTGCCGGGGTCTGTGTTTACACAGGCAAGTGGTCAAGTCCAATTTCAAGCAAGCTCGAACCTCGTTTACGTTCTGGTTCGCAGCCTGTAATAGGGGAAACACATGGCACAGCAAAATCTTCCGGTTAACGGTGTAGTCGTATTTCAGGGATTCTCGTCCGGTACGACCTCTCTCGGTTCGCAGCCCATCGGCGGCGGCACCACAATCTGGTTGCCGAATTCCGTTCCGGTCGGCGTCGGTCAAGTGATGACTGTTCAGAACCTTTCCGGTCCGAACAACTCGATCATCACCCTCGGCTGGTCAACTCCGGCTGCTGCTGTTTCTAGCATCAACCTTTCTCAGATCACTCAGTCAGGCGCGACCATCAATCAAGTGATTGAATGGAACGGTACCGCATGGGCACCGGGCACTATCTCTTCCGGCGTTACGTCGGTGTTCGGTCGCTCTGGCGTGGTCGTTGCGGCAACCAACGACTATAACTTCAACCAGCTTGCAGGTTCGCTGGCGGTTTCCCAGATCAACTCCAAAGTCGGCAACGGCAACGCAGTTCAGTTGACTAACACAGGACAGACAATTGTCTCCGGCGATGTGCTTACCTACGACACAAACGGCAACGTTCAGGACAGCGGCACACTGCTCTCCAGCCTTGTTCCGGTCTACAGCACGGACACTAACAGTGAAGCAATTCGTATCAAGCCGTCCGGCGCTATTGGAACTTTCACTCCAAGCGAAAGCATTGCAGCCTCTCTGATTGTTTACGGCGACGGAACGAACAGCAACGCTATTATTCAAACGCAGAATGGTGATGGCTACTTCTGGATTGACCCGAACGGCGCTATCACGACCCAGACTCTAACAACCGCTACCGGACCTGCAATGCTCATCATGCAGCCAGCAGATCAACCAGCCTTGGTTGCGAAGCTGACGGCTGGCGCAGGTACGCACAACGCCTTCGAAGCATGGGGCATTTCGGCGGTTGCACCAAGCTTTGCTGTCGATCCTGCTGGTCATCTCAAGGTTAACACGGACATTGCCGGAACGGTCTCAATCACTGTAGGCACATCGAACACGGTCACTTTCAACACGCCGTATGGTTCCGCACCTGTCGTGGTGATCGTACCCACAAGCAACATTTCGCCGATTGTTTCGTACTGGGTAGACAACATCACCACAAACGGTTTCCAAGTGAACACCAGTTCCGGTGTTTCGGGAACCGTGACCTTCAACTACATCGTGATGGGCAACTAAGTCCTTTCATTTCAACAGCCCCGGTTACTCCAGCCGGGGCTTTTCCTTTCCCTTTAGTAACGAATTCCTCCTACCCGAATCGAGCCACACGGCTGGTAGAATAGTGGTATGAAGAACAGCATTCTCGGATTCATCAAGGTGTTTGACCCTGAGCAGAAGTGTGAGAAGTGTCAGCGTCTCGGCTTCGGCGATCTCTTCATCTTCTTTTTCAAGGGCGGGAAGAAAAAGATTCTCCATTCCGACTGTCTCTAAGTGAAAATCGACGGTATTAACCACCTATAAGTGCGTTTCCGAACTACGGGAGTGCATTTTTAGGAGGCGATATGCCAAAAAAGACAAGTAAGACATCGAAAAGTGTTAAGAAGCACTCCTCGAAGTACGGAAAACTCGCAGCACAGACCGCAAAAGACCTTGCCGCGAAGAAAAAAGCGTTGATTCACGCCGAACGAGTTCTCTCAAAAGCGCACGAGGTTCACTCGGACCTGATCGCGGAAGTGGCGCGGCTGGATATGCTCGACCGCAGCTTGAAAGCCCTGATCGAAGGTACTGAACCGCCACAGAACGTCAAGTACGTCTACAACTACCCGCAATGGGTCTGGTACGGTGCCCCACACGGCTGGTACTGGTACTGGAACGGCTATCAGTACGTCATCACCAACTCGCCAAACACCGTGATCGGCACGAACACCCCGAACTGGCAGGGCGGCTCGACCTATGTTTACAACAGCGGAAACATCTCCGGTGGACAGAACAGCGGTGGGCTGACGGGTGGGCAGACATTAAACCTCGGCACTGCTCAAAGCAACTTCACCATGACGACCTCCAGCAATGGAGATGCTCCCGTGACGTTCACCAACACCTGCGGTTTGAATAACGACAACGTTGGTTCCGGCGTGTCACAACCATCGTCGCTGGCGTTCACTACCAACAGCATTCCGTCCGGTCTGGAAAGTGGTATGACCATCGATCTCTCAACTAACGCCTTGAGCATTGATGAGGTTCCGGTTGAGGAAGTCGAAGTCCAGCCCGTAGGCGTCGGCGGCTAACAACTACCCGTCTCTTTAGCATGGGTTGGGAACCGGAACCACAGCGGCGATGGGAACACTACTACCTCTGCGGCTGGGGCCTCGATCCCGACCTCATGCGTGAGCGGCTCGATATGCTGCGCTGGGAACAGGAGAGACGGATGCATCAGCATTACGATGATGTCGATGAGTCTTTGTTCTATGCTCGTACCCGCCATGTGGTGTCATGGGATTGTCAGTGTTCATCCTGCGTAAGAAAAACCACAATCAACATGCAGGACGCCTCATTTCTCCGCAGTATTGGAGTAATGTGGAGAGTCCCGAATGGGCAGCAAGGCAGAGCGCAAGATGGTCGAGATGCTGACGCGAAAACAGCGGAAGCAAAGGGCAATCCCGGTCTCTGAAGAGAGCGACGAGGAAGCCGTACTGGAATGGTACGCACGTCGTATCCGCCATGGCAAGCAGTATACCCTGATTAACTGCTTTGGGCAGCCCTACCAGATTAACCGTAAAGGGAAATTCGGCGGACACCGGAAGCTCAAGATTTATGGTCGGTTGGATTGTCCCAGCGCACTACGATTCATAGCCAAGGGCCAATACGTCAAACACCGTGTTTTCTTCGCTGACGAGTACGATGCGATCATGGCGGGTTATCGACCGTGCGCGGTGTGTATGCCTGAACAATATCGGAGATGGAAAGATGGCGACGACATTCTGTTCGAAGTGCAAAAGTGAACACCCAGATCGAGAGTGCGATTTCAAGGATGGCGAGTGTGGGCGTAGCCTGTTGTATAGCGACAAATCTCCCACCGATCTCCCCTGTGGGTGTAGTGAATGGTTGAAATGCTCGGAATGCTTTCAATGCAGTCAGCATGGACATGATCCGGATTGCGGCATACGTTCGGAACCGGAACCCACACTGCATCAGCTTTCAGAAAATGCGATAGGTCACATGGATGTGGATGAGTTTGGACAATGCGACCCCGGCGACGAAGATGACAGCCAAAGACTTAGCGACAGCGATCTATAACACAAAGTTTCATTACAAAGACGAAAAAGAGCTTCAGCGCGGCATCGGCATTCTACTCACCCAATTGGGGTTAACGTTCGAAGCCGAGCATCTGCTTTCAGCGTGGGATCGCATCGATTTTCTGGTTGGCGACATCGGAATTGAAGTGAAGGTGGATTCGTCGCAGTCTTTAGTGACGCGGCAGCTTTGGAGATATAGCAAGTGTTCGGAAATTCAATCTTTGATCCTAGTGACGACCCGCAGCAAACACCTAAGCCTGCCAGCGGAGATGAACGGCAAGACGATTTACCATGTCCATCTCTTGCATTCGTTTCTCTAACGCGGGATATGAACATCCCCTGCGCTTACGGTAGCGACCGCTGTTCAAAGATCGCAACCTTCCTCTACGAGTCGCCGGGTCTTGGCAACGGTCCGACCGTGAGTTTTGTTTGTAACGGCTGCCGGACAGAAGTAATCGACATTGCCCCACAAATGGCAGAATATTTCAGAGGGCTTTGAGTATTGTACTGGTATGAGCCGCTTTGAACATATCGGTCAAGTTCCACACTGCGATCAACGTGTCCTGCACGCCCCCGGCGAATGCGAATACTGTGATCGTCATCCAGACTGGCAAGAACTTCGTCAACTGTGGGGCATCGCCTTCACCGGACACAGCAACGACACTGTAACTGACGGGCGTCCGCTTCTCCCCTGTCCCGCTGAAAAAGCCCGTGGCATGGAATCCATAAATAGCTGGGGCGGCAACGTTGCCATGACGCCGGAACTCCAGAAGCAGCTTGATGAAGAGCAGGAGAAGATTCGTGCTCTGTTTGAGGACGGCGAAATCTTCCCCAAGGAAAAGACCGAAGAATGTCCCGCCGATCCCGGCAAGGGGAGCTTCGAAAGCCGTCGCGTCACCGCATCCGGGCGTCCGGCTGATCCGGACTACGTCGATAAATATGGCTCAGCCCCGCAACCCATCGACCCAGTCACCGGGCAGCACAAAGATCATTGGGTCCTATCCGAGACTGAACGTTCGAAGGGGTTTATTCGCCCGGTGCGCCTCTCCTACAAACACGTCGGCGTGCGTCCCAAGTATCCGACTCGTCCTTTGACGGACGAAGAGAAAATCCAGTACGCAAAGTGGGACTATGTCGCTTACGAAAAGTATCCGGAGCGCGAAGACAGCAATCTTGTCGGTCGTTTCTGGACACAGGCACAGTTGAACTCCGGCTGCGGCACCATCACCAGTATGGGGCAGGCTATCGCTGAAACTTATGCTCGCGACCCTGAATTCTATGGCTCCACGTTTTGTTGTGGTTGCAGCAAGTATCTCCCAGTTGGCGAACAGGGCGAGTTTGAGTGGCTGGACGGCTCCAAGGTAGGCAGTTAATGGACAACGTGTGCAGTAAGCTCGAATACGGCTATGGCACCACTGGAACGTCGTTCGGCAGAACACTGGAGTTCACCTGCGGCTGTTTCGTGACGTTCTGGACAGATGACCAAGGCACCTTCCGCGAGGGGCTGGCGTGCTGCGAAGAGCACGATGCAGCGAACCAATCGCTGGAGAACCTGAGCAAGACACACGACTTCAAGATCAGCAAGAAGTATATTCCGCCTCCACCGCCGCCCACTATGGACGAGCAGTTGGCTCAGCTTCGTGCGAAATTCCCGGACACCGTTGCCTACGACAAAGACGGTAAATTGTTGACCACGCTGGCGGATCACAAGTACGGTTGGTTCACGGTGTCGTGGACGATGCCTTTGCCCAAAGGCGGGTTCAACATGGATGAGGTTCGCGTGGCATTCGATGTCCCACCCGGCTTCCCGGCGTCACACCCTGAGAATTACCTGACCGATCCAGACCTGCGGCTTTCGTTCGGCGGCTATATCCGGAACACATCGCATGGGATTCACAAAGCTTTCGGAGAACCGAAACGCGAGTGGAAAACCTTTAAGCAGTTGAACTATGACGTGAACGTTCAGATCGTCCACGGGCATGTGCAAATGTGGAGCCCCAACCACGACACTCTTTTCACCTACGCGATGGTCATCAAACGAAGCCTGTGGGGACAGTGGATTCAACGTCAAGACTATGGCGACGACTGGAGTTAAATTATATGGCACCTGCACGTACAACAAGGCGCTCCGTATCTGGGAAGTCAAAACGGAGCCGCACGTTGCCCTACGCTTTAAGCGATGGTTCGCAAAGGTTGATGTCTACCAGTTCGATCTTCTCCGGATCACCGCAACTCCGGAGAACTGTCGCGATCTTGAAGCGTTCCTTGTTAGATATCCCATGGAGGTTCGGCCCTCAGAGTTCCTCCACGAGCAGGCTGACAAGCACCGGGAGCGGCAGAGCCTCGTAGAATCTATTCTTGCCGGGATGAAGGAACGGCAGGAATTCAAGATGAAGTTGCCTGCCCGTGAATATCAGGCAACCGCAGCCGAACTGTGGCTGGCGGCTCACGGGCTCCTATTGGCGGATGACGTAGGACTCGGCAAGACCGCCACATCGTTCTGCGGATTCACCCGCCCCGTCACACTCCCCGCGCTGGTGGTTACCCTACCGCACCTGCCGCCGCAATGGAAGAAAGAACTGGCGAAGTTCACTGATCTGAAGTGCCATGTCCTGAGAAAAGGTACACCTTACGATCTCCTGAAGTTCACCAAGGGCGAGTTCCCCGATGTCATCATCTCCAACTACCACAAGCTGGCTGGGTGGGCGGAAACCCTATGCGGCGAGAAGAGTCTGATCCGGTCAGTGGTTTTCGATGAAGTGCAAGAACTACGCCATGACGACACCGGGAAATACCGTGCAGCAAAGCACATCGCCAAGCATTGCGATTACCGCCTCGGACTGTCGGCGACCCCGATCTACAATTACGGCGGGGAAATCTATAACGTCCTGAGCGTGCTCTGCCCGGACGCCCTCGGTGAATGGGAGGAGTTCCGCCGCGAATGGTGCGACTACGAGTACAACAAGGTCACGATCAAAGACCCGGCAGCATTCGGCACTTTCGCCCGACAGACCGGACTCATGCTACGGCGTACTCGTAAGGAAGTGAAGCGTGAACTGCCGGAGGTCACTGTAGTTCCGCACGAGATCGACTGCAACCCCGAAGTCTTCCAAAAGTTGCGCGGTCAGGCTATCGAGCTTGCCAAGATCATTTTGCAAAGCGGTCAAAGCTTCATCGGTCAGAAAATGCAGGCAGCCGGGGAATTCGACATGCTCACCCGGCAGGCGACTGGCATCGCCAAAGCCCCCTTCGTTGCCGACTTCGTCCGGATGCTTGTGGAAGAGGGCGAGCAGGTGGTACTGTATGGTTGGCACCGGGAAGTCTACGAGATTTGGAAAGAGAAGCTCAAGGACCTCAACCCGGTCATGTTCACTGGGTCGGAATCCCCCACCCAAAAGGAAAAGTCCAAGCAAGCCTTCATTGACGGCCAAGCCAAGGTGCTCATCATCAGCCTTCGGGCTGGAGCCGGAATGGATGGTTTGCAGGATGTCTGCCACATCGCCGTTTTCGGCGAACTGGATTGGAGCCCCGGCGTGCACGAGCAATGCATCGGTCGTATTCACCGCGATGGACAGGATGAGCCCGTGGTCGTTTACTATCTGATTGCCGAGCAAGGCAGCGATCCGGTCATCGTGGACGTGCTGGGGCTGAAGAAGCAACAAGTGGAGGGTATACGAGACCCGAATCAGGATTTGGTCACTAAGCTTCAGATTGACCCGGATCACATCAAACTGTTGGCTAAGAAGTTCCTGACGGACCACGGCGTCCCGATCCCTGAGTCGGAGCCTGAGAAACCTAAAGAAACTTCAGATATTGTGGAAGAATTGATGTAGGAATTCGGTATTGTAGGAAAGAGGTATTCATCATGAAACGCACTATCATCATAAAAGGTCGCGATGGCGAAATCAGCCTCGAAGTCAAAGCCAAAGTGAACACGGGCAGCCGTGGTCTTACTAAGGGTGAGACCGAGCGCGTCGTCCGCGACATCGCCAAGGGTCTGTACGACGGCGTCACTCGCAGTTGCAGCTTCAACATCAACTTCGACCCGACGAACACTACCCTCAGCGTTTAACAGGAGACACCATGTCCAATTGGGAAAAAATTCCGGTCGGCGGACGCTTCCTCTACGACGGCAACCCGGTGAAGAAAACCGGGATTGACACCTTCGAGGACACACTGGGGATCGAATGCCAGTATCAACCACTATTCGACAGCAAGGTTCGCCTTTTCGGACAAAAGGGCGGCCCGGTCGATCCGAATGCACCGCCGCAACCCGGCGAAATCGATAACCGTCAATGGCTCGTTGACCCGGTCACCCGCGTCATGAGCAAGAACCCGCAATACGGCAAGAAGGTTCCAAAGCCGCGTGCGAAGAAAACCAAGAAAGCAGAAACCAAGTAATGCTGAAAAGTTTCGACATCGAACTCGAAGCTCAAAGCTACTACTCGGTTGAAGCGGAGACTGAGGAAGAAGCTATCCAGCAGGCGATCCAGATGGCACAGAGCGATCTGACGCACAACTGGAAACTACTCTTCGCTCACTGTAGCGATTCAGAAGAGGAATAACATGGCATTCGGCGACGACACTCTCGACCCGGTTGTAACCTACACCCAAGAACAGGTCATCAAAGGCATCGAACTGGCTCAGCAATGGTACGAGGGGCACACCTTCGATGACATGGACCCAATGCAGATCGTGGAAGCAATCGAGAAAACAGCGTAAGATAGGAAAACTATGGGACGCAACAACAAGCGCAACAAAGCTATCACCAAGATGTACCTGAAGCCGCTTCAGAAATACTGCCAGCAACTTGAAGCAGAACTCGAAGCACTGAAGACTGACCCCAGCACGACCCTTGGACAAGTCATTACGCAAGCCCGTGAACTGTACACGCAGAACAGCCGTCTATCCACTTTGTGTGCCGCACTGATTGCCAAGCAGGGCGACAAGGTCGAACTTCACAAGGACACGATGACCAAGTACGAGGGCAAGCGCATCCTCATCAAGTGGGAACTGCCGGAAGGTTGCACGAAGCCGGAAGAGACCGAGGCGTTTGTCTTCACTTATGAGATCAGTGACCCGCAACAGGTGCCCCAAGCACAGCAGGTCAAGCCTGCTCCAACGGAGACGCCTGAGTGCACACGCGAAGATTGCAAGCTGCCGAAAGACTTCAAGCACGTTCACACTGACGAGCCTGAGGATGTTCCTGATGCAGTCGCCAACGTGAAGCTCACCGCTGAGGATGGCACAACTGTTGAAGGCGAAGCCGAACTGACTCTCAACGGCAACGAAGTTGAAGCTCAGTTCACCGAGCCGCCAACAGTCACGCTGTCGGATGGCGACAGCTACACTGCCGAGGAACAAGCCATCGAAACCGGATTCGCTGCTCCCGGCGAAGGCGACTAATCCTCCCTAAAATTTCTGGCCTAGCGGGGTTCTTCGGAACCCCGTTTTTATTGGACTTTCCAAAATTTTTTTGTCAGTGAATTTTCTGCGGGGCTACCCCTCTCGTAAGTGAGGGGAAGAAGTGAAAAATCCATTCAAGAAACAGCCTGCAATTAAAGCTTACTGGTGGAACGAGGTTCCGAATTTCGGTGACCAACTCGCTCCGCTGTTGCTCGAACGCTTCGCTTACGTCAAGACTGAATGGGGTACGGTCAGTCATTCAAAAATCGCATCCATAGGATCAATTCTGGAGCACATTCCACCGCTCTGGGATGGGTACATTTTAGGGTCAGGTCGTTTGATGGAAAACTCCCGTCTCCATCTGGTGCAGTACAGATCGGGAGTCACAGCCAAAATTCTCGCCGTCCGTGGCCCGCTTACGGCTAAAGGCGTACCGGGCAACCCAGCCATCGGTGACCCCGGAATTCTGGCGGACGAATTGGTTGGGGCTCAGGAGAAACAGTGGGATTTGGGGATTGTGGCTCATTGGACAGACAAGGAATTGGTGCCGCGATTTATGAACATGCCGCAGGGCACTAAGATCAAAATCATTGACCCGCAGCAGAAACCTTTGGACGTGATTCGTCAGATTGGTGCTTGTAAAAAGATTGTGACATCGTCACTGCATGGCATGATCGTTGCGGATGGATTTGGAATCCCCCGTCGTGTGGAAGTTCCCAAGACGATGGACAGAGACGGCGGGGACTTCAAGTTTCGCGATTATAGTGCGTCAATTCAAATGGAGTTTAAGACTGGGGTCGTAGAATCACCGAGCCGCTTCCATGTCGAGGACGTGAAATTTGCCATCTACGACGCTTATCGAGAGTTAGGAAAGCTGCTACAATGACTTGGTTAGCCGCAATTATGGAGTTCTTCGGGAAATTCCGGAAGGGTCGCGGGATTAGCATCATCATTCCGTTCCGCTGCCCTAATCCGACGCATCCGCGTGCTCGCAACGTCATCTGGCTGAAAAAGTATTGGAAGGCACAGCTTCCCGGTGCCGAGATCATCATGGGAGAAGACCCCGATCTTAATGTGCCTTTCTCCAAATGTGTGGCGATCAACAACGGTGTCGCCAAATCCAAGGGCGATGTGCTGGTGCTGATCGATGCCGATGGTTACATGGCAATCAACGATCTCCTCGCTTGCGTTGAAGAGATTCGTCTGGCACGTAAGAAGGGGCACAAGTTGTGGTTCGTGCCCTATCGTAAATTCTACCGTCTGACACAAGCTGCGTCGGAACTTATTTTGGCATCCGATCCTCAGCATCCGGTGGAGTTTCCTACTCCTCCGAACGAGGATCATTACTACAAGGGGGAGCCTGACAAAGGACACTGGTACGGAGCGATGTGCCAGATCATGCCCCGTGAAGCGTTCGACGCGGTGGGCGGCTGGGACCCGCGCTTTCGTGGCTGGGGCGGTGAAGACCACGCCGCCATGCGAGCGATGGACACGCTCTGGGCTCCGCACAAAACCATGCCCGGTCAAATCTTACACATTTGGCATCCCCAAATCGGCAACAACGGGGTGCAGGATTTCGTGTGGAAGGATCGCCGCTGGGATGGGCAGAATGATTCGGCGGTGAATAACCGCTTGTCGTGGCGCTACTATTGGGCGACCGGGAAGCCGCAGATCATGCGCAAGCTGCTCGATGAGGGCTTCAAATGGTACGAGGATCACATTCACGAGTACCGCGAGCGTAAAGTGCAGCATGGCGAAGAGCCGCTTGACCACCACTCGTAACAACTACTGAAACCTTTAACAACAGACTATTCATATTGGCTACCGCAAGCCATCAGAAGGGCTACCCGGTTCCGGGATGACCCGGCTGGCACGGTATGCGTCACCTAAACGAGGGGGCTGCTCACCACTAAGCCCCCTTTATTTTCGCCGATTAACCAAATTTTCTGACTAGCTGGTAGTATTGTAGAGAGAAGAGGCGGATTACAGAGCTAAGACACCTGCCTCACCATTTCTAACTCACTCATTCAAAGGGGGTAACCATGCAAAAGTTTCATTAGTGAACTCTGAGGAGGGTTCCTTGCATGGCTACATCTACACCCAAAGACGCTTGGTACGTGTCTGCGTACTGGGCAATCTATCGCTTTTTCCGCTGGGGTCGCTTCAGCACGCCCCGTCGCATCTACAAAGAGATCAAATGGTTCATCCAGCGCGGCTCTCGCGGCTGGGCTGACCGCGATGTCTGGTCTCTCGACTGGTACCTCAACACTTGGATGCCCGATGCTCTCCGTCGCCTCCGCGACACTAAGATCGGTACTCCATTCGCCTGCTTCCCTGAAGGGCCGGAGTACATCAAGCCCTGTGGCAATCCCACCAAAGAAGCTCACGAAATTGCCGAGAAAAACTGGGACACCATCATCAACAAAATGATCGCCGGGTTTGAGGCAGCACACCGCCTCAACGAGATGTCCAATTGGGACAACCGCGACGAAGATCAGAAGGTATTCGACGAGGGCATGAAGCTCTTTCACGAATACTACTTCAACCTCTGGGATTAAGCCATGGCCGGAAACGCACACGCTAATCGTCATGGTCATCAGCCCGGTTGTATTTTCTGTTCTATGCGTCCCAAAGAGGCACGCAAGAAGAACGTTTACCGCAACGCATGTCAAGGCTCTCGTGCTCGCAAGGGCAAAGTCAGTGGCATCAAAAAGAAGAAAGGAAAAGGCAAGGGAAATGGCAGCCAAACGTCCTGAGCGTAAAGAATCTGGGGAGTGGGCGGTGCACCTTCGCCCATTCCGCAAAAAGCAATACTGGCGTAACAAACGTCGCAATGTTAAACTGGAGATCAAACATGGCAAAGAAGAAACAATGGCACAAAATCGCTAACGCATACGATGCGTTCTGGTTCCTACGTGAGCACCCAAAGCTACAGCGCATGGAGCGCAGCGAAATCACCCCGGCAGAAGCCGACGAACTCGAAGCGAAACACTACCTGATTCAGCGTGATCCAGACGGTAAATGTTATCGCTATTGGCGTCACTGCACCGTCGCCGCCATCGAAGAGAATCTGGACATCTTCTACACCAAAACCAACAAGCCCGGTGGTCATGGTCGTATCGATGATGATCGCAGCAAGAACAAATACGTCGAGTGCTGGCTGGAGTTCGGCCCCGTCTACTACGGGTTTGCAGCTTCAGGTGCTCGATCCACGTCCGAAAAATACTATCAGGAGTTCTACAAGGACTGGGACAAGACCACGATTAAGCTTTCGTCCCACGACATCGATCTGGATACTGGCGGCAGCACTTTTGACGAGGCGCTCGTCAATCTTGCCAAGAACGTGCGCAAACATTACGGAGACTACAAACCCTCGAAGGACGGCTACTGGAAGTGCGGGCGTCCCTGCGGCGAGTGCATTGACATGAAGAAACGTCGCGAAGAAGACGAAAAGAAAACGGTCAAGTCCAAGAAAGACCTGACCGTTTCCAAGGCAGCACCCCGCGAAGAGTGATTATTCGACGAAGATGGGCGTAGCCATCGTCTTCGAATTGTATTTCTTGTTGATGAGGAAGAACGCTTGCGTCGGCTTCTCGAAGGCCGCTTTGATCGCCACAGCGTATGCGTTGTAGCCAATCAGAGAGCCGTTCGCAACGAAGTTGCCAGCGTCGATGTATTGGTGGAAGTGGCCGAACACGTCAAGATTGACGGTATGGCCTTGATTCCAGCCAGCGATTGCTTTGTTGACCGGGATCGTGATACCGCCGATGCCGCCGCCGTAGCTGATGTTGTGACCATGGTGGAAACGAATCGTGTAAGCACCGCCGTAGAGCTTCACAAAGGTGTGATAGCCCTCGGCGATCTGCCACGTAATGCGTTTCTCGTCAGCCAGAATCAGCTTGATTTCACGGTACATCAACTGCTCCAGTGAGTTGCCGAGTTCCGTTGCGTGGCGCTGTTTCTTAGTCATGCGCCCGTGGTTTCCGCCGTGACAGACGATGATGAGTTCACCCTGCTTCGGCATGTTCTCCAGAATGAAGCGGATGCCAGCGATAATGCGTTCCTGAGCCCACCAGATCGCGTCGGCAGGCAAAAGGTTGTTGCTCTCTGCCGCATCTTCGTGAATGGTGTTGGTGATGAAATCGCCGCCGAGGAACAGGACAGTCGTGAGAATGTTCTGGTCACGACGCATGATGTCGGCTAGACGGACCTGACCTTGGAAGAACTTGGTGATGCGCTTGTCGGCGATCTCCAAATTGTATTCGTTAAGATAGGCCACGTCCCCGCCGCTGACGTTTTCTTCAGTATGCCAGTCCGAGGCGCACATGACAGCGACAGATTCTCCAGTGCCACTGGAAACTTTTGGCAGTATGGTGAGATTCTGGGAAGTCTTGCTGCGGAGGTCTTGCAAGAGATTTAATGTCTCTTCGGCTTTTTCTGCGCGATGAATTGCGGCTGCGTACTTGTCCTTCAGGTTCGACTTGCGATCACGGACTTTCTCGATCTCAAGATCAATCTGCTTATCGGGCGACGGTTTAGCCACTTTCGAGACTACCTTCGCTTCGGCCAGAAATGCTTGGAAGGTCGGCCAGTAAATGTTCCACTGGTCTTTGAACTCACTCTTGTTGCGGAAAAAATCTCGTGTGAGTTCGTCAGTCTGTGTTGCTAAACGTTGTGCTTCAGCGATGAGAGTTTGTTTCGAGGGTTTCTTTGAAACTTGTTTCTTTGCCAAGAAGCTTCCTCCGAGATGGATGGACTACTAATGCAACGTGTAGTTGCTAAAGTGGCCTGCCCCCGAAATTGTGCAGTTCGACGAATGTGGCGCAATGGCCTTTGCATTCGGAGTGCAGTTCACCACAATCAGTAATACCGCCTGCTGTGGAAATCCCGCGTGAAATTATTTAGAAAGGGTGCAGGAAATCGGGTCGCTTTTCGTATCCTTAGGTAGGAGCCTCGGAGTAGTTCCGAGCATCCAACGTACAAAACCCCAGTAAATAAGGCATTTTTGATGAAATCGATCACAGCCGACAAGCTCCCGCAGGAGCACAGCACTGAATTTCAAGGACTTCCGGTCATCATTGAATGGCCCGCAGGAAGCACCCGCGTCGGCACCACGCCTGAAGGTAAGACCTTCAAAACTGAGATGAAAGCAGATTACGGCTACATCCCGGACACCACTGGAGTTGGCGATCAGGAGAAAGTTGATATCTATATCGGTCCGGACAAAGATGCCGAATATGCCTATATTGTCGAACAAATCGATGATTCCGGCGAGTTTGACGAGTACAAAATTCTGCTCGGTTTCGACACTCTCGAAGAGGCGGAAAAGACCTATCTGGAGCATGTACCGGAAAAGTATCTGGGGGATATCTCCGAGGTCAAGTTTGACTACCTGTTCGACATCGTGAAAGAGCATCAGGAAGAACAGGATGAGCAGAAAACTTCCTCGATTGTTGCGGAACTGTTACAAAACCCTAAGTCCCGCAAAACCGCCGATCAGAATGCGGATCGTAAATACACGGTGATCGAAGCATTTTTGAAGAACTATGAGCACGAGGTTGACTTCTATCAGGAGTGCGCTAGCCTCGTGCAGGACAAGCTCGATCAGGCATTACAGGAGGCAGGCATCAAAGCCGTCGTTTCCTCGCGTGCCAAGCGTCCGTCTCGTCTTGAAAAGAAGCTGTTCAAGCGGGATAAGAAAAAGCACTACCAGAGCTTCCGCGAAATTTACGATGACATCGTCGATCTCGCCGGATGTCGCGTGGCTTTATACATGCCTGCCGACCGCGACCACGTCGGGACGATTATCAATCAATTGTTCGTCTCGGTGCGGGAGCCCAAACACTTTCCTGAATCGAGTCAACCAGAAGAGGGCGATACGCTGGGTTACGTTGCAACCCACTACCTCGTCCGGTTGCGTCCTGAAACTCTCCGCAAAAAAGAACTTCGTTATGCCGACACGCAGGTTGAAATTCAAGTCGCCTCCGTGCTGATGCACGCATGGGCTGAGGTCACGCATGATCTCCTCTACAAGCCCGAAAAGGGCAAACTTACTCCCCAAGAGTTGAAGTTGCTCAACGACCTGAACCAAATCGTACAGGCAGGTGAGCAGCAGCTTGAGAAGTTGCAGGAAGCCATTGAGGGACGTACCTCCGAGGACCTCCGCTTCGAGATCGCCGCCGCCCTTGCCGATAATTTGAAAGACCGTTCCGCAGGTAAGGTAGCTTCACTGACATTGGACGATGTCAAGTGCGCAGCCGAAGCTATCGCTGATCCGGTGATGCAGGGGAAACCGCCGCTCGACATTGGTGGGGTTCCCGTGTACGCTTCGTCTCAGCCCTTCTTCAAGGCAGTTCGCGCTATCGCCAAGAAAGCCGATAACTACCGTGAGATGTGGGAGCGAGCAGGCTACAAATTCCCGGACCAACCGACAGGCGATATGGGGTATGTCCATCAGGCGATGGATGAGATCGTGCCGGGAAAGCCGTACAATACTTTAGCGGTTCTTCCATCAGATGTACGCTCGAAGGTTTATCAGCGAGCGCAGGAACTCAAAGTCGAAGCTCTCAAAAAGTAAGCGGGGAAAACAACGTGTCGGTCGCACCCTTCATGAAAATAGTAGTAGACAAGAAGGAAGAGGCGAAGTTTCGCCGCCGCTCCCTCTACGCTTTCCCGCTGGAACACATGGAAGCCTTGTGGGGCGAGATTCGCGGTGATACCCTATATATCTGTGCTTTCATCCCTATGGACTTTACCCAGTCCATGAAGACGCTGTCCTACGACGATCAGGAGCTTGACGATCATGAGGACGACGCCAAAGAAGCCGGGTATTCATTCTTAGGGACGATTCACACGCACCCGAATTGTAAGGACACGCGCTTCGGTGACACGGACCTAGAACACTCCCAAGACAGTCAGGAGATGGTCATGGGTATCTGTGCTATTGAAGTCCTAAATGAGGGCAAAAAGACCAAGCGGAAGGTCTGCCGAATTGCCTATTGGCCTACGGTCAGACCGCTGCAAGTTGTTCGTAAGGAATGGGATGAATCCACTTCTGCAAAAAATCACCGCCGCGTCAGATACGCCGGAAGAAAATCACGCTACGCCATCGCAGCCCTCAAAGCCAAGCGGAAATCCCGCTGACCTGCCGCCAATTAAGTTCACCCGCCCGTCCCACATGCGGGGCAGTAAAGACTACGTCCTAGTCAACGTTGATACCGCAAAACTTGATGCGGAGTGGAAGGCAAGCGATCCGCCCGGATTCTACGTCGGACCGGGCGGCACCGAGAATGCCATCCACGGACGTTACGAGCGGTTCCAGAAATGGCTCAAGGACAACCCCGGCACTCCGATTGAAGCCCCGCTGATTTCCTATAACGATTACGATGACCGTGGCGGCGTAAGCTTTACCAATGGTCGGCACCGCTTTGCTGTGCTTCGCGACATGGGCTACCCCCGCGTATCGGTGATGGTGCCCATGTCGCAGGCGAAGACGTTCCGCACACCGAAGTTCGCTGCGTATTCCAACGCATCGACACAGGTCAATGTTCCGGACAATATCGCCGGGAAGCTGGAGCAGTTCAGCAAGGCTCTGATTCCAGATGAAGACTTAGCAGGCAAGGGACGTGAGATGCAGGCGCACATCACACTTAAGTACGGTGTGGATGAGGACGCCGAAGGACTCCGTCGTGCGGTTCAGGGCGTGACTCCGTTTCCAGTCACGTTCGGCAAGCTCCACGTGTTCACTCCGTCCGAAGCGTCGGAAGGTACCGCCCCGATTGTGATCGAGGTTGTAGGTTCCGGACTCAAAACACTCAAAGAAAAGATCGATGCCGAAATCGGCAATCGCCCGGATAACTTCCCGGATTATCAACCACACATCACGTTGGCGTATGTCAAGCCGGATGTCTCGCAAAAATATGAAGGTCTCGACGGCTTGAAGGGCATCAGTTTCATGGTGCGTGAAGTCGCCTTGTCTCGTAAGAGTGAGACGCAGGAAGTCGTGCAGCTTGAACGTGCAATGGGAATGCACGCTTCCAAGTCACCGAAATTGGCAGCCGAAGAAGACCCCTATGGCAAAGTGCAGAACGTTGTCACCGAGATGATGGCGGTGCTATCGCCGGGTCTACCGCGTCCAACGATCAAGATTGTCAATCGTGCCGCTGAGCCCACTGGTGGTGACTGTCACTGGCGGTATGGGCAGGATGCGAACGGTCAGGTCTACGCTGATGAGAACACTACAATTTCAATTCAGAGCGACATGGTCGGTAATGACAAACTCCTGCCTCGTGTGGTTGCACACGAACTTGCACATCACGAAGACCTGCTTCTGAATGAGCGTCCGAAGGTGCTGCGTATGGGTCTCGATGCCTACAAGATGCTCCAATATCGTGGCTATGGTCACGGTTCGGGATGGCGTGCAATTGCCCGTCGTTTCAACGCAAAGTATGGTGCCAACTTCGTGACCGAGAAGATGCTGATCGACAAGAACGAGATCGTTCAGCCGAGACGTAACGTTTACGTTCTCATCAACGAATTCAAGTACGGCCCTCGCGGTGTCCGCCTTGGCTGGCAGTATGCGTTTAACCTCAGTCGTCAAGCGATGGATTATCTGAGCAAACTCAATTGGGAGGGCGGTGAATATCGTCTGGTGCAGACTGACGATCCCGACTTCGGTCGTGGCAAAGCGAAAATCGGACAATTCAACGGCTGGAACTTGGCACGCAGTAAGGACGTGGAAGAGAAACTGGCTAAACTCTGGGCTGAAGCTCCGAACGCTGACATCTCTAAGGTCGGTGCTGAAATCACTGATCCTGAAGAGAAGCAACACTTCCAGACTTACACTGAAATGCGTGAGGCTCGTGTGAAAGAGTATGCCGCATTTATCGAGTTGGCAGACGAACAACGTGGGGCCCCGGAGCACGCCATGCTCCGCATCCAACACCACCCACTCGGAGCCGGAGTATACAGCTTCGTGGTGGAGCACTGTGGCGATCTCACCCACCGCATGAATGAGCGGGTCGCCATCATCAACGGCTCATTTGGTTACGGCAGCGTGAAAGAGAAGACCGAGAAAGTTCTGCGTGTACTCGAAAATGCGTATGGCTTCGAACGTGAGATGCAAGGTAACATGCGTGGCAACTATGGAGTGCAGAAAGATGGCAAACTCAAGGGTAAGACATTGGATGAGGCCATCGCTGATTTTAAGGCAGTGAGCAAACGGTATGCTGAAGCTCATGCTGCGCTTCGCGTTTATAACCGCCCACAGACTCTCGCTCGTGACGCCGCCGTTTCGTTGGGAAATTGGGACTTCGATGGTGCTCGCAGCACTTTGAATATGCTAAAAGCGATGATCGATGCCGGACAGGAAGCGTGGATTGCCGAAGCCAGCAAGGGCGCACCGAAAGGAAAGACTGGGGCGAAGTTCGTCGATAACACCACCTACTACCACGGTTCGCCATCCGGCGAGTTGCGTGGTGCGGCGTATGGGCTGCACATCGGTACATTCCAAGCCGCAAAGGATGCATTGACGGCCCGTATCGGATACCCGGCACAGGGTGAATGGGACGGCACGCGAGAGTACGGCAAGACTTTACTCATGGGCAAGAAGTCTCTGGCTAAGCACGGAATTTTCCCGACTGGCTATAGCGCAGGGGGACAGGGTACACCCCTACCGGATGAGGATTTCTATCCCGGCGATTGGGCGAATAAAGCAAAGTTTTCCGATGGTACTCAGGTCGCTCCGACAATGAAGCCGGACATCTTTCCGGTGAAGATTGTGGGCGATATGGTGAACACCCCCAACGATCCGAGACAGGACTTCAAAGCCAACAGCATCATGCGAGGTCAAATCACCCGTGGTCAGGCTCGTCGCGGTGTCTACTACAAGAATGTGAGCGAAGATGAGGGCTCGATCTCCGCTGTGGTTCCGGATGGTAGTTTCATCCAGAAAGTCGGCAGCAAGATCGCAGGCGCAATGTGGGACAAGGTGAAAGAGTTCAAGAACGGCAAGATGCTGTTCTACAAAGACACCGTCACGATTCAGGTGACGCCTGACTCCGACGTGAACAACTTCAGCGTCGAAGTGCGGCTGTGGGATACAGAAGGGAAGATGCAGGACGGTTCGAAGGGGCACGCTCACGTCACGCATTACCCAAAAAAGTTTGTAGGATACGACCCAGACCTTTCAAGAATCGGAATGCTGCCGATTACTGAAGACCACTCCATTGTTATCCCGGAAGCGGTGTGGAAAGACCCGAACTACCCAGTAAAAGCGCCATTCACCCGTGAACAAAAGGAAGAAGCTGCCACGAAAGAATACGCATACTACATGGCGAACTATCCTTGGAACAAGAAAGCAAACAGCAAACCCTACGCGGAGTGGACGCAGGAAGAGAAGAATCGTGATTGGGCAGAACGCAACAAACTTCCCATCGAGAACAACCGCGTCCGCCTGTATCACGCGACACCGTCCGCGACCGCCGCTATCATCGACCGCGAAGGATTACGCAAAGGCTCATTCTTGGCGCAGGATGGTGCCACGGCAATGCAGCAAGCCGGACGCGACCGGGGATTGAAAGCTCGTGGGCTCGTGCTTTATGAGGCATGGGTTCCACTAGGTACATTCCACGGCTCTACGTGGGCGCAGACCATCCCAGACCTGACCCCGGAACAACTCAGTTTGCGTAGAGTCAATTCGAAGAAAACTGCCGCAGCAGACGCATGGGAGCAGCTTAAGCAGGACTGGCGTGCGGGGATCGTCTATCACGGCACCACGGTGGATATCGCCCGGATCATTGCCAAGGATGGCTTCCGTGGTCTGGAGTTCATAGAGATTCTCAACGAGGTTCTGTCGAAGTATGGCAAGACTATCGATCAGATTCCACGCAAGCGTCAAAAGGCGTTGGAGTCGCTGGAGCGTAGCTATTCGATGGAACACCACTTGGTCAGCACCACCCCTGCGGGTGAGGTTGCGACCCGTTTTGCCGGACAAGGTGGTGAGGTCGCGGCTCAGATCGAGGCATACGTCACTGGCAAGTGGTCAACTCGTGACGTAAAGAACAGCCGCATCTCTGGCGAGCCTGCCGTGGTCGTGGCTCGCATTAAAAACTTCCAAGGTTCCCACCATCAGGAACAGGTGGAGAACGTTATCAAAGGCTGGGAACGGTTGATGTCGGAACCATCCAAGGTGACTAATCTTTCTTACACGAAGGAAGAAGCGGTTCAACACTCGTGGCAGCAGTACACCAACTTCTTGTGCAAGCCGGAAGACTTGGAATACCTCGGCACGCTGGTTGGCTCTGATTTGGAAAAGTTGAAGCAAGGGCCGTTCCTGATGACGTTTGACAAATCTTCGTCCCATAAAACGCCGCCTCTGAGTGACACTCGTTACGACAGCGGGGATTACGGTGAAGGTCTGGAGAACAATGGCTACGCCAACATCCCGGAGCGCACGCATGGTGTCGAGGGATTGCCTGCACTTGAAACGTTGATCCCGGAGGAGTTTGAGTAATGTTGACCCTCTACCACGTCACGTCCGTCGAAATTGCGGAGAAGATTAAAGCGGAAGGATTCAAGCCCATCGATCAGGGTTTTTGGAGAAACTACTACGCACCGCAAGGACGTGATGGAATCTACTTCTATGACGATCTGAAGTATTCCGAGGCTTATGCTTCGGTCGCCGAAGGCAAATTCTGGAAGAAGCTGACCGATTCCGGCAAGCCGTGGTCTGAAATCAAGAACCGCAAGCCGGAGATGGCAATCATCAAAGTGCGGGTGCCGGAAGATGCCGTACAGACCACTGAGCACAAGGAAGACGGTTTCTTCGTTCCAAACGATAAACTGAATGAAGTGCAGATTGAAGGCATGTGGAAATACGAGTACATCCCCACGGCTGGTCGGCAACTTACCGAGAAATTCGCGTTTGATTATGACGATCAGGGCTATGAATACGCCTCCCCCGGCAAGTACATCTACCACGTCACCTACTTGAAGAATCTGGATAGCATCGCCTCCGGTGGATTAACGCCCGGTGCGGAATCCGGTATCGGAGGTCCGGCACTCGCTGGTCACAAAGCTGGCAAAGTCTTCCTGACCGACGCCAAAGGCGTCTCGTTTTGGGTCATGCGTGCCGAAGAGTTCGCTTACCACAATTCTGACGAACCCGGTGAAGAGGGTTTGATTCCGTGCGTACTGCGTATGCGTGAGCAGGCTGACTGGAAGCTCAAGTTGGACGACATCGGCACTGATGATTCCGGCTCCGAAGCGTTCTACTATAACGGCACGTTGATGCCGGATGATATTGAAGTTTGGAACGGTTCTAGCTGGGTTTCAATCTACAGTGCGAACATCGATCCGATGTCACAGGTGGATGAGGAAGGATATATTCAGGAGGGGCTCCAGAAACCCAAGCTGGCTTACGCCGATCAGTATGACATGGTGCCGCAGCACGGCTTTGAGGGCATCGGTGGTCAAGCATTCCCCAAGCTTCGTCGCACGCAGTTGTGGTGGGAAGAGCCGATGGATGAAGGCACCCTCAAACATGCTTCTGTGAACAGTGAGTCCGAGCTTGCACCTGAGCCGGGTACCGCACCAATACCACCGGGCACCGTTCGCCTGTACCATTACACTAAGAGTTACGCGAATCTGGCAAGCATCCGCTCGCAGGGATTGCTCGCGTCCAAGGCTCGCGGAGATGACGGTTCCGGCAGACCGCAGCCATCGGCTGGTGTTTGGGCGTCAAGTTATCCGCCTGAGCACAATAACATATTCGTCGAATTTTGGGCGAAACCAGATCAGATCAGTCAACGTGCCAACTATCCGGATAAGGGCTGGCGTCAAGACCCCAACAGCAATCGCATGATTCATGATGTTGAGCCTACACAAGAGGAATTGGATGAGTGGGCAAAGGGGTATCGCCACGTCATCATGAATGGCGACGTACCGCCGAGCCAGTTTATTGCGATCCATGAACCGTGGCACTACTTCGCTCGATACATTGTCGAGAATTGGGATGAGATGTATCCACAGCAGAAGACTCAGGAAGAAGTTCAAAAGCTGGAGAGCTTCGGTGCCAAGGATGAAGCCAAGGCGCTTAGCTGGGCGATCAAACATTTCAGCGGCAAGACGGGCTCCCGCAAAGTTGCGTTTGATTCCGAACTGTACAGCGACCTTGAGTTTCAGATTTTGAACGAGTACAACGATCATCTCGGCGACAAGGAATACCGTATGAAGTGGGAGCTTGTCCCCGCTGGTCGCCTCATCAAGATTTGGAATGACTGGGCAAAAACTGGGCACGTGCGTGATGAGAAGGGTCTTGATGACATTGCGTGGTTGATTACCAAAAACATCTACAAACTTCAAATCAACACATTCTTCACTGGACATGAGACGGGAAATCCCCGTGCTTATGCGCAGGACATGTTGGATGCTCAGTTGCCGGAAGACTACTGGGAGCAGGTGCCGTCGTTCTTCGATGACGAAAAAGGCAACTGGCGCATCAGCGATTACGCCATGAAACCGCTGTGGGGTCTGGCTGACCAACTGGAGAAGGCGCAATCGCCGGAACAGAAGCTTCAGATCATTGACAAAATTTTGAACGTGGTGCATCAGCGTAGCGATCTGGCAAGCTGGTTTGTTGAGGGCGGCAGCCGTACTTTGAGTCGTTTGTCCGGACAGGGCAAAACCTCGGCTGCACGTTTCGCCCCGTTTAATACGTGGCTGCGTCGGCAGGGCGGAATGAAGGGACTTCTTGGCGCTTATGATGTTCAACTCGAAGAACAATACGGGTACGATCTGGACATCAAAAACCAGCGGCAGCGTGAGCAGGAAATGATTAGACGTGCCAGAGATGAGTACGAAGACAAGTACAACGAGCTAGTGGCTTCTTACAACCGCTGGGTGTTCCCGATGGACGTGTACCGTTGCATTTCCGTTCCGGAGGTCGGTTCAAAAACCAGAGGCAGAGAATATCCGGCTCCGGCGCAACAACATCTGTTTCCCGGCACACCGATGGAAGAATACCAACAAGGGCTCCAATCGATCCAGTACAAAGGCGTCGGCGTGTACTGGTCGTGGGATGAGAACGCCGCTGAATGTCATTGGGGTACTGGTGGACCGAGCGTCACGCTGCACGCCGTAATCACCGAGAATGATGTGGATTGGGAAGGTACGCTGAGTGCCAACATGATGCCGTCCACTGGGGACGAGGAAAAAGAGGTTCGATTGAAAGAGGGCACGCAGTTCGAACTCGAAGGCATCCAGTACGAGGGCGACAACTGGATCGAGCCCCCCGTCAAGATGGTCACGGCAAAAGTAGCGAATGAGCCTCGTGTGTTCTATCACGCAACGGCTGCCAAGAATATTAACTCTATCGCCAAGAACGGGCTCAAGCCATCACAAAATCCGCAATGGGGTGGATCGTTGGGTCAATTCAGTTACGATAAGACGTTCTTCGCACCGACTCCCGGTGGAGCAATGTACTACGCCGAGATCGTGTTCCGCGATACGCTGGAAGCTTACGGCAAGGCGTCTATTCCGATTTGTCTCCGCGTCACCATTCCACCAGAGATGGCAATGGAGACTGGAGAACCTGAGATTTACAACGTCCATGAGCTTAAGGAAAAAGAAGAGTTCCGTGAGGCATGGGTCAAGGAAGTCATTCCGCCGAGCCGGATCGAGATGTACTGGCACGATCAGTGGCAGCCGATCAAAGCAGGCTCATGGTCAGATATGGAGGTCGTCCTGAGCGAAGAAGAGGGTTACGTGGACTGGGAAGGCGGTCCGATTGGCTACTCTTTGGATGAAGTCGAAAAGGATGTAGAATCGTACACTATGCCAAAGACCGCCAAGATGAATGAGCCGGGTCAGGTGTATCTCCTCCACTTCCTCATCGGACAGGGTCAGACGGTTCCATCCAGCCGTCCCGATGCTACCACCGGGAAGTTCCACGCTGGGCACTATCTCGGCTGGGCTAAAGACGCGCAAACGCGCATCCAAGAACACTACAACAACACGTCAGGCGTAAAACTGATAGAAGCTCTTCATGGAAAAGGGCTTACATTCACGGTCGCCAAAATCTGGGGAGCCCCTCCAGAAAAGCCCGTCACCCGTGCTTTCGAACGGCGGTTGAAGAATCAGGGCGGACTCTCGCGTAGCTGCCCGATCTGCAAGCAGTTGGGCATCGACCGGGATACGGTGTACAAAAAGAAAAAGTTGCAGGATGTGCAAGTCGCTCCGGCTCAGCCAACTGAAGGCCCGGACTTTGTTGAACAGGAAAAAGTCGAAAAGAAGCCTTCCTAAACCTTTGTAGGGACTCAAGATGGAAAAACAGGCTTATCTTGGCGAAGAGATTAACTGGCTGAAACAATACCTGACCATGAGCGATGCCGACATCGCACGGGACATGGTATTCAAGTTCCCTCAGGATTTCGTAGCCTACGTCCAAAACAGCGATGAAGCGGACAAGCTCCCGCAGGAAGATGATCCGGAGACGCTCGTCGATACCGTCATGGACATGGACTTGTCCGTCTTTTCCCAAAAACTCATGCAGGGCTTCAAAGAGGAAGAAGCCAACTCCATCCTATCCGCTAACCCCGCCGACGCACCGAGCTATCTGACGTTGAGCTATGAGGGGATGGTCAAGAATCAGTGGCTCATCCACTTCACCGATGATCCCGATGGTATCGCTTCCAGCGGATTCAAGTACGGCATGGACGATATGGATCGTGTCGCTTTAACCACATGGTTCAGCGATGCCGCTAAAAAGTCCGGTGGTTTCAACTTCGCCTATTTACTCTCCGATTTCATGCGTTACTCAGGCGCACGCAGCGGCAGTTCCAAGTACGGCAAGCACGCAGTTCTCTTCCGGGCGTCCGGAATCCGGGTCTGGCACACGGGTGACGATGAGCCTCAGGTGATATTCCGTGGCTCCGAGGCTCGTGACATCGTGCCGATCATGAACAACTACGGCACGTGGCAGTTGCCTGTGAACGCCAAAGATCGCCCAATTTACGAAAGCGACGATCTGAGCGATGTCACAAGTTGGGTGGTCAACAACTGGGCTCAATACCAGCAGGCACTTCGCAGCTACTACGATACAAAAGTGCACAAGCCTCCTGTGGTGAAACAGAAACAGGAGTTGCCTTGGGACGAGAATGGGATTATCAAACAACAGCCTCAAGCCGAAGCCCAACCTGCGACCGCATCCAAGACTGGCAGCATTAGATTCAATGCCCCACCATTGAAAGAGTTCTACAAGCAGAAGTACGGGCTTCCGCTGCCTCGCAGCAAAGACGAACGCATGGAACTGGAGTGGAAGTATGACGAGGCGGTCGGTCAGGTTAACACCCTTGAATTTCCACTGATCGTCTACCGAGCCCTTGAGGTTCCAAAAGGTCAAAAGCCCCAACTGGATGGTGCCGGAGTATTCTGGACGACCAACCCGGATGCGGCGGATGCTTACTGGGGCGGCTCCTCGCTTTGGTCGGGGCAGAGCGGGGGCGGTAAGAAGGGTCGTCTGGTGACCATCACCGCTGAAGTTCAGAGCGAGAATGATGTCGATCCTTGGCAGACGTTCGTGGCGAACTTTGAGAATCCCGATGAATACGAAGTCACTCTGCGTGACGGAGCACAGTTGAAGCTTATCAAGCTGGATGACGAAGAGCCAAATGAGGTTCAACCCGGTACGATGATTACGGCGGCAGGTGAGCCGTGGGAACAAAATCGGGAAGAGTATGCCCCGTATCCCAAGATCGTCAAGGACGAAAAGGGACAAGAAATATTCGAGCAAGAGACCGATGAACAGAATCGTGAACGTCACAAGCGGCGTCAGGATTGGGAGCAGTCGGCTTTGGCGGCGATCTCCGAGGGACGGCTTGATCCTACGGTCGCTAAGGAACGTGGGCTCTATATGCCGGGCCAATTCAAGCCCCTGCCACAGACTCTCTACCATGTGACCACCGCTCTATCTGCGGTTCAGTCGGGCGGTCTGAAGACTCGCTATCAACTTCAGATGGCGGAAGGTACTGGGTTGGGCGGCGGCACCAGTATGGCGATTAGCTTTACTGAGGACATCGAAATAGCCAAAGGAATTTACCTTGCGGTCGTGGAGGGCAAGAAGGTTGCCTCCGGGCAGCTTACCGTGCCTCAGATGCTTGAAATGGCACAGAAGGGCGTGGGAGCACAGCGTTCATGGTTGTACGAAGCTGTGACGTGGGGCGGGGCGTACTTGACGCAGGACAAGGACTGGAGACCCGGCAAACCTTATCCCATCCACCTACAAGCACTCATTGAGGGCAAAAAGATCGAGAGCAGTTCATCCTACCGGGGCAAGACGCAGGAAGAGATGCCGAATGCCGAACCCGTGGGTGATGGTTGGACGGATGCGGAGGGGAATCGCCGCTGGTCGTACTGGAAGGTGCCGATGTCCGAAGCCGAACTTCGGGAGCGATCCTTCGACTTTTACAAAACATGGTGCGCGGCTCGCGAGAACGCGGGTGGACCGCTCAATCCTCTCTTTTTCAGTTCGAACGTAGAGGCATTGGGTCAAGTGCCGGACGATCAGATCGCGATTCTGAGCTTTACGCCGCGTCCGGGGGCTCTGGGCACACGTGAGTCCGCCTTGGGAGAATGGCGCACGTACAGCGGCCTTGCTGTGCAATTACAGGGCACTGTAGACCCCTATGCCAAGACTGGCAGCCTGCTAAAGAAGGCGATGTACATCGAAGTTCCGTCCGATTTCCGCGAGGGGTTCTTCCGGGAGGTCCCAGAGACACAGGAGCGGTTCTACGCTTACAAGGGACGCCCGATCTTGCTGGCTGGCGAAACCGTCTATTTTACTTTCGACGCGATGCCCGTCGCTGAGTGCGTTTGCTCCAAGGTTGAGGAGCCGAACAACGACCCCAAAGATCAGTACGGCGGGTACTACAAGATTTACTGGACGCCGAAGGCGTTCAAGAAGTACGCGGCTGCGGCTGCCGTCACTGGGGATAACGCCACGTGGAAAGGCAAGCCGTTTGTTATGGGTGCCGCTTCAGTTCTGGACGGCGTGATCGAGGAAGTCCACGACTTCGCCGAATGCGACGGCAAGGACTGGCATCACAGCTATATCTTCAGCGAACGAATTCTGGATAGCCAGTGGGCTGGCGGACAGTTCGAAGAAGGTCAATACGCGATTTTCTGGATCGATGATAAGGGTCAGGTGCGCAACATGTTCGGCCTGCCAGAAGGTCTGGCACCGCTTATCAAGCAGCAGATCAAGATCATTCATCGCAAAGGTCCGTCGAAAAACCGCAAGGTCGATTGGAAGCCGGGGTACGGATTTGCTCCACGTGGATCAGTTACGAGTTATGCTTCCTTGCTTGCAGAGCACGATACTATCCTGCATCACCCATCTCGCTTCCGCACAAACGAACCTGCGGTCGCCGAGTCGGTTGTGGAGATGCAGCAGCCCCGTCTACTCACATTGCTTAACCACTGCCAGCAGTATCTCAAGACCTCCAAGCGCAAAGATGTGAACATGTTGCAGGAGCGGTTGACGAGTGCAGCCGAAAATCTGACGAAAGCTGAGGAGTGGTACGCTGACTATAAAAACGAGTTCGGCGGCGAACAACACACGATTCAGTCAGTGCTTCGGTTCCAAGAGAACGCTTTGATGGAGATGCACACATTCATCAATTACATCTCTCCGTCCCCACGTGAGAAACAATCCGCTGACCGTCAGATTTACTACCACGGCACCGACATCAAGAACCTGCGCCCGATTTTGAGCGAAGGTTTGGTTCCCGAAGGTAAGAGCAAAGAGTGGGCGGATGATCCCAGTGCCGGGATGACGAGCCCCAGCCGTCAGGCATACGGCGGAATCTATTTGACTCGCAACCTGATGACGGCTCTCGGCGCTCCTCGCCATAACAGAAGCGCAGGCGATTATCGTATGGTGATGGTGGTTGTTGAAGGACAGCCGAACTCGTTATTCCTCGACGAGGACAGCATCGTTTCGTGGTTGGATGCTCCGTTTGAGCACGGTAATGATTCTGAGTTCCTGATCGGCGAGCATTTCATGATGACCCTGCCCAATGCGCCCGACTCGATGAAGCAGGCTTACGCTGATTCTCAACAGCGGTATGTGGATCGCGTCGTCGCGACCATCAAGCGTCGGCTCGAAGAGTCGCAGTTAACGATGGACGCAAACCTTGAGAAACGTGTTCGTGAACTTCTACCGGGCGTGTTCACGGCGTCTATTACTCGCCGCACATCTCACGCATTCAAGTCTGACCAAAAGCGAATCGAAAAGGACGGGTACGACGCCCGTAACTACGACTACACCCGCACCTATCGCCGCGTTATGGGCGATGATGTTGAGGTTCCACCGAAAGATACGGTGATCCCGACGACCGAACAGGGAGAAGCGGTGTTTCGTAATGCCGCCGAGCAGTTGACTCGCACCCTGCGTTCCATGCTCCGTATTCAGCAGAAAGGCGGCTGGTCATTCCAGAACGCTCGCTCGATGCAGCCCATTGGTTATAGCGGCAGCAACAAGATCACATGCGTGATGGAGATTCGCGAGGGTCGCGACCTCATGTTCTACTACAACGACCCGGAAGCCTTCCGTGAGGAAAAGGGCAGCATGATGCCCATCGTTGTGCACTACGGCACTGTGCCTGAGGATTTCAAAAAGCAATGGGATGAGCGCATGGGGTACAAAATCATGTGGCTCAAGCCGGGTGAGCAACAGCCCGCAAATACGTATGTCAAGCCTGAGGAGAAGGAAGAGCCCGTAGAGCCCACCGAGGTCGAACAGGTTCAGCCTGAACAGCAACCGCAGACTGCGAGCTTTAAGCTGTCACACAAAGAGGCTACGGCTCAGAAGATGATTCCAAGTGTGGTGTTTGACAAGATGGCGAAGATGAATCGCATCAGCCAGCAGGATGCTATCGACCGCAAACTATTCGGCCCGGTGTATCATGGCACCACCGAAGACCGCCGCGAAGCTATTGGCGATCAGGGTTTTGTGGTCTACGAGGGCGAAGAAGGCTCCGGCGACATCCAGCACGGTTATCAGAATCAGGCGTACCACGAAGGCATTCCGGCACCTGTTCACCATCTGGGTTATGGCGTCTATTTCACGACTGTCAAGTCTATCGCAAAGACGTTCGCAGGCGGCACCACTCGCGGAATGAAGATGTACTATCTCGATGTGCCGCGTCTGGAGACCATCAATTTCGGTGCCCCGAAGACCATGATGAAATGGTGGATCAGTCAAGGTTACGATCCTGAACTGGCGAAGAAGGATCGTGTCGCGGCGACCAAGAAGCTGACCGAAAACCTGAAGTCGAAATATGATGCCGTATGGTTCAAGGGTAAGGGCTTGCACAAATTGCTCGACGGCGATCAGATCGTGGTATTCGATCCTTCCCGCGTCTATGAAGTTGATCCTTCGATGACGAAGCCGGGTGACATCGGTTCTAAGGTTCAGCGTAAAGCCGATGGCATGAAAGGCGTGATCCGGCAGATTCGCAACTTGGCACCGGACGTGGGTCAGCAATATTACGGTGGTGCGACTCGTCTGCTTGAAGTAAAGTGGCAGAAAGGCGGCACCGATTACAACGTTTACGACCGTGACGTTGTCTTCCTTGACGCCAAGGGTAAACCCGTTGCCGGACAGGAAGAAACCACTCAAGCTTCCGCAGCCCCGGCAAAAGAGTACGATCCGAACGATCCCAAGGTTGTTGAGGCTCTGGCGAAGATTCTATTCGGTTCTCCAAGCATAGACTGGTTGAGTGGCGGCGAAGCAACATCGTGGGAGCAACTGCCGGAACGCACACAGAAGGCGTATCTCCGCAGTGCAAAGTGGCGTCTTCAGAATCGTCCGGATGAAGCTAAGGCGTACCTTGAGCAGACGAAGACTTCCGCTGTGAAGGATGATGTGGATAGGCTGAAGAAAGACTATTCCACAGGTGTTATGTTCGTTGATACCAACGAGGCGCTACGTAAACGTAAGGACGACGATCTCGATACGAATGATCGGCAGACCGTATTAGATTTGGATGAAGCCATTGAGAGCAACCCTCTGCCTGAAGCTACCACAGTCTACCGCATTGTTCCTGATAATGCTGTGATGGCAAACGAAGGTAGCCGTTTCATTGATCGTGGGTTTGTATCTTGCACACTAGACGGTGATCCAGCATGGCTCGATCAGCTTGCGAAGCATATCGGACTTAAAAAGTATGATGTGTTAATCATCAACGTCCCAAAGGGCACCGGGCATCTGGACATCGGCGGCTATCAGAAGGAAATCGTGTTAGGGCGTGGGTACCAATTCAAGGTCGATAAATTCGAATTGGATAAAGTGAATGATCGGGCGTTCCGCACGTGTAGTATTGTCGGTCGCGTCAAGACGGCTGCGTTGGCCGATGGGGTTGAGGTTATCGCCGAGGAAATTCCGAAAGGGGTGGAAGCCTACGCGAAACTGGGGGGACAACGTGTTGGTGTTGTGTTCCTCCAACTGATGGAAGACGCACCCGGCAATCCCCGTGCTCCAAAGAACAGCTTGATGGTAGATGCCGCTTCTGTCGCTCAACACCTTCAGGGTCAAGGTATCGGCCTGCGAATTTATCAGGCCGGGATTGCAAAAGCTGCCGAGCTTGGTTATGAGCGCCTGTATGAGGGTATTGACCACAGTCCGCAAGCGGCAAGTGTTTGGGAGAAACTGAAGAAGCGTTACCAGACCGATTTCGACGACGACTGGGGTCTCTACTACATCGTGCTGGGCTCGACCCCGAAGACCGGATCGGAAGTGCCGAAGGGCGATGTCTCCAAACTGACCTTTGAAACAGAAGAAAACGATAACGAGTACGGTGGTTGGACGATTAGAGCATGGGCACCAGACCGTATGCCTCGTCCTTTCGCTCAGTATGAAGGCCCGGTCGGTTTTATCGACATCGGCACCGAGGGAGCCGTCATCGCAGGTCCATACGTCTACGATATCAACGTTGAGGATGCCTACCGTGGCACAGGTCTGGGTCAGAAACTCTACGATATGGCTATCGTTGAAGCCAAGAAGCGGGGCTACAAAGAATTCAATTCGAGTATCGATCAGACGCCGGAAGCCAAGGCCGCGTGGAAGCGCATCTCGCAACGCTATCCCGTGACCAAGAAGCGGGATAAACGAGACAAGCTGCCCTACTTTAGCATTAAGCTCGCCGAGGGTTTTAACGATGAGGGCTTTTGGGCTGGAGAGGGCAACGCCGCATCAGGCGTTCTGCCGATCTGCACAACCACCAAGCGTATCTGTTTCGCGTGGCGTTCACCGGACGTGCACATCGGCGACTGTTGGGGCACTATTGGCGGGGCAGTCAAAGAGGGTATGGGTTTGGCGCAGTCGGCCAAGGCCGAACTGAAAGAGGAAACGGGATACGGCGGCGGCGTCACAATGATCCCGGCTTACGTGTTCAGTTCCGGCAGCTTCAGCTACCACAATTTCATTGGGCTGGTGGGCACCGAGTTTAGCTTCCACCCGCAGAGTGAGCACCACTGGGAGACCACTGGACTGGAGTGGTTCACGCTGGATGAGATCAACAAGATGATGGAAGAGGATTCCGGCAGTTTCCACCCCGGCCTCATCGCCCTGTTTAAGAACTCCAAGGACATCATCGAAAAGCACGCAGGCGGGCAAAAGAAACAGGCGTCCCTATCCGATATTCGAGAAATTGTTTTGGATGCTCGTGAAAGCGTGATAGGTAGTCGCCGTGCTCAAAATGGAGATTGTGAACCAGTTTCCGACGCTGTTTATGATGCCTTGGAAAATGCAGGATACAGTCCATCCATCGCTTATGGGTACAGTAATGGTATTCCACATAGCTGGGTAATTATCGACAACACTTATATCGATGCCACATCGGATCAATTTGAAGATTACGAGCCCTACGGAAGCACACCCGCGCCTTTAGACGATATCGTCCGCGAAATACGAATCGGTAACATCAACGATGCTGACTACAAACAAAACTACAATCTAAGTGGTCAGCGTACCTATTCCAAAAGAGCATCTTCGCCGGAAGGCGACGACAAGATGCCGACCACGCTAGACTATGTCGGCGAACGTCCATTGGTGATCGACGAGTGGGCTCGCAAGCCGTGGGAGCAGCGCAAGCAGGACATTGCCAATGCCCCATTGGACGAGTTCGATCCGAGTATCGTGAAGACCGATCAATCCGTACTGGTGACTGCGGATTACGATTACTTCCTTCAGAACCCGGAGCTTATCAACGAGCCGAAGGCGAATGCCAGTGAGGAACATCTGGCTCACCCCCTATTCATCGATACCGATGAGGGGTTGTTTGTGTTCGACGGCAATCACCGTACCGCAGCCGCCAAAGAACTGGGGCAGATGATTAAGGCGTACCTGATCGATCTGCGTGGCTGGGAAGACGGTGAGAAGACCGGAGCCGGACCTGTTGATGTTGATTACGGTAGCGGCATGTACAAAAACTTCAAACTTGAACTGGAGTACGGCTACCATGAATATGGCGATCCAACCGATCCTGATCTGGAAATCGATGAGAACAATTGGAATTTAGTCACCGTTCGCGCCTTTGATACGACTCAGAAAGGGCTGACCGCGCAGGGAAAGTACGCAGGTTCCGTTGATTTTGTTCTGCGAAACAATAAGCTCCAGTCCGCGAACACCGAAGTCGAACCTGAGTATCGGCGTCAAGGTTTGGCTACGGCGATGTATATGTACGCCGAGGAAGTGGTCGGACATTATGTCGTCCCCCACAGCGACCGGAGCCCTGCTGGGTTCGGATTGTGGCAGCAGAAGAATCGTCCGTTCGGGAAGGGATCATCCGAGACGACGGGCTCCAGTGAAGACGATCTGGAAGCTCAGTTCAACGTCAAATACCCGGAGGCAGGTCAGGTTGTAGATGGTCGCACGGTTCTCGATCAGGTGGACAACATGAGTTCCATCGCCGCGACTTTCCCGAACTACCTGATCCTCGACGGCATCCGGGAAGTGCCGTTCGATGAGTTCGATATGCCGCCCGATGTGACGCCGCGTACCAAACAACTGGCGGAAGAGATCAAACAGTCGGGTGAATTGATGCCCCTGATCGTTGGCGTTGACCCCGGTGGTCCGTTCATCGTGGAAGGTTCGCATCGCTACGATGCTCTGAAGATTCTAGGAGCCAAGTCCATTCCTGCGGTTGTGGTTCTCGATCTGGATGAGTTTAACAAGACGGCATCTAAGACAGCGGCGGGTGTGCGGGAGATTGTTGTAAGTACGGATTTCGGCACCGCTGAAGGATACGTTGCCAGTACGACGGCTGAGCAACTACAAAATTGGCTCGACCGTTTCAATTACACGAACGAAGAGTTAGTCGCTGACATACGGCAATACGATTATTTCGCTGTCCTGAACAATATCAACGTGTACGATAGCGCACGGGGTCAGGGACACGGAAATGATCTGCTTTACAAATTTCTCGATGAGGCCGAGTCGCGGGGAGCCAAACTTTGCTTATTGGTAGCCGACACTGCTGAGGAGCAAGCTAAGGGGTTCAACCTGATTCAGTGGTATGAAAACAACGATTTCGAAGACATTGACATGGTTGCGGGTGGACACCTGATGATGAAGGTTTGGGGGCATCCGACTGAACATACCGCTGCGAAGAAACAGCGATGGTCGGACGAGGGACTCCTGAACAAGAGCGATGCTTTGAAGTACAAACGGTGGTGGGAATCACGCGGTCACTCCGTGTTGCTCGACAAAGTTCATGGTGGACTTTATCGTGTGCAGTTGAAACTCGATCCCACGCATGGCAAGGTTGCGAAGCAGTACGGCCCTGTTTACCACGGCACCTACAAGTGGTCAGATAACATCCACAACGATCCCAAGTACCGGGTGGGAAAATTTTTCTGCACCGATCCACTGGTAGCGCAAGCATACGGTTCGTTCGTGTACGAATGCTATCTGACGATCAACAAGCCGTTCGTTGTGGACGCCAAAAACAACGGGTATTATTCCATTCCGACGCCAAAAGCAATGAAGGGTTGGTTCAACGGAGACGAGGTCGATACGGATAGCATCGTCTCATTCGCCCACGAAAGGGGCTACGATGGGGTGATTATCAAGAATGTCATTGAACTCCATCATGAGACTCTCGGCAACGATGACTACATCGTGTTCAAACCCAATCAGGTCAAAGTGAAGGGCATCGTTGAGCCTGAGATCAGCCCCTACACCGCCAACAAGTACCACAAGCAGGAGCTACAGCGTCGGTTGCAGAGAGATTATAAAGAGGGCTCCGTAAAGACTGCCAAGACAATGACTATGTATCACGGCACTCCGCACGTCTTCAATGAGTTCGCACCTACAACTGGGAAGCGCACACTCTGGGGATTGGCTGAGGTCACGGTCGGCAGCAATGCCTACTTCTTCACGCCGGACTATCAGACCGCCGTCAATTGGGCTGAGAACCGTGCCGGAAATCCGGGCAACAAACGAGACAAGTACGTTCTGACCTGTCAGATCACCATGAACAACCCGGTGGACTTCACCAACCCAAACTGGATTGATGAGGATGTCGATGTTCAGCCGCTTCCGATGGGCACCACGCCTCCGGAGCACGCTACCCGTACATTGCTTGAAGCCCTGCGTGCGTACACCGAGGGTCAGTTAAACGAACAGGACTGGAAAGAGATGGGCATCAACATCGACATGCTAGAGGTCACCGATCCCGGCATGGAGTGGAAGCTGATCGATTCCAAGCCCGTGATGGACGCCCTGCGGTTCCTGAAGTATGATGGCGCGATTCTCGACGAAGGCAACAGTCCGGAGTTCGGCGGTAAGAGCTACTGCGTGTTCTCTCCGCAGCAGATCAAGATTCTGAAGCGTACCAAGGTTGCGGGTAAAGCACCCGAAGTGACATGGGTGCCCGATCCGGACATCAATGATGACCGGGACTTCCATTACGATCCGAACGTTACGTTGGTTCCGATTGAGAAGATCGAAGGCGGGGAGCAGATGTCACGTCAGGGTCAGACTCATTACGCGGAGAAAGTCAATCGCTTTGCGAGACGTATGAAACAGGGCGGAAGCAAGTTCAAGGCGATTGCAGTTTGGCCTGAAAAGGACGGCAAGTACCAAATACGGGACGGGCACCACCGCTGGCTCGCTGCTTTGAAGGCGGGTGTGAAGACGATAGGCGTTCACATTTTCATAAAGTACGAGAAGTGGGAACCTGAGTGGGATGAAGATACCAAGACTTCAGCGGAATTTTTGTCAAGCGAAAAATCTTCGTAGTCAATCTAAATAACTTATCTTACGCAAACCAGCATGAACACTGGCTAAAACGCATGTTTCGAAAATCGAGCATGATATTCTATACGTGTAAGTCGGAGGGAAACATGACTAAGGTTTCAACACGTAAGACGCGGCTCAGTTTCGAAACTGATGCTGAAGTTCGTTCATGGGGCACAGTGACGATAGAGAAGAAACCACGTCGCCGTCCTTTGATGCGCAGCGTGATCGTAGATGTAGACAACGGCTGGCATGGTAGCGTGCGGCTGAAAGGAACTCGTCAGAAATACGAGTTCTCTTTTCATGGACTCTACATGTGGGCGGTCGAGCAGCACGTCGCCCGTGTGCGTGCCGAGAAAAAGAAGGCCAAGAAATTAGCCCTTGTCTCCCGCTGATCCGGTCGCAGGTGCGGGTGCAGGTGCCGGGGCTGGTGCAGGTGCCGGAGCCGCTGGGACGGGTTGCTGGGCGTTTGGATCGGGTTGAGCGTTCGGGTCAGGTTGATCTCCCCCACCGTTCCCATTCCCATTGTCACCGCCGCCGTCGCCCTTGGTCTTGCTGCGACCCCAAGCCGACACACCGTGTCCGCCGAGCAGGACGGCCATACCACCCTCGTAAACCTCTTTGATGCGGTCGCTGTAAAACAATCCGATGGTGAGAATTATCATGCATAGGATGATCGCCATAGACGTGGCAAGGAACATCAACCGGGAGTTGACCTCCGGGACGTTCTTGCAGTCCTCGATCTGTTTCATGACCCAAGTTTTGCTATTGCGAAGCGGTACCCATGCGAGGTTGAATGCCATTTTAGTCTCCAAAAAGCGAAATGCGGCTCTCTATTGAAGAGCCGCATAGTCTGCTTTTGAAGCTAATTACCAGCCGGAGCCGGGAACGCCGGATACGGGCGGACCGCCTTGATTGCTGCCGGGGTCGCCCTTGCGGATGCCGGAACGTACCACCGTGCCGGACACGGTCGAGCCCGTGGCGGCGTAGCGTTCCATCAGAACTGGAACCATCGCGTTTTCGGCTTCTTTGACGAACGTGTATTCACCATCTTTGTCCACGTCGATCTTGATGAAGTCGCCCAACTTCGTTTGTCCAGTCGCAACCAAATTGGCAAGAGGATGAACGATCTTACGTTCGATGGCACGTTTCAGGTGACGGGCACCGTACTTCGGGTCCATGCCTTCCTTGAGTAGATCGCCCTTAACCTTATCCGTGACTTCAAACACGAACTGGTTCGTGCCAGCCGCCATCAGGATGCGCTGTTGCACCATGCCGAGTTCGATACGGAGAATCTCTCGTAGGTGCTCCTCGCGGAGTGTCTTGAACACGACCGTTTTGTCGATGCGGTTCATGAATTCGGGCGTGAACTTGCGGCGTGCCGCCTCAACCGCCGTGCGCTGAATCTTGTCGTCGAGACGCTCATCCACAACGATGTTTCCACCGTCTTTAATGTGGAACCCGACACCACCCAAGAGCATTTCCTGCATCTCGCCAGCCCCAAGGTTTGAGGTCATGACGATGATGCACTGGCTCAGGTCTACGCGACGATTGTCGCCGAGCGTCAAGGTTGCTTTGTCGAGAATGCCGAGGAGCAACTGCCAGAGCGAGTCCGACGCCTTCTCGATCTCGTCGAAGAGCAGGATCGAAAGCTTCAGCTTCTCTGTGAACCATTGGTTCAGGGCTTCCTGCGTGAGTAGAGGATGAGTTTCACGGTGACCGAGATATCCCGGAGGAGAACCAATCAACTTCGCGATTTCGTGTGAGTGTTGGAATTCTGCGCAGTCGATCTTAATGCAAGCACGCGCATCACCGAAAAGTGATTCAGCCATTGCCTCGACTACGCGAGTCTTGCCGGAGCCTGTCGGCCCAAGAAAGAGCAGGTTTCCTACCGGGCGACCGGGAGGGTTCAAACCTGCCAGAAACATTTGGTAGATTTCGACGACCTTCTCAATCGCCTGATCTTGACCAACGATTCTGCGGCGTAAAGCTGATTCGAATTCCTTTGCGTCGTTTGACCGTTTGTTGGGGTCAAGTTTGGTGTTGAGTTGTTGTCTACCCACTCCAGTGCCTCCGAACATCTTGGAACCTTTCTTAAGAAAGGAAAAGCCGACTTCCTTCCTTTAGTTAAATTAGACTCCTCGAAAAGCCTGTCAGACTTACAATTTCACGCGATCTGTGTTGCAAAGAACGAATAGCTCACAACCGTAAAATCTTTTCTCCGGCATACGAACCACCGGGTGATCTCTAAACTCTAATTTGCAGGTATCGCATTTGTTATTTCCCGCCCGGTAGTAGCGGAAAGCCGGGTTGTAGGTGCTGTAATCGCCCACCAGACGATCACGTTCATCGCGACTTATGTCTAATTCTTTCGATTCCTGCACTTCGGGAAAAGTTTCCCCATTCGCTCCGACCGCGATCATCAGGACGGTCAGCACGACACAAACACCGATCCGATTTTTAACTCCCGCTACGATCATCAGTGCGAACATCACCAGCAGGAGCGACAATTTTACTCCTGTCGGGCGTAACTTCAAGCACAGTGATCTCATCGCCTTTTTCATTTTTCTTCCTAGCCTTGAGCACTTTCATCGTCAACATCGGAGGCGGTTGGCGATCCAGCAAATCTTTGTACTGCTCTTCCAGTTTCCGATTCCGCAGCATCATGTGATAAAGCGCGATCATCAGGATGCGGTGTCGCGGTACGCACTCGTATATCCTCCCGTCGCGACCGTCCATTCGCGTCACGGATTGAAACACGTGGTGGAGAAGCAGATCATGTGAACTTGCCGCACAGATCGCTTCCCACAACTGATCGTCCGTACCGTTTTCGGCGAGTTCGCACCATTGCTCCTGCGTAAGCAATGGGTCGGGAGGGTACTTGAGCCAGACCATTACTTTTCGACCATATCCAACGGGACGCCGTGGTCGCCGTATAAATCCCAACGGCGATTCGCCGATACAAGTCCGGCTGACATGGTGACCTGTTTTTTGTTGTCGAAGATCGCGAGGAACTTGTTGCCATCGGTGTGCGTATCCACGACGATCATGGTGTAATCCTTGCCGGGATAAACCCACTTCGGCAGGAAACGCTGTGTGTAGATCGAGTCGCGATAGCACTTACCGTCATTGAGGATTTCTTCAGTGATGGGCTCCTCGAAATAGGTGACGGAACCGCCGCCGTTGTCGTTCTGTTGGAGCATCCAGTACATTTCGGTGCGATCCTCCATCGGAATCTTGACCCAGTCTTCACGATAGCCGAAGTAGTCGAAGATTTGTTTTTCGATGGAGTTGAATGCGTTGAGCAATGGAAAGCCCTTTTCAACAACCGGGCCGTTTTCTTCTGGTGTCAAGGTGAGTCCTCTCATGGATAAGAATTCTTCGATGTAGGCAAGCACTTTCTTGCCTGCCCATTTCGCTCGGAGAATCTCCGAACGCTTCAGTTTGGTGATGTCTCCCACGGTCTTCGCGTCGAGACGTTTCAAAACGTTCTTGGCTCGCGTAGGGAGACTGGTTACGTTGATTGGAACCGACATTACCGGAAGATCAGGTGTCATAGTCAGTGCGGATAGTCCGCCTCCTACCCTTATTCTACCTCGTCTTCAGGATTTTAGCTAACCCGTAATGTGTTGATTCTAAAGGCAGAAATACCCGTTATTTTCGACTTCAGCCTTCATGTTGTCGAGAGCCCGTGCGGTATACGCCGCCGCGAATTCCCGCGTGTTGTAGAGAGTTCCTTCTTCAGCCCGTTTGATGAAGCTCTTCAGGAACGCCGTGCGCCCCGCTGCCCACTGTTCTGCGGTCGCAAAGCTGTACTCCATCCGGATTCGCCGGGTGTTTTCTTGATAAACTTCGAGCGGTGCACCCAGTCCGGACAGATCAATATCGGTGACGACGTTGGTTTCCCCGGTGTGTGTTGTCGATAGGATCAGATCGACGATTCGCTCGGTGTCTTCCATGGCGAAGCCGAGGATTTTGTTGTCCTCCATGAAAACCTTGGCGCTACGATCCTCGTTGTCATCCGCGTGTGGATCATAGACAGAGTCGTGGTAGCACCACGCCATGAACGTAGTCGCTCTCATGGCATCGCCCACCAGTTCAGCATACCGCTGGAACCCGTATTGGATGTGAGCGAAGGTGTGGTAGTGGCGGTGGGGCTCATGATAGCGGGCCATTAAAGACTTCATCAATAGCCGGACTTCCGCCTGATAGCTCGGCATCGTCAGGATGATGGGTGTTTTATCCGGAAAGTCTAGGAAATCGATCACAAATAAACAGTACCACAGAATTTTTAGAAAGGATAGACCTGTCCCGGCGTGCCCTGTCCGGCTCCGGTCGGGAACAACTGACCGCTGTATGGTGTGCTCAAAGCGGTATCCCAGTGATCGCGGGGCAGTACGAAAACGTTTTTCATGAAGTTGACCCCGGTGTATCCATCCAAGAAGATATCGCCTTGGAAATAAAGTTGTTTGAATGGTTGAACATCTCCTGCTGAAACTTCAACCGTATCGCTCATCGCCATTCCTGCAACTTGTATAGAGGGAATGGCGATGATAACCGCCGCCCAATCTACAGAACCGGAGATCGTGCCCTGAAATGCAAATGATGTAGAAAGAAAGCCCGTGTAAAATCCAGAAGTCGCACCTACGCTGTAACCGAGTCCTACGTAAGGCATCTCCTGAAGAAATAAACCACTCGACCCGGAAAACCGTTGCGTCCACGCACTATTCGGCGCTGCAATACTTTGAGCTTCGTTCGCTCCATTCGTACCAAACATGAGTAAAGCGTCGTAATTGAAAGTGGGGGTGACACTGTTTGTAGTGAGCGTCGTTCCAGTCCCCGTGGCTCCGCTGGACGCCGCATCGAAAAATGGAGTGAAAACGTTGCTGTATCCGGCACATCCGAATCGGAGTGTGCTCGACCCAACATTCCACGTACCAGCACTAATGGTGACGGAAAAAGTCGATGAACCTCCGTTGGTGATGTGGCTATAGAAAACCGCCAGTCCGGTTTTTCCAACAGTAGTTCCGGAGGTATAGAACGTCGAACCGATACGTGTCCACGTGTTGCCTTGTGAATCCGAGAACGCCGTTATGTCCCCCGTGTTGTTCGTTCCGGCGACGTTGTTTCCCCACGATGTGAATGCGAAAACCACATCACCCACAGTCATGGTGACAGCCGACGTTGTGTAGGTCAGAACGTTGCTGAACGATGATTGCAGGTTTTCCGAAACGTTGTTGGAAATAGATAACGGCATATCACTCCCACCGGATGCCGGGATACGCGGCGTTAAGCTGAGGTTGATCCACGGTGTTGCTCTTGCTCATTAAGAATGTGTGGCTCCCGCCATAGAACACAGCGTTGACTAGCTGCCCATCCGTGAAGTCGTTTTGTTTCATCGCTACAGCCATCAGACAAGGATTTGCGACATAGCCCGGAATCGGGAAAATCGGCAACACGGGTGTCAATCCTTGATACGCTCCTCCCGTGACCGGAAAAATCGGAAATGTCCAACCCAGAGCGTTGCCCAAGTTCGGTTGGTAATTTATCACACCACCCGTTTGTTGATTGAAGACGGTGTATTCTCGTTGAGACGTATTGGCGGTCACAAAACCAACGGTAAAGAACGTGCCGAGAGCATTACCACTCTGATCTTTCGTGCGATCTATGAAAACAACCGTAGGGATGCTGACGCTAGTCGCGGCGGCGTTGCGCCACATGATAAAAGCGATCTCATCTCCATTTGGAGCGCAGAAATCACACTCATAAAAAGCCCCGACGCCGCTCGCAGAGTTGAAACCGTGAACCTGCTCGCCGACGTGGTTGCCTCCAAGCTGTCCAGTAGTGGGGTTTGCGCTGCCGAAGTCAAAAATCATTGCAGGCGTTTGGGACGTAGCACCCTGCGAAGCTAACGCCGTAGCTATAGCTGCTGCATAAACGATTTTGATATAGATCGGAGCGGCTGTACTTAGCGGCCCGTTACTTTTCCAAATCTCATAGTTGTATGGCATCCAGTGAATGGGGTCACTTGCCGGGTGCGTGGCTTCGGTAACCGTGATGTTCGTTTGGGTAGCGTTGGTGCCCGTAAATGTGCAGCAGAAGCAAGAGTTGGCTGAGATATCGGATATCGCGGCATTGGATGTGACCGTATACGTCCCATTGTTGCCGCTTGCGCCTCCGCTGTATCCCGCTACTGTGAGCAGATGTCCCACCAAAGCATTGACAGTCGTGAATCCGTTGGATGGAGAGTTGTTGTTGGTTAGGTTTACCCAGTTCGCCGTGCTGTTGTTCAAATTGATAAAGCTCATGACTGACGTGGAAGAAACGAGCGTTGGGGTACCGCCTGTAACTGAGGCTTGTGCCGTGGCATTGGGGTTGCCGAGCGTGATGGATGTGGTGCCGGAAGTGGCTGTGCAAACAAAAGTACCCGCGTTGTTCCCGGCGAGGTTACTTCCGCCTATGCTCGCTACAAACTGTTGACCGATCATTGAAGCAGTGACGCCGCTTGACACAGTGTAGACAGCGATACCGCTCGATGCAGCGGCGACTGCCGTAATCGTGAGAGTAGCGGCTGAGTTTTGTAGTGCCTGCACGCCTGAGCCAGTGACCGGGCCACTCTGAGTGCCGAGCACGCAAGCATACGTTAGTCCGGAATCAGTAACCACACTGAAACTGCTTGCAGAAGTAGTTGAAAGGGTGACAGTCCCGCCAGTGTAGCTCGTTCCCGCCGCCCATGCTCCTCCATAAAGAACGGTGCCTGCCAGTGGAAGACCGTACTGCGCAACGTTCGTCAAGGACACAACATTTGCCCATGTCACACCAGCAGGATCGGCCACTTTCGACCAACCGAGCGTGCTGAGAGCAGAACCCACGCCTTGTGCCCATGTGGTGTAGTTCGATACGGTTGCGTTCGAGTATGGTAAGAATGATTGTACAGTTGCCATCTAATTTACTCCCATCTCATCGCCATACCGGATTGACCAGCGGAACCGAAATATGATGCGGCGGATGCAATTTTAGTCATGAGGTACGTGCGCGTTGTTCCATACACCGTCGTGGCGAAAGCCACACCCTCGTTCGTATCTTGGTTTGCCAAGCCAAGGAAAATTGTTAACGGATTCCCGAAATAACCAACATTGGGGAAACATGGCGATACAGGCAAGTTGTTGCCGACCTGCAAGCTCGTGTTGTTGCCCATGAAGATCGAGAATGGTGTCGTCGTTGTCCGCGTGCCGAAGTTGGTGCCGCCAGACGCGAACACCGAAGACTGAACCCACGAAGACGCTGTGGAAATTGAATACAGGTACGTCATGTACAGTCCCGTATCCACACCGAAGTTGTCTTTGCTGCGCTCCCAGCCGAAATTGAATTGCGACGTGCCGGATGATGCTGTGCGCCACATGAGCATGGCAAATTTGCCGCCCGTCAGACCGGGGGTACTGTCCGCATAGAAATCCGTTTCGAATTGAGTTGAGCCCTGCGCTGTCGTCTGAGTGAAGTTGATAACTTCGCGGAATCCGCGTAAACCAGACGTGCTGAGCGATCCTGTAGCCGTGATTGCTGTGCCAGTCTGAAATACGATAGCCGGACAACTGGTAGCGCGGTTGCCGTACTCAAACTTGAAGTAGTATGTCGGCAATTGTGTGCCTTTTAGGGTCACAACGGCGGCGAACCATGGCACAGATGACCCCAGACCCGCTGAAGCGTTGTACGTGCCTGTGGTCGTCACGGTCTTGTCTTCCAAATAGGTGTTGCCGTTGACTGTTTGACGAGCCGAGAAACCAGACCCCGGCGTGATAGTCAAGCCGTTGGTGGATGAGTTCGAGATGAAACCAAGAATCAACTCATTCGCGACGAGCGTTGTTACGTTACCTGAGTTTGCGGTAGCACTCGTGCCCGTAGCATTGGTCGTCTGATCGAGCGGTGTCACTGTCGTCACGCCCGAATATTCAGCTATGACTGCCTGCAAACTGCCCTGCGTTGGCTGGGAGAATGTTACGAAATTCGCTCCTGCTTTGCAGTTGTATGCTGCCCACGCTACGTTGGTGTCCGCCCCGTTGGTGACACTGAAAAGTTGAACCCACGTGTTGCCGAGTGTGTCCGTAATTGCCGGAGCACCTGAGCCACTGGTGAAGCGTCCAAAAGCGATCAGAGTGTTACCCAACACGTTCGGTGCCGAATACTGCACCGGAGTAAAAGCGACTGAGGCGACAAGTTGATTCGCCTGCACGAATGTCGGCAGCGCACTATCAGCGGTCTGCCAGATTTCATAGTTGTACTGCTGCCAGTTGGCGTTAGGGGTGTTGGTTGTCGGTGGTGATGTGCTGCTCGTTGCCGAAATGCAAACGAAGTTTCCAATGGTTGCACCCGTTCCCGTCCCAGTGCTGACCCAGATCACCACATCCCCGACACTGTACGAAGTACCGTTCTGCCAGTACCCTTTGAACGTCGTCTGATAGGCAGCGTTTGATGTGGTACCGATAGCGGAGTTGTTTGCCGGACTGGTGGTGCTGCTGGTGATAAAGAACGATCCGGCGTTGGATGTAATCTGTCCGGTGCCGCTCTCAGCTTGCAAGCTCTGCACACCGCTCGTCCATGCCGTGGTGAAGGTGCCAGTGGTTGTAGACGTATACGTGACGCCCGTGACTACTACCACCTGCGTTGGGATCGTAACGTTGAAAGCCCCGCCATCGTTGGTCGTGCCGGAGATCGAAGCAAGATACTGTCCGACACGGATTGGTCCGCCAGTCAATCCGGAAAAAGTGTAGGTCGCGACTGAAGACGTGGATTGAGTGGCAGTCACGTTGAAAGTGACGTTGTTCCACACCGTTTGACCATCGCCGATGATATTGCTACGTTCCAGCGTGCCGCCGAAGGTGCTCGTATTTCCAGTCTGGATAAACCCTGCTGCACTGATGAACGTGCTAATACCGTAGGAGGTCGGCGAAGGCCAGCTTCCCTGTCCCCAAGCCCACTGTTTGAAGTTGGCTGCTGTCGTATTGTCGTACACCATTAAAGCTGTTGCCTTCATTACCTTACGACTCCATCGGCACGTAGGTTAGGTTCACCGTGATCGTGCCTGTGCTCCCTAAATTAGTCACTGCGTAGTAGATATTCGTACTTTGAGTGGCATCATAGTTGTACACCAGAGCTATCGGCGACATCTGCCATGTGAATTTGTCTCCAGTATCGAGGTACAAATCCACGAGCACGCCATGTTGTGTGCCCGGTGTCGGCGGTGTCTGATTGCTGCGGCTGGCATCAGCAGTTCTTGCGGCTGAGTTGATATACAGCCGAACGCGAGCAGCCTGTGACACCGTGACATGCAGGAGCGCACAGGTCTTCGCCATAGCGACAGTTCCGTTTGCGGTTGCCCCATTAGCGAGCGAGGTCGTGGTAAATGTGGCGATGGCGGCGTTCGGTGATGTACTGCTGATGGCGGCACGGAGGGCGACGATGCCCATACCGTAAGTTGTCGCCGGAGATGCTGTCGCCGTGCTGTCATAAGTCCCGGTTGAAGTTTGAACTTGACTTTGAACGAGCAAGGCTTCTGTGTTTGTACCGTCACTCGTATTTTCAAGTACCGTCCAGCCAACCTCACCCGTCAAGGCAGCCGCCTGTGACTGGGTGCCAGCATAACCAATCAGCAAGTCCACGGCTTGCGTTGTGGTGACGTTGCCGCTGCTCAACGAAGTCACGGTTGAAACACTGTCATTCCAGTTGCTCGTGTCCAGCGTGGAGAGAACGGACAAGTTGCTGATTTCGATGATGACCATCATCATGCGGGTGCTGGAGCTAGGCGTGATCGTGACCGAGTTCGCGCCAGCCGCGATATTGGTTGCCAAGAAAATCTGCTGACGTGAACCGCCGCTCCCATCCGCACCGTTGTTGTCCGGACCACGCAGTGTGGTGTAGTTGTTCAGATTCGTGTCCGCCACGCTCAGCGTGTTGCTGGTGCCCGACCATTGAGCGATGACGAGGATCGCATTAGTTGCAACGTTGCCGCTGGTGAATGCTTTTGTGAGACTGGACGCGGAACCGCTGCTGTTCTGGTTGCTTTGGACGATCTGTGGAATGTTCGATACAGACGCAGCAATGGTCACCCCGCCAAATCCGTCTGGTGTCAACGTGATGTTGCCGCCAGCGATCAGGTTAAGCAAGGTCTGGATGGCGTTTAACACGCCATTGGTTTCCAGTGCTACTGATTGTCCGCTACCACCAAGAATTTGACTCATATCAGCTTTGCGTGTACCACACCGTTCCGCCAACTTGGACAGCGTTGGACGAATTAAAGGCGAGACCGTTTCCGGTGCTCGTTACGAACCACGGATCGCCGTCGAAGTCGAGAATCTCACCGCCCCCGCTGCTGAAGCTAAGTGGACCGCTCATGGCTGTAATGCCATCCAGCCATGTGATCTGCGTGGAGCCGCCGCAGTTATATGCAATGCGGAAAACGCGGATCGTCTGACCGCCTACCCCGGCGATCAAGGTGTTATTCCCAGATGAACTGAAGTTGATAGCTGCCCGTGTCAGACGCGAAAGCGTCGGTAGCTGGAAGCTGGTATAGCCGATGTTGTTGGTGCCTGCCGCCAGTGTAACGGTCGGTGAGTTGTTGACGTTGACCACCACTGGATTGCCGGACGTGCCGAGGACGTTGGTTCCGTCTGTGATCTTGACAGGCCAACCGTTAGCGACTGAATTTGCCGTACCCTGCGTAACCGTAGCATTCAAGTTGCCTGCCGTGGTTTGTGCTACTTCTACGATCAGCGGTCCTGCGCCAGCTTCGATCCAAACCTTGGCTCCCGTGCCGCCTGTGATTGCCGTACTTGCACGGACACGGAAAGAATTCAATCCACCAGCGGGAAGCGACCATTGACCGTTTGTTGTTGTGGTCTGGGTTGCTGCTCCTGATGGGAATTTTGCAAAAGCGTTGACGGGATACCAGTTGACACCATCAGGTGACGCCTCGAATACAATGGTGCCTGCCCATGCCGTGGTGTCATTGACAATGTTGAACACGACGCCGCTGACACCCTGAGTGCTGAGTGTAATAGCGCCGTTGATTGTGGTGAGCGTCCCGCTTGCGGTGCGATCAGCCGTCAAAGCTGGGGTGAACGAGCCGCTGACGCTTGCGTTTACGTTCAGGACGCCGCTGGAGTCCGTGGACAATCCATGCAGGAAGCCCGTGGCGTTGTCCTTGCCAGCCATAAACATGGCGGTTGCGGGGACAGTCGAACCCGGCGTGCCGTCAGATATGTCTTGCGTAATAACCGGGTGCGAGGTCGTACCCAGAACGTTGGTGCCATCCGTGACTTCCACCTTACCGATGATGTTGGTTCCGGCAGGCAGTGCTACGTTGATGTTCGTCAGCAGGTTGTTCGAGGCATCGACGTGGATTGCTTCCGCTGCATTGGATGGGTTCTTGGCGATAGACAATGTGCCAGTGCCAGTTGCGCCGATGTTGGTGCCTTCAACGTACTGGGTGCCGCCCAATCCACCAGTGTTGGTGACGTGTACGTTGAGACCCGCAGTTCCGGAGTCGCTGGTACTGTTGATTGACGTGCCTGTAGCGTCCGTGACGCCGATTTTCATGATGCCGCTCGTCGCTGTTGCGACGGTCGAGCCTGCGATCTGCTGGATGTTTACGGAACCGGGGTGCGATGAAGTCATCAAGATGTTGGTTCCATCAGTGACTTCTACGGGCCATGAATTGGCGGCAGTGTTTGGGGAGCCTTGTGCCGATGTGACGTTGCCGGATACAGTTTGGGTAGCCGGGAAGTTGCTGATGCTGACCGAGCCCTGAATGATGTCGCTGATGACGAGGGCATTGTTGCCTGCGCCGACCTCGATCCAGACGTTTGCGGTACCCGTCGCGACGGTGTTGCCGCGTACACGGAATGAGTTCAGACCGCCAACGTTGAGCAACCACTGCCCGTTTGCCGTGGCGGAACTGACGAGGTTACCGAACTGGAATGGGGAGACATTGGCTGTTACCCAGTTCGTTCCATCGATGCTGCCCTCAAAGACGATGGTTCCAGTCCATGTACCTGTGATATTGAAGACGCAGGTACCGCCGCCAGCCGTCGAAACCATGACATTCTGGCTCGAAGTGATCGTGCCTGTTGCGGTACGGTCTGCGGTCAGTGCCGGGGTAAATGAACCCGCACTGGTGACGCGAAGTTGACCGGATAGGTCGGTCGATAGGAGGACTTGATCGCCGTTGTTATAGGTCGGCACGCTAGTGGACGCCACTGCCGGGAGGACGCCGATGTTGTTTGCCCCCGGTGCCGCGTTGTTATGAGTCAGGTTGCCGACTACAGTCTGAGTCGCCGGGAAGTTCGAAACGGACACCGATCCGGACACGGTGACCGATCCGGTCACGCTAACGTAGCCTAGACCGCTGGAGTCCACCTTCCATGTTTGAAGTTTGGCGGTTCCGGCATAATCCGAACCACCAATCATCACAGGTTGGATGTTAGTTGGGGCGACGTATGCCGGAGCCGGGGAGATCGTAGACCCGGCATCATAAAGACCTTGGACCTGAGGATCAGCCCATGCCATTGTGGAGTTTCCGGGCTGAGAGATCAAAAGCATTCCGGCGTGCGTAGGGACGCTGCCGTTGACCACCTGTATACCACCGACTTCGTTGGCGTTAATGAGCCCGGTGCCCGTGTAGTTGATGACGCTACCGTTACCAACCTGAAGGTTCTGTCCGGTGTTGATGCCGCTGGTGATCGATGCCCATGTAGTCGATCCACCGCCGCCGCCCATTGTAGGGTCGATCTGACCGGAAGCATCGAGGAGAACGATTTTACCAGCGTCGGCAGACCCAGTTGAGACTGAAACGGCACCCACCGCATTCTCTGCGATGTCCGGATTAGTCAATAGGTTAGCGGGAACTGTAATCTTACGAATCTGGAATGCGTCAGCCATCCGGGTCAACCCTCATAAAAAGGGTTGGAAAGCTGGTATTAGCCTAATATGACTTCTTCTCCCGCTCCGGCTGTCGTTGAAAAATACCCAGCCGTTTGCCCCGACTGCACCCTAGATCACCGGACCGTTTTGTGTGAGGAATGTGGCGAGTGGCACATGCCGATCCACGTCAACATGAAATATTGGCGCGGCACTCGCAAGCCTCACAAGAGCCAAGCCCATCAGAAAGACATCACGTGGCGTGGACACGACTACGACGTTCCGGGCGATGAGTGGACGGAAGATTTCAAGAATGCGATCTGCCTTCACTACTACAAACTCGATACGATGGGTCATCCGGTCATGGATTACCAGTTGACTGACGAGGAAAAGCAAGCAAGCTACAACGAGTTCCTTGCTTTTGATTATGCGACCAAAATTACCGGAACATGGCCGAACCTCTGCTTCGAGCAGTCCGGTGGGATGCACGCTCTGGAGTTGGCGTGGACGTATCACCCGCACTATTCCAAAGTGGTGTGCGGGAAGATGATGACACCGGACAAAGCCTTTCGAACCAAGTCCATATTCATGAAAGTGATTCAGAAGCGTCTGGAGCATGGAGCCCGGATCACTAACTCAGGCATTCGCAAGCAACTCAAGACTTTCACCGGGACGCAGTGCGTTAGTAATTTCCGCCCGGTCTCGGCGGCTGGTATCTATGATCGTCTGCTGGAGCACGTCAACGGCAGCATCGTGTGGGATATGTCCTGTGGTTTCGGCGGTCGCTTGCTTGGAGCTATGCGTTGCCAGCGAGTGAAACGATATATCGGCTGTGATCCGGCATCGGAAACCTTCGATGGACTGGAGCGCATGGTCCGGGATTTCAAGACCCTTGACCCAAACCGCGATCTCCAGATCGACATCTACAAACTCGGCAGCGAGACGCTGGAGATGCGAGACAAACTGCCTCAGGGCGGGGTCGATCTCTGCTTCACCAGCCCACCGTACTTCGACACCGAGAAGTATTCCGACGAGCCGACGCAGAGCTACATGAAGTACGAGGGAAAGAACGGCTGGTTGTACGGTTTCATGACTGATACCTTGGCGAACTGTCACTATGCCCTCAAACCGGGTGGACTTCTCGCGATCAACATCGCCGATGTCAAGACTTACCCGGAACTGACTGATGAATTAGTAAAGCACATCGACCGTGATCTCAGCAACGAATGGCATTGGATCGGACGCATGGATTACGGGCTGAGCAAAATCATGGGCAGCCAGACTACGGCCACAGGCGGTAAGACTGGCTACAAATACGAACCATTGTTCGTGTGGGAGAAACGCTAATGCGATATGCAACACTCGACGACCTGAAAGACATCTACGGGCACTTCCAGAAGTTCAAAGATATCTTTCCGCACGTGCGGCAGGACGCTCTAAAACGTCGCATCGAGAAGAAGCAATGCATCTATCAAGACGGCGTGGTCATCACCTTTCAGCAATACAAGAAGCGCACATGGGTCGGCAACCTGTTAATTCCGGCTGGCTCGATCATGCTCCATCAAATTCTCAACAGCGGTCAATTCAACGGAGCCGGACGGCGGGTCTTCCAGCAGTTCTTCGAAGAGATTGTGGAACCATCGCAGGGCGATTTATATCTCAGCGTCCGTGCCGATAATCGAACGGCACGTGATTTCTATGAGCGTAACGGAATGCGTGTGGTTGGCGAAGTGAATTGGTCGGGCGGTACTCTTCCCGGCGTGACTTACGCTCGTGCCGTACAAAAGAAAATGGGCTCAGCCGTTTAGCCGAGCCCATCTATGTCTCTAATCGACCGCGTTAGTTCACGCGAACGGTCGGCAATTCCATCGAAGTGACGAAGTCCTTCACCTGATCGAAGTCGTTCTTGTTCACCATCTTGCGCAATGTCACGTCGTTGTTCACGAGTGCCAGATCGCCGAGAGTGTGGATGTTGAACTTGCCGAATGCCTTGAGAACGCGCTTCCCGAAGAACCCGAAGTCAGTCAACGGGGTCGAGTTGCGGTTCGTCGGGTTGACCTTGGTCAGAAGATTGTTCTTGGCACGGATACGTGCCTCTTCCGCCAATTCCTTGAAGAACGAATCCTGCTGTGCGGACAAACGCGGCACACCCTTTTTGGGGTTGTACGAGTTCATGCGCAGCGGTTCCATGTTCTCTTCTCCCTCCAGATGAGCACGCAGAGCGATCAGTCCAAGACCGAGTTTCAGGCTCGTGTACACGCGCTTTTTCTTGGTGTCCTTGTTGCGGAGCAGGAATTCGCGGTATTCGCGTGCCGGGGTACCGAGTGCGGTTTCACCCGTTACAACCCCCTTGATGAAGTCGCGAGTCAAAGTCTTACCGTTGGCAACCTCGCAGCCGAGAGTGAGCAACGTAAGCAGGATGCTCTTCGGGCAAGGTAGTTCCGCCTTGGTGCGCTTCACCAGCGCATCGAGATCGGCGTTGTGTTCGATCATGTCCGGCTTCGCTTTGAGGTAGCCGATGCGCTTACGACCATGAACACCCTGACGGGATTCGAGCGCGGTGCCATCCCAGTAGACGGTCGTCCACTTGGAGGCGGCAGCGCAATCATCAGCTTCGCCCTTCTCCAGCTTCAAGCCGATGCCGAGAATGTTGGCGGCGGTGCGCTTGTACACATCGTCATAGCGGGAGTAGTTCTCCGGATTGACGCCGTACACGATGTGCAGCAGGACGATGCCGTCTGATTTGGAGATGGCTTCCAGACGGTGATGACCATTCTGCAACACGCCGTTCCAGTCGAACTCGATGGTATCCTGAACGCCGAAAATGCGCTCGTTGATCCAGCCGCGAATCTGATTGACCTGTCCTTCTTTGCGGCGGACAATGTTCGCCGGGTTTGCACGCTTGAGCATTTCGAGGGCTTCTTTTGCGGTGCAGGCGACGAATTCAGAGCGAAGGTTCTTGAAATCCTTCGGTTCCTTCCACAAGGGGTAATTGTCGGGGTTGAGGGTGGGATACTGAGCATCGAGCGGGTAACGCAACAGCGGGAACTTGGGCTCAAACTTGAGCTTGGCACCAGTTCCATTTCCATTAGCCATGGACTAGCTCCACAAGAGGCACAAGTTGTGCCCGATTTAACACCAAGAAAAGTATATAACGGGTGTCGTAGGAAGTCAACAGAAAACGCTGAGATTTTTCGTCAGAATTTTTCGAACCATTTAGGGTTGATTCCAGCAGCCCAAAGCACTTTAGAATCAACACTTGTGAGGGCAAAAAGTTTGTGAATTGCGTCGAGAAATCCCCATGTTCCATGCGGCTCGACACGAATGTATCGATCCTGCACCCCGGCCTCGACCAATTTAGTAAACTCATCCTTTGGAAGCGGGTCTTCGATCCAGTACCAGTTTGGGTTGCCATTCAATACGGCATCGACTTTGTCGCCCTTGTTGAGTTCCATGCGAGTCCGCCACGCGCAGTAGTTTGAGTACATCCATACATCGGGGGCGTACAATCCATGCAGAAGCTCTCGCAACGGTTCCGGAGGCCAACAGGTGAGCCATTGGACATCGTACAACATTGTCAGCCCACGTAGCTGGGTCATGGCGTTCGGTCTGAGATCGAAGCCGGAACCTTCGACCATGTGAGCGATCCATGTATCGTCCACGTCTACGTAGAGTGTAATGTCTTCAAAGTATGGCACGCTTCTCAACCCTTTTCCTTTGCGATTCAAGTCGTTCCCTCAATGCCAAATATGCCGGGGTGTTTCTGATCCCGTGCGGTGGGAAGTTTATTGTACCACGACAGTTCTTTGCTTTGCACATGCACAGGCTCAGGTCTTTCAAATCCCAGTTGTAGTAATAATCCACTGAGAGTTCTTCACCCTTCTTGATCTTTCGTCTGGAGACGAAGAAAACCCGGTGCCCCCGGATGTCTGCTCGAAGATTAGGGTCGCAGGAATGATTGACTCGCTCCGCTCCGCTGCCCCCCACCAACCCGTCCAGTGACCAGTATTTGTCAAGGGTGTAGATGTAGCAACGCTTTCGCTTTGCGGAGACTTCTTTGTGCCGCTTCCGGTTCATGACTTCCCCGGTGTATTCGATCACGAATCTGCCCTTGGGGATGGTTTCGGCGGCGACGACGCCCCAGCCGTGAACGGGAGACTTGACGAGACGCAGCTTGTAGTAGCAATAGTCCGGGTTGATCTTCGGTTTCATTAGTGGTAGAGCGGATACTTCCCACAACGTCGGCAAAGTCCGTACAGGTTGATCTCAGCGTTCATCCAGCAGCAGCAATGAATCGAACAGTACCGCAAAGCGGATTCGTGCGGTGCTGGACAGGTGCATCCGTTCGGTCGTTCCTCGAACTGCTTAATCGACTGGCAGCCGGGACAGTCTTCACCGCAATTGCCGCTGGTACCCATTGTGCACCTTATTCAGATAGTGCGCCTTGACGCGAGGCGACAGATCGTCCCAGAAGTCACGCACGTCCATGTCGCCCTTGGTTTCGTCGCAGTATAGACGCCATGCGGCTTCTTCGGCAGGCGTCAGTTCCCGGAATGTGCGGTAGTCATCATCTCGTTCGCAGAGGCTCATAATCCACATTGCTCCGTTTTGTGCAGCCAAATTTTGAATGCCGTCAACAGCAACAATTCGCGGGGCGTAGTCGGGTGGTAACCTTCGGCACTGTTGTCCAGCGTCACCTGACCGCGTTCGTCCTCGACGATGAATGTCGTCGGAGTCCCGTACTTCTCCGAAGCCGGGATGTTCCAGCACCGGGCGGCTACGGTATTGCGCAGAGCCATATAATGCCGGATGTCGCTAGGATTTTGCGAGACCATTGAATTCTACTTCCTTCCGCATCCAGTGCTCGTCGGTCTGCACATGGGACTTCCTTACGTATTTTCCCACAACTTTGGGAAAATCTCTATAGTGAAAACGGGCAGCCGGACGCACCACTAAACCCTCTTGCGTGGTGGGGTTTAGCAAATCGCACATCGCCTTACAGACATCGTCGCTGTATTCTCCCCAATAGAGCACGGGGACGGTACGCAGGCCGAGTAGAGCCGACCATTCCATCGTCTCTTCCCATGACAGGCAGGTGAGTCCGTTCCAAATCGAGAACACCATGAAATACGATGGGAGATCGGTGTATTTGATGCTGTGCACAGCGGTCAGATTTTCACCGCAGACCCGATAGTTGTCCGGGATGTCGAATTTGCAGGCGGCATGAATCGCCTTAATGAACGTCCGGGACGGGTGCGGCTCCATGTCGTCCACACTCCGGGCGTGCAGGCCGTCATGGTAGAACGTGGTGCCCTCGCCGTCCATCTTTTCGGTTATGACCACCTGTCGGCCCTGCCATCCTTCAGTGCTTGGCAATTGGCGGTCATCATTCTGGAGCCCCGGTGACCACAGGAAGTGGTATGTCCGGGGGTATTTGACCCGGTTGATGAACATGTGGAGGACAGGCCGGAGGACTTTCTGAACAGCTTCGTCATCAAAAAGTTCACCACGGAGCCGATAGCCGCTCGGAAGGATCGGGTTTCCCCATTTGTCGTAGTCGGTATCGGTCGCGAGATGGGGCGGTAAAACCACGTTGTGGATGCCTGCCTTTTGACGAAGTACATCGCATCCGATGAGTGTAGCTTCTGCCGCTTGATGACAGGTCGAACAGACTGTAACCCCATTATCGATATAATATCCGCCATCGGGAAATAGCCTCCGCTCCATGATGTGATGCGCGTCCACGCCGGGAAGACCGCAGTTGACACACTTGTTGTAATCTCGGTGGAACACCAAGTCTTTGAACGCCTGACGCACATACTTACCGCGTTCACCACCCGAAAAGTCGTATTGATCTTTCATTTCTTCGGTCGCCGACCGTTTGATTCCAGCGGCGATTCAACCTCAAATTTTGGCAGGCTCCCGCCGACTGCCGGATAGTTACCTAATGCTCGTCGCGCCGTGTTCTTCGATAAAGCGGCGTTTATCTTCCGGGCGAGATCGTCCAGCGTGTAAGCGGCCTCAACCTCGTTTTTGTCCAGCGCATCGTTTGCCGCACTAGCGACCGCGTGGAACTCTTTTTCCGATACGTTAATGCTTGCCATCTATTTACTCCCCCTTTTCTGGGTTGCGGTCGGGCGTCGGACGAATTGCACCCGATGGCTGGATTCGTCCTTGAGCATGATGCTCATACCCTCATCGCCAGCCCGGAGGATGATATCGAAAATCTCTCGGCAGACCGTGACCTCGGCGAAATATCTCCGCTCTTGATGCGGTTGGTTGATCTGCAACTCTGGTTGAGTCGGTGTCCGTCCGGTTTCGGTCTTGCCTTCCAGTTTCAACTCTGCCCGGACTTTCTCCAGTTGATCGGCAAGCGACGGACGATGCGAAATCACATTCGTCTCGATCCGGGTGAAATCGATTTTTATCGGGCACGATTTCCTACGTTTCTCCCGGCGACTACCCACGATTGCGACACCCGGTCGCATACCGAGCATCTTTTGCAGATCGCGCAGGGCTTGATTCCGGGCGTTGATGTCACTTGGCGAGTTGGACATGGTGAGCACGAGCCCTGCGGGGTTCCTGTACACCAGATGCTTGTGTCCCCTTTGCAGTTCGAAGCCGTGCTCTTCCAGCAACCTTTCCAGTTCCCTTTCTTTGGCGTGCATGTTTGACCTCCGGTTCGTAGAGATAGCAGGAGCCAACCAATTGAGTCTGCTGAACGTCGGGATAGCAGGCCGGGTGAAATTTCGGTTGATCTCCCCAAGCGATCAATCTTACCCCGCGCTCCCGGCAGATGTCCAGCAGTTGCCAGTTACGACGGTTATAGTAATAGTTGGTCATCTGGTACAGAGCGGGACTGTTCAATCCAGTTCCGAAATCGATCCCGAACAGGTGGATCGCCAGTACCATGTCGATATCCCGATACCGTTCAATGGCGGCTATGCCGTCACCCTTTTCCGGCAGGGTGCTCATGTCATACAGGTCGAGGTCGCCGCTCTGAATGCGCTTGCCTACGTCCGCCAGCCGCCCCATCCTCTGGAGCCAGTCGCCGATGTAATGGACAGCACGGGTGTCATCATCGACTCCCGTGGCACGCCGTCCGATGCAGATAATCCTACCCAAGTGGATACTCCCTGTCTACGGCATCCATTGCCGCCTGTGCTGTTTTCCAACGCCGGGGGAAGCCCAACCGTACCCTAGTGCCGTCCTGAGCCCTACGCCAGCGCCCTCGGTGCATTAGAAGGGCTTTCTGGGAGGGATCAGGCTCCCATGCCGTCCACATCCGTGCCGTAGGCTCTGCCGGGTTGGGATGCGGGGATGAGTTGTCCCACTTCACGACCGCGCCGTCGGACCGGGTGTATCTCACTCCCCCAATTGTCTCACTCTTCGTCCAGTTCATTAACTTCCGAATTCCTTGCACACCCGGCAATCTTTCTTGGCAATGCGTTTCAGGATCGCACCGGGCTCCTCCTGATGGATGTCCGTTGTCGCCTCAGCCAGCGAAGATGCCGTCGTACAGCCCATCTGCCCAATCTCCGGGTACTGGCTGATGATGGCGAAGTGCTGGTATCGCTTCTTGCGTTGCGGGGCTTTGGTCTTGCCAAGCCCCTTTGCCCTTTCGACTACTTTCGCCAGATAGATCGCCCCAAGACTGTTCTGTTCACAGTTCAATGAGGCGATCACGTTGGCTTGATGGATGTACCAGCCGAACGAGCCGGGTGTCCAGTCGCCGTCCTCGACTTTCGGCACCTTCAATTCCGGCTTCTGAGCCTTACTTTTTCTTGGCATTGGCTTCCTCTTTCAGCGCCTCTTCGTACAGCCGACGCGCTTTGGCGATGTGCTCCTCGGTCTGAGGCACGCCGCCACGGTTGATGGCGAGGAAGAGCCACAGGATGTCGGACTTCTTTACACGTGACTCCTGAATCTTGGCGGTGTGCACCATGATGTCAGTGAATCGCTGTTTGTCACGCCACGAAAGCTGGAACCACGTCTTGCCTTCGTATTCGTAGCGCCCCTCGTAGAAGCCGAGTATCGCGTTGAACCGCTGCTTACCGTCGATGATCTCCAGACGATTCTCCGGGTACTCGCGTTCAAGCAGGATGAATTTGCCGATGTCCATGCGGTCGAAGATCGACTTGATGAGCCGCTGCTTATCTTGCAGCGTCCACACGTAATCGCGCTGGTACTCCGGGCTGTCGATCAAGCCCCGGCTGTACGCCATGTGGATCAGGCTGTCGAGGCTCGTCTGCGAATAGTCGGTGTTGATACGATCCCGACCGAAATCGGTGTCGGTGACCGTCGAGACCGGGTCTACGTTGAACCAGAACGTCAGACGCGGCAGCCGCCGCTTGTTGTCAAACGGCTTGCCATACACCGATCCCCGATCATGGTAGCTCAGGAGCACGATGCAGTGCTCCATGCCGTTGAACGGGAACGTAGCTTCGACCCGGCACTCCTCCATCGACCCGAAGGCAACTTCCTCCCCCGGCTTGAAGATGTAGTTCGCAGGCGTCGGGTGGTAGTCGCGATAGTGGCAGTTGAATTGATCCCACTCATACGCGAGAAACTCATCCCACGTCTCAGGAGCCTTGACTTTGATGCGCTTCGCCATTAACGCACCCCCACGCCCAACATGCCGGGGACAGCGATCTCAGCGGACGGTTCCTTGAGGATAAAATTGGCGATGAGAGTCTGAACATACTCCAGAACTGCGCCCACGTTGCCGTACTGGAATTCCGCCATGCGGCAGTTTTCCGGGCGACCATCATTGGTCAGCACGGGCTGGAGGTACCGCCGCTTTCCGGTCCAGTCGCAAACGCAGATCGTATCCCCACCACCAGCTTCGGTGATGGTGAAGAACAGGGTGAACTCGTTGTTGTTGAAGTGATGCACGTTGGTGACGAAGCCGTGCGCTCGTCCCGGCACGTTGTAGAACGGGCGGGTTTCGATGTCGTACTGTGCCGTCACTTCTGACTCGTGAGGAATCTTGGGAAGCACATAATCGCCCCCACTGAGAACTTCGAGCACTGCCCAAATCTGTGCCGAGATACCGAGGTTCCTTTGCATCAGCTTCATAATCCCTCCTAGATGTCCCAATCTTTTTCTTGCTGTTTCTTTGAACGTCCGCTGCTCATGCACTTCGGGCAACGATAGTGCGGGTCTTTTTCTTTCTTCGTGTTCGATGGGAGACGGAATTGGTTCATGATGCGGCTCACCGCAGCCTTGTCCTTGAGGATGCAGGCGTCGGCGAACAGGAAGAACTGACGCTTCTTGGTGTCGTATGCCACGCGACCACGCGGATACTCTTCGTATTCCACATCAGCCGGGGCGATGCCGTTGCGCTGGAGAGAGTCCCAATACTGCGTGTGAGTACCCTCGTGAATCTTGAGATCGCCGTAGCTTGCCGCCATCGACACAGGCGTGCCATCCATCCACACCTTGCCGTTCGGGAGCAGCCAGAAGATGCCGACTTCCGGCTCACCAGCCTTCTTCGCCTTGATGAACTCCTCGTTCCGCTTGGCGATAAATGCCAGCATCCGCCGTTCTTCGGCGTGTACCTGCTTCATTTCATCCGCACTGAACTTTCGATTTTTCATTTAGAATTCCACCTTGTCCTTCTCTTCAAGATTACCGTAGAACTTGTTCGCTTCCAGACCGATAATCTTTACGCCCTCGCCAAGCTGCATCAGGTGCATGATATCACCCTTCTTGGATGCCAGCTTCGGCTCTCCATTGGCGTCCAACTTGAACTCATACCCGGCGATGAATTGCATGTCACCCTTGTCGATGAATTTCGGCAACTCAAGGTAAATCGCCTTCCCCTTGTTGCTTGGGTGCAGCACCTTCACGTAATGGTATGAGATTGCCTTAGTCGCCATAGTCGATGCCCTTCAAAAGCTTCATTCTGGCTTCCGCCATGCGGATCGCGTGCTCCGCATCGAAAATCTCGTCCATGAGCGGCGAGAAGTCGCCGAGTTGCCCGTCCCGGATGCAGCGGACGAGGTCTTTCAGGGGCGTGAGCAGATCGACATGCTTGATCGGCTCGGTACTCACCCGCTCGGCTGCGATGCCGGGGGCTTTGCAGATCGGACACTTCACGCGCTTTGGTTTTTTCACTCTGCTCATGCCATCACCTTTTCCTGCATCTTGCTCACTTTGCTGCGAACGGTTGCCAGTGCAAGGTAAGCTGTCGGATTCGCGCCTGACTGCGCCAGACTCAGGGCAGCCATGATTGTGTCATAATCCTCGACCGTCAGGGCATCGGGATTGCACGCTTCAAAAATGTTCTGGTACGCTTCCCGTAGCGAGTAGTGGAAGCTACCTAGTAGTCCGTTCCACACGCAGTATCGCTCCCATGCCTCTTCCGGCGACATCTTCACGATCTGTGCGGTTGCCGCCTCCAGTTCATTCTCGTTGTCCAGATCATAGCCGCAGTTCCGGGCGATGTCTGAGAAAATCTCGTCATCCAGAATGTCGATGTTCATAAAGTCTCCCTTAGTCGAATGACCGCTAAAACCACAAGAATCCAGAGAATCAATCTCGCCGTTGCCATAGCCTTAGTAGAACAGAGACTCGACTTCTACACCATGTTTCTTACCGAACTCCCGCAAATTTTTCATCGCAATCGCCAGTGCCTTCTTCGGCATCCGCAGTTGGAAACCGTAACGACCCTGTGCTTGCAGTTCATCCAGCCGACGCAGCTTGGCGATGTAAGCAGTATACAGAATCTCGAATTGTTCGGCACGTTCGGCGCTGTTCATAAGATGCTCCTCGCCACTTCGACGCCAGCTTCGGTCAGCTTGTTGCCGTCAATGGCGCTCTGAATGGATTCGCGAACGAAATCCCTCACGAAAAATTGCAGGTTCTCCGCACTTGCCCACGGGCGCTGTTCACCTTCCGCCATGTTGACGCAAAGGGCGGCGACCTGTAACTGATGTTCGGTCAGACCGTTAGTGTTGAACGTTTCCGGATTCTGGTGCCCATTAAATTCGTCCACGGTTATCTCCTAAAGTCGGCGTTGACCACGATTTGATCGAGAGTACATTCGCGGGGCTTCTTGTCGTCCCGGATGCGTTCGATGTGAATCTCCATCACGTGCCGTTTCTTGGTGCCCTTGTTGTATCTGATCTCAACCACCTGACCTTTTGTCGGGTGGATGCCAATAATCCGGGCTCCGCAAATCTCATGCAACTTGCCGTGCTCGTCATAGCAGCCGAGGCGAACGCTGTCTTTGCCCTTGGGATCGTCGCCCATGCATACGGCGTCGAGTTGCTTGATGAATTTGAACTTGAAAACATTCGTTGAACGACCCTCTTCGTAAGCTGCACTCATCTTGTGCGCCACGATGCCTTCGATGCCGTCCTGAGCCGTCTGTACGAACATCCGGGTTTTTTCTTCCGGCGTCCGGGCGGTGAACACCGGAACTATGCAGGAAGCATAATTGTCGAATTCAGCATGGTACCGGGCTTCGCGATACTCGAACGGCTCGACCGCAACGAACTCGTCGCCGAGAATCAGCGAGTCGAACACGTAGATCGTATCGTGCCGCCCGAAATGAACGAACTCCACGTCGATCAGAAATTGCGGGAGAGGGTGATTGAGGAGGGCGTCAACGATATGCTGCGGCAGACCTTTGCCGGGTGCGCCGTCCCGGTTGAAATCCTGAATGTGTCCGGCTTCTTTCTTGACCGTGCGGCGGTCGCCATTGTATTTGAAATGCCAGCCCCAATCCGAATCCGAGGCGAGACGCTGCAACCCATCGAGACTGATGTTGGTAGGAAGCTGCGCCTTGATGCCAGTCGCCATGCCTATATTCTACCAGTACGGGAGTGGTTTTGGTTAGGATTTACGCCTTAGTTTTCAGTGCTTTACGGGCTTCTTCGACGGCTTTAGATAGCTCTTCCCAGACCTTGCCGTCAAACACCATCCTGCCATTGGATGACATGATGACCTTGTTCGGTCGCACGATTATGAGCACCTGAGCCGAACAGTGCCCGTTGTAGATGCTGAAGTTGTCCTCCCGGATCAACGTGGGGTCAACGCCCCGGACACTCTTACGGATTTCGACGCGGGGGTCTTTGCCGCCGATCACCTTCGCCTTCCATTTGAGCATGTCGGCATCCGACATATTGGGGACGTAGGTGCCTGCTGCCGGACAGTCGGCGCTGTATATCTCGTTGTGCTCTTCGGTGGATCGTGCTTTCTTCGGCTTGTCGAAATCGAGGATCACTCTTCCTCCGGCACCGGGATGCGTTCTGCTTCCGACCAATCGAGGATGTGCCCGGTTGCAAATTTCATGGTCTCATCATCCATGACGCCGTCCAAGCTGTCGGCAAAATCGTTGGTGAAGATCGGCCCTTGTTCGAAGCAATCCTGAAGGTCTTTACCGACGTACAGGCTGATGCCGCCCCAACGATATCGGATGTACAGGTGTCCGCCGCCTTCGAGGGTGCCTTCCCATTGTGAGGGACAGGCTGAGCAGGTCATGTAGTACGTCTTGACCTTAGGAGTGGGGATGTGCACGTAGAAACTCATTTGAATAGCTCACCAATTTCCCAGAAGAAAGCCGCCATAACCGCGCCGAGAATGCTCACCCATTGGAGCCCGTTCGTCTTACTCGCATCGACTATGATGCCAACAAGAATCAAAAAAGCAATGGCTCGAAATACTATTCTATTTATCATTTCTTCTGACCAGTTGCTCGAAGCCACATGGCTTCTGCACGCCGGACGCCGTTAGGCTCACAGGTCTTGCAAATCCATGCTCTACACAGATTACACCAGTAGACTTTCTTTTGGGAAGTATCGTTGTCTATGATGCGGCACACATCGCAAATGCCGTCTGTATCAAATTTCATTCCGGGTCAGATTCTCTCGTGAGGACCCACCAGTTACAACCAGAGCAACGAAGTGTACGGGTTCCGTCTGGCATGACATCCATCTCATGCATGAGCGTGCTGCATTTCTTGCACGGATACTTGGTAGGCTTGCCTGATCGAATGTGCTCCCGGAGTCTTTCCGCTTGCTCAGGGGTTAACTCGATCTCGTAACTGGAATTGCTGGTTTTTCTGATTTTCCTCCCACTGGAGTGCTGCATTACAGTTCCGATGGGGGAGGCGTCGAGAGTAGACCAAAAGAGTTCTTCTGTCATTGTCCTATCCACATAGCAGCAAATTCTTCCGGCGTCCAGCCCACCAGATCAGACACCTGTCCATCCCCGATTTCGACGACGCGAGGAGTCAGGTTCTCGGTGAGAGCGATATCCACCGAGAAGAAATGGGACGGGATGCGGGTTGCGACTTCCGCCGCCAGAGCAAGGTACGTCGATTCCGCCATGACGCGGATGTTCGAGTCCAGAGCCGCAGTGTAGGCGTGCCCGTTGACACAAAAGAACCGCTTCTCGCTGTCCGGGATAAACTGTTCGAATCGACGCAAGCACAATCCGCCTTCGATACGTCCGCGATATTGAACCATCTGCTCAATGATCTTCGGCAGGATATCGGGGTTCTCGTTGATGATATGCCCGTACCCGGTCTTGAGGGACTTCACGTAATCTTTCACAACGATGCCGCCCCACTGCGGCAAGAGACCTCGTACCAGTTCCGGCAGATCGGCGATGTTGTAGGTTCCGTTCGGCAGTATCATCGTCTCCGGCGTCACATCGTGAAGATACTGATACCAGTTCGGCAGGTGATGCGTGACCAGATACGAATTTTCGTCGGTGATAGGGTAGCCGCCATAGGTCTGGATGGTGTGCAACAGTCTCTCGTACTCTTTTTCGCCCAGCATCCAGCCACGGTAGACACACAACTCCCGTAGCACAGCCTGCTTGTTTTTGCCGAACGTGATCCGTGGATCGTCCAGATCGACAACCGAGCAATTAAAGCCAGCCGCCAGCAGCGCATCATGTTGATCGGCAAACACCGCATCAACACGGCGGTCGTTGAGTGGATCGCAGGGGAATATGAAGTGTGGCTTCATGATTTTCTCCAAGATTTGATATCGCGCCAGAGCCCACCGTACACCCACACCAGCACAATCGGGAACCAGAGCAAGCCGCCGACAATCAAAGTGCAAACGTTTGGTGCTTTCTTGATCTGGTTGAATTTGCGCCCATAGAGCACCGCGAAGAACAAATAGACCGCGAGGGTCGAGAGCACGTAATGTTGGAACCAGAAATGCATTACTTTTTCTCGCCCTGCGCTTCCCAACGAATGCGTGCTTTCTCGCGTCCATCGTATAGGCGGTAACGACGGGCGACATCGCCGAGGGGCTCTTCTACCTTGTCGGAGCCGAACTGCCACAGCGGTTGTTCGCCGGAAGCTACGGTAATCGAGCCGCCGCCGACCAGCGTCGTCTCCGAAGACATGGCATGATAATCAGCGTGCTGCGGATGATCCGGCATCACGTAAGTGTTGCTTGTCGGCCCTTGAAGTCCACCACCGCCGAGGACTGATTGACCCCAACACACGGACGACATAAGCAACAAACCAACTGCCAGCAGTATTGTTTTCATCACGACCTCCCATGATCGATCACTCCCTGATTCTATCCGACGTGCCCCCAATACTTCTTCTCATCGCCGAGGAACTCGTGCCATGCCGTATCATAGAAGCAGTTCGGCGGGGCGTCGTTGAACAGGGGTGCGACTTCTTCCGACTTCCACCCGGCGAGTCCGCATCCGATCTGCGTGACCTTGAATTGTCGTCTGCCCATCTGCAATCGAGCCCACAGCAGGAAGCACTGGATGTAGTATTTCAGCTTGTCGTACTCGATGTCGTGATCCGGCTGGTTGCAGGTTTTGGAGCAAGTCGGAATACCGAAACAATTCCCCTGCGGACCGAAGCCCTGTCCGGCACCGCCGTGACCCGCATACCGTGCGCCGTACTCGCGCCATGCCACGCCAGCGGCACCGCCGCCGTGCTGTCCGAGTTCGTTGCTGCCGAACACGAAGTCTACAGGCAAACTCTCGTCAAAGTCGGTAATCTTGCAAGCCATAAACCCTCCGATTCAGTCCCAGTATGCGAACGACTTTTCGTAGTCCGGGTAGTTCGTTTTCAACCAAGCGTAGACCTTGTTGCTCTCCTCGGTGTCCTGACCCCAGTTGTCGCGCTGACGTGTGAAGAACTCGCCACGGAACGGCGGATTGTCGGGGTTGAGGCGGTCGGTCACAAAGTATCGTTTACGAGCGTCCGGGGCATAGCTGCCGCCCTCGTACTCGCTGTTGACGTAGAAGCGGGGATTGAAACTCATGTGCGCAGAGCGGTCGTAGAACGCCGCTTTGTAGAAGATGTTCGCACGGACGCGGCCCTTGTCGTCAACCAGATCGCTCCACATGGAATGGTCGGTCGGAACCAGCTTCCACCCGGCAGGCAACTTGACGCTGTAGAACAGATCGTCATAGTCGCCGAGGAACTCAAAGCCCTTCGATGCGAGGACGATGGGGTTCACGTCAGTGCTGTGGATGATCTCTTTGGGCAGGCGGGTGTTGGCGACCATATCGCGCTGTCCAGCGGCTTCCTGCGCTTCGATACCGCCCGGTGTGAGGGCGGCGATAAAATTGGCCGTATTGCCATCGGCAAGTGCGGCGATGGCTGCGGGGGTGATAACTGGCTTTTTCATGAGTCTCCTATTTGCTGACCGAGTCAAGCAGATTGTTCCAATCCGCCTGCAATTCACCATAGATCGTACCACGTTCCCGCAGGAAAGCGATACCAGCATCAAAAGCCTCGCGGGAATAGCCCTTGAGTGGCAGTACCAGTTCTTCGAGTAGCGTAGCCAGAGCCGACTGCTCCCCGGCAACTTCCGACATGAAATTGTAGAGTTCGAGGTCGCGACCCATGCGGCGTTCGTCGCCGTCGAGATTGAACTTGAGGAAGTGAGCAGCCTCAGGCTGCGGGTCTTTTGTGCGGTCTTCTTCGTTGAACGCGATCCGCAGATATTGCGGAGCCTTTTCGACCAGTGAGTTCGCCAGAGTGTTGATGGTTTCGAGCATGACTATCTCCTGAATACCAGAATTTTTTCGATCTTGTCCTCAGTCTGCTGCGTTTCTTCTTTCAAGCCACACTCTTCGCAGGTGCGCGTCCACTTCGGCGTGACTTGGCGAGGAACGTGGCATTCCGGACGCCAGTCAACGCCCATCGTACCCGGAGGGTCGGCGGGAATCGTGTAAGCTTCCTGAATGTCGGGGGTGTATTGAGTCTTGCCCCACTGGTGACGGCACGTTCGGCGCACCTGTTCGAGGTCGCTCTTAGCCAGCGCGAGTTGCCGTGTCAGCTTGTTGACTTCTACTTCCATCATTGCGACTTTGTGGTTCATACGCGATCCAGTGCGGTGATGTCCGGGCGTGTGGCGACCCGGTAGATGCGGTATTGTCCCGCGCTCAGTCCGTGCCGTTTGAAGCAGTTGCGTGCCGCCTGAGCCGTGCGGTGACGGTGACCGCAGCCGATGTGACGGTTGCCGACCATGAAGTACGGCTTGAAGGCTCGAATAGAGCGAATGACGGTGTCGTAAATGCGTTCCATGTTACCTCTTTTCATGGGTCTCCAATTCTTTTTGCAACCGAACAATCTCGTTCGCCGCCTCTTCCAGAAGGTCGGCGATGCGATCAGGTTTACCTTCCTGCACACTCTTACGAGTGGTTATCTGCCGCCTGATCTCAGCGCGTTTGCGCAGGCGAAAGACGAGGTCGGCTGTATCTGTCAAAACGTTTTCCTCTGATCTCGAATCTTCTCCACGAACTTCTTAGCGTCGAACAATCCGACGAAACACAATTCGCGGCATAGCTTGATCGCGTTAATCATCTCGCCCCGGCGTGCGATCTTCTGGATGCGTGCTTTTTCAGCCGTGGTCAGGCCCTTGACGCCTTTCTGCATCTTGAGCGACTTCTTGGTCAGCGGGTCGTCGATGTGACAGACGTGCGTATCCAGAGCAGCCTGTTTGCCTCGTTCGTATGCTTCGGACGCGGCGGCATTCAACTTGCGCAGGAGTTCGGTTTTGAACTCTATGGATGCCCACTCCAGATTGCCGATGAAATTGGAGAACTCGTCGAAATGATTCATTGTCCCTTCCTGTAACGAGCGTCTACATTCAATGCCGACACGACCACGGCAGCAAGGCGTTCCTGTTCTTTCCGGGCGATGAAATTTGGCAGTCGCACCGACATCCGCCCATCCGGGGCGTCGATGAAGAACTCCGTGGTCAGAGCCAGTTCGTCCTGTCTATCTTCCGCCAGTTTGTACGGCTGCGGCATCCTTATGCTCCCTTCCAGTCAGCTTCGCCATTTTCGTGATCTCTTCCGGGTACATCCAGCCCCGGCGTGCCGCCTGTTCGCAGATGCGCAGGATGCGCATGGCAGGCGTCAGCGTAGACTCAGGGACGGTGCTGGTGTACAGGTAGTACCCGGCGTCGTGCAGCTTTTTAGCCGCCTTGCGCTTCGGGCGCTCCCGCCTCTCTTTCGCCGCCTTGAGTTCTTTGCTCGTCAATTGATCTCCAAGTTGTCCGGGCAGGCGATACGGAAATCATCCGTGATCTCGCACACGTCCATGATGACTTGCTCGATCTCCGGATAGTCCTCTTCGTCTACCGGAAGGTTGTTGACCTCGACCAGCACGTCGCCCATGCCGAAGGTCAGCCGCACCTTGCTGCCCTGCTTCCATTCGTCCTTGAAGTCTTGCAGGCAACGGTTTGCCAGTTCAGCGACCTTTTTCTCGTGCCGCTGTGTCTCGCGATCTAATTCGAGTTGGAGTCGTCCAGTCATGTTTATAGGTGGGTGTCCAGCCCGGTCTCCTGCGTGAAGATGTCCTGCAACATGTCGCAATAGATACCATCGTGCTTGGCGACTGTCTCGCAGCGGTAGTTGCCCTTCGACAGCGAACCACGGAACGCGAAGAACTCCATGTCGTACTCGTCTTGCGGCGTCAGGGTGATCTTGACGCCAGCGATGCGCTTTTTGTTGGACGTGCGGGGCAGTTTGAAGATCAAGCTGTTGCCGTCAGCGGTGAAGCTGTGCGCCCCGGTCATGGTGCGAAAGCGGCTGCCGCCTAACTGCTGGAGAATCGTTTGCGGTACGCTGTTGTCCATGCCTACATTCTACCAGTCAACGAGTCGAAAAAGGTAGGATTTTTGAGCCTGTTTACCCTTTGTTTCCAGTCACTTCCGGGCTCCATAGAGGGAGATAATCGATGACTCCCACCGTCTTGGAGGGATCAATCGGGTCTGTGGCGAACGCGGTGCGAACCTCGCCCTCGCCGTAAACAGCCGGGTTGGTGTCGAAGAACATGAAAACGTCCACACCCGCGATCCGAAGCAGATCGTAGACGTGCTCCAGTTCGAAACTGTCGCGGCATGAGAGCACGATAGTCGTGATGGGCTCGTAATGCAATTCATGGGCGATGGTCGCCCGGATGGTGTCAAGACGATTCTTCAAGTTGCGGAACTTGCCGCCCCGAATATCCTCGAACAGACCGAGAACCGCACGGATGACCATGTAGTGCCCCATGCGGCGAACGGCGTGGCACGCCTGAGCAATCTGCCGACCGGGAACCTGCACAATAGTGCGCGTGTCCTCGCCTCGGCGTCCCTCGAATAGGGGATGCTGGACCGTGTTGGCTACGACTACGTAGATGCGCTTCTCTTCACCCTGCATGGAGCCTCCTCAGTGTTTCTCGTCTACGTGTTTCCGCATGACTTGCTGCGCCGACTCTTGAGAGCTATCCAACGGGAAAATGAAATCCTGAGTGCAGCGGTCGTAGTGGCACTTGTATCGCACACTTCCCATTGACGTGTCCGGCACCCGGTCGATGATGATCGTGTATCCCCACGGTGCCATCGAAAACTGAAAGCCTGTAGGCCAACCCATGCTACCTCGCTCGATCCCACTGTGCTTCGTCCGGGAACATCTGCTTGGTCTGACGCCGCATGGTCTGTCCGTTGGGGCAGATGCACCAGTTCAGACGACCGCAAACTTGTCCGGCTGGTGTCGTGATGCTGCGTGAATCGATGATGCCCCGGTTGCCGCAAAACGAGCAATGTCCAATGCCCATCGTGTCCGTGCCGATACCGAATTTCCTCCAGTAGTCGGTGAGGGTTTGTTCGAACTGCGATTCCTGCGCTGCTACCGATAGCTTCTTCAACATGACTTTATCCTAAACTGTTGGGGCAGGTTTGGCAACCTGCCCCTTGTCGTAGTCCAACGTGGCGAAACGTTATCGCTCAAAATCACATTGGTTCGGAGGGAACGTTCTTGGCAAGAACGCTACGACAAACTTTTCGGGCGATCTACGATCACCCAACCACGCTCATTGATTCTCAACAGGCAATCGTCCAGCGTGGCGCTCAAAGTCAATTCCCCGGTGTCGGCCTCATTTACCAATGCATAGATGGTGTCGCGGCGTGCGCCCTTGCCGTGCGCAATGCTGCTGAAATACACCTTCTGACCGAGACGTGGTTGTTCGAAAGCGGTCTTGGTTTTCTGGTTCTTGAGCAACTTCACTTCATTGCGGCGAATTCGGAAGCTGGTGCCCTGAATGTAGTAGCTCGGCAGGCCGATGAACGCACTTTCGATCTTCCTACCGACAAGAACATTTTCGCCGATGAATTTGCACACGCAGGCATCGTGATCGCCGTGCTCTCGTGCTGAACATCGTTCGACTCGAACTACACGTCCGATTATTTCGTCTCCTGCTTCTCGCATATCGCTCCTATCTCCAGCAGCCTCGATTTTAACACATCGCCGGGAGTTCCCACGAAATCCGGTTGAGCCGGGGGAAGCTGGTTGTTGCTGAACGAAAGCCTCAGACGATCTATGAACCTGCGCATGAGCGGCGGCATCACATCACCACTTCCAGCGGGATTGCCGCTTCCGCGATGCGGTCGCGGACGCCGGGATAGCAATACGCATACGACGGGTTTTCGGTGCGGTTATCGTTCTCGAACACAATCGCCGGACCGCCGTGACGGTTGTACGAATAGCCGCTCTTGACCAGCAGGTCGTTCAGAGCCTCGTAGCTATTCATCTCATGTGCTTCACGCCAGATGCAGCGACCCTCAGCCTCAGCCAAGACGATGGCACCCCGCACCTGAGCTAGGGCGGCGGCTCCCGCCTCCATGTCGTCGCGGAAGAACCATTCGACTTCCTTCGGCTGGATGTCGTCAAACACGTAGCTGCGCGTGCAGCCGAAATAGAACAGCCCACGATTCAGGTCGTTCTGAATGACGTTGCCGTCTTTCAAGTGACGGAGCAGGGCGGTGAACGAGACGAAGAGTTTCCGCTTCGGGCGATAGAACTTGCCGACCACGGCACCCGACCAGTCCGTGATCTCCGGAATGTCGGACAAATCGATCTCGTTGTCCGGCTTCTTTCTCAACTCCTCAACCTCAGCAGCCAGCTTCGGGTTGGCTTTCCAGAATGCTTCCATTTTTTCATTTGCCATGTTTCTGACTCCGCTTTGTGCAATCCGGGCATGGTACTGCTTTGAGCGGATGCTCAGGGTCACCCGTACCTTGCAGTACCTTGCGATCATCCGAACAGGTCATGCAGTGGATTGGAATGCGCATCCGCTCCAGAGCATCCCGGAGGAAGTTGCGCACAGTGAGGCTGTTGTCGATCAGGGCGTAGGGCGCATTCCCGGCATGGAAATTCAGGCAGGCGTCCTTGCCCTGTCCGACCACTTTCAGCACGCCGCCGTCCTTAGTCGCCAGTCGAATTGGTTTCAGTCTCTTCCTCATCGCCCCATTCTCCGTATTCGTTCGGGTCGTACTCGTCATCGAACTGCGGCAGTTCACCGAAATGCAGCCCCCTGCCGCCGTCGTGTTCCAGCAGGAGCCGATCTTCCAGAGCGAGTTCCTGTAGCAACTCATGAGCCTTCCGGCAGTCATCGTGCTCCAACAGGTCATCCTCGTAGATCAGTTCCCAATTCCCGTCATCCAGCATCGCGTGCAAGCAGCAGCCGTTGTCGTCGCGTTGATAGATCGTTCGCACCAGTGGAGCCAGTTCCCTGAGGACTGCTTCCCGGTTTCTCATATCTCTTTGAACCCCTGCTCCTGTCGGCATACGTTGCAATACTTGATCGTGAGTCCACCATCAACTTTGAGCGTGCGGTAACGAGTGAAATGCGTTCCGCAATTGTCGCCCTCAGGCTGGACGGCGTCGATCTCTTTCTGCGCCTTGATGAGTTTCAGTTCCTCGCGTGTCGCCAGACGGCTGGCTCCGAACCCGATAGCAACCGTGACGGGTTTGTCCTTTTTCCATTTGCTAACTTGAGTGGCATGGAACTTCTCAGGCGGATTCGAGTTCCACGACGCCAGCACCCACCGACCAGCGGGGTCGATTTCCTTGACCACGATGCTAAACACGGCGGTATCGCGGAGGGTCGTGTTGCCCATCCTGCGGCGGATGACGTTGTAAACTCGCTGACCGGGTTGTAATTGATCGATTCTCATTTTGCCCTCTTGAAGCCCGTGCAAATACTAGCGTATTTCTGCCAGTCCTCGAAAGTGAACTTCGAGACATCCGCATCGGGGGGAACAGGAATCTCCCGGCGATGCGATATGCCCTCGACATACATGCCGCAATACTTGCAGCCGACCGGACGCATGTCCTCGTAAGTGTCGAAGTGGCGGTAATAGGCATGACCGCATTCGCACAGAACATCGTCACCGTAGGTCGGATCGTAAACCAGTTCGGTGGACACGACTTCAAAACCCATCGTCTCGATGTAGTTCTTGCCGATGTCAGCCGGGTTCTGATCTTCGCGGACCTTGAACCGCTTCTTGAATGTGACTTCGTATTCCATCAATACCTCACTATCGGCAACGTGCTCTTCACGAATTCCCGGAAGCCTTTGTCCGTCAGGCTCGGATTGTGGACGTTCGCCGCCACAGTTTGCACGAAGTTCTCCGCAGGAATACTGCGGTTGGGGTCATGCACCACCGCGCATAGACTGCCGACACGAGGCCAATAAAACTTGCCGTCCACGCAGACCACATACGAAATTTCTTTACGGCTGGAGCCGCATCCCGCGCCCGTGTGCAGGTTTTTGTATTCTTTGCTCGGCTTCTCACCAGCAGGCACGGCGCAGCAGATGATGCCTTCTTTGGTTGTCTGGTAGCCACGAGACTGACTCGACCATCTTACGAGTTGTCCGACTAAGAAGTCCATTTCTTCATCTCTCCCTTGGCGTGTCCACTATCGTGAAACCCAAGTGCCTTGATCTCTTTCATCAGGCGTTCCAGCGTTGCTTCCTCAGCCGCCAGTCGCCCGGTGCATTGCAGGATGAGGCTTTCGGCAATCTTAAGATTGCGCTTGTGCCCTGCGATTGTCAATCGCGAAACTTCGATCAGTCCGACCAGTTCCGCGACCCTGCGCTGTTTATCGTCCACGATCTCGATCCTCAGCTTCCGCCTTGCGGTCGATGTCAGTCTCATCGCTCACGTATTCCAGAGCGATAAACGCCATACCCATGTAGACGAAACCGTTCATGTGCTGCAACAGCTTCTCGTGATAGGCAGGCTTCATGCACTTCTCAAGGGTGAACTTGTACTCGCCTTCGGAGATTTCCTGATACTCGCCGTAGGCTGAGTCACCGCGTCCACCAGCTACCAGTTTGAAGTATCTCATGCCAGTTCGTCGAGAGCCTTTCTGAGCGCATTCGGAGAACTTTTCGGATGTCGCCCCCTCGTGACCACGTCAGCTTTTTTATCGGCCTTCTGAGTCGCTCGTGCGACCCTTCGTAGTTCATCCAACAGACCAGCCGTGCCATGCCGCCGATCAAGGCCGATGATGTATGGCCTGCCAAGATATCGTTTCGCCATTGCTTCCCTCCTAAATCTGCATGAGGCGGTTCGGTCTCAACCATTCCTTCCGGCGTCCGTTTTGTTTCTCCGGGCGTAGCTTACTGCCGGACACCAGTGTTTGTCGCTAAGCCCTCCCTATGCTGTCAGGTACATCGTGGGCCGCTCTTTTACGGAACCCGCCTCACCGCCACGCCTATATAGGGCGTGGTCTCTTTCCTCTCAACCCGGCTTCGTCCGGCGATGTTCCGGGGGCTTCATTCCGGCGAACCGTTTACACCCCTTCCCGTTTACACCGGGTTGAAATCTATGTGCCGTGCGCTACCTGAATCCGTGTGGGCACTGGCTGCCGACTACAGCGGACTTGGTGTAAGCCTTTCGACTACGCACGGCACGAACTTATTTGCCAGCCTTGGCGCTCTTCGTCTTGAGAGCGTCTTTCAAAGCACCGATCAGATCGGTCGCAGGAGCCTGCGCCATGTGCGACTGCTTGATCGACGCAACGGCACCGTTCGACTTCGCCAACACCAGATTGCGCGTGTTGCCGAGGAAGCTGTCGTACTTTGCCGGGACGAAACCCTCGGTCGTCTCTTCCATGTACTGACCGATGACTGCCGACAATTCCGAGTTCGGCTCAGCCTTCTGGAACTTGTTGCACTCGCGGACTTCGTATTCCGCGAACAGGTGGTGCAGCATCATGCCGTAGGCGATGGAGCCATCCGCCAGCTTGTTCATGACCGGGCGAATGATGAAATACTGCTCACGATTGCCTTTCACACGCACACCCTTGCCGTAACGACCGTGCTTGAACATCGCATCGACGAACGTGTCGAAAACTTCCTTGCGAGGGTTCTTGCTGTCCGGGTCGATGCAGACGTACTCGGAATCTTCGATGTAGGTCAGGTTGACATCTTCCGGCTTGACGTAGGCGGTAACGAACATCTGATTCGCCTTGAGCGGTGCGACTTCCTGAATTTCCTGATCGGTCAAGGTGACGTATTTGTCCTTGCCGACTTCGACGCCCTTCACGATCTCGTCTTTCGAGATCGTCTTGTTGCAGCCGGAGCAGAACTGCGTGCCGTTCTTCACCTTGCTGTAGGTGGTGACTTCAACGTCCTCGCCCTTCTCGTTCTTCTGCTTGGTGGTATGGGCGTGCAGGTTGTTGCGCTCGATGCTGTCGGCTTCGGCAGCGTTATAGCACTTGATGTCGAGAGTGGCGCGGCCTTCGAGGATGACCAGTTCGCCAGTGAATACCGAACTCTTGGTGGTTTTCTTTTCAGGAGTAGGAGCGACGACCGGGGTGATACCGGGCTGGCTCAGCATTGCTGCCAGCTTGCTCATAGCCGATTCCTTGGTGATCGGTGCTTCTGCAACGGCAACGGCTGGAGCAGCTTTCTTGGATTTCGCCATAAAATCCCTCCGATGCCTACATTCTACCAGCGGGGAAGGGATTTTGGGTAGTTTTTATTGGCGTGTTTTCAGCTACTTACGAGGGTTTTTTGCGGCTCTTCCAATCTCGGCCCACATGCCAGTGGTCACCGCACTGGAATGCCTTAAGTAAACGCCACGATCCGCCGCCCTTTCTCATGCCGTGCAGGGCGATCTTGGGGAGTTCCTCTTCGGCTTCTCGTTGTGTCTCGAATCGTTTGTGCTCTGCGCACCGGAATATGGTGTTCATACCCGGTTAATACCAAAAAAGAGAAGGGGAGCGATTGGATTTCCATATCCAGTGCTCCCCTTAGAGACTCCACCCGTGTGTTTAGTCAGTTGGTCGAGAGATTAACAGATCGGGCTTCGCCTCTAACTTAAGAGACGGTTAGTCCTGATCCTGTTCTTCTTCCGTCTCGTCGAATTCCGACCCGTCATCGATGGTTCCGTAGCCGTATTCGTCGTACAGCCCATCGAACTCGGACTCTTCGCCTTCCTGATTCACCGTCGAGCCGGACAGCGAGGCTGCCGCCGCGTAGGTGCGCTTTTCAGAAACAGGCGTCGGATACGAGTTGTTCGACGTGTTGCCCTTGGTGCCACGCAACTTGGCAATGGCTTCGCCGATCAGATCAATCATTTCCTGCGGCGGCTTACCGTTCACCGCGTTGTAGATCGTCTTGTACGGCACATCGAGTTCGGCTGCGACCATGCCGATGGTGATGCCGCCCTTGGTCGCCGTCAGAGTCGCCTTCAACGGGTTCTCGAACAGCTTGCTCATATCAGGCGGATTCAGCATCGCGTGCAACTGACCGTACCAGTTGCGGAGACGTTCTTTCGACGCCTTGCGCAGCGAAGTCTTGGTCAGCTTGCGCTTCTTGAGGATGCGCTTCACGTTCGGCAGTTCGTACAGAGCCTTGAGAATGTCGGCCTTTTCCTTCATCTCAGGCACGAACAACTGCTGGAAGTACGGGTGCTCCTGCTCGTTCTTGAAGTTGAACTCTTCCAGTTCGCGAAGCACTTCATACGTCCACGTGCGCCCCTTGTTGAAGCTGTAGTCCTTCGGGATCGCAACCACGTCCTTCGGGTTGACTTTCACCACGACCACGCGGTTGCTGCCGGAGCCACGCTGCCAACCATTGAACACGCCGACATACTGACGTGAGCAGAAGTGGAACCCACGGCTGCATTCGTTGCGGCGGTCCGGATCGACATCCTTGCGGGGCATCCACGGACGCTCACCGGGCTTGTTCAGTACCGTACCAGTACGGCAGTCGGTGTAGTCCGGGTTGACGACCTTGTAGGCGACGAAACAGCCATCATCGGTCGGCACGAACTTGCCGTCATTGAAGTTCACGAGCCATTCGTACAACTCGTTCTGCGCTTCCTCGGAAGGATTCTGGAACAGGTTGTCCATGAATTTCAGGAGAGCCTGAGTCGATGCCTTCTGGGACGCCAGTTCGTAGATGCGGCGAGTCAGAGCGGCTTCCACCTTGCGCCCCTTGAAGTACACGCCGTCTTTCATCACCGTCACGTTGCCGTGGGTGACGTTGGAAATGCTCTCAGCCGCCGAAAGCAGCTTGGGAACGCGACGATCTTCGCCACGCTTCAACGCACGCAACAGGCTCTTGAAAGTCGGGTGCGTATCGTTGAGGCGGAAATTCTCAACACCCTTGCCGCGATCCACGTAGAGTGAAACGAATGAGGGCTTCGACACGTATGAAACAACTGAGCACTTAGACATTTGAGACCTCCGTCTCGGAAACTGTTAGTTCGGATGGGGCGGTGACGATACCATCGCCGGACGCCGCAGCCGCTTGAACCCGGACCGGAGCGGTGATGCCGTCCCGCTCATCGATCATCAGAAGATAATCCACGATCAGACGATCATCCTTGTTCGCATCATAGGCACCATACCAACTCAGCTTGAGCAGTGGGTACCGTTCTTTCAATTCCTTCCACGTCGCATCGAACGTGACTGTGTTGGTGACGTGATAGATGCCCCAGATACGCGCCTGACGAATGATCTCGTGCAGGGCGCGATCCTGCTCCGGCGTTTGCGAATTCTGTGCCGCTCTAAGCTGGTTGCAGAATTTCTGCAACGGGCTCTTAGCATAAAGCAGCTTTTTATCTGCGATGCGGCTCAACAGCGAACTGTGATCGGACTGGAACGGCGACAAAAGATACGACAGGCGCATTTCGATGTCCGTGTTCAGGACGGTCGGAATCATACGCTTCAAGTGCGGAATCAGATCAACCCATTCCGCCTTCTGTCGCAGCTTGCTGTTCTTGCGCAGACCGTAGATCACCGTAGTGTTATCGATTCCGAACATACCAGTCTTGATGATCGTGTTGATGAAATCGACCAGATCATAAGAGCGGTTGAATCCGGATTCGGTCGCCTTGAGGCGCTCAACCGGGATGTAATACTTGATCCCCTCCGGCTGCTCTTCCGATTTATCCCAAGCTTCCTGCCAGCCTTTACCACGTTGATGGCGACGGCTGCCGAGGTTCAGATTCAGTTCGATGATGGTACGCCGCTCACGCGACATGCGCGGATTGTCGTTCTCCACATCGAGGATCGGCTTCAACTTCGCCTTGAGTTCACTCATGAGAATGAAGGGCGGATTGCCGATGCGCTTCAACATCTTTCGGGCTTCCTTAGCCACTTCCTTCGGATCAGCGAACTTGTCCACACGGTTGAGCATGTAGACCACGGACTTCTCGCAGTTCAAGCCAAAATCTTTGTGATCCTGTTCCGTCCACTCCTGAATCAGGAAGTGGACGTACTTGTCGCCGCCCTGTTTCAGATCGTTGATGAGGAACGCAACCTTCGGCTCGACATCGATCTCACGGTTGTACTCTTCCTTTTTCGCACGGCCCGCCATGACATCGCTCATGACGGTTTGCTTGTTCCACTTCTCGCAGACTTTGGTAAGAACTTCTTTCTTGGCACGCTTCTTCTCGCCGTTCTTCGAGAATCGAACGAGAATGGTCTGCTCCATGTCCAGATCATTCAGGAAGGGCTTCTTGTCGGACAGAACGAAATTCTGGTACTTGCCGAACAGGTCGCCCTTGTTCCATGCGTCGTTGACGATCTTGCCGATGCCTTCCGAGTGCACCAGTTCCCATGCCAGCAACCGGGCTTCATACGGCTGTGAGCAGGCGTCGATCTTTTTCTTGATCTCGGCAAGCATTTCCTCGTAGACGCTGTCGAGCATCCCCAAGATGTTCTTGATGGTGCGCTCATTCAGTTCCAGAGTCTCGCGGCTGACAGCCGGATCGAGTTGCCCAATCGGGAAGAACAGGTCGAGCGGCATCGCCAGCAGTTTCTTCTGCCAGTCGGTCGTGCGGCTCACGTCGATGTTGCCGACGCTGTATTGCACCTTGCCCTGAATCGCACGCACGGTGTTTGTCTGTGGCGTGGCGGCGACCTTGCGCATTCCCCACAGAGCCGTCTTGACGCTGTATTCGACCTGAGGAATGGAAAAATCTTCGATGTTGAAGATCGGACGTGGGGCGAAGAATTCGAATGCAACTTTCGCCTTGTTTTCGAACTCCCAAATCTGGCTCTGCTGGACATCGAACTTTACGGTAATTCCGAGGGGCTCTTCCGGCACGATGCGCTCAGCCATCAGCATCAGTTTCGGTTCGCCGTCCTCGATCATCGCGTCGTACATGCGCACGACCAGCGGTTGCTTGGCTTCCCAACCCTCATACTCCCCGTGCTTCGGCAGGAGCCCGACGCCTTCGCAGTTCACATGCGAATCTTCTTCGTCAGTATCGACCCGGTCGAACGCCGACTTCTCACTGATACGACCGACTTCGTGTTCGATTGGCTTGCGGGTGAAACGGATACCTCGCTGCTGATCGCGCATCCATTCATCGACGAGGAGCACCAACTTGCCGCAGACCGGGCACTCACCGGAGTCACCCTTGAAGCGGTTGGTAATCGAGAAGCCCTGCGCTTCTTCCCGACCAGTGGTCTCGTTGCGCATGGTCAAACAGAACGGCGACTTCGATCCGAGACCGAGGGCTCCGATGAACTTGTCACTGTCGGATTTGTTGGTGCCGAAATAAGTGCAGAACAGATCGACGATGTCGATGTGAGCCAGTCCGGTACCGAAATCCTTCATTTCGAAATGGGGCTCAAACGTCGTGGGAAGGTGAACCTCAAAGGGCACGTTCTCTTTGTCAGCGGCGACATGGGCGTCGTATGCGTTGCACGCCAGTTCACGAATGACGGCCCGAATCTTATCGGAGTAGAGGCGGCTGGAGAGGGTTTCAAAAGCGGCTTTGTTGGCGTTGATGCGATAGGTGCCGAGGCTCTTGCCGCCGACGACTGTCGCCTTGTCGTTCCCACGGGTGTTTAGCTTCATGCCGATATACTACCAGCAAAATCGGTGATTTGGTTAACTTTCCAAAAATATTTTTTGAATTTGCAATTTTTCGGGTGGTTTTGAAGTTAAATCTTTCGGTTTCTGTAGATTAGCCCCTATTTTGCAGGCTGACAATTTTTGCTCGGATTGGAGATTTCCTCAATCACCATCTCCCGCCATTTGCTTTCGCTGCCGCGATAGCCGAGGGTTCGAGCTTTCAGGAATGACGGACCGATCATCGCCCGGATAATCATGTCGTGCGGAAGACGGAAGAGTTGACCGCCGATAATGCGCATTTTGGGCTTGCCATCCGCGTCGGTATTGGCCTTGATTATGAGGGAGAATTCCTTGCAGGTCTGCTTTAGATGAGTGCAGATGCCTTTTACATCGCCGATGTCAGGATTCCAGTCGGGTGGTAGGTCTGGCTGCGGGTAGTCGGCTCCGCAGTCTTCGCACTTCCAGTTCTCATCAGGGATGAGATGTGGGCAGTCCTTGTCCATTCGTACCCCCTGTTTAGGGATACGAAAGTCAGGCTGTGGTGAGTTCCAAATCGGGTGCATTGGCAGAAACGAACTCGCCGGGGAGAAGCAAAAAACAGGCGACAAATGTTTCAGCATCACCATTCAGAATGAACACTGTCGTGGTGCCATCTTCTTCGGTCTCGGTGCGTTTATGGGTGCCGACCGCAATACCGCGACAGTCACCCTGCACGTCGAAATATCTAAACGTTTGCAGCATGTTTTTTCGCCTCTCGGTGTGCTATGTTCGCTGCCTTGAGAAAGTCCGTGATCTCTTGCAGGCAGACTTCCTCGTAGATCGTGTCGCCTTTCGGAAAAAACGAATACTTACGCCAACGACCGAACCATCTGATCTCGCCGAGCAAATCGCCTAGCTCATCCTCAGCACCTTTCGACCAGACCTCGTACACGTTGGTCTTCCCTCCGGGAATAATTCCCTTGTTGAGGAAGATGATATATGTGCCGTGGGTGAATGTAGCGTTGCTGAATACTAGCGGCATTCTTCTTTATGTCTCCGGATAAGTTCCTCATGTGCGAGCTTAAGGCAGAATTGAATCGGGTCTTCTCCAGCAGGACAGACACCGATTAGATCGTCCTCCGTACTCCATCGGTACTTCCGTTCTCGAATCTCGCCTGTCGTATGATTGACGTTGTAGGTGACGTATGCCATTAGGCTTCGGGAACCTCTTCGATTTCGACTACGTCACTGGTGTACAGGAATCGACCATCAACGTCATCGCTGAGCGGCGGACCGAGCATCGCCATGCCTTCGCCCACCTTCAATGATATTTCGTAAAACGTGCCCTCATCGGTACGCAAATCGCCGGAATTTTCAGTGGCGGACACCCTCTTCCATGTACCTTTCTTTTGGTCAATCAGGTAGAGGCTGCCCGTTTCGGTTTTGACTAGCTGCGGCACTGTCTTAGCTTACTGCGTCGGTGCATCCGGGTCAATAGGACGCTCCCAGCCGCGTTCGCCACTTTCGTCGGAATGGAACTCACCTTCGAAAGTGAGTGGGTTCTTCTTGAACCAACCCGTAGCCTGCACGTCCTTCATGAACTTCTCGTAGCCTTCCTCAGACAACGGGAAATCCGGTGCAGAGAAGATCGGAGCCAGAATGTCCACGACCTTGCGGGCCAGCGCACACTCCGTGCATTCTTTATCCTTGCAGATCGACTCTTCACCGATGGCTTCCTCGACCGCGAGAGCGGAGGTAGCCAGCAGCCCTTCGCCGGAGATGCCTTTGTGCATCATTTCTTTTTCGGCGGCGGCGTAAATCAAGAATAGTCCCTGCTTGAGTGGGTTCTTAATGATCGCATCCACCAACGCGGCGTAGGCGTCTTGATCGACTTCAGCGGCAGGCTCAGTGTACTGGTTGATGCAGAGAGTCTTTCCAGTCTTGAGTTCCTGTACGACCTTCTTCGACTCCTCTGAAGCACGAGCAGTCTGCTCAGCCAAACGTTGTTCATACGGAGCCTTGAGAGCCTCTGTGACGATTGTGGTGAGCTTGGTAATCAACAAAGGCTTGTCGTTCGGCCAATCCGATTGATAGATGGTGCGGAGCAACGTGTCGGTCTCCGTATCGGTGAGGATAGGCGTCCCATCCGGCAGGTCTTTTGTGATGTTCTTCAGATAACTTGCGAAGCCGCACTGCTTGAGAATCTTGGCTGCGGTCGCACGCAGGGTCGCACGGTAGGTCAGAGCCTTTTCGAGGATATCGACTTCCATGAAGACTTGCGGCTGCACATCCAGAACGTTTTCGGCGTTGGTGGTCTCCACCACGTCGCCAGTGTCGAGCATTTGCCACTCATCGATCAGCGGGGTCTCGCAGTAGTCAGCAACCAATCCCACAAGATCGGCACGGAACAAATCGAACAGGCGGACAGCCAGCTTGTTGGGCTTACCCTTCTGCGTGAAATAGTTCGGACACTCGGTGCGGATCAAACCCCAAAGCTGTGTGTCCGTCCAGAGAGTCAGCTTCTTGGGATCAATTTTCATTCCTTCCGGACAGGTGCACGCCAGCGTCTCATCCGGCTTGACCTCGGTCTTTTTGAAGGTGCGCTCCAGCCATGCACGCACCGGACACTTCACATCCGGGTGCTGAAGCACGTTGTGGAAGTGACGGCCTTCGCCGAGGATTTCAGCGTACTGTTCCAGATCGGCTACCGTAGATGAGAAGGTACCGTCCGAAGAGATGTATTGCTTGCCCACACGGGCATCGCCGCCAAAGATGGACTTGCGGTCGATGATGAATGCGTTCTCGATCTTGACGAAGCGCGGGTCATGGATCATGTTCCATGTCGGACCGAGCGTCTCCACATAGCCCTTCGGTCCGAAGACGAGTTGGTCGATGACCTGACAATACTCGAACTCCTCGCGTTGCACTTCACCTTCCTGCACGCGGTAAATACGTTTGCCCTCGTCCAACATGCCGAGGATGCTACGAATGCGATCCATGCGTTTCTTTCTCCTGTCCTACTAACGTAATACTGCCCTGATAAATCTGATCCGCCAGTGTCGCTAAATACTCGCTGAGTTCCACCCGCATGATCCACTCTTGATCTATTCCCGGCGTCCCAAATCGGGCTCCGGCAATGGTGCCAGCGATGGCAGTGGTGGTGTCGCAGTCCCCGGTGTTGTTCACGCAGTTCAGGACGATGTCTCGGTAGGTACTGTACCGTGCGTTGTAAAACACGGCTGCGGCAACCGCTGGAATGACCGCGAAGTCATCCCCATTCCACTTATTAAAGGCTTTGATATTGACCGATTTCCCATTTCCGAAGGCAAAACTGGCTGCGATATGCCCAATGGCGTACCATGGATTTTGATTCGCCTCCCCCGGTCCGAGGCGCACTTGCTGGGGATAATGAGCCACGACCGTCAAGTCATCGAATTCGCTTGCCAGCTTGAAGGCGCAGCCGACCGCAGTCGAAAATTCGATTCCCTTAATCGACGCCGCAACTAGGTAGCTGACTATCCCGGCTCCGATGATGGGTTCCAAGTTGTAATGCGTGTTGACGGCAGTCAGTGCCCCGATCCTGAACGCATAGTCCGGGGTGCTCCAGTAATAGGCACCCACCACGCCAGAACGCATGGCAGTGCCGTTTCCCTTCGCTTGTAGCCCTCCGGATTCAAGCCACGGCACTCCGGCACTCAATTTCCGAACTCCCGCCATACAGGAGCCGCCCGGTGCCCGGTGGTCACCGCCTAATGGCTTGTCTTTCCACACCACGAAATTCCGGCTGACCGCCTCCATGAACTTGTTCTCATCAACGTGTGGGGGGTCGGATATGAGAGCCTCACCGATGCAGCAGAACATCTGCGTATCGTCGGTGAATTTGTTCTTTTCTGGAAGGTCTTCGATAACTACGGGCGACCATACCCCTTTGACCATACGGGAGTTAGCGAATTCGCGAGGATGTCCGAGAGCATCGCCAATTGCTTGCCCGAAGACCGCTCCGAAAACTTTTGATCTACGTTCCATGTTTCGCCGCTACCGAACCCCTTACTGAGGGCTCTGCCCGGTATACAATTCAATACTCCCCTCAGGAGGACTTGCCGATGAATCTTTCCGACTCAACGCAGCTTCAACCATCCGGAGGTTACATCTCAACAAAAGTCCAATTCTGAGAGGGGGTGATCTTAAAATCTAGCACGATCAAAGACCCGTCCCACCTTGTGGCGGGTCTTCGTGTTTCCGGGTGTCTTCCAGTTTGTAGAGTGCTTCGAGTTGATTGATCTCGGCTGTTCGGATGAGTGACTTGCCCGTCAGTTCCATCAGGAGGTTGTCTTCCCGTTGTTCCAGTTCGTCTTCTTGTCTTTGAAGTGCAACTTCCCAAAGTTGAAGAGCGCGTTCGTACCGTTCGAGGTCTTCTTCGGTGAGTTTCTGAATCTTCTTTCGCATCAGGAAAAGGCTCCTGATGTTTAATACCATGTTTCGCTATTGTTTCAAAGGGACGATGGAACGACCATCGCGACAAAATGTTGCGACGGGCTCGATGTCACCCACCGCATTGCGCACAAGCATTTTCGGACCGTAACAGTAGACTGCATGGCCGTCCGCCGCCATGTACCAGCGACCGCCGTTTTTGTGCTTTGCCTCTTTGAAAGTTGGAGTGCGAGGCTTGATGAAGGGATCACGCGGGATATCCGCTCTGCAAGTAGCGACAACGACCGCCAAGATGAACAAGACAACGGCGGCACGAAGTGTCCAGCAAATCGGGCAACTCCAAGTGTGGTAGGGGCACTTCATCGTTGCATCCAACTCGGACTGCCGGGAGCTTCTTCCTTCACCGGATACAAAATTAGTTCATGGCCGCAGTTGCGAGCGGTGCATTTAGTGCGAGCAAACTCACCGTCCCGTTGATCGTCCGTGATCTTGCCCTGAAGCTCTTGCTCCATAGCTTCCCATTCAGAACCGCAGTGGTGACAGGTTCCCCGGAAAGTGCGTTCGTGCTTGGTGCCTTGTCGAATCAGTTTCATAGTAATTTTGGTGCGCAGTTCATGGTCTCTTCAACGATCTGTTCCAAAGGTTTTTCCAAATCGGCGTCGTTAAGCGTGAAGGGTTGGGCTGCGAACCCGCCATGGAATGGAAGCCAAATAGTGATTGTGAGCAAACCGTTGTTATTCACAGTGAGGTTGTGGCGGTGGTTCACGTCAATCGGAAATGCCTTTGTCAGCAATTCGAGAAATCTCTTAGCGTTTCGCATATTCCTTCATTTCTTCAATTTCATCCAGCACGCCGCAAACTTCTTCCGGGGTGAGGTTGAATTGTTTCCCGACTTTATGCCTGACGTAGAAATCTATGTGCCGATGCGGGAGCGACTCTATGTACGACACCACGCTTTCAAGATACGGATAGCGTTCTTTCTGCTTTTTCACGACACAGTGCTTGTCCGAATCCCAGAACGTTCCTTTCTCCCTTTCGCAGAAAGTATAGCACTCACACAGCGGACACTGCGGCGGATCGGCCATCGCTATGCCGTCCGCAACGAATGTTCCCCACCCGCAATGGCACCAGTAGTTATTCATGCGATTGTGATCGAACGTTCAAAATGTGCCGCCAGACCGCCGCCGACCAGCTTGACTGTCCAGCCGTTAGCGTCCGTATACACGCGACCGTTTCCCTTCTTGGACGTGAACATGGGCTCGATGCAGATGCGCATTCCGGACTCTAGCTTGACTTCCGGACCTTCGACACGGTTCGGAATGGTCGGCTCCAGATGCAGTTTCTCGCCGATGCCGTGACCAGCAAAACCTTCGACAATGCCGAACTCGTTGTCTTCGGCGACCTCTTGAATCGCACGAGCGATATCGTGATTGGTCTTGCCAGCCTTCGCTTGATCGACCCCGGCTTCCAGTGCCGCCTGCGTAGCCCAAAACAAGCGACGGGCAACGGCTGAGCATTTGCCGACCAATACAGTCGTGGCTCCATCATCGTACTGTCCATTGTCGATAAGTCCCGTATCGATCTTCACCATGTCACCTTCCTCGATCTTTCGTTCGGATGGCAACCCGTGGATGGCTTCGTTATTGATCGAGATGCAGGTGACGAACGGGTAGCCGCCCTTTGCGCCTCGCGGCTGATAGCCTAAAAACGCTGGCTGGACGTTCAGGAGGTTGAAAGCACGCACCGCCTGTTGCTCCAGTTCCATCGTGGTGATACCTTCGCGGACTGACGCCGCGATCATGTCAATAACGGTTTGAAGTTTTGTTTTTTCCATCAAAATACTCCGGTGGTATTCCGAGAGCGTTGACGATGTCGCGTATCAGCGCCAGTCGGCTTTCTTCCATCCGCCTGTCCAACTCAGACAGTCGCAGAGGTTGAAGTGGAATTTGAATGAAATCGTCCATAGCCAAAACCGTATAGTGATATGCTATCCGCTTCACTGCGGTTGGTGCGCTTCGCCATCATGGGCACATCAAGCCATTGCCCATCTTCGAACGGAGCGACGGAAAACTCAGAGCCGCACTCACGGTTCTCACACTTGATGTTCTGACTCATGCCGCCCTGCGGTCCCATGATGAACGTGTTGCCTTTGCAGTCAGGGCAGATATGAAGAGTGCCGAGGGCTTCAAGAATCGGATCGGGCGGCAACGCCGGGGGCTTGGATTTCGGACCTTTGGGGATAGCTCCCATCTTTTCCAGAGAACTGCGAAAGCCCATGTCCGCTAGAGTTTCGAGAAATGCTCCGTACATAGATTACTCCCGTTCGGTGAGCCGCTTTACGGCCCAAGGATTGTTTTTCACCCTGAGGGCATCAAGGGCTTGTTTCATGGTACTCGATATGAGCGCCACTTGTAAATTTTCCTTGATGTGCAGTGGGCAGTAAATGAAGCCGCGTTTCGCGGGATAGTAGCACCGAATGGTGTGAGGTTCGTACACGCAACGACGCTTCACCCTGCCAATCAACCTGCTTCGCAGACTTTCCGCTTGACGTATTCGTCGGTACAGAGAAACGCTCATTTTTTCTTTTCCTTTACATCCGCCCCTTGCGAAGTTCGCGGTCATCAAATACGCAGACGCGAACGTTGCGGAGATCGCCCCCAGCCAATTCTACCACACGACCGTAGGGATCGCCATTCGCACGTCGCTGGTAATCCACGACCCTGCCGGAGCGCCCCACATGCGGGTGCGCAAACCAGCCGCCCATGCGTCGAATGGGGGGAGCCACAATCGTGACTACGTCGCCGACCTCGATGTCCTGATCGCGGAAACCGGGATCAGCGATTTCCGTTACCGGACCGTTGTTCTTCTCGTCGTAAATATTCATCGTATGCCTCTCCGATGATCTTCTCTGCTATGAAAAAGTAATTCGTCGGCAAGGGCTTGGCGTCATCAAGCTGAACCACCTTGGAACGCTGACCTTTCCGGAAACTGAATGACATGTTGTGCTTGCGAAGCTGACGGTCGATGATGTGTCCCACTTCAGTAGGGCAGTCATCATAGATCATGAGGGCACCAGCATATAGTCCGGTTCCACCCAGCATCCCCTTCATCCGCAGCACTTCTCGTTCGCTGTAGGTCTTTTTGATCTTGAAGCCCGGATATTTCCACGCAAGAACTTCCTCCAGCGTGTATCGTTTCTTGCGTTCGATTAGTCCGTAACCGAGATTCATTTCTTCTTACCCATGATGTCGTTGAAGATGTCTTTGAATCCGCCACTCTTGCCGTTAAAATCGAAACCGTCACCGAACAGGTCTTCGAACCCGGTCTTGGTTTTGCCGATGTCCTTCAGCTTGTCGGCGGCACGGCGAAGTTCAACACGAGTCTGATCCATGGTCAGATGCATCTCGCCCTCGGTGGTACGCACAACGACGGTCTTACCATCGACCATCATTCGAACCTGCTCTTCGCTGAACTTGATCTTGGCGATTCTCATGCCCATTTATGCCAGTTGCCGTTGGGGTATTTAATACCGAAGGAAGCATCACCCTTGTGCTGCTCCACGTGAGCCAAAGCTTCTTCGAACGTTGGGTAGGTCTCATCCAAAACCCCACCCTGACCTTGGGTAGCCCAAACCTCAAAACCAAACATTTCGCCCCCGATCATCTTGGACAGGGTGTCGATTACCATGTCGTCATCACAGTCGTGTCCATCCGGTTGTGGGAGAGCACAGATATTTCGTAAGGCTACACGGAGAACTTCTAAAGCACCTTTAGTCATTTTTCATCCTTTGGAACGTCCTTCATCTGTTTTTCCAACCCGGCGAAGAAATCCTTCTCACTGTCGGACATGGGCTTGATTTCAACGTCGTGTGGCGTCCTCTTGTTCATTGGATTTTTCCAATAAGCTGTCGCATCGGCTTCACTCACACCGTGACGCCGGAATACGACTTGAATCTTCATCAAGGCTTCCACCTTACTCATCATCCCGAACTGGTAGGCGGTACGCAGAGCCTCGACTTCCATGACAGCGTCTACTGGCAGCGGCACTTCGCCACGCTCAGCACGACACAGGATACAGTCGCACGGTAGCCAGAATTCCTCCGGCAAGTCTTCGATATGCATCGTGGCATCCGGAGCCATCATGCCGCGTTGACGCAGCAACAGCCCCATCTGATCGACGACTTCCTGCTTGGACAGCTTACCAGCGATGTAATCTCGCTTCAACTGTCGAAGCTTCTGCAACAACTCATTCAGCATTCGATGCAGGCTCCACTACGATCTCTTCCCCGCTGCCGTCTTGATGCAACTGTGGTGTTACCAGACCGAAACGTTCCAGTGCGTTCTCGATCTCCGGGATTTCGATTTTCGGATTCGGGTATTCGCCGAGGTAAGTCTTCTGCTGATCGCGAAGCCATGCCAACACGTCCATGGATGGAAATTTGTTGAACTGGCTAGTGAAAAGACACTTGCTTCCTTCCAGTGCCATCCCGGAGATGCCGGGAATGAATGGGCCGGGAACGGTCTTACGGTCGGCGACGATGAATTGGTAAAACGCCTTCAAGCGATCTTCGCGTGCGGCGAAATAGTAGAACGTGTTGTTCTCGGAGTTTTTGATGCGGACATCGATGACGGAAGGGTGACGAGTCATATTGGAATAATACCTCGACCGCCGTCGTTTTGGGAAGAGAAGAGGGGGATTTCTCCCCCTCATTTTAGAACACGACGTTGACTACAATGTGAGTGCCGGGATACAGCGGATTGACAAGGTAGTAGATACCGTCGATCTCGTCGATGTAGACATACTCATCACCCCAGTAATCCGGAATCGGATCGACGATCATAAACCACGCACCGCCATAGTAGAAGCGGCTGCCGACCACGAAACGCGGTCCCCACCAGCGGCAGTGATACCAGTAGAACTGGTGACCGTAGCCCCAGTGGGCTCCGAAATAGGCGCGGTCGAAGCGGCGACCATCCCAGTGATCGCGAATTTCCGGGCTGCCATGTCCGCGATAGGCTTGGTGATTCTGACGGATCGCCTGCGTGTGCTCGTGTGGTTCACGTCCGCCGCCCCAGTGCCCACCACCCCCACTGCCGCGATGCTGTGCCAGAGCGGGGAGTGAAAATGCCATCAATACTGCGAAAATCAACGCTAACTTCTTCATGAGGTAGACCCTCCTGACTATATAACCCGGTAGCGGTAAAAAAGTGTCAATACAAACCGACCTTTTGCAACTGCTGTGCTGCATCGTTGATCGCGGCTCCCATGTCGGTGTGGTAGTAGTGGTGTTGCTGCGGGTAGCACAGGAAGCATTCCCGACGTTTGTAACGCTTCATCAATTCCTCGGTCGTAACTACACCGCTCGCGTCATACAGCATCCCGTCGTCGCGCTCCACGACTGCATGGTAGAATCCGTCATCCGGGTCGGGCGTCTCCGAGCACATCCAAATCCGCCAGCCTTTGAGCATGTTCAGAGCGACCGCATACTTCCAACAGTAGCCGAACAGCCATATTCTATTTTGCCTTGTGACTTGTCCCATACTTTTCGATGAGTACGTCCCATTGATCGGAAAGCTTCTGCATCCGGGCTTCATCTTTCTCCCAGAAATCAATCGCCTCAGCCTTGGCGTACAAGGCATTGCCTTTCTTCTTGAACTCTGCCGGGCCGCACAGAACCTTCTGCGGATCGCGATAGGCAGCACCGCCGAGCAGCATGATGTCGCCACGCTTGGCGTTCTTGCGGAACCAGCGGCGAGCTTCCTTGATGACGGCTTCTTCGGAGTAGAGATCGTGGTCGCCGTCGATGTGGACGGTCTTCATTTCCATATCGCGAGAGTCGATAGTGCCGAAATAATGGATGGCACCGGGGCACATGCCCCACCATGTCATGACGCTGAGATGATAGATTGTCACGGAAGGATTATAGCAGAGATTTGGTGGGGGCGGTGGGGATTGATTCCACGCGCTTCGGGTTAAAAGCCCGCTGCTCTACGCTGAGCTACGCCCCCATTGGTGGGAGCACCCGGATTCGAACCGAGATCGGCCCGCTTAAAAGGCGGGGGTCTTGACATTAGACGATACTCCCAAAGAAAAATATGGAAGGGGCGGCGAGATTCGAACTCGCATTCGCAGTTCCGGTTTACGGCTAAGGCTTTAGAAGAGCCCCCCGACTACGCCCCCACGTTTGTGGTTAACGTTTTCGTCTGAGGGGAAGGGAGGTCAGTGCAAGATAGAATACGACCATACCCGCTACGAAGCAGGCCATTGCGACGAGATTGATTGCAGTGTTCATGGTCTCTTTAAGTGCCCGTCTCTCCGGGCTGTCACGTTTACATCCTGACGTTTTGCCGCTCCGACAGTGAGCGATAACTGCCGCCTCTAATGCCCATGAGGACGGGGCGACTCGCTTCCCCCATGAGTACACTTGGCAGCCCCACAGGGATTCGAACCCCGATACTCTGCTCCAGAGGCAGATGTCCTACCGTTGAACGACAGGGCTAAACTTTATTCTACAACAATCTTCATGGTGCCGCCGCATGGACAGGTCGTACTAACTACTGTCCAATTTTCATTGGACTGAGCTTCATCCTTCGGCGCATCTTTACCGCACAACTTGCACACAAACTTGATCTTTGGTTGCGGCTTCCTTTTGCCCATTTACCGCTCCCGAACTTCCTGCACCCGCATCGTTGGGTGCTTCTTGCGGAACTGTTTCAGAGCGTCTTCCTCGTCTATGCCCGACTCATAGAACGTCGAGGTCAGGTCTGAGGTATCGAACGGTTCCGCGATAATCACGTACTCCGTCAGCTTCATCATGCCCCCTATTTAAGGGTTCAGGAAGCTGGTTCAAAGAATCTACACGGGCCGAAGGTGCCGCATTTCCAGCACCAATCTTCCTCATCATGGTCGTATTCATCATGAGGGCACCACTTGCAAGCCCTTGGCGGCGTGTATCTTGAGCAATCCTCAGCATGAGGACCGCGCAGATCGCGTTCGCACTCACTGCACTCAAGACTCACGGCAATACGACTTCTTTCAAGATCAGATCGCCCCGGCGAATGACCAACTTCTTCGGCGTGTCACCCTTACGGCGACAGGCTAGTTCGTTAGTCAGGTACTTGTACAACGCCACGGCACGCCGGATGATATCTACCTTGGTCGTGCCCTTCTCATCCGCCATCTGCTGGAGGATGTCATTCATCTTGCGATTGAACTCAATCACCAAAGTAGGCATACGCCCCCTAAAACCAACCCTCGCCCTTCTCTTCGAGACCGCAACGCTCACAGCGTTTCTCGTAGTAGCAAGGTACGGCACCACCACATTCAGGTGCAACAGGACGAAACACTGAATACACCCAATCGTGAAAACCAATCCTGCAAAGCCACATCCAGTTCATAACTTGGAGACCCCGGAGAGATTCGAACTCTCGACCTGTGCGTTAGGACCGCACCGCTCTTCCATCTGAGCTACGGGGTCAATCCTACTCTACCACACCATCTTTCGCAAGCTTCCGAGTTTCCATGTGCGTCCGGAATCGCTCACGAGAGTTGAAAAACTTCTTGCGACCGCGTCTGTTTCTCGCGGCTCCATGCTTTCCGCATGTCCAGCAACCACCACGCAGGATTGCATTGTAATCCCGCTCGTCCCGATACCCGCGTTGATGGTTGACCTTCATAATCCCCACTGATCCAGTAAACCGTGAAACCGATCTATCATTTTCGGTACCACGCTGATCCCTACTATAGCGATGAAATAACCGATCAAATCCTTGGCTGCCATCAGGAAGCGAAAATGAACCGCGTCCACCAGCATCCCGAAGATGCACACCAGCCCTATTGCCGCGAAGCCGAAGATCACAGTTAGCTTTTCCAGCAAACAAAACAAGCAACCCTGCACGTGTGGCATATTCCCGTCCGGTAACAAATCAGGTTTCCCGCACGATCACACGGTGAATGTTACCGTGCGGGAATACCGTTAAAACGTTGCTTCGTGATACCCGTGGATCATACCAGAAACGGTAGCCGTTTCTCGCGCACTCAGACCTTGCTCCCACAGGTACGTAACGAGTTCATTTCGATCAAGAGTTTTATTTTGTCCCACAACCTCATAAAGGGAGTTGCCGACCAAACGAATCGTTATTCCTGCTCCGTCTTTCAATGTGGGGGTATAACAAACAGGACAGGTGCCCGAAGCCCAATGCTCGTCGGTAATTCCCACAAGCTGAAGTGGGTTGATCGTTGTTCGAAAGCTGTTCGGTCCGATCCGAGATGTTACAAGCCCACACCCACAACAACGCTTGACGTTCATACTTTCCCTTTCAGTTCTCCGGGGAACAACCACTCCATCCCGAATAGAACAGCCATTGGGCTTGGATTACGACGCAACTGACCGCTAGTCCAGCAACCCAGAAGCCCCATAATCATTGCGGGTTTTTCCGTGTTCAATTCATTTTGAACAATGAGCCATTGACGGTAGTCTTCGAGACTACGATCATTCTTCTCCGAGTTACATTTTCGACAGGCATCCACTTTATTGCTTGGCAACTCAGACCCGAATTTGCTCACGGGGTCTTTGTGGTCCACCGTAGCCCCATCATTTGCGTATTTCTTGCTCAAATCATCAGTTTTAAGCTCGATGCCGCAATAGAAACACTCTAAGGTGAACAGACTGCTAAGTCCGGTTTTCGGTGCCCAAATGAAATCGTTACCCATCGGTCGCCTCTTTTTCAGCCGAAAACTTATAAACTTGCCGGAACGCGGGGGCAACCGGGCTCAGGTGCCCCTGCAACGCCAGCGACCCATCAGCCGCTTTGTTGCCGTTAAACGAGAATCCGAATTTTGTTCCCGGACCGCCCACAGGAAGTTGACTTCCGAATTGGATGGCGAAATTCACCGTACCATTTACAGGACCGGGTTGTACGCCGCCGTATTGAACGCTGCCCTTCCCATGATACACACACTTCTCAGAAGGTCGGTAGATTGCAGTGATTGAACCATCAGGTCCTACCTCAGCCTCACCTACCACGGCATTCTCTCGAATTATGCGATACTTACCCGTTAATTCCATTTTTCCTCCGCGCCCACCGCGCACGCTGCGCAGCGGCTATGCGATCTCGTGTTTCCTGCGACCGGATCGTCCCAAACAGCGGGTTCTTCAAGCCTTTATTTCCGAAATTCGGATTCCTTGTACCGGAACGATCACCAGTCGCCTCACTGATTTTTTCCCGCACGTCAGCCGACCACGCTCGTCCTTTGTTCCAACCGCCTCGTGGCGTCTTCACCTTTTTGCCGGACGCTCGCATCCGGTTTCGGGCATCCTCTGTATGATGCCATCCAACCCGTTTTCGGTTGGCTGCCGCTACTGCTTGCCCGACATGAGGCGGCATCTTCCCGTTGAGCCCACCGTCTTTCAGATTCATGCAAAGCGGGTTAGTGCGATGCAACTCAACCAGTTCTTTTTCCTTCTCCATCGCGGATTCAACATCCGGAAAGATGAAAAGCACTTCTTTTCTAAAATTTACCCGTCCGTGTTTACGAACTGCTCGGCGGATGTACGTGCCGGAGCCGAGGTATCCATCGGACGGGTCTTTAGTTTTGTGATACCCAACATAGAATTTGCCGTTTAGCAGGCAAACCGTTTTGTAGACGGTGTGCAGCATTAACGATCCAATTCGATGTTCCAGTAGAGCCAGCTTGACCATTCCTTCCACTCGGCACGGACGTGGCGGATGTGCAGCTTGAAGTTGTACTTCGGATCATCGGACTTCGGTTCGACAGGCTTCTTCAACAGAGTCATGCCTGCCTGCTCCGGCGTCTGTCCGGCCTTGTACTTGTTGCAACGGATGCAAGCCAGAACAAGGTTCGTCCAAGACGACACACCACCCTGCGAACGCGGCAGTACGTGATCCAGCGTGTACTGGTGGGTGTGCAGTATCTTGCCGCAATACTGGCACGTCGAGTCGTCACGAACAGCAATGTTGCGACGGCTGAACGGCACAGCCTGACGGCGACGACGAGTCCAAGCGTTACGAACGACAATGACTCGCGGCATACCCATCGTGAAAGATGGAGAACGCAGCACGCGGCCCGCCTCGTCTTCCTTGATGACCTGAGCACGCCCTTCGTACCAGAGCTTCACGGCGTTCTGCCAAGAGCAGAAGCCGACAGGCTGCCAGTTCATGTCAAGTACCAATGTGTCGTTCACGATAATCTTCCTCTATTAAAGGCTTCCAAAAATCAATGTGCGCCTGAACCCCGTGGGCTCGGATGATCCTATTGCACGGGAACGGCGTAAAATCCTCTTGTGTCAGCGGTCGCCCGATACGCTTCTCCAGACAGAGAGGACAAACGTTATCGTCACGCTTCAGTCCCGCCGCTGCCCAAAGCTCGTTCGTCACCATGTACATCCCGTATGGTGCGAACCCGCAATCGGTGCATGTCACACACGCTGGTATCATAAACGTAAGCGGCTCCGGACTATTCCCTCCGTCGAGGTACTGCCGGAGCCAACACAAAGCCGACAGGATTCGAACCTGCGTCTTCCGCTTCCAAGGCGGACGCTCTGCCAACTAAGCTACGGTACGCTGTCCCCGCTACCCGACCGTCGCCGAGCCGAGGACGATGGAACGTGTACACGTTCCAATCTTATTCGGGCTGATTGCCCCACTGGACGGTGACAACACCTTTGTCCACGTCCACGTATTCTTCGCGGTGCCGATCCGGATGACCCGGCTCCCGCTGGCAACGCATCGTGGCGACATTGTCGCCATAATCGTCGCCGATCTCCAACCGAGCATTGCATTCGCCCGGTACATCTTCCGCTGGACCGAACATAGCAAACTCCTAACTAGATTTGGTGAGGGGCACGGGAGTCGAACCCGCAACCTGAGGCTTAAGAGGCCCCTGCTCTGCCAGTTGAGCTAACCCCCCAATTGTCGTTCTTTATCGCGCTGCTGCATCATCTGTGCCCACTCGTTTGGGTTATCTCTAACCCATTCAAGGTACGCGATGGTGTCCTTGTCGAAAATCACATGCCGCAATGGAGCAGCCAGTGCTTCGAGTTGTTCCTTGGTAAAAGCCATACTACACAATACCACAAACTTGGTGGGTGCGGTTGGATTTGAACCAACGTCAAGTCCCTTAAGAGGGGAATATAATCAGCCGCTATACGACGCACCCAAACTTTGGTATTCTTTAAGTATGCAGGTCTGTGGTGCCTACGCAAAAACCGAAGACGGTGAGGAACGCTACTTTGCGATCCTGCTTTGCGAGTGCCACATCCCAATTCCAATCCTAGAAGTCTTCGAAAACGACATCCCGTGCCCTAAGCATGAGGAGTGGCGCTATACAGGCGACCCAGCCCCCACAGCGGGGAGCGGAGTTTAGGCTTTCCACCCTCGCCGAGGGCTCCGCTCCCCAACCGCACGTTTACATCTTGGCTCCGGGGGCAGGGATCGAACCTGCGACCATCCGGTTAACAGCCGGACGCTACTACCGCTGAGCTACCCCGGAAAAATCTGGCTGGGACGGTAGGGCTCGAACCTACAAGGCATTTCTGCACGTGGTTAACAGCCACGCCCGCTACCAATTACGGTCTACATCCCAGTGTTAAAACTTTGTATCTCCCATCAAACACCAACCACACTTACAACCCGGAGCATGAACAGTCGCGCCTTCTTTCCCTTCCGGGACGCCGCCGAAGACCTCTTCCAGAATCTTTTCCGCTATTGTTTTCGATTCCGGCGATCCGGGCTCCGTCTTTTCCAACTGCGCGTACAACTCTTCAAGTCTGCTCATACTCTTCAATACTTCAAAATGGAACCCCCGACAGGACTCGAACCTGCATTCCCTTTCGGGCTCCTCGTTCGTAGCGAGGGTGGCATCCAGTTGCCGACACGGAGGCATAAAAACGACGGGGCGTTGGTTGACCATTTGAGCCTATGATCGTGAAACCCACGACCAGCCGGATTCGAACCGACAATACACCCCTGATATGGTGTCCACAGAGGGACTCGAACCCCCAACCTCATGCTTCGTAGGCACGCGCTCTATCCAGTTGAGCTATGCGGACAATCTTGTCAACTTTTTGCGGTCAAGATGGAAGTCGATCTCTACGATCTGCTCTTCCACGATCCTGACTTTGCAGGGTACGCCTTTCGGCTTGCCGCAAAGAGGGCAGTCAAAATCAATCGGACTGCCAGCGATCACTTGCAAAACTCTGGAGGGCTTAGGCGGACTCGAACCGCCGACCTCTGGATTCGGATTCCAGTGCTCTTCCTTCTGAGCTATAAGCCCGTTACTATGTCGATCCAATCTGCTATCTCCTCAAAACTTGGGGTGTCATGTCGGGATCGAACCGACGCATGAGAGGGCCACAACCTCTTGCCTTACCTCTTGGCTAATGACACCACATCTAAACTTGGGGTGGGCGACGGGATTCGAACCCGCAACTACAGGAGCCACAATCCTGCGTTCTACCAGTTGAACTACGCCCACCATCGAAACGGCTTTCACGGATTGTAGCCGTAAGGCTGGCTTCTCGACACCCGAAATACTCTCCGACGCGAACGCCGTACCCTTTCTCGGCAAGTATCCAGTCCTATTGCAATATTGGCTGGGCGAGGAGGACTCGAACCTCCACAAGCTTTATCAGTCCCTTGGTTCAGAGCCAAGTGTGTTGCCAATTACACCATCGCCCAATGGCAGGGGCGGGGGGATTTGAACCCCCACTGCATGGTTTTGGAGACCAGCCGACGACGCCAGATAGTCTTACGCCCCTATAAATTTTCAAAGACCAAAACAAAAAACCCGAAGCCTTTTGGCTCCGGGTCTCGTTAATCTCTTGGGTTTCTAGGCTTTAAGCGCCCCACCCTTCAGAGAACAGACCCGTGCCGAACCAGCGATTATTCCGGCGCTGATGCTTTCGGCTCGATTTGGCTGTCATGAAGGTCATGAATTTCTCAAGCTCACTACTACTAATACCATATCGGTAGTCGGTTTGTCAACAACTATCGAAAAAATTTTTTACGAGATCGGGATGCCCTCAGCCTGTCTGACCGACACATACCCGGTGATTTGCTCATGGTCTGTCGGTCCCTGCTGTGTGGCGTGCCAGCCGTCCTTATCACGCCGGACGATAGTGTGGCAGATCGGGTCTGAATCTTCCCACGCCCAAACAAACGGCTCTCCGCTTGACGTGTAGAAAACCTCGTAACAGCCCTGTGCGCCCACGGGCATGTCCTTCAGGGGTTGATGCCAAACGTAGATCGAGGACACCGCTTTGTATGGCTCTGGCTGGACGGGTTCACGTCCCGTCGCTGTCGTCGTAACGTGCGACTCATAAAGTCGATTGGCGTTGATGGCACCGAACAGCACGGCTAACACGAACACAAAAGCAATGAATCTAAGACCAAAAGAATTCATAATCAGCCCCTTATCGGCGTCTCGTGGTAAAACTTTGCCCGTGCAACTGGGTCTCGCCAAATTCTGCTTTGTTCGCTCTGAGGTAGATCACCGAAGCGTTCAACCATGAATATAAACTGTCGCGTATCCCAATGGCAAGGGAGAATCCCGTGAGGCGCGTTCTCCGGCTTCGGGTGATGGCTGTAGCACTTGCCGCACATGTAATGCCAGCAGCACGAGCACATGCCGATGGTGCCAGTCCGCGACCAGAGCACAGGCCGTCCTTCAAACTCAGTCATGATGTGCGGACAATAGGTGTAGGGGATGGGATCATCGCCCTTCGGTTCCGGCTTCATCGCGAAAAAGCACATTAGAATGCCTTGTCTCTCACCCACTCGACCCAAGTAGCGACCTCCGGGTGAGCCTTGAGGTCTTCCACAGTATTGTACTCCCGTGCCATGTCTTTTTCAGTAATCAACTCGTGAATCTGCTTGTGACAGGGCTTACACATGGGCACCGTGATCCGCAGGGTCGTGATGAGGAAACGTTCCTTCACCCATTTCTTGCTGTGCATGGTGCGAGGAATCAGATGGTGCCGGGTGATGTCGCCTCGTTCCCGGTCGCAGAGGCAGCAGGTGCCGTGACTCACTACGGCCCTCCGGGAAGATCATACTGACGCTCGGCTCCGCAGACCCGGCAACGTTCGGTAATTGTGCGATCACCCCATGAGTTCGGCCAAACGTACACGTCCTCGCATCGCCATGTATGGAAGTCGAGCAGACCTCCGAGGCGGAAGCGCCCCTCATTGCAGTCCTTAACGACTACTTCGCCGCCGTCACACTCGTACATCAGATTCTCGCCGCTCGAAGGGATGATGTTTGATCTCGGTCGAGATAGCCTCACCACGATGAACCTCGACGATACCAGCAGCAATCAGATCGTTGATGTAGGCTTCATAGTCGCAGATCAAACCGTAAGCCTGCCATGCGTCGGAATTGTTCTCGAAGTCCCAGCTACTTCCCCGGTTGTTCCAAACCGTATTACCTTGAATCGCCGCCATCTTTATTTTCCTTGAGTGATTTGCACATCCAGCAATCCGGCCCTTCGCACGGTGCTTTGAACCGACTGATGGTCGTTATCATCGGCAGTCCGCGTTCGTCCATCTTCACGATGGTGTCGCTGGATACGGGGATGTAGACGTTGTTCATTCACTGCTCCGCATCGCCAAATCGATCATGGCGATCTTCACGACATCTTCTTCCTTCCACTCTTCCCACGCCGGATGACCGTCAGTCAGAGGGCACACGCGCAGGTGTCCCGCGATCCAGCGGGAAGCAAGATTTACTCCCTTCGCTAGAACGCGGTTCATCTGCGATTCCTGTTGCTGCCAGTAGTCAAGGTAGAAATCCGTCAAGAACTGAGAAGCTCCCGCACGGTCGCACTCCTCCGGCAGTCCGGATTCGCGTCGAGCCCGTTCGAGATCGGCAAAGAGAATATCCGCCATTCCCTTGACAGACGGCAAATCAAACTTGCCCTGCCGACAGTCAATCAGAATCTTGGTGTTGGGACGAGGATAGGTGATCTTACCCGCCATCAACAATTCCACGCCCTCACCGAGGAGCCGCAGCACGTGCATGGCAGCCTTAGTGTCGTACCCAAACTTCTGCTCCAGTTCGGGACGCTGACCATGCTTGCCCTTGCCCTTCTCGCCGAGCACCCGCTTAAGCTGCTGATCGGCGAAACCATGGAACGGCTCAGCCACGGACTTGGCGAGGAACAAATCCTTCTTCGCCACAACCTTGCTCCAATGCGCGTTATCCAGCACATTGGGAGCGAACAGGCAGCCGAGGATCGTAGGATTCCCCGTGCACGCCAGCTTGACCCACTTGCGCAGGCTGTAAAGAGTGATGTCCATGTCCCCCGGCTTGTTCTTGTCGTGGTCGCCAGCCGATGACCAAACGTAGTGGGGGTATTCGTCCAGCCCAATCACCATGTTGGGGCTCTCGACGTACACACCCATCCAATCCTCATCCTGCTTGCCCTCGACCTTGGCACCGTGGAGTTCGGAGCCAGCCTTGAACAGGTGGATCAGGTTCCCCGCGTAGGGGAACTTATTCGCCTTGAGTTGTTCCAGAACCTTCATTCGATTCTTCGACTTCCTTCGCTAGTTCTGCCAGCGATTTTGTTTCCTTCGCGTCTCTCTCGCGGTCGTGTTCGCCTTTGGCAATCTGTTCACCGATGAATGCGAAAAGCTGTTGCGAGAAATTCGGCCCGCCATACTCGTCATGCACCTTGATCGTACCGTCCGTCATGAACCGCACGATGTACTCGCCGAAGCCGTAGTTCTTGGCTCCCCACTTGATGTGCAGTCCGATCTGACCCGGCTCTACATGCTTTTTCTCGGAGCCATCCATGCGCACCCACGTCTCCGGGGCGGAATACCAGACGCCCATAACGTCAGCGAATAGAAATTCTAGCTTGCGAGGTTCTTTCTGCGGCTCTCGCGAAGGCATTACCTCATAGGTCGCCTTCTCCGGGAACATCATTTGATCTTGCGGGGTTCCTGATGTCGTCAAGGGATCAACTCCGATTTTGTCACAGCGGTCTTTCCAGTCTTGTTCCAGTTCTGACATAAATTCCACCCATTAAGCAGGGTCATCGCTATGTTGAATGACGCAAAATCCCAACGATGAATCTGAATCGAAACCACTGCGTACAGGATACTCCCGATTACGCCCAAAGTATAGCCCGTTCGGAAGGTTTTTCTCCCGATCAGCCAGAGCGCGAGAAAGAGAGCAACATTTGCCAGCCAGATCATTCGCCGTGGATTTTCTGACCCGGATGCGTGACCCGGACATGAACTCGATGGTTGAATCCGCCCCGTAATCCGATACGGGGAATGCGCCAGACTTCGCGACTCTTCGGCCCCACCCACCCTTGAATATGGACTTTGGCGTCCGGGTAGTGCTGCTTAAACAGTTCGATGATCGAGAACAGGTTGTCCCCGGCGCTCTTGGTGAACTCTAACAGAGCGTCGTAAAGAAACCCATCTTTGTGAAGGTCAGCGGCTCCGACTGCACAGTAGATCGAGGCGCTGTACTCCGTGCAACGGCTGGCATAGATTTCAGCAACGTTACCGCCGTAGCGGTTGTCTCCGTAGTACGCCTTAACCAGATCGTCATAGACGCTGAGTGCTTGGGGGATGTTGATTGTGGGAAACATGTCCCTAGATTACGGTATGTTTCGGAGCCGAGTCAACGATATTCGGTAGCCGTTTGCCGACTTCCATGAGTTCAGCGTCGTACTCGTACTCCCCGCCGCATTTGATGCATACCACGTAGGTCTGCTTTCGACGCCACGGGGTGTTGCTGAACGGGCGGGTGAATTTGTGATTGCAGTGGGAGATTAACCAGAGGACACCGCCGCCAGCGGCGACGATCATTGCACCTATACCGATCTTAGACAGCTTCACGTTACTCTCGCGGATGTGGTTTGTAAACCTTATCGAGGAGCCCGATGAATGCTTTCAAACCTGCGGGAGTATCGATGTGATACATGTCGATCCCGAAGCCTTCTCCCCAAAATTCCGCCCCACGGCAACCGCAGTCACCGTGAACTCTGACCTGACGACCCCATTCTTTGTCGAACGGGATGGCGAATTCCGGAGGGATTCCGGCACCCTCTGCTACATAGTAATACCAACGTCGCTCAAATTTCCACTTGTTGTAAAAACCGATCAGCTTCGACGGAACTTCCGGGAAGTAGCCGTTGGACATACGGAGACTTTCTACGTCGTCAAAAGACATGTCGAACATCCCGCATACGCCTTCGCCATTCATTTTGTGCGGAATGCCAGCCTCAATCAATTCTCCAATGATGATCTTCTTGACTTCCTCGACGATCTGCGGAGCCTCAGGCAGGAGGACAGACTTGTAGGGATACTCCGGGTTGTCGCGTGCGATGCGACGTGCGACGTTGGCGAACACCTTGACGCCGCCATTAACTTCTTCTGCGATCATGTTGCTCGGAAAAAGACCCATATCATGCCTCCGCGTATTCTCCGTATTGAATGCCATACGCACTGTTGTTCCACGTTTTCAGTGCTTCGGCAGCACGGGCCTGCGACTTGAACTTCCCGGTGATGTAGTCCGCTTGCAGCTTCTCCCCGGATAGCCGGAGGACTGCAATTCTCCACCGCTTCTTGGAGACACGGACAATCACGAAATCGCGAGGCTCGTACTTCCGGTCCGGCATTAGTCCTCGATCATGCCCTTCTTGATTTCCTCGATCTTCTCCTCGTAACGGCTCAGATCGTGATCGTGGAAGGTGTCCAGATCATACTTGCCCTGCTTGATGCGCTTTACGCAACCAATCAGGCTCTCCAATTGGAGAATTAAGCCGCTGACGGCGTTCTGCGCCTTCTGGAGATCGGTCGGGCGAACCTTTTTGTCCTTCAACTTCTCGACCGGGTTGCCGCCATGACGCTCGATCAGTCCCTCAGCCGCCGAGATGGAACGGTTCTGCCAGATCGGAAGCGACTTGCCGAGAGGCATCTGCTCCGGATGCAGAGTGTAGTAGAGGGTCATGCGCATGTAGTTCATGTGCGACAGGAGTTCCTCAACCAGTTTCTCGTTGTCCTTGTCACGACCAAGCTTCTCGTAGAAACTGTCGATCAGGAAGTGATGGATCAGCCAACCGTTCTCCCAATTCTGACGGGTCGTGTTGACCGGGACATACATCATCTCGATCTCTTCCCCATTGCTCAACTCGAACGAGTAGCGTCCGGAGGAATCCTGACGGCGAATGTCTTTTACGTAGACCGGGTTTGAACGGCGTGCCAGCACCTTCTTGGGTTCACCCTTGGCGGCAGCCGGAGCGTCGAGGATGTACCAGTTTTCGTACTCATAGTCGATGCGCATGGTCAGCAACTTCTCGGCTGCTTTGGCGTCTCCTGCGCACGCCTGCTGATACAAATCTTTCTGCACGATCTTCTCGCGGTCGGACGTTCCCCAGAAGCCGCAGGTATAAACCTTCCATGTTCGCTTGAGGAACTCGAACAGTTCGAGAAAACCTTTCGCCCGAAGTTCCGGCGTAGAAATATCCCAACGAATCGGGTCTTGCTTCCGGTTCTCATAGACCAGAGTATTGCCCTTTTTCGCCAGCTTCGCGGTTGCCGCGATTTTCGCCCTTGTTCCCATAAATCCCCCTTACAGCCTGATTGGTTTTGCCAGCGGCGGTTGTTCCCTGAATTCTTCGCCATGATGTTGACAGATGCGACAGACCTCGACGAAGGTCTCCGGTAGTTCTCCGGCACAGACAGCACACTCTTTCCAGCCCCCGCAAGTGCGGTCGTTGTGCGTGGACATGACTTTCATTGCGCTCCGGCGATTGGAGAAGCGGTGATCGCATTTGTTCCGCAGGATAATGAGAGACGTGCGCTTCCGAGCCAAGTTCTGCTCGGCAAGTTCGACTGCTTTTCGCATCCGCGACATTTCCTGAATTTGCGTCTGCTTCATTTCGCCGCCTTTGCCGCCCTCTTCTCCAGAGCCTTCCGGCACGCTTTGCAATTGTCCGGGCTGGTATCGTTGCCCTGCTGAGCGTCGGAGTTATCACCAAACGTCATCCACTTACGACAAATCGCTCGACCATCTTCCAAGAAATAGTGCCACTTTGGGGAGCCGTGTATCCAGTTCCAGCCTTCCATCGCCATTACTTGTCCTCGTTGTCGAGCCCACACTTGGGGCAGATGTTGTTTCCGGCGAACAGTTCGGTCTGGCATTCAGAGCAAACCTGTTGCCGGACGAAGGCGTTTTCTTTCATGAACTCCAGAAACTTTTGTGCCTGTTCGTCGGTTAGAAGGTCGAAAAGAAACTGGGAGGCATCCGGATTGCCGAACAGAGCAAGAACGCGCCCCTGATCGTCGATCCAGCCGTTCCTCGCTACTCGCATCTGAGCCATCGCTATTCCTTGTTCGACCATTGAATGAACATCCATGTCAGGGAACCGAGAGCCAGCCCCGCACCGCCGCCGAGCACAAAACCGATTCCTACCGCATTGCCAGACCCGAACGCCGGGTATGCCCGATAGAAAAGCAGCCCCGCTATGGTGCCAACGGCCATCGCCACACCCAGACCGAACAGCATGGAGCCGATGTCGCGACCGACCTCGCTGATGTTTGCCATGTTATTCCTTAAGCCAACGGCGGCTGCCGATCAGCTTACCTCGATCCCGCGCCAGTTCCATCGCCGCTCTCATACATGCAGGCGTCACGAAGAACAGGATGCTCTTCATCGACTCAGCCATGACCTCGATATCCCGTTCGGTTACGCACAAATCGGTGTGATACCCGGTGTGCATGTCGGTTTCATGGTACTCATACGACTGCGTGAGTTCAAGCAGAAGTTCCGGCGTCAACTCGCGGGTGTCGCGGTATGCTTCGGCTATCTCCATACGTTTCCTCCAGCCAGATTATACCATCCCTACCGAGGACGCCAGCCAATAATTCCGACCTTTTTCGCACGCTGCCACTCGAACGGCAACGATAAAAGTCCGGCGATGATTACGACACTCGCCCACCACAACTCCTGATGGTTGTGTGTCAGCAACGCCTCCAACCACAGGGGGAGGGCGATGAAAATCAAAATCAGATAGATCAGCGAAAGAGCGAAGAATCGGAACAATTTAACCCCTCCGGTAGAAACCTTCTAACTCGTCCAGATGCCCACCGTAGATGTCCATACCGTAGCGCATCTTCGGGTATTCGATCAGCGGCCCGCCGCCATTGTATCGCGGCAGCTTCGATTTCTGGATCACGCCGATGAGCACCGGGCAGGGATAGCCGCTCGATACGTTGGTCATGCGGATCATCAGTGCCCCGGTGATGGGCAATGGTACGACTTCCTCCATCGCCTGCTTCTGTGCCCACTTGTCAGTCGCAATGCTCAGGTCGAGGAAACGGCGGTACTCATCACCTTCAAACTCGTCCTCGCGCCCACGCCACATACCCGATAGGGCGATGGAGCCGTAGAGTTCCTTGTAGCGGAGTTCGTATTCGTTTGCGTACTGGTACGCTTTGTAGGTGAGAGCGTCCCCGGTGCACTTGCGGTGGTTGTTCAGAGCGCCGAACAGCTTGCCTGCGAATTTCAGGAAGTCGTCATGCGAGACGCCGTTAAACCACGCATCGCCGGATGACGTACTTTCCACCAGACTTGCGGCAGCCCACCATTGTGTGTGCGCACGGTCGGCATAGATCGAGAACACCTGATCGACACCCTCTTCGTACTCAGCCGGGAAATCCGCCATGTTGAGCACCATGTTCTGGAGGCGATACTTCTCCTCACCGTACAGGCGGTCGAATGAGAACGGCGAAAGTTTCTCACCGAACTGATCGAGAATCGGGTGGACGTTTCCTTTGCGTTTACTCATGGATTTCTCCCTCAAGTTCTTGGATCAGATCATGGATACGGTTAATCGGACGAGATGTTTCGCATCCGCATTCTGGACGCACGCATACGCAATCGTCGTGAAGTACCTTCACGAGTTCGCCGAACTCTTTCTTGACTTCAAGAAGTTTTTGGCGTGCGAAACTCATCGCGGCACCCCGAAAGAAATGATTGCCGCTGAGATCGTGATGCAGATGAGGCCGATGCCGAAGAGAATATTCCCGGCTTTACGACGCCGGAAATAGAAGGGGTCACCGACTGGGCCCGGCAACCGGGAAGCGCCGAAGCCCATCATGAACAGGACGGCAGCGACGGCGAGGAAAATTCCGAAGGTGAAGAGGATTGCCCACGCAGTTCTCATTTCAACTCCCGGATCAAACGATTTACCTCATCGAATGCCTGTCCCAAGTCGATGGCTTGCTGTTTGACCTCACCGATGGCTTGAGAGAGTTGCCCGGTCGCGTCGGCGACGATAGACTCGGTGGTGATGTCGAAGGTTTCGTAATCGAAATCGACACCTTGATTCGCCCATGCCTGAGCCTTCTCGACATCAAACGTAACGCTGCGGTTGCGCGTGACGACGTGAGCTTGTTCACCATCGCCCGTCATCTCCATCTGGGTGAGAACATAAGCATTCATGCCCATATCCTACCAGCTTGGAGACGATTTTGGTTAGGATTTTATGGCTTAAAAATCAACAGTTTAGCCGACAAAAGCATCGATCACCTTATCTTTCTCCACAATGAGGCAGATACGCAGCGGATCGTAGTCCGGCTTATAGGGCACCAGTTTGTTGATTATGCGAACGTCGTACTCGCACGATTTGATCTGGCTAGAGGCTTCATCGGGACTGAGCCCGATGAAGATTTTTGGATTGTCGATACGAATGATTGACACGGTCCTGTACCCCCTCATCAGAGATACAGGTAGCCGTTAAGCTTTGACTTCAGCCCACGGGTAGATGCCCGTTTTGTCGATAATCTTGTCTAAATCATCACCTTCATCCACGGGCTCAACAACAGGTTTGTCTGTTGCAATCTTCACACGTTGAACGGCGATGGGATTCAAAGCGAAACCGACCTTTTCGCTGATCGTGAAACCGATCTGTTCAAGATCAAGACGATCTGTCGATTGCACGGTCAGAGGAACGTGATCGACGACATAACCAGTGTGAACGGCTGGTTCTGTTTCGGTCGCCGGAGTGTTGCCTGTGATGTAGATGTATCCGTATGTGACCTTACGGTTCTGAATGAAAGTGACTGCGCCTTTATCTGCCAACTGGTAGTAACCCATCACGCCAGCTTTGAGGAAACTACGTTTGGTCTCCCGGTCAAAGTGATTCATAAACGTCTGGTTCTTGAGTAAGGTGACGAAATCGCGAGGATGGACAAACGCAAAGTTGATCTCTTTGACGCCCTGTTTGGCGAATTGCGCTTTCATCGGTTCGAGGAATTCGAGACTCTCTTCATACTGGAGATCGGGATTCCCCGCACCCCCGGCGTTTGCTCCCTCGGCGGCAGCGTTCATTAAGGCGAACATGTACCCCTCTTCGCAAGCACCTATCTCTGCTTTGGACAGGTTGAGGCAACGAGCGACGAGGTCGAACCGCTTGCCGGTGACATCGCTGTACGGGATCATCGGGTTGCTTACGATGCGGAACGTCGGGAAATTGATTATCTTGGGGTTGCTCACCCGGATAATATCGCCGCCCTCTTCACCAACAACGTACAAATCCTGTTCTGTCACATTGCGAATGACAGGATCATTTTGGGTGTGAAACGCTTTGCGGATAAGACTGGTGTAATCGCGACGACGGCGGATCGATGGTCCGATAGATGCGGCAAGCAATTGCCGACCTCCAGCGGTCTTGAGTAGCTTACCGAGCATTTCAGATTGTTGCTCAGTTTTGGAAAGTGATCGTACCGGAACCCAGTTAGTGAACTTGCTCCAGACCTCAGCCCACGTGAACGTGGGGAAGAGTCCGGCAAGCGGAGCGAGAAGTAGACCGCGAAGAAAATTACGTCGTTGCAAGGATTTCGTCCTCCTGCTTAATCATCCGGTATTGCGTGCCGCCGCAAATCGGGGCGACTTCTTCCATGACGGAGACGCCGGGAACGTTCCACTGAGGGGGGAGTTTTTCCCCATTTTCTAGGATAATATGAATGCTTCCATCACCCGGTTCACACCCAAAGCGCATAGGCCAACTCCGCTAAAATATCTCCATGACAATCATAAGGCTTACACCAGCAACCGAGGGTCTTGTCCTTGAGGTTCTTGACTCGCGCCCAGAACTCCGGGTCGTGCTGCATTCGGTGAATGGCATACGCCCTATATTTGCTTAATACCTCTTTTCGGTTCCCGTCTTTACCCAAATGGAAAGGATTTCCAAAACCCTCATCTTTGAACCCGTCAAAGTCTCGTCCGATGTAGACGAAATTGGACGTAAATTGGACGAAAGGCGGATCGCATTTTCGGACGTGGACGACGGTGGTCATGCTTGATTCGGGAGGGTAATGGCGATTCCGGAACGTTGAGCGGCTTCCTGCAACACTTCCACGAGGAAGGATAGTTTCTGCGCATCCAGCATCGGAGCTAAATCCGCCGCAACCGCCCCGACATCGACTGTTGCGCGTGTCCGCATGATTTCCATCACGGCATCAGTCAGGAGCCGCCGTCCCTCCTCAGTATCGAGGAGGCGATCCAACCGCATTACTGCCAGTTCAGATGCCATTCTTGAGATGCACTTCCGTAGTGATGCCGAGGGAGACGATCTCTTTTTCGTTCTTCTCGGTCAGGCGACCTTCTGCCTTGCGCTGCTTGAGACAGTTGATGCGATAGATGCGCTGGAACTGAATCGCCGTAGTATTGGCGGCATTGAGTTCACGCTTCCGACGAAGGTGCGACTCGTGGGACTGAGCGTTCTTCTTGCTACGGTGATCCTTCGTTGCTGCTGGCATTCGATCTCCTATTACTGAACTGCGAGATTGGTTAGTCCAAGCATAACGAGGATCGTGGCGACCGTCAAGAGAAGGAACAGGAATTCTCCATACAGAATCAGTCCGGCTGTCGTGATCGTAGCCGTCCAACCCAAAATCGGATGTTCATTCATGAACTGGTTGTAGGTGGTGGACTTTTTGTAGGCATAAACACCACAGCCCACGGTGAATCCGAGCATTGCCAGCGAGATAAAGTAGAGCAAAAGAGCAGCGATCATGAAAAGTACCCCCTATAGTTAAGGGGTTGAGAAGCCGTTTTCCCGCAACGTCCGCTCTAAAGCTTCAGCAAATGCCTTGCGGATGCACTCTTCGCAGTGAGCAATGAATGGGACCGAAGCCAGCATCATCGATCCCGGCTTGCCGTGGTCGCAGATGTAACCCTCGTTGGTCTCGTATAGATGGAGCGCCATATCAGCCCTTCTTGCAGTTGCAGTTACAATCGCCGCCGCTCTTGCAGGCGATGACGACGAGGAGGACTATTACCCACTGCTTGAAGTCGCTGTCGGAAATCGGCCTCTCAACGAAGCTGACGTGTACGCCGACCCAGTGCAGGAAGAGGTAGCCAAGGATGAGAAGAAAAATGATACCCATCCCGGAGAAAAGAATCTTGAACGGCTTGAAGTTACCCATTAAATCGCTCTCCAGTAGTCCCATGAATGTTTCATGCGATGCTTGTTCGGCAGCGTGGTCAGACGCCAGATGTAATTGCGGAGCCCGAAGAACCGCTTCGGCACAAAGCGGTGAACCTGATTGAAACGAAGAGGAATCTTGGGGTCATTCGGCGTTAGGTAGCCATTCGCGATCCCCCAGTCCACCCACAACTTGCGAATCGGAGCCAGCCGACCACGATCCTTCTCCGGCAGAATTGGAGCAGGCGGTGTGTTAATTGACTTTGCCGTGATTTGCCAGAGCAACGAAGTTGCGCCCCAGTAAGAGAACTGCCGCTCTCCCGGCGTCCATGATCCATCTGGGTGCTGTGACTGCACGTCTTCAAGTAAGAATGGAACTGCAAGGGAGCCCATTGAAAGAATCGCCTGATAACTGGGATGATTGGTTTTCGTGAAAGACAGAACCATCGTGTCTTTGGCATATTCCGCCATGTGCGCTCGATAGTATTCGCGGTCGGTGAGTTCCATGCTGGAATGATACTACAGGAAGGAAGAAATTGGTAGGGGAGTAGGGATTCGAACCCCACCGTCTGCTCTAATCAGGAGCTACTCCGGGTTTATAAGGCCCAGCCGCACAGCCAGTGCTCTCCCCCAAACTTGGTGCGCACGGTGGGAGTTGAACCCACAAGCTTCCCGTTTTAAGTGGGAAAGGTATGCCAATTCCCTTCACGTGCGCACGTAAAATGGCGGAGAGGACAGGAGTCGAACCTGCACACGGGGTGATTAACCCCGTGACTCGCTTTCGAGGCGAGCGGACTTGCCACATGTACCAACCTCTCCAAACTTGGCGGTGGGAGCCAGAGTTGAACTGGCAATACTCCATCTCTGAAGTATACTCGTTTTCAAGACGAGCGGACCTAAGCCACATGTACCAACCCCACCGTACTTCAAAAATTTGGCGGTGAGTGCAAGATTCGAACTTGCGGCACCCTTACGGGTGCTCCACGCTTCCAACGTGGCGGATTAAACCACTCTCCCAACTCACCAAACTTCAAAACTTGGCGGTGAGTGCAAGATTCGAACTTGCGGTCCCCCTCGCGGGGGACTCTCGGTTAGCAACCGAGCGGGATAAGCCTCTCTCCCAACTCACCTAATGTATGATACTCAGCGTGGCAATTGGCGCACCTAAGCTCACACTTTTTCAATTCTTGTAAGATGACCTCCCAAGGTCTGTTATTGGCGATCATCTTTGAAACTTCAGTCTCTTTTTCATCACAGTTGTGGTGGAATTCCAAGGCATCCAGACATCTGGAATACCCACACCCAACACACTTTCCGCCGAGATAATCGACTGCTCGACGCTTCATCCGCCTACGGCTAAGGTGAACATTGTTTTTGTTCTTACAGTTCGGAGAGCAGAACTTCGTCTGCCTGCCGATGAGTTCCTTACCGCATCTGTGATATTGGCACTCCATGGTATATCAATACCAGCTATACCATTAAACTACCCTAAAAACACAAATGCCGCCCAAGTTTCTAGGCGGCTTCATCGGTGTTTCTTACTTGCTTGTTTTCAAGTGTTTACAAGCACACACCAACGCCGCCGCTCCCGCTACGGGAGCTACTTGAGGACGACGATAATGCGTGTATGCGAACCATTCGAGTTTGTGTTCCTACTACTATACTAATACCAGAAAGTCGGAAAACTGTCAACAATTTATTTTGGGAGGAGCGGCAGGACGACGAAATGTCCGATGCCCCACACGATCACGAAGACCCACAGGTATCCGATCTCGTGGTAGGTAGTTCCGCTTTTCCGGTCGCCCCAACACAGTGCGTGCTTGCTAAACCAGAACTGCCACTTGTGGAGTTTGGGCGGCTCGTATCCCTCAGGCGGAATGCTGAAATTTCTTGGATGCTCCGGACATACTAGGGGAGGATTCCTGCCATCCACCATACCGCTGTTGATGAGTTCACAAAAACAGGTGCGTTCTTTCATGGATAATACTCCTGCCCGAATCGTGGATTCTGGACGGTGCCTGTGTTGTCCACGTACCAACCTTTGCCCCATGTCTGTGGTTTGTACCAACGCCATTGTGGAATGCGTTTCCAGTATAGCTCTTTCCCGGTGCCGCCGCAACGACCGCAGATCGCGCAACGGACTTCGCCGCCTGCGTGATGCATCTCGATCCCGGTGACACCATCATGGCACGGCCCGTAGCCCGGTGACCAACCACCGCAGCGTTGACAGGTGCCCGGTGGGAGCTTGCTCGGATCGGCAACAATGTAGCCAGTAATCATCCTCATGAGAAGCCGTCCCCCTGATACGTGTTCTTCCAATTTCGCTCAAACTTTATATCGCGAATCCTATGCCACGGGATGAATGACCCCGTCTGGAGTGTCCTGCCTGATTGAGAGGTTCCGGTGTCAATCCCACCTTCGGCACGCCACTTCTTGATTACATCGATGGGGTCTTCTTCGGTCGTGAAACCGAAATCGATGTCCTCGGTGCCCCCGCCCTTCGCTTCTACATGGATGTAATTTGCCATTACACGAACTCCACGCGGGAATTCCCGCCGCCGCAATGGATACGCTCAAGCACATCCAGATTTTCAAACACAGTGATGGCTCCGGTGTTGAACCAACGAAGCACAACCTGATTATCGCTGAACACGACACCTTCCGCAACATACCCAGTGCCGCTGATTCCCGACACGTCTCTAATGCGCAGCAGCTTGAACGTTCTCATGTCTCATATTCCAGAGGGTAATTGCATTGCTTGCGAGTCGAGCCCACGGACCCTCGCAGGCACAACTCAAACAGCGAACAAAAAATTGCTCATCGTCGGGGAGCTTGGAGTTGGCGTCATAGTCGTTACTCACTGACCCGACACCGCCGCAGAACGGACATGGCTTAATTTCGTTCATAGTTTGTACACCTACAGTCCTGAGCCAGTCCCTCGTACTTCTCGCCGCAGATGATGCAGCGGGTTCGGGAGCGGAGTTCCCGGATCAGGATTGCGACTTGTCGAAAGAACCCACGCATCAGATCACCGAATCTAAGAAGTAGTCTACGTCCATATCCAAAACGGCTTCCGCTTCTGTTTTAACCTTTTTCTTCGGGGCCGATTTCGGAGCCGAGGACTCTACCACGACACTCACGTCTCCGTGCCAAGGATCGTAGCAAATGTGAAAGTTGCTGCCGCCACACCACGTGCAGTTCACCGCGTGGCAATAGTACCTTCTCTCGCCCTTGCTCTCATTCCGGCAGGACGGGCATTGCGCCTTCTTTTTGGTCTCTTTGGACATTAGTTCGCTGACTGTTGGGTCAGGTCTGTCAAAGCAACATCCCGTTCCTTAAACAGACGAGTTTGAACCGCGTCCAAAACGTCCTGATACTGTTCGCGTTCTTTCTCAGTACGCACCAGAATCAGGATGCTCTTGGTCGCAGTGTAATGATCCATGCCGTAAGGATTCGGGGCGTCATGGAGCAATTGAATCGTGGCGACAGTACCATCGACCTCAGGTTTCTTGTTGACCAAGACCCATGCATTTTCGATGGGTGTGCAGTGCTGTTCAATCCCTTTTTCTGCGGTCGGGTCATAAAAAGTGCGGTCGGGAAGCATCTCAACACAGACGAGACCATTCGCTCCGATAGTTGCACTTTGAATCGGCTTCATAATTAGAGTTTCCGGTGTACCCTGACCGATGATGCGCGTGTCCTTATTTAAGAACAGGCAGAACCCCACAACCGCTACGAACAGAATAGCGATGGTGATGAGGAGATTGCGTTTTGCTTTGGGCGACAACTCTTGGTCGTCTACCCGTGGACGTAGGTCTGGCATAGTAACCTCAGTGTTGGATTTCCTTGCGAACTTGTGTACGTGCGGTATCGACCGCATCGAGAATCGCATTCAGACGATCCTGTGCAACCAACACCTTTTGACGCAGTTCCGTCAGACGGTTGTGTAAGTCTGCCGCCGTGATATCCGCAGGCATGAGACCTGCGAAAAACTTGAGTTGGGCGGACAGTGCGAAAAACTCCGGACAGACTGTCGGATCGTAGTATTGTGCCACATCGCCGAGATGCATGAAATCCCCGGCGTACTTCATGACGACGCTTTCGTTGAATTCAGGAATTTTCGTCGCTTCAGTGTTCATGCTGCTGCTCCTATCGCCTTCACCCGCTTACCGGGACGAGGCGTATGCGTCAGGTGCCATTCGGCTTTCGCCTTGGCAACGTGGGCGGATGGCACGCGAATCTCGACCGCTAACCACGATCCTACGCTGGTACGCGGCTTCGGCTCGATCTTACGGACGTGCACGGGAAGCACTAGATACTTGTGCTTTGTCAGCTTTTGAAACGCGGCGATGTCCCTCTCGTATCGCAGAAAGTGGAAGGCAAGGCGATATTTCTTGCCCTGAGCCTCACGCCCCCACGGACGTTTGGTCGTGATCCAACGATCAAGCGGAACGATGCTGGAACCCTTGTCGGCACCGGGCTCCCGGTAGCTGTGGAATAGGAAACGAAGCTGCCCATCTTCTCCCACACGGAACGCTTTGTATCCTACGGTGTAGTTCGCCATTTAATCGATGTTCCCCTCACCGCCGCAGTTTTGCGGTTTATCCTTGTCGTTGAGAATCTCGTCGATGGCTTTGTTCTTTTCCTGTTCAAGGCAGAGCGGACAGCCACAACCTTCATGGGGCGGTTCGTCGCCGTAGTCGCAATATGGCTCCGGGCCGGGATCGGGACATGGGGGTTCAGGTGCACCGATAAAGCAAATCTCCGGGCAGATACGGTCGTGCCCGGACTTCATGTAAGCACCCACCATCGGCCAGAAAACTCCGGGCGGTTTCGGCGGCTTCTCTACGCGATTAGCCTTACGGCGCTTCGCCCAACGTTCGATGGAAGCGATGATGTAAATGAGCAGAATAAACGCCAAAATTATGGCGATACTGAGCCCGTAGATTTCCCACATGCGGGCAGCAAATTTGTGGTGACCTCGCAGGTACCCAATGATCGGGATCGCAGCAAGAATTGTCGGGAAAGAGATCAGGTAAGTCGGAATGCCAAACACTTCGACCCAATCCCAGAACAGGATACGCAGCGGTGCCCAGAACAGAACGACACGCATGTACGGACAGAGGTTGCTGACGGGCTGCGCTTTCGGATGCCCGTATTTTTTCTCATACCACCAGTGGTAGAGTTCCGAGTGCCAAGAGTGATAGCTGACTTTGAACATTATAGGCTCCCATACCCCACTTTAACGTCGTAGGGGTGGTTTCGTCAACGGAGTCTTGAGTGGGGATTCGTCTCTTTTCGTTGTTGCTTTTCGGTGTCGTACCAGTCGTGGATAGTGTAGCCGCCAAACTCTGTTAAGACCGGGAGTTTCTTGTCCATGTCGGTCACATAAGGTTTTTGATCTTCCTCCCGTTCCATGAACGAGCGCAGGTAGGAGACCATACGGGCAAAAGCGTCCGCATTGACGATGTAGCGGTCTGCTTCATCTTCTCCGCAATGAGTGCAAATCATCACCGGAATACGGCTGATTTCCTCCGGGATAAACCGAACCGTGGCGATCTCCAGCGTTTCATCGCTGCCCATGTCCTCGGAGACGAGAAAACGCATATCGATGCGACCCTCAGTCTCAATCTTTTCCCATGCGTCGTAAGGCAGGTCAATGCCGTCCTCGCAGAGGTATTTTTCCAACCCAAGTAGGCTGCCAGCCGGGTACTTGTCGATGCCCTTCATTTCGAAGAGTTCGCGAGGAGAGAACACCGGACGGACGTAAGCCGCTTTGACTTCCGCCATGTATTGATCGGCGTCCTCAGCCGTGCATACACCGCCAAGCACGGTGCGTCCACGCATGGGATCGGTGAACGCCCGGTAGTGGAGTTCGGTGGGAGTGGGATCGCCGGGAACCTCAGCCAACATGATGCCTTTATCTGCTCGGCCCTCGCGGAGTTCTTTGAGGATAAAATCACGGGCGTCATCGAACTTGCTAAAGCCCCTCATGGAATACCACTCGGCCCCCTCTTTCTGGAGTTTAGCGGTGAGCGGGTATGTGGCGGTTTCTGCCATATTAGCTCCGGGAAAGGCGAACTTTCTGCCCTTTCTTCAAAGGAATGAACACGTCTTGCCCATGGATATTGCGGACAACCTCCAACACACGGGCGGTAAATTGATCCGGTGGGGCGAACATATCCACTTTCGCCGAACTACGATAGTCGCGCACACGAATCGTTTCGGTCGTGAACTTGCCGTCAGGCCAACGGACGATCAGTTTGTCACCGCTCTTGATAGGGATCGTGTCCTCTTTTGTGAACTCATGGAAACTTTTCCCCACGGCGGATTGCTTCATCACCGCTTGGTACTCACCGTAGTAGTCCGTCGTGCCGACAACGTATGTGCTTTCGCTCTTCATGTTACGCCTCGTCCATTTCAAAATCGAGCCCGGAGCCGGACAATTCCATGCCGTTCTCGCGAAGCACGTTGACCAGCCAGTCCTTGCCGACCTGTTGAATCCCAAGTTCTTTCGCCTTGGTTGTCTTGGTCTTGCCGGGGGCTTCCCCGACGATCAACAGGTTCACCTTCGATGATACACCAGACTTTGATGTAGCACCAAGTTTTACCAGTTTTGCCGTGATTTTCTCACGATCCTCACTGAACTCGCCAGTGATGACGAACACCACGTTCTTAAGCGGCTCCCCGGCAACCACCTGTACTTTCTCAGGAGCCTTGGGAGCAACCCCGGCGTTATACAGAGCCTCGCAAATCTTGCGATTCTGACTATCCTTCGCCCAATCCAGAATCATCTGCTTTTTGTGGAAACCGATGCCTTCGATCTCCATGCCCTCAACATCGAGCAATCGGGCGGTCAGGTACTTCATCGACTCCGGCATCAATTCCAACTTCGTCGCCAGAACCTTGGAAAGCGACCCACCGATCATGGGGATACCGAGAGCCATAATCCAGCGATCCCAATCTTTCTTTTTGGCGAGTTCCATCGACTGCACCATCTTACGGAACACGACAGAGAAGCCGCGTTTCGCCATACGGCGGTCGAAGTTCTCTTCGCCGTGTGTCTTGATGCCTTCCATTGCCTCAGTCTGGAATTCGAAAAGTTCGCCGATATTTCGGGCGTAGCCATCCTTGACGATCTTCAAAGCCATTTCCGGGCCGAGTCCGTCAATCTCCAGCACGCCTCGTCCGCCGATGAAATAGAACAGATCGGAGACGCGACCGGGGCACTCGACGTTCTGACACCAGTGCGTCAGGATGCCGCTGCGCTCATCTGTCTCGGCAACGATAATGCTGCCGCACTCCGGACAATGTCCGGGTGCTTTAATTGCGGTGTCGCCCTCTTCGATGACTCCGTCGATCTCCGGGATTACGCCGCCAGAGCGAAGCATCTTCACTTTGGCGTTCAATTTGAGTCCCATTTCCTCAATAAAACTGAGATTATTGAGGGTTGCACGGGTCACCACCGCCCCCGCCAAAGGAACCGGGTCGCACTCGCCGACCGGGGTCAGTTTGCCGGAGCGCCCGGTCTGCCACACGATCTTGCGCAAGTAGGTCGTAGCGAAGTCGGTCTGCGGTTTGTAACAAACTTGATAGTTAGCGAACTTGGTGCCGCCGCCGAGTTCCTTGCGCAGCTTCATGCTGTCAGCTTTGGCGACTACGCCATCAGCCACGATCTGTGATTGCTCGTTCTCTTTCAGGATGTGATCGAGCACCTTAATAACGTCGGTGCTGTCGGCTGGATCGACCAGATAGCCCTCGTACTTGGCGAAGCCTGCACTTGCCAACATGGTCATACGGACATAGCCACTATCCGACAGTTGCCCATCCCCGGTCATCTCCCACGGGATAAACAGAATCTCACGCTTGGCAACTTCGTTCATGTCCTTCAACTTGACGGTGCCAGCAACCAAATTGCGAGTGGACTGATATTCCTTGCCGCCCTTCTCACGGGCGATCTTGTTCAGGCGCTCCAGTTCGGACTTGCGCATGACCAGTTCACCGCGCACATCAAGGCTATGCGGGAATGCGTCACTATACTTGATCTCTTTCGGGATGTCTCTCAGCACACGAATCTGAGCCGTGATATCCTCGCCCTCGGAGCCGGAACCACGTGTCAATGCCAGTTGCAGCTTGCCCTCGCGGTAGCGAAGTTCGCAGGAAATGCCGTCACGTTTCGGCTCCAGAAGCATTGCTTCGCCATGCAATACGTTCTTCTGGAAATCATCGATCTCGGACTTCTCGTATTTGTTCTCGATGGAGAGCATGGGGCGGCTATGACGAATACGCCCTGCGGCAGGCATCAGATCGTTACCGACCGTAGTCAATACCGGAGCAAATTCGGCCAGCCACGGGCTTGATTTCACGATATCGCGAAGGTTCTTTTCCTTCTTGTCGTATTCAGCGTCCGACATGATCGGCGTAGCCGACTTGTAATAAGCCTCGCGTGCCAGTTCCAGTTCGGTATTAAGCTGCCGAATACGCGCAATGACTGCCGGGTTGTCGATTGAGTTAGTCAAACAGAGCCTCCTCAAGAGCCTCTTCGTACTGCGCACGGCGAATCGCATTGGTGACATCTTCGCCACGTGACGGATCGACAACACATACCAACTCCCGCAGGCGGCAAATGAACGTCACGGCTTGGTCATAGTCACCGCCGCACATGTCGATGACCTTGTTCCAGAGTGGCTGTGTTTCGGGATCGGCGAGATGGCTCATATCTTGATGTCCTCTTGCTTGATGAATCTGTACTTGCTAATCAGCCGGGATAACTCGCCGTGATTAAATCGGAACTGCCTCCACGCCGGAGTCATCACGTCTGTAAAATCGTTCGGGTTCATTGCCTCTACCGCCGACTTGGTTCGCTCGTAAGCGTATCCCACGGCTCGGCGATAAATGATCTGTGCATTCTTGAGATCGCCCTTATCGTGCGCCCTCATGTGCGACCGCAGGTTAGCGCAGAACTGCTCAAATTTCTCGACAGCCGGATAGCGGATATCGAATTCGCCCTTCGGATGAACCTTGCTGCCTCGACTCATTTCGCATTCTCTGCTGTCGTTTGTATTCCCGGCGCATCCAAGTCGCCCATCGCCAGACGAACTTGTGCGGCAGGTCTTTCTGCCAGTGCAGGCTCAGTTGAAGCCTTCGATGAATTTGCGCATCTCGTTGGTTGTGTTCAGGTGTCCACCGAACAAAAGCGACATCCCTAGACCGATAGCGATGTGATCCTCGGTTTCCGGGTGTTTGCGGAGATCGGATGCCATTGAAGCATAGGCTCCGGCGATATCACCAGTGTTCAGAATCGCCAGCGCACGTTCTTTGCACCAGTTCAAATGTTGTTCACGAGTTTCCATTAGCTCCATCCTCCGTTGGGATCGCTCGGACCGTAATCAGGATCGGGACGGGCGACCATGTCCTTGAAGCGATGCATCAGTTGCTTCTGTTCCGGGAAAAGGAACTGCGTCCAATTGCCGCCGCGATCATGCTGCGCGATTTCGATAAAGATGCAGTCCTTGTCGCCGCCGCTCATGTTTTTGTAAACGCGGGTGACCATTGCACGTCCACCCTGCACGTCATCCTCGCCATGATCGATGGACATCATCGTCGGCACATAGACAAGATCGCCGACTTTCGGCACCCAATACTTGCCTCGCATGATGCGGTCGAACAACTGTTTGATTTTCTTGGCGGGGAATTTGTTTTCAGACACGCGGCAGGCCGCTTCGGTATCGAAGATACGCCCGGTACGTTGACAGATGAAGCGGTTGACGCTCAGGGTTTTCATTGGGGATTCTTCCACCCTTCTTCTTGGCGCATTTCAAGAATCTGTTTGATGGTCGCGGTCTCTTTTGTCAGACCGTGTTCCTTCATCCAGCGTTCGACGAAAGCTTCACGCTTGCGCATGAAAACTTCTTGCTCTTCGCTCATGCCGACGACTGTGAGACCGCCAAGCTGTACGACTCTCATAATGTTGTGACCTTTCGTCCGGTGTACTTCTCGAACTCTTCCGTAGTCAGCCGCAGCTTCTTCCCATTCGGGTCTGCTACGGTGAAGTAACCGCCTTCGGAACCGATCTTACCACCGAAATCACCGCAGTGCCAGCCCCACGATGCCTCTTCCCACGAAATTTCCTCAGTGAGAACTTTCAGGGCGGTGTCGTATTTGAACTCCAGTTTGTCGCGCCACTTCAAGTCCTTGATCTTGTGCGTGCGCTTACGGTTCACTGTCAGGTCGGCGATTTTGATAATGGTCGTCCCGACCTTCTCCCCGGCGCGATAGATGAAATCGCGATAGAATTCCTTGTGCTCGGAGCACTTCGCAACCTTGCAAGTGGAATGAGAGTGCTCACGGCGGCTGACACCATCAACCAGTTCCGCAACCACGTCGCCGAACTCGCGTGCGATATCTTCCTTCGTGAACTTGGTGTCCTCGACAACGTCGTGCAGGACGGCAGCGACGAGAAGGTCGTCGGCTGTACAGCCGTCAGGGATTATGGAAGGATCGCGCTCAATGAGTTGCTTCACCGCGAACATCACTTCGAGGCAGTGGACGATCTTCGGCATCCCATCTTCATCGATGTATTTCTTGATGGTTCCGCCTTTGGTGTCAAAAGCGGTGGTAGCGAAGAGGATAGCTCTCTCTAAACGTGTCATGTACCTATATTCTACCAGCTTCGCCGGGTAAAAGTCTAGGTTTTATGCCTTAGAAATCAACGATGTACGGAGCCCGGAGTTCATTTTGGGCAGTTCACGGGCGATTTGACGAGCAGTAAACCACGGCAGATAAACGGCCTTGGTCAGGTCGGCTGTCAGGTGGGCTTGCTTAAGCTTTAGACCGTCCCAGTCGGCTCCGGAGACGAACATCTGGGTTTGGATCGAGGCGACTTTGGCGTCCGCCTGTACCGCTATTCCATACTCTGCTTTGATATCGGAGGCTTCCTTTTCAGCTTCGATCTCGAACCAGCCCGTATAGCCGCCCCGGTTGCCGCAAGCCGATTTCTCGCCGTAATCAGGACGGCGACCCAACCCACCATCAACCACACCCACCCGGTGATCGAACAGGGGATTGCCTTCGATCTCTTCGTGTCCGGTCCCAGCGTTGTTGACAGCGGTAGCTGCGGGATTTGCTTGTTTATCGAGTAGGGGATTGCCCATGAGAGCCCTCAATAAAGGCTCCAGAAGCTAGAAATTTCCAGCCGCGACTTCTTGGACTGCCGTGCGGTATTCCTCCACCTTGACATCGTGGGGGTAAAACTGCCCGTCCTCTTCCTCCTCTTGGAGGAATCGTTTCGCCTGTTCAGTGATGAAGTCCCGCTTGTAGGTCTCGATGCGCTCCCGAACCTTACGGACATCTTCACAGATTGCGAAGATACAAGTCTCATTGCCGCCCGAACTTCCGTCGTCCGGGAAGCTGATCCAGCCCATTTGCATAAGCTGGAAAAACATGTCATGAGAATTGATCTCCGGAGCGAGGTCGCCAAGATATTTCCGACGCACAGCGATAACCTCGTCCATGAGGGTGCTGTAGGTCAGCTTGGTGCCGTCCAGATGTTTGAATGCTTCTTCAAAAGAGAATCCCATTATGCATTTCCTTTCTCGGCTGCAATTCGTTTGTCAATCGCATAATCAAGCCCCACATCACAGGTGTCACAAGTTAAGAAGCCCGAATGAACTGAACCTTTAATCTCGTCAAAAACATGACCTCCTGCAAAGTTGATGAACTCTAAATGGGTTCGCAACCATCGGTAACGTTGAGCATCCAGTAAGTTTTCATTTTCTATCATTTATGCGCCTGCCTTGATGTATGTCTCGTTGACGTAGATCGGATAATGCCGTCCTAAAAGCTTCCAGAACTCACGAGCCGCCTCGTCCTTGGTTGTGAACCCCGGTCCGAACTCAACTGAACCATCCAGTTTGACACCGAAGATCATCTCCGACTTCTCATTGTAGAGAGCGACAACCCAGTAAGTTGCTGCTGGTTGCGTGAGTTCGATGCCGTCCATTACAGTTCGTCCTCACCTTCCTCGAACTTCTTGATGTTCTTCTTGACCACGGTCGGAGCAGGTTCCTGCATCAATTCCTTGAGTGCGGGTGTCGGCTCTGGTGCCGGGGTTGGTTCCTCCGGCTGAGATTCAGGTTCATTGACACTCGGAGCGGGTTCATAGTCCTTTGGGATTACGCCGAAAAACTTGAGGCGTTCGATCTCAATGGGTGCCAACACAGAGACGTATGGGTCACCGGGCTTCCAGCCGTGGCGTGCATCCGTCAAAGTGTTGTGCTCTTGAGAACGGTATCCCAGATACACCCAAATCGACATTTGGAGCCCGTTGAGCAGGTTCCATATCGCCTGCGGGATATGCGCTTCGCTTCGATCACCTGCGAGAAAGGCTGAAATGTGGTTCAGGGCTGACTGGTAGAAGTCATCGATGTCGCCGCCGTTCTCCCAATTGCGGTCCTTGCCGTCCTTGTTAGGACGGAGGTTTACGTTGCTGCGACCTTTGTTGCCGTGCTCGTAGATGGTGGATACCAACCGGACGGCGTCCCACGGGAGCCAATGGAGGGCACCCTTACCGACGCGATTGTCGCGTTGCATCCCTGTGCTGTAGTGGTGTTCTGCTTCTGCGGTTTTCTTGAATCCAACGTCAGTGCTCATACACTGACTAATACTATCTGCCGCCGTGCTCAAACCAATGAATCGCAGCTTTTTTTGATTTGAAGCCGCCAGTGTTGTGGTCGAACCCGTAGTGTAACCACCAAACACGTCCGGCGTGAAAGAGTTGGACTTTCGCACCGTCATAGATGGGTTGAACCCCTTCGATTAGAAGGGGTTCAACTGTGCCATCGAGGACGATATCCTCACCGCCCGTGAAAACTTTGACCTTGGCAGGCGTCTTAACGGTAGGCATTACTTGTTGTTCTCAGGGTGACGGATGTCTAGTGGGGCCGACTTGTGATTCTGGAAGTCGGTCTGCGTCTTGTCGCTCGTCACAATCTGGAAGTCATCCTGCGTTCCAGCCGGGTAGCCGATCTTGATACGCGGATAGCTGCCGAAGATGTTGTAAACGCGACCTGCGCCCACGTCCATCAACTGCTTGTAGGCGACCTTCTCGGCGATCAACTTTGTCTGAGCCGCCTGAAAGCTGTCGTGGAAGATTTCGATGGTCTGCTGAACCTTCGTGTACAGAACCGGGTCAAGCGTCGGGTTCTGTTCTTTGATGAACTGGAGCAGCGCCTTGGAACCGTCAGCACCGTAGCGACCCTTCATGACGCCGTCGTAGATGGTCTTGTAGTTGTCCATCTGCTGCTGCGGCACCTGAGCGATCTCAGTGACCTTCTTCCAGCCGTTGTCGTAAGCATTCTGCATTTCGGTGTACTGCCCCGGAATCTCCTGCTCGGCGGTACGGCAGTCGTTTGACCAGTTCCAGTAACCCACGGCGAGACCCATCCCGGCGACGACGAGAAGTGTCGCGAGAATCCCGATTACGATCAGAGCGTATTTCATGTGTTTTCTCCTGAACTCGATTTAATTGAAGTAGCTGTTCCCAAATTTGAAACGTGCGGCGTAGCGACGGTGACCCCAATCGTGGTCAACATCATCTTCGCCTAAATCCGCGTAGACTGCCCACACTGAAATTCCAACGGACAGGATCGTACCAACGATGAAAATCCACATCATTGTGGACGAGGAGGGCTGGTACGAACGCATGATCCATTTCATGTCTTTCATGTGCATCCGGACGAAGTCAGCACTGACTCGCGTATTGATGGCTGCAACGATATCGTCCTTGCGAAGCAGGTTGCCGATGCCTTGGATGTCGTCACGGAGTTCCACCGTCAAAGCTTTGTTCGTGCTCCATGACATCACGTCGGCGAAGTCGATTGTCTGTCCGTCCTGTGAACCGATGACCACGTCCACATCGTTCTTCTTGCCGCCGAGCCACGCATCTTTGAGGGCATACAGGTAACTGCGGTCGTTAGTCGGCACCAGAATCACGATGATGTGAACCTGCTTCTTCGGTCCGAGAGTCTTGTTGATCTCACGAACCAGCCAGTTCCACTCCTCAACCTTGACGCCGGGGACGCCCATGTTGATGACCGGGTTGTTGTAGTAATAGTTGTAGATATCTGCCGGGTATTTCGGCACCAGCTTGCCCCACTTCTGCATGTCGCCTTTGGTACCGAGTAATACGGAATCAGGGTTTGCCTTGATGTAATTCGTGAACGAATGTTCCGATGCCCACGGTTCACCGGGGTACGCGGCGTCCCACCGCTTCGGTTCGATCAAACCCTGTCGATCTTCGCGTTCGATATCAACGGACTCTCCGGTCGAAGCGTACACTGTCCAATCCACGTCGTAGTTGTGTTCATAGCACGTGTCGCAGTGTTCTCCCGTATAGTTGCCCTTGCTGTCGTACTCCGGGGTGCAGTTACAGGAATAGGAGTGGGAACAAGAAACTTCATGCCGTTGGCGGCTGGTGACCTGCCCATTCCAAACCTCGACATCCTCGGTCCGTCCCTCATACGCCGCAGCAAGAGCGATACCGATCACAAGGGCGACAACGCCGACCTGCGCTCCGAATTCCCAAAGCAGAATCTTGCCCTTGAAGACCAGCAGGGTAGCCAGAGCGATCAGCACTGGCACGATCATGAGCAAGAGAAAATTAAGCATTGGCTCCCTCGGCGATTTCGATAGGATCGAACAAATCCGGGTTGCGTTCGATGCCATCGGTGATGAACCGCGTCACGTCTGCCGGACGAATGCCGAACTCCACGACTTCATCCCCCTTCGGCAGATTGTAATGAATCTCCGGGTTGAGGTACTCGTCGCGATAGAACGCTTCCCGCACCCCTTTGACATCCCAATTGGTTGCGGTGATGGTCTTGCCATCCGGCATAGTGACTTCGGTAGACAGTTCGCTGACGACGCGGTACTTGTAGGTACGGTCGTTGACTTTCACCTGACGAAGTGTTCCGTTCTTCATACACCCTCCGCTTTGGCTTTGCGCTCAATCAAATCGCCTTCCCATGCAATAGGGATCAGGTTCTCAAGGTACGCACGCTTGCGCGTAAACTTCGGCGTTGCATCATCAACCGCCCACCCACCTGAGAAAGCGGTCGTTGAGTAGAGAGATTCAACATGACGACGTACAACTGCACCGTGCTTAAAACGAACGGGGTGCTTTGCCCAGTTATCGCCGTATTTATAGATGACCTCATGCTGCTCTTCCCGGCCCTTGCCATGCAGTTCTTTATGGCTGGCATAATGCTGCGCCAACATCGCGACCGAATTGCGCTCAGCGTCCTGCTGCCGCCAGACGAAATAGTTCGCCACTTCCACGTGGTCAGGAATGGTGAACACACGAGCATCAAACGTTGCGTTGGGTTCTTTTTTGCTAATGAGCATCGAACCATCAACGCAGTTACGGTAGTGTCTCACCTTTTCGTTGAATGCCATCGTCGCGATAGATGCCGCTACGCTGCACCACTTCTGCACGATACCATCAAACCACGGCTGTGTGGTCGTGAGGTCGAAGTCGGTCGCCAGCAGACTGATCTCATCGGACTGCACATAGGCGAACCGGGCTCCGGCAACTTCTTCGCAGAGGGCAAGGGCGGCTGCGTTCATGCAATCGATCAGTTCGAGATCGTATGGGCGCTGCAATCTTTTCGTCCACGTGTGGAACGCACGACCATCAACTCGAACAATGGTGTAAGTGCGACGGGGGAGACGGAAACGATAAACGTCTTCGTACCGCTTCATCCGGTCGCCGAGAGCATCGTTCTTTGGCCTGTTAGACATTATTTTGCCGCTCGTTTGTTGATAACGTAGTTGGAGCCGAGAGCGATAGCCAAGCCGAAAAGACCGCCCATCACTGCCGCACCGAGGTTGTAGCTAGGATCGGAAAAGCTGCGAATCGACCAGCCGATCCCGATGAAGAACATACACCATCCGACGTTGCGAATGAATTTCATGTTTTCTCCTAGCGGCTCCAAGCCACTGCAAACGATACTATCACGCCAAGGACGATGGCGAAAACGATCCCAATAGGCCATAGTCGCCGTACCGCTGCCGTAAAATTGTTGTCGAGTTTTCGCATTAGTTTCCGTCGAACAGCCGACCACAAGAAGCGTGCATTTTCTCACACTTCTCGTTGAGGATTGGATCGTTCGGAGCGTCACACGTCACCGGAATGGAACCCCGACACTGATCGTACTGACCGCGTAGGTCAGCGAGTCGCGATTGGATGTTGGCGATGAGCGCGTTCAGGCGATCATTTTCCGCCAGCAATTCTTTCGTCTCCGCAACCCACTCCTGTGATTGCTGAGTAACGGTCTGCTGAATCTGATCGAGTTGCTGCCCTTGTTGCTGCAACGAGGCCGCTTCGTTGTTGAGGGACGCCGATTCCGCGTTGTACGCACCACAGTTGTGCGTGCAGTTGCCGCCATTTTGATCGCAGGTTTCGGTGCAGCGGTTGTTATTGTGCTGCTGAATTCGCATGTTGAGATCGTTGATGTCGTTCTGCAAACGGGCGCTCTGCTTCTTGTATGCCTCAGCAGCGAATTTGATGTCGTCCAGCTTGGCGGCTTGCTTCTTGATCTTTGCGCCGTTGCTTTCTGACGCGGCTTGAGCATCTTGGAGTTGCTTGGTCAGATCGTTGATTTGATCGCCGATGGTCTGACCCCATGCAATGCTGGCAGTCAGCAGGAGCAGAACAATAATCAATGTGCGTTTCATGAATTCTCCTATTTGTCGGCGCAGTTGCCTTTGCGCCATTTCGCTTTCACGATGACTCTCCACGGTTGATTTTCATCAGCCGTCTTGTACTGCCCGATGTTTACGTTTTTCTCGAATGCCTTCATCGGCATCATCTGGACCACAGAACCGATGACGTTGCTTGCAGAACCGGGCACCACATACGGCATCACGCAGATGTCCGTATTCACCGTGCTCGTCAACTCGAACTGTGAACCGTACCAGTAGTTATCCGAGTCAAACAGCTTCACGGTGACCACGATGACGTTGTCCGGGGGATAAACGGCAGCCGGGTTGTTGGGCGATGCTGGAATCATTGCGGGAGGAGGCGTCACTACCGGAGCCGAAGGCACCACGGGGGGAGGCGGGGGGAGTAGCTGAGGCATCTGCGCCACAGCCGCCAAGGACAAAACGAACATCAGGGTGAGTACCGAAAACGATTTCATAAGGCTCCTATAGCGCCGGGGCGTCCACGGTCACGTACTGATTATCGCCGACAATGCCGACAGTGTTCAGGTTGGTGATGTTCCAGTACACGTTAGTCGCCGCTCCGTTTGCGACCTTCATCACGATAGTCACGACATAGACCGTCTCAGCGTTCGGCACATCGACATGCTGCGAGGTTCCCTTCGGAACATAGCAGGCATTCAAATCGACATCTTTGAAAAAGCCCATCAAGGTGAGCGCAGAGTTCTTGTTGGTGCGACTGACGCTGAAATCGCTGGCATGGATTAGGTTCTCGAACTGGGAGTTGTACTCTTGATCGACGACGCAGATCATGCCTTGGCTGTAGCTGTCGTAGTTCGGAATGAGCACGTGAACAGTCGCGGCGTGCGCGGCGGCTGCGAATAACCCCACAATCAGGAAAATCAACGCGGTTCGTTTCATGTTTCCCCCAATCGCGAAAATGCGAATCAGGGGCTATTCTACAACAACGAGCGGTGGTTTGGCTAGGATTTTTTGAAGATGTAGGCGAGGGTGGTGGTATCTTCCTCTAAAACCTTAAAACTCTGTAGGTTAGCCTGATTTGAGACAATTCCAGCAGCCTGCAATTTCTCGAAAATCGGCATATAGGTTTCGAGGATCGTGAAGACTTTCAGCCGTGGCATCAAAACGCACACGTCCTCAAGAAACGGCGGCTTGATACGGCATTGCTGCTCCAGTGCGACCGAACGGATGTGTTTTGGTTCCGGTGTCAGATAGGAGAGCCGCACTTTTAGGTAGTTCGCTTTCTTGGCGGCGGTGAGCGGCGGTGCGACCAGCTTTTCCTTACGTACCGTTTCGGGTTTGGGCTCGGTTTTAACCAAGGAACTTCTCTACCAAGTAGGGGATGTTCACCGAGGTTCGCTTCGGCTGCCCCTGCGGTGCCGGGGCGGGAGTTGCTGGGGGAGCCTGTGCCGGAGTCTCCGGAGCCTGCGCAGGGGCGGGTATGCCCGGTTGCGTGGCTTCTTCTGTCCGTCTGACCTTTGGTTTGATTTGCGCGGCTCCCCCGGTTCCGTACTGCTTCAGGTACTCGCCGAGATTCAAGTCTGAATCGGCGAGAGCAGGATTTTTGAGGACTGAAAAACTAATATTCGGACGATAGGATGAGGCACCGTAGTTCAAGTCTCTCGGTCCTTCACCCTCGCTTTGGTAAGCAAAACTGATGTGGCGATCTACACGAAAACCAGACCCAGTCAGGGCGTAGATGGTGTCACCGGAGATCGGAATGGCGACCGCAATCTCAGTCAGGTTTACGTCTTCTTCGGTGATTTCGACTTCATAGGAACTGTCGGCAATGGCTTCCTTGGCGGCATCGACTAGACCACGATCCGTGGTCGTGCCATACAGATAGATGTCCAATTCTCTGATCTTGTCGCGATTAAGCTGCCCCAGCAAGTCAAGGCTGTCGCGAAGTCCGAGTAGTTGTTCCTCGGTAGTTTCGATGTATTCCGTGTTCACTATCGATGCCCTCTAATTAAGAGTCGGAGAGATGAAATTTGCGGTAGCAGTCGAAAATCCCATGAAAAATGGAATTATTTGAACTGTACCGGAATCGCCTCTTCGATGACGATGTTGTACAAATGCTCGGTGCAGATGGACTCTCCGTTACGGACAACCACGCCCGTTCTGGCCCCATCAACCGCCATCTGAACAACGCTGAGGGTGATCTGCTGATTCTTCAAATTCTCGCGAACGCAGCGCAGGCATCTCATTGGTTTTCCCCCGGCTTGAAGTGCCACATACTTGGGTCCACGCAGTCGTTCATTTTCGCAATCTGTAATTCATCGAACCCCAAGAATTCTCCAATCTGCTGCTGCGCTTTGCCGTTGAAAAGGTCACTGAATTCGACGATGACACGCGAATAATCCTTGATAAAGTCCAGCGTGCGTGCCTGCCAGTCCGAGGCATGATGAGCGTCGAACATTTCCTTACCGCGCCACTGCACCGTGTGCTCCATCGACGCCTCAATACAGGCGATATTCCGCAGAATCGTGATGAACCGATACTCGTGATCCGGCGTCAGGCGGTAGAGATCGAACGGCATGACTTTCACCGCTTTACCCTCGCACTCGGCGAGTGTGCCCTTATTCCAATCCATTTCGTAGAAACCGCGCTCATTCCATTTATTGCGATTCGGAAGTCCGTTCCAAGCCAAAGGATAGCCAGCCGCCAGCAACATCTGCATGGTCAGGCTAGTTCCGCTCCGGCTCGGCGCTGTGACGCAGGTTATCAACGATTGTCCCCGCTACCGTGAATCTTACCACGTTTCTCACGGTCTTCAAGTTTTTCCAGATTGCATTCGGCGACCGATTGCAGTGAGAAACCAAGTTCACGGGCGACCCCGGCAACATACCAAAGCACGTCACCCAGTTCTTTCTTGAGCGCCTCTTGGACATCGTCAGGCCAGCTTTTTGGATCGGAGTTCCAGCGGACACCACGATCACGGAGCAACTTGCCCATTTTCTCCAAGACTTCGCCAGCCTCGCCGCCCAGTTTGAACAGGCAGTAGCACAAACCTTGGAATTCACCTTGACCGTCATAGACGGCAGTTTCACCAGAGAGGCTCTGGTACATGTCCAGCAGCGGGAACTTCTCTAACATTTCTTTGCGTGTAAGTGGCATTCAATCCTCAGTAGAACGGCTCCGAGTTGCATTCTCTCCCGACCAATCGATGAGCCAGACATCAACAGTCAGGGGAGTCACTAGCTCCTATCGAGACTTTAGGCTCGGAGCCGCCCCACTATTTACTACTGCGATTGCGGCGGAATTCCGCCTTGATTTTGGCAGCGCATTCGTCGAGATCGATGGCGTGCTTGAGAAGAGGCTTGAAATCTTCCGGAATGGACATCCAGCCCTGCTTTTTCGACGGGGTTTTGAACGCAGCCATTGAAATTTCAAAATCCTTCACGTACTTTTCGATGAAGGTTTTGTAGCGCGGGTTATGAAAACCCACAAGTACAACCCGATTTCCTTTCGGAATATCGGTACCCATCATCCTGTGGCAGTACCAAGTCGGTTTGAAATACCACTTACCGTTGCCCGTCATACTGGCAATCGGTTTCATGCGGATGACCCGCACATCATGGCGCTCTAACGCGGCGGCGTAACGGTCCGCCTGCTCCGCTTTTACGGAGCCGTGGAGAACAATTGTTTTAGACTCTCTGGAATCGAAATACTCTCGGTTCAGAAAGCCAACAACGTCCACAACGAAAAATTGTGTTTGGAATTTGTCCCCAGCCCGGAATAGGTGGGACGCTTCGACGATGTAGTAATTCACATCACCCCTCACCTAAGAGGGGCGAATAGTCTAAAGATCACAAGCTGGACAAGAATCGTCGCGAGTACCGGGTAGATGGGTGTGCTTCAAGGGCTCTTCATAATCACAGTCCAGTTCGGAGCAGCACCACGCTTTGTAACTGAACGCCATGCCACAGATCGTGACTGTCCGAGCCCAGACGGTTTCTTTGCCGCGACACTTTGGACAGTCACGCAATTCTGCGTTGGCTGGTGGGTAGATCATTTGCCGACTAGGACCTTTTGGCTAGTAACTTCGCCCGTGTCGGCCTTGCGGGTTCTTGCAATCGTCACCCAACATGCCTACCTCGCGAAATAGTGAAGGTAAACGTACACGCAGCCGAGGATCGCGATGATCGCCGCCCCAGCCGCAAACAGGGCACCCTTCTTGTGACCCGTCAAAACTTCTTGCACAACTTCCTCAGCCGGAAACTCGGAACCAACCTCGAACGGCGATTCCGTCTTTGCCGGAGGATGGATAATTGGCGCAAGTTCGTCCAGCTTGGCAGCCAGATCGTTGTCATCGAACACAGCAGGCTGCGTCGGCACCACTGGTTTATCTGGAAAAGACAGTGCGGCGGCTTCGGCTGCCGCGTAATGTTCAACCGGGCCGCCGAATGCCGTGCGGACTTCCGTCTCTTTCGGCAACGCCTTCGTCGGATAGAAGTTCGCACTGTACAGGGTTTTCAGGTACTCAGAACCGGAGTCGAGAGCGGTGCATCGACCCGTATCCTGATCGACGTACTTTTCGCCATGCCACTTGCAGGCGTTCAGCGTGGATAGCAGCTTGATCGCGGCGGCAGTTGCCTCACAAGTTCCCGTTGGAGCCGTTGGCATGGGTGCCGGACGACCAGCAGAACAATCGGACGTGTCAAAATATTCAGCAGGCAGTTTCACGTCCTTGGGTGCGACTTCCACGATGTCGTAACACTCGTCAGAGCAGACATGTTCCGGATGATCGGGAGGCAGCGTGGTTGGATCAACAGCAGCGATTGCGTCCATGACTTTGGCAACGCGCTCTTCCTTTTGCAGGTCTTCGGGGCGAATGACAATTGGAGCCTTGCGATTCTCGATCTCCGTCATGACTTCAATGGCCTTCTTCGCCGACAGCAGTTCATCAACTGCTTTGTAGACTTTCTTCTTGGGTTCGGCTGTCAGCTTCTTGTAGAAGCGGTAGGAGCGGATGACGGTGAACGTGCGGTCGAAACCGAGATGCTGAGCCAACTTCTGCTCCGCGTCATCGGCAGTAACATCGCGGATGACAATAGAACGGACGAGCGCCCGATCCTTCAACATCTCATCGTGAATGAAGTAGTCGATTCTATACGGACGCTGCTTGTCTTGCTTCCGCTTCGGTTTGGACTCTGGCATACGGGTGTACATCCCTTCCAAAAATTTTCTTGAATCGCAGGGCGACCTTGGTATCTAAATCCCGATTTCGGTGCCACTGTATATATAGCACATTCAGGAAGCAAATTTCAATCTCCCAGCGGTGCTGTCCGAAATCGTGGTAATCGTACTTAGAACGGTACCATAACGGCAGAGCGACCATAGTATTGGCGTGCCGTTCTCCTGCTTTATTGCGGAACCCATTCCAAGGCTTGAGGTTAATCCAGAACTGGAAGGTGTCGAAGAATGCCCGCCCCTTGGAAACGTCCGCCCGCGTCAGGTGCAATTTCTCGCCGTATTCCGGCTTTAAGCGGTACCATTCCCTGTAGATGCGTCCATGGCGGTAGACATCCTGCCAGCGGTGGTTGGGGTAGTTCTTAATCATTTCTTCGGCTGTTTATTGGCTGGGGGCCAGTATCCGCACTTGCCGCACATCCACGGGCGTGTTGCGCTGCGAATCAACGTGTCGAAGCGATGCCGTTTACACCGTGCCATCAGGATAGATTTCCTTCAGCCCAATCTCAAGCCACTGGTGGTTGCATTCCTCAATGTACTTCTTGGTCAAATCCAAGGGCTTCTGCCAGCGTTCTTTCTTGTCTTCCGGCAGTTCCGGAAAGACGAAACGTGTAATCCCAGCCTGAAGCATGGATACGCAGCAACGGTCACAGGAAGCAAACGGCCACGTGTAGAGAGTGTAACCCAGCACCGACTCTTTCGTAAACAGCAGGGCGTTCATCTCGCAATGCACGATGCGAGAGTATTTTTGTTCGCGGTCGGCGTAGTATTCCGGCTTATCCGGCATGTCCTTGGGGAAGCCGTTGAAGCCGACCGACACCACGGACTTGTTCGGGCGGACAATAACCGCCCCAGTTTGAGTCGAGGGGTCTTTCGACATTTGAGAGACCAGATGGGACATCTTGAGGTAGAAGATATCCCACCGTGAAGGTGTAACGTCTTTTGTGGGGTAAAGCCCCGGTACAAACAAGGTTGCCATACGGAGTAATACTGCGACTCAGCGGTCGCCGCCAGCCTCCTGCTCAAATTCTTTGCGGTACTGCTTCCAGCCCTTGAAATTGCCCATATATGTGGCAGTTTCAAGAGGCGTGGCAATGTGCTCGAACGGGCTCATGTGCCCGGATGTGGACAGGCGACCGCATAGTTCGAGATCACGGCTGTAGTCGGAACGTTGCCCGTTCTCCGGCAGGAAGTAGCTGACACGGGCGTCACGGGCGGTTGAGACCTGCTTGAGTTCTTCCCAGTTGATCGCCAAATCGTAGTTGTGGCCGGGCCAGAGTTCATCGTCATCGACGAATGGTAGATGCCACTCACCGGGGCGAAGCACTTGGATCACACCGATACCCTTCGGCATCCCATACAGTTCCAGACGGCGGCGGTACAGCTTGTCATCTTTCCACATCTCAGGCGGCAAAGCTTTTTCAAACAGAAGCTCGACGTACTCAACCTGCTCTTGCATCTGCTTAGCGATGATCTGGAAGTGGGGCTCAGCATCCTTGTGGTTGCGGAGCTTGAATACATTCTTCAGGTCGGTCGCGGTGACTACCTGCTGGGTGTACGTCCACGGCTCGACGATGCGATTGACCACCTGCTTGTGGGCTCCCAGCTTGTCGAGCAAGTAGGAGGCGAAGACGTTAACATAACGGGTGTACTCCCACGTCTTGTAGGCGGCAGTACGACGCCAGCCGGAAAGTTCCGCCCCGGCCTGCATCCCCTTCTGGTTTTGCCCGATGGTGACAGGGAGAAACGGGTCTTGTAAGACCCGCTCTCTCTGTTTCTTTGAAGGAATCGCACGCGAAGACGCAGTGTTGCGGCTCAGCATACGATGCGTGTTGACTTCCGCAAGGATGACGCGGGGATAGGTGAGAACGAAGGTGTACAGGTTCACGCCTGTCACCGCTGATTTGCTTGCGAGAATCAACTTGCTTTCGATTTTCATGCGCTGACCTTGGGTTCGTTGTCGGGTGTTTTTACAACTACGAAAGCGTCCATATCCACTTCGGGCTCTACGGCTGCACGAGTGGACGGCATTTCGGGGTCTTTCTTGTCCTGCCCGTTCATGGCACGCTCGGCCTTGCTCAGGCGTTCCTGTGCTAAGAAAGCCGCATGACGAGCCGCGAAATACTCCTCGTCGATGGGCGTCGGCTTGTAGTTGCTTGGCGGACCATCGGGAACCCCGCCCACTACTGTCTGTTCGATCTTCTCCAGTTCGAAGCGGATGATCGCGTCTTTGATGGCTTCCCACGTCTCACGGGAAAACTTGCCATCCGGGAGATCGTTGCCGCGTGTCCAGTTCTCACCGGGGCGATAGTATGTGGTCGAGGCGATGCAGCCAAGGTACGTCGGCGTAGCCGAAATGCTGTAGCTGTGTCGTGCGGTGTAGATGACGTAGTTCACGTGGTTAGCGTGACGGTCGGTGTTGTGTGGGTTGGTCTCGATACCCTCGCGTGTTTTGCGAGCGTATTTGTCGAAGTTGGAGTAGGGGATGATTTCCTTCATCCATTCGACGAGTTGGTTGCGAAAACTTTGCGCTTCGTACATCTCTTGAAGCCTCCTCGTTGAATTGTGGGCTCATTGCGAGCTTATTGAGTAATACCGACTGGAGCGACTTCCTGTGCAACAAATTTTTCGGAGGACTCGCCATACTCAAAAGACAACGCCATTTGCACCAGCCAACGAAGATTAGGGATGGTATCCGTGCGGGTCATCAGGCTTTCGACGTTATAGACGCTGACAATTTCTTCAGTCTTGCTATCGATGTCGTAAGTGTCACCGATGGCGTAGAAACAATAAAGCTCGCCGTCATCGCGGGTGAGTTTCAGGTCCAGAAACCGTTTCCAGTTCTCGATCCGGACACCCGTCTCTTCCCAGAACTCGCGAACAACAGCCTGTTCCGGCGTCTCACCGGGCTCGATCTTACCGCCGACGCAGTTGAGCTTGCCAGCTTGCCACGCGGGTTTGGTCTTGCGGATCAGAACCACAAATCTCAGATCACGGCTGAACAGCAAGGCATCAACAAACTGCGGATTTCCCATGTTCTCTAATACGGCGGATTACGATTCTTGCTCGCTTGGAGGGCTTTTTTGTGAGGAAACCGCAGGCACGTCCACGGTCGTAAGGAATAGGCTCGTCCTTCCACTGCTCGGCTGTGGGGTCGGCTTTATGCCGAGACGCCGGGTGCATCAGGAACCAATGTGTCCAGTCTTCGCCGCTAATAACGTAGCTGAGATACCCCCGCCGCTTACCCCAAAGATGCCACAAGACTTCGGCAGAGATGTAGCAGTGCCCGGTCGTGGGATGGTCACCGGGCTTGACCTTATCCCGCCACTTGGGATTCAAGAGGTCAGGGGTCAGAGCCCGGTGGATTGCCTTGAAAAGCTTACGCGGTGTTCTCACTTACTGCTTAATACTTCAGCAAGTGATCTTGCCTGACAGAATATTTGCGCCCGTCATCGTCCCAAACGGTTTGGTCGAATCGTAGGTCAAATCCTTAGAGGCATCGTGCGTGTAATCCAGTCCTGTGCTCATGCACATCGGACTGGAACTGTAGATAACCACGTCCGGATGTACCGGGCAATGGATATGCTGTCCTGCCGGGATGTACAGCAACATCGGCTTGTTGCAAATACAGGCAGGATTGTACGGCTCCGGTTCCTCGTAAGGGGCGTCAGGCGGACACTGTGGGCATGGGTTTGATTTACGGATTTTCATTTACATCCAGACCTTTCCGGGAAGATTGTTTTCCTTCCACCAACGGGGCGTGCCCCAGTCATCCTTGTCCATCTGAATCTCGTAACGGATGTTGGAGCCGCGTAGAATGTGACCTCCGGGATGGACCGGGCACTCGATATGAATGTGCTCGCCAGCGGGGATAGAAATCCAGATCGGCTTGTGTAGTGTGCACTCGCGGTACTCGTCGATCCACGGGTCGCGGTCGTTCTCCGGACAATTCGGATGCGGACAACGCTTACGGCGTGGGAACTTGTCGATTGGGTAGAATTTCTCGCAGAAGTCCTTGAAGGACTTAAAATCCTCCGGTTTTGCCGGAGGGGTACTCTTCTTTTTGGGGTTCAAGTTTCCTCTTTTCCGACGCCCTCAGGGGCATCTACAGAGGAATACTGAATTGGCGGGATTTTTATGGCCTGCGAAGAAATCTTTTTTCAATGAAAATACGATGGGCAAGGTAGCAGTCGAACAAAATCAAACAAGCAAGAATATGCCCTTCCCAGCCGACAACTAGGGCTCCGCAGAGCCAAATCATGGAAAGCCACATCAGAGTTGGTGCCCCTCCAACCATTGTCGCCAATGCCGGACGTAGGCATTCCAGCCATCAACTGTGGCTATGATTACGGACATGGGGACGTGGAACCCGAAATGAATGATCCCCACGATGATGTTGGCGAGGAGCATCAGAACGACAAACGCCATCACCCAGAAAATAACCGTCTTGGCAGCCCAGCGGACGAAACGAAACACGTATTCGTGCGGGTCTTGGAGAAACCAATAGACCGCTAAGACCACAGGTAGGTGGAGTTGGTGCAGGTGCATCAGTCCTCGTCGGCGTAGCGGCGAACGTGAGGTTTGCGCTTCGCGTGCTCGCGGACGGCATGGTCACGGGCGGCGGACTCTTCCTCGGACATCGGTCCGTCATCGTAACCGCGTGGTCTCGGTGCTTGCCGTGCCCACTCTAACAACGCACGATCTTCGTAAATGCTCGGATCATCATCACGTAACCCCATCACAGTGTCTCCCAGTATTGAATTTCCAGCTTTTCCCACTCTTCCGGCGTCACCTTGTACCGTTCTCTCAGTTCATCCAACATCCGGTTGAAATCGGTGCCGGGTACAAAAATGGTCGGGTCTTCCTTCCACTCGTACCATTCGTACATGACGGGAAAGAAAATCGCCCGTAACTCTTCTTCACGAGTCATACAAGGTTCCCCTGTCTGATATCGACGACGGCGTTGTACTTCACGCTGCCATAAATTTCAAGGCTGTCTTCCCACGTGCCATCGCTGCTTTGCCATTGATCGTACAAGTCGGTCTCAGTCATCCCCAACGTGTAGGTCAGGGGCTCGGCGATGGAGTTGTCATCCGGGGCTAAATGGTCGGAACTGAACAAACCTATTGGCATCTCGATTACGACTTTGATGTTGCTGCCATCTTCTTCTGCCGCGACCTCGGCGTAATACTCGGCAACCTCTAGCGTAGCCCAGTAGCTCGGTGCCGTCATTTTGTAGTCATTGCGGATGATTGCTTTGTACGCTTTCTCGGACGTGCCGTGGTACAGGTGGGAACCCGGTGCCCCCGCGCTTTTCTCGAACAGCGGGTTTTCGGCACTCGATTTGTAGCCCATACGTTTTTCGTACATCTGAATGCGTTTCTGAAGCAACTGGACGACTTCCTGAAGCTCTTGATTCTGTTTCACCAGTTGGTCATTGATGTTCTTAATGGCTTCCTCAGCAGGCATCTTCTGCTTCGGCTTAAAGGGGGTGACTTCTTTGGCGAGTCCGGTGGTGCTCAAATCGTCGAGCGTGAAGGAAATCCAGTCGTTATCGTTGCCAGCCCGTACCCACTCATTAGCAACGTGCTCGTCGGTGGTGACGGCGACGGGGCGATTCTCCCCGTTTTCCAAGATAGATGTGAGAACGAAAACGTCCTGACCTGCCATTAAGCCCTCTGCTCTAATACATCATGGAGGTCGGCAATCATTTCGTCAAGGTTGTGGTACATGGCGATACCGAAGTGTTCGCAGTAAATGTCGAGGTTCGCCTGACGGTAGAAACCCTCCTCAGCACAAACGATGGCTTCCTTGCGTGTTCCGAAAGCTCCCAATTCGAAAAAAGTGATAGGAGCTTTTGAATCCTTGGTGAACACGAAGATGTTCATGTCGGAATCTTCCTGCGCCTGAATTTCCCACATGACTTGACTGCGGAAGGGTTCACAGGTTTGGCACTGCTCCCAAGAGGCGTCCCAATCGTCACGGCGGGGGTTCAGAACGAGGACATCCAAGTCGTCGAGGGCACGAGCCACCTTTTTCTGCCAGTCCACGGCGCTGCCTTGGTCGATGGCCCCGGCGAGGAATATGGTGTATTTCAGGTGCTTTTGATATGTACCGGGTGCTTTAACCTCGGTCGCTGCGACCTTCTTGCCCATGTGTGCCCTCTACTAAGGGGTCGGAAATCACAGATTTTCCGGGAAATTTGTTGGCCTGCAACCACGCCTCAAACTCCCCCCAGTTGTGGTACAGGGTGGTCGCTGCCCGAAGGTACGTTCTCCGGCGATCCCGTCTTAGGCGCACCCACGTTTTATCGTCATAGGCGGCAAGCATCCGGGCTAGGTAGTTGATCTTGTACTCTTGCCCCCGCTTATATCCTTCGACTTCTTGGATTAGCTCGGCAAGCACTATTCACCCCTCAGCAGCTTCATGACCTCAGCGTACTTTTCCTTAGCCTCGAACTTGTTACCATTCTTCATCGTGATATTCGTGCCTTCAGGATAACTGCCTGATCCGCCGTTAACGAAAGTGTAAGCATAGGGGGGAAGAACGGATACGTCCGCCACTTGATCGGGCGCAATGGAAAATGGACGGTGTTCCGGAAACGCGGGGTCTCCGATTGGATACCACGGCATGTACCAATGAAGTTCGACAAGCATCAGAGCACCTGCACAACCGTGTCTTGATAGGCGTCGGGGAACTTGAGCACACCCTGCTGTTCGAGCAGCATGATGAGGCGGCTCTGATCGGCGTTGTCCTTGAAGTACAGGTTGCGCTTCTCTTCGCCGTTGAGTTCTTTTGCGACCTTCTCACCCTTCTTCGGCTTCGCCTTGTTCTTGTCGTTCTTGCGGTTCATCAGGGCGTCATAGTAGTCCGCCAGCGCAAGCTGACGTGCCGCCGTGTTGATGAGGGCTTTCTTGGGTTCGAGCCAATCCGGGAGTTCCGGCAATTTCGTGGGATACGGTTTCGGGCCGAACTGGTGGTGACGCACGATGATGGCGGCGGTGTAATCATGAAGTTTATCGAGCATCTGCCATCCCATGATAACGTGCGGCTCCATTTTCTTCATGTCCTTCTTGGTGAATTTCTCAACTTTATTGAGAGTTTCAAGGTCTACCACGACCTTGCCCACGTCATGCAGGCAGCCAGCCCAGAGCAGCATTTTGGGAGTGACGCCGGGAATCGCCTGCACACGGGCGATGCGTGCAGCCAGCACGCCAACGCGCATGGAGTGCTGCGCCGTATCGGGGTGCTTGTCGGCGACGACATTCAGATAGGCGAAGATTTTCTCTTGGTTCGCTTCACCGATACCGTTCAAATCCATCAACTGAATCAGTTGTCCTTCAACCGGGATTGCCATTAGAATGCCTCGTAATCTGTAATGTCAACTTCTGCCCCGCACAGGCAGCGAACATGGATGACAGGTCCAACCCCTGTTGCGCGGAAAGCGACCTCAACTGGAGAGGTCGGCGTAAAGTATTTGGGATGGGCTGGATTCGCTGCGGTTTTGCTCGTATACTCACACGAGCCTTCGTGCTCTTTCGCCCATTTCTCGAAAGCGGCTTGTTCGCTGTCTAGCAGCTTATACGAAAGATTGCCCATACATGGATAATACTACGTCCCAGTGAGAAGTTGGTCACATGTACATTTTATCATGTGCCGGGGCGTGTTGTCTTCAGGGCTGTGGGAGATCAGGAAAATCTTCATCGGACAGTTGTCCTTGGTGTGGGCATCCGCCGCACGTTGTGCATCCATCCACACGAACGCCTCGCGGATGACCTTCTCGTGCTCGGCCTGTGAAGTTGAGCCCATCGAACCATCGTAAGGCCAGACTCCGAGGAATTTCTTTGCCGATACCTGCACTGCCGGAGCCGGGTTCGCGATAGCGCGACACTTGCGGATACGGTCCAGAGCCTCATCGAAGCCCATGAGTTTCTCGTATTCCATGAACGACGCCGTGATGACAACCGACCGGGAAATTCCGGCTGCGCAATGGATCAGGATCGTGTGACCAGTCTCGTATGCCCACTGGAGGAAACCGAGACACTTTACGAATTGGCTACGGGGGATGCCCTCGCCGTCATTGAACGGGACGTGGCAGTAAACGATGTTCGGGTCTTTCTCGTAGGGTGGTTCGGTCGAGACGTTGAGCACGGCGCTGATTTTGTGGGGGTTGTTGATGGGAAGCTGTGCCGCTTGCGCGTAGCCGCCGACAAAAATACGGTGCGTGATTTGACTCACAGGCACCATGTCATACCAGTTACCGAGTTTCATCAATCTCCCCATGTCCACCCGCAGATACAGCGGATGATTTCAGACAGGTGGTGCTTGTAGAGGTCTCTGCCACATTGTCCGCACCGACGCTGCCACATACTAAAGCATTCTGAAGTCTAGCCTCCAGTTCTGCTATGTGACGCTGCGCCCACTTCGGCAAACCCTCGATCCGTTCCTCAAGAGTTTTAACGTATTTAGTGGGAAAAATCAACCCTTTCAAATAATCTTCTGGTAGCGGAAGCGCCATCTGCCGGGGATCGCGGCGAGCAGCTTCCCGTGCCCGATCTTCAGCCGACAGTCGTGTCTTTTTCAATGGCATAAGTCATTCGCGGTTCCGCCAGCCCGGTGCCGTATACCCACCGCCCCACTGCCGGGTATTCGCGGATACCATAACTGCCGAGTTCGATCCCAGTAGACTTGGCATTGATGTCGAAGGCATAGCCAACCGAAACCGGGTCGGGCTCCTCGTTCACTACACGGATAGTCGGCACGTGGCAGTTCAAAAGCATCTGAGCCGTGTTGACCATATCGTACACGTCTCGTAAACAAACCCCATCGGCGGTCTCACCCCAATGGATCAATTCCACCTTCATGAAGTACGCCTGATGCAAATCATCCAATACAGGCTCATTTCGGAAACACGGCGTGATCGCCACGTACTTTCCAGCCATGCGTTCGCCGCGTCCGATTGCATCTATCTGGAGTTGAAGAAAACTCTGTTCAGCAGATGCAACCGGACACGTGGGCTCACCCCCAGCTATTAACGTGCAGATGCTCGATTTCGCCCACTCCGGACGAGTAATCATCATCGCTTCTTCGCTGACGCACCACGGCACGTTGATGTACTTGAAACCGTGTCGCTCGTAATAATCAATCGCCCGTAGGAGTCGATTGTACTGTTCCGGTCCCACCCACGTTGTTAGCAAGTTTCGCCTCAGCCTTCTTTTGCAGATTGCGGATAGTTTGTGGATACTCCGCGACTGTGTACGCCAGATCATTGAACTCTTCCTCAGTGAGTCCGGGATCGGAACCATGACGTTTCATGATTGCGATCTGATCCTTGACGTACTGCTGTGTGGACTGCCAGATGTCGTCGTCGATGGCGACTTTACGTTTGACACCGGAGAATGAGAACCGCTTAGGTGTATGTGGACAGCCGCATTGAAAAATCTGCGGCCCGACAATACCAAACCAGCCGCCGCATTTTGGACATTGCATGTAGCTCATTGTAGTTTGCGTAGCTCCTCAAACTGCTGAGGGTAGCCGCCCTCAAGTAGAATTTCCAACATCTTCTCGATACGTTTAAGTCGCTTGCTGTCTTCCTTGGAGAGAAGAACTCGACCGTCTTTATCGACCTGAACCATGTTGCCTTCAGTGATGATGTTCACGATGTTGGGGTTGTCGTCTTTGTTCATTTCCGGTGTCCTTGTTCAAACGCTTTGCGCGTCAATTTTGCCATGTCATGCAGGTCTGCCATCTTGAGCCCGTACTTTTTCGCGTACTCGCGGATGGCTCCGAACAGGTCAGAAAGCTCAACAGCAATGAGAATTTTGACCCCTTGGTTCTCGGCGTCCTTCAGTTCGTCAAGCTCTTCCTGAATCTTGCTGATCTCACCCAGCACGCCCTTCTTGATCTTGACGGCGTGATAGCCATACTTGGGGTTAAGCCGTTTTTGACTACGAGGGTTCTCCGGCGTGCGACCTTCCGGCAGATACGCCGGATCATCCTTGTCCAGCAGATGCCGATTCCAAACCTTCGACTTCCACATCCCGTATTTGCGACAGCCCTCGCAATTCGGATCGTAGATGTTCGGCCCGTGGTTCGGGTGGTTACGCTTTTTCTGGCTTGGGTGAACCACGTTTCACCAACTCACCTTCAAGCGGGTTTCGTAAGTGATCCAGTTGTCGCGGGGATTCAAGTCCGAAAGATCGACGTTCTCCCGGTTCTTGACATAGAACTCAAGCGTGTAGCCCAAATCCTCGAAGTGCTTCATCACTCGCTTCATCTCAGCTTTGTACGGAGTCACTTGCCAAAACCATTTCTCACCGGATCGTTCCTCGTCATCGTTGGCTTCCATCTGGAAGCTGGTGCTGTGCTGACCCTTGCTTACCGCTTCGGCGATCCGCTCGGTGATCCAGCGGATTTGATTTTTCTCCCAGTTGGCTTTCTCTTCACGCCACTTCTGAGCGGAAGCTTCGGCTTCCCGGCGCTCTTTCTCTTGACGTGCATTTTCGATTTCTGTTGCCCGCTTCGTAGCGGTTGCTCTGGCTTCTTTTGCGTTCATTTGCTCTTGTTCCTTTCTTAGAATACCTTGTTCCTTTCTTAGAATACCATGAATTCCCTTGGAAAGTCTTTTATCGACGCAAGGTTTGTCCTTGTTTTTCTCGTTCTGGACGAAGCCACAACGTTTGCACACCGGATAGTCCCCGGTCTCAGTTGAAAGAAGTTGATGGGCAGGTACCCACTGGTGCTTCAGTGTTCGCTTTTGTGCTTCCATTGCGCTGCGACCTCCAGCGGTGAGCATCCAGTCATCGCTATGTACATCTCGGCTTCTTCGCGCCCCATGACCAATTCCTGAGTGTCATCAACGAACACTTTGACTTGGTAGGGAATAAATTCCTGCCCTTCCGTGATGAATGGCTCTACGCGGACCAGTTGCGGTTTGCCTGTCTTAGGATCGATGCGGATGTAGTGCTTTTTATCCAGCCATTTAGCTGGAAACTCATCATCGTCATCGTCTTCAAACATGCTTATCCTTGTAGGGCTTTGAGTCGCAATAGAATATCTGCGTCTTCTACAAGGTTAATACCAGACTTCTTGGCTAAGTCGGCGACGACGGCGGCGAGACACGATTCTTTCCCTTTGCGGAGAGAATCAGCGGCGATGCGGATCAAAAGATTACGGGTGTAGACGTGAGAGCGTTGTTCACAAAACTTGCGCCAATCATACGATTTTCGCGTATTTAACGCCAATTTCGCTTCGTTCATCGTGTTGTTCTCGAATTCAACCGGAAGCCCCAGCGTGATTGCCGACTTCTCCTGCATCAAGGCGTCGGACACAAAGAAGCGAAAGTTCAAGTCAAGAAATCGGTTCAACACTGCGATTTCTTCACGCTTGTTCGACCAGCGCAACTCTATCACGTCGTCTTGGATGTTTCGAAGAACGAACTGCTGATCGATAATGCTCGGACCCGTGAATTTAGGGTCGATGACGATCTCAATCATGGTGTGTCTATTCTTAGTTTTGGTAGCGGAGCTTTGATTCATCGTCGATAATAAATTCTTGATCGACGATCCGACCGTTCATCACAGGGTGCGAAACCTGCATAACCATTGGCTTTTTCGCGGGTTTGTTGGTCGGTTTACCGACCGTGAAGTTGAACTTACCGATCTGAAGATTCAGGTACACTATTCAACTCTCCCCCATGATCGCTCGCGTCCCCAATCATGCCAGAGACGGGCGCTCAGGATGTCGCAAGTGTGACAGAAGGCAGCCAACTCGCCCATGATGCGCTCCCCCGGCTTGTACTCGGAATCCGGGATGCCCTCTACGTAGCGCAGGGCATTCTTCTGCTCCACTGTTAGTTCAATACCATATTCCGCGATCATATCGTCACGAAATTTGCGGCGGTTTTCCTTGGTTGCCTTGACGGGCAGGGGACATACACAGTCCGCACCGAATTTGCACTGGCAGCGGCTCAGGCTCCCCTGAGATTTGAAGGGTTTCTCCAGATCATGGAGGAACATAACGAGCAGAGCATCGGTGACACTGAACGGAAAGTAGCGACCGAGGTTGCAGAATGCTCCGTACTCAACGATGGCGATGTTCATGGTCTCAGTCACGTGGTCGATGTACCCACCTTGCCATGCTTGGTGGTTGTGACTGGAGCCGGGAGCGTCCATGAATAGCCTGAAGCTGTCCTTCACCATATTCCGCAGCTTCTCAGCGAGTTCGTAATCGAACAGCATCAAAAGTTCATTGATCGGAAGGTACTCGCCCTGTGCGAGCCGCTGATTTACCCGAATCTGCTCGGTCAGATGGTGCTTCTTCCGAAGAGCCTGTACATCCATGTCAAACTCTTGAACATTCATTAGAAGCAACCTCTGCGATGGCTCTCGTGTTCCCAAAGGGCACGGGCGTTGATTTGGTACAGGAACTTGATGCTCGGCTCATAGTCCTCGACGATGCTGTTCTCACCAATCTTCTCAAGCTCTTTGACCCGCGTCTCCCATACCTCCGGACTCAGATCACGAATCATGTGGTACCAGAAATCGTAAAACTCGTAGTCGCAGTATTCCAGATCGTGCAGCCGTCCGCCCGGTCCCCACATCTTACGGTTATCCTTCGGTTTGGTCTTGATGACATCTTCCTGATAAGACTCAAGGAAGTACCGTAGGGTCTTGGCGAATCCGGCGAAGCTTTCCGCCTGCTCTTTAGTCAGCGGGAAGAGATCAAACTGCTTGGATTCGTTTTTGCGCGAAGGGCGACGACTTTTCTTCCGACCTTCTCGCGCCTCATAGCGAGCGTCCTCGATACGCATGATTGGGTCGGCCATCGCAATCGTGTGTAGAGCGAGGCTCAGGAATTGACCGCTACGACGATGTTCAATTGTGCTACAGAAGCTCATTCATAGACTCGCTTGAAGTTTCTATAGACCGGAGGCGGTGCCTGCCCCTGACAGCCGCCTTTGTGCCCCTTCTTCAGGGCGCAGTAATAGCCACTTGTCCAGTTGTTGCGACACATCTGGCTTGGTTTAACCAGACGCACTTCCAAATCCCAAACCTTGTTTTCAAGCTGAAAGATTTCTTTCTCCAGCCGTGCTTGTTGGCGCTTTGACTGCCGAAGCTTCCACTTCAACGCCTTCAGCTTATTCTCTGCAACGCGACGATTGTGAATGCCTGTAATCAGTTCCATCACATTAAGTCCTCATCTTCTGTCAGAAGTAACTTACGGCGAGGCGTACTCGGTGCCTGCGCAGGTTGGTTTAGGAAAGAGGCGATATCGTCCGGCGTCTCGACTGCTACCACGACCTCGTCCTTGATTCCGGCGATGAGAGGGGACACATCGTCTTTGAATTGCAGGACAACCGTCTCGCCCGGTTTCGCCGCATCCAGAACTGATTGCATCTTCGCGGGTTCCGCCTCGACATGCGGCTTGATCTCGGTGAGATTGCACGTTCCCTCAATGATAGGTTCCTTGACCTGTGGACGCTTGCTAACGAAAGCCGGGACTTCTCCCTCGTCCTCATCCTCAGGCACAACCGCCATGTCATTCGCCTTGCTCGGCGCGATGGGTGCCGTGGCATTTGCCATGCGGCTGGTATAGCTCAAGTTGACTTGATCCTTGCCCTGATTGTACTTCTCGCCGCCGATCTTCTTGGTGCTCTTGACCGTCTCATATAGATGGGCGACCAGCGCCAACAGGCTCTCAACCTGCACGTCCAGCCCCTCAGCTACACGGCAGAATTCGGATTCGGATAGTGCTTTCACCTGATTCGGCGGAAACTTGATGCCGAGATTGGAGGTCTGCAACTGAGCCGCGAGGATATACCACGCACCGAATTCGGTGCGCAGGCGCTTGATGTAGCTCTGAGCGTTCATGAGGCGGCTCTGGAAATCGAGCACCAGATTGCCAACCCGCTCACAATCATCGGTGACTTGTTCGTAAGAGTGGGACAGACGGGTGCCGTACTCATCCTCGGTGCCGGGAGGAATCGCATAATCGAGAGCGATACGGGGCAGTTTGGCGACCTGATCCTCCAGACGCTTGTAATAGTCGTCGATGGAAATCTCGTTGCCAGCCGTGCTGTAGCGAACGTCACGCTTCAAGTCGGCAATCTGTTTCAGGATGTAGGAATCGTCGCCAAGCAGGGTCTCGGCTCGAAATCCATGCAGGTCGTCATTGCTGCTCATCTATCGGCTTCCTCAAATGCTTGCGTGCTTTGGCAATTCGTTTGGTTGCTTCTTCGAGGTACGTTTTATAGTCGTTACCCGCCAGAATTCCGGTCGCGTAGCGGGCCGAGAGCATGGTCTTCCATGCTGCAAAGTACATGTCGAGTCCTTGATCGATTACATCACCAAGGTCTTCAAGCTGAACACCGGGCTCCGGGTAACGGGCGCTGATGTTCATGAAGGAATTGGAACCATTTCCATATTCCTTATCCCCAAAATCCACGGAGACCGTCACAGCCGAAATTATAGGCTTGGTACCCATACCCTACAATACTCACTCTTCCGGTTCTTTGCGGGACTCAAATTGAACATGAAAGTTGAAAGCGATGTGGGGGAATTTCGCCTGTAGCTCCCGCGATTTGTCCATCATGGTTGCGTACTCTTCCGGAGTGCAGGGGTAGCGCATGGTAACATCTACTTCTACAATAGTGGTCACTCGCGCATACGAACCCAGCACGCCGGGGCATTCGTCAAGGTGGAACCAGTGGGATGCATGATTTCGTGCAACACTCAATTGTTGTACGAAATCATGCAAGTCCTCTTTTGTCCAGAATTTGGGACACATGTCGCATCCCGCGTTCAGGCAACCCATCGGGTCTGTGACTGTGTCGCCCTTCTTCAACGTGTTCGGGCATTCATCGTTCATGTTGGCGTCGGTCATTGCGGTATTGCAGAACGTACAGACGCCGCCCTGTCCATCGATGGCCCATTGATGCTTGGTTAGCTCCGGCTTGACGTAGAGCAATGCGCTGGAGCCGCCGAAGCCGTGCTCGATGTAATAGTGACCGCAGCCGGGGTACATGCAATCCTGATAGCCAATCCAGTCCTCGCAGTCCACCAGCCGACCATCGGCATTCTTGAAGTGACTACAGCAATCGGCGGGTTTGAAATACCGCTTGATGCGGTAGATCGCATTCAACACTTTGATGTAAAGCTTTTCGTATGTCATCGCCGTCTCTCCGGGGGAGTCCACAAAGCGGAACGTCGCACCTGATTCAGCCCTAGATGCTCATCGTTGAAATGAAAATCAACCTGTTCCTTCGTTGGGTTTGTGACTCGCGTATTGCAGGCACCGCAATAAATCTCTTGCGGCAACCCTGTTGGTCGCGGCGGGATATGTTCCCACGTGTTGAAGTCGAACGCCTTCATTTGTTCCGGCGTCAAGTCCTTGCAACAATATTGACAGTGGCAAGGCCCGGTGCCGCCACACGGACATGGTTCCCAATCGGGGCAATCGCAGAACTCAGGCACCGATGTATTCCTCTGATTCGTGAACGTCCACGGCAAAGTTCGCCCCGGCCTCGGCGAGCATGAGCACTTCGCCAGAGATCAGTTTTGCCTGATCCACGGGGTAAGCATCGGTGTCGGCGAGATACAAATCCTTGCCGTCCTCGATGTCGTTCTCCTCTCCGATCAGGCGGAAATGGTCGCCCTTCTTCAGATCGGCGAACTTGATTTCAACAAATGAGCCGTCCGGCTCTTGTCGTAAAACTTGACGATGCATCATGTAATCCTCCTAGAACACATCCCATCTTGACGCGAGCTTGGCGTCCTCGACGGCTTGCTCTTCCTTGGACTTTTTCTTCTTACTCTTCTTGCCGCCCTTCTCGAAGACCATCTTGTAATCGTCGCCAGTGGATTTCGCTTCAGAGATCAGATCACCGAGGAGGAAAGTTTTCATCCCGACTTTCTTTACGTGCGCACGGAGGAGTTCTTTGAACTCTTCTTCAGTTCCTTCTGCATCCATTCCAGAGCCGAGATCGAGACTACTACCACTGGAATCCAAGATGCCAGCCGAATGACTCTCTCCAAGGATTTTCTCGAAAACACCTTTCTTCCCCTTCAACGTCTCGATAGCGTACTCATCGATTGTACCGCGAGCTACCATTACGTGCAACGTACAGGCAGAGTGCGGTGACGCCATGCGGACCATTCGACCAACTAGCTGGATCAAATCACCCCACGACCACGGTACATCCATCAACACCATGTGGGCTGCCTGCTGAAGATTGATGCCTTCCATCCCGGCAGCGTTGATGACAATCAGATCGTAGCCGGATTCGGGGTCTTGGAACTTCTTCTTGTTCTCATTGCGTTGCTTTTCGTTCTCGGCTCCGGTGATACGGAGGAACTTCCGGCTGGTGAAGTGCCCGTTGTCAGTCAGCCATTGTAAGCGGTCAATCCACGTGCGGTACTTGGTATAGACGATGACCTTCTCCCCACGGTAATCACCGTCCAACATGTCGAGCAGGGCTTCTTCCTTGGGGCTGAGAACCTTCGTGTGAAAGTCCTTTTCGTTTGTGCGATCAAGCAGACACCAGTGATTGGTCACCAATTGCTGAACCGACAACTGAGTCATCAGGTTGTTCGGATCACGTTCCTTCTCGTAGACCTCTCCTGCAACCTTGACAATAGCTGGAGGTAATTGGATCGTGCCGTTGGGTAAATCTTCAGTCAGAATTTGCGTCTGCTTGGCGTCCAATTCGATGGGATGATAAATGGTGGTCAATTCAGGCAGCGGTTCATTCACCTGCCGCTGAGAACGTCCAAGAAAGAAGGGGCGCATCTCTCGCTTGAACTTCGGAATATTCTGGTAGCCGACCAGAATCTTCTGCTCTCCACGATGGCAGCCCATCCACTGCTGCCGGAAAATGCAGTATTCGTTGTGAAAATCCCCCTGATATCCAAGTGGCTCGATACGGATGCCGGAGGCGATGGCGTAGAATTCATCGAGATCGTTCTTGATGGCGGTTGCCGTCATCGCCCAGACTCGACCAGCGAAACGGGAGAGATTGAACACGAGGTTCCGAGTTGAGGAGCCCATGCCTTTGAATTTGTGGCATTCGTCGAAAACGAGAATGATGTTCTCGCCGTGCTGTTTGAAAATCCTCGCAAAATTGCGGACTTCGTCGGATAGCCATTCCTTTTCACCCTTCTTAATCGGGTTGCCATCTTCGTCGAATTCAGGATTGCCGGGGTCGGCCTTCTTCTCTTTGCGAGTCCCTATAAGGGACGTGTACTTGACGATCAGCGCGTCTTTCTTCGTCCCTTCTAGGAATGCAATCATCTGCGCGTACCGAGCGTTGGACGACGTAAGTCCCTTGTACGTGTCCCGCATCACATACGGACGCAGAGTGCTGTAGCGTGTGATTTCCTCTTCCCACTGATACGTCGTGGATTTGGTTGTCACCACTACCAGTTTGGCGTTTGGAAAACGCTCCTTCAACCAACAGGTCGCCACAATCGCGTCGAGCGTCTTACCCAGCCCGACCGCATCCCCCAGCATGAAGCGGGGCATACGGCACAGATGGTGGATCGCCTGCTTCTGGTACTCCCGGAGGATTAGGGGAGCATCAGATTCCGTGCCGCGAGAGATATCGTAGATGTTCTTCCGTAGGTACGACGGCCACTTGAACGGGACAGGTCCGTCCTGCTCCACGTTCCAGTTCCGAAGCGTGTAGAGCTTACTGAGAGTCTCAGCCGAGATATCGCACGCCGTTGTATACGGTGTGACTAAAGGACAATCAATAAGCTCTTCGCTCATTACCCACGAATGGAGATGCCCACGACTCTATCGCTCATCTGGTACGTTTGACGGGGCTTTTTGAATTTGATTACCGCCCCGTAATCCGTAGTGAATGTTACCGAACGCGCCTTGGACGCTTCATCGAAAACCACATCCATGGTGCCATCTTCGTTGCGAAACAGTTGGACGATCTCACTTACCTTTTTTCTGAGTTCCATGAAACCCTCCATTAAAGTTTGTCCATCGTGCGACGGAATTCTTTTTTGACGAGGGTCTTTACAGCAGTGCGCTGCTCTTTATCGGCAAACGCACTTTCCACAATAGTTAATACGCGACCCTCAAGGGATTGCAGGTTGATTTTCGCCTGCTGAGCGACGGCATCCGCCGTCAAGCTGCGCTTCGGGCTCTGCGGTCCGTAATTTTCCTCCGACCCCAGCATGGCGAGAAGCGGATCGGCCTTCGTCGGATTATCCAGAGCCTCGGCGAACAGATCACCGTCCGGAGCGTCATCATCGAACGTGACGGTGGTGCCGTCATCGTCCTTAAAACCGATGCCGCCCAGACCCTTGACCGCTTCTTCCGCGATAGGATCGGCGACAGCAGCCGGGACTGAGTCCGGGGCGTCCTTGATCTTGATGTCTACTTTCTCGATATCGGCGGTGATGGCGTTGTCGTTGTCGCCGCTGGCAAGCTCACGGTCGAGTTCTTCGATGTCGAAAGCCTCCATAAAATGCTTGACCTGTACATCTTGTTCGGCAACTGCCTTGGCGATCACAGCCTGAGCGTGCTTAATGTTGTCGAACAGGCGTCCGGCGTCCTTGCCGTTGCCGATGGGGTAGGTGCGGATTCCCTTGCGGACCTCGACTGAGGTAGGGGTCAGAATCAGCGATAACTTCTTGCTGAGCGGGAACTTAAAGGTATTGAGCTTGGAATCAAACGCCCATTCCGACATGCGGACGGTGTTGAACAGACTCGCAACTAGGTTGTTGACGGCTTGCTTTTTCTGGTTGGTTTTGAGATTCTCCGAGAGTTTCGGAGCGAGTTTGGAGACTTCAGCGGAAATTTGTGTCATGACGACCTCTGTACTTTACTGTGATTTGACTGCACTAGGGGTCGCAAAAGCGCCCCACGTATTAGAGGTTCGGTAGTTGAAAAACTTCGCGAAGGTAGGAATCTGACATGATTTCCCGCACTAACCACCGAGGCATGGGACGCTCGGTCAAGGCGATGGAGAGGTTGTAGCAGTAACGCACAACGTGTAGGCCGGACTGGGTTTGCTCAAATGCCCAGTGAATAAACGTGGCAGGACGCAAGGGTACGATTTTGAGGGCGGTAATGATGTCCTCATCCGCCTCAAGTTTCACGTCACACAATTCCGCCTGCGGAAAGCTGTCATGAACCAGTTGCCGCGTCCCTTGGTGCTCGATCTCTGTCGGAAAGACCAGTAGCTCCCGCATACCAAAGGAACGGCTATTCTAGTTCTCGGATCACCTTCGGATCGATCTCAAATGGTTCGGTGATGCAGACCGTATTGCCATTGCCATCCCGTGCCCAATGACGATCACCATCTTGCCAGCGGGTGACCCACGGTTCGAGGCGGAAAGCAACTCGTTCACCGAGGTAGCCATGCTTGGCGGTGAACGCTTTAGCTGCCTCAGGATCGGCGGTGCACATCTCAAAGCAGCCAATACAGAAGATGCGGGTTGGGTTCGTTCGGTAAATGAACAGGTGTTGCTTCGACTCAGGGTCGATGTCAGAAAGATAGAAGCCGGGTTCGGTTTTAGTAGCGACGGTGTTTGTCACGCTCGACCTCTTCGTCGATTTCTTTGATGCACGCGATGACGCGCTCTTTGATCGGGCCACAGTGATAGCCCCACCGACCGTCGCGATCCGGCTTGAAATCCTCCACACTATTGGCGACGTGGGCTTCCTTACCCTTGCTGTGAAGATAAAACGCCGAAAACCAATGATCTGGCATTCCGCTCTCGTTGTCGCCCTCAACCCAATGAGAATCTACTGACAATACGTAATCAATGCCACGGAAAGTAAACTTCAGAGATTCATCGCCCGTATACTCAGCCCCCGCCCATTCGACCAGAGGCTCCGTGGCTTCGCGAAATCGATTGCGTGACCAGATGCGGTTCTTCTCGGCGTCCTCGACTGCCTTCTTTTCGGCGGCGAGTCTCTTCTTCTGTGCATCGAGTTCCTGTTGCTCGACTTCCAGTTCCAATTGAGTTTTAGCCATTAGCTCCAAGCCTCCAACGCTTTCTTGACTTCCTTTGCTCGTGTCGCACGACGCTTGCGGTCGCGCACCTTGGCGTGTTCTTTACGGGCGTTGGACGCCAGACGGCGAAGTTCCTTGGCGGCTTCAATGAAACCGAAGTGCTCCGTGCCGAATTTTTCATCGGCTTCGGTCTCAAGGTGTTGGGCTGCTTCGAGGAGAATCTTGGCGCGAACGTCGTGGTAATCGGGATCGTTCTTGTGGCTCATGGTAGGTTTCTCTCCTACCTGAATAATACCAGCTATGCGTGGAGTTGCAAAGCATCCTCGACGAGGTAAACGTAAATGTCATCGAGGTTCTCAACGCCGAAGTAGGAGGCGTCATACCCTTTGCGGCGAAGTTGATTCCGGACCGCAAGTCCAAAATGGAAGTGACCGCGCTTCCACCAATTCGCCGGGTCTTTTGCGAAGTCAATTCTAATCTCCGGCGCAATCGGTTCCAACATGTTCTGGAGGATTGCCAACACTGGTGCCTTGACCTCTGGTGAGATCGCGGTGTACATCTCGCGGCGTTGCTCCGGTGTTGTGGATGTTTCAGCTATTGTCATATCAGGATCACCTGTCGTGCCTTACACCGTTCATCATAGCATGGTGCGAAGCGAGGTTCCTGCGGTGGTTGCGGCTTCGGTGCTTTGATGCTTGGTGGAACCGTAGGCCATGTCGTCGTTGGAGGATATCCGAACTGGAACTGCGCGTTCGGTTTCACGGGCTGCATCTTGATTGACATCTCGTGCTTGAGGTCGCGCACAGACTGATAGATGTAGAGGGAAAGAAACCCAACTAGAAAACACAAAAGCGCGACTGTCGCAGCTTTCCTTTTCATTTATTCCTCGGATTCTTCGTCCCAAAAACTAGAATCGAGAGAACTCTGATTGCGGATACGACCGTGGTCGTCCACTTCGAGTTCCTGCATTTCATCCTCTTCTTCGAGGGGCTCTTCCTCTTCTTCCGGCTCAGCATCGGGATCGAGTCCGGCGACCATATCCTGCCAGCCGAAACCCACCCTGTCGTCATCCTCACTGCCGCGTTTGCGGCGGCGACGTGGGCGCTCGTCCTCTTCGTAGTCGTCTAAGAAACCCATTGGGGGAACTACCCTCCTACTTTAAGACCCCGGTAGCTTCTAAACGATACAACAGGTTTGCCACGGAAGTCTTTTGCCAGCCCTTGTTGGGCAGGTATCGGCGCTCAATCGGCGGAATGGTCGCGTCCCGCATTTCAATTACGAACTGAGGCAGGCCGGGGAGAAGGTTGCTGTTGTCATCGAGGGTGATCCAGCCCACCATCGAATCTTCGATGGCGATCTGCTGTTTGCCGATTGGCATTCCATCAACCAGTTCGTTCTGTACCCGAAGGTGCTTTACGATCTTGCCGTTGACCCTGATCTGATAGACGTTGTCCATAATCCTCTCCTGTAAAATACTCGATTAGACGACTTTTGCCATCTTGGTCTGCATTTCACCGATCTGAAACTCCAACCAGCGGACCGTCAGACCGTGCTTTTTGTACAGGGGGAGGGGCTTCTTTGCAATCAATTCCAACTCGAACAGGCGACCGAGGCGTTCATAGTCCGCTGTCTGCCGTTGCTTGCGCACCTGACTCAGTGCTTGACGTTTGATCTTTCGCCACTCTTTTAGCAACGCCTGCTTCCGATCACGACGGCTGTACAGCTTGATTGCGTGCTCTTTCGCTTCGACTGTGACTTCGAGATACGCTTTGGCGCTCGTCAACGCCGCCGCCAGCTTCGCGTGACCGATCTGTTCGAATGTGACGATCTCACACGAGCCGACTTGCAGCTTTTCGCGCTCCTGTCCTTCCTTCACGATGATGTACACGTAGCGGATGACCCGGTTGCAAACGTCACAGTGCATCTTGCCGTCTGTGCCTGTGTCGAAGCACTTTCCGTTGAATCGATAATTCGCCGGGTCGCCGAAACGTTCCGTGAATTGAGACGAGTTCATTACGCTTTCTCCGGCCAACCCACGAAGTATTCATGCGCCAACGAGCACGGTGCGGTTTTCTTGAAGGTCGGAAGCGGCTTGAGCCATTTATCGTCGGTTCCCCGCGTCACATTGCAACGACAGCCGCCAATAGGAAACACAATCATCTGGCAGTCGGGACATTGAATCGTGCGCGAAAGTTGATAGGGCGGATTCAAATCGTCATTGCGCGTCATGACGATGTAGGCGTCGTAGCTGCGCTTTCCATCTGACATCAGCCCGGAGTAGCGTCCAGTCATTTCTTCGCCGCCGACCTTGATGCGACCGATGTAACGTTCGCACCACTCGCTCGTGTAACCAGTCTTGCGGTCGCCGACTGGTGAATTGAGCAGCATCACGAAGATGCCGCCGATAATCGCCAAAATTACGAGGACGGTGATGACTGTGCCCATAGTTTCCCCCTGCCCATATTCTACCAGCGGAGAGTCTGAAAAAGCTAGGATTTTGTGGTTATTTGAGCCCTGTTTTCAATAGGTTACGGGCTCTTCAATGATGGGGTCACCGTTACCAGCCTGCATTTCAGCCAGCTTCTTGGCATCGATCACCACCATGCGACTGTCGGCTTCGCGGCATTCGCGGATTTCGAGCAACAGGTCGTAGGGGTGCATTTCACGGTCATAAGCATCATCCTGCAATCGAGCAAGAAACTTTTCCGGAGTCTCGCCGGACAGTTCAGCCTCTTCGATCAATTCAGGAGCAGACAACAGGTCGGCGGGACGGGATTTGCGCTTTGCCATATTTCGGAAAATACCGCGAATGAGAACAGATGTCAACTACCCATTGGTAAAACGACTTCCAGAGCCAGCGATACCATCGTAAAGTCACCCACCGAGAACTCGATCTCGACCTTCGACGTAGCTCGGCTCTGGACACAACCGTGGGGTCTGCTTGTCGGACCGAGTTCCGACCGTTGTTGCATTTGTGACAGGCGACCACATGTCGCTTTTGTCCGGCGAACTTCCCCCGGTTGGGATCATAACGATCCTCAAGGTGCTCGATGGTCGCCATGTTGTCGGCAACCTTTTTGTGCCGGGTCGGGCGTTCTAGCGTCATCGGTTCCTTGCAGTAATGACACAGACCGCCCTGTTGCGCAAACAGTCGCTTGCACTGTCTATAATTCCGATTGCCGTGGCTCATTTGCCGCTCTTACCTAACACAGCTTTGACCGCCTTGTCGTACTTCTCGGCAATCGCCGTTAGCTCAGTGCGTCCCTTCTCCTGAATCGCCTTCGCTTCCTCGAAGCGGGGCACATCCATGACGCTGCGGATGTTGGACTGGATCAGGGCGATGAGCACATTGGGATCGAGCGCATCCAACTCCCAACTCTCGTCGCCGTGCTTTTCTTGATACGACCGGAACCGCGAGTCCGTGGTCTTAGCCGGGTTCGGCGGCGGGTTGTATTTGTCGATCTGAGGCATGTTCAGAGCCAGACGGCGAATCTCCACCGGGGCTCCATTGAACAGTTCAAGGCGGTCGGTGATGTCACGAGTCATGTCGATACCGGACGGATCGTGATCGCCAAGATGAAAGATCAGCGTGCGCTGCCGGAATTCATTCCCATTCTTGCGCTTGTGCTCTCCCTCATAGGTCGTGATGTTGCGACGACGCCGGAGAATGCGTTGCCCCGCTTCCCACATCGCCGTCTGGCTGGTATAGCCACGACAGGAGAAGAACGGCACGTCCAGTGGTCGGCAAGCTGCTTCGATGACGCCCTCCAAGGCGTCCTTCTCGACCCACACTTCCGGGCGGATCGGCTGAAACTTCCACAGGTCGTTCAAGTAGCTGTCACGAGCCGATTCGATGATGTTTGAAGGCGTATCCCAATGCGAGTTTTGTCCGAGTTCGCGGGTACGATCTTCGATGGCGTCCCAATCTATCAGTCCGCACAACCGGGCATCGTTCAGGACATCGCCAAGGTTTTTGTATTCGCTCTGGATGTTTGGAATCACTCCACGAGCAACGAGCCTGTAGTAAAGCTGCCGGAGCGTCAGCCGCAAGTTCTGCGCCTGATAGGTCGCAATGATCTCGTTGCAGAGGTCGATCAGTGCCAGCTTCTTTTCGCTGAGCCGCTTGTTGAGATATTGAATTTTCGCCATACAACCCTCCTACCCCAATAGACTCGTTGACAAGCGACTTAGATAAGTTCTGCCAACCGCAAATCGAAATCTTTGTTCGATGGAAAGGACTTCAAATCCGTGACCATGACGACGTAGTCGGCGGGGTTCTCGGTATGCAGGTCGTCGATCTCGAATGATTTCGCCGTGCGTGCACAGCTTTCGACGGCGGACTCTGCTGTGGTTCCGGCTCCCCAAACGCCAAAGCGATCTTTCAGGTGCGCCTCGTAGCAACCCCGGCGTCCGCCAGCCGTGCCAAAACTGTTGAATGAAAGCAGGATTACTGGTTTGTCCATATCAACGCTCCTCGTCGCGCATGATGTCGCGATAGTGCAGATCGTAATGGTGTCCTGCGCTACGCCGTATCGCTTCGGTATCGTGCCCGAAAATCACGGGCTGTACTGCCTGCGAGATTCTCTCCCGCAGTTCAAGCATTTGTTTCACCGTCGCATCTTCCGCAAACTCGACGGTGATCGTCGCTACCAGTTCCACGATTCGTCTCACTAAAACCCCCACTATGCCGCTACGTACTCCAACCCTTCCCAAAACCCGGCTTCGACCAGCGCGGCACGCAGTTCATCCGCAGGCAAGTCGGTGATGATGCTGACTTCGACTGACAGCATTCCCTTGCGGCGGTCGCCGCCAAGAATCTGAATCTCCGGCTCCATGTTGATCTTGAAAGGAACGGGAATCGCACTCAGGAGCGTAGTGGATAGAAGCTCCGGTACGCGATTAGTGGCGATGCGTTTCATTAGTTCGTCCCTCCGTGGAGTTCTTCCATCTTGGAGAAAAATGCGTCTCGCTCGAATTCCTCACGTGGCGGAACCAGATCGGCGAGATTCACGCCCTTGACGGTGAAGGTGCAGTAGTCGCTGTGGAAGCTGTTGCCGCCGTCGTAATACTCCCATCCCTGCCAGTGACCCTTGACGTAAGTGCGAATCTCCTCGACCGTGGCAAACTTGCGAACGGTTTTCGGACCGCGACCCTCTTCTTGGCTCTCGACCGAGAAAGGCTTCTTGCGCATATCCGGCTTGACCTTCACGAACCGCACGCGATGCTCGTTCTGAAACGTGCCGTCCGCGTTCTTGGTCAGGTTCATGGTGCTTTTCACGCCGTGACCGTAATTCGTGGTTACCGTCAGAAAGGTGTCCGACTCATAGTCCACGGTGTACATGCGGGGCTCGGTCGGCGAATGCGTGCTCTGGTGCTCGAAGTTGAGGTAGATGCGTTTCATCACAACACCCCCGCGTTAATCATCCGAGCAGCAACTTCGGGAGCCTCGACCATCCAGTCGCGTCCGGTGCCACGGAAATCTTCGTCCATTTCATCGCGAAGCTGTTGAAGTTCGCAATTGTCCTGCACGTAGGCGTCGGAGCCGTAGATGCAGCGCCACAAAGACCATTGTTCGACCGGAGGAGCCAGATACCGGAAGGCAGCTTCCGCCAGTTCCGGCGTGCGCTCCCAACCGAAGCGATACTGCCGACCGTTAGGGGTGGTGCCGACCATGAAGTAGCGATTGCGGACGATCTCGCCGCGAGGATTGTCCATATCGGCGTACTCAGGATCGTGGCCGACGACGGCGAGTTCCGATTCGACTGAGAAAGTCCAGTTGCTCTCGATGTAAGCCTGCTCCAGCAAGAGGTCGCCGAAAGCGTCCTGTTCGGCACTGCGGGGATCGAGAGCTTTCAGTTCGGCCTCGCGTTCGCCTCGCAAGTAATTCGACTCTGGCAGGTGATCGTTGTTCATGCCTCTATTATACCAGCGGGAGGCTCAGAAAAGGTAGTTTTTTGGGACTATATTCCCTTATTTTTCATCACTTTGCGGATTGATGGGAATGACTTTCATCTTGCCGGGGGAAAGCTTCAGGGTCGTGCGCGGCTCCCGGACGAGCTTGGAGCCCATGTGCGGCTGGAAACCGTAACGGATGTACCACGCTCTCAATTGGGCATCATCCAGACCGCCTGTGCCGTGAGCTTTGGGGACTAGGCTCATACCCACCCCGTGCTTGTCCGCGAGGCTACAGAGCCACTGTAACGCTTGGGAAGCATTCTTCTGACCGCGCTCTAACGACAGGATGTCGGAAATGTGGATTCGCTTGTCGAACGGGCGTGCTTCAATCATGACCTTACCCCGCCAGATTCGGTCGGCGGACCGCATAGGGCTCGATTGCGTCCCGGCATAAAATTCATCCATGAACGCCTGTAATTCAGGGGTTATTTTGGCGGCGGATTTGAGCAGGGGATTCACTACTAAAGAACCGGAAAGCCTACTTCTTCGGCTCAGGCGTGGTGTAGCCCTTGCCTTGGCAATCCTTGCACAAATGATCGTCCGGAAACTCCCCGGTGCCGTCACAGGTCTTGCAGATCGTGTCAGGTTCTTCCGGCTTGACGCCTTCGTCACCCTCGTAATGCTCGAACTCACCCTCCACAGGCTCCTCGTAATCGTACCCGTAGTCGGGAGGATCGAACGGCTCCGGATGGATATACTCCATCTCGTGCTTGTGGATCAATTCGTCCGTAAATTCATCTTCGAACCGAGGCATACCTAGCGCAGTTTATCCTCCAGAATTTCCGTGACCAGTTCATAAATGAACGGTCGCCCTTGTGTTTGCAGAAACGTGATGAACTCTTTGGCGAGATCAGTCAAGATCACACCTTTGCCCTCGCACGCGGGACAATGCATCATCGTGCCCTCAAGCAGAGCGGCATTATCGCTGTCGGAGTGGTAAAGCAAACCAGACTCGCAGTGCAGCCCGTTTTCGCGGTAGAAGCACTTGGTAGCGAACTTCTCAGTCATCAATGCCCTCAGGGAGGTTCCGCTTTAGTATATCAGTAACGTACTCGGAAATCCATGTGGAAGTCGGGGTGTTGGCATCGCTGCCAAGCAGGACGCCCTGATCGGCGATGCTGTCCACCCGGATAAAATCGGGGTTAATGTGGGGGTACATCTGCTTTTCTTCACGGATGGTTTGAGATACCGCCATGCAGATGTCGTTGGCTTTAATCGAGGCATCAACGATATCCATCGCAGCCACGGAGAAGCCCTCCTCGAACGCGAAGGCTCCGCTTTCTTTGTCGTTAATAACGACGGTGAAGCTACGCATTAGACTCCAAGGTGCTCATCGGGATACTGATCTTCCAGCGTCACCGGGCGCTCTTTCGGTTTAGATGCGTACCCAGCATAAACGACTGCGGCAACTGGAAGGCACGCAAGTAGGAGAAAAAACCCACCCGTCAAGATCGATTCCGGCAGTTCCGACTTGAAGTTCATAAAATCCCCCTGAGGAGATTCTACCTATGAATTCGGAATTTCGGTTAGTCACTTTCGTGCTATACTTCCACTTCCTCAACGGCACCCTTGACGATGAACTGAGAACCATACGTCATCGAGCACTTGCTGCTGTAAACACGATGCTGGTTGGCAAGATCATCGTCAACCTGATCGGCTTCGTTCTCGCTGTACTGAACACCCAGATTGACGTTGCACTTCTCGCAGAGGGCTTCCTGTTTGAAACTAGGTAGGAATTCGCTGAGACTGAAGTTCTCAACCATGCCGGATTTGAACACAGTGCCGTCATCGTTTAGAACAGCCCAACCTGAATCACCATACTGAGCGTGGTTGATGTACTGTAGGGCATTGTTGATGTCGGCGAGTTCAACTTCCAGCGGCTTTGTGCCGGGGTCGAAAATCATAAGTTTCATAAACAGGGGTCTCCACAAAAAGTACACCCTCCAGCGAAGGTGCGCGATTCACGACTACAGCAGGGTTCGGTCGGTAGATGCCCACCGACGCGACGAACCACCAGATTGCGGTAGTATCCTCGCCCGGTAAACACATCCTCAGCGATAGACATCGATTCAACGTCGATGACTTCGCCAGTCCAGCGAGGCTTACCAGTGATTATGTCGGTGACGCCAGCCTCGAAGCTGAGTAGATCGTTCATGCAGTCGCTCTTTTGAGCAAGGACGCCGGGGCTTTCATGATGCGGATGGCACCCTTCGGCGGTTTGAACGGAACCGGAGTCTTGAATCGCTTCACGTTGTCGATGATGACTACGTGGGACTGTCCGAGCGTATCAAACAGAGCCGGGTCTTTGTCATAAAACGTCTGCGGCAACGCATCAGTTTCCACCACGTCTACAACTTCGGCGATGCCGACGATTGCACCAGTCGGAATGTCCGCCATCTTGAGACCGCGAACGCGGTACTCGAAGAGACCCCAATCGTCGGTGCGATCTTTGGAGGTATACAGAAGAATCGGACCGCGATATTTCCAATTGAAACTCAGGGTCTTGACTCGACGCTTGCCACGCAGAACTAATTCGTTCCACGGGGCGCGGTTTGCGAACACTGGTACGGTAGCAGCCTTAGAGCAGCCTTTCATCATTTTCTCCAATCGGAACAATCGTATTGTACTCTTGAAGCACCAGCTTGCGCTGTTCAAAACGGTTGTAAACCGTCAAACTGGCATTCTTCACGTCGTCCTCACGGTCAACCTGCATGTATTCTTCCTCGCCCCAGCGTTCCAGCAGGCTGCGGAAGCCCAGCTTGATGACGCTGTGGGTGGAAATGCCGACGCACATACCGACATAATCACGGTTCAGGGTGTCGAGTAGGCTATGCACGCGCATACGGCAATCGGGGCGATTCTCACCACCGGGCGGTCGATACCAATACTTGCCGTCCTTCTCGCGACGGTCCGCTTCATGAGGATAAAGCGTGCGGAACGTGGCACGGTCGATGCCGTCCATCATCCCGAAGTCGATTTCACGGAGACGCTCATCGTAAACAACCCGTGGCGTATAACCGAGACCCTCGATGATCTTCGCTGTAGTCTGTCTGGTGCGCACGTATGGGGAAGACAGGATGATTTGAATCATCTTGTTGCTGCGAATCGCAGGATATTCAAACGTGTGCTTCTCGATACGGTAGATGTCGTTCGCCGGATAGCGACGACCCAATTCCTGACCCAAAACGAGAGCCTGTTGCTCACCAAGTGACGTGAGAGGGGAATCCATATCACGTAGCCGACCAGTCCAAGCAGGCTCCTGTCCGGCTTTCTTTGCCGCTTCCTTGCGGACGTTAGCTTCGCTCTGTCCATGCCGCCAGATGATAAGCGTTGAGGGCCACTTCTCGGTCATCGTTCCATTGTCTCCACGAGAGAATCTAGCAGCCAGAATACCATTTTTATGCAGAAAATCACAAGCAGAAAACTGATGACCCCACCGTCAGGCTGATTAGTGATCGCCGAGGCGATAAACAGAAAAGCGCCGACGACTCCGAGCATGGTGAAGAACAGCACCATGATCCAAAGTGCGACTATTCTGAGTCCTCGGACGAGTTGGGCGGATGATACCACGGTGAAATTTTAATCTTGGCACGCTGACGCCGAATGCTGGCTTCGTGCTGCTTCTGTTGCTCCCGTCGCTCCCGCTCCTGTTTTCGCTTCTCGTACTCCTCAGGAGAGGGACAGTTGCAATCATTGACAGTCCCACAAAGCCAGCAAGTCGGCACCATGTTTACTTCTTTCCGGCGTCCACGTTGAACAGGATGCCGGGGACGGAATCTTTGCCGCCGCCTCCGCTGATGACTAGCGTGGATGGCATGATTCCCGGATGGTCTTTCAAATTCCAGATCAGATCGTGCTGGTTGTCCAGTGCACGCATACGCAGGATGTTCTCTGTGATGCTGGTGTTGCGGAGACGGTTTGCCTCAGCTTCACCTTGTGCGCGGGTAACCTGAGCCTTCGCATCGCCCTCAGCTTCGGCAACACGCTTTGCGGCTTCGGCTTGGACCTGCGTCAGTTCGATCTGTTTCTGTGTGGCGATCTGTTCAGCCTGTGCTTTCAGGTTGATTGAATCGACCACGTTCTGCGGCGGACGCGGTGCCCCGATCAGACCAAACTGATCGATGTTGACGCCCCACTGAATCACGTCGTCCTGAATGCACTTCTGCGTGCGCTTCAAGAACTCGGCGTTGTCGCCCATGATCTGCTTGATGTCGTACTGACCAGCCAGTTCGTTGAGGCAGTTACGCACATCGTTGCGCAGGTAGCCGTTGGTGAACTTCTGATCCAGATCATCCTCACTCGTCGCCAAAAACTTGAGGTAGAACGCCGGAACTTTGTTCGGATCGAGGGAGAACGCGATAGCAACATCAGCGTAAATCACCATCGAGTCTTTGTTGGTGAAGGACACTTCGGTGTTACCGGGCTTGCCTTCATTCGAATCCTTAGTCCACTTCTCCATACGTTGCGAGGTCTGATACTCGATCAGATTCTCGGTGAACGGGTTGATCCAGAACCATCCGGTGCGTGCGACTTGATCCTGCACACCCTTGTTGGAACCAGCTTGGTTGACGACGATCCCGGCATGACCGGGACTGACGCGATTGAAAGCGCAGCCGACTGAGATGGTGATTATCAGCAACACAATCGCGAGGACGATGTACGAGATGGGTTTTCCAATTGACATTTTGGGAACCTTTACTTCGACGTTTCCGAAGCTTGTTGGGTTGTTGGAGCGGGTGACGGTGACGGAGCCGAGGCTTCCGCCGCTAGGGTTGCTTTTTCTTGGCAAAGTGAATCCTCAGCTTTCTTGGCGTAGGTCTTGATGACACGCCAAATGATGAGCACATCGGTGATGAACAAAATCACGAGGCCGACGAAGCCGCCAATGAACGCGAAATCGTTAGCAGTGTTTAGTCCGAGGAATCCGTACTGGATACCGTAGTAGTTCACGATGGCGAACAACACGAGCAGTAAAGCGTTGCGATAGAATTTCATCGTTAAACCTCTGTTTGAATATAACGCGAGAAAGACTTTTTGGGAAGAGTCTTATTGAGCAGAAAATGAAGAAACCGCTGGTTCCAGATTTCGGTTGATGAGGTAAGCCGCGACGTAGTAAGCGATGGCATATTTGCAAAGGTTCCCACCATTTTCCGAGAACATCCCGTGCTGAAGCCAGTCCACGTCCAGAGCCGTTTCAGCCAATCCGGTCCAGTTCACGCCCTTGATCGGTTCATAGTTGCTGGAATAGATTGCAACCCGTTGATCCGATTTCCAGATGACCTGCCAAAATGCGGTCGTAGTCGGAGAGTTGATCGCCATCACCGACAAACCCAACTCCGGGTGTGTTTCCTGAATGCGTGCCGCTACGGTGCCGCACAACCCGAACCCAATGACCAGTTGATCCGTTGGCAATGAAGGGATCAGAATTTTCTCCCACATCTCAGGGATCAGTCCCGGCACCGGGAGAAGCCGGATACTCAAATCGGTAAATTCGACTTCAAGAAGATCGCGGATTGACTGTGCTTCTTTGAGAGTGGATACATCCGCCAGTATGGTCAGGCTCTTAAAGCGGGATGGGGAGGCTGGCTGCATTACTTAGCCTCCCCCGTCCACACGAATTTCAATCGTTCCTCAGCATCAGCACGAGACTTGATTCCACCGTTCAACTGGTAAGTCTCAAGGTCTTCGAGGATGCGTCGGAACTCCGGTCCGGGCGTCAACCCCTTCGCGATCAAATCGTCGCCAGTGATAAACGGCGCAGGCTTAATCTCTTCTGGAGTCAAGTTGGCGAATCGGTTATAGATGCGCATGGTCTCTTCCATGCCCCGGTTCGTCTTGCCGACCATTTCATCCTGCAAGAACAACTCCAGAGCAATCTTGATCCCCCTCTTGCGCATCGTGCGCTTAACGGTTGCCATGTCGAACTTCGGAGAGGCAGCAATCGTATCGACGTAGAACACGCCGTTCACAACCGCTTCCTTTACGTCGTTCGGCAGCTTGAGGGCGTTGCAAAGTTCGACAGTCGCCCGTGGGTTCGTGTCGTTGAGCAACATCGCCAAGCCGACTTCCGGCAGCGCAGAGTTGAATCGCTCGAATCGCCGCAAGCAGTACGCCATCCGCAATTCCCGGACAACCTCTACCGGAAATACGTGCTGCGCCAGCCCGGTGCTGAACAGTGGCACCAACCCCTCGACCGGGAATGGAGCAGCGAACAGCTTGAAGAGTTCGTCACGAACCCGTTCCGCACTGACCTGCTTGATCGCGAGGGCATTCTTTTCGATTGCCCTCCACGTGGCGTTCTCGATCTCGAAGCCAAGCTGAGCAGCAAACCGAACCGCCCGAAGCATCCGCAAGGCGTCCTCGCCGAACCGGGCATCCGGGTCGCCGATGCAACGGATAATTCCCCGCTGGATGTCAGCGATACCGCCGACATGATCCACGATTCCGAACGTATGATTGCCGACCGTGACGCGGTCTGTGGCACCCGTAAGAGCGGCCTCGTACTCCGCTACGGAGCCCGTGTCTGCCTCGCCGAGACACAACAAACCGTTAATAGTGAAGTCCCGACGCTTCACGTCCTCTTCCGCACTCAGGCTGTAGACGACAGAATCCGGTCGCCGACCGTCAGAATACTGACCATCGGTTCGGAACGTGGCGACTTCAATCTGATGGTCAACGCCATCGACATCCACCAGAACAATCACCACACCGAAAGAGGCACCGACTGCCAGCGTGTGTTCAAAAAGAGCCTGAACCTGCTCAGGTGTGGCATCAGTCGTTACGTCGAAATCCTTTGGCTTACGCTGGAGAAGGATGTCACGCACACAACCACCCACGAGGTAAGCCTGATGACCCGCCCGTCGCAGTTCCTTCATGACGGCTGTAGCTGCCAAGTTCATAGCGACTGTAGCTGCCAAGTTCATGGGTTATCCTTCCAGAACGGGGACGCAAGAAACGTCCAGCTTCTTAGCGTCCACGATTTTCATTTCGTTCATGTCATACGGCATTTCTTTGCCGCAGTCGAGACAGACAACGTATGTGCCCGTGATTGCTGCTGCCTGAGGTCGTTTCGGCCCCTTGGGTGTACGGGGGAAACTGTAATTCCCGTGCGTGCATCCGAACAGTGCATTCAACAGTGTCATTACTCTCCGTCCTTTCTGAACGTTCTTTCATCCGCTCTCGGCTTCAGTCTGTCCCAGATGATCTCCGCATACGGCTTCTCGTCGAGCATCGCAAACAGAACCGAACACAAGTCCGGGGTCTTCTGGAAGTGCAAAGCCTGCGTCTTACGCCACAACTTCAAGCCTTCCGGCGATGGCTCCGACGCCCACTTACCAGTGAAGGGGCGGGTTGCAAAAACCGCCTGCGCACGACGTTCGATATCCTGATACTTCGTGCGAAGGTGCTCAACCCAGCCGGAGAACCATGCCTTGAACTGCTCCGGCATTTTCTCGTCCTTCAATATCAATTCTACCGTCTCGGTCTGATTTTTGGCTAGTAATTCCCATATCCCCCGTGGATTCATACCAGTAAGAACCTTGTGGAGGCGGCAATAATCGAGGAACTTGACCTTTACTTTAGTACCGTTACTATAGGTCAACACGTAACCTTCCTCGTTCAGGGTGTTCTCTGAAACACACTCCGACAGGGACTTGTCGAACTTCGGCACAACCTTGAAATCGTACATGGCACCGAACCGTTCAACTGAGTCGCGGCGGAACTCACGTCCGTCCTCATGGTTGATGATTCCGAGCAGCACACAACCCTCGAAATCATAAGCCACTACGATTCGATTCTCTTCGTAAATGACCTCAAATACCGGAGTCGTATCCGGCAACCAAGGATGATACGGACGATACTGACCGAGACGCTCGAAGTGCGCACGTAACCATCCCGTAGCCCAACGCGCCTGCTCTGATGCGAACGAGCCCCGCGTTGCCATCCAAAGAAGGTTGTCCCACACGTATAGTACGCCCATTGACCCATCCAGCTTCGTGGTCACAAGCGGAACTTCATCCTTCGGGAGATTCTCTTCCATCGTCTCCGGGATGTAGGTCGTGTTCAGGTTGTGGAACTTCTTGAACGGACGTGCAACTACGACCGCATCCGGCAATCCGGTGGGTGCGTGTACGATCAGCCCACGGCAGTTGTTGGTGACGTTGTCCCAAATCTTGCCAAACTGGGCATGTTCAGAATAATTGAGGATGAAGAGATCAGGATACTGAGGGTGTACCTGCTTGCGGACTACGCCATCCTCGATGTGCTTCATCAGCAAATCGACAGGCAAAATGTCTCTCAAGTAAACAGGCATAGTATCCTTTCACAATCGAACTCCGAATCCATCGCAGAGAACGACAATCAAAACCGAAAATCCTAACAGAATTCCACCGCTAATCCGGTGCCCGTCGAAAAAGCTGGCACCTGAAAGCACACACAGCATGTAAGCAAGATACCACTCTTGCCGTATCATTCGACGTTTCGGCTGCGCCATAAATTTCCTATTCGTCCATCCACGAGTCTCTCAACTCGTTGGCAAAGTCGGATATTCCATAGTAATACCACTTTGCCCACGTCATAACCCGTCGAGCATAGTGCCGGACATAATCCCAGAACGAAGCTGGCTGCACGATCAACCCAAAGCCACGAACACGGCGAACGATGAACGAGCCGTTGTTGGCTATGTTTGCAAACCCGGAGACAGTGATAAAATCCCCCCGCTCCAACCCCATCGTATGGGAGCAGGTTAGTGTAACTTCACTCATCCGCATCTCCGCTCTTCAAGCACCTTCATCCAGTCCACGCCATGATTCTTCAAAATCGTGTCGTGCAGGCGATCAGCGAAAACAGTCCGCCATGCCAATGCGTCAATCTCGCTACATGGCACCGCGAGGGTGGTATGGCCGTTGTCGTAGTAGCTACGATGTGCGTCAATCTGCTCCTGCGAATATCGTCCTGCTTCGGCAAGATTGGTGAAATAGCCGCCGTCATTCGGTCCCCAAAACACGACGTAGTCGGAACCGACCGACCATTTCAACGAAAGCACATAATACTCATCTGCCATGATGTCCCTCGCAACAAGCGTGATGCAGGAAATGCCGATTAAGCCAATGCGATGAAGCGATTGTTAAGCCGCCCAATGCAACCAGATAATGGTGCGCTTCCGATTGTTCCCACAGCGAGATCGCCAACACCACAGTAGCAATACCGATGAGTGCCAGCACCGCTGGAATGCAACGACGGTGTCTTATATACCCACGTGGATGAGCAAGAATCACAAACACCACGGCTGCCGCCAGAAACACTCGATCAAACCAGACATTATCCAGCCACGTGAGCCCTATTGCCGGGATCACCGCGAACAGTAACGGCAGGCTGATACAGTGCACGGCACAAATCAGCGAAGCGGTCGCGCCAGCTTTATCGAGAATTTTGTCCATTCTGTTTAAGTTGCTTGCGAAGTTCAGGACTCCCGAACACTTCCGGCACCTGACCCTCGGCAACCAGCATATCGAGGACAACACGGCGCTTTGCGTAACCACCCTTCCCGGTGTACGGGAAACGCACCGCTAAGAAAGCACTGCGGCGTTTGGCGGTCGGGTTCGAAGAGATGAACGTCGTAAAACGTGAACGCAGGTCTTGTTCTTCCTGCTCACTGACTGTTACCACAACATCATCGGGGGACGGCTGCGAGACTGCAACTTCGGGGGACAACTGTGTTTCCATAGTTTACCTACCAGCTATCAAAGTCGGTGACGTTCTTTTTGCCTCGTTCGTCACCATCATTGGTATAACACAAACACTCGACTACGACAATGGTCCCCAATCCGGTGTTGGTAAAGCAGAACTGCATCTGCCCACCAATCGCCCCTGACGGGCAGACCGGGGACGTGCCGTCATCGTAATATTTGCAAGTCTTGTTGTGCTCTTCTTCCCACGCAAGGAAGGTTTCCAATTCCTTGCCGCACAGTCGGAACGTGTATGCATCGACTAAATTCGGTTCACTCATCGTCTGTTCCTACTTCTTCCGGATTGAATTTTTTCCCATGGACACGTTCGTAGTAGGCGACGGCCTCTTCATACGTCTGAGTCCACTGATAGTAGGGGCTTCCCCCGGCTTCCAGTTCGGCAAAAATCTCCTCGGTTCGCTCGACTGCTTCTTTTCGAGCCTCCTCAGCGAAAGCGTCAATCATCTCCTGCTTCGTGGCGTCGATCCAGACAAACTTGTCCGAATTGGACGACCAGAGGGCGAACAGACCGTTTGGCTGTTTGATTATTTGGCGACCCATCGAAGCCTCCGTAGCTTGCGTAAGCGATAAACCATGCGCTCCAGCACACTGTGCGATCTCCAATGTGCTGGAAACGCCCGGACAATGCCAAACCAACGACACAGCGGACAGCCCTGCTCGACCGTACCTCTAAAACTGTCGAGCAGCATCAGAAGTCCTCGACCGCTCCGCATTCAGCGCAGTAGCCGTCCTTGTACCACGGCTTGTCCTTGTGCTGCTCCGTGCAGTCCTTGGTATGCTTATCCACACCCCGAACCGGGAACACCGTCAAGCCGTGCGACCGCCACATCTTGACTACCTGCGGACGGTCGTCGATTACGAACGCGATTCCCTCGTCAGGAACGCGAAACTCTTCGTTCGAGTCGAAGTAACCCACGGACTGACCGACAACAGCCTGCAACTCTTTCAGGATTTCTTCCTTCACCTGATAGTCAGGGCGGTTATCCCGCGTGTACCGCATGATGATGCGGTCAAACGGAACGTCACCAGCCTGCAACCAATCGCAGGTGTCATCACCGCAGAAATCCTGCCGTCCGGAGACGGCTGCCAAGTTGTAGAACGGCTGCAATGCACGAATCCATTGCACGACGGTGTCATAGTAGGTATCGAGGATGACCTTGTGCTCCTCGAACCGACCACGGTCGCCACGCTTCGCTACTGTACCGTCCAGATCGTACAGAATCCACGGGCGTCCGGGCAGACGGGGGATGAAGCCTCCCTTGAGAAGCTGTTGCCGCTCCCAATAGGGGCGGGTCAACGTCGCTGCCTTGACTTCGTGACTCATGCTGAACTGTCCCAAATCCTTTGCTTGGCGGCGAATGATCTCTTCGCCCACCATTGCGCCCATAGGACGCTTACAGGCTTCGCAGATTACGCCGCGAAGTGCATCTCGCTCTACAGCGACCTTTAAGTCCACTTGCCAGATCAGGAAGCGCAGGTGCGTGTGCAGATCGACCGCCAACTCTTCCCACTTCTGCCGGGTCTGCCGGATGCAGTTGGTGTCGTCGATCACCACGTTCTTGCCCATCTGGAGCGCGATGCGTGCAGCTTCCATCTGAGCCTTGCGGACGTAATCCTCGTTCCGCTTGTTCCAATCGGCTCCGCAGAAAAGCATCTTGCGCATGTCGTCACGGTTCAAGCGGACGGTCTTACCCTGTGACCGTTTCACCATCTGCGTGATCTCCGTGGATTTCCCTGAGCCGGAGATGCCGACTGCAACGATCAACTCCGGGGCGTGCTCACGCCCTCCGGTGTAGTCGTAACGCTCTTCTCTGTATTCTCGGTTTGCCATTACTTCTCCGCTGCCGCTAAAGCTTCCTCGTATGCGATGCAACCTGTGATGTCGTCGGCGATTTCAAACCCCACCATGCGAATCGCATTGTGGATACGCTGCCCGGTTGCATAAAGACCGAGACGCATGGGGCGTTCATGCATAAGTTCGAGATCAGTTGCGAATTGAACTTTCTCTCCTCGTGTCATCAGAACACCAGTTTTTCAAATTTCGCGATACTCTTTTTCAGACTCGCGATCTTGTCTCGCACCATCTTGTTCGCATGTTCTTTGGCGGCGGCTTCAGTACGATGCCACTCCCGGCCCTCGCCATGATAATAATCGGAATACGCTCCACCAACTTTCTGGATCATGTTCTGACATTCGCCAGTTGAGGTCACGCACTCTTCGGCATCGATTTCAAAAATGCCCTGAGTTAAAGCGTACTTTGTAATCCAGACGTGGATGACTTTTCCACTTCTCATAGCTTAACGATGACCACTTCTTTCTCTTCACCGGGGTCGGCACCGAGCACTTTCACGTACCAACGACCATTGTCGTTCATCAGCGTGCCACGATAGGTCTTAGTATCGACCACAATGCTGACAGTGTCGCCGGGGAAAAGAACAAACGAAGGTTCATTAACTACCCCACGGTCATTCATCATTTCGGATACTCCACTCGCTGGAAGCCGATCTGATCTTTATCGAGATCGACTGCATCGAGCAATTTATTGAACTCCACCTTGAACCGATCCTCGTAGTCCCGGATCGCATGACCGATCCCCGGTTTTACCAGAGCGTTGTCATTAACGGCATTGGCAAAACATTGGAAAATCGCTCTCGCATTGTCCGCTGCGGTTATAGCCTTTGATCTGTTCATGAACCCGATCTTACCCTAGATTACAGCCCACGTCGAGAGCGTTCTTTCTCCCACATCCGCATGACCTGTTTCGAGACCTGTTTAGACATCCGACGACCGTAAGTCGGGCGGATATTCAAATAGTCAAAGAACATGATCCCGTTCAGGTGGTCAAACTCGTGTTGAGCTACTCTAGCGTCGATTTCGGTCAATTCCCGCACCAATTCGTCACCGTCCGCATCCCGATAGCGCATGACCACGTTCTCAGCCCGTGCAACCTGTTCAAACACCCCCGGCAGACTCAAGCAGCCTTCACGTGCCGCCACAGTACCCCCGTTCAGTTCCAAGGTCGGATTGATGACCACAATCGGCTTCCACGGCTCCCGATCCTGCTCACTATTCGGGAAATGCATGGCAAACATCCGCTCAGTCACCGCGACCTGCGGAGCCGCCAGCCCGACGCCGTTCTTGGCATCCATCGTCGCCAGCAACCGGGCGGCAAAGTCTCGCAGCTTATCAGCGCCGAAAGCACTGTCGGCGACGGGAGTGCATACGGTCGAAAGAACCGGGTTGTCCCAATACACCAGTTGTAAGGTCTCAGGCATTCACTTGACCCTTGAGAAACTCGCGTCTCTCTTCGTCCGTCAGCGTTCCCGTGACGAACTTCTCAATTATCTCACCGGGCAACTCCCACTCGCCATCCATTGGGAATAGCGCCACGATTGCCCACTTAAATTCCTGATAATGCTTGAGGGCTTTCTGATTCGGGTCGTCGCGACCATCCATGTCCCACTCGTTGCGGCGGGTGTAACGCACCCTCTTGCCGTCCGGACTGAAATAGTCAGCGAGAATGCCCAACGCAAGCTGAGCCGGACCGCTGCCGCCGTAGCCCCACGCGATCCCTGTTGGGCTGTGGTCGTAGATGTCGTTACGAGGATCGAGTTCGTAATCGACCGATGAGACATTGTCTTCGCGGTGAACGAAGCAGCGATACACGTCTCCCTCAACATTGCGGACGCCACGGTACGTAATTTTGTCAGGCATAAAAATCTCCTGCCTAATTCTACCAGTCGAAGGTCAATTTTGGTTAGGGGTTTAAGTTCTTACGGCTTAACAGTATAGGAGCAGGAGGAATCCATAGTCGGGGACTTGATCGCGGGAACCGGAGGCATGAGTTTGGCGGCATCGTACAACCCGGCGAGGAAAACACCCCAGATCATGAAAGTCATGCAGACCGATACCAGAATGCGCTTGATCCGCCTGACCTTCGCTGTCTTCGCGTCCGCAAGAATACACATGAATGCGACAGCGAACAGCCAGATGATCGCCACTGTCCAGAACGGGTTGTTATCAAAGAACTGACCGACGTGACTCATTTGCTCAACAACTCCTCGATCATTTTCTGATAGGTGGAATCGGGTCTCCAACCTTTATCGTTGTAGAACTTGCAGCAATCTTCGAAGCCTTTCGTCGCCTCGGCGATGGTCGCTAGTCCGCTCTTCTCCGCGACTATGCGCGTCACTGGTGCGACATCACTTTTTCTGAGAAGCGAAATCACGACATCGAACCCGGTCGCCCCGCCGCGAAGAGCAACCCACGAGCGATTACCTTCTGGATCGATGAAACAACGAACCCACGTTAATCCGTGCACTTGAAACCCTCCATTTGCTTTTCAAAGTTGTCGAAGAAAATTTTCTCGTCCTCGACCATTGGCTTGACTTGGCCGCGAGGCGAATCAGCTATAATCACGTCGTTGCCGACCAGTTCAGTTTCATGATAGCCGAAAGCGTATGTTCCGTTCTTTTGCCTGCCTTCAGCCTCAGCTTGAGTCTTCTTAACGAAGCCGAGTCCGTAATGACGGTTCCATGTAAACGGCGACCGCTCATGTTGCACACGGAACGGGCCGATCATGCCATCGCGACTGCGGAAGTTTTCCGGCAACTCCACCAACCATTCGTCGGCAGCCAGCATTCCGAAGTCACGCATCACATCTTCAAGGGTCTTTCGCGCTTCTTCAGACTGAATCCGACCGAGGTAGAAATCATCTCGGATATCTTGCAGGATCATCTCAAAATCGCGGCGATTTCTCACACTGCCCTCCCAAGGAACCTAGACCATTTGACCTGTGCCGCGTACTTGTTGCCGCCTGTCGCTTCAACCAACTGATCGGCACGCTGCCCTAAAAACTTGACAGTCTCTTCAGTAACACCCAGCACACCCGTCAGTGCAAGCACGCCATCTTCCAAATCCCAAAAAGCCGTGATCGGCATTGCCCGGTCGAGCCCCGCCACGTACCGCGCTACCCGCCAAATATAGGCGTAAATACCGTCCAGAGGCTTCTTACTAATGAGTTTTTTATCTTCATTTGCAACGCTTTTCAACAGTTTTTCGAGTGAAACATGCGCGTCAATGCTGGCTAAAGACTGACTCTCAGGACGTGAAAATTTGTGCTTGCGAAACGTACTTAGCCCGATCCCGCTCGGAACGAAATACTGAATCGCAGCCGGAACGGTTGCAAGAGTTTGCTTCTGTTCTTCAGAAACTTTCCACGGTCTCCGCTCAATATCTCTATCGAGTTCCGGGTGCGGGAACCAGCCGCCCCACGGCAGGAACATCTCTCGCGGCATCCCCTTCTTGCTGGTGGGCTGTTTCGCATCGTATTTCAGTTCCATCTGCATCAAAAATAATCCGGGACTTCTTCACCCACTCCATGTGCCTGTGCTTGCCGTTCAGATTCGTGTATGTAATGCAGTAACACTCAACCTGAACCCGCTCCATCCAATCGGACTTCTTCCAGACGATACGAGGACCGTCAACAACGGTACATGGCACAATACCCATCGAGCGACTGCGAAATTTCGCCTGAACCTTCAAGCCGATTCTACCTTGATTCCCAGAGCCTTGCATAGGTCGATGACTAGATGCGGAGCGTAACCAACGCCGTCATAGTCCTGCCCCTCGACAAGAATGAATTTATCGTGCTCCTCCTCGCCACAGTAGGTGCCTTCGGGCGGCTTTTCTTTGTAGAGAATCCACTGCTGGTTGTCGTGGTAGTACAGATACATCTTCGGGTGTTTCTTGAGCAGCTTGTTAAAGTCCATTGGTCTCGGTATCTAGCGACACCTTACCTCCTACGCCGAACTGTTTCAGCCAAGCATCCATCGTTTGCCGATGGGTTAGGATCAACTGATCCATCTTGTCCTTACGCATACTCATGAAACGAACGTAAGGAATCGTTCTCCAATTCCGTGGGTCTTTCGACCATTTTTTGCGGATGCGAACTTTTTTGGATCGCGGGAAACGTACTTGCACCCGTTCAAAAGCTGGCACCATTGCGCTCGTGTAAACTGGAATTCCCGCCATGCATAGATGGCAGTTCGGGTCTTCTGGCTTCGACCTGTCGTGACTATACGGGATGTAGAACGTGTCACTCATCTTCGCGATAACCTCGCTGCATATATGTCGGCCCGTAATACCTCTGTTGTCCGGCGATGGCGTTCGTCCCTTTCGGAAGAGAATGTGGATCAAACTTGCGCTCAGCCGGGTTGATGATTGTGATCTTTTTCTTTTTCTTCCGTGCGTAACGCACTGTTGTCCATGTGCCGGACGACACCTGCTCTTCGCGAGTCAGCGGTGTAGCGACTAAATCCGTGGTTTCATCCACGATGTCGTGGTCACGAGCGATGAATGGCTTCGCCTCTCGAATCTCGTCATTGATCTCGGCGGTGAATGCACGCCAGCGAGTATCTTTGGGGTTTCGTACTGGATAACCGGGATGGGCGATGATGGTGACTTGACAGGTTGCCTGTTCCATCATCCGCAATTTGTTGCTGAGGACGCGCAACATGATGGCGGCTTGAGCGTCAGCGCCGATACAATCACCGTGGTGAAATTCAATCCAGTCGTAGCCCTCAAGCAGGGCGGTGAAGTGCTCTTCCAAGAGCCGCTTCTGCTCTATGCTCATCCCGTCTTTAGTGCCCGTGAAACCCAGCTTAAGAAGTCTCATTGCCCTTCTCGAAGTGCTCATACATCAGCAGCATTTGGGCTGAGATGAGAGCTAGACCGAACGAGATGATCTCACCGTTGTTGTACTCGCCGTCAAGGGACTTACTGAATCGCTCCAGCAGTTCATAGATTCGAGGGGCTGTACCGACCATGTCCTCACGGTTGAGGACTTCTTTGATGTCGCCGAGCGTGAATCGCTCAATGAGCGCCATCTTGCGAAGATCATCTGGATCGATTTCCCACGGTTCCATGTTATTTGGGGCAGAACTGTGTATGACGGTTTCGCTGCCGCCGCGAACGGAAGTGCACTTCGTTGCAGAACCCGCAGGAATACGGGAGCGTCACGCCAGTGCCTTCAACGCCTTCTTTGAACACAACTCTGGTGACGACCTTGTCACCCTTCTTGATTTTGGTTTTGACACGTTTGAAGTACATACATTGGATAATACTACTGGAAAGGTTTTTTGCAAATAGAAAGGGCTCCCATTTTGGGGGAGCCCTGTAGGAAAGACTTCCGTTAACGCTTCTTGGCAGCCTTCGCCTTCGGCTTTGCCGGGGCTTCGTTCAGCATGTACTCAGAAGCGATCTTGTCCAGTTCGAACTGGATACCGGACTCAACGGAGAATACAACATCCGCCTTCGCCGGATCGAACACCTGCTTACCGCGCCCGTTCGCGTGCGCAGAGAGCAATTCGTACAGGTTCGGCTTGCGAATCTTGGTGAAAGCATCCGCCAGCAATGCGACCTGTTCGCGGTTACCCGCTGCCGTGTTGTATGCACGACGGTTCGTGGACACGATGTCCATCCAGATGACCTTGCGCTCAACCAGATCGATCACCAGAGGCATGACCGACGTAGCTTCGGACGCAACGTCAATACGGTCCACAACAGTCTTCGGCTCATACACTTCACCAGACTTCGGCTTCTCACGAAGCATCCAGCCTGCCGAGCACTCTGGAATGGTATTGAGGTTCTGCCCCGTGTAGCAGCGCACGTCCATTACGACGTAACGCGCACCGTAGGCAACCGCACCCGGAATATCGATGTCGATGAACTCGGACGCACCCTTCGGAGCGTTCGTGATATCACCGCTGTGACACGCCTTGAAGCTGCGGAAGTGGCTGTAGCCGCTGTCGGCACGCAGATTGTACCACGCGATGTCGGTCAGGCTCTTCCAGTTCTCATCAAAGATGACTGCGGACAGGTCGAGGTCTACGCGACCGTCGCCGCTCCAACCCGCTGCCTTCGTATCCGGGTCGTCGATGTTCTTCCACCAGATGAAGAAGCGGATCGTGTCCTTGTCCTTCGCCAGATCGATCTGCGAACCGCGCACAATCGTGCGCAGACTCTTGTTGGCGGAACGCTGCGAGAACGGAACGAGGTAGTTCTGCAACTTCTCGTCCACATATACCTTGCCGAGCGGAGCCAGCTTGGAGAAACGGGCCGTCAATGCCTTGGTGCACACTTCGGCAACACGCTGGCACTGGACATAGTCCAGCTTCCAAGTCGTAGGAGGAAGTACCTGCACCTTAGCGATAGAGCCCTTCGGCATCGCCACACGCATGGAGGACGTATTACGCGCCTTGAAGTGTGCCATCACCTGCAACAACACAGGCGTGGACACGTCATCCGCGACCTTCTCGAATGCATCCACGGTCGCCTCAGCACGATCTTCATCGAGACGCATCAGGTGATCGAGACGACGGGCAAACTCACCCGGACGCTTCGCCAACAGGGTGATCGCCTTGCGGACTTCACCCTCGCGAAGTGCCATCTCAACCTTCGCACCAAAGGTGCGGATCGGGTCCTTCTGCATTGCGCTCTTGTTGCGCAGCTTGAGCATCGCTTCGTAGGAGAACGGGAAACGCTTGTAAAACTCGCCCATGTGCAGCGAGTGTCCAAGCTTCACCCAGCGATTCTCGTGACGCAGCATGTCCTCTTCGCGGTTCTCCGCAGCTTCCAAAATCGAAACCAGAACACGGCGGATATAGCGCGGCAGCGACTTGAACTTGGTGTCAGCCGCCAGAGACACGTCGCCATCGGAGAGCGCCGTCGCGAGACGGAGAACATCCGTGGCAGTCTTGAACTGCTCAGAAATCAACCCGAAGGACATCTTCTCGGTCAGCAGGACTGCACCCACGACCGCGAGATTTTCCTTGTTCGGAATCTTACCGACCTTGCCCTGACCCGCACCGATGTGCAGGTAGCCATCCTTGATGAGCGAACGGAGGTCTTCCTTGTCCGTCGCGGAGATGGACGTGTTCGACATCGCGATACGGGCCGCAATCGCTGCCAGATCGTCCTCGGTGCCGATTTCGAGAACGGTCAACTGCACCTTCTCGTCCAGCGGCTCACGACGATCCTTCTTGTACTTCGGCAGCCAAATCACGCTGGAATCATTCACAGCGTCGGCGACCACGAAAGAAAAATAGTGGAAGATGGCGTTCAGATACAACTCTGCTTCGTCCGCTTCCAAGACCTGAGTCGGGAAGTTCGGATACATCGGACGATAGTTGCGGACGCCACGGAGTTCCTTGAGGACATCCACGATCTCGGAGAACGGGGCAGACACACCCGGCTTCTGGAGAGTGCGAATCGCCTTCGCGGACAAGGTGTAACCCAAGTCCTGAAGGTTCTTGTTGAATGCAGCCAGAGCCGCGTTGGATACACGGGTCTTGGTGCCCTTGTCCTCGACGAGGAACTTGTTTGCACGACGGATCAGAATCGAATTGTTGCTCATTGGCGTATCCTTTCAAACTAATTGGACGGAAAGCATCAGACCTATTTTTGAGTAAAGGTCAAGTAGAAGGAAGGGCTGATATGGCCGTCCAAGCTTTTCAAAAATCAATGCCCCGTTTCCGGGGGTGGGATTCTGTGCGGCTTGGTTGCCCATCCGCTACCCACGAGACCCGACCGCTTTGGGTGCTCTATTTCAAAATTTCCCCACGGTTCCTCGCGGACCGCCGTAGGCCGGGTCAGTTCGGTTGCTAGTCGTACTGACAATCACAATCTTTTCGACCGGGGGCTCTCGATTCCCCCGGCCATTTTTGGGTCGGAAATCACCAGACGTATTTTCCCGGAGCCGAGATTCTCCGGGTTCTTTGTCCGAGTGAATGTAGAAGGAACGGCTGATATGGCCGACCCGAACTTCAAAACTTTTTAAGTGGAAAGCCCCCGACCAAGAGGGCGCTCCGTTAATCTCTCTGCTATACCAATACCGTAGTTCAAAATGTTTGTCAACTATTTTTTGAATTTTTTCTTCTTTTTCTTTTCTCCAAACGGCGGCGAGGACTTGAAAGGCTTGAGTTCACGGTCCACGTTCTCGCCCATTGCTACACGAATGGCAATACGGGTCGCACGCCGGAGCGGGTTATTCACCAGTTCCTCGGAAAGCACTTTGTTGAATGTCTCGTACTGGACATCCAGCGGAAAGCGGGTGCGGACTGTTTCCAGCACTGCGTTGAACTCCTCATAGGGCTTCTCGGTTAGCTTGAGAAGTTCTGAGGTAAGGGGGAGGGTCTTCGTCGCAACAGGCATATCACTCCTCGAATTTAGTGGACAGCGGTTGTCTGTTTGCCATGACGCCGCTCATGTTGCTCCAAAAGCTGTGCGGCGGACATCGGAATTCGCCCCTCGCCCTTCGCCCATGCGCGGAGGTCTTCAAGCTTGAACCAGCCGAAGTTGTTCTTGTCCTGATCGTAGGGGTTCAACCAGAACTCGATGGTGCCATCCTTGGCACGCTTGGGGCTCAAAGCAAAATACTTCTTGCCAGCCTTTTCGAGGGTCTCGCGAATTTTGCTCTTGACCACGAATTTCTCGATCTCGTGGGCTTCCTTGTCGGCGTCCGTCCACATCTTGATGACTTCCTTTGGCAGGCGGTCGGCGATGGCAATGATGAGCCCCGGATTGTCGAACGCCGGAAGAGCAGCGGAGAATGTAAACACGATGTTCTTCTTGCCGAAATGACTGTAAATCTCATTCAACATGGCAATATCGTCAGGGTTCTTAGAGAACACCCCGAAATTGCTCTCAGACCACGCCCCGACGAGTTGCTTGGCGGCAGGCACCATCTTGCGCAGCGTGCGGTCGTAGGTCTCATAGGGCACCAGTTCACTGTCCCTATCGAGAATCTCTTTCGGCTTGTTATCGTACCAGAAATTGCGGTAGGCGAAACCTTCGCGACCGTCCGCCAACTTTACCCACACCAGCGTAGACGGCAGCTTGCTGATCTTGCGCTTTTTGAGACCGTAGACGTTGATCTCATGCTTGATCCCGAACGCCCGGTAAAGGTCTTTGATGCCCCACTCGTGCTCGGCGCAGTAATCGGAGCCGAGGTTAACACCGAGAATCTTGGTGGTTGGATCGAGATCGAGCACCGCACTTTGATCCCGGTTGTTGCGCTCCGGAGTGAGAAGGGTGCCGTCAGCAGCTACGTGGATAAAAACCGGATTCGTGCCTCTGCGCATAAGATCAAGTTACCTCAACTTTCTGTAAAATGCAAGCTGTCGTCTACTTGTATTCCTTCGAGGGAATGCCGTGCGCTTTCTCAAACCATTCTGGAAATGGGCTGTAACGCTCCCCGCGATACCACGGGTCTTTATCGTCCAGATTGCAGTCCACCACGATGTTGTGAAGCTGACCGAGCAGCCCCAAATCCATCGCTTCGAACTTCAAGCAGTTTTCGTAGGTGAACACTGAGACGATGACTACCAGAGAATTCGGGTTGTCGGCAGCCCACTGGAGCAAGTGCCGGGAGTTGTTCGCCATCAGGTCATTGCCATACATGACGCCGCCGAAGTCGAATAGGACGAGATCAGTCCCCGGCTTGAGTTCGCCGGGATAGGTGGTGTGCGGCGTGTATACGTCCAGCTTGACGGGCTCCGCGAACTCACTGAACCGCTCAATATGATCTTTGATCTCCATCTCCGGCGTGCGATTGCCGAAATCCGAGCCCATGTAATCGACTACGATGGCGGTCTTGATCTTGTGCGCATTCTTGACTACGGCCCGTTTCAGCCGTGCCTTGCGGAGTTGAGCGGCTCTCTGCTTGCGTTCGACCACTGCCTTTTTGATTCTCATCGCGGTCGTACTCCCTTCAACGGATCGGCGTGTGATTCTTTCATCGGGAAATCGAACAGATCGTACCCGGTGGTTCCGCTCCAGTTTAGATGGAGCCCCTCTACGCAACCGAGCAAGTCCATTCGACTGCGCTTCGGCAGCGACAGGTCACGCTTGATGACGCCGACCCTGCCCCCGCACTTGCGGCAGCACCGTTTCGCGAAATTGCGTCTTTTAGCCAATGTCGTATCTCCAGATCGATTCGCCGTCGTTGCCGACCTTGGTTGCTACTTCCTCAAAGCCATCGGCAAAATCACCGAGATCGTTCGCCATGTTGCGATGTAAGCCGATGTAAAGCACTACCGATGCCTTACATTCCTTGGCACGCTCAATCGTCTGCTCGACAAAATTGCCGTGGCAGGGGCGGCAGATCATAACCACCGACCGCTTGGTGTACTTAAACGTGGCGGCATCCGCCGTCAACACGGCGAACTCCGGGTTGCTGTGAATGTGCAGGTCGAGGGCGATGGTCTTGATGCCTTTTTCGCTCAGGATCGCGCTCACATGTCCCGCCCCGGCACCCACATCAAACACGACCTTTTCGGCGAAATGCTTCTTCATGTAGGCAACGAACTTCTCGTTCGGCTCGAAAAATTTGGAGAAGCCGAGCGTCATGCCCATCGTCCGCTTGCGCAGTTCGATCTCAAATGTGTTTAACATAGGCTCCGTACCCGTGCTTCTCGAAATTGCGTTTCATGGCGTACTTGCCGGACTGCGGGTTGCCAACCAGTCCATCGATGCCTATGCCTTCCTGTGCAATCAGGTCGAGCCACTTCTTCGATAGGGTGCTGTAGGCAATCTGCCCGGTTTTCATGACGCCGTTCTCCCACTGATACCAGCGGAGGGCGGACGTTTCATTAGGCATGGTGTATTCGTACAGGACACGCCATGTCTTGTTGTCGATGGCGACCACCTGACAGTCCCGGTTGCCTTGGTTGATAAACTCGGTGAAGCAGTCACCAATGTTAGTGAGGTCGCGACGAAAGAACCGAGCCCCGGCGAGAGTCGAGCATTCGTAGATCGGTTCCCGGCAGGCGGCTCCCTCAGGGAATGGCAGATCGACAACCTCTTTCAGTTCATCCACGTGAAACACGAGGCTGCGGACTTCCTTATTGTTGGCGTCGGTCCACCGGATCAAACGCCACGGAATCGTTCTCTCTTTGAAGCTACCCATTAGTCCCTCCGGAAATCTCGTGCTGCCCGGACATCCCGCCAATCTTCGCCGGGGCGCTCTGCGTGCTTCTTCAAGCTGTAGTTCGGATCGGTAGCCGCACAGAACTCACAGGGATACGTGCAGGTGTGCTTCTGCGCCAAATTCGCCAACTCGTCCAATCCCGCGTAACGGCGGATCACGTCGGCGGCGTCGTACAGACCAAGCTTATTGGCAGCCGCCATCGCGTACCGAAGCTGCTCGTCGGTGCCATATTGCCGCTGAGCCTGCTGTGGAATCTCCCGGATTACGTCGAGCAATGCGTTGTCGGTCACAGAATTCCCCTACATCATATCGGCAATGGTCAGCTTGCGATGCGTGACGCTGATAAAACCGAACTTGCTGAGAACCTTGCGTGCGGCGGCACGGTTGACCCTCTTCTCTTCTTTCGTCCAGCCGCCGAACAACCCTGTACCGTCCTTGCAGAAGTACCGGGTGATGATCTGCGTCTGATCGCCCTTGGCGTAGCCAGCGTCATAATAGCACGAGGCGGCGATGGGCGGCAGGGGGAAGGTTTTCTCCTGTTCAAAACCGACCTTCTCCAGAGCCTTGTACAGTTCCTTCGGCTCGTTGTTAACATCAGCCCACACCTTGATAAATATCGTGTCGTGCGGGTTCTTAGACTGAAATTGTACCCGGACCTTGTCCAGATTCATCATAGTGACCCCCGGCGATTAGCAGCGATTTTGGCTTGATTATAGGCAATTCCAGCGATGATGCGATTCTCGATATGGCAGGCGGCGAGGAATTGCGCCTTGGTCTGCCCTTGCAGGATGGCGTCCTCGGCTTGCCCAATCCAATGGTTCAGGAAGAGCGGCGTCGGAGGCGGGGCGGCACTGAGGGCCTCCATTTCCCGCTCTCGCTTCACGTCACCGAACGTCCGCACGCGGAACTTGCGCGTAGTGGTATCGAACAGGATGCGGTCACCGGAAACTTCATTCAGGGAGGCGACCACGAAAGATTCAGGCGTACCGTGGAACCACTTCATGATCTGGCTGCGGGTGCGCCCGGTGCTGCGGCGACCGTTGATGCCGAGGACATACTGATAGATGGCTTGGTTCAGCTTTATCCGACCACCCGCGACGGCTGAGTAGTCGATCATCCGGCTGTAGTGTGTCCGTGAACATTTCATACCTACATTCTACCAGTCTAAGCTCTCAAAAGGGTAGGAATTTTAGGGGTTTTTTGTCTTTATTTTCACCACTTTATGGACTTTCACCGCTCGGTGAAGACGAGAAAACGAGTGAAAGCCTGATCCGACTTTCGATCCTTTAGTTAGAGCCGCAGCCCCAATCACAAGGCTGTGGACAGGCACGTTTTCGTTGCTACGGCGACGTGTGCCCAATTCGGAGAGCCCATGGCAATCACAACTGGTTTCCAAGCAAATACGACCATTCACGCGGCTTTCTGGATTTACAAACCCGATCCTGCCACACAACCACAAGAAAAAGAACAGTTTATCGAGATCAATTCGCTTCAAAAGATCGAATCGAACCCGGAAGTTATTCTCGGCAACATCCAGAGCGTAACGGTACTCAGCAACGTCGTCACGCTGACGGTCGATTCCACCAGCAACATGCGGAAGACTCAACGCATCATCCTGACCGGGCTCACGAACGCGGATTTTCTCAACCGGGTAGTCGTGAATGCCACGGTACAGGACTCAGTCACGATCACTTTCCCATTCACCACCGCCGACTACGGTCCGACAGCCGAACCTGCCGGAGCGCAGGCACTCGACGCCGGGGATCGTAAGGTGTGGCTGTACTACGCCGAGACCAACATCGGAACTTCGCAGACCCCACAGACCCTTACCGGGACGGCTGCCGCCCTGTTTGTATACGACATGGAGGCATTGTTCTACTAATGAGCACCGAGAACCCCATTCTGGACGCCCTTGACGTTTCTGTCGTAGTTGATCGCAAGGACAAACCCGGTCAGAAAGGACGCACCGAGTGGCGCGTACCTGTCGTCCAGCAAGGCGGCACACCGGGGGCGATTCCGATAACCACCAACACCGGACAGCTTGATCCAAGCCTGATTCCCGGCACTACGTCCTCGGCTATCGTCACAACTTTGACCGCAGAGGAAGTGATTAACGCTTTTCAGGTGGTCAGCGTTCATTCTGATGGAGGCGCTTATTTGGCAGATGTCACGGATTTACAGGATACATCTCAAACCATCGGGATTGCGATCACGAGTGCAGTCAACCCCGGTGACCCGGTTCAGGTACAGCAGTTGGGCTTTTTGTCGAACCTCGGTTGGAATTGGACAACGCCGGGACAGACGCTTTATTTGAGCACCGGGGGATCAATGACGACAACAGTCCCGCAGTCTCCAGCGGCAGCTTTTGAACTGCCAATTGGAACTGTGCTTTCAAACACTCAGATAGAGGTTCAAATCGGTCTACCGATTGTCCTCTCATAAAGGAAATAGATCATGGCAGCCCCGAAATATTTAGAACGTGACGCCACGAGTGGCAAAGTCACAGAAGTCATCGCAACTGAGGTCGGTCCTGCGGCAGAAGTGGTCGTCTCAACTACTGCGGGTGGAACGATTGACCCAAGCCTGCTTCCCGCATCTGGCGCGGCGACCGCCACTGCTGGCGAGAGCTTGGCGGCGGGAGCCTTCGTATACATCAAGGCTTCAGATGGCAAGCTCTACAACGCCGTCTGGTCGTCGGGTGGAAATCAGGCTATCGGTTACGTTTTGAACAGCTACAGCAGTGCGGCAACGGCGACCTATTACAGCGGTGGACAGAACACATCACTCACTGGCTTGACGGCGGGTACGCGCTACTATGGCGACAAAGCAACGCCGGGTGGTGTGACGGCTGTGGTTCCGACAGGTGTGGGTGTTATCGCTCAGTTGCTCGGTACATCAACAAGCACAACGGCAATAGATGTGAACATTGAGGACGGGATTATCCTCGCGAGTTAAACGATGGCAGCACCGAAATATTTAGAACGTGATCCAGTATCGGGGCAAGTACAAGAGGTTATCGCGACCGAAACTGGACCCGCGTCTGAGGTAATCGTCAGTACGACACCGAGCGGCACCATCGATCCGTCGTTGCTGCCGAGTTCGGGGAATAAAGTCACACAGGTGCAGATTGATTTCGGCACACTGCCTGTGAGTGAAATGCTTTTTATGATTTCTGATCCGGCTGTATCACCGGGCTCCCACATCACTGGGCAGATTGCCTATGACGTGGGGACGACGGGTAAGGATTTAGATGAGTTCGAGATGGACGCAATCGATTTGAAGTTCGGTCAGTGCTCAACGGGACAATTCGAGGTATATGCGATTGGCTTGGAAGGGTACGTGTCCGACAAGTTCATGCTCAACTACATCGTGGGATAACCTATGGCAATAATTAAATCGGGCAATTCGACAGATCAATTAACAATTGATCCGATTAGCAAAGCAGCGCACGTTACTCTATACGACATCACTGGTGCTGTGGTGTCTCCTGCCTCGGATTCCACCCTGACGAACGGCACCGCCAAGTTTCAGATGTGGGATGGGTCAAATGTCATTGGCACAATTGCGCATCCCGTAGTTGTATCTTCTGCCCCCTCCGCTGACCGCATTGTCACAGGCACCATCACTGCCAGCCCATCGAATGTCGCAATTAGTGGTCAAGGTGCGGGAACGATTCTGTTTAATGTCGTTGGCACATGGACTGGAACCCTGAATTTTGAGGCTTCGGTCGATGGCACAAACTGGAGTCCGGCCTACGTTCTTCCGCGATTCCCCGCCACAGGTTCAGCAGTCACAAACACAACCACCAACGGTCAATGGGCGATCAACGCTGGCGGGTTGAACATGTTCCGCGTCAGCACGTCCGCACCTTGGACGGGCACGGCAACCATCACTCTCGAAGCTGGTCAGGCAAATAATATCAGTGAGGTTTTCCAGCTTGACCCATCCAATCTTCATGTCACTGTCGATGCGCTTCCGGCGACTGTGGCTGTTACCCAAAGCACCAGCCCATGGGTGGTCAGCGGTACGATTACAGCGAATGCCGGAACAGGCACGTTCACCACGGAGGACATTTCCAATGGAACCCCCGGCTCGCTTGCTCCGGTCAATGCTCTACAAGTAGGCGGAAGCGACGGTACGAACCTCCGCGTGTTCAGTACCGACAGTACCGGACAACTTAAAGTTCTCGTTCAAAACACCCCGACAGTCGCTTTCGCTACGCCGCAGCATGTCATTGTTGACAGCGGTGATGTGGGGGCTGACGGCGTTGTTGACTCGAACAATTCTACTACTACCCCGCTCGGTGCTGGTGGGGTGTTCACAGGTACAGCAACGAATATCTTGCCGTACACTTCCATTCGTACATCAGTTTTTAGCGATCAAGATTCGGCTGTCAACGGGCTTCAATTCCAGTTCTCCGAAGATGGCACGAACTGGGACATTATCAGCAGCGTGTCGGTTTCCGCTGGCGATGCCATTTCCGTACCGTTCGGACGCCAAGCGCAATACTTCAGAATCGTCTACACGAACGGAGCTACGCCACAAACTGCGTTCCGCGTGCAGACTATTCTGCAATCTATTGCTGTACAGATCAATCGCAACTTCCTCGGTCAGGCACCGGAAGACACGGATACCGCGCAGATCACACAGTCGGTACTCTACGGACACAACACGGCTGGCGGCAGTTCCTATGTAGCGGTCAAAGTCACCGCTGGGGGTGCAGTTTCCGTCAACCCACCCAATAACGCGAGCACGAACATCGCGCAGATTGGCGGAACTCCTATCGCCCTTGGTCAGACCACAATGTCTGCCTCTGTGCCAGTCACCGTTGCAAGCGATCAAACTCCTCTTCCCGTAAGTGGAACAGTAACGACGACCCAAGGAACATCGCCTTGGGTGGTGAGTGGTACTGTCACAGAACAGACGCCACAGATAAGTGGATTCTTCCCGAATCTGGGCGCTCAGTATTCTACTGGTCAAATCGTACCACCCGTCGTGGACGCAGCAGGTCAGTTTGCTGTTCGCGGGGCAGTTTTCACAGATGAGGGTTCATTCCGTGACCATTTCAATGGGTCTAGTCTCGTCGCCACGTTGACCGGAACGGTGAACTTCACCAATAGCAGCACTAACATTACGGGTTCCGGCACAGCTTTTACCAGTGAAGTCCAAATTGGTTATTGGATCAAAAAATCCGCCGATCCGGAAAGCGACTATGTTGTCGTTGCTAAAGTCATCAGCGATACCCAGCTAACGCTAGCCTCACCATATCAGGGTACGACAGCACCTTCAACCGCTGTCGCGGGTCTATTCGCTTCACAGACAGGTTCGGGCGGCAGCATCACTGTCTCTACTTCCAGCGTCAACATTTCTTCCGGCGTTTCCTCCGGAGCAACCACGGGTATCGTCGCGGGTCTTGCCGACTATCTACCGTTAGTGATTGAGTTCTATTTGAACATCGATCAAGCCATCGCCAATCAGATTATTACGTTTGGGTTGCAAGATCAATTCGGTTCGAGCGCAATGGAGCAGGCCGTTATTCAATTCTCCGGAACCGATCCGACTGTTGGTAATTTCATCACAACGGCTAACGGCACGGAGATCGAGTCCACCCCATTTAACTTCGATGGAGGAGCAAATTTTCTCGGTGACCATAAGTACCGCATTGGGCTTTCGGGCAACCGTGCTGAATTGTCCATTGACGATACGGTAGTAGCCACAAATTCTGTCGATTTACCTGCACCTTACACGGAGATGAGCCCGGTTGCTTACATTCAAAATACGGGCATCCCATCCGGAAGCACGACCATATCGATTGATTGGATTTGGTTCAACGATGTAGATCGTCTTGAAGTCACCAATTCGTTCGATGAGCCGATGCCGTTCTCACTCAGCGGACCGTACCGCACTAACGACGTTGCGGCAACTGTTTCTCCATTCAATGCACTCAACATTACTCAAGAAGCTAGCCAACTGTTCAGTGACTTCTTCGGCAATGGGCTTGATACCACAAACCGTTGGAATGTAGGCTCCGGCAGTGGGGGCAGCAATCCGACATCGGGCGGCATTGATATCCGCTTTACCAGCCTTGTACCGGGAACAACCGTCAATGGTTACAGCTTATTGCAAAGTCAAGCACTCTTCCCACTCCTGTCTCCAACGCATTTGCGCATGACGTGGGGGGTTGTGCTGGATAACCCGATCACCACTAACAGCTATCGTTTCTGGGGTCTGGGCAACACGCTCGCGACACCGACGCTGACAACGCCTGTTCTCGATGGTATCGGTTGGGAAATCGGTATCGACGGTAACCTGTACGCTGTCTTGTATTCCGGTAACAGCGGCACCAGCACTACACGTAGTCAAATTGCAGACCTTTCTCCCTCCGGCACTAACGTACAGCCTATGGATGGGAATGTCCACATCTACTACTTGTGGTGGAATGTGGGAACCGCGTTCTGGGCTATCGACCGTGCGGAAAACATCGTAGCCAGTTTACCGAATGCGACATTCGGGCCGAACAATCGCACGATGCACATGACCGCGATCAACATCTCCAATGGCACATCCGGAGAGTTGCATGTCGATGGTTGCGGACTCGGTGACACGGCTCGCAATAACCAAGCTATCTCGGATGGGCAATACTATTGGCGCAAAGCCACGGTCAAGGATGTATCCACAGCAGCACAAACAACCGACACATCTTTGGTCGTTGCTCTCAGCCCGAACACGCCACTTCCGGCAGGCTCAAACGCCATCGGAACTGTGACGGCAAACGCTGGGACGGGCACCTTCAATACGAAAGACGCTTCCGACATGACTGGCACGACGCCGGGTACGGCTCCTGCAAGCACATCGATTGTCGGTGGTGTCTACAATACCGTTGCTCCAACATTTACCAACGGTCAGACAGGGCCATTCCAGTTCGACGTTAACGGCAACCTAAAGATCGTTGCAACGGGTGCGAGCGGCGGTACATCCTCGAACTTTGGTTCAGCATTCCCCGGCATCGGTACGGCAATCGGAGCAGAATACAACCTCACCCCGCCGACCTATACGGATGGCACAATGGTGCCTCTCCAGACCGACGTTAACGGTATTCTTAAAGTCAACGTCAATTCCGTCAGCGGCACATTTACTGCCGCCTCTAACGGAGCTACAGGCAGTCCGGTTCCCAGCTATGCCGATTACGTCGGCTTCAACTCCAGTGGGAATCTCGTCGGAGTATCAAGCAGCAACCCGCTGCCAATTTCAGTCACGGGCACCGCTGCGGTCACCCAGAGTGGTAACTGGACAACCCGCATCGTAGGTAACACTGGAGCAGTGCTCGATGCCGCTATCGGCGGCTCGCAGCCTGCCAACATGATTCAGGTCGGTGGTCAAGTCACGACCGCCAACCCAACCTACGTGACGGCAACGCAGAACACGTTCTCATTCAATACGGTGGGTGCAGTTCGTACTGACCATACTTCCGTGGCTGGTACAGCACTCACGGCAGTACCGAGCACTTTCGGTTCCGCCCCCACAGGCAGCGTACAGGGTGTCAATGCTTCAATCTTTGTCGGAACCCAATCAGTTCCATCCGGCACATTCGGCACAGGGCCGGGTGCAGTTGCGGGTTCATTGCCTGTCAACGCCTCGCTCTATATCGGCACAACAGCACTCACCACGACTGGGACCGCTGGTCAGGCTTTGGTCGGTATCGCAGGTCATACTGGTGTGGCAGTTGATGGAGCCACGGGCGCTGCGGTTCCTGCCAACGCATTGATGATCGGCGGCACGGATGGTACGAACCTTCGTGCGCTCTTGACGAGTACCACGGGTCAACTACACGTCATCGCAGACTCCGGCAGCACAACTGCCGTCACGGGCACCGTTACAGTCGCTCAAGCGACCGGAACCAACCTACATACTGTGCTCGACAGCGGCACGTTGACGAGCATCACGAACGCCGTCACTGTCTCGCAGGCAACTGCTGCGAACTTGAATGCGACTGTGGTTGGCACCGGAACCTTCGCCGTGCAAGCTGCGCAATCCGGCAACTGGACTTCTCGAATCGTTGGAAACGCGGGTGCGACACTCGATGGGACGGTCGCGGCAGGTACAGCGCCAACTAACGCCCTCGCAATTTTGGGTCAGTACAACACCACCATCCCGGCCCCGACCGCTGCACAAACAGTGGCAATTCAGGTGGACTCGACAGGTGGTCTGTACGTCAACCAAGAAGGTCGTAAGCAGACTTACCGCGTAGGTATTGTTGCCTTCACGCCAATTGCTTCGGCAACTGCACCCACAGTCTCTATTACGGGAAGTGCAACTAAGACAATCCGCATCACGCGCATCGTCTTCAGTGCATCGGCTGCGACTGGTACGATTTGCGATATCCAGTTGCTTCGTTATTCGGCTCTGACGGGCGGCACGCCGAACTCACAAGCTGCAAACGTTGCGAAACTGGACTCCAACAATGCAGCACAGACGGCTGTGGTCAACCAGTGGTCGGCGGCAGCAACAACGGCGACTTCAGCGGGTATCTTGAACTCCAAACGCTTCGAAATTGTCACCGCTGCGGTCAGCGTTCAACCGGGTGAAATCGAATGGAAATTCGGAGACAACAACGAGCAAGGATTGGTGCTTCGCGGTACAGGTGAATTTGCTGGTATTCGCCTCAGCGCGGTAGGCACAACCCCGGTAGGGGATTGCTGGGTGGAGTGGACGGAAGAATGAGTCTAAATAAGCAAACAGATAAAAGAGCCGTAAGGGGCGAAGCACAGTCTGCTAATGGACTAAAAAGATGCTCTTCATGTACACGACTGCTTTCTGTGGAAGAGAATTTTAACAGAAATCGCCACATGAAGGATGGCCTACAGAACGCTTGCAAAGCTTGTAAAGCCACAATGAGCAAGAACTGGAAATATGCTTTCGAGTCCGGAGAGTTCGACCGCATGATAATTGAGCAGCAAGGTCGCTGTGCAATATGCAACGATCCAATGTTAGACCCAAACGTGGATCATGACCATGCTACGGGCAGAATTCGGCAGCTTCTTTGCCGGAGATGCAACAGGATGATTGGTTTTGCGGTAGATAACTTAGAAATTTTACAAAGCGCCATTGACTATCTTCGTAAATGGAAAGAAGTTTCGATGGCTGCGGCAAGCGGGAAATAACAGATGGCAATTCAACAGGTAATATCGGTTTATTTGAACCTCAAAGGTGACGGTGCAGCTTCAACGTTTAGCTTCGCCTTGCAGAACCTCTATCAGTTCAGCAACGGCATTGCTGTGCCATTCGGTGGAGCGGGTGTAGTCCCGACTGCTATCTCTGCCAATAACCCCCCGGTTCCTGTCACGTCCGTGACGACGGATGCGAACGGCAATATCACGCTTACGACAACATCGCCACTACCTGCCAACGTCTACACGTTCCAACTTGATCTGACATTTGCATCCGGCTCGTCTACCTCTTCATCGCCGACGCAAACCACAAACGTTACGGTCGTGGGTTCTTCTGCGACACAGCTTCTTGATAGTGGCGGCACCAACAAAGCTAGCATTTCAGCGGGTGGTGCACTCAAGGTGGATGGATCAGCAGTCACCCAGCCCGTCTCCGGCACCGTTACTGCGAACGCTGGAACCGGGTCTTTCACGGTTGCACAGGGAACCGCAGCCAACCTGAACGCTACGGTTGTTGGGACAGGCACATTCGCGGTTCAGGCAACGCAAAGCGGTACATGGACGGTTCAGCCGGGAAACACAGCGAATACGACCGCTTGGTTAGTAACAGGTACGGGTGGGACTTTCCCGGTCACGGGAACAATAGCAGCAACTCAGTCTGGCAACTGGACTTCGCGTATCGTCGGCAATGGCGGTGCGGTGCTTGATTTCGCGGGACAGAATGCATCGTCCCCAGCAAACGCGATTCTGATCGGGGCTCAATTCAATACGACCCCAACTACCATTACTTCCGGTAACGCCTCACCACTTCAATTGGACTCCGCAGGCAACTTGCTGGTCAATGTAAAAGCGGGTTCTAGTGGCAACGCCGCAGCCTCGGCGACAGGCTCGGCGGTTCCAGCCTCCGCAAGCTACACGGGCGTAAACATCGCCGGAAACCTTGTCGGCGTCACAGGCTTCTCGCTCACGAACTCCAAGGCAATGGCAACGGCTATCGTGGATGCCAGCGGTAACCAGATCACATCTTTCGGCGGCGGATCACAGTTTGCAATGGGCAGTGCCCAATCCTCATCCGCACTCGGCACCATTGCGCTCGGCTACGACGGTACTAACGTTCGAGGCTTGTCTACAAATTCCAGCGGACAACTCAACGTCATTTTCCCATCTGCGCAGGCTGTTACCCTCGCTTCAACAACGATTACAGGCACGGTCGCAACCACCCAATCTGGCACGTGGACGAACACTGTCACGCAGGCGACCGCATCCAACCTGAACGCTACCGTAGTGGGCACTGGTACGTTTGCTGTTCAGGCAGCCCAATCCGGAACATGGAACATCGGAACCTTGACCACGGTCACCAACCCCGTCACAGTGGTTGGCGATTCCGCCTCCGGTGCGTCGAACGCAGGGAACCCTGTCAAAATCGGCGGGGCATTCAATACTACGCAGCCCACGGTAACGAACGGACAGACCGTCGATGCTCAGATGACGGCTCGTGGTGCACAAATCGTAGCGACGGGCGTTGACACCTTCACGGTTGCGGTCAGCGGTACCGCAGCAGTCACGCAAAGCGGCACTTGGAACATCGGAACCCTAACCACCATCACCAACGCAGTCACAGTGTCTCAGGCGACGGCAGCGAACCTGAACGCAACAGTCACCGGAACGGTCGCTGCGACTCAGTCCGGCACATGGACAAACACCGTTACTCAAGCGACTGCGGCGAACCTTAATGCGACAGTCGTACAAGCGACGGGCAGCAACCTGCACGTTGTTGTAGATTCGGGAACTATCACAGCTTCGGCTGGGGCGTTGGCTGATCTGGTCGGTAGCACAGGAACCCTGAATGCCCTCAACGCCGCAGCAACCATCAACGCTTTCGGCTATTTGGCTGTGGGCGGTTTCTTGGCGGCTGGGACACTGATCGGCACCATCGTACCGGAAGTCTCGTTTGACGGCGGCACCACATGGACAAGCACGTACTTTGATACTGGAAACAAAGTCCCCAGCATTGTGTTCGGTTCTGCCAACACCGCTACCAGTTTCTCAATCATCGGTGCGGCTGGTGCGTCCAACTACCGTGTTCGCGTTTCAGCCTTCACCAGCGGTACGGCAAGCTGCACCCTGCGTGCTAACGAAATCCACGATCCCACGCTGATCTTCACGGGTCTGGTTGCTGCTACAGTGCAGCCTCCAACTATTGCACAAATGGGCGGCTGGGTAACAACGGCGGCTCCAGCATATAGCACAACCACGTTCAACGCCCTGTCGCTGACGACTGGCGGTGGTTTGCGTCAGGACCTCGCATCGGTGAACGGAACAACCGTAGTCACGGCTGCGTCCGGTGTTCAGAAAGTTGGCATCAGCGGCAACGCTGGAGCTTCAGTGGATGCTGCGGTCAACTCCGGTGCGGCTCCGGCAAACGTCATTTGGACGGCGCACGCCCCGGTAACCGTATCGCAAGGCTCACTGACAGCCAAGTACATCAACAGCACGGCATCTGCGGTTATCAAGAACTCGGCTGGTAGCTTGTATGGCGTGCAGGCAATCAGCTTGCAAACGACATCAACGTCGGCAGGTACGTTGTTCATTCACTTCTTCAATACCAGCACGACCACTGGTTTGACCACTGGTACTTGGTTGTTTTCGGTCCCGATTCCGGCACCGTCCAGTGCGTCTACCAGTGCTCAGATGAACATTTCGCCCGGTTCTTACGCTTTGGCGAACTTCAGCAATGGTATTACGGTTGTGGTTAACGCAACTTCAACCTCGAACACCACGGCTGGCGGTACGGGCGTTTGCGCTGTGTTCTTCTTTGAATAATCGAGTATTACACAGTGTATGGCTCTTCCCACAAAAGCTGGTCTTGCAATCTGTGTACCCTCGTCTAAACGTCCGGTGAACATTCGATGGGCGATTAGCCTGACCGGACTAGCCTACCCCGTTGGGATGTCAGTCGCTTGGCTTGTTAAAGAGGGAACGGATCGTGCTGAAAACCGCAATTTCCTTGCCCACGAAGCCAAGAAAATAGGCGCTGAATTTATTCTTTGTCTCGATGATGACACCGCCATCCCCGCTTTTGCCATCCGTTGGCTACACGCGGAAATGGAAAAAGACCCCAACATTGGCGTAATAGGTGGAATTTACTGCACCAAGGAAGACCCCCCGGCTCCTATCGTTTTCAAGACTCTCGGAGGCGGCCCGTTCTACCGTTGGAAAATCGGTGAAGTGTTTGAATGTGCGGGAATCGGTACCGGGTGTATGCTCATCCGCACCAGCATCCTCGACAAGATTCCCGAACCGTGGTTCTATGAACCCGATGAAGTTTTTGTGGATGGTGAAGTCACCCGCGCAACTGGTACTGATGACCTGTACTTTTGCAAGAAAGTTTCCGATGCTGGGTTTAAGATCATGGCACATGGTGGGGTTCTTCCAGTTCACATGAACATTGATGGCTCGTGCTTCACCTTGCCCCTTGATTCTTACCCATGTCAGGGAGCGAATCTCGCGGCATGGCCGGAACCTTCAGTCGATGAACGAATTATGAAAGCCGCAAAGATCACGGGCTGGATGGAACTGGATGAACTCTTGTGGTTAGCTCGGATGGCTAAAAAACACAAAGCCATCGTGGAAATCGGTTCATTTTTAGGACGCAGCACTCGTGCATTGGCTGACAACACGCCGGGAAAAGTTATCGCTGTTGATACTTTCAAAGCGTCCTTTGAAAGCGAACCCGACACTCAATTACCTAACGATCTCGACCGTTCAAAAATCTTCGAAATCTTCATGAAGAATATGAAGGGAGTAAAGAACCTTACTCCCATGAAGATGCGCTCTGTCAAAGCTGCAAAAAAGCTGAAGACGCAAAAGAAGAAGTTCGACATGGTATTCATCGACGCCGGACACAACTACGAGGGTGTCAAAGCTGACATCAAGGCGTGGAAACCATTGCTCAAACCGGGCGGACTTCTCTGCGGACATGACTATGAACACCCACACTTTCCCGGTGTCACTCAGGCGGTAGAAGAACTGTTGCCCGGACACCGCAAGGGTGCCGGAAGAATTTGGTATTACTTCATGCCCCGAAAAAAGCTATAATAGCTCGTGAGCGTCCTTAGCAGCTTTCGACCGCAACAACCCCGTATACCGCTTTGCTGTCGCTTTGAGTTCTACATCACTCTTTGGTTGGGGTTTCCAAGGCATTCAATCGACGTGGGTTGCTTCCCCCGATGTCCCCACATGCATTGCTGGTTCCATCGACGGACTACCCGTCCCCTTTATAAAGGGGCGGTACAATGTCAATCCAGCAAATCGTCACAATCAATTTAGCCATTCAAGGCGACGGCTCCTCCACCGCCTTTACGTTCGGCATCAACAAACTCATGCAGGCGAGTACGCAGGTCGGCACTCTCCTGAACATGAATACAGTGCCGTCCGGTGCAAGTTTTCACAATGATGGAAGTTCCCCCATCAACGCAACAGCTACCGTTGATAGTTTCGGAAATCTGACGATCACGTTCAACAGCGCACCCGCAAACGGTCAGGTCATCTCGATCTGGTGCGATCTGCTCTTCAATGGTTCAGCCAGCCTCTCCGGTGCGACTGCGACATGGACTAGCGGAACGGCTGCCAACACCACGATCAGTATCGCCCTCAGCGGATCAGGAACCGTAGTAGTGCCGATCATCGCGAGTGGAACAGTCACGGGCGGGGCCATTGTCTTTGAAGCATCGCCGGACAATACGAATTGGTTCACAATTACAGGCACCATTCCGGCGAACTTCCAACCAATCTCCTCATGGGCAGTTGCCGCAGGCAGCACACTCATCACATTCACGGTTACGGGGTATTCCTATTTCCGTGCACGTCTCAGCAGCGTTCTCACGGGAACCAGTCCTCAGGCCGCTGTCAGCATGAACAGCTTGGCTACTGCGTCGAACGGTTTGGTCAGTGCCGGGGCGGTGACAACGTTCAGCACCACGTCTCCCACACCCACGAACGGCAGTCAAACACCGATCCAGTGTTCTCCCAACGGCAACCTAGTTGTGCAGGAGTACCGCCGCAGTCAGATCGTAACGCAGTCAACTACGAGCACTACCACAGGCGCTAAAACGATTCTGGCAGCGCAGGGCGCGGGAGTTTTTGCTGACATCACGGACTTGAATATCTCCGTTGCTTCCTCAGCAACGGCAGCGGCTTTGACTATGACGCTTTCCGATGGAACAGTGTCATACATCTTCGATATGAACGTTGACGCTGCGGTAGGATGTCAGTTCCTTAACATGGACTTCGATCCGCCGCTTCCGGCGACGACCGCGAACACAGCGTGGACGTTAACCACGAGCGCCTCAACCACAACGCACATAACAGTTATCGCTGTGAAGCAGACTTCGAACTTCTAATTACCCATTGTAGTTGAACGCAACGTCGAGAATGTACGGCCCAATTTGCCACGGATTGCTATTTCCATCCGTGAAGATCGATCCGTAAGCTTTAAGAGCGGAACCGAAAGTAAAACTCACGATAGTGCCGTTGATCTGAGCATTGATGCTCGGTTCATCGTAGATGGCATTTCCCTGTCCATCAATCCCAACCTGCGGCGTGGCAACCCAGACCACAGGTCCGAGTGAAGATGGGCTTCCTACCGCTAAAGCAACCCCGTCTGAATCCGCAGTAATCGGGGCTTTGTTGAAATCATAGGAAAAGGTCGTAGCAAGACCATCCCCAAAAAGTCCAAGCTCAATGCTCTGCTGAATGTAAATCGCCATGTGAGTCGGGCACCTTTCTTTTTATCTTTACTGACTTACGAAGAACAGATTGATGTTAACTTCAGCCTGCAACCCATTTGGCGGCGGCGTGCTGAAGATGAGTTGAATCTTTCCGCTTGAAAGCGATGCCGTCACGTGACCGAGAGTGCTGCTCATAGCGGTCACCGCACTGGGAGTTGCTGCACTATAGATTGTGCGGTAATTCGGACCTGCGAAGTTGACTGCGAAGAGTTGGCTTGGAGTGTATTTGAATGTGGTCGTAACTCCGTCGCCGACAAGAATGATGCTGAAAGGAACGACTTGCTGAATTCCCACGAAGCCTCCAAATGAGGTCTACTCAATAGTGATTCTTGTAGCTGATTTGTTTCAATCGTTCGCAAGTTTTCTTGCAAGCTCGCCGGGGAACAACATCTTCGCAGGTTTGACCAAACCCTTTTGGAACGCAATTACGAGACGAAATTCTTCTAGCGTAAGGCAGCCCTTGAGAGTATTGCATGGTCGGCAGGCGTCAACGATGTTTCTAGTTGCTGCCGATCCGTTGCGACTCTTTGGCTGCATGTGATCGCGAGTTTTCTTAGGACGTGTGAGGAGCTTGCCACAATAGAAGCAATAAAATTCTCTCACCTTCAACGACCCTCCATTGATATTGTGTTGGATTCTGAAAAGTGCTTCTGTGAAATCATCGACCCTCAATTAACTGATACCTCTCTGTCCGAAATCTTCTGCGTGGACGAGAACAAAGAGAGCATTCGAGAGAGCGTCGGCGATGTGGGCGGGGGTGCCCTCAATTTCAAAATCTGTGGGATTTACTATTTCTGGGTCTTTTTCGGAAATGCGGATGCGAACATGCTCTTTCCCAAGCTGTTCGACGTAAACATCACAAGCACCGTGGATTAGATGAATTGTGCGTTGGGACATCGTCGCCCTCCCGACCCCGTCCTACTACTGAAGGGTCGGGAAGACGAAGTTCTGGTTTACATACGGTGGGTCACGAAGACGTTGAATCCCTCATTGGGATCAAGTTCCGCGAGAGAGGGCCACTTCACACCGTTGGAAGCTACGTGCTGCTTCTCTTGGGGGTTGTGGCTGGATGCGTGAGAACTCGGCTTGACACACGTCACACCGTAGACAGTGCTGATTGCGCCACAAGTTGTCTCTTTTGCTGTTGCTGCTTCCACGTCACTTACCTCCTATCTTCAAATTTTCTTGGTACTTAAGCGTTCGGTAGTGGCAATTCGTTGAATCGCACCGTCTGGTTAACGTAGTCGAGTCCGTTGATGGTGACAACTTCACGAACGGTATTCCAACCCGGCACCAGATGTTCGTACTGGAGATCGTACCAGTCAGTGCCGTCCTTTGACACTTGCAATCTCTTTTTTGGGGAGGAACTTTCCATGTTTCTTGACGAACCTCTTCCTCTTATCAATTAAATACTCAAGTTCTTCACCGAGATCAGTCCATTCGAGAAGCAAATTTTCGATCTCGATGTTCATCTTTTCGAATCGTTCGCGAGCCTTCTGTCTGGTCATCGTTTGCTCAACTCGTAACGGCGGCGGCGAAGTTCGGAAGGCCACGCCGAGGCATCAACGTCAAACTCGATTCCGAGGTCTTTCTGATTGGCGTGGAAAAAATCGCCGATGGCTTCCCGCATTGTCCTGCCTCTGCCACAGGCTGGGGAACCGGGGCGAGTGAGATCATCGACCACGAAGTTGCCGCTCTCGCTCTTGCTGATCGTCAGTTTCATAATGAGTCTTATCTTACCAGAAATCAGGCACCTTTGAGCACCATACTACGCAATTCGTTGTAGTACGGGCTGTTGGTCTCGGCCTGATAGAAAACCTGATTTCCCCGTTTCGTTCTGCGCAAAACGCAGGTACCGGGTTGGGAAAGTGTCTTCAACTCCCGCTGTGCCGCACCATTAGACCCGACCAAACGCATTACTTCTCTCGTCGAATAGGCTTTCTCTGGATTCTCGAACATCAGCGAAAGGATCGCGTGCCGCGATTTTCCGAACAGAACCCCGCGTCCCTGAAGACGTTTCGGTCGTTTTTTGACATAATGGTTGCACCGAGGACAGAAAGCGTTAAACCTCGGATGCCACTCGTGAATCAAGTCACCTTCAGCTTTTAATGCTCTATCTTTGGTGCGAAAGAACTCAACTTCAATGACGGAACAACGCTGAAACGCTTTAACCCGCCCCTTCTGTTCAGGGGTAAAATCGAACACCCGTCCCATTCCCGCCACACCACAGCCAACATAAAGCACATGCCCCCAGTTATCGAAAACCCGGTAGTTGCACGGTGCTGTTAATTGTTCGGCGGTTAGAGTAATCATTTCTGGATCGCTGCTGCTCGTGCTGCCCGTGCCCTCTTCGATAATGGCAGCCCATGCTGCCGCTCAGTCTTCTCGTTCTCTGCTCGATGTTCGGCGATCTCTCGCTCATATTCTTCGTCCGATTGTCCGTAACTTTGAAGCTCCTCTTCCTTGGGGTCGGCAATGAACCCATCCACCCGATCTTTCATGTAGCCGATGTAGTCCACCACACGATCAGAGCCCTCGGTGTACGAATCCTCTACGAAAAAACCGTCCGAAATGCGCATGACGTAGAAGTAGAGCAGCGGGTAGCCAGCCATGCATTTCTCGCGGTGTGCGTCGATCTCGAAACCCCGGTAATTGACCTTCATCGTTGTAGTGGCTCTCTCAATGCGCTGGTGATGATCGGCGTGCGATGCTTGAACACCGGATCGGTTTGCTCTTCCGGCTGCGGGACGACCTGCGTATCGGGAGGAGTCGGCAAGTAGACCTTCTTCACGATCACCTTCGGCACCGGGATGAAAAATGTTTGCGTGATTTCGATAGTCGGCTGCTTCACTTCCGGCTGGCAGGCGACGACCGGGGCCGAGGCTGGCTTGTGATAGTGAACGAGTGCCATCAACGTGAATGCGCAGACGGCAACTGAAATGATAGCGACGGTGATGACATCGATCCTCACCGAGAAACGAATTCCGTTAAACGGCTGTTGTGTTGGCATGAAGTCCACCTACGAAATTGATTTTGATTTTGCCGGAAATGAAATGCGCCTCAACCCACCAGTAGAAGTCCTGTTCGATTCTTCGTGGATCATTACCGAATGAATCGAACATGTCCTCTAGCGTTTTGCCATTGCTGGTGTACGCCTGATCTCCGACAGCCAGATATCTCCATGCCCAATACTCCATCAAATTGGGCAAATCCGACCGGAGCCGAACATAGTCTACGAACTCTTGTGACGTGGTGATTCTATCTAGGGTCGGCATCCGATTCCTCGATCAATTGCGTGTCAACAGTTGCAGTCTGCACATCCACGAATGGTTCGGCGTATCTCCCCAAAACCATCACGTGAAAGCAAAGCTGATAATACTCTTCTTCCACTTCTACCATACCGTAGGAGTGAAGGATAAGCAACTGCAAATCAACCCACTGCACCTGAGCCTTCGACAATCGCTTGCGCTCCAGATCGACCGTCAGACCTGCCAGATGGCTGGATGCGGCCTCACCATCAAAGGGAGCCGCGTTGTGGTTGTAACGACGGAGCCTCTTCTGGAACTCCACGTTGCGGATCGCCGAATTGACTCGCAGAGGCTCCCCGAACCGGGCATAGAATTTGTCGCTCAGATCGGTTAGGAATTTCGCTGCCAGTGGCAGACAGTAGCGGCGGTTCTCCGGTAGATGCGGGTCTACAGTCAGATGGTCGCTCAAAGGAAGCGGTACCAATATCCCTTGCTGCACGCGGGTGTCGATATCGTCCTGATCGTACATCCGGGCAAGACCTAAACGGTCGATCTCGGCATTTTGTCGGATGAGTGACTCATGCGTTGGCGGAAACATGGGGTGCCAAAACGGGTGACGAAGCCGCTGCTTACGTGTCAGGCTTGTGTGCTCTTTTGTACGGACCGAGACACGCGGAGTTTTGGGGTGAACGACGGCAAGAGCATTCACCTGAATAGAAAACAACAACGCTCCCAGTACGAGTGATCGCAACCGCCCTCCTAATACAGCTTGTGCTTCATCACGTAAGCTGCAACCGATTCCGGGGGTACGCGGGTGTCCGAAGAGCCAGCTTCCGGTTTGGCTTCGTTCTGAAAGAGTCCGTTTGCTTCTCTCAGGATGTCACCGATTCTCACCGTGAAACGTTTGCGCTTTGGGGTGATGATGCCAACAGTATGATTGCCGACAAGGTATTGATATTTAAGAGTGCGAGTACCGACCGTCAAGCTAACGTTGTGCATTCGTCTCCTCGCTGAAAACTCGCTTTCTGAAGCATACCACAAAAAGCAGGAAAACAGCGACACCAATCTTAGGGTCGAGCCCGGATATCCCGGCTGCTACCATTCCCAGCAGGAATCCGACCCCCACTAAAATCACGAGTTTGGCAACAAATACACCCATAAGTTGTTGAAAATAATGGTAATAAAGTCGAAAAATATTACCGTTTCCAGCCCTCAAGCTGGTAGAATATAAGCATGGACGAACTGAACAACGCTGTCAACCCCGAACCTGAGGAAGAGAAAGCGCGACCCGGCGTAATCACCGACCCGGTTCTGGCTTTCGCGTACCTGTTCTCCGGCTACAGCTTCACGCTGGTCAGCAAGAAGTCCGGCGACCGCTTCACCTTCAAGCTGGAAGAAGCGCCCAAACGCGCCACTGACCCGGTCGATGCCCCGCCCGTCTATTTCGTGAAACTCATGAACGGCCCGAACAACGAGACCGACTACGCCTACTTCGGCTTCATCAAGGGCGGCAAGTTCATCCACGGCGGTGCCAAAGCGTGCGCTGGCAAAGATGCCCCCTCGGTTAAGGGTTTCAAATTCACCTTCGAGCACCTGACCAAGAAACACATGCCGGAGCAGCTTGAGTTCTTCCATGAAGGTCACTGCGGTCGCTGCGGTCGGAAGCTGACTGTGGACGAATCGGTCGCCTGCGGTTTCGGACCGGAGTGCCGGACGAAGGCGGCTGGTTTTGAAATGCCGTGCACGATGCCCCCGATCAACGCGGAGCCGCACAAAGTTTCGATGGACAAGCCAACGCCGGAGAACGACCCGGTTGGCCGTTTTGCTCCGATGAATGGCAAGCCGTTCATCAATTACCACAACGAGGAACTGCCTGCCGTGGTCAGAACGATCACTCCCAAGCCGACGCCTGCCGAGATCGAGGAAATGATCGAGTGGATGATTAACAACAACCCGGAATACTACCACATGGACGGGGAAATGCAGGATGAGAAGGAAGCACGCAAGTTCTGGACGAACCGCTTCCGCACCAACCCGCTGGATGTGAAAGAGATGAATAGAAAGTGGGGGCTTGACTAATGCGATATCGCATTCTGCTGTGCATAGTGTTTGCGGTTCCGGCGTTCGCGCAGGAACCGTCAGGTCGAGTTAAAGCTGCCGACACGATCTCGGTCACGTCGAAGCAGAGCAACCCGGTCGTAGAAGTATCGTTTGGTGATTCCAAACCTGCTCCGACCATCTATCCGCTTCCGTTACCGCCAATCAATCTGGCGGACATCGCCCGGAGGATTCGGGCGGCAAGGGGCGTCGAGACCAAGCCGTTGCGGTTCGTGATTGACACCGACACAATCGTCCCGGAGGAACCGAAGCAATGAGCAACTATCGCGGCAAATTCGACGGCGAAGAAGGCAACACCTATGGTCAACGCGGCGGCGTGGGAGCGACTCGCGGTAAGAAGGCATCGACCTACGAAGCGACCCTGCCGGACGGCACCGTGGTGCAGAAGAAAAGCTTTCACGTCGATACGCCTGCGGCTTGGATGAGCACCTACCAGACGACTGACAACAAATGGCACGCTGGTGGTATTTACGCCGAGACTAAGGGATGGGAGAATTACAGATTCGTAGAGGCGCGGAGGGTCAAATGAGCAACAGCACACAGGTGGATTATCCGGCTGTGAAAGAAGTCTGCGAATTGTTCGACGTGACCGTTCTGACCGATCAGGGCGTGATGAGTCAACCAGTTTACGCCATCGGTTGGCATGGGGAGCCGGACGCGGGTATCCGTTATGGAACCGTCACCGACTTTTTCGACAGTATGGGTGCACTGGAAGCTTTCTGTCAGAAGCACATCGAGCGATTCCGCGAGGAGTCGAAGAAGTGCGACGAAGGTGCACCAATTCCGGACGCATCAGACTGGCAATAAAGAAGGGAGCCCCCAATATGTTGAAGTATCTTTGGAAGGACGAATCAGGACAGGATGTTGCGGAATACGCGGTAATGCTGGCGATCATCTTGGTGATCGCCCTGAGCGTCGTCCGTCTCATCGGCTCGAACGCTAGCAACGTGTTCAGCCAGATTGGAAGCAAGATTCAATGACGCAGCCGTGGAAGGGTCAAGGACTCAACGCGCACATGCCGCAACAGTTGTCCTCGCGTGATCTGGACAAATGGGCGCTGGACATCCTTGATCGGATGCTTCTCATGCTGTCGCACGACCACACCATCGTCCATCAGGACGGCACAAAATCGGAGGAAGTATGCCTATCGCACTCGGAGTAGCTTTGATCTGCAACCTGATCGCGATGCTGATTCTCAAACCGTGGCGGCTCTTCGCGGTCTTTGTGCCGACGCTGATCGTTCTATTCGTGGCGGGTTGCCTGTTCCGTGATAGACTGGTCGCGTGGCGGATACTGTAGAATTACGCTGCCGGAAGTGCGGACGCCCCAAGCTGTCCCACACCATCAGCCTCCAGTGTTGGAAAGGGTACGGGCTCGGATATTGGGACACCCATTACGAGCCCGTACTGGCGGCGGACCACAAGCTGATCGTTCAAGCCTCAGCCCTGTACCGGGGCGTTAAAGCCTATCGACCTTCGACGCTGTAGCCAAGCTTGTTGAGGATGACGTTCTGGAACTCCCATTGAAGAACCGCCGCCATAACACTCGCAGCGCCGTAGATGCGCGGCTTATACCAGCACAGCGTGATGCCTGCCACGGTTTCGTAGCCGAGCAGACCGTTGTCGATGACGGCAAATGAACCTGACGGGTCTTTGTCCTTCGCCCACGCCGGGTCGATCTTTATCAGATCGGAAATCTTCCAGTCCGGCACCGCCGTGACCGTAAGGTTTTTCGGTTGGAGCGTGAGAGCACGCGGATCGCCGGGTTTGGCTCCGTCACCAGTCTGGAACGGCTGTGTGGCAGTTGTCTGCTGCACCTGCTTCCAGATGTCTGCGAGTTGCTGATCGCTCAGCCCACTGTGATTGACGAATGTGGCTTTCTGCCAAAAGAACAGGATGCTGATGAAACGAAACCAGACTGTCAACGGCATCTGGATGAAGAAGCTGTGCAGGAAACGAACAAAAGCGTTGTGATAGCCTTTGGTGTAGTAAAGAAGCATAACAGAACCCCCTACTTAGAGAAGTCGTAGTCCGACCAATTACCGGGGCACTGGCAGGGCGTTTGCTGACATTCAATACAATCGGGAGTGGTCTGAGATTGCTTCACGGAGCACGAGAATTCCACAGCATTTGTGGGTAAAACGGTGTTGATGGAATGCCGGGTCTTGTCGTATACCACGTTCATGGAAACGTCGTTGTAATCGACCTTCCACAAAGAGGCACGGTTGGACGTGCGCCCAACGAACTGTGCACCTTCCCCATCTCCCTGAATCATCTTGACGATGTTCCGGCGATCTTCATTGTTCAGGCTGATGCCGTAATGTTGCTCAGCGCGTACCTTCGCGTGGGCTTCCTGAATCGCCTTGGTCTTGCCGGGTTTCTGTTTCGGAGACATGGTCAGCCTCTACTATAACAGGACGCAAGTCAATTGGATACTCGTACTTGCACCAGAGTTCACAAGGATAGGATTTACAAAGGTTGCAGATGTCATCGGCGATTCCCGGAGTGGACATCCATTCGGCGTAGTGATCTTCGCAGAGCCAAGCTGGGTGTTGTGGGTCGTTTAGAAAACGACCGGGTTTGCCGCAGCAAAGTTTCTCATCAAACTCTAAGAGATAGCCCCCTGAGGGCCAAGACGATGCGTCCCATTGACATCTCATTTGAAACAGGTTCCTCTACAGTCCATTCTACCGCAAAGACCGCAATGTTGGGAACTGTCGTAATAGGTGAATCCACTGGATTTTTTGGGCTCAGCCTGCATCGGCGGCAACCGCCGACCGTTCTCGTCGAGGACGTATTCATTACCCCACTCGTCGAAATGCTTCGGATTCCAATCGTTATCCATTGAGACGTTTTCTGAGGTACTCGAAAGCCGCATCCCATCCAGCGCGATAGAACACGATGTCGTGTTCCGCACTGGCACCGTGCACATTCAAATCCCCATCGATCTCGATGTACGGCTCACTGCCGAACAGAGCCGAGGATGGTGCATAATACCCGATGTACTTTTTCTTGAACGCAGTCAGCATCGCTTTCCGCTCGTCACGATCCTGCTTACCCCGGCGAATGAACGGATTGTCATCCGTCAACGGAGCTAACGCCGGATTGGTGGGGTCGTTATAGATTGGATGCGGGTTTTTGTGGTGATGCCGAATACAGGCGCGGCTGCCCTCTTCGTCGTAGCACGGAATGCATTCGACTGTAATCTGGCGTCCCGTCTGATGGTTGCGTGTCTTAGGCATTAGTGAAGAATCGATCCCGCCGCGAGGCGAGTTTCAACGGTCACATCGTAATTGGCAAAAATGTACACGCGGCCTTTCGTCTTCTTGGAAAGACGTACCGCACGGTCGAATTTTTTGCGAAACTTGCGCAGTTCTTCAAGGGGAAGACCGGGAGCGGTCAACACAACGAACTCTTCGTCAACGTTAAAGAAGGCGTCCTTGGTATACAGGTCGTAATTGACGATAACCGAATAGTTCGGGTCGTCAATGGCTTCCTGATAATGCTTTTCCAGTGCCGAAACTTCGGAACATGGAATCTCCGGTGCCAACACGAGAGTCACATGCGCATACCGAGCGGATTTGACTGATTTTTCGGGCTGTCCTTTTTCTTTTTTTACGTCTAACTTTTTCATGATTTATGCCTGTGTTGGATCGTCTTCGAGATCGGGCAACAATGCCGCCTCAATAAGGCGTGTTGCACGTGGGTCTTCTGGAACTTCTTCACCTATGTCAAGATCAAAGCCGGGGGTTGCCAGTTCGACATCGCCGACCTGCACTACCTCGCCACGCTTTGGAGCACCCGCTGCCGGAGAACTCGCCGTGACGCTAGTGACCGGGGCGCGTCCAGTCAACTGACCTCGGCGTCCCACCGCTGCATGATCGCGATTGACGGTGCGAACCTGCGTCGGATCACGACGCGGCCCTTGTCCGCTACTTTGCGGAACTTGGCGACCACCGCCCCCGCCGCCATTGGCAACCGGAGCCGCTTGTATACGTGGACGTGGACGAGTGATCGGCACACTGGTGACTTCACCACCATCGGATGTGGTACCGTCTAAAGTCGTTGGAGTCGCGTTTGGCACGCGGAGAGGAGCATACTGTGGGGTCGGGGGAGCCGCCTGAACCTGAGCTTCACGCTCCAAGTCTTCGAGCATAATCATGCCCATCATCTCGGCAAGATCGGCCTTCGCCTTGTGTTTCTTGCAAGCTTCGTAGACACCCTTGTCAATGGGCTCTTTGTATTGTGGGTCCGTATACTCACGGGTCGCCGTGCAACCACATTCACGTTCGACAGTCAGCCGATGTACTGTGACTTTTTCAACCTTCATTTAGTTGTCCTTCCGAACGAAAACATCGAGCGAACCATCCGCCAAGTGAACGATCAGATCGCCGGGTGTCGCGTCCTTTAAGCCGGACGGAGTCCGAACCACGTAGTACCAGTAGTCCTCGCTGCGGAACTCTGTCTTGATCTCACCCGCTTTAAGCGCGATGAGCAACCAAGACGGATCATCCTCGAACACATACGGGTTATCCGCGTACTCGCGATTGAGAACCTTCACTGCGTCCATTCAATACTCCAATATTGCGTGAACCGCTCTCATTCAGGGGTAAGTGACTGGATCATCGCCACTTACGTCCTGAACTTACTTCGAGCTTTTCTTCGCCTTCTTCGGCTTAGCCGCACCATTAACCTTCGGTGCTTCCGCTGCCGGAGTCGCTGTTGCTGCCGCAGCCTTTGCCTTGGCGACTTCCGCTTCCACCGACTGAGCCGCGATCTTCTGCGTGAGCAAGCTCTTCAGGTATTCGATTTCGGCGTCGAGCGTCGGAAGTGCCGGAATTGTATTGACCGGGAATTGGATGATCGAAACGAACTGTGGAACATCCTCACCCTTATCGTTCTTCTGCGACACGGTGAGTCCGATCCCCGTCTGCCCCGGAGCAAGCTGCTTCATTTGCAGGTTCTCTGGTGCAACGACGTAGGGGTTGGTGTTGGCGGAAACGACCTTGCCTTCTGCATCAAGCTGGTCGAATAGGAAAATGATTTTCATGTTGTCTCCTGAATATGTAATACTCGAATTTTTACAGTCCCGTGTAGCTTTTTATGACCTGACGGGACACAAACCCCGCGACATAGCCGATGATGAACCAGCGACGTTTCGATTTGCGGGCCTGATCCTTGATGACCTTCTTTTCATCCTCGCACTGCTTCTGATTGCCCGTAATGGTGAGGTTCAAACCATCGATGCGCTTGTCTCGGTCCGTAAGACTCAAGTTGAGGTTTCCAATGGCTGTGTTCGCGGAAGCTAACATGGTCTGATCGTTGGCTTCCTGCGTCTTCTCATTAGCTAGCTGCTGAGTCAAGGCCGGGACTTGCTCCAATTGCTGAACCGTCGCCACGGCTGCTGCTGGAGTTGTCTGCATATTGCCGTCTGCCGCGACTGTAACGCTCGCAGGCGGGGCTGCGGGCACCAATTGCTGCCAGCGGGCTGCCAATTCGGTCGGAGCGAGCGTAGCGTCTTGCTTTTGCTGTTTGCTCAGGGCGGCTGCTAAGGCCGTGTTCGCGTTCACGAGAGCCTGATTCTGAGCCTGAAGTTTCTGCGCCTCAGCCTCGCGAGCCGCTTCCTCCTGCTGACGCAGGACATCGTCCTTCTGCTGCTGTTCGAGCATGGCTTGGTTCTTCGCCGCTTGTTGCTCGTTGATGAGCTTCTGTTGCTGTAATTGCGCATTATCGTGATTGGCGATGATGTTGGTGACCTTCACGTAGCCGAGATAGATCACAACCGCTGCCACGAGGACGATCAGAAGACGCTCGTGATCCAGAAGAAATGCGCGAATCTTACCCAGTTCGCCGCCTGTTTTTGGTGATGTTGCTGTTGCCATAAACACTCCATTACGCCTTTTGGCGTTACGCTACTTTTTCTACTTGACTGCTCTTTCCTTAAATCGGACACACGTGCACGGGTTTGAGGTTCCCGGCTTGACCCACGAGTGAATCGTGTGATCGCTGATGCCGGAACAACGTCCCCAGCTACCCTTCGGAGTCGGCTTATGCTGCTCGCGGGTGTGGTAGCAGGTGTTGCACTTGTCGTGAGGAAGCTTGCGGCGTTTTTTCGGACCGCGTTGCTTCTTCTCGACCACCACGACCTCATCGGCTGGCTCCGACGTGTTGATCGGGATGTTGATTGCCGCGTCTAACTTAGCAATCTGATTCGCAGAAAACTTGTAAGCCTTGCCGTATTTGTGGATCACGTCACGATAGGTCTTGACTTCCGGGTCTTTCACCAAAAAATAGTCCTTCATCAGGCGGTCTTTGATGATCCCGTAGATGATGAACAGGTTCTTGGGAGCCTTAATCTCATCGTTCTTGAGGGCTTCGAGCACCACACGGGCAATTTCCAACGGATTATGCAGCCCTTCCAGCAGAACCAGCTTCTTGACCAATGCCGTGACCGTGCGCTGCCGCGAATGACGTTTAGGCTCCTCAGCCTGCTGCTCTTCCATGACCTCTACGGGCATGGAATCGTCAAGATGGAGGTCTTGTTCGATCAGGGAGAGTTCCTCCGGGCTCAGGTCGTTCACCAGCGGACCGAAATAGTAGACCCGCTTGTTGGCGGGTACGTCCGGGAGCTTCAAAAGATTGCGGATCGGGGTCTCCAGCATGATGTACTTGGTCAACAGGGTGATCTTGACGACCGCCTTGCCATCGCCGACGATCTCCACGGTGCCGCAAAAGTCACGAGTCTGCCCTTGGAGGATACGAACGAAGCTGCCGACCTCGATGCCGACCGCACGCTTGCGGTGCTCCTCCTCGGCGTCGTGGACGAGCCCCTGCACGTATTCATCGTCCACGGGGATGGCATCGGAGGGACGGTTGGACTCACCTTTGGTCACCAATCCGCACGCCCCGGTCACCTGTCTGAGCCGGAGAAGGGACTGGAAATTATTGCTCCGGACGAACACGTACTGGAGCGTGGACATATCGAAAGTGTCGAGGTCGCGGTTCTGGACTGGAACGAAGACTTCGATGGGGTCGTTGCGGAAAATTCCCTTCAACTCGCCGCCGAGTCGCTTCATGGTGGGCTCAACGGTTTTGTCGCTTCTGAGTTCAAGCATATACCATGAAAGGCCCTTGAGTTTGGAAGTATCACCATATTCCAAGATCATACAGATATGTAATACCGCAGTTTGAACAAAAGTTTAGACTTTGGTATAAATATATCGTGGGACAACGACAAATTTCGTTGCAGGCGACCGAATGCACTTGCGAGCGATGCGGACACCGATGGATTCCTCGTCCGGTCCTAGAAAATGGGGTTTGGACAACCCCTATCCCAACTGCTTGTGGAAATTGCAAAAACCCGTATTGGAACCGTCCCCAAAAATGGCATCGGAAGAAAAAACCATGATCGTTTACCTCATCCGCAACACCATAAACAAAAAACTTTATGTCGGACAGACATGTCAGTCATTAGAGAGACGGTGGGGTCTTCATCTAAAGGCTGCTCGTGGCAAAAGCCGCTTTCCGATCCACTGTGCAATTCGAAAATACGGTTCGAAGGTTTTCACAATAGTTGAGATCGATAGAGCAACCTCCCGCAAAGAGCTTAATGCCCTAGAAGCACGCTATATCACTGAGTACAACTCAATGATCCCTTCGGGCTACAACCGTACCGCAGGTGGGGCGGGGTTTGGTGGACAACATACCGACGAAAGCCGCGCAAAAATGAGATTAGCTCATGCGGGTGTGCCGACCGGGAGATCACATTGGAAGGGGAAAGAACTCTCGATAGAAACTAGGTTGAAAATGGGTCAAACCCGTAAGGGTAAGAAACATACCGCAAAACACAATAAAAGCATTGCGACCGCCGCCAGAAACCAGTGGACTGATCCCGTTAAACGGGAGCGTCTTCTAGCGGGAATTCGGGCTCGATTTCAGTAACAATCAAGTCAAGCTTAGAATCGGACGCCTTGCGTCTTGCTGCTTTGCGATCTGGATCGCTTCCTCCACACGCCGCAGTTGCGCCTTGAGGATTTTGGCTTGCTTGGTCTTCCGGGCAAGGAAGGACTCTAACGCCTGCTCCCTCGTGGGGCAGGCGAATTTCTTTCTACTGTCATTGCGGACGAACCGCTTCATGTTGGTGAACTCGTACAGCCGGAGCCAGACGCCTTTGGGGGTCTCTTTGATGACCTCGAAAGTGCGCAGCCGGACGTTGACGTAAGAACCCCAATCATCGGCGGACAGATAGTCCTCGAATCTATACCATGTCGCCATCGATCTTCCACCGGGGACGGGATTTGAATCGTCTAGCAATCTTTTCGAAACGTTCGATAGTCTCATCTGACAACAGGCCGAAATCCACGACCGAATAAAGCTGACTGAGTTCGTAGGCATCACCAGCCTTGAATTCCGACATCGGGACTTTGGCGAGGTCTTTCTTCAATTTCCAGAGTCGGTCAGTTCGATCCTGAATCTTACCCCAGTCCGGGTCCATTTCCGATGCGTAGTGCCCCATACGATCTCCTAGCCGAGCATGGCGTAAGCCATTTTGAGATGCTCGTCACGCTTCTTCTTGTTCGTCCATGTTTTGCGACAGTGAGCCGGGTTGCAGTAGTAGCGCCCCTCGAACTTGAAGTAGTAGCGGTCATCCACGCATTTGGTGCGCTTATAGTATTCGATTGGGCTCTCGTCCTTGCGGCGGGGTGCCCGATAGACCGTATAAAGCGTGCTGACGCCCTTGGTGTCGGGGTCAATGGTCACGACCTTGATGGATTCCCCCGGCTTGAGTTGAGACACCTTGACTGGGTGCTCTTCCCGCATATCACCGAGACGATAAATCGTTCCTTCGCGATATTTCTTTGCAACTGACATCAGTAGTCTCCCGGTTCACGAGTCATATCCATCTTGATAACGCGGCCTACGATCACGGCGTCGTGTAGCAGGTTGTGGATGCCGTCAGCGTCCGGACCATAGACATCCATATCCCAACCATTCGGCAGGGTCAGACGGTACACGGCGAATTGCCGACCACGAAAGAATTCATCGTCTTTGTGACCGTCCATATACTCTTTGGCGTCTTCATAGGAACGCCATACCCAACCGCCCGGATACACGTCGTCGGGCAGCGAACGCTTGCCGATCTTCATGACGGGCATGGGCTCGACTTCCAGAGCATGGTCGTAGCTCGATTGGAGCCCCAGCGTGTATGCCTTAATCTGTCCGTGAGGGTAGCTCATTTGTCCATCAATTCCTTGAGCCCGACGATGTCCGCCTCGTAGATCATCTCTTCAATGATCGGTATGAAACGGCTGTTTTCCGTAATGTCGAACTCAACTATTCGACCGCAGTTCGGTTCCCATTTCGGGTCGGTTATCTTTACCGTATAGCGCCTCATGTCTCGCCCTCATTCCGGCTTCGATCAGTTTCTTGCCCTGCTCCTCGGTCAATTCTTGGAATGGGATGTTAGCGATGTCCTCAACTTCCGGTGGGAAGGTAATGGTCAACCCAAAAACCTTCTCCTGAGCCATACAGTGAGTAGTCAGCATCACACCCGCAGCGGTTTCATCGGTCATCAGCATTTCCATCTCCTCGCAGGACGCTGCGATACGTCTGCTCTCTTTCTTCAGAATCGAAGCGGCGTTTCTTGAACTCTTCCAGACTGATCTTGGGGGTGCTGTACAGGAATCCGCTTTTCTCCACCAGATCATTCAGTCGAACAGCCTCAGGACAGGGCTTATCGACGCGAAGGATGGGGAAAATCCATCCGTTATCCCGCGTGCCCTTGCATTCCGGGCAACTAAGAATGTGTGCCTCCCATGCGAACGAAGCAGTCAGACCATCGATGATCTCAATTCGTTCACTCATTTCGTGCTCACATTTCCTCGAAGCAGAATCCCAGCCAAAGCACAGCAATCGGCAAAACAGTGCCAACGACCCGGAGCCCCCTGATGACACGGGCAACCACAGCGTTCTTCCGTCTTGGCGATGGCGATGGACTCAACGATCTGGTCAACCCCCTCGGAGTCGCCGAGGATCATGATCTCAATCGGTTTCTTGGGTCTGTTCACTCGATCCTCACATTGGGTCTTCTGGATTTCCTGCATCTAACCTCACCTTGGGTGCCGCTATTGTAACTGGTGGGGGCGTGTTTAAGAACGCGGCGACATCATCAGCCGTCTCTACAATCTCAGGCAAAGCCCCTTCACGAATTGCCGCGTCTGATGGGGTCTTTAGCATCGACAATACGGAACCAGCATTCACCGCCATTCGCGGTTGCCGCTGTCCGGTTTTTGATTTAACGCCGGGGACGCCGCCAGCTACAAGCTGCAACAGTTCATATCCTATCACGGGCAGAATGTCGGTGGGTAGGTCCTTCGTCATCGACCAAGCGATGAACAGATCGGTAACCTCACGGACATTCGGCAACCCGTTAGCGATCTTCTGCATGTCCTCTTCCGGCTGAAAGATTGCCCGACCATAAACGGAGAACAGGGTCTCAACACACTTAGACGGTGCTGCCTTACGTCCAAGTTCGTCGGCGAGATCGATAGTCTGCCGGAAGTCCTTCCGGGCAACTGCGAGAAGCATTTTGACCGAGATGTCTTCCAGAGAAGTATCCAGAATCATCTTGGTCAATTCAGTGGTGACTTTACCACATGCCGCTACGGTGCCGAGGATGTTCTTGGCTTCCCGAACGACGCCTTTAGAATACCGAGCGATGATGGAAAGAGCGTCAAGCTCATATTCGATGTTATTGGCAGCCGCAACTTGAGCCAGATAACCTCGAATTGTGTCTGCATGGAGCCGCTCAAACGGAATGCGCGTGAGCCGTGACCGAATGGTGCCTGCGATCAGGTCGGGTTGATTGCTGACGAAGATGAAAATCGTCCGCATATCGTTTTCTCGCCCCTGTTCGAGGGGTTTTAGGAACACATCCCATGCTTCCTTGGAAAGACGGTGAGCTTCGTCGATCACCACTACCCGGCGTTTACCCTCATTGGGGGTTCCGGTCATGATGTCGATCAGATCACGTGCGTCCTGCACACCGGATTTCTCCGCTGCGTCTACGCCCTTATAATCGCTATGGTTAGCGAAACCTTCGAAGTTGTCCTTGGTGACCATCAGGCAGGATGAGCACTTACCGCAGCCGAGAGGATCAACCTCGCAAAGCAACGCCCGTGCCAGCAGATTCGTGGTCGCTGTCTTGCCCGTGCCGAGGACGCCATAGAGCAAGAAGCCCCGCGTCATGAAATGCCTATTTCTGAGGATGTGCTGAAGGATGCTGATGGCTCGTTGTTGCCCTACGACAGCATTCCACTCAGTCGGATATTGGGCGATCAGATTCATACATAGTTCAATACTGTAGTTAGCCTCCCCACAGGCGCTTCGTTAGAATAATGCAGAGGGCGGAACCGCACATACCACCTATGGTAAAGGCTGCGATGGAGATGCCATCTCGTGACTTCTCATTCTCGATCATGAGCTTGCTGACGATGGAATTCTGAAGAACGATCAAACCATCCGTCCCCACCGTCCAAAACAGATAACCCTTGGCAAGTGCCCGGAAGTTCGTGGCGATGATGAAGAATGAGATCAGTTCCGAGAAGAAACAGAAAGCAAATCTCCCCACAGGGTTGTGGGGCATCTTGATCTTGGCGATAGCGTCGTCAAGTATCTTCGGCAGATCGACCTGTTTACGGAAGAATTCGCCGATTTGCGGAAAGATGGTCTGGAGAATGAACATTTAGTAACAGCAGGGGTTAGCGGTCTCCCACTCCTCTTTGGCCTTCTCATACCGCTCCCAGCAGGTCATGCAGCCCATACCATCGTTGCAGGTCGGCTCATTCCAGTTACGATCCAGCTTGGGACGGTATTGGAGATTCTCGGTGCATTGTTGGCGGCAGGCGAAATCGCATTCATCGTAGAACGCGAGTTCGTCACGGGTTTCCTTCAAGCGTTCTTGAGTAACGGGCTTTGACCGTCTACCGTCAAAGTTGCAACTCTGTTTCCATTCGGGCCAACTCGCTACTTCGAGAACCGCTCGACTCCCCGTGCGCCAGAAACTACGGTTGTCCGGGCTCATGACGTTCTTGCACAGTCCGCCATTACGCCCATGTCGCTTGGTGATGATGTCGAACAGAACCTTAGCACTACGCGGCTTCCATGCGATCTGTTTGCCGCCTTTGTAAGTGACATACTCAAACGCCTGACGGATGGGTTCCGCTGCGCAAGGCCATGAGAATAGGTGTTTATCTTTGGTGAAGGGACCGACGTGCAGCATGTGTCCGCCGCTAGCCACGACAGGCCACTGTTCCTTACACCAGATACATTGAGTGGTGCAGGCTTTGAAAAGTTCCTTTGGGTTCATAGAGCCTCCGCATCTGCACAAGGATATTCCTGCGCCTGCGAGTCCGCAATCGAAACGTAAGGGCACTCGAACACACGACCCTCGCACATGTGCGCCGAGCAGTCGGTGCCTGCCGGGTTTTCGACCGTTGCGATATGCCAGCGGCAGAACGGCTTAATCGGCGATTGTGCCGGGGATTTCTGCATCAAAGGTCTCCACTGCACGGGCTTTGTTCACAGCCTCGCAGATTTCCTTGGCGGCGTCTTCGCTCTGGGTCATGGCGAAACGTTTACCGTTCTCATCCTCGATCCAGAAGTCCTGACAGTACCAGCCATCATCAACGTAACGATAGGTCAGCATCAGTCAACCGAAAGGGGTTCGGACTTGCCATTCCCCATGTCAACGAACCGCTTTTTATACTCGGAAACAATATCCGATAGAGCGGTCGGATGAATTTCTAGATTTCCGATCACCGTGTCATCGTCGGCTACGGTAAGCAGAGAAATATTTCCTGTGTTCAGATTGAGTTCGAAGCGTGTGTCTTCACCGTTTTCGATTGTAATTGTTCTTCTCAATTCGCTTGACATTACTTCCTCCTAGTTCACCTGATTGGGCGGCACTTCCATCTGTGCGATGGGACGCCCGGACATGGCTTTAGCTTTCAGCACCATGCTGTATTTCATGAAAGCATCGATGGTCATTTCGCCCATCTGGTGCTGATACAGACCGAGATCGCGTGGATCAACCCAGCGAACCTCGCTCAGGTCATCGCCAGCTTTGATCTCGCCGGAAAGCCATTGCCCCACGACATAGATCACGATGCGGTGCTCTTTCTCGGCTTTATTCACACGTTCGGACAGGAAGAGCATCTCCTGATTACCACAGACAACACCCGTCTCTTCGGCGATTTCGCGTGTCGAGGCTTCCTGAATGGTCTCGTACTCGCGAATCCCACCACCGGGGATCACCCATTGTCCTTCGGTGCCCTTCTTTTTGGACTTGCCGAGCAAGATGTTCGGGCCTTTATGGACGATGGTCGCTACGCCGACACGCGGTTTCGGCTCTTCGTATTGGATTGACGAATAGTCCGGGTCTGTTGTGAGGAATTCATCTTCAGCCATTTTTCAATTACCTTTCGTGCCTTTCGGCGATCCAGTCGAGTATCGACATAACCGCCCATTCGATCTTCGATCCACCGCTGGCAATAACACCCTTCGAGTTCATCGAGCATTTGTCGAATCTGCTCGCCAGTCACCGCGAGTCAACCTCAATTCCCTGCGATTCAGGAAACACGCACCCGCAATACGTGCATTCGAACATCCGGTCATCGTCTTTCTTCGTTCCAGAAACGTGGTAAGCCGGAAAACCAATGCCGATATGATGGGGACAGTGTTCGATCCATTCGGAAATGCGGCGTTGATATGGCGTACCCTCGTTATTCCACCGGGTGTGCGTCACCGTAAAGTCGTTGCAACATTTCGGAGCCTGCTCAGCTATTTGCTGAAGTACATTGAGATAGCCCTTAGACGTGTCAACTCTCCGCACGTAAAACGCTGCGATCCGTTGCTTTTTATCCCAAGCTTCTACGCGGAAGTCCACTATGTTCGGTGAGATCGCCCGTTCAACATGGATGTCAAAATTCATATCTCTACCACGTCCGTAATCTCGGAGCTTATCAGCCGGGGGAAAGCCGCCGTACCGAACTCCATAAACATCCCGCGACCGAGCCAGCGCGACCTAATCATACTTCCTTCCCGATGGAAGACTGAACCCATAATAGTGCACTTCGTCGGGACAGGGCAATACTTGTCATTCCCGGCGATCTTAAAGCCGTCTTCCAGCTTCTCGATCACGTACCGGGTCTGCCGTGTAGTCAGTATGACGAAGCCGCCCACAGGTACTTTATTCAGGTCGCAACCGCCCTGTAATACACTCTCCCCAAACGCCTTGTTGACCTCTGGTGCCCAGCTTTCGCCTAGCGAAAGTGGGTCAGTGGTCATGCTTCGGCAACAGGAACAGTCGGGCTCTTCGGCATCTCCAGCAGGTCCTTCAGCTTCTTCGCCGTCTCGACCATCGCGATCTCATCGGCGAAATAGTTGACCACTGCCATGCTGACCATCATCTGCTCGACGAGGGCGTTCGCTTCATCGTCCTTGCCTTCGAGAATGAGATCGTAAATCTTCTCACGGTTGGCGATGATGCTTTGTTTGCGAGCTTCAATGCTCTTCAGCATGAAGTCAATGACTTTCTGTCCATCCATGTCCTGCGGTTTCATCATTTTCCTCCAGCAGATTCAACGTAATCGCGAAGTTGTGCAACTGAAACTAGCCGAGCCATGTATTCGCGGGACAATGGCGGCTCAGGTTTGACACACTCAAGCTGTTCGTTTTCTGGGGTACGCAGTCTCGCACAGATGATGCAGCGTTCCGGCAGGTCTGGATACTTGCGAAAGTCGTGTTGGTAGCCGAGCGTCATTCGACCTCCACAGACTCCGGCTCATTGACTTCAACAGCAAATGGCTTGAGTCCGTACTTCTTTTTGTCGATGGCGAGAGTCTCGGTCACGTTGTCGGTGAATTTGTAAACAGCCTCACGCATGGACTGGAGCCAGTTCTTCCAGTATTCGGCGATGGACAAGCCGCCTTCTTGGGCTTTGATCGCCGTCTTGATGTCCTTCTTGAATTGGGGCATATCGAAGCCACGGAGCATTCCGGCTCCGGCATCGTTCAAATTGATGTTGTCGTTGAGATCGAGAGTGAACAGGTCTTTACGCACTTGCTTCTCTTCGTCCGTCTTCTTGACGACATAGGACTCAAGGGACTGGAAAACCAGTGAAGCAGAGGCGACCATCGCTTTGTCGGTCACTCGCAGCAGGCTGAACGCTGTGCTAACGTTGGCGACCGTCGCTGGGTCGGTAGTCGGATAGAGGCGGATGCGGGTCGGGGTTGTCAAGCCGCACCAGTCCCCGGTGTCCAACTGCGATAGAGCGAAGAAATTGCTGACGATGGACTCCATCATGCGGTCGTCCATCTTGGCGATTTCATCCGGGCGGAAACGGGTCAGTTCATCGGCACGCTCTGCCATCTGCTCTTCGTAATGGGTCTCGGAGTTGACCTTGTTGAGAAAGCGAATTGTCCAATCCCAATCGTCAAACTGCCACGCCATCGAGAAAATGTCGGCCCCAAGCTGATTGAGCACCGTCTGCACCGCCAGCACATCGTCTTGGCTAGAGGATTCGACATAGGCACGTTCGTCGGCGAAATCAAGCAACACGGCGAATTGCTTACGGGCGGGGACAGCGGTCAGCTTGACCTGTGCTTCGACTGCCTTCTTCTCATCCTTGTTCAGGAACTTGAAGGGCTTGGTCATGTCCTTGTAGGAAATGGCTTCCTTCTTGGACGCCGGATCGGTGACATCTTCCTGTTCGTTGATGACGAACCAGAGCCCGTAGTAGTGGCTTTCGACGCCATCAGCACCGGGATCAGGGAGTTCGAATTCCTCAGCCAGACCGTAGCCTTGCTGCGTCACTTCCAGTTCACCTTCGGAGAGGAGTTCGCGCACATCCTTCGGCTGTGCAAAGTATTCCGCTAGCGTGGAGTGCTTGGCGACCGTCAGCTTTTCATCCTTGCGGGGATCGGCGAAGGGGTTGATGCCGTAGCTGGTCTGATTCAGGAACTTCGCTTTGATCGAGGCACCAAGCTGGCTCACGTCCAGCATGACCACTTCATTGTTCAGGTTCTTGCGAAACTTCTTGAGGCTTTCTTTCTTGATGCCGAATACGGCCCAATTACCACGTCCGAACATGTTATGCTCTCGCTTTCTTTTTCGAGTCCACCAGAAGGTCTAACGAAAAACCCCGGTAACGCCGCCATCCGGCTACCAAGGCTTCGTTGTAGAACCGTCCTGCCTCGTAACGGTCAATGAACTTCATCTTGATCGTTATCTCGCCCATGTCGTCATTGACCATCAGAACTTCCGGAGGAAACTGACGATCAGTGACCGGGACTTTGACTCTCTTCAACTCGTCGCTCCCGGTACTCTCGCTTGTTCACACTGCGCTTGCATCCCGCACATCCAGTTCTTGGGGTTGGGATACGTTCTGTACTTTTCATGCCCATGAGCATCTTTTCCAGTCTCAGGGCGATAATCGCGGCAGACCTCACGGCGTGTCCACCACCACGGAGCGTCAGCATGAATGCCAAGGTGCCACTTGCCGTTGTCGTCTTTCACCGCTTGGATTGGCAGTGGAGGACGACCTTCACGGTGATCCTTCATGCGATGGTAGCCATCTTCCCAATGCAGATCGATGCCGATGTCGCAACGGCTGCAATGGAAATGCGACTTGCGGTCTTTCTGGCATTGGTCGCAGTAAGTCTCGCGAACGCCAGCTTCCCACTGCTCATCCGTGATTTTCTCCCACGGACGATGGCACCAGAGACCGTGCACGTCGTTACACTGGGGGCATTCGACGATGTAGAAGTCGCCGTCCCGGTCGATGATGTGGACAGTCTGGCTCCATGATTTCTTCTCGCGGCGGTCGATCAATGAACGGCGCTTCCGCCAGTAACGGAAAGTTTCGTACTGAGCAGCCGGGGAAGCATGATATCTCCACCAGCGGCGGAAACCATCAACCCAGCCAAAACGCTCAACGGCATAGGGAAGATACGTCCAGCCGTTCTCTATGCTGGACTTCGTAGTCTTCACCTTGTACATGCCGTAAGCCGGAATTGCAGCAACAATCGCCGCAACCACGATGGGGATGTTCATTTGGTGAATTTCTCCAAAAGCTCTTTCGGATTGGCGACCTTGTCTTTCGCGGTCACCGTCGATCCCGGACCGAGAGCCGGGGTTTCCGAAGCTTCAAGACTCCACTGTGTCTCAGCCGGGACTTCGTCAGGCGGAATCAAGGCACGCACGCGGTCGGCGTTAGTGCGATAGTTGTCGATGACATCGGCGATGGTAATCGCCACACGCTTGCCTTCTTTGCGGGTGTGGCCGACCACTCTCTTCAACTTCCCCTCATGGCGACGGGCGAGACGATTGGCGTGATTGTCGTATGCTGTGGCTACTGCACGGAGAGTATTCATGCTTGAGCAACCTGCTGACGCCGCGCATACGCGGTCTTGGATTGGTTGGAACGGATCGCTGACCATTCCTTCTTCATACGCTTGAAGCAAGGCTGAGCCGAGGCTTCCGTCTTGTGTTCATGACCGCACTCGCCAAGTAGCTTGCTGACGACGCGGAAGAATTCCTTCTGGACGCCAGTGTAGCCGAAGGTAGAACCGTTGCGACGTTCAGTTGTGGGAATGGTGTCAGTGCGATTTACAGCCTGTTCACCGGGCTTGAGTTTCTTGTACTGAACCGAGATGATTCGCTGAATTTTGACTGGGTAGTAACGCATTCAAAAACCTCTCCAGCGATAGTAAATCAGTTCGGAATATTACGCAACGGTCGTAGGCGTTTCACGATAGGTGATGCCGCAATAGACCATGCCACGGACGAAGATCGCAGCCAGTTTACGAAGACTCGGCAGGCAGGCTTCGGTCCCAGCGTTGTCAGCCCACAGTGCTTCGCCACGATTCAGGTAAACATGACCGAGGGTGAAAAACCCGGCTGGTTCCTTGGCTTCATCACCAGTGCGGCGTTCAAGGCTGTTCTGGTACTCGATTTCCGACCATACCGCTTCGCAAGCTTCCATGAACTGCTCACGAGTTACTGTCGTTGTTGCTCTGTTCGGCATCTTTACGTGCCTCCTCAATGTCGATTTCTACTACGTGTTGAAAACCTGCTGCTGCCTTTTGAATCTGTTCTTCCGACCCCCACCAACACTCGCAGCCCCAAACCACCTTGCCGTTGTCGAGGACGATCTTCGGGTTGGTGACTTTCTCTTCCGCGAGCATCTTCCCCATCCAGCCGCCAGCGGAATCCGGCACTTCATCCCCAGCGTAGGTACCATATCCAAAAATGAAGATAGTATCTTCCTCGGAGTGGGAGACCGCGCCGACTCGTTGTCCTATGGTGCGTGACATGTTTAGCTCTTCAGCGGATCGCAGCTTGGCGCTTCATTGCGTAGCTTACCAGTCTCCGCAGTCGGAATCAGGCAACCTTCTGCGCTGCTCAATTCGTCGAATGTCGAAATACCGCCGCCGAGAATCGGGAAGTCACGGCTGGACTTGCCAGCGAGACGCTCCAGATCAGAGGGGCGACCGTAGATCATCAGGCAGCGGACGAGCAGCGAAATGACCTTGATAATGCGGATACGGGCTGAGCCGCCGTCCGGCGTGTAGTTCGCCATGACATCGGGAATCTCGTTGAAATACTTGCGTGCGAAAATCCACCAGTCGGAGATGCCGAACGGCTGTCCTGCCGGACCTGTGGTGCCAGCGTGTACGTCGCCGTCGCTGACGCCTTCCACCTTGGAAATCTTGCGGGAGCCCTTCGCCCACTTCGTGGCGTATTCGTTTTCCTTGCGGATCATTTCCACTACTTGTTCAAATGATACGGGCATTATTTGCCTACTTTCTTCTTCATGAATTCTTTGACGGTTGTTTCGAGCAGCGTGCGGAGATCGTCGCCATGGAGATCGAGGAAAGCCTGTGCCTGTTTGGTGGTGAATCCTTCGCGGATGTCTGCGCCAACAAGACGCAAGCGTTCAAGGTTGTAGATCACGAAGACGCTGTTCTCCGGTTGGAGAGTGTGCGTCATTTCATCATCGATGGGGACATATCTGCTCATGCTACTTAGTCAATACCGCGTCTGGGTGAATATCTTTGCCAATTTCGTCGAGTTCCCGGTTGAATTTTTCCCAGTTCCAATCACCCCCGGTCGGCAAAGGCAGGTGGGGTTCATCAGACGGGCCTTTGTCGTCATCGTCTTTATCTGGCTTATTGGGAAACAGCTTGTTAACAAGAAACGCCGCCCCCGCTGAGAGGGCGTTGACCCATGTCAGGTCAGTCGCCACATCCCAGATCGAGGACAGCGCAGTCATTAGCGGTTAGTTCACCGACTTCGGCAGGTTTTCCAGAATGGCGGCGTTGATCTCTTCTTCGTCAGATTCACGTTCCAGATTGGCTTCCGCGTAGGCTAATGCCCCTTTGATTTGACGGCTGAAATACCCCTCATCCACCCGCTTTACATCTCCACGGATAGGGCGACCCGCAGGCCCCCGGAATGCTCCGCGCTGATAACCGATGATAGGGAAATCCACCTTCTCGGCTGGGATGCGGTAATCCGACATGTCCAGATCGTGTTCTTCGAGGCGGTCAAGAATGCTATGAAACTCAACGATGGCTTCTTCTCCGGGCCAATTCGGTGGGTTCGCGACAAACGTTCTCAACTGTATGATGGCTGACATCAAATTCGACATTGGTTTTCTCCTATGAGTCTGCACAGTTCGATGAACCGTTCATGAGAAAGTTTCTGTTTCATCATGTTCACGTCCTTGTGCACCCACTGAACGTTATCCGACGTGTAGTTGCCTGCGCTGTCTATGCGATCCAGAGAAGCAGTCTGCGCTGCTTTATCGCGGTGGTAGCAACCGGAAAAGGTCAACGGCAGCCCCGTATAGGCACATTTTCGCCCTTGCTGAACAAACAATTCCCAAGCTTGCTCAATCGACAGCGTGAACGACCGCCCACGAGACTGAGCGTGCGTTTTCTGATTCGACCAAAACTCTCCGCTGATCTCCTGATACCCGGTCCAGTGGTAGCGTTCAGCCTTCAGACAACCGCAAGATTTGGTTTTGCCTTTGCGTAGCTGGGTTGCACGGACGTGCGTTTCAGCCCCGCAAGTGCACGAGCAGAGCCAAACAGCTTGCCTACCTCGCGACCGACCGGAACGAGACATCACGGTCAATCGACCGAACGTCTGTCCCGATAGATCGAGAGCGTTAGCGGCTGGACTGTTCGAGATAGGCATTGCTCACCAGTTTGACAAAAACACGTCCGAGTTTGTAATGACGACGCTCTTTAACAGGTTTAATTACAATCCCTTCCCTAATATTGTTCGCCCCCGGAATAAGGGACGGACCGTCCGCCAGTTTGACGAGCTTTTCCCAATCGAACGGCATGATGCCGAGTGAAGGGGCACGGAGGGATTCGTGGAACTCAGCGATGAACTTCTCCGCGTCCCAGTATTCCGTTCCGTCCAACACGTCAAAGGCGCGGAAGAACAACTGTCCCTGCTTAGCGCCGTACTTCAATTTGGCTACCCAACCAAAGGTCTCGCCGTACATGACGCGATCCTGATTGTCGTAGCACCAGCGTGGAATCCACTCGTTCTGCTCCTGCACTCTCCACCAGTTGGAGCCGCCTTCCTTCTTTTTCCACTCGTTGCGGCTACCAGCGTAGAGAGTGATATCGCGAACAGAGCTTACCTGTCCACCCGGAGTCTCTTCACGACGCCATTCGTTGTCAGCATCGGTTGCCACGAAACGAGCGTTCTGCCCGTCGATTTTCTCCGATACGTAGACCATCTCACCCGGCTCGAACAGAGAAGCGTACTTGTACGCAGACTCCACGTCATAAGACGGAGCGTAGATGCAGGACGGAGGAGGCGGTCCGACATCGTCACCTGCGTGACGGCGGGACTTGACCTGCTCCTCTTCAGTTGGCGGCTCGTAATGCGTGATGCCGAGCACATCAGCCAGATCGGTGCCGTACTCCGCGTTCTCATATCCCGGAGGCAGCGGCAGCAACATCCCCATCGACATGACACCACGAAGCTTGCGCACCGTAATGCACAGATACTTGGTGTTCATATCGATCTTGGCTTCAAGAGCCGCACGCTGTGCGTCGGCCTCCGGCCCGGTGAGTCCCTCAAGAGCATCAAGTTCACGCTTGATGTTCCCGGTAATCTTCAGGAAACGGAACTCCGGCTTGTCGGGAAGGATAGAGTCGGGCTGCACATACGCGGCTCGCTCCACTCCCTTCCAGTCTTCAGTGCGAACGACCACGGTGAAGTTGTAAATCTTCACCACGGACAGTGCGGTCGTCTCCGGGTCTGGATGTGGTTCCAGCACTACGGGAACGACTTCTACTTTGTGAGTATCAACGCCCATGTTAGCCTCCTCTCTTAACGTGCTTTCTGTGACAACGTAATTCTCTCTGAATGTAATCCGCTAGAGCCCCCACGTTGTCAGTGAGCAACCCCGCTTGCGCCCGGATGATGATCGATTTGGCGACCTCTTCGAACTTCGTCTTCGGCTCCCAGCGTAGATACGCGGGTTGCTGAGCACGCAGAAACGACGCGACACCTTCGAGCGGATGACGGTCTGGAATGTCCTGACAGTCCGCCGCGAACATACCTTCGGCTTTAGACGTTGCCGTCCTCGTCTTCTTTGTGGTAGCCATACTGATCGATAATCTCCCGTGATTGACGTTGGAATTCTCTGAGGTTCGTGCGGAATTTCTTCCGGTAAACCTGACAAAGGTCTTCGAACATCTTTGGGTCTTTGAAGCGTGTGCGGAACTTCTCCAGATACGAATCGACCATCTGGTCGGCTTCGAATAGAGCCAGTTCACAAGAGATTTCGTCTTGAAGATCGAACGTGCCCGTGAAATAAGGGCGGTTGGGGTCTTCTCGAATTTCCTTGTTTACACGAAAAACTTCATCAAAGTCGCTCACATAAGCTTAATACCTTAGCGACCGAAAAGACAAGTATCTATTTGCTTTTTTAGTTGCTTTGCGTAGAGGGGGGATTGCAGAACTTTGGAAGGATCGCCGCCGCCTGCGATACGGAGAATGCTGGTCTTCATGTATGGCAAATCCTGAAGTTGCTTGGATTGGTACTTGGCGGCTCCCTGCCCCTTGCCGCTGACCTCACTGTCGTACATGAACACGACCTCTTTGACTCCAAGCATCCGCAGATAGGCGATGTGTTTCGGGCCGAGAGTTTTGGTCAGAGGGCTCATAATCGGCGCATTCGGGCAGAGTAATCGAGCCGCGAGGAAGTCAAACGGACCCTCCACCACGATGACGACACGTTTTTGCAGGATGAGTTTGATCGTTGCCGGATCGTTGCCCAACCAACGAGGGCCGATAGGTTCGCGACCGATGTAGTAATATTTCTTCTCCGGATGGAAGAACTCACTGCCTTCGAGCGGTTTGGTTTGAGCGTACTTGTATTCACCATCCACATCTCGGATGGGGAAGATTACCATCGGACCGGGAGGGATTTGCCGAGGAACGTAAACGATCTTAAGGTCAGTCAGGACTTGATCGAAATGCTTCTCAAACAAATCAAGGGTCTGTTGCCAACCACGCAGTTCGACAATCTTGTCTTTCGTTACCGAGAACTTGGTGAAGGTCTTGCCGCGAGCAGTTGCATCGGCGAACTTCTCGTCCACCAGCGACAAGACTGTCGGCACGTCGTATTGAGTTCTCATTTCTTATTTTGCTGCTGAGCGAGAGCGACCTTGCACGCCCCAAGGTCGGCGCTGTCCTGCTGTTGAAGACGTATCAGGGCTCTCTGTCCGGTTATAGTTCTGTCCTGAATCACCTGAAGAGCCATCAGACACACGACGGCGAGAAGCAGCAAGATCGCTAGGACTCGCCACGTTATAATTTCGTTCTTCAACTTCATGACCGCCAGTTGTGCCGCTGGTGGACAATTCGGGTCGAACTCCGGTTTGTACATGCTTTTTCTCCACGAGGGGTACGATGGTTTCATCCACCTGCGACTCTTCTTCGAAAGCCCCCATTACCCACAAAAATACTACCACGTCCCGGTACTCCCTGAGAAGGACGCCCGGATCACGGAGTTGGGCTGCAAATTGTTTGAAAAGCTCTTCTTTGGTGTAAAGGGGACTAAATTGGTCGGCTTTCAGGCATTGATTCGGATCGTGAGAACCACAACCCGTACAGCCGATGATCTTTCGACCCATCATCTCGGCCATTTTACAGTTAACCGGGCAGGGACGGGAGTTGCGTTGCAGGAAGCGGCGGCGGTGCCGAGAGATGATATCGCGTGCCCGTTCAATGATCTCTTCGGGAGACTTAAGCTTGATTTTCTTCAGCAGCGGATCGCTCACGGAGCATCACCTTCAACATGTCCAAATCTGTCCCCTCAACCTTTTTGAGGAGCGGCGGCTGCGGCGTCCGAACCAGCACTTGATAAACATTGTCGGCAGCGTCGGCTAAGATCGGCTGGTGCGTAACAGCTAGAATAGTGTATCCGTACTTATCCGTCAACGTGCGAAGAAGGGCCGAAACTGCGGGTTGACGATCTGCGGAAACGCCGTTGAACTGTTCGTCGAGTACAATCAGTTTAGCGAGCTTGAACCGTTTGATGAGAATCAGCCGAAGCAGAAACGCGACCACATTAACCACGCCGCCGCCAAACGACAGCATCGGGTCATACGGTTCGCCGTCGCCCTGTTTGACCAAGAGACGATAAACGTTACCGCGAGCCTGTGACTTCTTGTCTATCACCAGACTGAGGGTAGGATCGTCAAACACACGCCGGAGTCCATCCGACACAATACTTTCGATCTTGCCAATGCCGTTGGCGGATATGATCTGGATACAACGATCAATCAGCCCGGTTGCTTTAACAAGCTGGGCCTTTTCCTCTTCCAGTTCTGTGATACGGGTATTGAGCCGAGTAATGGTCGAGGTCTCGTATGCAAGCTGCTGTCCGATTCGATTCACACCGGAGCGGACGGAGCCGATGCGTGCTACGAGTGCTGCATCCATTACTTTTTGGAAGCTGCTTTGACCCCAGCCTCGAACGCTGCCTCCCATGAACCATATTCACAGGCGTGAAGCGACGGTTCTACGCGATTGCCGTTGTCGTCGAGCGAATACGGGGCGTAGTAATCCCGGTACGATTTTTCGCACGCTTCTTGCAGCGACTTTTTCATCGCAGTCCCTTCGTTAGCTGTTCTTTACAGAAACGACGGTGAATGCGCCCATGATGCTGGACGACCCGGACACGGAGATCAGTTCGTAACCTTCGTTGTTCGTGAGGTTGTCCAGATACCCGGCGAGCTTGTTGTTGTCAATCGTCTCGACGCGGTGCTTTTTCGTGACCTTTGCAGTTGCGGGTTTGGTTGCCACTTTGGGTTTTCTCGCTTTCTTTGGTTTTGGTGCTGCCACTTTGACCGCCTTCGGCTTTGGGGCCGGAGACAGGGATGGCTTCACTTGCGGAGGGGCATCGTCGAAAGTGATCTCGTCGTCGCCTTCCAATTCATAATCCATGTTCTCTACTTCTTCGCTCATAAAAGACCTCTCTCAATAGATACTGGCTTTTAGTAGCTCAGCTTGACGTTTACCGCGATATTTCCGCGTGTGAAACGATAGGTCGGCAAAACTGCCGTCTCGATCTCGGAAAGGACAATCAACTCGTCTTCCGTCTGTCGGAGCATGTTGTACAGCAAAGCTGTCTGTACCCCCTTGATACGGAACTTGGGGAACTCCACAGCATCCAGCGTACAAATCGTGCGGGTTTCTGATTGCGCGTCACGGAAGACAATTCCAACCTTGGGGTCGAAATCCACAAGATCGGTGTCTCCGGCTCGCAGGTTCGCCATACGGAGCCCGGACATCAGAGCTTCGGAGGTAAACTGACAGATTTCCTTAGACGGACCGTTGGCATTGGCAAAAGAATTTCGATAGTCCGGCACGCCTTTGATGTAGACCACAAAGTCGCCGATGGCCGCACCCCAATAGTCACGCTCCGTCAGGAAAAGCTCACTGACCTTCTCGTTAGAGGCGACCATGCGCAAAAACTTGGCAGTCGGAGCAATGTTGGTATCAATGGGGAACTGCGGCGTCCATAGAATCTCTCCGGAATTGGGCGACAGTAGGACTCGATTGTCCTTGATCGCGATTTTGAAATCGTTCTTGATGTCTTTCACGTCAAGGTTACGGAAAAGCAACGGGCTGAACTTGATCTTGGGAAGCCCGGTCTTGTGTTGCGTCAACCCGGTCGAGGACAACGGCTTGGTGTGCACCAAAGATGTAGTAGAGGCGCTAGCCGACTGGGTGTAGGTCACTAGCGTGAGGATGCCCTTGTCGTCCAAGCTAACATCGACCCGTCCGGTCATCGCTTCGAGACAATCCTTGAAATGTGCAAGGGAGACACAGGTTTCGATGTCGAGATTCTGGTGCATACCGAACTCTCTGGACATCACGTAACCCTCATTGCCGGAACGGTAGAAAGTCAGTTGTTTATCCACGAACTGGACGATGATGTATGCCGCCCCGTTCGGTAGAGCGTCCTGAATGAACTTCAGAGCACGGCTGAGATCAGTTGTGTTGTTGATGATTACAGCGCCGACGCCAGTTTGCTGAGATAATGCGGAAGCCATTCCATCCATAGGTCACCTGAATATAAATACTCGAATTTAGATCGAAATACTTCGCACATTCGACAGCGGCGAGAGTCCATCCAGTGAGGTAGCCTGAATCTGGAAGTCATAAGTCTGACCGCCAGCAAGCTGTACGCTGATGCTCTGGATTTGACCGGACCCGACCGTCTGGAGCGGTTGGTAGGTAACACCATCAATTGAATAAAGAACCACGTACCCCGTTGCCAGATCGGGGCGGAACTGTGTCCAACTGATCGTAACGATGGTGCCGTTGGGCGTGACCACCGAGGACGGAGCGTTTTGAACAGGAGCGATTGGAGCCCCAGAATATGCACTGTTCGGCTCAAACAAGATTTCACCCGTGTTCACGAACTGGTTGATGAGTTTGGAGGCATCCCACGTGCCAATGATCTGCCCGTGAGCCAGATCAATCAGGGTTTCGTAGGTGCTGCCGTCGTTGCTGGCTACCGCGTTGCCCGTGTCCATAATGCTTAAGGCAACAGTCGCCGTGGCAGTTTCAGCTACGGCTGCCGCGTTCGTCAAAGTCAGGGTTGTACTGCTGGAAGCCGTAACCGGGAATGTGCCGTTGTTCTGTGGGTTGGTAAAGCCAGCCACGGTTGCAACATAACCAGCATAGGCGTTTCCAGTGCCGCCAGTAATCGTTCCCGTGTACACTGCCGACGGACCGACGGCGGAAGCGACCTGCGTGAGTGCCAATCCAGCCCCATAATCGATGTGCTGAATGGATGCTTCGAAACTTGTGGACGTGGAGGCAATGACTTCGAACGTTCTGTTGTTGAGGAAAGTAGCGCCAGTCAGTCCCGTTAGGGTGACCTCATCGCCGACACGGAAATTGTTCTGGCAGTTCACGAACAAGGCGTTGTTTAGAATGCGAACAGCCGTAACTCTGGCATTGGCGTTCAATACCGATCCGATCAAAACCTGCCCCGTGCGCAAGTTTTCCACGCCTGCCGTGCGGAAGAACTGTACGTTATCTGCACCGTAAAGCAGGTTGTCTTCGACGCTGATGAGATAGGTGCTAACGACCTGAAGGGTGTCACTTGTCACCTGCATCAACATCAGACCGTTCGGCCCACCAAGCAAGATGATGCGCTGGTTGGCGTAACTGAAGGTGGAGAAAATCTTGTTGAATGCAAACGTCGTATAGCGGCTCAGGACGATGGTAGTATCCGGGTTGTCCGTGTTGATGATCGGAGCCGTGGAGTAACGGAATAGATTACCCTGATTATCGATCACTAGTGTGTAATCGTCTTCAGTGTGAACTGCGTCCATTATCGGACTGTTGTTCGGCGTGAACAGCTTGCGCAACAGCACCAAAGTTGGATTGATACCGCCGTACACCAGCACCGAAGCTGAAGAGATTGCGATGTAGCGGTCTGTACCGTCATTGACCGAGTTCCGCTTCACGGTTCTCAGATTGTTGTATAGCCCGGAAATGTCGAGCGTGCCCCAAGTCCCTGTCTGGTTACGCTGTGAGATGTTTCCGCTGTAGATAGAACGAGAAATCTGAAGCGTATCCGGATTGCTTGGAACGTATGCCGCGACCGGAATGTAGCACAGGGTTACCTCAGGCGGGTTGACACCGTCATTGACTATGATCTGGAAGACTAGGGTCTCGCCGAGGATGTTTGCTCCATTGGTGAAGAACGTCAACGATGGCTGATCGACGATATTGTGGGGGATCGTCACGGGCGTACCGGAAAGTTGAGCCCACGTGTAAGAAACAACATCGTCCTGATCGGTGATGCCACTGTATTGCACCGGGTACTGCACGGTTGGCTGCGTAATCGTCCCCGGCGTGATAGTGATCTCGGAGTTACGCGGAGCAGGGGTCACCAACGTATTGCTGGTCGCTGTGGCTGTTTGCAAAGTCTGTGCCTGACCAAACACGTTGTTCAAGGTCAGAGTTGTGGTAGTCGAAGCCACGCACGTAAAAATGCCATTGTTCAGGCTGTTGGTAAAGTCTTCAACGGTGAAGATATACCCGGCGTAAGCATTAGCTCCCCCGCCTGTGATCGTGCCTGTATAAACAGTTGTTCCACCGCTCGCAGCAGCAACATCAGTCAGGGCGAACGATCCGAGCCAGACCGGGGTGGGGAATGTAGTTGTCGGCGGGTTGTTAAACGGCACTTGAATTGGCAGCAAAGCGTACTGGAACTGTGGGATCGCATATCCCGTGACTGCAACAGGAGAGGACGTATACCCAGCCGGAACCGTGGTGACATTTGCCGAAAATGTAGTTGGCGTCGGGGGCGGCGAAGCCAGCACCAAAAGTACCTGCTCGTTCAAAAATGTTTCTGCTGCCGTGCTAGCCGTGGGAAGAACTGCGCCTGACAGATACCCGGAGGCGGGGAACTGCCACGGCGTGCCCAAAGGAATGGGTGTTGGCGTCTGCAATACTTCAAAACCGGAGACGCCTGAAGCATACACGTTGTAAGCGACCGCATCGCCGTTGGCTACTGGGGATGTCACCTGCGGTAGTTGATCCACGAGCGTGGTAATTGTTGCTTCACCACTGCCGATTGTCTCACCCACCGAATTGAGGTAGGTAACGATGAAGAAGTAGGTCGCAGCCGATGCTCCAATTGAAGAATAAGTACCGAGAGTCGGAGTCGCCGGAGGAGACAGAACAATCGAATACGACATCAACTGCTCGCTCGCAATCAGCGGCAGAACTGGGAGCCCAGCGGGGGTATTATTGACCGTAAAAGTGACGGTCGAACCCGTGATTTGAATTGAAGTCACGTTAAGGGCCGGATGGCGCGGCGTCACGTTGTCAGGGAATAGATCGATAGCCGCCAAACCAACAGCAAATGTCGTTGCTTTACCGCCGATGCCCGGTTCAATGAATAGACTTGCCGTCACCCCTGTCTGAGACGGAATAACGCTCACGAGACTCGCAGTGTTGAGCGGGAGCCAAAGAGATGTGCCGAGGTTCGCCGGGTTGTTGTTCTGATTGTCGGCGATCTGGCTAATGTAGTTCACGCCGAAATAATCGACGATATCACCGATGCCGTAAATCGTGACCGAACTCCACTCCAGAGGCGAAGGGATCGGGAAGTTCTCTGTCCACACGAACTTGATCGGATCGCTGTCCGCATCTGAAGTCTGTGCTGCTGAAATTGTAAGCGGCTGCCCACGATACACGATTGCCGGACTTGGGGGCGGGGGGTTCATCTGAGCAATCGGAGGCACGTTGAACAGCGACTCATAAACAGGCAGAATCGAACTAACGTAGCTGTAGCTGATCTCAATCTGATTGCCTGCATCCGACAGGCTGAAAACGTAGTTACCTTCACTCGGCTCAACCTGATATTGCGTCTGTGCTGGATCACTTTCAACTTCAGTCAAAACCACGTTGTTCGCCGTATAAGTGACGCTGACATTCTCCCAGTATTGAGAGTGGTTTACGACCTGAACGATGCCGCTCGCCGGAATCGTGTAAATCTCGGATGGCACCGTCGTGATCTGTGAACGCTCACCCACAATCGCCCAAAGTGACGTATTGTCGATAGCGCCCTTTGCCGAACGAAGCCACGTGAAAAGCTGCTGATTGTAGAAGCCCGGAACATCCGTGTTCTGTAGCGTCGTCGGATTGATCGTAGCCACATGCAGCGGATACGACGGCAGCGTGCCTTGCGGCGGCAACGGAAGTATCTGATCGAACGGCTGAAGCAAGTATGCCATGTTGACATCGCCGTTCTGTGCGACTGACAAGGACGCTTGGATGATAGACCCGCCAGTTGGACTACCCAAAATTGGGTGGAAGAACCATGAACCGCCAGCTTGAAGTGTTCCGAGAACTACGTTCCCAGTGATACCTTCGGGGTGGTTGGTTTGTGTCCAGTAGGTCTGACTCAAATAGCGATTGCCAAAGCTGTCCGGCGTCACCGTCAAACGGTCATCGGTGTATCGCCCGGTGAACGTAAACAGGGGTGTGGGGTTGACATCCCAGTCCGGAATGCCGGATGTGAGCGTAGCAGTACCCGTATCGAGCGCCTGCGTATAGTCGGCATGAGTAAAGTTCGCCGTAAACGCGGTGCCACTGATATTTGAAGTGATGGTGACCGTTTGACCATTCAGGAATGTGGCGGTGGTCAAACCGTTGAGAAGCACCTGCTGCGTCGGTTGAAAATTGTTGTTTGCCGTGACCGTCAGAACATTGGTGGTGATCGCAACCTGTGTGATCTCAGCCACGAGTTGGCGATTGGCGACGTTTATCGTGAAGAGTTGATCGGTGAAATTGAAGACTTTGGGATGCGCTTCCCAATAGACCTCTACGTTCAGACCATTGCCGAAGTTGTTGACCGTATCGATTGGGGTGACGAGCGAAACCGAGCTAAACGTATTCCCTGAACGAGCCGGAGAAGACGCAAGAATCTGAAGCGTGTTCGCGATGTAATTGTCGGAAGTGTCCAGTTCGAACACCAGCAGGTTTTCGCCGGAATACACCGGGGTAGCCGTACCTGTATCACCAGTGGTTCCATAGTTCGAGCCATTGAATATCGCTGTGAATTGCGTACTGGTCGCGGCGAGCACTTGCACGATCTGCCCGTTCAAGAAAGTCGATGTGGTCAAACCGTTCAGCTTGACAAGCTGGCCCTGTGAGAACGTGTTGTTCGCCGTTACCGTCAGGACTGGTTGCGTCGGGGCTCCGGCGAGCGAAGTCGCGGTGATCGTGGCTTGGAAGAGGGGCGGAACCTCAGCCCCCTGCATTGTGGCATCGACAGTAGTTACAGCGACAACACGATGACCATTTGCCAGCGTGATGATGTCGTATCCATTGCGGATCGAAGACGCCGAAGTCAGTATCACCGGAGTCAAGGTGTTCGGTGTGTTGATGTTGAAGGTGAACTTGACGAGATCATTCAACTGCGGGTTGTCCGGGTTGTTCTGCGTCCCGATAATGTGCAAATACGGACCGCCAGCCGTAACCGAGTCATAGGCTACAACCGGATCGAAGCTGGTGTTCGGTACTGGGAAAGTATACTGAGCGACCGGAGCGACCGGAGTGAATTGAGCGCCGGGGCCGGGAGCCGGGGGAGCCGGAGTCGATTGCAGGATGGCAAAAGTGTTGTCAGCCCGGACGTTAGACACCACGTACAGGATGCCGGAAATCTCAATAAATTGGGCATTTCCGGTAACGAGTTCTTTAGACCATGACTGGGTGTCGAGTGTTGTAATCACGAGGCAGCTATCCCCTACTAAAGGCGTGGGAAAGGCAGATTACATACCTTCGCCTGAACCCTCAGGTCCTTCGTCTTGCAGATCGGCGTCAACCTCGTTCAGTTGCAGACCCTCGGTGATGCGCTTACCCAGATCGGTGTTCGCCATGAGCCACTCGCCCATCGAGTTGTAGATGTTGTCGAGCAACTGACTGAACTTCGCGTCCTTAACGGTGAACAGCGACTCTTCCAGCTTACGTTCGCAATCCTCAGGATCGAGGTTCAGGAACTCGTAAATAACTTCGACTGGCAGCGAGCCCTTCGAGTACAAATTGAAGAGCATGTCGTACAGGTCACCGGAGTCGCGGAGAGCCATGCGGCTGAACGTGACCTTCGGGTAAATCCAACGTGGGCGACCGTACTTGTCCATTTCGTAGAAGCCCTTCTTCATGGCGTAGGGCTTGAAGATTTGTTCTTCAATCACATACGTGAGAAGGTCGCGGAACTGGAGGTACGACACGTTCATGATTTCCAACTGAATGCGGTTGCCGGAGTACATGCCTTCGCCGATCAGAATTTCCGGCGACAGACCGAGACCGATTGCCAAGTCCGAGTTGGTGTGGTTCCATTCGGCGTCAAGCGTGAGCAGACGGCCTTCCGAACCAATTTCTTCCCAGCGGCACTCATAATTGACAACCACTGAGTAGTCCGGATCGGCGATGGCTTCGTCGATGTGTGCACGGAGAGCCATGACTTCGGATGCCGGAATGTCAGGAGCCACGATCAAACGCTTCGGCGTCATGTTGCGAGACGCCAACGTGGACTGCACCTGACGGAGCTTTTCACGGTAGATGATCGTGCGAATACAGCGTTGCAGGATCGAGCGACCATGCAGTTCGTAGCCGGACTTCTTACGCGCAAAGTGAATCACGTAAGAACCGGAGAACGGGTCTTGGTTGAGCGGAATCTTGCCCTCGCTCTGAATCACGTCCTTGACCTGATTCGGAACTTCAGGGTCTTCGAGGTACGCCTGTTTCTGTGCCTCAGGCGGTTTGTAATAGATCGTCGGGCCGTCAGTGAGCGTGCCTTCGTTGGTGATCTCAATCTGTTCAGGCGGAAGAATCTGCACACGATCCGGACCCTCGTAGTCCTTGTTCGTAATGTGCGAGAACAACTCCATCTCCTCGCGCTTCTCTTCACGAGTCTCTTTCAATTCCTTGAGCAGTTCTTTCTGCTTTTCGAGGAGTTTCAACAGGTGCTTGAGTTCCATCAACTCACGCTGAGCACTGATGGTCGCACCCATGGCTATAGCGCCCTTGACATCCGGCACCGCCCCACCGGGCGTACCAATCGGACCACCGCCCCCGCCTCCACCCATCGGAGGAGCCCCACCACCGCCCATACCCTCGATGTCGCCCAAACCGCCCTCACCGAGAGGAGCACCTTCACCACCCTCAGCACCGGGAGCATCCACAGGGACATCAGCCCCCGGAGGAGCCCCGGCACCCGCACCACCAGCCGCAGGCTCCGCAGGAGGAGCGGCAGGAGGTTGCGCAACCTTGGTCATATCCGCCGTAACTTGAAGCGGATGCTCATCGTCACCTAATGTGCGACCGATGAGCTTTGCCATCTTGATCTTTGCCGCTTTCGCGGTCTTCTTGTCGCCGCTGTCGGCGTCGATAATGAGCTTGGCAAGAGTCTTCGCTGGAACACCCACTTCCTTAGCGAGCTTCCGGGTCAGCTTGTTGAGATCAGCACGCTTTTCCTTAATGCGAGAATCGACCGCATCCGGATTTTCGTAGAAATCAAAAGCGATACCCGCCTTCTTGATTTCATCCAGCACGGAGGCACGTTTCTTGATCCATGAGGAACGCTTTTCGGGCTGGAGGTAGTCCAGAATCGAGTCGGCTGAGCCGCCCATCGGCGGATGCCACGCTGATTCCATGCCCTGCTCAGTGCCGCTACCGCCGCCCTTACCTTCCTTATCGAGGGTCTTGGCGGCTTCCTTGCACGGCTCAATCTCTTCGGGGTCTTCAATGAACATGAAAGTCTCGCCGATGCACCAGTATTCACGGGCAGCATCGATGATGACTTGGAACAGGCGGGTACGATTGACCATGCGTTGGAAGTCGTCGAACACGTAGTCGGCGTACTCTTCAGAGGAAGACTTCGGCTTCTCCATGGTCATCTTGCTGACCGGGAGTTCCGTGTGCAAGTCGATAGCGCGACCAACGATTGGATCGCGGTCGTATGCCAGACGGTAGAAACGGAGTTCTTCTGCACGGGACGCCGGGAGTTCGAGAGCGTCAACCGGGAATTCATAGCTGTAGTAGCCGATGTTATTGGAATCGGCGATGTCGGCGGTGCCCAGTCCGCCGTCGTTGAACAATCCGGCAGCGATCTTAGCTGCCTCGTACATGCCCCATCCGGCGTTCGGGTTGTTACTCACTACACCGGACTGAGCCTGAGCTTTGATGGCGCGAAGCTGCGCCGAGATCGAGTCTTCCACGACCTCACCCTTTTTGTTCATGTGGGTGTAGCGTCCAGCCGAGGCGTATTCCTTACCGTCCGGTCCCTTGGAAACCGGACGCTTAATTGCCGTGCTACCGATTTTGGTGTGGGTGCCCCGCTCACGCTTTGGAAGTGGTTTCTCTGCCATTACTTGCCTCTGTTAAAGCACTCAAAAAGCTGGTTTTATCGTTTACTCTTCGAACTTTTCCTCGTCAAGTTCTTCTTTCTGCGGGGTTTCCTTGCTCCGCAGCGCCAGCCGATCTTTCACCTGCTCCATCAACTCTTCCGGACTCAATTCAACCGGAACCGCCGTTTCAAAACCTTCCGTGTCGGCTCCGGGATCGGTGACCTTAGTCAAACCACCCATCACCACGCCGCTGAACTTGCCGTGCGACTTTTTCTTCTTAGTCTCCGGAACGCGGCTCAATCGGGCGTGCCGCGCTGCCTGAAATTCTTCCGCCATCGCCCGTTCCATCTCAGCCGCAGCCGCGATTTTCTCGCCACGGAGTTTGGTCAGTTCGGCCATTGCACGCTTGAGCGTCTCAGCCGTGGCTTGGAATCCGGAACGTTCTTTCTCATCCAGAAACTCGTATAAACGAGAAAGCGTTAGCAGCACCATGCGCTGATTTTCATGCGCACGAACAGCTAACCCCATGGCGTTATAGATTTTGCGGTTGTCCAGCCGCATCAAAGATCGCTTACGCGAAATCTCGAAATCGTTGTCAGTATCGGCGATCTGCCAGTCTTTGTAGGTCTGCGGCAGGCGGCTGTACTTAGGAGTGCCGACCTTACGCACTTCTTCGCCAAGAATATTTGCGGACATGGCTACTCCGGCGATGATGTCGGTTTCCGGCTCCTCGCCGCGCTCTTCAGCTTGCTTCCGCTCTTCTTCGAGTTCGAGCTTTTCGGCCTCGCTTAGCTCAGGCGTCCACCCGCGACCGCAGTTTCGGCAGGTGTTGAAATAATCGATTGGTCCGCCACATTTGGGACAGGAGATGAACTTGGGATCACTCTTGGACTTTTTCTTGCGCGTCTTCGCCATCTTGAAATTCTTTAATGACGGAGCCGTTTTCGTCGAAGTATCTGACCCGCCAGTTGGGATGGCAGTTGAGGATTTGCCCTTTGAAATCGCCTTCGAGGAAGAGGATATCAAAGTTTGCGGCGGAATTTTTCCCGGTGATTTCACCTTTCACTCCATCTACTTCAACGGTCATCCCGATCTTTGCGAAGGGGACTCCTCTATAGGTTGCTGTACGTGCGAATTCACGATGAATGCGATCATCGCTCGCGTCCTTGATCCGGTAACCCGTTATATCCGTGTACTTTATGTCCGGGTACGGCTCGCGGATGTCCGTCCAAAATTGGTACTTCGCTTTTCCAATCGTCTCGTGATAGATCGTGCGATACGGGAACGGCGAGTCCTTCACGTTCACAGCGAAAGCCTTAAGCATGGACAAGCTCCTCATGTTTCAAGAACTCGTCCGGCACGTAATCCAAAGCCTTCCCTGTTAATTGATACTGCTTTCCAAGGATGCTGACTGTAACTGTGTGCGGTCCGGTTCCTAATGCCGTCTGAAGACGGGTTTTTAACTCCTGATTGCCGATGATTGAGTCCTGAATCGGGTATATTTTCGGCTCGATAGGTTCTGACGTAGATTCGTAATCGAACCATGCAATTTGCTCGAATCCCGGCCATGACAGATCGAGCAAATAGCTGTGACTCTCATTCATCATGCCGTTGGCGTCCAATTCGCGGTCATACTCATGAAGCGGAGCCATGCCCTCGGCGATGAACTTTTTAATGTCAGAAACTTTGATACGCCACACACCGCCCATTGGATTAACGAAAACTCGCTGCCACGGTGCTCCGGCGTAATCATAACCGGGAACGTCTGATCCCTTCAGAATCTCCCAATTGACCAAGAAAATCACCCACACGTCATCGGCGTATTTGGTGTCGTCATAGTTGTAGCTAACCGTGGTTTGCGGGTTCAAATCGTGTTTCGGGTTCTTCAAGCAGCATGAGAAAAACGGCTTGCCTTGATATTTCAAATCAGCGAGGTAGGAATGGTCGATAACAAAATCGATTGCCCCGACATTGGTTTTCTTTTCCGCGTTGAATTTGACTGTGAGCCCAATGTGTGGCGCGATCTCATTCTTAAACAACCGTTCTACTTCGACGCCCCAATCGACGTAGGCTTGTTTATCGTCCTTGTGCGGGGCTTCAGGAAATGCCGGAAGCTTACTTGCCAGATATCGAATCCCCGCTTTAGGCACTTCCCGCAACGGGCGTTCGACAACTTTTTCATGTGAAACCACGTTCGGCTCGTCATAATCCGCATCGTAGGCCACGGTCACCACATCTGCGGGGCTCTCAGCCAAGACCTCAGGCTGTTGATCTTCAACCATGAGCGTGATGGTCTGCTGTGTCTGCGTTTCTGGATTGGTTGCGTTGATCTCGGTTTCCGACACAACGATCTGCGCTTGCTCCGGTACTACTTCTTCGCCAAGAATTTCGATCTTCGGGCGAATGACATTGCACTCTAATGGGATCGCACCGAGATAGCCGAACTCCGGCTTGATGCCACGATCCGCTTTGCTCAGACCCATACGGGCCTCGTAAGCTTCGAGCTTCTCCAGCGAAGCGTCGAATTCCTTGCCATCCGGCGTATGATCGATTGTCCAGTATTCATGCAACTGGAGCATAGCAATGAGCACGCGAGTTACTTCCTTGGTGTCCTTCTTCTCCAAGGCTTTATCGAGAGCTTTGACACATTCGTATGCACGGGCGTGGATGCTGTCCTTAAGCCAGTTCTTGACCTTATCCACACGGGCGGGTTCGAATGACGTGATCGCTTTGATGAGGCGCATGACCGATGCCGGATCAAATTCATCCGGAATGTAGTTCTCCATGCCATCCACGTGCGTCCATGCGGCTGGCTTCTTCGGGTCAGTTGTGTTCCAGTCAACATCCCACGAACGTCCGTACTCAGCATCGCACTCAATCGGCACCATCCAGTTCATCTGCGTGTGGTACTTACGCAGCTTCATGAGGCGGGTGACACGCGGCAGAATGAACGGGATGTACTCGTTCTTCACTGAGAAGTCAACTTCATCGTGTACCGACGTGTGCAGGCGGAAGATCGAAGAGATTTCCGGATCGTTCTCCACCCACATGCGCAGGCGGTTCAGGGCGATACGCATGAAATCACCGCAGAGACCCTGAATCGGAGCATTGACGGCGACACGTTGAATCTTGCCGACGAACTTGTTGTACTCCATGGCATTGCGCACGCCTGAGTCTGCATCCTTCCACAAGGCGTCCATCTTGCCACGGAGTTCATCGTAAGCTTCCATGTCATGCCGTGCTTTGGCGGTCTCAGCCTCACGACGTATGCCGTAGTAGTTGTAGAGGTTTTGCTTTTCTTCGGCGGTCGGAGCATGGATGCGTAAAGCCTCCATAGCCGACAGGAAGCTAATGACGCGGCCCGTGCTGGTTTCGCAGATGAATTCGGTGCGAGCTTTGTACTGTTTCGCGTTTACGAACTCAGCGAACTTAGGCACGCCTTCCCAATATTTGTTCACCATCTTCTCGCAATCTTCTTTGGTGATGTTGGGATCGACTTCCTTCATGTTCAGATAGATCGCGTGCGATGTGCCGCCGTACAGCAAGGCGAAGTTGATGATCTTAGCCAGATCGCGGAGAGCTTTTTTCTTGCCCGGAGGCGTGCTTGGATCGTTAAATTCGGGGAAGACCTTTGATGCGGTTAAGCTGTGGAAGTCGCCCTCGCCCTCAAGGAATTCCTTGATGAATGCGGGTTCACCGGAGCAGTTCGCGGCGGCACGCATTTCGATGTTGGAGTAGTCAACCGAGAAGAATGTCCAACCCGGAGGCGCTATGAACAGGCAGCGCAGATTGACGGTCTGGTTGGCATCCATGAACCCGTCTTTGATGAGAATGCCGAACTTTTCCTTACAGGTGGTGCAGGTCGGCACCAGACAGATCGCGTAGCCCGTGTAGAGCCCGATATGGTTGTTGATGATGCCGGGAGCTTTCTTCTTGTTGTGCTCTTTATCCTCAAAGAAGCATGATGGGTGCAGTTCGCTCTCTTCATGCGCTTCGATCTCTTCCACCGGAATAGAATCCGGTTTAAGAATCTGACCCATGACACGCCACATCTTACCGGGCTCAACCTTCTTGACGCCCTGAGGGTTGAGACCGAATCCGCCATCCTCTTCGAACTTGCCGCCTGACGCCGATAGACGACCGCCAGCGACCGTAGACTGCCGCAGGTGAATACGAGCAGAGTTGTCCTTCGGATCATAGCGCAAATTTGACGGGTGCAGGGCCGAGTAGCCTTTGTACTTGACGTAGGTTTTGAGGAATTCATCCTCCGGATGTTCCTTCAACAAATCATCGATGGCATCCGCATCGCAAGAGGCGTTGCCAGTCTTCTTGCTGAAATGCGTGGCTTCATACTTCTTGATCGTGTAGAGAAGTTTGCCGACCTGAGGCGGACTATCTGGATTGAACTTGTCATCGTCGAGAACGACGCCCTCGTCCGTTTTAATTTCGGGGTAACCAGCTTCCAAAGCCAGTTCACGCAATTTGGCGTTGAGCCCATCGAGCAGGCGAGTATGCCAATTCGATGTCCGGGTGTGGCGATCCACATCGATCAGGAAACGTTGACGCTCGACGAATACCAACGAGTCCACCAGTTCGTGGTCAATGCGGTGCGGTAGACGGCGGCTCCGGGCGAGGTCTTTCATCTTATCCCAGAGCAGCCACGTGCAGATAGCGTCACCAGCGGCGTACCATAACGCCACATTAGTCGGAACCCATACAAACGGAACGTACTGATTGACGTGAGAGTGCTTCTTGCCCTGATCGGAAGCCGCTTTTCTTTCTTCAGGCGTACAGGTGCAGAAAGATTGTTGCGTTATTGGGCACCATGATGCTTTGAAACGACCGATCTCTTCCAGTTCGATCTGCTCAATCGGATTGCCATTAGAATCGCGCAGAACGTTCTTCGAGAGGGCTTTCAAGCCGCCGCTCGATCCAGTGTATTTCTGCTTCTTATCGCCGAGGTCCGCTTTCGGGTCATTGATGAAAGCAAGGGATTGCACATCTTCGAAGTGCGGGTAGCCACGCAGATTGATGCCGCAGCACAGGCGTAGAACTTCGCGGTCGAACTTGGCGTTGTAGAATACCAGATGGCTGCGGTCAAACAGCTTTTGCAGAATGCGACGAACAGCCTCGCGAGAAACGTTATTACCTTTCTCGTGATTGATCGGAATGTAAATGCCTTCAACCCCATCCGGGGAAAGACAGATGCCTGCAATCTCGATCTTGACTTCGTAAATGAGATCGTAACCACCATCCGGACGCTGCTGGATGTCCACGAGAATGCGCGTATCCAGACCCATCGTCTCGGTGTCAACTGCGATGACGGGGCAGGTTTCATTGCCGTAAGTGTAGTGTCGGGATGTGTCGGACAGGATGCCGTCCACCCAACGTTCCAGAGCTTCTTCCGTGTCGAGCAGGCGGAAAGCTTTCTCAGCCATCCACGGCTTTTTGAGCTTCTCGATGTCGAGAGCTTTCATTGCCTTACGGAAGATGTAGCGCAGGTCGGACGGTTCTTTGACCTTCTTGGTTTTCTTGGTGCGCTTGGTAACGACGACCTCACCGTCCGCAGTCTCGGTCTTCGGCTTGCGCTTGCGGGTCTTCTTCGGCACAACGATGTCATTGAGCAATGATTGCTGTTCCGGTTCCGCAATAGGGAGGGAGGCGATAGTTTCGGAGATTACCTGCTCGTCCGCAACTTCTTCCTCGGCAATTTCCTCTATTGGTTCGTCGTCGATGTTGTCGATTTCAAAGTCCATTACACTCGCCACAACTTCTCGTTCCGCGCTTCTTTATCGTCAAGAATCTGATTGACCACCTGTTGACCTAATACTCTCGCCAACATAGTTGTCGCTTTGTTTTTCATGCGGGACGCTTCTTCGTGCTCCCCGGCTTTGCGTGCTTCATTGGCCCCTTCGTCTTGTTCACGGGCGTTGAAATAGATCAGGGCGTACTCTTCGGCAAGCCCCGGATCAAGATGTTGCAGTGAATCCTTAGCTGCCTTGCGAAAATACTCTTCTTCCAGATCGACCAAGAAAACTTCCGTCGTGATCTCGTCCTCGATCTCTTCTTCGCTTGCGTATTCCGGCAGCGGAGGAAGTTCGTATTCCTTCTCGATCCAACGAAGAGCTTGGAACCACGAGATATCGTTGAACTTTTGGACGAAACGAATCTGATCGTAATATTGCTGCCCCGGTGGACAGCCGAAGCAGAAACCGAAACCACCACGAGTGAAGAACGACGGCGTGCTGTCCCTGCCGTGGAATGGGCAAGAGATTTTCTCGCCACGTCTACCCGTTAGGTCATCCACCAGATCGGTAAAGTCGATTTCAGTTTGAATACGTTCGATTCGGGCTGGATTGATTCCACGGGCGATGCTGCCCATGCGATAGAACGTGTCGGCTGCGCTGCGGTGAAATTCGAGATCGACTACTTCCGGTGCCTGCTGGTACTGATCGGACATACTGTTTAATACCAGCGATTTTGCAGAATAGTCTGTGATTTTTGATGCTTAGAAATACATCAATGGCCGCTTAATTTCGCCACAGCAAAAAATCGCATCAACACTGGGGTTGAGAAAAGCAGCGATGAGAATCGCAACAGGTGGTGTTGACGACTTACTGATAACACGGGGGATAGACGTGGCACGCGACGTGCCTTAGTACCTGTGGAGAAAACCATCATGACAGTCATTCTGGTACTGGTGACGTTCAGCGCATTTCTACTGATCGACCACTTCAAACACGCACACGGTGTGAAAAAATAGAACGAAAGTGAAACCATTTGGTGGACTATGGCATCTCTTATGTAGATAGCTAGACACCCAACTCGGTGCCGACTATCGCGAAACAAAAAACACCCATAGGAGATAGTCACAATGACTACAACACCGTATCACGATCCTTCTCTGGTAACCCCAGAGCCTCAATTGGCGGATTCCCGCCGTAATTACATCCACAACCACAACAAAGCAAAACAGTTCGAAGCTGATTGCGCTATCATCGTCCCGCTTTTGGACGCTCTTTGGACCGAAAAAATCATCCAACCCTTCGGATTTCCTCAAGACGATGAACACGTCATGATCTGGAAGGATTATTTGCGAGTTTTCAAGCCGCAAGTCCTTGAAGAGGCCATCGATCTTCTAGCTACCCGTCTCAAAGAACACGAGCGTCGTTACGGTTCAGTTTTACCTAACGTCGCAGCAACTCTACCGACACCAGAAGAACAGCGCAAACTGCCTCTCATTGAGATGCGCGAGCGCATTAACGCGGCTGCGGGTGTCGTCAACCTTCGTGCTTTTTATCGTTCACTCGTCCATCAGTTAAAACGCGAGGATGATCGCAAAAATCCAATTCAACGTCGTTTTCACGAACTGATTATGATCGCGGTCCTTGAAGAGGTCGAAGGGCAAGCCATTTCTTTCGGGATTCCGAAATCGGACTACGAGGCTGCGGGGCTTTATCTCCCGGCAGACCATCGTCGTTTAGCCGAACGTATTGGCTGGATCGAGAAAAAAGCGAATGACGAGCCCGGTGCATTGGGTCGTATTTCCGACAGCATCGACATCAGCCGTCCTATTTACGGTTACACCCTGACCCCCAAAGGCGTGCTTGCATTAGAGTGTCTACGTGGCGGATTTGCGGTGCCCTTCGTGGCTGCAATTGTATGATTTGTACGAAATGCAATGCGAATAAAGCCGAGGGCGAGTTCCATTTCCGGAATAAAACCCTCGGCACTCGCCGTTCACACTGCAAGACCTGTATGTCCAACTACAATACCGGATACTACGCGAACTCGAAAACGCGAGCAACTAAGGTCAGGGCTCGAAAGCGTGCGGATAGGTTACGGAACAAACGGTATGTCCAATCATATCTCGCGACTCATGGCTGCGTGGACTGCCCGGAGACTGATCCGGTATGCCTTGATTTTGACCATGTTCGTGGTAAGAAACGGCTGGAGATTTGTTTCATGGTCAGAAGCGGATACAGTTTAGACTCCATCAAACGGGAGATCGCCAAGTGCGAGGTACGTTGCGCGAATTGTCATCGGAAAGTTACGGCGCGAAGAAAATTGGTGGGGACGAGAGGAATCGAACCTCCATCTCAGGTTTTTCAGGCCCGCGCTAAGACCACATCAGCTACGTCCCCTTGAAATTTGAATTGTGTGATTGAGAAATTTGGTGGGACGGGTAGGATTTGAACCTACGACGCAGGGCTTTTCAGGCCCTCGCTCTACCGGACTGAGCTACCGCCCCAGACACACGTATTACAAGCCCCGGAAGGGGCTGGTAAACAAGTCGAGAGTGTAGTCGTAGAGCTTCATTCAGTAATGATCCTAATAGTTCGAAAACTCATTCCGCAGGCGGGAACGGGTGAGCGTTCAAGTCTGCGCAAATCTTGTCGGCAATCTCTTTGCCGCGTCCTGTGAGACTGCTGACTTTTACGACATCAGTCGTCCACAGTTTATCCCAAACGTTGTACCACTCAGATGGCTGGTGGTGAGTCACGATATAACGTTCGGTCGTTTCTGCCATAAAATCTTTGATAAAACAACGGGGGCAACTTTTGGTTGCCCCGCAGGGGCATCACGTCTCAGTGATACGATCCACCACCCGGTTTGCGTTCGGGAACGTTAAACTGTCAATTGCTGCGGTTCCTGCTTTGGTTCATCGCCGCCCGTGCTGCTTTCGGCGTTACCAGAACCAGTGTACACCGGAACCTCGGCGCTGTAAACATACGGCTTGCCGGGGAACTCTTGCTGCGATGCGCGAACAAAAGCTTCGCCGATCTGCCGCAGGCTATCGGGAGTCACAAGCAACTCCATCGTGTTGGTCTTCTGACCGAAATGCGATGCTCCAACCTTCAGGAGGCAACGCCCTTTATTGTCCCGGTGGACCTGAAACTGGACCCCACCGTTGCCAATGTGCAAGTAAACGTCTTCGAGAATTTCAGCAGCCATATTACCTAATACCACGTTATGATGACGTTCCTTCGCATTTTAATATTCACGTCCAAAAGCAAAGGTTGCGCACGTGTAGGCAACTGGACGGAGGGCGTGGGCATCGGCGCTTTCGCGGTTGCCACTGGTACTCACTTCCCTCTCAGCAGCCAAAGGGCTCATAACCCCCTACGGGTCATAACTCCGTCGCTGCTGAAGCTTGTGTGCGCTCAGGGCACCTAAGATAGCCCTGCTCAAGGCGAGTCAGCCGCACGAACTTACCCGACGATCAATGGAGACAGAATGTAAAACGCTGCAAACACCAGCAGTCCAATCGCCATCAATGTTCCGTCGTCAATCTTCATGGTTACCGAGCATAATGCAGCTTGCGCTGCCGGATCACACGCAATCCTTGCGTGCATCCACATTTGTCAGCTACTTCCGAGCAGGTCGCACAGTACGACTCAGTCACGACCTTGCCCACTCCCTGCGCTCCGTCCCAAAACGGATTGCAGGCATATTTCATGGAGCAGGGCTCCAGCTTCTCGCCTTTCTGCTCGTCCTTTCCCTTCCCTACCGGGCGGGTCCGAACGTTGTTCAGAAAGATACAGGTGTCACATGCCATATTACCTTACCTCCGAAGGATGAGCAAGGGTCATCCGGTCGGGGTGTGAGTGCTATTCATGTTGTCTCCAAAAATCTTCCAGTCGGCACCGATTCCCGATTCTCCACGGTGCATGACTCTGCTGCTCTTTCGAGCCACTAACATCTGTCAGACGTGGGTGCTACCTACAGAGTCTCACAGGCTGAGAATCCCTGTCGAAATCAGGGTACATCCTCTCAGCGAGTTTTAGCGTCTCTATTTGTTTATCGTCTCTTTTCCGCCACGACCGGAAACTGAAATTAGGCGTCAGGCCACTACATGGATGGTTCCAACCACATACCCACCGTGATTCCGCTCTGACGTATGTCCCTTGTCGAAAAGGGCCTGCCTCCGTCCAAACATAGGGAGACCTCGCCATGCCATGCGCAATCAGAAACATCCAGTCTCTCGACTGACGGCACCCCACGGTTCTGTTTTAGTAGTGCCTGACCGGGTGAACGTCGTCCCGAATTTACGGCGGACTTGCCCGTCTTTCGACGGCGGCTGTGAAGCCGTTCACCTACCCTCCGCAAGTCACGCTACCGTCCGCAAACCCTCATCGGGCGCTTCGGGCATCGGAATGCAACTTGCAGATTTGTTATATTGCGGCGAGAGGTAGTAGCTGGAAAATCACAGCCCCACGCGCAGGAACCTGTTCTGCGCCGTTCTTTTATTTCACCCCTTGAAGAACGATTACTCACGTATCCGGTCAGGAACCAGTCTATTGACGGGACACCGGGAACGCCGCCGCAAACTTTTCAAAGATCGGCCTGAGGATCGCTTCACAGGTTTCACGCTTTCGCGGTTCCTCGAACTTCAGCACTACTCAGGCACCATGCTGATGTCCCATGAGGACCTGCTAACGAAACCGGAATGTCCGGTCAACGATGTCGCTCCGGTCTGGGTCACCGACCCGGCGCACCTGACGCCCAGACCGTACTACATCCGCAGGTGACGGCAATCGCCTCTAAACCGTGGGTTGCGCTCTCAGGTACTAGTACGATCTTGCTGTTCCTGACGGCACTCTGAGTACAACTAACAACCCACGGCGGCGAACACTTGGAAGCGGGGGACGGATTTGAACCGCCGACCTTCGGGTTATGAGCCCGACAAGCTACCTGACTGCTCCACCCCGCATCAAAAACGTTGCCGCTGGCAGGGCCATTGCGTCCTTTCGGAACCGTGCCCATTTGGTAGCGTTTCATACCACAGCGGCAAAACCTTGGCGGATGGTTCGCTTGGCTTACGCCAACATCCCCGCCCCGGCTGTTAACACGACTTTCACGTGACTGCTTACGCTATCCGGGCATCCGCCATAAAAATTAGAGTCGAGCACAGGTCGGTTTAGCTAGAACCCCGATACGGCCTCCCACAGGTTGTCTAGCACCTTTTCGTGGAGCCTCCCGCAGTCCTTACGGATACTGCCCCCGCTGCTGCGTTTTTTATACTGGGGATAGCGGTCTAACATCGCTCAGGGAGTATCTATTTGTCCCTGACAGGCCATTCGACCCTCTTACTGAAACCACTGAACCAGTTGAATCACGGGCCACTCGACTCTAAAACTATCAAAGATCAAAGAACCCCGGCAAGTGCACTGCATCATCACGTCCTTTCGGGTACTTGTAATTCCCCGAAAGGTAGACGCACGACGGTTGACTAGAACCGGGCACCACGTCGGACGTTATCCGGGCTTTCGGCTAGCCCCACCTTGGGGGCACGCAGTTCGCCTCGACCCTTCCTAATCACTAGCGCCCCGTTGCGTATCGGGTGCCGGGGTAAAACCGGGGAGTGGTCATCGCCACTAGGGTTTAACCAGACCCCGCAATAAATAATACGCTAGTCCAAAGTCTTTTCATTGTCAATCGATGGCCTTATTTCGACGACGAAACTCGGCGGTTGACTCGGCTTCCTTGCGTGCTTTACGACGCTTGGAAGCGCATTTGAAATACTTCGCACCATGACACATGGTATCGCCACAGTTCATGTTCCACTTGTGGTAGCGACCCCACTGAAATGGCTCCCATTCCTCTGGCTTCGACCAACGGTTCCATTCGCCTTCATGCGGAGGGCGGACGTAGGACGGAATGTCCCAAATCTGGGTTGCGATAAATTTGCGACGAGCAATGATCTGCTCGCGTACAGCGCGACGTTCGTCGCGGGTGCGAGGGTGACGCATTTGGCTTTTTACCTCCCACCGTCCACACCTTACACGGTATGTACGGTGATGCTAGGGTTAGCCATCTGCTTCATCCTCCTGTTGAATAGAATTGCCGGGTATCCGATACTGTGTTTGGGCAGTTAATCACCGTTGCCGCTGGTGCTATAGCCTCGGAAGGGCCCGCAGGTTCCCGGTCTCCCTAAAACTGGTGCCTGTGGAGGGCATCGAACCCCCGACCTCCCGCTTATGAGACGGGCGCTCTAGCCAGTCTGAGCTACACAGGCGTTAAAATTTTGGGAAGAAATCGTCATCCGACTTCTTCACTGGTGCCGCCACACGTGGGGCGGGTACTGGTGCCGGGGGTGGGGAGTCTTTGAAGAACTCTCTCGACCCCATGTTCGCCAGCTTGACACCTGACTCATCGAAAGACTCTCGCTGAACCTCAGCCAGTTCTTTCTCAAAACCTACATACAAATCGTTCTCTGACGCTACGTGTTTCATTACGTCGCCTACCGAGAGTGCCTCAGCCTCATCGTGATTGGCGGCTCCGTCTGGATTAGCCAGCCAGACATCGACCCACGTAATACGCTCACCGCGTCTTTCTTGACCTGCGGTGACCCTAAACGGGTCATACCCACCCTTCCGGGCGTTATGGCGGTTCAGGTTCTCCTGCCGCTCTCCACCTTCAAAAAAACTATCGTCGTTTGCCAAGGGGACTCCAAATATCGGTCTATCTAAAGGGTTTGATATTGGTCGGGGATGCAGGATTCGAACCTGCGACCTCACGCTCCCGAAGCGTGCGCTCTACCAAGCTGAGCTAATCCCCGCCTCACCAACACCCTATAGGACGATACTCGCCCCGGCGAAAAATCCTGCGAACAAACTGAAAAATCGCCTTCAAAATTACTCCCAATAGTTCCGATATGCAGTTCCGTAAACTTCGTTCAGCCGCTTCAGGTATGCGTAGGTCTTGATCTTCACCATGAAATCGTCACCCTTCGCAACCACCCCCTCATTCACTGGGTACAGCCCCATCCGAACGTCTTCGATGAACTGTCGGTTCAGGTTTCCATCATAGATCACCTGAGCCGCCTGCGGTAGATCGCCAAAACTCTTCACGAACTGCCGAGGTTTCATCAAGCCCCGCTTGAACAGGTAGACATCGAAGAGCCTCAATTCCTTCTCCTCGCTGCCGCCAGTCATCTCCGGGTGCTGTCCGGCGAATGTCCCCGATCCGAAAAACTCCGTGAACGCCGTGATCCGCTGACAGCCCCGCTCCACGTGCTTGACCCGGTACACGATCTCATCCGCCAGTTGGTTCATGAAAATCGGCACCGCCTTGCCCCACAACGGATCATCCTTACCGAACAACTGCGTCCGCGTACCGAACTTGAACCAGCCCTTCTTGGGGTTCCACTCCCATCGAAGGTTAGAGCCGTCGTACTTATAAAAAGCGATGCACGGAACCCCTATGGGTGCTTTGCTGCTACCGTCGATACTCGGATACTGTTCCATTACCAGTTCCCCTTCACGTAATCAGTATAGCGCCATTTCTGCCCGGTGACATGATCCGTGACTTGATCCTGTCGCTCGTTTGCTGTACGACGTTTGTCGCCTCGCTGCCCTGTGCCGATCTGCGACCGACGATCTGCAACCACTACGCTTTGTCTCTGCTCTCGATCTCGCGCTTCCAACCGTGCCGCAAGAATCTGCAAAGCGGTTCGCTTATTATGCCACTGACTACGGCCATTCTCACAACGCACGACCAAGCCACTCGGCTTGTGCGTCACGCGAACAGCCGTCTCGACCTTGTTAACGTTCTGTCCGCCCTTACCACGGCTCCGGAACGTATCCCACTCTAAATCCTGAGCACGAATGTTGATCTCTTCGACCTTCGGCTCCTCGAAAACTGCGACAGTGATTGTCGATGTCTGCCGTCGTCCGTATCGTTCGGTCGGCGGAACTCGCTGCCAACGGTGCCCCCCGCTCTCATTTGCAAACAACGCCGGGGCTCCCTGTCCCGTCACCTGAAACACCGCTATGCCGGGACGTTCTTCGGTTATCTCAAACTCAAAGACCCCTCCGAGCCGCCAATCTCGCATAGATCGTGAGTTGGTCGGACACGAGAAGCTTTGCGTCATCTCCACCTTCCGCTGCTCGAATTTCAACAATCATGTTCGTTCTCCAAAATGGTCGGCGTGGAGGGACTCGAACCCCCAACCCCTCGGCCCCAAACCGAGTGCTCTAGCCATTGAGCTACACACCGAAATGGTTGCGGTCGCCAGAGTCGCACTGGTCTGGAAGTTTATGAGACTTCCGTGCGCTACTACACTACCCCGCATCAAAAACCTGTTTCGAGACTTCCACTCGATGTCACGCACCGTACAATCTTAGCGTGTCGGAATATCCGATGGTACATGGAGTGAGCATTGAACTCACGTGTGCGCACACCGCCCCAGCATCCATGTACCTTCCTCGGTCTTGTTACTTCTCAAATTTTTGGTCAGGATGGGGAGATTTGAACTCCCGGTCTCGTGCACCCCAAGCACGCGCTTTACCAAGCTAAGCTACATCCTGATTCCTCGAAACGAAATTTATGGGCGACTCGGCAGCCATCCGGCATCGGTTGGGCAGGCTGTACTGTGGACTAACGCAGGAGCAAGCCCCCACGCTTCGTACAACGACACAGGCAGCGATGCCACTTGCCCACCTCTGTCGCTCCACCTCAGACTCTCTTTTCAAAGACCACGTTTGCGAGGTACGTGAAAAAGTTCGCTCCAGCGTACCATGCACGCTTGCACCCCGTGCAAGCCCACCGCCCCGGCTCAAACTCACAGGGCTGACCACCACAACCTTTATGCCGCCACTCACTCGCCTCAAACATACTGACCTCAGAAATTTGGTCAGGGCAGCGGGATTTGAACCCGCGAACACCCGCGTCCGAGGCGGGGATTGAACCAGACCCAACTCTACCCTGATGATTGGTCAGGGCGGCTGGGGTCGAACCAGCGACCACCGCATTCCAAATGCGGGATGCAACCACTACACCACGCCCTGACTTACGCACAAGGACGGGGTAAAAATGGCAGTAATGTTGGGAAATTCACAACTTGCCAGAGCCCCGTCGCCTAGCAGCGCGGGGTGCGACCGGAACCCTAAAGGGTGTGTCCGATTCCCCCGCGCACGGTAGGTGTGCACGGTCGAAACGTCGGCGTTGGTCGCATCAATGTCATTTGAAGACTAGCTCCTAATATATGAGTCGGATATCGCGAAAGCTGTTTTTGTTCGCCAATGAGCAAGTTTAGAAGGAAGCTTGTCGCATGGCCGACTACACATATACAATACCAGAAAGTCGATTCACTGTCAACAATTATTTTCGAGCACCTTGTTCGGTCGTCGTCTCCGAAGGGCGCGAATCAATCGAAATGCGGAACTCGCAGCTATGAAACGCAAACATCAGGACGAGCAGGATCACCAGAACAATCGGAATCCGGAACTCGTACAGCCAATCCAGCGCGTCACTGACGCGCTGTAAGAATACTCGTGCCATCGTACAAACCTCCGTGATACCCTCGCACGATCATCAGCAGCCTGCCGAGATGGTTGGTGCCGAACGGTTCATGCGGACCTTCGTTGCAATTCCCGTCGCAGACGCCCCAATACGTGTCGTGCCAGTTGTTGCCCTCAATCAATTCAGCCGTCATCGTTGAAAGCAGACGACGCCGTAGCATGGTCGGCTCAAATTTCTGCATCAGCAAACCGAGCATGACCACAATCTTAAACGGCGGCATAGTCCCGGTGCCTGTATCCCAATCAGGACGTAGTTTCACTGTGCCGCCAAGCTTCTTCGCATCCCACGGACGCAGGCCGCGAACACGGAACTTCTCACGAACGTTTATGTCGAGGGACTTCGCCGCCTGATACGCATTCTCGACGTTGTCGTAAGTCTCAATCCAGTACAGAAAATCGCGATCCGGATGATCGTCCGGCAGATGATTGAACGAGTTGATGTGCTCGACAATTCCGTAGAGCCCATCGTAATTCGCAAAGACCTTGCCCTTGGTGCTCACCCACAGCTTCACCGGGCAGTTCTCGTAGAAGTTCGACAGGAAGCGGTATACGCCCCGGAAACTGTCAATCTTCGTCGGTAGCTTCGCTGTTTTCATTCTCTCTCGCTAGTGGGAACTCCGCAGCCGCAGCTTCCCAATCTTTCTTGGTCGGCTCGTCCAGATACTCCCAATGCTCGTAGACGTAATCCAACGCTTCCTGAACCAGATCGGTTCGCCGTTTCAGGAGTTCACGCATCTCCCCCGGCTCGGCGTTGCGCTCGTCGGCGAACTGAATCGCCTGCATGTGAAAATAGACCGCCATGTGCAACTCTACGCACTTGCGGTCGAACGTGTCGCGGTCATCCACACTAGATAATACCTAGCTGGAACGAACCTTCATGATGACTTCTTCCGCGATCTTGTAGCACATGACCGCCTGCTGGTCGTAATACTCCAGCGTCATCTGTGCGATCTGGTCCGCCTCGTCACGGGTGCCCATGAATTTCACCGGGATCATTTTCTCGGCGAACAGGGACTTCGATTCCGGGTGAACCCACTGACCCTTCTCCGGCTTACGGATAGTCAAGCCGCCGCTGATGGCACGCACCTTGGCGTCCCAACCCTGATGAAATTTGACAGGGATTTTCTTGCCCCGGTTATTGACGACCGGAACCAAAATCTCCCACAGGCCGCGCTTCATTTGTAACCCTTGACGATTTTTGCCTTGACGGTCTTGCCGAGCAGCAACATGCTCTGCCCAACGAGCAGGGTCTTAAGGTGGGAGTCCACGTCAAGACAGATCACGTCCTGCGGCTTCTTGAGTTCTCTGGTGATCTTCTTGACTTCTTCTTTGGTGATCGGTACGGGGATCGACATGAGAGCCTCTCAGTTGAAATGGACGAATCGCACCTTCTGTCCGACTTGATGCTCCGGCGTCAGGCGAACACGCGCAGCCAGTATAGCATCAGTGACCTCTTCGGCGATAGCGGCTGAGCCATCATTTTCGATGACTGTGAACAGCTTGCCGATCATGACTGCACCGACCGGAAGAGGAATCTGCTTTTCCTGTGCCGCGAGTTCCGCCGAGATGATGGTAGCCAAGGTGATTTCCATACCCTTATTCTACCTGCGGGGAGTCGTTTTTAGCTAGGTTTAAGTGCTTTGTTTTGAGAGGTTTGGTGCCGGGAGCGGGACTCGAACCCGCAGAACTTCGATTTTGAGGCGAAGATGTCTGCCAAATTGCATCATCCCGGCGAAACTGGTGCGTGGAGGGGGAATCGAACCCCCAAAACCTTACGTTCTAAGCGTAAGAGGTCTGCCTAATTGCCTCACCCACGCATTTTGTCAAATCCGATTTTCCGAAAATCGGAAACGTACTAAAACTGGTGCGGCTGAAAGGACTTGAACCTTCACTCCCTTTCGAGAACAGCGCCCTCAACGCTGCGTGTCTGCCATTCCACCACAGCCGCAAAATGGTCAGGTCGCTCATCACGCGGTTTTTATCGGCGTGACCGAGGTAGCGTTTTCCGGAAAACATCCCTCGCATTCGCCGCGACCCGAACTTGGTGCCGGAAGGGGGACTTGAACCCCCATGGCTGTTAACCGCTCCGCGCTGAACGGAGTGTGTCTGCCAATTCCACCATTCCGGCCCGATGTGCTTTGTTACATCAAAACTTGACGTTGATACAACAAAGCACATCAAACTAAACGAAATCTTGTACCCTCCTGCGCTTCTTTCGTGAGGTCGCGAGCCAGATCGCGGACTTTTGCAATCGCATCACATTCCTCATCGCCCTGCACATAAAAAGTAGCGCCTTGTCCGTCAGCACGAATGAACACGCGAACCGTTGCCTTGTTCATGCTGAGGTAGGAGCGGACTTTATCCGCAATTCTCTCCAACATTGACGCCATATCCGGATATCGCTCGCGCACTTTATTAGCCAATTCCTCGTAGTGCTTAGCCATGAACTCCGTTGGCGTCGTACTATCCTTCAAAACCCAGCCTTGTTTTTTCTCAAATTCACGAAGTGCAATATTTTTCGAACCATCCGTCACCTGTTGGCTATGGCAGTTCGGACAGAGGAATCGAAGATTCTCCAATCGATTATCCAGATTGTTTCCGTTCCGGTGATCGATCTCCAAAACTATCGGTCGGCCCTGCCAAGTTCCATCATTAGGACATAGCTCACAGTGGTACGGGACGCCCGATTCCAACATCACCCGTCTAAGCACATCGGTGTGTTCTCTGCGACCTGTCCGATTATTGACGAGAACCTCCGAAGCAATTAAACGAACGCGAAGCTTACCGCGACCGTGCGCCTGTCCGAGGAAATGAGACGTGTCTAATCCATGCGCCTTAATGCGACGAACAAGGTTAGCCTGAGTGCCGCCGCCCTGACGTATACCCAGCTTGTCAATGACCTGCCGAAAACTGGTGCTCTCTCGCACCAACGGCTCTAACATTTCCTTCGTGTACTTCAGCTTCATGTGGCAGACCTCATGATTAACTAATACCACGGAGTCTACCATATCTTGGTGCGCAGAGTGGGCTTCGAACCCACAAACAGCCGAATCTCATTCGACTAGGTATGCCAGTTCCCATCACCTGCGCATGTCATGTGCCCTTGAAAGCACATTATCTCGTTTAAGAGGCTCTCAAGAGCACTCATCTCACCGACACGCATGAACCCGATGTTCAGCGGTCGTTCGGTGCCGTCTGGCAGCAGCACGTAGAACCCTAACGGGCGTCCACGGCGCGTGCACTGCGGCACCTTGTCTTTGTCCGACTTCGGCGATTTGCCGTCGTCGTACTGAATTACCGCTCGGTGCGTTGCGACTTCGGCAGCCTCAATCCCCATTTGTCGTTAATTTCCTCTGACTCTTGAGTTGCGTACTGCGCTTCAACCGTCCAGCGATTCGAGTCGTCCTTGTCCAACGACACAACAGTGCCGCGCTTCACTCGCGGATCAACCGGGAGCCAAGCGATGAGATGGGCGGTGCCCGTCTCGGTTCTCTTCGTCAATGCTGTCTGAACGACTCTCATAAAATTTGGTGCACGCCGGAAGAATCGAACTTCCATCGAGTCACCCCTTGGGGTGAGACGGGGTTACGGCCCGCTGCCTTACCAATCAGCCAGACGTGCATGGTGCATGGGGCAGGATTTGAACCTGCGTAGCTCACTAAGAGCGGGAGTTTTACAGACTCCTGTCGTTGGCCGCTTGACTACCCATGCAAAATCTCAGTAAAAATGGAAAAGCCGCCAATTCCTTGGCGGCTTCTCTCGAACGTTTTGTTAGCCTTTTACCAACCGCGCCAACGCACACGTTCGCCGAAGCCACCGCTAAGGTAGCTATACAGTCGCAACGATGCTAGGAAGACACGGTTCATAAATTGCTCTACTATATGAATACCACGGTAGCAGACTTTTGTCAACTACCTGCGGAAAATTATTTTACGGGCTGAAATCGGTGGACATCGATGAAGACCGATCCCCACGGCGTGGTCGCCATTCGTTTCATAAACGCGGTGCCCGTCTCTTTCTTCCCGGCTGCGGCGGCTTTGTCAGAAAAAGCCAACGCCTCCAAGAATGAACGGTACTTAAAATCCAAACTGCTAGGATCGAGCAGGAGGTATTCCAACACTTTCTTCTCCCAGTCGTGCACGCCTTCTTTCTTGAACCGCTCGTCCTCCTGCCGCTTCAACTCCGCTTTCCACAGAGCGTCTCGTTTTTTCTTAGTACGGTCTGCTTCCTTCTGTTCGGCGACGTGGCAGAAGCAGTCGCAATCCATGCAGCAGCCGACCGGGGAATCCCACGGATTCTCAATTTCCACTACGGCACACAGGCACTTCGGCTTACGAGCCTTAGTGTGGCATTCGCAGTCGCAGGTGTGTGGTTTGCAGGGATCAGGGCCGATGGCCTTTCCCTCTTCATCATACGCATATTCATCGCAGTGTACGCACCACGCCTTATCCCCTTCGGGAGCCGTTCCATTCAGCAAGGTTGTACGATATTTACGTTTAGACATGGAGCCTCCTAGCTTCCTCTTCCAAATCCATCTGTGCCTTCACCCGTTGCATAGCGTTCTGATTATGGGCTGCGGCTTTCTTTTCGGTAGTTTCAATCTTTTTGGCAATGCGTGCTACGCCCGTGCGCATGAGCTTTTTCAATGGGGTTCGCCAATCCGGACAAGGCATACTGGTGTCGAATTCTTTCACTTCGACTTTCTTGATGTCATGCCATTCGACCTCAAAGACCTTCCATCCTTGGTACCAGATCGTCACGCCATCGCCGCCGAACATTGTAAAAGAGCCCTCATCCTGAAACTTGAACCCATCGAGTTCGAGTTCATGAAGAGAATAGCAGTGCGCCGAGTGTTCTTCATGCTTGAGCACCTTGCCCTTGGCATTGAGCAAATCGCCGACGAAAGCGATAACTTTCTCCACAAATGCCTGCCGATCAGAGATTTGTTTTACGAGGCTAGGCATGGAGTTTTCTCACGCGACGTGCCGCATGTTTACAGAGAGTGCAAACGCACTCACAATTGCGTGGATCATGGCAGAAAGTATGCGACTCGCCATCTTTCGTATGTTTGACTGCATCACGCTCCCCCGAACGGAGATTGCGGAACACTTTCCACTTCATCGACTGCCTCCTCTTCTTTGTAGCGTACACCTTCGTTGAATTCTAGTACAGGGTACTGAGCCTTCAACCGCTCAAATGTTTGCTTAATGTGCTTACCGTCCACCTGCGTAACCACCAGCACGGAGTTCATCCGGGGGATCATGATACATGTCTCGTTGAGGATGTCGAAATCATGAAAAACTTCGTACATGACGAACCGGGAGAACATGACTTCATTGGTGATGTCACCACCAGAACTCGACAGGATCGGATATTCGATGCCGGGAAAATGCAGTACCATTGGGTTTGTTCCCGGCTTGTTGCCGCAGGTTTGAAAGTTCTGTTCCTTGGACGTGTAAAACTGTGGCGTCGTACCCGGCAGCCATGAGATGTAGAACGGCTTGAGGTTCGGCAAAGTTTTCAGATAGCGGTCGCCCTCGACGCCGATCATAGATAAATTGCGGCTATCAGCAAACGCCGGAGTAGAGCCCTTTGGGGTCACGCGAAAACTGGACTGTCCGTCGAACTGTGCAATCAAGTTGACCGACCGGACACGACCGATGATGCTGTTGAACTTGACCTCATCCTTGTCCTTGGCGTCCTTGATCCGCTTCACCTTGGGAGCGAATGGGTTGAGCTTCGGGTGCTTCCAGCTACCTTTGATCTTGTTGAGTACAGCCTGCGCATCACCGAGGCGGTACGCCATGCCAGTATAACCCTGAAGATTCAGGCAGACCTGCGTGAACAGGTTGTAGTCGAGAAGCGGATGAATCAACTTCATGATGGTGAGCTTGTCATATCCGGTCGGCTTAGACTTCACTTCCGGCCCGGCCTCAAGCCACGCATCTTCGAACATCTTCCAGAGAATAGCATTCCAGTGGTCGGTGCGGCTGAACTCAATGGACTCCACCATTTTGCCATTCTTGTCCGGCTGGAAGGGGAACATCTTGTAGAATTCAGCCTTCATGGTGTCTTCGGACGTGAAGACCTCATTGATCCGCTTGACGTAGAGTTCCGCAACTCGCTGATAGATTTCTAGCATGGGCACCAATCCATGTCACCTGCGGCATCGCATACCCGCTCGTCGCACTTGTTGGGTTCGTGCGCTTTGTGGTGACACTTGCCGCATTCGAGATTCGAGTTTTCGAATCGCGATGCCTTCGGCGTCGGCTTAGGTTTTTTGTCGAACAACTCGAAGCCTAGAACAGCCTCTACTTGTTCGAGACAAATGTTGCAGATGTCGATGGTGTGCCCGTGGAAAGTTACGCCGTGCCACACCTTGTAAACGGCAGAGGCTACCGTTCTGTTTGTTTTTGAGCTTTTGACGGTGAGATTGGTGCCGTCGATTGCTCCGCAACAATCACAGTGAAGTTTGTTCGCCATGTTTCAAATGCCCCTGCACTTGTACCGCCAGCAGTTGCAGCTTGTCAAGGATGATCTGAGCCGTGACTTTGTCCGGCTTGTCCTCAATCACACACTGCTGAGCGTAATTGATGGCATCGAGGACTTCCTGATATAAGTCCATCAACGCCACACGTCCATTAAACGCTTTCAGGCGGGTGCCGTACTTGCGTTCGCCTAAACGGATACGCGCTTCAATGTCCTCGGCGATTTCATCGTATCCGTTGTTTTTGAACCACTGCGCTGCGACGACCGCCACGTCAACGCCATTACCAGTCGGCATCGGCTCTCCAGCCGCCGCATCGTATGTCTTTACCGTCTCGCTCACAAACCCTCCGAACCAATTAGAATTCCATTTCGATATCCCGTGCCTTCAGGGTGTTTCGCCACTCCTGCCAGACCGGGATTTTCGTCTTCATCTTCTCGATGACCTGTTCGAGGGATACCGGGGTGTAATCCCAGCAATCTACGCCCACGTCAAAAGAGAGCATGTTAGACAATACTGTGTCCTTCCATCCTTCCAGTTGGTTGTGAGAGTGTCCGTACAAATGCCAGACACCTTTGTTCGAGCCGTGCCAAGTCAAGTGTGCATAGTGACTCAGCATGATCTTGTGTTTCGTTTGCCCCTGAGCAACGATGCCGTCAGGAATCTGAACGTCAATGCGTTTGCGGTCCTTAACCCAAACCCAAGAGCCGTGCTTTGCCATCTCCACGGCGATGCTGTCGTGATTGCCTTCCAGCAAGAAATGCTGACCAGCCAGCATTCGGCGGATTGCCAAAGCCTGCTCCAAAGTGCAGTTCAGGAATACATCACCCAGATTGTAGACACGAGAGCCCTTACGAACGACTTTGTTGTGTCGTTCGACCAGAACCTCATTCATTTCCTTCAGACCTTCCGCTTCCATCGGCTTCAGGGCTTCACGCAGGGCGAGTTCCTTGGCTTCGAGCGCCTTGACTTCAGCCTCGCTGCTTCCCTGTTTCAGAGCCAGAGCCGTTTTAGCCGTTCGTAACTCGTGCTCGACGGTGAGCCACGCCCGTCCCGCTTCCTTGAGTGCGGCAGCCGGACCGAACGGACGACCGTTACCCAACCACAGAATCTTGCCGTGGTAGAAGTGGCAGTCGGACGTGAAGAAAACGTCCGAAATTGTGTTGATGTTAGCCATGACTGTCTTTCAAAAAGTACGCCGCTGCAATCGCCTGTTCGATGTAGCTCCAGCATTCATCTTCCGGTAACGTCTTCGCAAACGGGCAGGAGACCGGGGCTCCCTTAGGCTTAATTACGTTCGCAAACTGCTTGGTCTTCTCCTCGCGTTCCAGATACGTGATGGCGAATCTCGTGCCCTCAGTCGTGTGGAATTGCTTTTCGCTGAACCAGTAACTCGACCCGGCGTGCACGTCATAGGTGCCGCGATGTTCCAGAGTCACCGGATAAACTTTGTGGTCTTTGTTGCCTTCATGCCCCGGCGCACAATCCGTCTGAAACAATTCATGAGTGAAAACGTGATCCCGCTGCATTGGCGTAGGCTCATAAAGCTCGAAATGCAAGACCCCGGCGACAACCGTAGACTTGAAGTTGTAGCGATGATCGTGAATCTCTTCCCGCTCATGGGCCGGAATCCAAGGACACCAGTAATGAACGCGGGAAACGTCGTTAAGCTTCAGTTGGATGAAGCCGAGGCCGAACCAGTACGGTTTGCTGCCGTAACTTTTCGAGGCGTCTTTCAAGCTGTTTAAGCTTAGTGCTATTGAGGGACTCATCGCGTTTCTCCGGTCGTATACTTTCTAATACCCGCCGCGACAAGGGTTTGCTATCGCAAATGTCCGCGATAGCCCCATCGATGTGGAATGCAATCAGCCCACAGGCAAGAACTTTTGAAAGCTTGGTTTTATGATTGCGAAGCTCGTAGACGCCAACCCCGGCGATGAGGATATGCCACAGGCTTTTATAGATTCGCTCTTCGACGCGATCCTTACCGCTGCTCATCACCTGATCCCTTACTATCGGGACGAAAAGTTGCTTCGTACAGCTTCAGCAAATATTTTGGAGGTCTGATTCCGGTTTCAGCTTTGACGATGCCGACGATCTTGATCTCTCGTCTGTGTTTTCTCAACTGATAGCTTGCCCAGATAATTCCGACAAAAGAGACCGCAATAGCCGTAATGATTGCCGCATCGTAAGCTGTCAGCCCAGATTGCATAGCTCCAGACCCAACTTTAACAGCTTCTTGTCGTCTCCTGCAAGGGTCTCCATGACTTCTCGTGGTTCACTGGTTTCGATACCTTCCATCGTCTCTTCCATCTTAGCAAAGAAGTCCATGACATCGACGGATTTGCCCACCTTTTCAACGGCTTTGTCGGCGTGGATGAAGACGGACTCCAACGGTTTGACCGGGATCGGCTTTTCCAGCAGGCGGACGCCATCCGGGGCGCAAGAGATAATCTGAGCCACGACCGGGCGATCCTTTTCATCGTAGGAGAACGCTGCCCGTGCCATGGAGCCCAAATTGATGTGGGTGATGTTACCAACTGTCTCCGTCTCTTTGCGGCTGTGGTCGTGCCCCCAGAGCAGGAAGTCGAAGTCCAGATGGGAGACTTGGTTGTAGCCGATCTTCGGCTCGCCGTAGAGGGTACCACCATTACCCGGCTCGCCATAGGAGTGAACGACGCCAACACGGATGTCAACGCCTTCGTGTCTTGGCCCGGATTCGAGGAGTCGTTCCAACGTTCTGTCGCCGGGAGCGTAGGGAAATGTTTCGACCGAGACCTTAACGGTCTGATCCTGATTGGTGAAAATGACTGGGTCTTTATTCAAATCGTGATAGACGCCAGCAGCGATCAGCAGACCTAGAGGCTGATGCGGAAGAGAATCCATCCTATCGTTGAACAAGTCATGGTTACCCACGCTGCCGTACACACATTCTGTAGGAAAACGACGGAATGCCCGAAGTAGGCTAACGAGCAGGCTGAGGCTGTTAGCAGGATGTTTAGCTTTCTTTTCATGGAAGACATCGCCCCCGCAGATGCCGACTCCGTGGAGTCTCTCTGTAAGATCGCACACGAAGTTCAATTTGTCGAGCAGTGCCGATTTATAATCGTCGCCGCGACGACCGGGAGCAATTTCACTGAAGTGCAGGTCTGTGATCCAGACTAGGTTGACCTTCGCATGGGGAAGAACTACTGTCTTAAACGTCACTGACTTTCTCCGTTACCAACCGACCGGGGAGAACTAAACCGTACAGGTTCTCTTCTTTGGGGGCGTCGTCTGTCAGATCATACCCAAACTCGTGTGGAATCAGGTAGCGCACCCGCTTGCCAAGTTTTTTAGCAATCTTCAATTCGGTTTGAACGCCCATCGAGTTGGTGTACCCCGGCAGGCAGAGCACCCACAGTTCATCGGCGTTTGAGATCATGATCTCATCGTATTGAGACCAGAACTCCCACTCCTGCGGCAGTTCATAACGGAAGACAATGGGATGACAGTGCACTACCGGGCTGAAGACGTGCTGCTTCAGCGTGTTAATGAGATAAGCTGAAGCGTGAATGTTGTGAATAAAACGAGTCTCACGGACCAGCATCGAATCTGCCGTGTACGGACTCGCGAGGTAGACGTATCCCATGAGTGGTAATACTGCGGCTTAGGACTGAAGCTGCTCGTATTTCTGCAACAAAATTTCGCCCTGCGTAACCTGTTCTTCCAGCGTTGCGAGAATCTGAGTCAGGTTGGTCTGCGCTTCGTCGGCGAGAGCCTGTAATGCTTTGGCGGACATCTGCTCCGGGTTCTCGACCCCCAGTTCGCGGAGCTTGCCGTAAGCCTCTTCCAGCTTGCGCTCCTCGATACCCTGCTCGCGATTGATCCGGTCCTTGCTGGCTTGAAGGGCTGACACCCGCGCTTTCAATTGCGTCAGTTTTTCTTTAGCTTCCATGATTCTCCTGTTTGAAACAAAGGATACAACGCCCATCCGACCAAACATGGGCACGCAGTAGCCAGCATAGGAATGCTTGAATTTTATCTCGTTTATTAGCAGACATGTTCGAGAGGCTTTCCGCACTTCGGGCAGGAACCCTTGCGGAGTTCCTCCTGTGCTTCGGTCAGATTTCGGTCAATTTCAGTCAATTCAGCCTGCTTCTGCTGGATCGACTCCCGGAGGGCAATGATCTCCCCTACCCGTTTAATACGCAGGTACAAACCGATGGCTTCGGAGTAAGTGCCATCAATTTGAGAAATATCCGGAGGCGTGCGGCGTGTTGCCCTCAAATTCTGGACCTTCTCCACGGCGGACAGTAATGTCACCTTCTCGGCTACGGGTGCCCAGTCCAGAGCGTTAATCGCGTTCAAAAATTTCTTCAGGAACTTGACATAGAGGTAAGAATCCACCCCTTGCTGCGCATAGGACGCCTTTAGAGCGAGCTTTTCCGCCGAGACGATGTCCGGCATGGTCAATTGATCCAGAAGCAGCCTGAGGCGTAAGGCTCGCGTTAAACGAGTCGCTGCTTCACCTGCCCATGCCGTTTCCGCCTCGAACCCACGGGCGTCTTTTTCAAGGGCATTGAGGTTGACCACCAGCCCCGACCCCTGTAGAGCCATAGGATCGAGAGCCAACCGACGCTCTTCAGCCTGCCGTATTTCAGAAGCCACTGTCTTGGCTTCACTGTTTTTCTCCGATATCCGACTGCCTGCCTCTTTCTTCCCGGCTTCCAACCGCTCAGTGCCGCCGAAAGCCCCCAGAATGGCGTTCATGTCCCCCGGCTTGTAGGCTTTCTTGTCCAGCAAGAACTGAGGCGAGTTCTGCCGTCCGAAAATTGGGTCAAAAGTAAACTCGCCGACCGTGATCTCCCCGCAGGCGAGGGCTTTCATGGGCGGCGGGATAGCCCCGTCCAGACTGGTGTACGGGTGTTCTTCATCCCCGTTCAAAACGTAAGAGACCTTGCCACGCTTGTTCCGGGTCGCCTTAATCGTCATTCCGTCGATTTCAAGGGTGAGTTCCATCGCTTCGTCCTTGGGGTCACGGATAAACGAAGCATCCATTTCGTTACGTAGAAGTCCCAGCAAGGCACGGAAGAGAGAGCTTTTGCCTTTGTTGGACGGGCCTGTGAGTACGGTGAGTTTGTCGATATCCATCGAAAACTCAGCCCACGGCTGAAAGTTTTTACCGGAGAACTTCACGCTTTTCTTCCCAGACCGCCAGTTCGACAAGTTGCTGTCGTGCTATCGCGGCGAGTTGGTCGGAACAGCTTTTCACCGTGTCCACGGCTTCTTCAAGGCTGGTAGCGTTTACAACTTGGTTCAGCAGGGCGAGGACAGTCACCGTCTGATCCTTAACTTGAAAGAGAACGTCTCCAGTCTGCTTCGCAATTTGCGAACGGGTCTTGCCGCAGGTCTCACACACATGTGTGGCGCGACAGGCGCTATCGCATTGCTGTTCATCATAACCACAGTCCACGAACTCGTGCTTGTGGGGAATGTTTTTCTTATTCGCCATCAGAAGTCTGAACCCCCGTAGTTGATATACGTGCCGCCCTCTTCCCACTCTAAGCCGCAACCCGGACAAGGATTGGGGACTGGAAGAAAATAATTGTACACTGAATTGTTTGCCCAAAAATCGGGGTTCATCTTGGACGTTAGATCGTAACCGCAGTTAGAGCAATACGCCCCGCCATTGCCTTGATCGGTGACAACATGCTCACGAGTTGCTTTCTGACTCGGCATCTTTTATCGCCTTTCGTGCTCGTTCGACGAGAGCCTCAACAACTTTCGGATCGGGCTCATAGCTTTCAGGTCTCGGTCCTATCGGCATGTCGCGCCACTCTTCCCGCTGTACTCGACTTTCAAGCTCAGCCAGCTTCGCCAAAACGTGCTTTTTGAAGACGTTCAATTCAGGGTCGAATACGGACGGCAGCCCGGACTGAAAATCACCACAATAGGGACATGTCTCAGGAGTATGCATTAGTCCAAATCCACGTCCACGACTTCAAAACCCTTGGCTTTCGGCACTCCATCGACGCTTTCCGTGTCATCGACGCCAGCCAGATAACGCTGATCCTGATCGGTGACTTCGAAGGTGTGGCGACCGGAATCGTCCTTACGGATCGTCTCGATCAGCAGAGCGCGTAATTTTTGGAGAACCTCAGGGTTCTGTTTGACAACGAGGTCTTCAACTGCCGCGTCCTTGTTCGGGTACGTTGCGATGGCATTATCCGCGTCGGTACCGACAAACCACTTGGCTCCCTTGTTGGCGATTAACCCATACTCACGGGCATACTCGCGGATGCTGATGTTGTCGTCGAAGCCAGAACCGGGGCGCATGTACATGCCGCCCTCGCGGTACCCGCCGCCCGTGACCTTGTTTTTCAGAATACGGACCTTGACACGGGTTGCGACGAAGTCTTCCTTGTCTTTAATCCCCGCCGCTGGATCAATCAGGAACTCATCATCGCCGGAGCCAGCACGCAATGCCTTGTGCACCTTAGTCTCAATCATGACTGAAGGTGTGAAACGGCAGGTCTTGCCGCCCGGAAGCACGTAAGGCAAATTTGTGAAAGAGGGGTACTTTTGGGCGTACATCGCCTCCTGTGATGCCTCGATACGCGCACGGGTCTGATTGACCATCAAGAAAACACAGTCATGGCGTGCAGCCGGAGTCAGCATGTTGATGAAGAAACGTTCCATTGCGCGAGCGTGCTCGCCGGGAGTCGTCTTGTGGGCGTCTCCTGACATGATCGCCTTCTCGTCCACTTCTTCACGCATACGAATGATGGAGTCGAACACGAACAGGCGGGTGCCGCCTTTCATGAACTCCAAAGTGCGGCGTTCGGCGTCCTGAATGGAGTCGGGCTGGTATAGCTCGCAAAGCGTGTCGTCCACGCCAATCTTGTGGAGGTAAGACCAATCGCCAGTGCGTTCAAAATCGAAAATGACAGCAGGTTCGCCTGTCTGCCGCTGATAGTTGCGGACGATGGTGTAGGTAAGGGTTGACTTGCCGGAGTGCTCGTCGCCGTGAATGTCAATCACGCGACCGCGACGTTTGATGCCGCCAAGCAAGCAGACCTCGTCGAGCGTGAGCAAACCGTAGGGGATAACCTCTTCGATCTTCTCCGGGTCGATGACGCGATAGTCCTTTTCGCTGTTGCCGCGAATCTTGCTAAACGCCGCCTGACGCTGCTTGAGCGTCATTACTCGCGTATCTTCAACTTCAACTGTTTGTTTCTTTGCCACGTTCCCTCCGAACCTAAATGAAAAACTCTACTCTGCTCAACGTCTTTTTGGGGATAGTAGCGTCCTTGACGCAGACGTTGTAGCCTTGTCGGGCGTACATATACCAATACTCGTTCCGATGGAATATTCCCTTGGTCACGAGCCGCTGACGGCTGGTACCTTCACTTTTCATTTCCTGCGTAGCGTTGCAGAACGAATTGAGGAAGTTCTGCGGGACTTCATTCGAAAAGCCCATCGCTATCGAGGCTGCGTAACGGGCCGTCATAGCGACCAGCACCGCATCACAGGAGTCGGTATCCAGTTCCGGATACTCCTGCTTGTTGATGAACTCGTATGCCTTGGCAATGTTCTCGCCCTTATTCCGAGAACCTTTCTGAGTCAAGTGCATCAGTGACCGCAACGTAGCGGCATTGATGTACAAAACGCGGGTCTGCTGGAAATTGGTTGCCACGAAGGTGCCGTCGAATAAGGCTGTGTGCACCGCTCGATGGATTGAAGCAAGATAATCGTTACGGGGCGGGGGAGCTTCGAGAGCAAAGATCAACCCCATCTTTTGAGTGTCAATGCCCTCGGCTTGTAGCTTAAATACCTCCCGCTCCAGAACACTCTTGATGTACAGCGATTGAACCTTGGTGCGAATCCAGATCGTGCGATCCGGGTGAAGCCCGTTGGTGACGGCATCGGGCTTGGTCGAGCCTGCCGCCAGCCATGCCGCTACGGTGCCGTTCTCACCCCGCAGCACTTTCATCACGGCATAGCCACTGCGACTGAGCGATGGGTCAATCGCGAGGATAATCCAACCATCAACTCCAGTGATGGGTTCTGGGATACGAAGAGGAATTTCTTTCGGCATCACGGCATCCTGCACATGGGTTTCCACGCTTGTTCAAACTTCTGACACTCACATGGTTTAGTAAGACTGGGCCTTGGTTCGCCCTTAGCCTCGGCATCCTTAAACATCTGGATAATTTCCCCAGCGGTTTTATCGAGATGGGTAGGAACCTGACCAAGACATTTACCGCGACCGGGAACGCTGAAACCCATGTTGTTGAAGATCAACTCCTCGACGATGCCGGGGGTTTGGTGCAGACTCTCAGGGCAGCCGCAGGTGCATAGGTTGAAATGTTCGCTACCGACACACATACTACTTAATACGCAAAAAAGAGCCCCGGCGAGTACCAAATGCCGGGGCTTGCTGTTGTAACAACGTCAGGGGTTATTTCTGCGGCTGGACCGGGGCTGGAGTTTCCTTTTTATCCATCCACTGGCTGCTGTTGTCGCGACTAGGTGACGAAGCTTCATAGGAATCATCGCCCCAACCGTAGCTGCCCGTGCTCTCTTTAGGCGGTGAGACCTTCTTGCGCTTGTCGTATTTGCCGTTGTTTGCAGAAGACTCAATCCAGTAACGCTTTTCAGGCGGCGAGCAGGGCTCGCAGTAGGACTTGGCGTATGGCTTGTCTTCGATGAACTTGTTTTCGCCGGGGGTAATCAATCCGGTAATTTCGTTGCCGTCCTCAAACTCAAAACGAATCTTGCGGACGTTCGGACTGGCACCCTCGTGTTCGCTGTACTCCTCGACTTGAGTGGCTTCGACCTTTTTGGCGAACTCACCCTTCGGGCGGTAGTATTCGATCACACGGCCAGCCGATGCATCGTAACGTTTGCCGACCTTGGTGTATTCCTTGGCGATGTACTCAATCTCACGATACATGCTGTGCTCGTGGTCACCGTCAGGGTAGCCGGGGTTGTCGCCGCTAATCTGTGGCTTTTTGTATTTGATACGGATGTTGAAGTTATCCCCGATCATCGAAGCATACTTGAAGGGGACAATCCAACCCTCAGCATCAGGCGACTTCTCCCACGGATCAATCGGCTGATCGGTGTGAGAAATTTCGATCTTGAACAAATGGTGCTCTGGGATCACGCGCTTCTCAGATTTCTTGTCTTGGAAGAGCACAGCCAGCAGGCGACCATCGCGGATCACATCCTGAGCATTCTCCAGACCACCAACGGTCTGAAGGATGTCCGGCATACCGAACCCCGCCTCGCCCTCACGATCCGTGTCGATCAGAACTACCGCACCGTAGCCAGTGTTGGGGAAGAAAATCTTCAGGGCTGGCTTGGACTCCTGCTTACCATCGAGAACGCGATAGCCCTCGATATAGTTGCCCTTGTTGTCCTGCGGACTGTCTTCGACCAGAATCTTGTAGTCAGTCAAACGGATGGAGAGCTTCTTTGGCTTCCACAGGAAAGCTTCCGCATCGTCCGGGTGCGCCGGGTCTGGAGCCTTGTGGTCGTATTTGCTGGACAGGTCAAGTTCCAATGTCTCGATGGGCTTTAGAGAGCCGTCTTTCTTGGCACCCTCAATTTCATCAGACGTGAACGGGAACACGCTGCTTAGGTCTTTCGACGTGAAAATCTTGCGGATGTTATATCCGCCAGCCATTTCCGCCTCGTGACCGTATTCCTGCTTGTCACCCATGGTCTGCTCGAACTGGTTCTCCAGCACGGCGGCATGGATACGGGACTTCTGTGCCTCAGTCACTACTTCCTCGTGCTCCAAGTCTTTGCGAAGACCGAAGGTGTCGAGGTACTGACGCATTTCCTTGTTGTTTGGGTCAAGCGAGGAATCGAGGTCCATCAGCACAGTGTCGATCTGGGAGTCAACCTTGGCGGTCGGCACCTTACCATACAGGATCACGTAGTTGCCGGAGCCTTCTTTGGTCTCACGAGCCAGACCAATCTTGTCGTAGTAGGCGAAAGCAGCGAGAATTTCTTTCTTAGTCCAGTGCTTTTCCTTACCACGGTCATCGAACGTCTGACGGTACGGCGGCACGCAGCCTACCGTTCCCAACAGAATAGCGGTGAGTATTGCAAACAGTGCGTACTTCTTCATTTCGCCATCCCCTTCGAACTGGTTTTGAACGTGCTAAGGAATTCTAACGCCTGAGCCGGAGACCCTTTTTGAAGCTCTTTCAGCTTCTCCGGGTGGTCACGCATGAAGGCTTCAATCTGTGCACGCTCTGATGCCGTGAACATGCGATTGTACTGCTCGATCATGTAGGGCGAGATATTTGTCGCATCCATAGCCATACCGCCGCCCCCGCCGCCGAGTCCTTTCTGAAACGCTTCATCGCCGATTTCTTTGATCTCTTCGCGATGCGATTCCAACCAGTCCAGCGTTTTAGCAGCACCGTCGAGAATGGTCGGATTGTACTTCAACGCCATCGTCATGCGGAACACACTGTTGTTATCGCCGCGAATGTTGTTCATCGCTGACCACCAGACTGGGTCCGAGTAAAACTCAGGGATGGTTACATCCTCGAAGAACTTGAGCATTTCTGCCTTGATCTGATCGATCTGCTTGTAGTAATAGACGTAGTTCGCGTCATCGTAGACAATGTTGCCTGCGAAATCGAACTTGATCGTGTCCGAGCGGAACTGATCCCAATCGAAGCCGTAGTAGATTTCCGCCAGTTCACGAATGTCCGTAGCATAGCCGTGGGTGGGGAAGTCCGTGGTGTTTTCGGAAAGAAGCACGATGGGCATATCCGCCATCAACTCCACGTCAAAAGCTTCTGACATGGGAAACTTCTCGAAGTTGATGTTGCCGTGCACCATTTCGTGCTGCATGATCTTGGGGATAGTGTTAACGTAATCGGTCATCCAAGCGTTCGGGTTGTAATAGATCACACCCGTGTTAAGCCACGTGACGCCGAGGATGCCGCCGAGGGGCGGGTTGTAGCCAAGGTGCAATTCGCGGGGCACAAAGTCAGAAGCCTTAGAGGGCTTTGGCAGACGGTGCAACTCGCGGAAGGTAATGTCATAATCTGGGACCTTCTCGTCTAACTCAGCGACGAGTTCGTCACGTTTGAGTCCCAGTTTTGCAGCACGGGCGGACACCGCTTTCTCAGCAACCACCTGATAAAAGGCATTGTCACGTTCGGAAGCCGAAATCACAATTTGCTTGAGAGCGTTGATGGTTCCGTCCAACTGATCCTGAGTGAGGAAATATTGACCGCAGAGGGACGTGTAGCGAATACGACCATCCGGCATCTTGTAAGCATGGTCGATGATGATCTTCATCTTCGTCGGGTTAGCGGTGACGCTGGACGTGCTCACAACGTCGGTGACAACCGCGTAGCTGTCACTGCCGGGGAGAGTCGAATCCATCCCACCGTGGCCTTGGTTGCAGTCCCATGTTCCTTGGAAGATGTGTTCGTATTCCTCGCGTTGACGAAGAAGATCAGTTGTTTGTTGAATTCCCTGTGGAAAGAAAAAGGGCTGATAAGAAGGCATGGCCTGACCGAGCATAGTCCCTGCCAACAGAAGAAGCAAACTTGCTACCCGGCAAAACTTCATGGAACCCTCACATGTTGTGACGTAGGTCACATATAGGTATCAATACTGCACCTGATAGTCGAAAAAGTACAGTAACATGCAGAAAATTTTACCTATCAGCAAATCCGATAGTCTCGATTTGAAATCCTGCTGCCTCGCACGCTTCCATCTCAGCCGGGATGTTGAGTTCCTTCATCTCACGAAACCACATCACAAACTTGCCGTTTTTGTACTCAGCACGATAGCCGCGATCCTTGGCTAACTGGTTGTTGTTAAAGCCCACCAGTGCCTTGACGATCATCACCGGGCTGCGTGCCAATTCCAGCACTTTCTCCAGCGGGTATTGATCGAGAACCGTGAACATGCTGACCACATCGAACACCGCTCGGTGAGGAAACGGATTCGGATACAGACGATGATCGATGGGCATGTAGGGAAGCTTGCGCGAGTAGCCTCGCGGCAGCGGGAGATCGGTGAAGGTGTCGATCCAGAGGGTTTCGGGGAACTCAAAGTTGTGGCGGTCGGCCCACTTCTTGGCGAACTTCTTGTCGAACTTGTTGCCGTTGTGGGCGCACAGCATCTCCGCTGCTTGCAGGTGAATGAAGAATTGTCGTGCAGCTTTATCGTCTGGAATGCCGTACTTGAGAAGGGCGGGGGCGTCGGGGAACTTCTCTAGGACTTCTGGGTCCCATTCCAGATTCTCTACGCCGGGATTGACGGGGTAGCCCGTGAGTCTAATTGGCTGGTGCAATTCCGTATCCCACGTGGCGATGCCGACCTCGGTGATGTAACTCTTTTCCGGGTCGTTGCCAGTAGTTTCGAAATCAACACCAGTGATAAGCATTACAAAGTATCAAGTGCCAGACCGAGATTCTTTTTCAACTTGGTTTTGGCGCGGTACTGCTCAATCGGCTTGGCACGGTTCTTCGCCATCTTTTTGTCCAATGCCGCTTGCAGATCAATGCCACGCACGTAGGCGTAAGCGTAAACATTCAGCATGGTATCGGCGACTTCGCCCTCGTCCGATTCTGCTACATAATTTGGGTCTTGAATACGACGTTCGTGCTGTCCGGTGGAAAGATTGACAGCAGATTGAATCTGCTCTTTGGTGAGTCCCGCCGCGATAGCCAATTCAATGGCTTCCTCTACGATTGCGAGAGCGCGACCCTTTGCCCCCGCCCACTCAGGAAAAGCTTCCTGAACCCATCGCCCAACTGTCTCTGGAGTTTCCATGTCTCATTATACCCTTAAAACCTCTATGGGGCTAGGTTTTGCCTAGCCCCACAAACACGGGAAATACGGAGGGGTACAAGTGCGTGTTTAGAGGTCAACCACGTCGTCGAGCTTGGCTTCTTCAGCGCCAGCAGCGCCCGTGGTGAGTAGAGCCTTCCATTCCGCCAGCGTCATCTTCTTGCCGAGACGCGCTTTCAGAATCTTGCCATCGTCCTTGGTGAACTTCTCAGCCGCCGCTTTGACCTCGTTGACAAGCTCTGGATTCATCTTCCAGCGGGCCTTTTGCGAGATGCGCTTGAACTGATAACCGAAGGCGCGATCTGGGTCGTGGTGCATGACGATATCGATGTCATACACGGAAATGTTCGGGTTGTCTTCAATCAACTCGTCCACCAGATGCGACACCTGACGATAGTTCGAGCGGGTCAGATCGACGTACTGAATTTCCCAATCGATGGCGACGTTCTTATCCAACGCACCATTCTTGCTGTCCGCATTGAGATAGCGGATGACAAGAGCGGCTACGTGCAACTCGCCGTCCTCACCCAGCTTGGCGCAGCAATAACCAGCTTGATCTGCGTCCTGCGGAGTCAGACAGCGGGCCGTAAGTTTCTTACCGGGCATTTCGACGAAGTGATTCTTCGCCGATTTCGGCTTCATGAACGGCAGGAGAGCGAAGCGCACAGCCTTGCCCTTTTCGGAGGGGCGGCAGCGTGGCAGTTGGTTCGGGCGTGTGGCGAGTTTATCGTCGCCGAAATCCACGTCCATGTTATCTTCTTCCTCGACAACGGCATTCTTGCCGGACTTGCCGGAGGCGACGGGCTTCTCATCCAACTCATCTTCAACAGCGGCGGGTTGGGCAGCCTTTGGTGCGGGTGTTGCGGCAGCGGCAGGCTTGTGGGCTGCGGCAGCCTTTGCAGCAGCAAGCTGACGCTCCAGCGCGGCGACCGGGTCTTCAGCCGGGGCAGCGGCGGCAGCAGCTTGCGTAGTGCTCTTTTGCTGCGGTTTCACATCATCGAGTTCGTCTTCTGAAAAGTTCAGTTTGTTCACAGGTCTCAGGTCTCCTATTTGGTCTCAGTTTTAGGTACTACTTCCGACTTGCGCAGATCACCGAGGGAAACGAATTTCACCTTGCGCTTTGCGTTCGTCGTCTTCGTGGCAAATGTCCCGTCCGGGTTTTTCACGAAGGGAATCTTTCGTGTAATACTCGCTTTATGGCGAACGGTGAACTTGCCAAACGAATTTAATTTGAGAGTGAAACCGGACTTGTCCAGATTGTTCAGAAGAGTCGCTTCGAGTGCCGCAATGACCGTATCGATGATCTTTTCGGCTTGCTTTTTCGTGGGAAGTTCCAACGTCTGCTGGACCCGAGAAGTCAATTCGTCACGACCAGCTTTTGATTTACCAGTGGACATGCCAATTTTTCCCTCATCTATCAAATACTCGAAAAATGCGAGAAAAATTGGGAAAAAAGAAATGCCCCCGGTTTGTGGCCGGGGGCGATGGCGATCAGTGAATCGCCGGGGGAACCTTTAGAACACCAGCTTCAAGCCAGCGCCAGCCGAACCACCGCTGACACGCTGAGAGAGGCTGAGATTGCTGTTCGTGATCTGAGCCACGGACGAATTCAACGAAACATCCTGAGTCAGGCGAAGGTGGCCCTTCTTGGTCAGGAAAACTTCGTTGTGGAAGTCCACGGTACGCTGATTGGTCGCGGAACGACCCGGCAGTTCGTAAACAGCCGTGATGCGGTCACGCGAGAACTGGAAGCCGCCGCCCACGAGAGGGACGAAAACGTCACCAGCACCGGGGAGCAACTTGCTGATCGTGCCCGTGGTCACTGTGTTCTTGTAGTAAGTGCCGCCGCCAAGCAGAAGCTTGCCGACCTTCAGGAAACCTGTGCCCGTAACGGTTGCAGCGTAGCTGTTGTTGTTGAGTCCGCTGATGCCGAACGTGCGATAGTCCTGCGAATTGAAGTTTGCGTTCACATCGAGCAACAGGTGCTTGGTGCTGGATTCGATACCAGCGCCGACGATGTAATTGGGGTTACGGGCGGTCACTGAGTTGTTGCCCGTAAACGTCGAAGAGGCGCTGATGCCTGCTTGAACGTAAGGTGCGAATGCCCCAGACTGAGCAAAAGCGGAGCCGACTAGAATCGCCAGAACCGCAAAAATCGACAGAATTGCTTTCATTTTTTCTCCTATAGGGGAGGTTATCCCACTCAGATATAATACTACGATCTTTCCCAGATTTTGGCAATCTTGAGTGCACAAATGTATGGGTCCGTTTTTTCTTTCTGCCACGTACCCAAGATATGAATGCTGTCTCGAACCTTGGAAATTGGTAGTTTGAGGTTTTTCAAGTGTTTGAATTCTTTGGGCTTAAACCTACCGGAAGCGAATTTCCGAGCAGCGTATTCATCACCCTCTCGTGCAAAAACATGGATCACCAGTTCCCGGTACAAAGTGTTAAGACGATATGAGGGGTCTACGTCTTTCGGCATCCATGTCAGGTGATTGTCCCACGGACGAGCCCACGGTTTGAACGGAGCAGGCTCAGGTCCGAGCAGAAGGTACATCGCAGTCCAGATCGCCGCAAAGACATCTTCGACCTCGCCGGAGTAGCTCAGCCGGGATTGTTCTTTCACCATCTCATTGCCGTAAGACTCAATCGTGGCGGTCGGCATTTTCTCTTTGTCGAGTAGTTTTGCCGCGAACCTGATGATTGCGTTCGCCCCGGAACTGCCGCGTTCGATAGGATCGAGCGACCAAATTCCAATCTTGGACTTCACACCGGAGGACAACTCCAGATGACGTAAACGATCCACGCGATAGAGTAGCGCAACATCTGCGCCCTGCACCATCTCGTCATTTAGAATCGGAACGAGTTTACAGGTGACATCGCTTTGGTGGACCTCGGAAAGATATCGTTCAGCGAAACGGATTTGAGCGGCACTGTCGCCGATCAGTACATTGACCTTCTTGGTTGTCGGATACGTGTCGAGCATTTGCGGCACCATCGGCTGCCCATTCACACGCACGCCCGGTCGTAGTTTATTGCTCACAAGCCGATTGTACTACAGTTCGTCTGGCTATCAAGGTTCCGAGCCACTCTTCCCACTTGTGGAAGTGTTCCACAGGTTGAATCCCCGCCGCCTGCAAGTCTGGGGGCAGGCTTTTCAGGAACACGAAAATCGTGTCGATATTGGCACGAAGTTCTGGGTTCTCAGGACCGATCACGATGCATTTACGTCCAGTAAAGAGGGCACCGCCGAACTCAGCCAGCCGGGTGTTGCGAATAAACGCAGTGCCGGGGGTGAACAGGATCAATGTGTCGGCTTCGAGAATATTGCGGATGTCGCGGCAGGCGTAGCCGAATGCCTGCTCTTCCCGGCTCAGGTCTGTGGAGCCATCGGGCTTGGAGATATTGGTCTTTGGGTCGCTGTAGGACTGTTCATCATGCCAGCGGGACGTAACGACGAAGCCAAGCGACCGGAGTATTCGGGCATACTCCCGGATCAACTCGATCCATTCGAACGACGCGGCTAGGTAGATTTTGTACAAACAAAAACCCCATGAGGGGATTCCTCATAGGGTTCAATACTCAATCCGATGGCTTTTTACGCCGCCATTTCCCGGACCGCCTGACGGCGCTCTCGGTACTCACGGTACTTGTGGCGGATATAAACCACGGTCGTGATGCCTACGAACAGCACGAAGGCGATATATGCGAATTCAAAAACTGTCATCATACGGTCATCGCTCGACAGGTACGAGGCAGTCGCTTTGCGCGTATCACGGGCGTTAACCTGTTGAAACGTGCTGACGCGGACGGCATGAACTCGAATCGGAATACCGTTCGCCTCAGCCGCAGCCTGCCAGAACTCCAGCGTGCCAGTAGCATACAGGGCATCGATAGCTTCCTGCTGACCAGCCGTCATTTGCGGATGAATCAAATCGATAAAGATCGAGTCATTGCGAGGCACCAAGTCGGCGTCCGTGCAATGACCGACCACGCACATGCCCGTCATCAGATTCATCGTTTCGTTCTCGTTGTAGACCGCATTGATGCTCTTCAACGAAAAGACGTGCGTGAACGTAATCACCGGGGCATTCGGGATCACGATGCTCTTGTACGCTTCGAGAAACGCCGCATCGCCAGTCACCGCAGTGCAGGACTGAGACGGAGGAATTGATTCACCAGCCTTGATTGCCGCCAGTGCCACGCGCAGGGCATCGATGTTTCGCGCACCTGTTAGGTACGCCGTCATCATGACGTTGCTCTTGTCTGAAATCCAGCGATAACCGTCGCTCCAGCGGCGAACCTTCACCGCGTCCGCGTTGCAATAGGAGAAGAACTTCGAGAGATCAGCCGAACGGTCAGCGACCCACCCGTCGCCAGCATACGCCGCGTCCAGCGTGGAAATGTACTTGACATGAATCGCGAACGGAGCCTGCGCCCCGGCTGACTTGGTGAAGTCCACCGTCGCCATATCCTGCCGCTTCGCAAAATCGCTCATCTGATCGGCGTGCGAACGGTGCGCAGTGAAGCACCAGAAGATCGAGCCGCCAACAACGAGCACGAAAGACAGCAGGATGACGGCGAATAGTCGCCAGCCATTGATGACCAGACGGACGGGATAGGTCAGGAAAGATGCCACATCGATCAAGCCCTCAAGCTGCTCGGTCGCTTTCGGCGAAAGTTGGATATTCTGGTTGTCCATATTCCCCTCCGTACCTATATTCTACCAGCTAGGAGGCGAAAAAAGGTAGCCCTAAACCATTGATAATCTTGGCTTTATAGCCTGAAAACGGCCATGAGCCTTGGAAACTTCATCGATGAAGCGTTGGGCGTCTGCCATGTGCAGTAACACGCGGTAACCAATGGGGGTGATTGACACGCCGTTCTTTTTAGAGACCAGCCCATATCGAGAGCAGACCGCAATCAGAACGTCGGTCAGTTCCATCACGATCTGCCGCTTGATTGCCGCCTGATTGTTCTTGGACATGGATTTGGAGTTCATCGTCAGATTCTTTTCGAGGGGCTCGATTAAGTAGCGATGCTCAGGCTTATAGAGTTCCTTGAGCAAAAGCATGAGCATGTGCCGGAGAACGGGCTTCATGTGCGGCAGGCGTCCCTCAGCTTCTTTGAGGATTAGACCACCCACCAGAATCGCCACGCCGAAGGTCGCTCCCCACTTTGAGGCGTTCATAAGGGAGAGAGAATCGGTGAATTCGGAGAGGGTTGGATAGTTCGCATACTTTTCAAGCAGCTTGCGTTCTTCGGCAATGAACTGCTTAGCGGTGAGCGGATTTGCCACGCCGGATTCGGCAATGGCTGCCATTTCTTTCGTCGCCTGTTCGGTGACAGTGCGCTGGACGAAGAGGACTTTCTTCAAATCTTCGGCATTTCGAATTGGGACCAACGGTCGTTCTGACATGTCTCTCAATTAGAAATACCAGTTAGTGAAACTTTTTCCGATACGAAACGCATGAGTGAATGTAAACTCAATTCCAACATAGGGGTAACGTCATGCAACTGACTGTGAATTTCTGGTGCCGTTTGCACGACATTTTCAGTGGACTCGCAAGCTTCTGCCTCGGTCGAGCGATCCGTGCGAAGTTCAAACCCTCAGCATCCGCCGCAAAAAAAGAATCGTTGAAGGAACGGATTTGCAAATCTGCGTGTACCGATCCGCGACCGTAATCACGAAATGGCTTCCGGCGTAGATATCGACCAACCACACAATCTTTCGAGTCTGCCCCTCAAGGCGGTAATTCGGGACGTTTTTCTGGGAGTTCCGCCAGCCTTCCTTGAGAGGATAATCCATCGTCACTTGCTGCTGAATCAGAGCCCTCGTGAAGTCGATATCACGAACATGCGGGAACCGGGGACGAGAGGGTCTCATTTCACAACCAGCGGGGAGCCGTCATGCCGATGATCGAATCCGTCCACCACTTCGGCAATTCGATGCTGTTGGCGGTGGTGCGTTGATTCTTCCAATAGAAGTCGGCAAAACCTGAATCCAGAATGTAGGTGTGCGCCTTGTCCGTTTTGCTGCGCACCGAACGACCAGTCGCCTGCACCAGCGTCAGGGCCGTGAGCCACTGATACCACGCAGGATCGCGCTCCATACGGGCTGTTACATACGGGTCAAGGAAGGGATAAGGCACTTTCGTGATGACTTGGAAACGGCTCAAATCCTCTTTCAGGTCGAGACCTTCGGTCATCGACGGAGAGAATAGTACGGTCGGGCGGTCGCTTGCGATGTGATCCAGAACCGCACGGTCGCGGCTTCCCGGCTTGTTGTCGTGCGTGATGATGCGTACACCGTAGTCAGACCACAAAGCCTTCACAAGGTACTTGTTGATCTCGTAGCTATGGGTGTGAACAATGCCTTTGTGGGTCGCATACTTCGCCAGAATTTTGCCTACGAACTCTGCCATCTTCGGCAAGGTCGCTTCGCGGGTTTTGTAGCCCATGTTGCCCACGGGCTTGTAATAGATCGGGCGATGGTCGAGCGGGAATTCACTATCGACCGCGAGGCAAGTCGCATCCGATGACTTGATCCCCAAGTTTCGCATGAACGTCGGGAAATCAAGGATCGTCGCCGACATCAACACGATTTTGTCGGCCTTCGAGAACATGATATCGTCGGCGAACAAAGTCGCAGTCAGCGGCTTGATCGTCAGGTTGTTCGTGCCCTTATAGGTGCCTTTCTTTTTCTCATCCCAATCCGACCACGCCAGCCAATCCCGCTTGTCCTCCTGATTCATGAACAGGTTGATGCGCTCCATGAACCGGGATGAGGCACGTAGTTTGCGAATCAACTTCACGGTAAGAGGCTTGTCATCAGTGTCACGAGCAACTGAAAGTTGTGACTTGATGTCGCGCTGCCACGTCTGTTGAGCCGGGATGAATTCGTTCGTCAGCCAGTTGGCTACGTCCTCGTTGTAACCAGCCGAGAACGTCGGCAGACCACCTGCCACGCTGTACTCATCGCAACGGCGTTGATCGATCACGGTGTCCGTGAAGCCAAGAATCTGATTCTCTGCGTTGTGACCCTCATCAAGAATCAGCATATTGCGCTGCGGGAGTTGTCCAGCGTGTGTCTGTTCATTCAACCAGTAGGCGAAGTTGGTGACACCGAGCGGGGAATCCATGAACGCACGCTTAGCAGGCTTGTAGCCAGTGCAAGAGTCGATGTTGTGGTCATCCTCGAACACATCCTCTGCGTCCTCGCAGTTCATCGGTAAACCAGTTTCACTATCCGTGAAGTTTTGGCAGAGGTAGTTCGATTTGCCCTTGAGTTCCTTCAAGCCCATGTCGGCGAAGTCAGCCATGTACTGAGCCGTGAGGGTTTTCTGCGGAGAGAGCAAGTAGGCACCGGGCATCCGCTGGCAATCTTCGCCGCGAGTGCTTTGTGTGACAGGCAGGGTCTTAGCCCATGAACCTGCCGCGATGCCGATGCCGGATTTTCCAGTTCCAGTCGGGCCTTCGAAGATGAAGAACTTCTTGTTCGTCTTGGTAAACGTGTCCTGCACGCCCTCCATCGCCTGAATCTGGATGTCACGGGCTTCGGCGAACGGGAAATGGTCTTTGATATCCGTGGAAGTTTCGTAGACCGACTTGCGTTTGGAGGCAGTCACAGTAGTCACACTATATTCTACCTGTTCGCCTTCGAAAAAAGGTAGCGGATCGCCTTGAATATTGTCCATAAAATCAATGACTTACACTAGAACTTTGAAGCAATCGGACGTACAGCTAAAATCCCGGATTTGTTGCCGCTGGCAAACCATCTGCTCATCATCCGGCAGGAAGTCCCGGATGGTGTCCCGAATGTCCTCGATCTGAGTACGGAAGAAGTCGTCAGTGATGCCGCCCGGATAAACCGTCAGCAGACTCTTCAACTTCTGAATATAATGCTTGCACACGTCTTCGGGCAAGCACGTTGTTCCGCATTTTTGGAGGCTCACAATCGTGTCTTCAATGCGCGACTCTGGATTGCCGACATGGTTGTAGATGCAATTCAGTTTCGCCCAAACTTTCTGCCGATCATTCAGATCGTCCCATCGTGGAGCATTACGAGCCGCGATCTCGAACATCACGTCATCGTACATGCCTTCAGTACGCAGGAATCGTTCGCAGTCCTTGAATTCGTCTTCTTCGAGAGCCAAAAATCGCTCACGACGGAATGCTTTCTCTTCCGCTACCTGTCGGGGCGTACATGCGGCGTCCCCTGCGTTACCCATGCAACACAGTTGAAGTTGGTCGTATGGCAAGACGCGAAGCGTTGCCTCGTCAAACTTCTTGCCTTCGTCGATCAACTCTTCACGGAGGTCGTAGAAATTCCGGCTCGGCCCTCGATTTTCCACACGAATCTTCACGTTATTTAATACCCGAAATTCCCGCTAACTTTATCAAAAATAAGCTTGACATGGGGGTGTAGAGATGTTATCTTATTGGGGTAGGGGAAGGAGTGCGCGGTTCCCGACCTCTCAAAAGCTTCAAATCCTTTCAGGAGAAAACAAAGAATGACAAAGCTCCGTTTCGGAGTTCTCGCCCTGTTGTGTTCACTGCTGAGTTTCTTCGCCTCAGCGCAAGACGCTTCTTTCCAGCACATTATCGGTCGCAACCCAAATAGCACCGATTTCCGTGCTGCCTTCAAAGCTGCACAGCGCAACCATGTTTCTGTTCCCGGTGTCACCAGCAATCTCGGTGATGACTGGCAGATGTCTCTGTCCGTACTGCTGCGTACCGGGGTAGAATTGGAAATACGCAGTCAACGGGCAGATAAAGAATCCCGCACCCGGTGCGTTAACGACCACCTTCGGCGTTGCATAAAGGTTGCCGATGTCCGCAGCGGACAGCGATACTATCGCGGTTTGAATTGCCCCAACACTATATGCCATATTAGTAAATCCACCATTGAGTTCCGTCCCATTGCACCTTAATGCTTTGGTACTGAGTGCCGAGAGGGAAGGTCGTAGCCCCGTCGATATTAACCGCTGAGGAGACTGTAATCGTTCCAGTCCCTATATTCTTAATCCAATATTTCTTTCCTGTAGGAACACCCGTGTTCGGCAGTGTCACCGTGAAAGTTCCGTTACAGTTGATCGTGCTGTCTGAGTTCGTCAGAGAGTACGTCGTGGAGACTGTCTTGATCGGGCCGATAGAGTCGGAAGGCGACCACAGAGTGTTACCTGTTCCTGAGGATTTCAGGTAAAACGAATCGCCGATGGTTGCATCCTGTCGAGAATATATCGAACCGACATTCGCAGAAACCGCGCCTTCAGGCGAGCCCGTGAAGCCATACCAACCATCGTGGAGAGTGGCTGGTGGGCCATTTGATACGAGACCGTGACCGATGAAACTTCCAACAGCCGTACCATCATGAACAACGATACCTGCGCTCTTTCCGAGAGCATGAATGCCTGCGCCGTATACGGATGGGTTGGATGTACCTCCGGCAACGAGACCAACTTCGTTTTGAACGTGCGTCAAACCATTGAGATTGCTGTTGGCTACAACGGAATACCAGTTCCAAACACCGAAACCGCCGCCCGGAGAGTCGAGGCTGAACCCTGTAAAGGTCTCAATGTTGGATGTTGCTGCGATACTCGGTAAGTATTGCAGAATACCGACCATGTTGTTGACGTTGGCTGCTTGCTGAGCGCCCCAACGAAGTTTCATGGCATTGATTTGACCAACACAGTACCAGATGGCGTTCGCCGGATTTGTTTCTGCCACGCCAGCCGCATTGTTCAACGTCAACGTGGTTGTAGTTGATGCGGTACATGTGAAATATCCGTTGTTGGCTGCGGTGGTAAATCCGTACACACGAAAAGGCCAGCCGACATAGAAGTTGCTTCCGCCATTGGGGATCGTACCCGTATAAACCGTGGTCGAGCCACTGTGGTTCGCAACAGAAGTCAATGTGAAAGTGGTGAGTGCCGTTGCGCTTCCTGCGTGAGTCTCGACGACACCACTTGCGTTGTTCAATGTCAGGGTTGTCGAAGTCGATGCTGTGACTTGGAAAGTGCCATTGTTTGCGCCGTTGGTAAAACCCGTAACGACGTAGGTCAAGCCAACCAGTCCGTTGCTTGCACCATTCTGAATCGTCCCGGTATACACCGTCGTACCAGCCGAAGCGTTGGCAACTGACGTGAACGTTGCGTTGGCGACGGCAGCGTAAGTCAAAAACTCTACGCCATCATTGTGACCTTGACCCAAAGGTGTGTGGGCGTCTACCGTGAAGCCGTGGTTGACTTGGAGAGCATCGTAATTTGACGCCGCAGCACCATCATGCTCAAGGTAAATATTGAACGCTTTGCGCTGACTGTTTACGCCTGTGTTGATGTTGCGGACGATGATCTGGTTACGTGCCGCACCCGGACCAGCGTCGTTTGCCAAATAGCTGCTGAGAACCGCAGCGTTGTCCGTGCTACTGAAGGGTTGAATGAACGCTTCGTAGTTTGTACCGTCTGATGTGATCGTCGCGGTCTGCCAAGAGAACAGCGTGATTGAAGTTTGCCCGTTGATCGTTGAAGTCGTAGGCGTAATAGTGACCGTTCCAGTGTTAATGTTCTGGAGATGGGTCGTCCAGCCAGCGGGGAATAGCTGGGAGGTACCTGCTTGCGGCAACGTAACGGCCACGCCCGACGTATTGCTAAACGTAACTAGCCTGTCGTGATCGCCGTTCGAGATCGTGTAGGTTGTTCCGGTTTGTGCGTTTACCGAGCGTCCTGCGATATATGCCATGTTAAATGATCCAGTATTGCGTACCGTCCCACTGCACGGTGATGCTTTGGTACTGTGCTCCTATCGTGTAGGTTGTCGCCCCGTCGATATTCGCTGTCGAGGAAACTGTGATTGTGCCTGTGCCTACGTTCTTGATGACGAAAAGCTGTCCGACCTTGACACCTTGTGGGTTTGCACCACTTAACAGTGTGCCTATTGTTGGCAGGGTAACTGTGAACGTACCGTTGCAAAGCAGCGTGTAATCGTTCACCGTAGCTGTGTACGTCGTGGTGATCGTCTGGATGTTGGTCGCCACGCCCGTAAAGCGGGACGTACCGCCCTGAACATAAATCGCCCAGACGTTTCCACTGCGACTGCGAGCCGTCTGCGTCTGATCTTGGACGTAGATTGCGTACTGGTTGTCCGCGTACCCGGCTTGATCGCTCATCTGGGTATAGAACGTACCGCAGACATTGTTCGCGTGACCTTGCAGTCCTGTATCAATAACCTGACCGCACACCATGTCCATACCGCCTGTAGAGGCGTTGACTGCCGTGGTTATGACTGCACCAGAGGTAGTCAGGAATGTGCCGCCCACGATCACGCCAGTCGTGTCTGTAGTCAGGCCAACGTCAGCGTGAGTTCCGAAGGTCGCCGTGATCGGTGACGCACCACCACCAGAATACGAAGACGCAGTAACGGTCGCGATTGGGTTAGCAGACCCGGTATCAGCAGTCGGTCCGTAGTTCGCGTGCGTGAACGGCGCAGTGAAGTTAGTGCCAGTTGCCGTGGTGATCGTCACAACCTGCCAGTTCAGGAACGTCGAAGTAGTCAACCCCTTCAACAGAATCGTCTGTCCGTTGGCGAAGCTGTTCGCACAAGTGACTGTAAGAACGTTGGACGCGACTTGAGTTTGCGTAATCGTCGCCGGGTTGAGGAATGTTGCTGTAGTAAAGCCGGAGAACGTTAGCGTAGTGCCGATAATCCAAGGTGAATAACGGTTGCCACTCTGCGGAACAACTGTGAGTACGTTGCTAGTGACTTGAACGGTCTGTACGGGAGTCTGACCGTAAATGCGACCCGCACCCTCATGATTCCCCGTGAAGTTTCCACCGACCACACCGCCCGAAGGCCATACAACAGGTACATCCCCTGCTGGCACGAATAGATCGCTAGCGGTTGAGATGCCGAGAACCGCTTCCATCGCGCTCAAAGTGTATTGACCGCCAACAGACGGGTCTTCCGCTGACTGAACGGAGAATGCCGTGCTGTACTCAGCAGCGATAGCGAATGCACCACCTTCCGCAGTCGGACCGTAGTTGGCATGAGTGAAGTTCGCGGAGAACTGAGTACCAGTCGCCGCTGTGATGACCAACACCACCGCGTTGAGGAATGTCGCCGACGTGAATCCATAAACCTGAACGGTCTGACCAACGGAGAAGGTGTTCACCGCTTGCAGGGTGACCACATTGCTTGTGATCTGAACCGATGTGACACTGGCAACGGAGAATGGCTTCGCTTGACCGGAACTTGCAAAACGATAGACAGCACTCGTAGACGCGGCTTCAAATTGAACTGAGCTAGGAAGAGTAGAATCCGCAGGTCCGAAAATCACACGGCTATTGCTAGGTGAATAGATCGCCCACGGGTCATAGTTTTGTCCAGTGCCAGCTACAGTTTGATCGCCAATGTAAATACCGTAGTTGTGTTGGATCGTTCCAGCATTCGCTACCACGGCTCCGGGAGAAGGCACAAACAGACCTGCCGCGTTGACAACTGTAGAGCTTGACGACACTGTGAAGTCTGAACGGAAACCATACACATTGTCGATCACATCCGCCAGCGCGGGACTTCCCGCGACGATGTACATCCCAAAACCAGCCACATACCCCGAAACCGTAGCCGCTCCCCCTGAGCCATGAGCGAAAACGTATGATTTTGTACCAGTGTAGTTGTTCGGATCGACATATCCGTTGGCTGGGGTAACGTACATCTCGCTTTGAAGAGCGGTGTAATCACTACCCGGAGACCCACTCGACGCCTGCGGGTTCATGGTGAAAATAGCGCCTTGTAATCCGTTTCCAGCGCCCAGCCCAGCCCCCGCAAATCTGTACATTGTGCCAAAAGAGGACGCCGATCCTGCGTTTGTGGTGCAGTTTAGGACAAATTGACCATTGGTATCGCCTGTAATAGCAACCGCCGCGTTTCCGCTAAGCGGCTGAGCAATCTGCACGACGTTATAAACGTTCGTCGGATCGTAGAACGTAGCGATATCCGTTGTCGCATCGCCGTTTGAGTTGATCTGCATCTGCCCGGTTGCGTAAATCGAGAAAGTCCCGTTCGTGAACGCTCCCATGATCGGATTGTCGATCAACAAGCCGACATTCTTGTCGGTGCCTGTAATGGTTGAGCTACCAGTGGGCGACTCGATGTGAATTGCCGCTGCTGTGCCCACTGTCCCCACTTGACTTGCACCCGCAAATACAACGTTGACGCAGCCCCATTCTGCGATATTACCCGTCGTGGCGTTTGAGCTATTGACAAAGATGCCCGTGGAAAGCCCATTCACATTCGTGGCATTTTGCGGAAATGCGAGAACTTCTACGCCGTACAAATTCTGGATGGTATCGGTTGTCGCTGCGGATGTCTGAGCGAACAATTTATTGGACACAACTACCGATGTCGATGATGCTGTTTGACCGTCGTAGGTAACGATGGAGGACAAACCCGTGGCAGACCCAGAAGTCACAGGTGTGGTGTTGGTAACTATCCAATTTCCTGAAAGGAAAAGTTGGTCACCTGCTGACAAATCCGGCGTACCTTGAAGAGCAATTGTACCGCTAGCCGTAAGAATGGCTCCGGGTGAGATCAAAGACCCGACATTGACACTTGAGGCAGCGTAAACGTTGCCCGTGCCCGATGCGTATGTGTCGCCGTTATATTCCCAGCCAGTAAATCCAGCCATTAGTCGTGCCTCGCTATTACGTGAATAGTCACGTTATGTGAGCTACTGTCGTTGTTCATCACCGTCACGTTGATTCCCGCTCCTGCGGCTTGCTTTGTAAACCCACCAGTCACCACGGGTGCAAACCCAGCGTCAGTATCAAGCTCAACGCTGATTTCAGCGGTGTAGTTGTTGTCCGCGTATGCCGGAGAAAAGGTGATCGAGAACGGCCCGGCAAAAGTCCCAGCGGCGACCGCGCCTGCGGAAAAACGCTGCGACCGCATGTTCACACTGGTATCAGCGGAAGCCCAGAGAACTTGAGTTCCAGTTGTTGTGAGCGCCTGCCCGGAAGTGCCCAGTGATCCTGTACTGTCCTTGATGCCGCCGCTTCCACCGCCGCCGAGGTTCAAGTTGCCGTTGTAATCGATCCAAACGGTCTTGACGTTGGATGGTGTGCCGCCAACGGCTGTAATAAAATCTGCGATGTCCGGGCTGCCTGCATTACCTCCATGAACGACTAGCGGCGGAACTGCCCCGATGGAAATGCTGCTCTGGATATTGATGCCCTGAACATTCAACAGACCACTAGTCTGCATGTTTGCGACAATGAAACCTTCGTTCGAGCTATACCAGTCTTGAGCGGAGATGGCGATACCACCAGAAGCACTGACGGTAAATGCGGTTGTCGAAACGGGACTGGGGTCATTGACGTTGCCAAGCACGACAGCACCCGTACCGCCCACACTGCTGTTGGACGCCCCACCAAAAGAGCCGGAGTTATTGAACTGAAGCTGTCCGTTAGAACCGCCCGGAGCCGCCGAAACTGTTGCTGGAGCCCATGCGGTACCGCTCCAAATAAGAGCCTGTCCACTCGTTCGACCGGATGTATTGACCGGGTCTCCGGTGATCTGATTTGCGTTAATGGTGCCGGAACCGGAAAATGATAGAGTCGATCCCGTACCGACCACGAGAGCTTGACCTGTGTTGGTACCTGCCAGTACGTTACCGAATGTAACCGGAATGCTGCCGGGGAATGATGGAACGAATTCGCACGTGACGACACCCGAATTGTAGGCGACCACGATACCGACCGCCTGTTTGAGCGTTCCGGGTGCGCTCGGCAGCGTTAGGGTGATAGCTCCGACGCCATGTGATCCGTCGCCGGAGTCGGCAAGGTACACCTGCATACCGATGGACGATGCGGAAAACTCACTCAGTGGGTCGTTGTAGTTGAATGTGCCGTAAAACGAAACTGTTGCCGTGGTGCCAGCAAGCCCGGATGCTGAGACAAAACCCGCCGCTGCCAGCGGATAGCCAGACGGTGGTGCCGGAGCCGTCTCACCAACACCTGTTGGGTTCGCTGTCGCTGGCTGAATCGTTAGTTGACCGATGTACGGACCGCTCGTTGGAACGTAGATACCGACCAACTGTCCACTAGTCACACCGCCAGTATCAACCGTGTTCTTGCTACCAGCGTTAATCAGGCTGGGATCGATAACACCAGCGGGGTTGAGCACGACCGGAACGCCTGCGGCAGACGGGCCGGGTGTCGGCTGGATTACGCCGTCTACTGCGGTGACAATGTCCATCAGGTGGGAGTTCGTCTGAAGAGGAATCGCCGGAGCAGCGGGTGCATCAGTTGTGTTGAAAACTATAACTCTTGTCGGATTCGGCATTAACTCATCCTCGCCGGGAATTCAACCCGCTTGCTCTTAAATTCGGCCAACTCTGGGAAATCCTGCTCCGCTTCGAAATCAGTCTCCAGATTCACCGGGCTGGGTTTTGTTTCGTGATGATCCTGCGGCTGTGCCGAGTCCCACAGATGGTTGTCTTGACCGCTGGTGCCGCCGCCTTCTTGAACTTCTCCACTAACATCGTACCCATAGCCAACTTTTCGGCTGCCGTGCTTTCTCTTGTTCGCCATGGCAGTGAGGGAATCGAGCACTCGATGAAGTTTCATCATGGCGTAGGACTGATAGACCGTAGCAAGCCCGTAGTCTTCAGCCGAAGCATACGATCCGGCAATTTCAGCATCGTGGCTGGCATTGGTCACGTCCCGATACACGTCACCACGACTGGTGACCTGCTTACTCACGTCTTCCAAGCCGAGGAGCAGTTCACGAAGGTGGGGTTCGGTCTCGGTGTAGAGTTGTTTATCCTGCGAGGGGTCTTTCAGACGCTCCCAGATGGAGTGAATTTCCATGTAGGTGTCACGGAGATAGTTCACATCCTGAGCCCACGTCGCTCCGGATTCCAGCAAAGCGTTTGAAAACTGGGGAGTTGTCGTCAGCGGGGCGACGGCTGAAGCGGCAAGTTTGGCAATGGAAAGACGGACGGGCATCTATTCAGGGCTCCTATGAAAAGAGCCCCGAAGTCGGACTAGCGAATCACGTTAGGCGGATTGTTCGTAACTGTCGGTAAAACCGGGCTTTATGGCGTAAGCCTGCCAAATCTCGGTGTCTAGTTCGGCTGGGGTCTTGCCTTCCTTCTTCGCCTCGGCGATAAAAGCTTGCTCCAGCGTCAGGTATTTCTTCCCGGCTTGTGGGGTGGATTTAGGAGCATTGTAACCTTTTAGCCGGAGCCACTTCAGAATGTGGGTGTCCAGAACCGCCACATCGCCGCAAGTATCCGGAAAGCCGTACATGGCGACCATACGAGCGGTCTTCGGACCGATTCCGGGTATTTGTTCAAGAGCCTCGACCGTGATGGTGTCCAGATCAAGTTTGATGGCTGAACGAAATGCCTTGTTGAAAAGTTTGTATTTCCCCAGCTTGTGCTTTCGCATCTGGGAGAGCAGTTTGCCTTCGGAGATCAGGTAGCGAACGCGCTCAAACGGGGTCGCCGTCTTTCGGAATTCCGCCATCACCGTGTCCGAGGTCGTCGAGCCGCTGATTCTCGGATTCGGAATGTCCGACAGGAACACTCGCATTTTTTCTTGCGTTTGCTTTGCGCCCTTTCCGGCGACGGCGATTCCGAACAGAATCCACCACTCCAGATCGGTCTTGCTCATTCGTTTCGGTTGTTTCGGCAGGTTGAGTGCGTCCACCATCAGATAGTTCCCCCTCGATTGTAATATTCGGGAAATATCGAATAACGACGCCGTTAATTCCCCGATCCACCTGCAATTGAGCTTGCAGGGCTACTTCTTCCAATTTGTCGAACGAAACCTCGACCGCGTAGCCGAGATCACACTTCACGCCATATTTCTTGATGAACAGGCAGAGAGTCTGCATCAACTGCCGCTGCGGGTCAGTCGGAATTTGTTGCGCAGGTCTCAATGTCCGAATTCCTCAATGATGCCGATGATCTCGGCGATGATAAACAGCACCGCAAATACCCAGATGAGTGGGTGATGATCGACACCGAACAGACACGCCGCCGCGAGAATGCGTATGGCACTCTTGAGGTAGCTGATCTTGGCGTGATCGCTAGGCATTCTTTCTCACCAAACCGCGACCGTGCGCGTTCTTGTCAGTGGAACCCTGCGATAGCTCGCGATCCACAGCAATGCGAGCCTGAAACTTCAGGGCTGCGGGAGAGAACAGATGCAGGCGGCTAAGTTCAGCCAGTTTGGTTTTGCGAAGAGCGTGACGAAGCTTGCGGCGTGCCGCCTTGCGTGCGCCCTGTCCTACGTGTTCACGATTCATAATTCCACTACCTCAGGTTCGTAATTTTGTTGTTTCTCCGGAAGCTTCGGTCGCTCATGTGGGTAACCGAAAGGGTAACAGAGAACGCGGGTATTGCCAAGATTGTAATCGCACCAGTGGTGCGTGTGTCCATGCAACCAGAGCTTCGGCTGTTTCTGTTCGATCAGATATGACTCATCCGACACGAAGAAGCGGTTGATCGGACTGCCCATGAACTGCAACGGCGTTGATCTGGGGTGCGGCAGATGGTGAGAGATCACGACCGAATTCTCAGTCACCACTTTCATGGCATTCTCCCGGAACAAGGCGTTCTCCTCATACACCCACTTGCGGAAATCGCCATGAATCTCAGAGAAGTCCGCCAGACTGCTCTCGTAAAGCTGGTTCAACGGCTCCGGCTTAAACCACATCGTACCGCCGTAGAAATGCTGTCCGTTGATGGTGATCTCATCGTTGTAGAGCCAGATAAAATTTCTCGGCATCCACGACCGCAACTTGAACTCGACCTCTTCTCGACGACCACCGTAATACTCGTGGTTGCCGGACACGTACAGGATATGTCCCACCTTGTCCGCCCAATACTGGATGACCTTCTGCACCACCTTGGGATGCTGCCGGGAAGGAACAATCAGATCACCTGCGATCACGAGCACGTCCACGTCCTTCGCCAGAGGAATCTGGTGGACCTTGGGCATGTCGTAGAACTCGGTATGCAGATCGCTGATGAGTTGGAGTTTCACTGTAGATTTAATACCCGAAAATGTAAGGATTTGCCCCGCCCACGCATATTCCTAGTGGAGCGAAAATATCGTGCAAAGATTTACCCGTCTCATCCGTTTATATCTCTGAAGAGCCGGGAGAAAATGACCCCGCCAACGTACTTATCCTCGACAGGGTGTAACACTTCGACCTTGTCGTGCGATTTATTTTTAACGGATGGTGCGTTTTGCCCCGTCCGAGCGACTTATCAACTAGGAGGATTCACATGGACTCAAACGAACTGATGAAACTGGGACGAATCTACATTTTACTACGAAACACGTTGATCTCGGTAGTGGTGGTTGTATTTCTCGGCGTGGGATACACAGCGTGGAAAGCGGAGCAACCCGCTTTTTACGATAGCCCAATACAGAAACCTTCAGTATGGGCAAACTCATCGAAGACCACACCGGAGACATCCTCTGCTACTACGGTTGCGGTCAGGTAGCCAAATACGGTGACCTGCGGAATGCCCTATCGGGAGGTCAAGGTGACCCGCCCCGGTGTTCCCCCATGATTACGGGATGTCCTGCGGTCGCAAGAAAGGCGACGAGAGCCCGTCGCCTTGGAAATCTTCGGCGTCCTGCCGACCTGCCGAAGTTCAGATTATGGTAGCCCTAGCGAGAATCGAACTCGCGTTTTCCGATTGAGAGTCGGGTTTCCTGCCACTAGAAGATAGGGCCGTAAACTCTACGGCTGCTTTTGACCATCCACTGCTATGGACGGGGCATTATGCAGCCGCTTCGATCAGGGTTGTCACAAAGCAGTGCCGCGTTTAGCGATAGCAGCCGCGTCATCGACACCGCATGGGGGTATTCGATATATTCCCCCACCAACCCGGTACAAAAACTTTGGAAGTGGGTGAGCCTCTCACTGCACCACATGCCACGTGCGCCTCGCGGCGTCGTATGTTGCTCTCCTGAATTGAGCTACACTTCCAAACTTGGTGCGCAGCGCAGGACTCGAACCTGCGACCTCTTGCGTGTCAAGCAAGTGCTCTAACCACTGAGCTAGCCGCGCATACGGAGCGGACATCGAACCCGCCGCTGATATTGCGTGCCTCCAACTTCTAGGCATCCGTAAAACTGGTGGACGTGACGAGAGTTGAACTCGTGACCTCTTCCGTGCGAGGGAAGCGTTCTCCCAACTGAACTACACGCCCAAATCTTCAATGAACATTTCGCAATCAGGACACATGCGTCCCATACGCTTTCCCACTTTAATGAGACGAGACCAAACGAGAGAAGGATGCTTGCACTCCCACTCTTTCAACCATTCCCCGATTTTGCGAAGTAACTTTTCCATAACGAACTTGGTGTGCCGTGAGGGATTTAAACCCCCGACCTGTTGCGTGTGAAGCAACCGCTCTAACCAGACTGAGCTAACAGCACTCAAAATTTGGTAGCCCATGGGGGCGACGATCCCCCTTTTTCGGCTTGAAGGGCCGCTTTCCTAACCAGCGTAGAAGAATGGGCCACGCTATAAAATTTCAGTCAAACGCGGTTTTATAATACGTAATAAAACCGCTGAAAATTTAACGAGGAGGAATCGAACCCCTCTCCACGGGAGCCTGCAAGCTGATCCGCGTTTCCGTCCGTTACTCGCCAGAGCCAGTCAACGTGGAAGGTTGCAGCCTTCGAGCACGTCAACTCGGACGCTCGCCAAACTTGGTGGACCTAGTGAGATTCGAACTCACGACCTTTTCCATGCCATGGAAACGCGCTCCCAACTGCGCCATAGGCCCGAACTTGTTACCACTCAAAATCTCTCGCATCGAAACAACCCATCTTTTGGTTGTTCTTCGATGGCTCGTATCGTAGGTGAAGCAACCTTTTCCCTCGCCAGACTTCGGGTGGGAGTTTGTAAAACTTTCCCGTGATCGGAGAATACGCGATTATGAGATCGACTTCATGCTCTCCGTATCGCTTACCTTTCTTGCCCCGGCTATCTTGTGATGCAACCGAAACTTTTATTGCACCATTCCTAGTCTGTCCAGCATACTTCACTTGGGTTCTCTTCAACCCATCAACATCTAAAACCAGATCGTAACGGCAACCTTCAACGACAGGCTTGCTTGCGATTACATCTTTTTCGATTGCCCGAAGAATCACCTTCTGGACGGCAATCTCACCTTTGAATGTAGTATTCGCCACACTACATGATACCACAAAAACTTGGAGCGGGAAATGGGACTTGAACCCACGACCTCATGCTTGGGAAGCACGCACTCTACCAACTGAGCTATTCCCGCGTCGGGTGCGAGAAGGGTATCTCGCGTTCACTCGGCTCCGATTAGCCGAACCCGTACAACTAAAATCTGGAGCGACCAGAGGGATTTGAACCCTCGACCTCTTCCATGGCAAGGAAGCATTCTACCAGACTGAACTATGGTCGCATGGAGCGGGTGACAGGAATTGAACCTGCCTCAGTGGGTTGGAGGCCCACGGCACCACCAGTTATACCTCACCCGCCCATCAATTTTGTGTCAGCCCTGTAAGCGGGGTTCTGTCGAGGACGATCATTCCTCTAGGCGTTACGTCGCCGTAACGCTCAAGCACGCTACCCGCCGATTCATAACGGAGCGGATCACTCCTGTCGGCCTATTTGCGCTTGCACCGCGTAGAGATTGCCCGTTTCACCCGGCCTCCGCAGCCCGTGCTGCGGTACTAACGCCGACTCGTCTCTGTTGCTCTAATCGTCATCCGGGGACTTGGTTGGGAAGGCTTTCGCCGACGCTTCCAAGCACACCGGAGCCCAGTGTCTCTCTGGTACGCCATCCTGTGGTGCCCCGACTTTCCTCGAATGACGCCTGCTGAAACAAACGCCACTCGCGACCGTCCGGCACTGACACAAACTGTAAAAGAACTATTTCAAATCGCCTCGGCGATTCTCTAACATCAAATCTTCCAGCGTCGGTCGCCCCTCATTTACGACTGGGGCGTGTTTCTCAACACTGTCTGCTGCGGCTCTCAACCGCTTTGCTATCCAAAGCATCGCGAATTGTATTTTTCGCCGCATCAATCTTGGAGCACCCGGTCGGTGTCGAGCCGACTCATGACGGTTTTGCAGACCGCCGCGTTCCCGTTTCGCCACGGATGCGTTGGCGGTGACGAGGGGACTCGAACCCCCATATTCTCCCGTGACAGGGGAGCCCATTAGCCAATTATGGTACGTCACCGAACTTCTACTTCAAACTTGGCGGGGTGTACGGGCCTCGAACCCGCGATCTCCTCCGTGACAGGGAGGCGAGGACTCCAACTCCTCCAACACCCCGACGTGGCTGCGGGAATCGAACCCGCGCATTAACCCTTTTGCAGAGGGTCGCCTTACCACTTGGCTAAGCCACTACAGGTACATCTGAACTTGGTGGACACGCCGGGATTCGAACCCGTTCCTTCGCATTGCAAGTGCGATGCATTCCCAGTTATGCTAGCGGCCCATCTTTGCTGGCTTCGCTTTCGCGTGCGCCAGATCAAACTCAAGCTGCCGAACAACCATCTTGTCCATCTTGGACAGGGCTTCATCCTCGGTGTCAGCAGTCGCAACCAGACCCAACGTCGGGTGATTCACTTGGAATCCCCAATCATGCTTCTCGACCTCCACGGTCGTCACCAGCTTCACGATACGTTGTCTGCTGCGTTTCACATTCACTCCTAAACTTGGGGCGGGATGAGGGATTTGAACCCTCGACCTGTTCGTTGGCAACGAACCGCTCTACCAGCCTGAGCTAATCCCGCATCTGGTTGCCCGGACTGGATTCGAACCAGCGGTAAGCCTTCTTTGTAAGAGAAGGGGTTTCGGCCACTCACTCCACCGGGCAACATCTACTGCAAAAAACTAAAGGCGACCTTTTCAGGTCGCCCTCGGAAGTCTCTGATTGGGAGTTACTTAATCATCCCAACCCTCCGAGGGCACGCTATCCGCCGCTCCTGCGGCGACAATACCTTCAGCTTCACACACGGCGGCGACCGCGCCTACAGCGCCCGTCTGCCATCCCGCGTTGGTGAAGTTGAAGTTCATAATGCCTCTCGGAAATTCACTGTCTAATACATAGTACCAGATATTCGGAAAACTTACAACAATTATTTTTCGGCTGCTGCAAATTTCTCTCTGGTTTGCTGCCCGACCTCGGTCTCTTCCCAGAATCCGCGCCGGACCGCAATACCATCGAAGTCCTCGGTCACGTCGTGCTTCTCCAGCACCTTGATCCGCCCGATTGCGTCCTCGGTGTATCGAGTCGCGATGTACACCCGGCTGCGGATGAAGTCGTAAACCAGTTTCGGCGTCTGCATAAAAAGAGTCGTGCAGTAGGCTCCAAACGGGTTCCGATTCTCCGGCTCTCCCTTGCCAATAACCGCTATCCCGCGTCTCAAATGAGCCTTGGTCGTATACGGCGGTTTACCCTGCACGAAAAATTTGAAGCGATTCCTGCTGGTACTTCGGTAGCGTTTCTGGTGTCACCAGCTTGCCCTAATCCCGGAAGGGTTGCCCAATCCTACAGGAACAAACCAGATTCACTCCACTCCACGGTCTTTCGACTGGTGCAGAATTTCCCTCGCACCCGTTCCCACTACGGTCACCGCTTCAAAATTGATCGGCACAACAGCCGGGACATCGAACCCGGTAGATTTCAGCACCATGCCTGTTGTTCACCCGGCTCAACCCGCTCCGCGTGATTATCGCCGTCCGGGGATTCGAACCACCTGCATCCCGATCTTCGATGACGGCTCCGATCTAAACTTGGTGGACGTGAACGGGATCGAACCGATGACCTGTTGCTTGCAAAGCAACCGCTCTCCCAACTGAACTACACGCCCTGACCCGGCCTGACACCACCGGGCAGCTTTCCTAGCGCCCGGAGAACATGCAGAGCAGCGGTCACATCCGGGCTTACACTATCTAATACCGTAGTTAAGAAATTGGGTGCCGTGCTTAGGATTTGAACCCAAGTCCACTCACCAGACCTCCACTACTTCGGACTGAGCGATAGCCCTTTTCGCAGAAGCCTCGCTCCAGTGAGCGTCCTAACCAAGCTAGACGACACGGCATAATGTGGGGCGGGTGCACACCACCTGCAACAAAGTCCCAAAAACAATCATGATGGTGGTTCCATCTATCGTTCAGTCCGGGTCTCCCCGGTTGGCACTTCATTCAGCAAATAGAACCGCCCCAACCTCAAACGCCAGCCCCGGCTGGCTAAACCTTTGTTACCTTGATGTCGAACGCCAAGTAGCGGTTCGACTGCGCCCACAGCGAGAGGTTCTTGACCTCTATCGGCATCTTACCCGGCGCAATATCAGTCTTGCACTTCACCACCACGTTGTCAACTAAAACTTCAACTCGATAATCCATCGGTCATACCCCATAGCTTCCATCTCATCCTCGGTCGGCGCATCCCATCCGGGATTCGGTTTGCCCCACGGCAGAAGCCAGCCTTCCAGCCCCGTCTCGAAACAACCACCAGCCCATGCCTTGAACACTATCCAGAGCGCGGCCACCGAGAACCAGACTTCGATGATGTGGAGAATTTTGTGCATAAGATAAAGCGGAGGGGGCACGGACAACGCTGATGCATCAGCGCAGCCGCCGAAGCTACCCATTCAAGCTACCCCGCGTCATAGACGCAAGATCGAGGTCTTGAACCTCGTTCGTTGCTCCCGCCGAAAAATTGGGGCTCCAGCCCTGACTAGGATATTTTCAACTCGAAAGGGGTGGAGCCGTTGATGTAGTTTCCGGGGCCGTAGCCCATGAGCGAAATTTCTATAATTTTTTCTTGGTTCGAATCAGTTATGGGTCACCGCAATTAGTTTCTCATACTGTTCACCCCGCAGATGGTTACGCCGCTAACTGTTCGGGCAATTCGCTGGAAGCGCAGCAACCTCCAGTTACGTGTTCGGGCTCTCGTTGCGTCCCGTAACGTGGTGTCCCTTTACACTCACATTCTACCAGCCGGGTCGGGGAAAAGGGTAGGATTTTGAAAATTATTTTGGGGTTACTTAGGTCATCTCGGCTGTATCCAGCCGACCGAATGCCCGGAGGACTTTCTGCCGCCCATGGAAAATGCGGGACTTTACCGCTGGCTCACTCAGCTTTAATTTCTTCTGGATTTCTTCGATGGTGTGCTGCTTGTAGAAATACAGATCGAACACTTCCCGCTGACCATCACTCAGCCGGAGCAGAGCACGCTGTAGCTGCTGGTGATCCACCATGCGGTCGAGCGTGCGCGGATCGAGAGGAACATCGGGCTTGACGAAGTCGTCCCCGGCAGTGTTCGGTACTGCGGCGTCCAGCGAGATCGTGGGGGCATCGTGGCCGAATGCGCTTTTGCTGCGAATGAACATCAAACACTCGTTGACAGCGATTCGATGAAGCCACGTAGAGAACTTGGCGTCGGCTCGAAAACCCTTGCGCCCCTTCCACGCTTTCAGGAAGGTCTGGCTGACCATGTCCTCGGCATCGTCCTGATTGCGCACGAAGCTGTAACAGACGTGATAAATCTGATCGCGATGACGGTGGTATGCTTCGTCGAACAAAGCACGGAGAGGGCGGCTAGCGAACCGCCGCGAGAGTTCCTTATCGTTAAGAGCCCGATATAATCGCGCCGGGGCGACTGCCGCAGATGCCATACCCTAGAATATACCGAGAACCTGCCCCTCTGGAAGTGGCTTCTGTGTCCAATTCGCAATTTTTTCGTCGTTGTGCTTGATATCAGACTTGATGGTATCTTCCTGCCACTCGGCGCGGTCAATCATAGAGTCCAATTCACGCTGGAAAAAGGGCTCATCTTTGCCCTTGACATAAACCACGGGCTCGTCTTTCCAGCTAAACCCGTCCTTCACGCGCTTCGTGCTGTTGACTTTGGTGATTGTGCCGGACTTCAACTCAGCCAGATTCTTCTGCGTCTGCTTGAGCATCTTTTCCAGATACGCCTTGAATGCGATGTTGGCCTCGTTCGACAACTGATACGGAGCATAGCCGACGCCGAAACAGTGGCCGACACGCGCACCGAAGTAGTGCACGCCGTTGCTGATCTGAAATCCATGATCGACCATCTTCTGAGCCGGGGTCAACTTCTGTTGCTTGCCACAGATCGCGCAGTGCCCGGTGTTGGTCATGTCAGGCGGCACATAGTTCGGATTCGGCTTGCGACCTTTGACAATAAAAGGCTTCGCGGACTTACAGAGATCGAGCAGGGCAACCGCTTCTTTCAGGACCGGAAGGAACGCATCGACCAGCTTGTCCTTGCCCTCGAACTTCTGGAGTTTCTTAAGTGCCCCGCCGACATTGGCGAAAGAGGGGTGATACCAGAGATACATGCGTGGGTCGCTATCTCGATTCCAGCCTTGGCTCACTGCACGGAAATCCCCGGCGATACCTTGACTCTGAACATCGAACGCTTCCTCGACCGCACGGCTGATGCTCGAATAGCCGTCCTTGTACTCGGTGTTGAAAATCTTCTTGGCGGCTACCGCACCCTCGAAACCCTTAACTGCCTCGTGCAAGTTGTTAATCATCCGCTGGTTAAAGGCATCCTTTTTGGTGAAATGGGAGCTACCTTCAGCGTTGCTGGCAAGCAGGGCATCGATGACTGGTGTGTTCATATCTCTATTCTACCAGTGAAACCCGTAGTTTGGATAGTATTTTCGGCTGTAGAATCAATTACATGCAGCCGGAGCGCCCGCCCCATCGACTGGGGGAGCGTCACACCATGCGGCTGCCGGATCAGGATGATACGGTTTCGACGCGGCGGGAGCCGGACGGATCGCGTAATACGCGCCGATGAAAACGACCAGCCACAGAACCCATTCGAGGCTCAATCCCTGTGGCTTAATCAAGGGTCACCTTGGGGGTTGCCGGAACATCACCAGCCCCGGCGAGCACAATGCTAGGTAGTTGACACTCGACGAATGCAATCTGGCTGGGGCATAGGAGCAGGAATTTGTCCTTGTCCGTCTGACGAAGCAGACCCACCTGAGCGTACTGCGACAGCGCCTTGTTCATCCAGAAAATCACCTGTTGTTCAAACGGCGCATCGTTGGTTGCGGGAACCGAAATCGTTTGCTCAGTTTCCTCGCCGTTGGTCAGCGTGATCTTAAACGTTAAGCGAATTTCTGCCATTAGAGAACACCATTAGACAATCTCACAGACCCCCGCAGAACAGGCAAGCTCTTTGGCTGACGTGGTCATGTCTTCCTTTTCGAATTCAGGCAAGCGGGCCCAATCGATCTCCGGCTGCTTGTCTCTATATGACAAATACTGCTTTTCGTCGATCTCTGTGTACGGAGCTTGCTTGTAAATGTGGTCGCTGTGTGGCAGGAAGCTCACCCCACCGATGAAGTCAAAGTTGCGGTACACCCATGCGCAAACGTCAAGCCATTCGTTTTGCTTAACGTAAACGGTACAGGAGGGATTATGCTCAGTCCAGTGTTGCTTGTACGTGAGGTACAATTCCAACTGCTGAATGGCGTTGAGGTCGTTGCGACAAACCGACTCGACCGGGGACTCCAGTGGAAAGTAGAAGACATCCACGTCGTTTGGTTTAGATGATTCAGGTTCACAGTAGACCCCCATCGCTTTCAATAGCGCACCGACCGGATTCTTACGGTCTTCGCGCACGGCACGCCAAATCCAGCGAGCATAGCGCGTATGGATGCCGGGTGAGCAATCCACAAGCTGCGACACTGTGCCGGACGGCTTGATGCAGGTGATAGCCGCTGGTACGTTAATACCGAGCTTGCCTGCCCATTCCTTTGCAACTTCAATGGCATATTCACGAAGCTCGTCAAGAAGTCTCGCCAACTCCGGACCGTTAGTGGACATCATGCGATTGTCCATAATCCCGGTCAGGGAGACGCCAAGCAGCCGCTCCTCCTCGGCGTTCTTCTGCCATTCCTTGCGTAGGTAGCGGAAATCAGTCAACGTGGACTGAAGGCAGCCAAGGATGGTAGCGCAGCGAATTTTCTTCTTGAGTGAACTGATCGTGTCTTCCGGACGAATGACTACTTCCGTAAGGTTACAAAAACCTTTGGGACGTAGGATGATCTCAGCGCAGGGATTGAGACCAAAGGCGTACTGATCGCCTTTTTCATCGGCGACAGCACGGCGACCGATCTTGGCAACATGCTTGATGGCTCCAGCACGATTGAAGATGCCACGCTCGCCAGCCTTGGATTCGATCAGGGTGAGAAACTCTTTCATGAAAATCTCAACGTCTGGCTTCTCGGTGTAAGCGACTGAGTTATTCGCCAGACGGCGGTGCTCAAACTCATTCCACCACTGTCCGTTCTTCGCGTGACGCATACGATCATCAGACAAGTTGGAAAGCGAAATCATTGCTGAACGGCGCACGCCGCCGCTAACCACGATGTCGGCGATCATGCACATCAGGTCGTGACACTCAATAGAATTCAAGCGACGACCCTTGGCACCATCGAACAAACGAACAGTAAACTTGAACAGGCGATCCAATGGGTCAGGGCCGGAAGCACGACCGCCGAAAGTTTTCAGGATCGAACCTGCGGGACGAACCGAAGACAAATCCCATTTGGGAATCAGACCCTCGTAAAGCAAGGTGATGAGTTGGCGAAAGCCTGTCGCCCAACCGATCTTCGAATCGCGAACTTTGATGACCGTTTCAGTCGGAAAAAGATTCTCCGGGACTTCGGGCAGCTTGTTGACGTACTGACGTTCAACCGAGAAGCCGACGCCAGTGCCGCACATCGAAATGTACATGGCTTCGTCAAATGCTCTCGGATCATCAACTGCGATGTAGGAGCAATTATAGCCAGCGCAGTTGTCTTTCTGTAAGGCTCGACCAGCGGTGGTGAGCGCACGCATCGACGGCATTACATCCATTCCGGCGATGGCTTCTTCTAGCTCTGCGGCGGTCGCTTCACGATCAGGTTCGGGGATGCGTGGGGTAAAAAATTCAATATAGCGATGGACTGTTTCGTCCCAATTTTCTCTGCGATTTTGCTCTGGAAGCCAACGAGCATAGCGTGATTTGGCTATGTACGTCTGATAAGAAGACAGCTTGCGTGACATGCGAACGTTCCCTCTGTGGAAGAAAAATGAATGAGTCGTGCGGTTTACTCGACACTATTGTGTTCGAGATTGGTAGAAATTTTTCACATGCGATTAACATAAGAATTCTGAAAATGGCAGTGGTACTGGAAAAATCCGAGGCAGGCGTTTTTCAAAATAGCAGTGTTACTGGAAAAATGAGTCCTCGATGAAATACTGCGAGAGAGCCTCGTACAGCAATTTGCGTTTTTGCTGACCTTTGCCGCTATTTGGGTTTGAATCGTTGTACTCACCGACGAGAGTAGTGATGAAAGGCAATCTTGGAACGAAGCGAACGCACACGCAATCCGCAAAACCCACCACTCTATCGTTTTCGTAAACTCTGCGCTGATTAGTTCCGAAGCACTTCCGGCACCCATAATATCCAATACCGTCGTAGGCAAGGCTCCACGTGATCGGTATCGCACAAAATTCATCGGCGCGAGCGAGAATCTCGGATTCAACAATCTTGGTTCTCCACCACGGGTTGTTCTCAACGTAAGAGCGGTACAGGATGGCACGACGAAAATCATTCGCCGTCCACTTCTCAGTGCACTTGTTCCATTGCATCGCGAACTGAAAAGGCCCGACAGCGTCGGTCTTGATGAGATCAGAAATTTTGGCTTTCTCGGCGACAACCTGAGGCGCACTTTTCTTGGCAATGGCTTTGGCCTTCATGTACTCCAAAAACTGACGCTTGAGGGCACCTTTCTCCAACCAATCAGCATAGTTCTTCATGTTGTGTGTCACCGCACCCCAACCTTTGAACTTACCGGGAGTGGAAGTGTCGGTGTTGAATATCCACCAGACACATTTCAGATGAAGAGCCAGAGTTTTGTTCTCGTCCTTGTAGGGCATGGCACGGAATGCACGCTTTGCGTGCTCAGCCCAATCTTCTTGGACAGGAGTGCCGCTTTCCTGAGACAGGTAGGAACAGAGGGATTGGATGTCTTGTTCAGAGATCATTACAAATCCAGATCAACACCTTCGAGGTCAACTTCTTTGGAATTCGGTTCGGTGGTAAAGAGAGAGGAGTCTTCCTCTTCTTCTAAAGTATTGCCACTGCCAACACCAATACCACGCACGTTTTGCTGACCGTTGCCGACCGTTGCCGCCATTTGCCGACTTTGACCAATGGAATCAACGACTTTACCCTTCGGCAAACCATCCTCGGAGGGGTGTTCATTTTTCGGCAAATTCGGCAAACGCGGCAAACCGTTTTGCCGCTCGGCAAATTCAGCAAAAATTGTTTTTGCCGACTTTTGCCGCTTTGCGTTAGTCACAGCAGCACCCTTAGCTCCGGCTACGGACCGCTTAGCGGAGATGCTATCGTCATCGAAAAACGAGTGGTGCTCCTGCCAGTTGTCCGGGTGGTACTTCTTCAACCACTCGGTGTACCGTGGTTCGGGAGGGCGGGGACTGTCGTTGTCTTTTACGGTTTTGTGGCGTCGAAGATTCTTGATCTTGACATCCCACTGACCCCACAGCTTGCCGTTGGATTCATAGGTGAGAATCAGGTAGTTCTCTTCGTAAAGCCGGAACTGTTCTTTGATGTCCTGAATGGACGGAGCCAGTTTGCCGAAACGGTTCTTGGCGTGTTCGGCAAAAAGTCTCCAATCCAGTTCAAGACGGGCGAAGTTGTTTCCTAGTGAACACCAGAATGGAAAGAACAAGTGTGCTAACGCCGACACGTCGCCGACGTTGCGTAACCGCTCACCATCCCAGAGCCCATCGCCTTCAACGATCATTTACCGTCACCCATGTCAATTCCGAAATCGATGACTTCAGACTTCGGCGTATCTGTCGATGGAGGTAGCTCATCATCACCTTCCTCCATAATGGAGGATACTGCCTTTGTGGGCTCTTTGCCAACATAGGGAGCTACCATACCGGAGACCTGATCGATTTTCATCATCATTTGCTTCGGGCGCTTACCCTTGCGGACCTTGAGGGTCTGCATCAGCATTTGATAATTTTTCTTCATGTCTTCGGTGGAGTATACGGCGAAGATGTAATCCAGATCGTGTTGGTATTCGCTGAAATTCGCGACAGCGTTGATGTCGTAGGGAACCAGTAAACCTTCGTTCTGATTCTCGGCGGCATCTTTTGCCTCGCGTCCAGCCTGTTTGTGAGCTTCGCGGTTGATCTGCATCGGCGTCACGAGCACCAAGCCTTTACCGTTGTCGAACGTGCGGGTAAGAAGTTGTCCACGGTGAATGATGGAACCAATCTCTTTCTCACGCCAACGGGCATCGCCGCCAACGTCCATGCGTGCCATGTAGTCGATCACCGCGAAGTCGTACTGATACTTCTCGTTGAACGCTTCAAGGTGTGCCACGAACTGATCGAAGGTTGCGATGCGCGATGCGTCCTGCACATCGAGCAAACCGGGCAGGTTCTTGCGGCTTTGGATATCCTTGAGCAATTGCCCCATGAATTCCATGTGCTCTTTCGTTACGGTCACGCCGGACTCAGGGTCTTTCGCCAAGTCCCATTCAGTGAGTGATGGAAGCTGCATTTCCCAATCCACGTAATCCGGATGTGCGGAATGCAGGAACGCCATGAACTCCCAGATTTCGAGCGGTGAATGCTCGAAGCTGAGGTAGAGACCGTTTTTGCCCCCACGCAGGAAGTTGTACACCAGCGTGTTCAGGATCGTAGATTTACCGTCACCTGACATGCCTGCGATGCCGATGTAACGTAGTGCCTGACGACCAATAATAATAGCTTGGTCAACATGATCCCAGCCAGTCTTTATGCGGCCTTCCGCGTTTTCTTCGGCTAGGCGGCTGTCCAATGAGATCGCGACTTTATCAACGTTCTCATGGAGCAAACCAGCTTCGATCTCGGTTTGTGAGTTTACGTCGTGCATCAGTTCGGAGAGCAGATACGTTTTCGCATCATTCGGCCCGGACTGCACTTTGTCTTTACCTTTTTTCTCCTGCTGGAGTGTCGGCCCGTTCACCACGATGTCGCAAAAGCGGCGTGCGGTGAAGAGCATCCAGTCCTTGCGTGCGTCGTTGATGACGTTGTCAATCATCACGTTGAAATCGCCGCACAGTTTCAGGCGGGTCTCATCCATGTTGTTGAGTTCTTTCAAGGCATTGACGAGCGAAGCAGTCCACGACTCAGTGACATCGAGATCGGGGGAGTTCTTGATGAAGTCTCTCAGTTTTTTGGCGTTTTCCGGGAGCTTGTTGTACTTTTCGGAGTAGCCGATGATGAACTCAAGCACTTTGTAGTATTCGTTATCATCCAGCTTGGGTTTTTGCGCGATAGTCAAGAGCGTCTTTCTGTTCTTCAGAAATAGCTCGTAGAGTTCCGGGTTTTCTGTCCCGGAGAGAAGGTGATACACGAACAAATCGATCAACTGTCGTCCTCTTTCGGAGAGTTATTTAACACCCCGTCCCATTCCTCCGGTTATATGAGAAGGGGGAGTGTAAGGGACGGAAACACATCCCCCTTCAAACCCGACCGCGAATTTTGGACTACGCAGTTCGGGAGCGCGTACTATTCAATACCGCGTTCGCTGCTGTTTTCTTCCGTATTAACCAGTTGAGGCGATTTTCGGTTCCCGGTCTTTCCGTTCGTTTCTTGCATGGACACAGTCGAAGTCAACATCCTGAAATACCGATTTCGGTTCAAACCGCTCACTTGGCGAGAGGAGTTGTCGATCAAGCCTGAGCCGAAGTTGGACCGTCGTCGTCAGTTGCTTGCCCATGCACTGACGGAAGTGTCCGGCTTTCCGATCACATCACTCACCGATTCGATGAAAGTGTTTGAGGCGATTCCGCTTACGATCATCAGCCGAATTTTCATCGTGTACAGGGGTAAATTGCCTGCCGCCCATCTGTTCACAACTCTCGGTCTTTACAAGGCACCGGAGCCGATGAAGTATTACCGACAGGTGGAAGCGGCTCAGCATGACCAAGAGGAAGACACATTCAAACAGGTCGAAGAGATGATGGAACGCAAGTTCGGTCGCGAGGAAATGGAGGCGGCTCGCGAGTTGGAAGCCGCGATTGCTAAGGGCTCCAAACTCCGTGGGGCGACCCGCGCATCCTCCGAACAGATCGTTGTGGAGGAAAAGAATGTCAACCCCTCCCGTTAATCGTTCCGTCCTCGGTGGTCAATTCGAGACTCGGCACCCACGTCCGGCGTCCTCCCCCCGGCGTAATCCGCTACCTTCTGGCAGAGACCTGCTCGACCGGATCAACTCCGGGGAAGCCCCTCAGGCCCCAACTGAGTACCTCGAATCCGTCCGTCGCCGGGTGTCTGAAAACTGCGAAGAACTGATCGAAGTCGGAGCCCGGATACGTCCATTGATGTCCGGCGATAAGCAGGTCGGCTGGGTGCGCGGGGTACACCCATCTGAGCGTAAGTGGTTGAAAAGATGGATAAAAGACCCTAATGAATTCGTTACTAACATCCTGTTGCTGGGTACTTCGTTTGATATTGACCAGATCAACAACATGTCAGCCGCCGAGCTTCAAAGCCTGATGTCGGTGGTGAAGCGGATGACCGAATACGACATGTCTCTGTGGCCTTACCTGTCGGCGTTTTCATGCACCCAGACCTCGGAGAACCTCTGGTTTGGTAACAGTACCAACGTAACCTCCTATGAAAACAAAGAGGTTACCATGCCGGATGGCAAAACCGTCAAGATCGCGCAGCCTCCCGATCACGCCCGGATGTGGGCGACCTTGTGCACGTACCGTGAGCAGGCGAAGAAACGTCTGGATGAGAACTGGAATGCCTTGTTGACCATTCGTCCGATGGCCGGACGTAATGCTGATCCGCTGCAAAGTGAACTCAAGTCCATTCAACGGCGGCTGGCGGTCGATTCCATGGACCCATGGATGCAGATCGTCCGTGCCGATCCGAAGCGCGATATGGGTGATGGTTGGGGGCACCCCGGTGATTCTGTCGCCGATCTCGAACGCGAAATGTTGGGCATGATGCGGGGCGACAAACACGAGAAAGCGATGGCGGCTTTCGATAAATCACGAGAGAAGGACGAAGCCAAACGGGTTGCGGCATTGGAAGCCAAGCGTAAGAGCAAAGGCTACACCACCCCCGGCGTGGTTGAGGAAAAGGTTTTCGTGTACACCGAAAAAGAAATCCGGGAACGGGAGGCTGCCCTGAAGAAAGGACAGTTGCCGAAGAAGAAGAGCCCGCATTTCGACCGGGATGCACGCGAAGTTGTTCAATCTGGAGTAGATAAGCTCAAAAGATATCGCTAACGGTGTTTTTCGAGTTTGCTGTTGCTGGTTCGTTAAGCAGAGGAGTGTTTTATGGATGAGAAGGTACAGGTAGCGCAGGCCGAACTGACGCCTCAGGTGGAAGAAGTCCCAAAGTCTCTTCAGGAGATTATCGATAGCCTTCAGGGGTTTGGCATCGAGGAGTTGGAAGAGGTCCTGACTATCACCCTCAAAAGTGGAAGAAGCGTGCGGCTGCGCATTTCCAATATCCCGTCTACCGACGAGATGGAGTCAATGGTCGCTGCCGAAGGCATTAAGGGCTACAACTGGATCAAGACGGTCAAGATTGAAATCCTTTCCCGTTCGATCTCGTGGCTCAACGGCGTCAGTATCAAGAAACTTACGCCTGCCCAACGTATTATCAGAGACCCTAAGACGAATGAGGAGCGCGATATCCAAGTCGTGCTCAAAAATATGCTCCTCGGCTGGGGTCAGGAAATCGTGCAGGTGCTCTGGAAGATTTTGATGGCCCACAGCCAGAAGATCGAAGACCATCTCCGCGAAAGTTTGCCGGAATCAGCGTTGATGACTGACGTGGAACGCCGTCTGTTCGAGCAGGCACGCGAGCAGATTGACAACATGAACAAGCAGATCATTGAAGACACCGTCTCGAAACTCTATGAGCCGGAGCCGGAAGAGGGTCTGAGTTCAGAACCAACGGAGATGAAGTAAAGCTAAATGGGCACACCCCCAATGACACCACCGGGCGGCGGTAGTATTCCACCGGGAGGCGGAACCCCTCCGGGAGGCGGCGGTGTGCCTCCGCAGGACTACACCAACCTCGTTAACGGACTCAATCAAGTAGCAAACAGCATCGCGGACAATGCCCGTACTGTTTCCAGCTTGAAAGACACGCTCGCGACCTTCCCCGGTCTCGCCGAGTCAATCAGTAAAAAGTTCGAGAAAGCTAAAACCGAGATGGTCGGCATCGTGGCTGCCGCTGATGATGCGCAAGACGCGATGAAGGGTATGCACGACTACACCAAGACCATGTCCAGAGACCTTTCAAAGACTCGTATGCCGCGAGAGGCGGTCGCCGCATTGGAGGCTATGGTCGCAGCCAGCCAACGCTTGATTGATCGCGGCATCCTCAGTCAGAAAGAAATCAACCGTCAAAAACAGCGCATCGGGCAGTTGAACGCGACGATTCACGATCTCAGTGCGAATCTCGATGAAGCATTGGACGATAAAAAGCATCAAGGGCTCCTGAATTTCGTTGGTCGTCTGAATCGAGAAACAAGCGTGTTGTCCAAGAATCTCGGCAACGTGACGATGGACACGTTCTCCAAATCCCTCATGGGTGTTCGTAAGCATCTTGCTGATGTCGGTTTCCTCAAACCCAGAGACATGGAGAAATGGGTACAAATGGCGCAGGCGGGGAAAAATCTCCGCGACTTCGGGAAACTGAAGGCTACTGCCACAACCGCAGCCGGACGTGAAAAGTTCGTAGCCAGCCGCGATGCGATGGTTCAACGTTTGCAAAAGGCGGGTATGGTCGGACACGGCCCGATGGATTATTCTCGTCCGGAAACTTACCGTCAGTTGGGTTACGGTAGACGATTCTCCGAAGCTGCCGCTGGGATGGAAGGTAAAGACCCCGGCGAGTACACGTTTATGCAGAAGCTCATCGCTGGTGGTTATGGTGGTGGTGCAGGAACCGGGCTTGGCGGCATGATGAAAGCATTGCCGGGAGCGGGACTCGTCTCCGGTGAGGGCGCTCTGGGTGGAATCATTGGGAAATTGAACCCATACCTGATGGTCGCTGAGTTTCTTACTGACCTCTGGGATGTGAACGCCAAGATGAACAAAGAGGTTGAAACGGCGCTCGGCAAGGGCGGTATTTTCACTGGCGGGATGGGTGGAATGCAGGCGATGGATATTGTTCGTTCCAACCTCACCAACCTGATGCCGAATCGTCTCGGTCTGAATTTCGAACGCAATCTTAAAATGGCGCAGACGGTAGCGGACATGGGTCTGAACATCGAAGACCTTACCAGTCTCAATCTGAACAAGAAACGGACTGGGGCTTATGGGGGTGAGTCGGAATTTGCAGGCGGCACATTCGGTCAGATGCAGCAAATCGCCTCAGTGCAGGGACGCATTCTAGGCATGACCGATCAACAGGGCGTTGAAACCACGCTCAAGCTTGCGATGCAGTATCAGGAATCCTTGAGCGATGCGCAGGATTTCTTTGTCAATATCGAGAAGGACTCGCGTGCGGCAGGCATTTCCGGCATCAAGTACGTGTCGATCCTTGAAGGTATCACAGACCACTTCAGCCGTTTCAACAAGGCCATTGATGAGGTCGCAGGTACCATGCGTATGCTGAGTTCCTCGGCAACTGAAACCGCCGAAGACCTGAATCAGAACTTATCGGCGATCTATGGCGTCAACCGTCCACAGGATAAAGCGACAAACGCTTTCATCATTCAGCAAATGGGTACGGCGGGACAAGCCGGGGTCGCCAAGAACCTGCAAGCAACACTGGGAATGCAGGCGAACAAAATTGGTAGTGCGATGCAGGGTTTGGGTCTCGCCATGTCAACTCAAGACATCATGGCCGATTTGATGGCTCCGGGCGGCGTGGCGAATCTTCAGGCGAAAATTCCGACGATGGTCGCGAAGGCTCGTGCTGGTGGAGCTAACATCGCGGATCGCGATATCACCCAATTATATCAATTGGTGGAAGCAGCGCAGGCTACGACGGAAGGTATCGGACTTTTCTCCAGCGGCAAGAATGCGATTGACATCGCAGGTGGTCTCGAATCGACACGTTTGAATAAGAACCCTGAGATCATGCGTGCTATGACTTTGCAAACTCTGAAGACGATTCAGGGAAAAGCTGGTAAAGGCATGGACGTGGCGTCGATGTTCTTTAAGGGTGGGGCTGACGCCGGGATGCTCGGCAACATGCTGAGCGGTACGTTCCTCGGTGACCCAGCGTTCATGGAAGATATGCGTCAGTCGATGCACTCGCAAGCGTTGACTCGTTTGCAGACCTCCGAACAGAGTCCGGAAATGGCGGCACGTGTATACGCGATGCTCCAGAAGTCCGACCCCAACCTGTTCAAAGCCGACCCGAATTTGGATAAGCCGACTGATGCTGAGATGAAAGCTGGCATTACGATGCAGCAGAAGGCATTGACTCGTTGGAGTATGGATCGTCGCACTGGCGGTAAGATGCTTTTCTTGCTCAGCGATCTTGCCGAATTGTTCCAGAACGATACTGAACTACAGAAGGGAATGGCTAAGGCCGATCTCCAGCAGCAAAAGGGTACCGACCTCGGAACCGCCCGTCAGATCGGTGGAGCGACTCAAACCATTGAGGAAGTAATCAAGAACATCATCCCCGCGTTGTTCAACAAAGTCATCGGCATCTTGGAAGAGATTCGCGGTTTCTTCGCACACTCCAGCATTTTCGGTACAGGCATCAACGCTGACGAAGAGAAAAAAGCTGGGGACGTGATGAAGCAGACCGACAACGCAAAACTCACAGCGGATGCTACGGATGTTGTGTCGCGTAAGCTCGATGCCTTGAACGATATCAAGAGCCAGATGGTTTCAAATGGCGAAGATACTACCAGTATCGACAAACAAATCACCGATACCAGCCAGTTGCTCAGCGACATCAAAGACAGAGATTTCGGCGTAAACACCGGACGAGGAATGAAACAGGCTGGCGATCAGATTGGCATCATGGCAAATGCCCTCGTCGATCTGAATAAACCGATCACCGATCTCATGGGTTCAATGAATGTGACGGCAACGCAGGCTACAACAGGTCCGACCGCAGGACAATACGGCTTTACCCTCACCGATGACCAATTCGAGAAGGTCAAGAATCAGATTCTTGCCTTCCAGTCACGTGGTCTGTTGCAGGATACGCAGGTTACGGATGCGACTGGCAAGGTCACCGGACATGTCATCCAGACGGTCATTAACCACACCTACAATGACGCCGACATCAAGCACTACATTGAAGAACGCAACTCCATGATTAGTTCCAGTGAAACGGCGGGGAACGGAAACGCGGACTATTACAGAGCCAAGGCAGCCAACGCCGGGCCGCCACGCTAAGGTGAGACATGCCAGTAACCGCAAATGATCCCATCACGTTGTCACTCGCAGCCGCTATCGGTCTGCAAGAGGGCTACAATGTGGCTGGATCGCGCCCCGCTCGCAACAACAATCCCGGCGATATCAAGGTGACTTCGAGCGGGAGTAACAACCCGAACAACTATCCTGTAGACGATCAGGGACACATCATTTATCCCACTTCCACGGATGGTTTCAATGCGCTCCAGAGTCAGACTGCGCACATTCTGAATCAGAACAGCAATACTTATTGCGGCAATCCGGAGACGGTGACGCTCGCTGATGTGGGCTCTCAGTATGCCGCCGACCCGAATTGGGCAAACGGCGTAGCTAAAGCCCTTGGCATTCCAAACCCACCGGGAGCGGCTGTCACAATGCAGCAATTGACTAGCGGTGTCGTCCCAGTCAAGGCGGCAAGTGACATCCTTCCGGCAAACAAATTGGCAACGACAGGTAGCGTACCGGGACAACAAACCGGAGCAACAGGTTCTACGCAGGGCACCAATAGCAACGGGGCGCTTGTCGGCGATAACCCAACGAACGCGACCACTCCGACCGGGCAAGATATCACTGATGCGGATTACGCTGCGATGTACAGCACAAATCTTGAGATCACCAGTGGGATGAGTGAAATACCGTGGTACAACGATGCGAGCCTCATCACTGGGAATAAGCGCGTTCGTCAATCGGTGCAGCCAGTAGTTTTTCAAGTCTATCTGAGCCAACTCACCGGAGAGATGCTGACGAATCCGAATACCGGGGAAGTCACGACTTTGCAACTAAACTGCTCGATGAATGACTTCGCGGTTCAGAGCAAACACGTGTTCAATAAACAACAGACTCGCACCGGACATCACGTTACGTTTTGGGGAATGCAGCCCGATTTGATTACGGGCTCCGCTTCGACTGGCGTGTTCATGAATCAGTATGGGTTGACAGACTACTTCAGCATCGCGGACGTACCGGACGATGTTTTCCAGCAGGTGCAGGAAGCGTTCATTAACCAGCAGACCGGACAGCAGAGACCCAGCACCAGCAGCAGCAACGTGACCAACCAGTCGTTAATCAACAATCCGGAAGCATTGCGTATTGCGGCTCAAGACTGCTTCACTGAGTTTTTGAAGTTGTTCCAGATGAACGGCGTGGTCTGGTATCAGGGAAACAACACCAGAACGGACGGGGCGTTTGATTCCACGTCCCAATATTCGCCGACAGCATGGGTGCCTTCGCAGGGAACTACAAGCTTTCAGCGGAACTCCCGTGCCAATGATGTGCTGACGAAGGGTTATGTGGTCATGAAATACCGTAATAGCACGTATCTCGGCTATTTCAAGAGTTTATCGTGGGCAGTTGATGCAGAGAAACCATTTTCATGGAACTTTAATTTCGTTTTCCAAGTTGAACGGACACTGAGTTCGTACTATTTCCCGTTCACAGGGACTTTTTAAGATATGGCAGCGCAGAATCCAAATAATCAGCCATCGAATGACCTCAGCGACGTTAGAACAAACGGGGCCGCAAACCCCAACCTGTCGCCGACGCAACTTCCCATCCGTGGGGAGAAGCGCATCATTCCGACTCCGGTTAACCCGAACGAGTTGTCAGATGCTTTCAACGCACAATACACCGCATCCGGCATGGATTCGCCGCAGGCGTCCGGCTACTCCGGCAGCCGCAATCAACTTGTCGAACAGTCGGATTTCTATGTCAGCGCGGCACTACGCCCGTACATCGACTACATCAGCATCGTGATTCAGAATCGCGGGATCGATTCGCAGGGCGTCGATGATCCAACGCAGAACGCGACCTTTCGCTTCCTTATCAACCCCAGTCAGGTATCGATCAGCCGCTCGACGATTGACACACAGGCAATGTCCCGTGCTGGATGGCAGTTCGGTGTATGGGGCGAAGACATGATTCAAGTCAACCTGAGCGGGAAGACGGCTGGACAGTATTTCGCTTTTGGTAACACCGATCAATATCTGATCTACAGCCAATCGTACCGAAATCTCGAACAGCTTCAGGTTGTATTTGAGAACAACGGCTACTGGTTTGAGGGCGAGCAGGCGGCTGAAGGCCCGCTCGCGGCAGATTTTACCCGTCGCCGCATCAAGATGCATCAGGACGTGATTTTGAATTGCGGCAATTTCATCTGGTACGGGATGTTCGACACTTTGCAGGTTCATCAGTCGGCGGACTCGCCGTTCCTAATGGACTTTCAACTTTCTTTCATCGCATGGAAGGAACGGTTCCAGAAATCCTCGCCGTATCAGAATCAGATTCAGAACGACATTCAGCGGGGCAATGCCTACTCGGTATATCAACACACCGTGTCGGCGACCAGCTTACAGAACTTGAACAACATTCTGCCGCCATCAAATTCAGTAGTGCCGACGCTTGCATCGTCCACTACAAACAACCCGTATACGCTATCGCCTGCGGTGAACAGTTTCCAGCAACAGGCTTTGCTGCCTAGCACCACAACTGATGTCTGCGACAGCGTCCCGGCTACCGTGAATATTCCGGGCACCAGCGTGACACCGATTGCAGCCGCCGGACCTACGCCGACCTCCGTAGCGAATGGGGGTAACTAATGGCGAACATGATTCGTAACATCTCGCAAACAGCGCAAGAGCGCACAATCGTCAAAACCGCGCCCGATCTCGTGGTGTACCTCGAAGGTCTACCGTATTTGTTGAACTATTTCATCAACGACCCATCGTCGGGGCGTCAATACACCCTCGTTAATTTCAACGACTACGTGACGAATTTCCAAGCCAGCTACGACACCGACAACCTGATTCCGACCTGTTCATTCAGTCTTCAGGTTCCGAACTATCAGAAGTACCTGTTTCAGATGCCGGGTGGAAACAACCTCATCCAGAGCATGATGCAGGTACAGGTTTTTGCAAAGGGTTATTTCTTTGCAAGCGATGGTTCGACGGTGCTTCGGCGCGTATTCAAAGGCGTGGTTTCTCACATCGGCTACAACGACACTGGCAAGATGCTGGAGATCGGCGTACAGTGTCGCGGTATCCTCCATTTCATGGAACTCATGCAGGTCGATCTTTCACCTGCCGCACAATCAAGCTCCAATTATCAGCAGGTGCCAACGCAGACGCAACTCGCGTATTTGAACCCGTACCTCATGCTGCTCGACATGTTCGTGCGTGCAACATCGACGGAAGGCTTCTATACGAATAGCTTGAATGGCGGCGTTTCGAACCTCAACCTGAACAACGGTACGGCTACGGTTCCGGGCGACTTACCGTCCGGTAAAGTCAATCAGGGCGCGTTCGCACAGGCAATTCAGGCCGGGTATATCGCAAAGTGGCAGTCAATTCTGAACAACATTCGAAATGATGTTCACATTTACGGGTTGCAGTACAAGGACAGCCCAACCACGACGGGTCGAACTCAGGATTCTTCGAGCAAGGGAACTGAGGATCGAGTGCTTCTGTCCGATCAAGCGAAGCAGGAATTGAGCAAGACTGAAGTAGATCAGTTGCAGGACTTCCTGTACGTCACCGATACCACGGGTAACAACCCGTTCCCGGCGATTCGTCAGTACACTCCGGATCAGAGTGTCAGTAACGTACAGTTGTTTAACCCAACATATGTGAACCGCCTTGAAGAGATTCGTCACATCTTGCGCGTGCTCACCTACGAGGGGTATCAGGACATCAACGGCAAGATTATTTTCAAACCGCCCCTCTACAATCTCGACGTGACCTACATCGGTACTGAGACGAGCACAACCCCGACTCAGACTGGCGGGCCGAGCACTCCGCAAAACTCGTTGACTGAGATTTACGAGAACAACAACCCGTTCGTGATTCAACTCGATGAAATCATCAGTGAACAGGAGACGGAGGATCAAGCGGCGATACGCATGACCCGCATGACTGTTTTGGACAATTGGTCAACTTCGATTCAGATGAAGGGACATCAAGAGTTGCTGACTGTGGTCGAGTACATCGACGTAGGTAAGCTCCAGAAGTTCGGACTTCGCGAACAACCCAGCGCACAATGCGGCTTTTTTGCCGGGGATAAGTTCGGTTTGTTCGGTTACGCGGCATCGGAAGTGGCTCGCGCCAACCGTGGATACCGTACCTATTCCTGCACAATCCCGTTGCGTCCAGAATTGAAGCTGGGGTTCCCTGTCTTTATTCCGCATCGTGACATGTATGGTTATCTCAAATCGGTGAGCATCAATTACAACACGGGCGGCACCGCGACGATGACGCTGATGCTCGATACGCTTCGCCGCCGTCCGCTGATTCCGACGCTGCACACTGACCAGAACGGGGCGAAAACGCAAATCTTTACTAGTGCTCCGAACCTTGTCTACCGTTGGACGACGGGCGCGGCTGCAACGGCAGGAACAAACGATCAAGTCGCACCGACCAACCAATCGACTGCGCAAGCTCCGTTACAGAACACATCGAACACGCAGCCGACTCAGAACCAATTGACTACGGGCAATCAGAATGTGACGGGGAGTCAGTCTAATCAGGCGAATCCGGCGAGTTTGGTCGGTAACCCCACCACCCTGCCCCTGACTCCAGATCAGGCCGCTTCACCGGATCAGAAATCCCTCATTACGCTGCGACAACAGATTTTGGGTAATACGTGGGGCACGGAAACCGATAGCTCCGTGTGCAGCTTCCGCATTCAGAACGACACCTACCAACGGCAGAAATACACGACCGATGGGAACGGTAACGTGGTTGCCTCGCCGGACACGAACTTCCCGTCGAATGGCGGCATCTTTACCAAGCAGCGGTTCGTCGATCAGAATTACTACCACGATATCCGCCGCACGATTCCGTTTACGGATGATAAGGGCTATGAGGTTGTGGCACCTTTCCCGTGGGGCCGTTGGATTTCGCTGCGCAAAGCGGTTAAGGAAATGACTCAGGACGGATATATCGCGGCACCGCCGACCGATCCAACAACCGGGCAACCGCTTGGGGACACTACCACTGCGACTAACGTTAATGCTTTCCTGTTCGCGGGTCTGGGAACGCCGACCGTCAACAACGACACTGTCAATACGTTGCAGAGTTATCTCAGCGGAATTCAGCAAGCGGTTCAGGACAACACCATCATCGTGCTTCAGTACAACACTGCGTATAATCCGTTCCCGCAGACGACCCCATCCGACCAGCAGTTGCTCAACGCGGCTCAGCCGGACGATTCTAATATTGCGGTCCGTCAGCAATTGTTTGGTACTGAAACAGCCGGAGAGCAGTTGATTGACGTATTAGTAAGTGGGACTATTGCACCGTCGAAGACCACGCAGGAGAGCCTGTTGGCAACGCAGTCTACAATTCCGACCAAAAACATCGGACTTACACCGTCGCCTTCCGCGCCTCCAAATACGCTGCCGCAGTTCCAAACTGATACAAGCAACCAGTCGGGTACCGAATAATGCCGATCAAAGACAATTCGAGAATGTATCAGCCATCGGCGCTCGATATTCAGCGTCAACAGCACCGCTTTGAAGTTTTTCTGGGGCGCGTGCTTTCAGTTGACTACGAGCGCATGGTGCTCACGATTGAGGACATCCGTACTGGGATGACCTTCGTCGAAGTGTCAGTCTTTCCGGCTGGACAGTCCTCGGTCACGCAGACTGATGTGCACATGCCGGAGCAGTTCTCGACTTGTCTGTGCGCATACACCATGTATGTCAATGGGTTCGCTCAGATTGCGGTTCTGAGTTGGTATTTGAGCGACACCACAAAGGGTATCGATACAATTGCTGATCGTCCGCTTTCCGGAGCAGAGATTCAGGGACTTTCAGATCGTCTTCGCGGCAGCTATCGTAAAGCATATCCGGGACAAAAGACATCATCGTACACGGGAGGCTACACTGAGCGCATCGATACGGGCTGGGATCATGCCGGATCGGACATGAGCCGTGATCGCCTTGACCCTGAAAGCCGGACATGGACACGCATCACCAGTCGGCAGTTGAAGTACACCGCTGGCGGCGTGCAGATGGAAGGTCCGGTGAATCGTCCAAATGCGACCAATTTGGTCGCCGTTCAACTCCCGGACGGCACGCAAGAGTACGTGGCATACCTCGCCCCCGGCTCGCAACCGACTGACCGCTATGTCAGCGGTAAGCAGGATGTGATCGCATTCACCGAAAGCACGGAACTTGTTCAGGAATTTGCTTTGGACTATCCGCTGCCTGCTGAACTTCTTCAGACCGACTTGTTCGATCAGTTGGTCGGTACGTATCAAGACCCGTGGCAGCGCACTAACATTGGGGCTCTGACGGTCAACGGCGAACTCGCACCCGGCAACGTTAAAGGCGACGATCAGACCTACATGGTCAATCAGACATGGGATCATCCGACGAGCACTATGACCGCTCCGGTCGGTCCGACGCTCAATGAGGGCGTCACGCCCCGTCGTCGGGCATTCATCGTTGAACGCGCACAAGGCACGCTGGTGGGTTACAACCGTTTTGATAAAGCAACCTATGGTCAGGTGCTCAAGCCCGTTCTATTCCCATACACGCAACAAGGACGTTTCGGGGCAGATGTTGAATCCGGTTACCTTCCGGTCAATGACTCGTCGGATCATGTCGAAGCTCGCCTCGCGGCGGACGCTCTGGCGATCCGCTTCCCATACGAGTACAACACGACTCGCTTGGATGTAACGAAAGAAGGTTTCACAAGCATTGAGATCGGCTCCACGATGCCGAAAGAAAATATCAAGTTTGCGGGCGGCTACGAGCACCCGCATGGAGCCGGACGCTCCCTTGAGCTTCACTCTGTTGGATCAGTTAAGGCTGTCATCGGAAAGAACCGTGACGAAGAAGACGCCGTTGATCTGCAAGCACTGGGTCAGGCGGTTATTCGTCTCGGTGCAGATGACACATCGTTGCCGAACTCTCGGCGTACAGTGGAAACTCAAATCCGCAGCAAGGGAGATGCCGTAGCCGCTCGCACTTTACAATACTGGACAGCCCCGAAGCTCGCACCGGGCGATGCCGGAAGCCTGACCAATAAAACAGGAGCAGAAAATGTCTCACTTCGTGCCGCATTTGACGGTGGTTCAATTTTACGTCTTGGTGCAAGGAATGCGTCTTCTCTTCGGCGTCACCTTGTTAACGGTTATTCTGACGCACAAGGAAAAAACCCATACGCTGTAACCGACCCGGCTCGCATTGATTCTCATTCCCCCGGTCGTCCGACATACGGGGCTGGGGATAGCCTCTACCAGTTCCACGACATGACTCAGGTGGGTGCCCCGCAGCTTCAAATGCTGCCGTACAACTGGAGCGGTCAACCAGTGAATACGCCGGATGCCATGGGACTTTCGCTTGACGTACATGGTAACCGCGATGTCCTCCTGCGTCTGGGTCAGAACCCGGACAGCGGACAATCTCTCTTGATTGATCTGGCTGGTGGTGTGGTTCTTGCGTTCGGCAAGGATGCTCAGGGTCGGTCGATCACCGGGCAGTTCGACGGTGGTGTTGAAGTCACGCTCAAACCCAACACTCAGGGTAAGGCTTTGCGGTTGGAGATTCAGGGTGATATCGACATCACCCATCAAGGCAACCTGCACTGGCATTCGACAGGTGACTGGATCACGGAATGCACCACGTGGCGTCATGCGACAAAGACGGACATCATATTTACTGCGCAGAAAATAATTGAGAAAGGCTTGACGCGGCACACAACGGAAGCGCCGGACATTGTGCACAATCAAGGGCTCTATTCGAGCGATGAGAACAGCTAATGGGATCACTACCTTCTAGTCTGCAAAATTCGTTGGTATGGCCGATCAGTGCCAAGGGCGCTGTTACACGCCTTAATCCGCTCGGCGACCCGAAGATCGCTACGAACTATCAAAAAGCGATGGAGCAGGGCCGCGTTCTTGAGAACTCCATTACTGATGCCAACTACCAGTTGATGGAGAAGAAACAGCAGTTGCTTCAGTTCATCGCAACCAAGCTGCAAATCAATACCACAGCGGTCGATGCGCAGAATAAGCACCGCCTCCGCAAGTTCCTGCTTATTGCGGACTCGATTAAGTTCCTTCAGGACGTGGCTCAGGTTCAACAGGACATCTCGGCGATCACCAAAGCCTTGTCCCAGAATATCGGAATGCTCCAGTCGATTGAGCAGAACATGCTCGGCATGGTGCAGGGGAGCCTCAACGCTCTAGCGAACCTGCTGAACAACATCTGCAACTGGGGTTTGCCTGATCTTCCGGCGATTCCGAATTTCTTCTCGGATACCGTGTGGAATTGGAATGGCTTTAACTTCTTCCCGCTGGCGGCGTTTAAGTCGAACGTGAATTTCGATTTTAACTTCGCGTTTAACCAGTGCGTGATCCACGTTCCGAACATCAACATCTTCCGGAACTACCCAAGCACGACGCAGACCTACAGCGGGTTGACGTATGGCACGCCATTCTTCGTACCGCCGTTGGGTGGTCTGATTCCGAATACGGGACAAAACCTTAGCGACCCGAACTTCATTGCTTTGATGCAGGCTACGAACGTAGAACCATATTTCCTGCCGACGACGCTTACCTCATCACTCCCGGCTGGGGCAACCAATACACCGTTCAATCCGAATTCGTCGATGTTGGGCAGCGTGCCTGATCCGAGCACGATCATCTCGAACTATCAGATGCCGTCTCAGACATACCGTGACAACATCATCTCGGTCGTTCCGGCAACACGTGGCATCACTGATCCCACGGCGTTACGCAGCGCCCTTGTTCACTATGTGAACCTGCAAGCTGTGGTGGATTCGAACTTTGATCCAAACTTGACGGCTGAATGGTTGTTTTACCTTGACAACTCCCGCACCGGACGTGCGGGTATCTGGATTCCGAATATTCAGGCGGTGTACACCGAACTGATTACACCATCCGTCACCTATCTGGCTAACACTCCGACTCCGTGGAACGATGTACTCGGTGGTACCGGAGTTCAAGATGCTCCGACTGCAATCCCCTTGATTACGATCCTTACGGCAGTGGATGCGCAGACGCAGCAGAACCTCCTGTGGAAATTGTCTTACATTGAGGCGGCGATCCTTGGCTATACCCGCAACAAGAATTTTGATGGCGGGGCAGATAACAATTTCGTATCCGGCTTTACCGGAACTGACGTGGATTACATGCCCACCACGATCACGACAGCGACCGTGACAGAAGTGCTGGGAGCAACTACGGCGGAATTCCCCGTCTCCTGCACCTTCCCGGCCTCGATCAAAGCGGTGCTGGATCAGGTTATCGCTATCGCGACCATCAACATCCAGAACAATACGAGCTATCAGTCGCCGCATCCGAAGTTCCGGTTCGTATACGATCAGTTCGCTCAAGCTACAACCGTGGATAGATTTACGCAGTTTTGGCGGGAATTCAATAACAACCTGCAAATTCTGCTGGTGCAAGACCCGTATCTAGTTCAGTTCGTGGTCACGTATGTGGATTCACTCGACGCAGCCATCGACCCGCTGGGTGACCCGACTGATTATGAGATTGTGGCTTTGGATGTGGCAACCCGTAATCGCCTTTGGGCGACGGGTACGCCGTTGCTGAACATTCCACCGCTGCCGCAGGTAAACTACACCAACTCTTCAACACCAACCGATGCAAGCAACGGCTGGACGGCACCGCCAACCGATTTGGATGCGGAAGCTTTCCTCAGCCGCCCGGATATTCAAGGTCAGCCAGTTCCCGTGCAGCTTGCCATGCTCCGCACCAATTTGAGTTATGCGGGAATCCAGAAGTTCTCGCAGGCGTTTCAGACAGAGATCAGCAACCAGATCGCTTTAGCATCGGCTGGAGTCGCAGCCGGACAGCAGTACGGTTTTTTGGTTCAAGCCGGGAGCGTTGGGGTTAGTATCCCGACCGGGGCGGCAGGCGTAGTGGTTCCGTTCGACACAATTGTGTTCGACATGACGAGTAATGTCACGAACGCAACTACCTTCACCATTCAGCAGGCTGGAACCTACCAAGCTTATGGACAACTGGATTGGGACACCGGGGCAGCGGGTATTCGCACGGTCACCATTTTCCAGAACGGAATGCCTGCGTTTACTGACTCGACTGACCCGACAACGACCGGGCCGTTTTCACAGCAGTTCTCGACATCTCTCATCGCGGAAGTCGGAGACGTGATTCAAGTTTTCGCAAGCCACGATCTGCCGTCTTCGCAGAACATTTTGATCGGCAGCTATTTCGGGATGATCCAGAGTTCCACCAATACGGTCCCGCAGCAGCTTCCGAGTTCGGTCGCTACCCTCGGTAAGAATTTTGAAGCGGACGGTACGTTTGCTACCCTGTCGGCGGTCGCGATTCAGCCAGATGGTGGGGTGCTTCCGGTCAACCCGGTCATCCCGGCAATCACCAATGTGTCGATCAATGGCAGCAACGTAGCGACCATCACCGCTGCGAACAGTTTCTCGGTCGGACAGTATATCCTGCTCCAGAATCTCGGTGCCGCGACGTTCCTGAACGGGTACGTCCTGTTGATTACGGCGGTAACTGGGACAACTTTCACCGGGGCGGCTCCGCTGGGGCACGCCGGATACACCGGGGCTGAGACGCAGGGGCAGGCAGTTCTGGCTATCGACGCCACGGGTGTGCCGTTGGCACCATATCCGGATGGTGTCACGCTGGCTCCGGCGACCAAGGGCGACACGGTTCCGGTCGGCACCAATTACGGCGGTGTCTTCCAAGTCTCGAACACGGGCTGGACGGTCGGCGGTCTGCTCTATGTGGCTGCGGACGGCACTCTGACGCAAGACTTCGATCCCCTTCTGACCACGGTCGGTTGGATCATCTGCATTGGTCGCGTGATCGCTACGGACACCTTTTTGTACGAGCCGCACATCCCAACCCGCATATCTAACCTCTTCTAAACAAAGGGGTTAGTAAAAAATCGCCCTAATTTTCCGACTATCGTACCCTAAATGAACGACATTTCAGGACGGCGAAGGTAACCCCTTCGCCGTCAACATTTTAGGAGCTAAACATTATCGTACATTTCACTGGTAGAATAGGAGTATCGGAGGTACAATAGACCGATGACAAAACAACTATGGGCATTTTTAGCGACATTGTTCATCGTGCTTGTTGTTGCTCTGCCATGCCATTCTCAGATTGATTCTGAGAAGGTAGACGCTCTTGCACACGCAATCGGGAAGGCCGAAGGCTTCGGCGTCAAGGGAGCCGTCCCCACCCGCTACCACAACCCCGGCGATATCCGCACCTTCAAGAAGGGCGTGCGTTATCCGGGACAGATCGGCGTAAACCGTCAGGGCTACGTGATCTTCAAAAATGACGCCGCTGGCTTCGCCGCGCTCCGGTCGAACCTGACCAAGATGGCTGCCGGGGAGTCCAAATACTACGGACGCAACATGACCATCAAGTCGGTCGCCAAACTGTATGCGACCAAGTGGCGTACATGGTCAAAGAACGTGTCTCATAACCTTGGCGTTGAACCTTCCACGACCTTGAAAGCGTACTTTACGCCAGAAGAGCCCGTGGCACCGCAGATCGGTTTTGTCGCCACAAATCTCGACCCGGCGATTCTCAATACGCCGACTACTCTTCCCATTCTCCAGCAGGAGTAGTAATTGATCGACTATCCAGTATTGTAATGTATGGGTAGATTTATCGATCTCGTTGGGAAGCAGTTCGAAAGACTTACCGTCCTTAGCAGGAGCGAGGATTCGCCGTGGGGCGAAGTTCAATGGCGAGTTCTCTGCGCCTGCGGTGTTGAAAAGGTAGTGCCGGGAAGTGCACTACGTAAAGGCAGAACCCGAAGCTGCGGGTGCCTTTGGGCCGAAAGCCGGAAAGTCAATCGCTTGCTGGAACCGGGAGTACGGGCGAGAAATCAAATTTGGGCAAACTACATTCGCTCAGCGCAGAACCGAGGATTGTCTTGGGAGCTAACGTCGGAGCAGTTCGATGTTCTCACTGCAAGCCCCTGTCATTACTGTGGAGTGGAGCCACTCAAAACCTATGTTGTGAAATCCGGAAAATTCACTTACAATGGTATTGACAGAGTTAAGAACTCGATTGGTTACACCGAGACCAACGTTGTTCCGTGCTGTCACGTGTGTAATCGAGCGAAAAGCGATATGTCGTATGAGGATTTCGTTATGTGGGTGCAACGGAGTGCCGCTCATCTAGCTCGAAAGGATTGTTGAAATGGTCGTGATTCAATTACCCGATGACCTGCACGAGTATTTGCAGTTGGTCATCAAGCGATACTCAGCAGGGGGCATTGACCCGGAAGAGGGGCAAGCCCTCTATTACCTCAACGACTTCGCTGTCAAGAAGGCTCAGCATTACACCGATGAGCAGCTTCAAGCGATGGCTCGTACCGTCCGTCAACCTGATCCTCGAACTGGAGCCACGAACGCCGACGAACTCGCTGCCATTGAAGATCGCGAGGAAACCAATCGAGTTCGTGCCGAAGCAGGCGGGCCGCTTCCGTGAAAGACAGACCCTTCGATCTAGGCGACGTATTGACTGACTTTTTCGGTAAGGATCACCCACTGACTCATTTGTCCGCCCGTGTACGAGAGGAATCTATGAGCGTCACCATGTACGACTATGTCTGTGAACGTTGCAAATTGAACTTCACCAGTGCATCGGGAGAGGACATCATCAGTTGCCCGGATTGTGCGTTAGGCCGTTGTCTTGCACGGGCGTATCGCAAGGACAAGATGCCCGGAATTCAGGCAGAGACCCGCATCAATGAATTGAGATCGTACCGTAAGCGTCTTCAAGAAGAGCACGCGATTGACATCGGCATTGTCGATGCCGAGATCAGTGAGTGGGAACGGTCGCTTAATCCAGCAACGAAGTAAAGTCCACCTTCGTGTTGTGCACGATCCCGCCTCGACAGGCAATCGAGCCACGTCGAGAACACGCATCCCACAAGTAGGTCGGATTCCCCAAAAGCGCACGCTGATAGCCGTAGTACAGGAGCAAACGTGCCAGTCGATCCCCGCCTGTGGCTGCTTGCCAAATCGCTTGGGTGTGGGGGCTGTTAGCCTGAGCCAGTTGCAGGGCTGCGGAACAGTCAGGATCGCTGCCAGCCGGGAGCGGCTGTACTGAGCCGTGCTGCGTAATCATTCCACCTTCCTGAACTACCACATCGAAGAAGAAAGCCAGCACGCGGCTGGAGCCCGGAAAGTCTGGAGCGTACTGCGCTGCTAATTTGTTGGCACGCATCAACTGCCAGTTCTTGGCGGCTTCCACTTGTCCGGCTACCGATTCCGGTTGACCGAGCATCGCAGTCCAGCACTGAGCCGCCGCTGCCGCGACGTGCGTTGAGCCGGATTCGATGTAGTGATCCAGACACCATTGAATGGCGTCTTGTCCCCGGAGCATGGCGAAGTGGTGGATGTCGGACTTGAAAAAGGTCTGCATCTTGTCCCAACCCATCTTGGGGGCGATGTTGTTCACGAGCAGGCTTTGGAGGGTACCCTGTCCGGCGTTCCACTGGAGGACGCCTGCGGAGAGCCCCTGCCCATCCTGATTGCCTGTGAGGTCCGTGTAGTGGGGCGTGCCGCCCTCAAATGAGCCTGTGATTTGAACGCAAAGTTCGAGTTGTTGCTGGTCGGTGAGTGCCATGTCCTTCAATCCCTTCTGTTAAGAGAATCTGGAAGTTAGTGGAAGAATCCGGAAATTTACAAAGCTACGTCGAGATAGGCGCTATCGGTTGAGAAATCGATACTTACCACCATTGTGGACTGTGCGCTATCGGTCGGTACCGGAGGGCTGCTCGGCGACTGGTTCCCGGCATCGGGCGTGTAGATGACTGAGACGATGCCATCCGCGTAAGCAAGTCCGGAAGGGGTAAAGCCCTGAAGAGAGCTATTGAAGTTGTTTGCCAACATGAAGTTGTCTGACAGGAGGAACTGCATCCAGAGCTTCAATTGGTTGGCGTTCGTTGCCGGAGTCGTTTCATCCAAGATCACCATCGAGACCTTTGAGAGCAGTATTAAACCATAGGTGGGGAATACTGCCTGATCGTCCCGGTATGGGTCATTGGGTGTTCCGAACTCGGTGTACCACGAGGCGTAAACCGGACCAGCATCCTGCACCCCGTTCGTGTAGTGCGTCCCGTCCACCGCGAATCCAGTATGCAGGTTCACGACGGGATTGTAAAAGCTGTCGTTATCGTAAGGCTGGATGAGCGCCGTTGCGATGATGTCCTGATCGAGATAGTCGTATGCCATGGTGCCTCTGTTAAGGAATGAGGTAGCCAAAATTCGGGCTTCGACTTTGTTTTATCGGTCGGAAGAGAAATTCGAACTATCGACCCCTATGGTAGAGATGCCGAAACTGGAGAGGTTCGGACGCCTAGTCATTTGGCAGCGTATCGGATCAGATGCGGTTGTCCAGTGCGACTGCGGCAGTCCTCGAAAAGTCGTGGCCTATGACGCCCTAAAGCGTGGGCGCACCAGAAGTTGCGGCTGTTTGAGACGCGAGTTGCGGCGAAAGTACAGTGCCCCGTTTTACGTTCTTCGGAACATGGTACTTTCCCGGTATAGAAGCAACGCCGGGAAGCGGGGGCTTGAATGGTCATTGAGCGAGGATGAAGCAAATGCGCTGCTGGTAGGCAATTGTCATTACTGCGGTGCTGAGCCTTCAATTCTTCAGATCGTGAAATGGACGAACGTGACCTTCGCTTACAACGGCATCGACCGGAAGGAAAACAGCCGGGGCTACGTCGCTGACAACGTGGTTAGCTGCTGCAAGATATGCAGTCACGCGAAGTCGGACATGTCATATCAGGGGTTCATTGATTTTCTGCTGAGAGCCGGAAGCTTTCAGGCAAACAAAAAGTCGGCAAAGGCATAACGAATGGCAAGCAACACTTTCGACACGCAGATCACTTACCCCGGAATCGTCAGCCGGACACTTGATCCGACGAACAAGGCTCTGGTTACGGTTGTCGCACTTCACGACAAACAAATCACTGACGCCGACATAAACCTTACCCAAGACCTTCAGAGCTACAAACGTCAGCGACTTCTTAACGACACAACGACCTCCGGCTGCCTGACGTACACACCATTTCAGTTCACGCCTCTGGCTCCAAGCAGTTTCGTGGTTCCAGCGTTCGACATCCTCTTCCGTGGCGAGGTCATCACCATCGCCGGACAAGACTCCACCGATCTGACCAAGAATCAGGTTGTGCTCGGCCCGAATCAGCAACCTCAGTTCTGGGCACTGGGGCAGACCTCTCAGGACTGCAACATCTACATCGCGTTTGTCGAACTGTGGTACCAGACATTGAATCCGACCACCGGAGCAGGTTATTACACCGACATCAACACAGGGCTGCGTTACTTTTTCCCGTATGGCGGCATCAGTCCGGCGACCACAAATGCCAACCTGATTCCTGATGACAGCATTGATCCGTTCCAAGGATTGTTCACTACCGAACGTGCGCAAATCCAATGGAACATCAACATCCAGCCCGTCGCGGTCAGTTATGATTTCACGAAGTATCAGTACGGTCTCGATCCGGGCGCACTTCCGACCGAGATCGTGTACGCACAGACCACCAACCCAAATCCGATCCAGCAGACGATTTATCAGTTCACGAACATGGGATCGATCAATGGCGACACGGGCGTGTGGCGTGCAGGCGATGGCAATGTCAACAACTCATTGGGCACGATGGACGGCTACAGCTACGCATTCCCGCTGGCAGTTATCTTCCAGCGCAACCGTGGATACTTCGACATCGTGAACAACCCGCTGGGTTGCGCCGATCCCAATCCACCCTTCCCGGCTCCTCCGGGTACGGTGAATGGTATGCTTTCGTCCGGCCTGTCGGGTCGTTACGACTCACGTCTTGCCGATCAGATTCTTCCTGACAATGTTGTGGACACTCGCTCTACTTCGAGTCTTGTCGGCTGGGATATGGATTTGCTTTGCCGCAATGGGTTCGGTGACCTTGTACAGGGTAAGACGCAGTTGGCTCTGTCTCGCGGTCAAGCACCGGGCAACAAGCCTGAGGTTGTAGGCTCGGCTTTGAGTTACTACACTGCGATGGCTCCAACGACTTTCGTTTCTACCAACGTGGATCGTGTCGGCACATGGGATGGATTCGCCAACGGTTTCAGCAGCGACGTGCGTACTTATACATCCACGCAGGCGATCTCGATCAATCAGAAATCTCTCGGTACCAACGGATCGCCGTGGGTCAGTGGTCCGCCACAAGGTGACTCATTCACCATCACGCTGCCACAGTCCTCTAACGCTGTGATTTCAACGATCACGGTGACGGCGCTGCACACAGATTCCGTTACAGGATTTACTACCCCTGCGGCACTGCTTCAAGGTCAGGTATCGATCAATGGACTGGGTTCCAAGTCGGTGACGGTGCAGTTAATTAAGGCTCTGGGCGGCACCCAATTCGATCCCGGCACCAACAACCTCTACGCCACTATCGGCGTCCAGTACCCGGCTGGTTCTGGCATCGACCTGCATCAAGTTCCCTACGTGGTGGATGGCGGCGTTCTGTTTGACAGTATCTCTGGCATCACGATGCCCGTGTACGGCATCTCGGAATATCAGGCGCAAGCTCCACAAAATGCTTTGCAGGCACTTCAGGTATGGGCGGTCAGTCCGGAATACTCGGACATCATTTTCGGCACCAAGATTTGGTTGTCAATTCCGGGTTCTTCCGGCACGCAGCAAACGGTCGGCGGTAACACGATCACAACCTTCGTTATTGATCGCATCAATCTAAATGAGAACGTGGACGGTCTGTACGTTACGACTTGTTGGGATGCGAACACAGGAACCAATTTGACGATCTCGTCCCGCGTCATGAACGGCACCCAGTCGATCTTCACTATTCAGGGTGTGGCACCGACTACGGTGATTGCTTCCGTGCTTGCTCAGAACACGGCGCAGTTGGCATACAATGCTCCGGTTCGCGGCGTGACGCAGGTGGAAGAGACGGTTCTGATGGGTAACTACACCACCGATCCGAACTTCCCGATAGATCAGCGCATAAGCGTGATTCAGCCTAACCCAATCACACAGGCAGGTTATGACGCCACAGCAAATACAACCACGATCATCCTCGATTCCAATGGCTGCGAAATCAAAGGCGTGGCTGGTGATGACGCGAATCGTCTGCTTTGGGTTTCGGACAACACGGGCAACCTCAATGCCGTTCAGTTGCAGAGTGCAACATTCAGCAACGGAATTATCACCCTCGTTGCTCCGGGCAATCTGACTACCAGCAAGTTCTTCCTCGTCGGCTCGATTCTTCCGGCATTCGATCCAGCGTCTTATCTGGTCGTGCAATCTCATTACGTTCCATATCAGGGTGAGGCCGTGTTGAATCGCGATTACGAATTCGTACACGCGGAAGACAACGCACTCATTACGACCAACGGCACAGGCACGGCACCGATTGTCGGTTTGCAGGACATTTACCCGTACAACCGTGAACTGCCAATTGCCTTGATGCTTCCCAAGCAGTCCGGTTGGAATGACGCGACTCTGACGAATGAGCCGCTGGCTTCGTTCTTCGACTCTAACTACGTCGCCATGCGCGTGAACAACGTAGAGCATACGTTTTTAGCTCCATTGCACACGAATGATTTCATTCCGCCGATGAACAAAGACACTCGCAAGACGATCCGTATGATTTCAACCGCCACAGGCGGACGTGGTTTTGCCACGGCAATTCCGCACATCGGTTTTGCGATTGCGTCCCCGACAGTCAAGACAGTTTTGGGACAGAATTTGCAGTCTACGATTGCTCCGATCACGCTGTATGTGAATAACAACACTGGCAACGATAACAACACTGGTTTGACACCGAGCACAGCGAAGCTGACTATTCAGTCGGCTGTTGCTGAGTTGCCTCCAGTGCTCCGTCACCCATGCGTCATCGAACTTATCGACAACGGCTCACCATATCTCATCAAAAACCTCCAGAACAACATGGAGCAAATTGCGTTGGGAGACGGCGTGAGCGAAAGTTCGGTTGTTTACGCACTGGCTAATTTGTCCCGTGTAATTCATGACGAAGGTCGTCTGGTCATTTCAATTCAGTCCGGAGCACCGACCAACGATCAGATCACCATCGATGCGACAGGCTTCGCTGGATTCGGTAACGGCCCGACGTATGCATTCTACACAGACACAAGCCGCTGCATTTTCAACGGCATTAAGTTCGTTGGTTTCAGTGGCGGTGCGAACGCGGCGATTAAGGCGAAGAACGCAGACGTTCAGTTCGTCAATTGCAGCTTCGTGGATAACCTCCAAGCCGGGTCGTTTGAAGAAGCTTGTGGCGTAATCTTGGACAGCGGTTTGATCCAGCTACCGGATTCCGGTTTGGGTTTCATCATCACGGGCGGCACGACTTTGACGGCGAACAGCATCAATCTGGCTGTGGACGCTGGAGCCAACCCCGGCCCGTTCTATATTGCTGAGCGTGGATCGAGTCTGGTTCTGGAAAGCCACAACACCAGCAATTTGGAAGAAACAAATATCGTGGCTACTACTGTTGTGGCTCAGGCTGAATTAAACAGCAACATCACGGTCTCGGCAGACTTCCAGACGGCTGGTTCAGCGGTGCTGGAAGCGAACTCAACCTTGGCACGTACAGTACAAACGAATCCGTTCCTTGGCGGCGTCACGGCAGACTCCTCCTCGAACATCGTAACGCAGTTGTAAGGATAAACAATGGCACTGGGAATAACACCGAACTTTACGCACCAACCGAACTTGGTGCTGCCTCTGAATCCGACGCCGCCCGTCACCAGCGGTAGCGGTCTGTCAGTACGTGTCGCTTCTCAACAGTCCGGCACACTCGGCACATTGACGGGTGCAGGGCAGATCGCAGGCATCACTTGGTCATTGGTGAATGCCCCATCTTGGATCGCAATCGTCATTTCCGGCGTACAGAACACAATCTGCACCATCAATTTCACGACTGCGACATTCCAAGCGGTTCCTTACGAGTTCTACATTCAGGCGACCGATGGTGCAACCACGGTTCGTTATCCGATTTTCCTCGAAGTCAAGACCCCGTTATCCTTGTCGCTCACACCTAATGCCTCTTTACAACTGACATCCGTCGCCACATCGGTCGGTTCAACCGCTGTTTACACGGGTACGATTACTGGCGGTGCAAACAACGCATTCGCGGGGGATTCTTTTGCAGTCTTAGGTTTTGTAACTTCCGCAAATAATGGAACATTTCTGTGTGTTGCTTCAACAGCTACTACGCTGACTTTGAATAACGCCTCCGCTGTTGTCGAAACCCATGTTGCGACCGCAACGAATACGAACCTGACGGTCAGCGGCTCGACCATCACGGCACAGTCATACGATAGCACAGTTGCCGACGTGGTCATCAATCCGCTGGGTCTGTTCGGTTCACCAGCCAGTCCAGTTCAGTTCTTGATGCAGGGCTTCACGTCCCCGGCTGCTCCGTTGAACGCTTTGGTGCCCGGACTGAAGTGGATTACGGGCTCGCAGAACAATCTGTTGTTCCGTGTTACCGATCCGAGTTTCGGTTCGAATACTGCCCTCGCAGGCGGCATTACGCTTGACAGTGGCAGCCCCGCAACGGTTTCGATTCCGATTGCTGCCTATCAGGTGGGTTCGTTCTATGATGAGCCGGATCGTGCATTCCAGACGACGCTGACTTACAAATCGAACACGATCAAAGCGGGTACGCTTGACGTAGGCATCAACGTTTATACCGATCAAACCACAGGTCCGACCGAAGGTCAGGTCTACTTTGATTCTCAGGTTCATTACCTGCAAGGGCTCACCGCTGATCCTCTGGGTTTGAATTATCTATACACCATCACCACAACCAGTGGTACGGTCAACGTTGTCGGTGGTGCATTGTCCGGCTCGATCCCTGCGAACGGCACCATCCCAACATTGGCAATCTCGGTATCGGGTGCCGCAAGTGCAACTCAAGTTACGGCAACACTCCAAGTTCAAGACCATTTGAACAACCCTCTGGATACGTTCTCTATTCCGATTACAGACTTCTACGTCTATAACGGCGGCACGACATGGCTTGGCACCAATGCGGTCAAAATTGGTCTCAGTGCGGCAGCCGAGCAGGGTTACACGGGCGATACGATCAATGCTACGTTCTCGACCCCGGTTGCGGAACTTGCAGGTGGTGAAAATATCACCATCACTTTCACGGTGACCAAGGGTTCGGCGTTGGAACCTACGATTGCTGCTCCGAGCAACATCGTCTTGAATTCGACGACCCCGTCTGTCACGGTGCCCATCACGTTCCCGACAGGTTCGCTGATCGGCTACAAGTGGAATCTTGAGGCTTTTGCTACATCTTCGGTTGCGGGTCGTTTGGGCTACGCACAGGCGCTCTTCCTCGCGAATGGTGCCGCACCGTTACTGGGCACTACGGACGGTAACCCGGCTCACACGATTCCGACCGCGATTGCTTCGAATACAGGTTCGAGCATTGTCCCAGTTCCGCTGGTCGCCATCAACAACGATCCGAACTCTCCGAATTACCAGAATCCGGTCAGCCCGGTTCTCTGGGAACTCGTAGGTGCGCCTGACGGTCTATTTATCCAGCAGGTCGGTGGTGGTTTCCAGCTTCAGGGCAACGCTTTGCAGGCTGGTTCGTACCCGTTCCAGATTTCAATGACTGCGTCAGGTTTCCAGCGCAGTTACACGCCAACGATTACGTTGACCGTGTCCACGGTGCAGACTCCGTTGGTGGTTTCCGGAGTAGCAGCTAACGTACAGAACATCCCGGACAACTCGCTGTTCACAATCAATTGGGCAACGAGTGGGAACGCGCAGACTTTGGACTTGCTCCAGTCGCCGTCCGCAACTCCGATTTACAACGTACTGGGCGATACGACCTACAACGTCACGCAGATCGGTACTTGCGTCTATAGCGTGTATGGCACCAGTTTCTACGGCACATCTTACGGCGTGCCGATCATTGTCATTTCAAGCTCCGCTTCGACAACCGGACAACTCCCGTCAGCCCCCGCTGTCGGCCTGATCGATGAAAATTTCAATTTCACGTTGAACTTCCAGCCGCTCGTAGGGCCGGATGGCACTTACGATCAATACAAGGGTTGGAACATCACCACTATCAACCCGCCATCAGCCCCGGTCATCACGTTCAAGCCAGCGGCTCTGAATGCTGGTGAAACGGAATCGAGCCGTGTCTACAACACGATCCTGACTTCCGGCACATACCAGTTGAATATGCAGGGATTGTCCAACGACACGACACAGGCGTTGAACAGCAATCTGTGGGAATTCAACGGTACAGTTACGAACCTTCAGTTCCCGAATGCGATTGGATCGACGGATGTCACTTTCGACAACACGACTGTCGAACTCGGTCAGACCGTCAATATCACGCTGCAACCGACATATACAGGTGCGGATCAGTGGCAGATCGTCTTCCCAGACAATACGACAACTGGCTGGCTGCCATTGTCCTCTTCGGTCGTCGCAAAACAGTTCCAGACGGCTGGTGGTTTGCCAATCATCGTACAGACCCGTAAGCTATACAACTCGGTTGGATACATTCCGCAGGTTGTGCTGCTCCGTCAACGCACGTTCCAGTTGTTCGTGCTCGATCAAGAATTCAACCCACAAGCGGCAATTCAGAGTGCTCTTACTGGCACACTCGGTATCGGCGGTGCGCAGGGCTTCGAGATTGTGGACGCCACGAGCGGAACGGTGACACCGAATCCTTGGTTAGTGGTTGCTCGCGGCGTTGTTCGCGACACTCAGACCAATGAACTCAAGCTCGTTGTTGGCGACACCCGCTTCTCGAATGCAAGTTCGTTACTCGGCACAGGTGCCTTCGACGTGTTCCCGATTGAGGGCCGTCCGAAAGCTCTCGAATTCATCACCCCGGTGTATATCAACACGGTCACTTCAACCACGTCAGCAACTCCGGTTAAGATCACAACCACTGCGCTGCCGGGTAACATCGTAGTCGGCAAGCCGATGGCGGAATTCCAGCTTCAAACCAATAATGGCGGCACGCAGCCGTACATCTGGTTTAGCGACTCGCTGCCTCCGGGCGTAAGACTGAGCGTCAACGGTGTACTCAGCGGCACCCCGCTGCAATTGGGCACTTTCTCCATCAACTTTGCTGTGCAGGATTCCAGCACGCCGTTCTACATTGCTGAAACTACATTGACCATGCTTGTCCAGACTGACTTGCTGATCGCGGATACATCGATCCCGAATGCCACAGTCGGTACTCCATACAACCATCAGATGACTCTCGGCAACGCTGTGGGCGGTTCGACGGTCGGTGGTCTGGCTCCGTACACATGGAACATCGCCGCAGGCGCTTTGCCAATCGGCATCATCATCGACCCGAATACGGGTCTGCTGTCCGGCGTGCCTTGCACGTACAACTCGACTTCTGACTTCGCGACAGGCTTCCTGTTTACTGCGACGGTTCAGGTCACCGACTCCATCGGTGCCAAAGCTTCGCGCACTTACAGCATCTCGTTGCTGCCTGAAGCCCTTACGCTCGGCTACGCTGGTAAGGTCGATCAGCCCACGATCTATTGCGATCAGGACTTCAAACTGACTGTCCCGGTCTTCGGTGGATTCTCTCCCTACACACTCGTCAGTTTTGTGGATGACGGCGTGGTCGGCAGTGGCTTGACCATCATCAATCCGATTGATGTGGATGTCGTTCACAACATTGCTTCGACTCTGGTCGAACTGACAGCCGCAGGCGGCGTGCCGCCGTATACCTTCGCCCTCGCTGCGGAAACTTCGCTGGACTTCCCACCGTTCCGTGGTTCTGGTGGTACGATCACCCCGCAGGCGTTGGCAAATCAGTTCGCATTTGGTACGACTGGCATTGCGGTTGGGCAATACGAGACTCGTTTCGTCGTGATCGATAGTGCGACTCCGGCGAACTCGGCGAACGTTAAGATTCCGATTACCGTCGCTGATCCAACGATTTTCCAAATCCTGACACAGAATCAGGAATACGCAACCCCGAATATCACGAACCCGGCTGCGTGGAATACTGGTTTCACCTACCTCGTGGGTGATGTGGTCTCCAGTGGCGGCAACAACTACATCGCCATTGCTATAAACTCGGCGCAAATTCCGCCCAACGTCAACTACTGGGCTCCGTATGTTGGTCAGACGATCATCCCGCTCAGTGCGGTCGGCCCGAATCCCGTGGCGACATGGGCAATCGATCCTGCGACAACCTCGATGCCGGGAGCCTCGCTCCTCGGCAGCGGTGCCAACACGCTATTGACTTTCAGCTTCCCCGGCTTCGGTTCGTGGACAGTTGGTCTTCAGGTTACGGACACGTTGGGTAACACACTCACGACAACGCTGCTGTTGACGGTGTTGCTGTCTCGTCCATTCCAGCTTGCTGACGGTCAGATTGAAATCATGGCCGCTCCGACCCCGGCTCAGACTGGCGGACATACTTTTACCGTGACGGTGCGCGATAGCAATCCTGTCAGCCCTCAAACCTTGGCTCAGCAATTCAACTACAACGCTGCGTCTCCGATTGCAGTTATCGGTATCGGTGCCGGATCGACGACGCAGGAGACTGCGTATTTCGATCATTACTGGACTGAGAACGACATTACGTCCGTGCCGTTGCCCATCACCCCTCCGGGTGCGGGTTACTCCATCGGCACATTCAATCCGCCGCTGCCAAGCAACGGCTTGGTGGTTTCACTCAACAACACGAACCCATCGGCTCCTATTGTTTCGACGGCTGGTGCTCCGACGAGCTTCAACAACTCCGAAGTCTTCATTCCGCTCGCTATTCAACAGGGTGCAACGCTCGCAGCTACCCTGACTCGTCAGTACACCTTGCTTGCACACGATGACCTCGGTGTTGCCGGAGATATTGGTCAGGTAGCGATTCAGACTCGTCCGTACATCGTTGGCGATGCGGTCGGTTTGAACCCGCAGAAACCGTGGTTTAACTCTCCAAATATCTTCAAGAACATCAACTGGACTGCACGTGTTCAGAAAGGCTCTCAGTTGCCTCCGGGTCTTTCGCTCGATGCCAATACCAGCCTGATCTACGGTCAGTTGGTTGGCGTGGCGGTAACACCCACCAGCGTGATCGAGTATGTGGATGCTTCCGGTACGATTCACGGCACCGTGACTATCACTTGGGATACACAGGCGAGCGCATTCAACCTCTCGACGCAGAACTTGGTTTCGGCTCAGATTTTGCAAGCGTATGGCAGTATCACGCTTCCAACCACTTCGCCTGTCCCGCTGACGGCGGCGTCCGCCTATCGCGGTCGTCTACCTCTGGGTATGACGTTCTCGTTCGACGCCAATACACCGCCGAACGTGATCCTGTCCGGTACCCCAACTGAGGCTGGGTTCTTCGACATTTGGATTTCGGCGACAAACGCCAACTCGCAGTCGGCGTACATCTACTACCGCCTGACGGTCGATTATATCAACCCGCTCACGATTGTGACGACTTCACTGCCGTCCATCGTGACTGGTCAGCCGTACTTCGCAACGTTCCAAGGAACGGGCGGGGTACCTCCGTACACATGGGCTCTGGACATTACGTCCCCGGCTCTGCCGACAGGCATTACGCTGTCGTCTGCTGGTGTCCTTTCCGGCACCACAGCAGTCGGTGCTTACAACCAGAACATCGTAGTCAATCTGACTGATAGCGAGACCCCGACTGTTACGGTTCAGGCAATCATCAATCTGAACATCAACAACACGCTGCGCATTGTCAACGTTCCGCCATTCCCGGCAATCATTCCGGGTCAGCCGTACTTCTATCAAGTGCTGGCTGAGGGCGGCACCCAATTCACCGGGCCGAGCGGCCCGTACAATTGGGCAATCACTGGCGGCAGCTTACCGTCCGGCATCCTGTTCAATACGCAAAACGGTACGCCCGTAGCTTGCGTTCCGGGTGGTGCATTCAGCGGCGTCACATCTAACCCAAGTTTCACGTCCAGCGTAACTGTGCAGGTAACTGACGCAGTCGCAGCTACCGCATCCGCTTCCGGCACCTTGGCAACGGGCGCGGCATCTGGTATGACTATCGATGACAGTGGCGTGGGTGTCATCAATCGCGGCGTTCCTTATCTCGGCACGCTCATGGCTACCGGAACGTTCGTCATGCCAACTTCGGCAGCCAATGCGATTACGTGGCAGGTCGTGACTTCAACTTGCGCTTCGAACCCCTTGCCGACTGGCTTGAACTTACAGGCAAACGCCTCGAATTTCGGTCTTACGGCAGCCATCACGGGCACGTACTCCGGTGCTGCACTTGTGAATTACCCGGTTGAAATTCTGGCGACGGATTCCGTGGGTCACACTGCGGTTATCATTGTCGATTTGAACACGGGTACCGATCTTGCAATCACCAATACTTCGCTCCCGGTTGGCAGCGTCGGCGGTTCGTATCCGCCCCCGTCTGGCGGCGGCTATCAGATGACGGCTTCCGGTGGTGTGGCTCCGTATACGTGGTCGATCACCAGCCCAACGCCTCCGGTCGATGGTTTGAGCATCTCGTCGAGCGGTTTAATCACTGGTTCGCCGACTGCGGTGTTTAACAGCAACGTCACGTTCCAAGTGAGCGACTCGTTGATACCGCCCAACACGGTGACAAAAGCTCTGAACCTGACAGTTCAGAACTCAACGTTGGCGCTTCAGGCACCATTCACCCTGAGTTTCACATCAGGTCGCGCTGGTACGCAGACCATTACGGCAAGTGGTGGATTCACGCCATACAGCTTCAGCGTTGCCTCCGGTCAATTGCCAAACGGCTTGAATTTGAATGCGAGCAGCGGTGTCATTTCCGGTACCACCACGGCGACTGGCAGCACAAGCGTGACTCTTAAGGTCACTGACAACACAGGCGCTATCAACACGCATGTGTATACGATCAACGTGGTTTCAGGTTTGACGTTGCAGACGGGTATTGATTTCGCTGATTCTACGAGCAACAACATTCTGGGCTATATCGACAACGGAAACGTTACATCGATTCCGCCTCAGAACCCGAACTTGGCGTTCTACGTGGTCGCAACAGGCGTTATCAGCACGAGTCCAAGTCAGTTGACGATCACGGTACCAGCGACTTTCAGTGCAACTGTGATATCGCTGGTCTCCGGCACGGCTAAGATTCAGCTTTCCGGACCGTTTACCACGGGATCGGCGTACCCGACCGCGAATAACTTCTCGGTTTCGGTAACGGATTCCGGTGTCACGGCTACGGCAACATTTAAGTGGTATGTCTACAACGACGGGGCGTTGGTTCTGAAGCCGACTTCAGGCAACCTCCCGACGAAGTTGACGACCGCAACATAAGGATAAGTGGATGGCTCAGGTATCAGAACAAATCACGGTAACCGTTACAGGTGCGAACCACAACACGTACCACTTCAACGTGTTGGTTGACACCGTCACGGGCAATGCTGTCAGCAACCCACTCAGCATTCCGCTGAGTGGCGCGAATTCAGGCACCGACAACATTATTGCCACGATGCCGTCACACGCTGGTGTGGCTCCGTCTAATCAGGCGGACATCGTCTGGCAGGCAACCAACGGCCTTATCGCTGTCGGCCCGGTCACGGTGAAATTTTATCTGCATAACACAGCCAACAAGAGCGGGTGGTTCCCATCCGACCTTGTCAGCTATCCGTCAGGTCCGTCGAAAACTACGACCATCAATTCATTGGTCTTCAATACCGTCTCCCCGAACGTTCCGATTTCAGGCACAGGCACCTATTCAACCAATATTGGACAGGGTGGTGCTTATAAAACGCAGCCGATGGCCGCGCAGAACCAGACTTCGGCTGGCGCATTTGCTGGCAACGTTCCGGTCTCTACCCAGAATAACGGCAACAACGGCAGCGACCAACCCGGCTTTCAGCTTGACATCACTGGCAATTTCGTTGTCAAGGATGCCAGTCAGACATTCACATTTTACATCTCGAATTGCGATGTGGGTAGCTTCGCTCTTTACATCGGCGGCGGTGCTACGTGCACTTCCAGTGGCAATGCAGCCAACGTTCAAAATCCATATCCGGGCACGGCACCGAACGGGGTCGGCTATCCGTTGATGGTTGCAAATGCAAACGGTAAGTTAGCACTGCAACCGAACACAACGTGGGCGTACATCAAATTCCCGGCACCGGGTATTTATCCGTTCTACGCGATTTACAACCAGTTCGACGCAATTCAGTTCTCCGGCGACGACAACGGTTATTTCCAGATCACTTACGGTCAGGGGCAACTGAACACTGGTATCGGGAACAACGCTAACCCGCTCGGTGTCGGCGCACAGAATCTTCCCGTATCATCCATCTCTACCGCACCGACTTCGACAACACCGTCAGGGTCTCTCCAGTTGACCCCATCCGGTGGTTCGACGAATTTGAAAGTGCAGGGTCAGAGTGAGACTTTGAGTCTGAGTGTCACTGGCATTCAATACACGACTATCCCGTATGTTCCAGTTTTGGAGGGAACCTCTGGTTCGGTTCCGCTCTATGACAACGTGGGCAATACTTTCAACTTTGGCGGCGTGGTTTATCCGCCATCTGGCGGCACGGCACCGGATTATACATCCGCACTATCTGCCGGACAGACGGGCATCAGTGGCGATAACACTGCATGGCAGGGATTGTTGTCTATCGCACCGTATCCATCCGGCTCGCCTACGGCGCTGTCGTTAGCGTACAACGGTGCTTCTCCGACATCTCACGTTGATGTCACCAACTTGACGATCAAGTCGGAAGATATCGCGTGGTTTAACAGTTCGAACAAAAAGTACGATCTATTCGCAACATCGGCTTCTGGCGGCGGCAATCTGTACCCAATCCAAGTTGCTTACATGGTTCACCCGACACTGGGATCGCTTACGGTTGCTCCGCTAACGATGCCAGCCGATGGTGCATCACATTCTCTCACGATCAGTCTTGCCAAACCCATGAGTCCTGAACAGCAGGGTCTCTTCGGGACTGGTAATTCGGTCGCAATCGCCGGATCGTTAACCAATGGTGCCACGTTCGCATCTCAGTTGACGCCTGTGTTGGATGGTTCCGGTTGGCTGACTGGATGGACGACCTCCATCACAGTGCCGCACTCAACCACGAATAGTTCGTTCCAGTTGAACCTTAACTGCACGGGCGTGTTGACATACCTGAGTGGTACATCGTTCGTCAACGCTGGTGCAATCACGTATTTCAACGGCACCGCCGCGACAATCGCGACAACGGGCGTCACTTATCAAAACCCGACGAACTATTCGTTCGCCATCACTGGCGGCGTGTCGGGCACTACGATCACAGGGTCTATTACCCTTACGGCGGTCGTGTTCTCGAAAGACAATGGGACTTTCAACCAAACGAGTCCGGGCACAAACTTCTTCCGCATTCATTCCGGCACAAAAACCAGTCTCGGAACTCCGACAATCGGTGCTCCAGTGGCGGTCAGCGGCGGGTACCACACCACCATTTCACAAACTGTGACTTCGCTGTATGCGTGGGGTACTCCACTCACATTCGGCTACACGGCAACGGACGGGCTGAGCACATTGTCGGTCACTTACAACGATACGACTTCGTACACCAACGGCAATCCGATTCCGGGCGGCGGTGGTGGGGGCGGCGGCGGATGCCCTGCCATCGAGATGTGGCTGGATGATGCACATCAGGTCTGTGACGTGGAGATCGGTCTGGGTCTGGATTGTCTCGTCGGTGAAGACGCGGACTTTGTGAAGAATGGTCTCGTCAATCAGACGCAGCCAGTTCAGAACTTCATGTTTACCGAAGCACCGTGCATCCATTTCATCACGGAAAGCGGGGCTGAGGTTGTGGTGTCCGCGACCACTCCGATTCCGACGCTTGAAGCTATGAGTCAATTGGCTCAAGGCGCACCTTACGACGAGATCGCGATCCGTGCGCACGATATTCGCGCTGGAATGCATGTTGCGGTCGAGGTCGGTAACGGACCTGAATGGTCGATGATTACCGAGACCATCTCAGTGGGAATGCGTCGTATCGCTCACATTGACGTAGGTGGACGCACCTTCGCTTGTGGTGTCAACCCGAAGATGCGCGTCTACACACATAACCTTCAGATTGTGTCGTAAGGGAGAACCGTGGCCTATCGTTATGCTTATTCCGGTCCACCATTCAACTGGCTTGGCAACTTCTCCAAGACACAGTGGGATAGCTTCCAGACGTGGTACGGCGGCAACCCTGCCGGACGTTGGAATGGGATCAAGCTGCACTACCAAATTCGTGCGCAACAGCTAAGAAAGACGGCTGGGGCTCTCGAACAGTTCTATCAGACTGCCAATGACGACAAGTTGTCGCCGACGTTTGGTAAAGCGACGTGGCAGCCGCCGACTTCCGGCTGGTTCCCCTATGTTCAGCGAGACGACCAACTTCCGATGGTCGCCATGTCCTCGATCAAAGCTTACCTGAAAGAGCAGCTTCAGCGGCAGGATGACTCGGTTTTCCACATGAACCACGTCCGTAATCTTATTGAAAAGACTGAAGATAAGGCACAAAGTGCCAACGACGCTTCGACCGGAGTGCCGGAACTCATCGGTCAAATCAACGGTTATTTTGCCATTCCACGCTTCTCGGCTGTTTTAGTGAACGATCAAACCGACGTTTACCCGGCTGGTTCATCGAATCCGCGCTACCGCGTCAAGCAGTTGGATAACCCGACGCAGTTCGAGCAGGAGCAGGTAGGTCGCGTGGCGATACCGGGTGACGCGGTCACGTTGAAAGAGGAGCCGCAGCCGCAGAGCTAACATGAGCTACGATTACAACGTTCTCATCATCGATCCCATGACGCAGCGCACGATTGGGAGTTGTGACCACCAGCAGTCCTTCGAGCGGTATGTCGTAGACTTCAACGACTTTCGCACACTGCACTACGCTGGGGATACGACACTGAACATCCGTGCTCCGATCAATGGTGCGGACCTCATTCGGATGTGGATTCACAATGAAGAAGTCCAATCCAACGACCCGACCTATGGTTGGTCGCTGATTCGTGACAACAGTCGCTCCATGGATGCAGACGCCACGGGTGACATCTTCTACAAAATCCTGTTCAACAAACCAGTCAGAATTACGACGCCATTGATCGAGATTTCATATATTACCCGGCAGGATTACTGCTTGAAGTGCAGTGCGCTGGGTGTTCTAAATGATTTGAAGCCCACGACTTCAGGGGCTTGGTTGCGGGTTTATCGCCAACCCAAATTGGCTCAGAAGAGCTTGAAGTGGATTTTGAGTTCCCGGTGCGCTTTCTACCCAACATTTGTCTGCCCATTGAAGTCTTATGTGGGTCGAAAATTGGGTATCAATCTAACAGACGCAGATATTCAAACGTCGGTGACGAAGGCTCTGAGCACTATGCAACAGGTACAGCAGGCTCAGCAGACCATTCAGAGTCTCGATCCGTTAGAGATGATTAAGGACATTCAGTTCGTGACGGCGAATGTTGCGACAGACGATCCGACCACCATTAAGGTGTCGGCGGCTGTTACCACGTTCAACAACACAACGGTGCCTTTAGCGTTCCAGATGCAGGTGAATAGTTAATGCCTACACCAGTCGTATCACTTTCGGCTCTGACGATGGTCACTCCTCAGCTTGCGCTGGGAAGCCAGACCATTTCGGTGGATTCGTCCGTCCTGCCATTTGTCGTTGAGGCTGATGTCAACACGACTCGGCTTGAGATTTCAATTTACAATCAGACCCACGTCTTAACCACATTTACAACCGCCAACAACGTAAACACGTTTACGACTTCGGTGCCGCTGGTTCCATCGGTTCAGGAAGTGCCCGTTATCATCCTCGGACGCAACTACAATCCACAAGGGGCATGGGCAAGCAATAGCGCATTTGCGGTTGGCTATACCTTTGTCGATCCAAACGGCAACGTTCAGGTTTGTACAGTTCCCGGAACCTCCGGGGGCACGCAGCCGACATGGGCGACGACCGTGGGAGCTACGACTACGGATGGTGTGGGGGCAACCCAGATTACTTGGACGTGTCTCGGGCCGCTGGCGATCACACCGACCTTTAAGTTCAGCCTGATTTTCTTCCAAAGCAATTTGGCAGTCCAAATCGGGCCGCCGTCTGGTCTTACGGCTGGCAAGGATCAAACAGACTGCACGCTGCAATGGGCTACCCCAACCTTTAATGGTTTCATCGGCGTGCGTGTCATGCTTTCGACCGATTCGGCTGGCATCAATCCGCCATACACGCAGTTCGGAGAATTGGTCAACAACGTCACCAGTTCCGTAAACACCATTGTGGACTCGGAGACGAGCACCACAGTAAATGGCAACACCACCACGGTCACTACGGTCAACACGACACTGCCGACGAATTACAGCAGCGTGAACGTACCCAACAGCTTTATCCAGTCGGATACTTTCTACGCATTGTTCTCGACAGTCATCCAAGACCCCGGCAGCGGCACGGTTTACGAATCGCAACAGAGCGGCCCGTTGCAGTGCGGCTATGTCAATCTCAAGCTGGCGAATCCTACTGATTTCCCGTACCTCCAGCGTAAGGAAGACATCGCCGGACGCCTTATTGCGCAGATCAACAAGCAACAACCCGATCTCGATCTATCGCCGCGTTCTGAAATTCGAGACGTAGTTGTTGATCCCATCGCTCTCGAACTGTCTCAGATGTCTGTGCGCGAATGGTTCGCTCGCGATTCAACTTCAATCAGCGCCATCTCACAAATAGACGATGCGAACGGCGACGGTGTGTCCGATCCGTTCAACAGCAGTCAATACAAGCAGCAGATTGCCCGTGCTTTTGGCTTGAACGCGCAGAACACGCAGAATTTGATCGACACGCAATTCAACCTGCTGGGTGAGGCGGCTGGGTTGACTCGTAATGGGGCCACTACAGCTACGGGCATCCTGACCTTCTACGTGTACACGCCTCCTACGGCTGATATCGTGATTCCGGAGAACGCCACAGTAGCCACTGTTGCGGACGCCAACACTCCGGCTTTGAATTTCCTGACTCGTGGCTCGGCGGTTCTCGACGTTGCGAATCTGGCATCCTTCTACAACCCAGTACAGGGCTGGTGGGCAATTACCGTACCAGCAGAATGTTCCACCGCAGGCTCGATTGGCAATGTGGGGGCTGGAACCATCCGTCAGGTGGTCAATGGTCTTCCTGCTGGCGTTAACGTCACCAATACCACGGCATTCGCTTTCGGTACGGATATCGAGAGCAACTCTTCGTTCGCGGCTCGCATTCAGCTTAAGAATGTCACGGGCGTGGACACCGGAACTCGTCATGGTTACGAGGGTACCGCATTGGCAACACCGGGCATCATCGCCGTGCAGGTTGTGGCGGCGGGTGATGTAGACATGCTCCGTGATTGGGACCCGATCCGTCAGAAACACGTTTTCGGTACGGTAGACATCTACACTCGCGGCACTCAGTTCTCTCAGCAGGACAGCCAAGTTCCATTCGAATACGGCGTGACCGGAAATTATGGTCAGCAGGCCACGTATCTTCAGCTTACACTCAGTGACCCGCGCATTATCCGTTTCACAGTCAACAATTTCAGCAGCCTGCCAGCCAATTTGTACTCGGCGGTGGAGTTGGCGATCTCTCGCGGCACCAACACGTTCTACCTCGGTTTGGAGCGTGCACAATTCGACAACGTGAACGGCAACATTCTGGTCAATCCGAATGATCTGGCCTACGTGTACGTCGGTTCAAACATTACGCAGGCGAAGGTTCCTTACGTCCTTAACCAGCAGACCACCGCAGCCACGAACTTGCAGGCTGTGGCTACGATCATTGGCGTATCGGCTGGTACTTACACAATTTCTCTGATTGCTCGCGAACAGACACCGCTGAGCGAAACCCCATCGTTACAGCCGATCATTTCGATATCTTCGGTGACGGGCGAAAGCGGTGAGACGGGTAACGTGGATTCTTCTCTTATTGAGTTGATCCACACGTCCGATTTCTTGCTTGAGGGCGGATCGCAGAACGCAGGTGATGTGGTGGAAGTTTCAACCACTTCTACGGTGCCCACTACATCCACGATCACGGCTCTGTTGGCGAATCCGGTACAGATCGATACGGCAATGCTCGTGCCGACCGACTTGAACGGCGTTCCGCAAAACGTTCTCTCAGTTCGCAGCACCGATCAATCGACGCTTTACCAGTTCGGTGTGGACTACAACATCGTAGTTCTCGGCCCGTATCATGCATACGGTCTGAATGTCTTGACCTCGTCGGTGACGATCACGCAAATTGCCATCTTGAACAATGTGCTGACGGTCACGTGCAATAACGTCTTCGGGCAGGGAGCCCCGATTACGCTGACTGGGTTAACAACCGCGACATTCCTCAACAACCAAGTCGTCACGATTGCAACCGCGTCACCGACACAATTTACGGCAGTCTTTACTCACGCCAACTACGGCCCGACATCGGATACAGGCATAGCAACGGGTTCCGCAATTCAGAACAACCAAAACGTGCTCGTCAGCTACAACAAGTTCGTGGTCTATGAACGTTTGCAGTTCATCTCTGATGAGACACAAGTGCTCACAGGCACGCTGCCGACGCCGCTGGACAACGCTTTCGGTTTCGTACACAACACGTGGTTGCCGCAGAGTTATCTGAACCAATTGATCCCCAATTCGGCTGGCGGCACCGTGCTGGGAACGGCTCTCACGCTCGATGGTTGGGATGGACAGTACAACACTACTGATGGCGGTCTGGATGTCACGGGCTCTACGGGTCTCGTTGGCGCTCTGATTCCGATTCAGAACCGTTACATCAAAGTCACTTTCAACGGCAAGGTAATGCGTGAGAATCTCGATTTCACTCTTACGCAGGACGCAACCGGAGCGTGGAATTTGGCGCGTATCGCGACGGGCTCAATCGCCAACGGCGGCACCGTCATCGTTTCCTACTTTACAGTGGAGACGTTCACGATCTCCACACTTTATCCGGCGTTCGTACAGATTCTCGTCAACCAGATCAATCAGACTAAAGCCGCAGCAGCCGACGTACTGGTCAAAGCAATGGTTGCGAGTCCGGTCGATCTGACCATCGCGGTTACATTGCAGGCTAACGCCTCGGCAGATGTGGTGGATCAGAATATCCGTACCGCTATCAGCATCGTGTTCGACAATGCGAGCGGCACACTCGATCAGTCTACCGTTATCGCCGCGATTCAGGCGGTCAACGGTGTTCAGAGTGTGGAAGTCCCATTCCTCAAGATGGCGAAATCCGATGCTTCTTACGACATCGGCGTAGTCATTCCCACTGGAACGGCGTGGATGCCGCTGATTCAAGACCCCGCATTTGCCCCGCTGGGTGTAAATGGTTTGCCAGCCAACAGCTTCATTACGACCGTGGCTGTCCTGCCGGACACCACGATTCCATCGGGTGGTGAATCAAACGCCGTGGTTTCACTGCTGTATCAAGGTCAGCAATTCCGCCGTGCGTCTTCCGTGCAGGACTTCCTGACCAATTCCCCGGCTGCAACCTCGATTGCAAGTACGCAAACGCCGGGTTCGTTCTACATCTTCGGTGTCAATGACGAGATCAATTCGACCACTCCGTTGGGCTCCAATTACGACCAACGCATCGCCATCGTAATTCCGAACGATGTTGCCAGCCCCGGCCTTCTGTCTTACTTCTGCACCTATCAGGTATTCGATGAAACCGGAACTAAGGACATCACCGTATCGTCTACGGAATATCTGACGACCGGGAAGATCACCATCAGCTACATTCAGGGGAGCTAATCATGACGATTCCTCCCGATGAGCTATATCAGCGGACACGCGAAGACCTCCTGATTTATGAAGACGCCCGTCTTAACTCATTGATTCAGGGCGTGGCGAATTTCTACCTGACCGCCAACGATCAGAGCACGTGGGGTAACATCCTGCGAGCCGTTGCGATAGAACTCGCTCGCTTCGAGTATTTCTACGCTTACGATCTGGTCAACAAGAATCCGGCTTTCCTGACGCCGCCTGACATCCGTCGCCGTTGGGCCGACCCGCTCTATGTATCGAACAATTGGCCTTCGCCGACGCAGTTCGACAACGATTTTCAGACCATGCTGGTGGATTTAATCGCTGCGTATCGTCAGGGCGGTACGGTTCAGGCGATTCAGGACGTGATCGAAGCCTACACAGGCAAACAAATCGTGGTCGAGGAACTCTACAAACAGATCGGAACATTTTACGATCAGTCCGACCGCAACGCTATCAAGGTCTCGGTCAACATCGGTGGTAATAACCCGCTGCAAGACATCACCAGTTTGAACCAATTGCAACAGATCACCCAGAGTTTGTACGGTGCCATCGATCTCGCCAAGCCCGCGCACGTGGGGTTGGAGTTCACGACCGTTTTCGGCACTGACGATAACCTCGACTGCTTACTTAGTCCGACCTATTTAACAGATCAGGGCTACCAAGTCATCCCACCCACACAGCAAGCGTATTACACGCTGAACGGCTACGTGCTGATTAACCCGCCGCTGTTCTGGAAGAAAAACACTCAGTATCTCGTCGATCTGTTTCTGGTGGATTCAAATGGCAATCTCCAGTTGGTCACTGCCGTTCAGGGCGACGGCACGTCCGGTTCGTCCGTACCCGGTTGGAGCTTCACGTCTGGAGCGATCACCATCGACCACAACGTTACCTACGAGAACATTTCTCCTCCGGTTACCAACATCTCGTATGCTGGCGGCGTAATAACAGCGGACGCCGTTACGACTCTGTTGCCGGGTCAGAAAGTCATCTTCGTCAATCTCGGCAACGCGACATGGTTGAATAGTGTGCTGCCGATCCGTAAGCAGGCAACCGTACTCACAGTATCGCCAACACAGTTCACGGCGAGTTATACCGATCAGGCGGTCATTTCCGAAATTGCCATTGACGGTTCAAACGTATTGACTGTGACGGCTGACAATGACTTCGTGGCAGGAATGACAGTCACGTTTTCAAACATGCAGACCGCGACTTTCCTGAACGGGCAAACGGTAACTGTACTCCCCAGTGGGTTGTCCTCGACACAGTTTACCGCCAACTTTACTCACGCTCTTTATGTGGGAACTCCCGATTCGGGCACTATCACCGTGACTACATACCCATCCACTGCTGAGACGCAGGGCACTGTGGCGTATACTCCGGCACCCGCGTTGACCGTTGATGAGTACGATGCGTTACCGTCACAGCTTAAGCCCCTGTATCAGAAACAGTGGTTGAACTCAAACTGCACAGGCACAGGCATTCAGGACACGTTAACGATCATCATTGAACAGATCGAGCAGCCGCCATTCCAGCAGATGTTGATTCAGGCTCCCGTGCTTAACCCCATCAATCCGACTACAACGCTGTCGGCGTGGGGTCAACAGCTATCGCCAACGCTGTCACCTACTGGATGGGCAAACCTTCCGTTGATTCAGTTCACGGTCACGAACACCGTGTCTGATGGCAACAACGCGACCTACACCTATACCGCCCTGCAAGGCGGCATCGGCGGCACGCTAGTACCACCTGAGCTTCAGTTGCATGATGGTGAGTTGGTTACAATCACAGGCTGTACGGGCGCGTTGAACGGCACTGCTCGAATCAAAGTAGTTGCTCCTCCAGCACCGTGGAATGCAACCGTGACCTATACGCAGGGACAAATTGTCACCGCCTCGAACGGACTGCTTTACATAGCTTTGGTTACAAGCCTTAACCAACCACCCGCCACGAGTCCCAGTTCATGGAGTGTGGTGAGTTCCGGAGGAACATTCCAGATTTCGAATACACTGGCGTTGTCGGATACGCCTCAGTCTGGATTTGGAAATGTCGCTCCGACACTCTCATCGGCATACCAGCTTTCATTTGGGCAGTATGTGCTACTTCAGGCACCGCCGCTTATTGCTACGCCGAACCCTGCGAACATGCCGCCAACCCCAACATTTACGATTCCATCGCAGTGGGTACAGATCGTCGATAGGGTGACAAGTTTGCCGACAGGTGAAGTGGCGGGCTGGGATTCGACGCATCCGGCTGGGCTTGTATCGCCCCGACTTGACGCTGTGTGGGAGATTTCCGGTGGTGACGAACTCTCTGTATTTGGATTAACATAAGAGCATGAATTACTTGGGTTTACAATACGGAGTTTCTGGCATCTATGCGATTTTGAATGTCACGAATGGAAAGTTGTACATAGGTTCAGCCGTAGACATCAAGCGACGTTGGATTCGTCACGTACATCGTCTTCGTGTCGGCACTCATACGAACCCGATACTACAGGCTGCGTGGAATAAATATGGAGAAGTCGCTTTTGATTTTTTCGTTCTTGAAGAAGTCCCGGATCGTATTTGGCTGATGCTTCGAGAACAACTCTGGTTAAATGACATTCAACCTTATCGACGTGAAAATGGTTACAATGTTCTTCCCTCTGCTGAGAGTCGAGCAGGGCATTCCCTATCAAAAGAACAAAGACGCAAACAGTCGTTGGCAATGAAAGGACGCCCTAAACCGCCTGTTTCAGAAGAAGTCAGAAAAATCCTTTCTGATTCTCATATCGGAAAGCCTTGGTCAACGAAACGGCGTGACGCAAAAGTTAATCGTGCTTTCATGGATGATAGTTGGCGGCAAGCAATTTCTGATCGAGTTAGTGGAGAAAAGAACCCGTTCTACGGTAAAACCCACCCACCCGAATTGACACCCATTCTCCGACAAGCCGCCGTCAAAGGACAACATACTAGATGGCACGTAAATCGTAGAATCAAAAGTCAAAATTGTCCTCTATGTCAGTCCCCCGACTACTCAATTTCTTTAGTAGGAGGGACTCAATAATGTCCATTTCGCTCGTACAATCAGCCGTAAACACTAACCACAACACACTCGCCTTCCCCAGCAATAACACAGCCGGGAACCTTCTCATCTGTGTTATTGATAACGAAGATACGTATGACCAAGTGCCTGTTGACACGCAGGGAAATACGTGGAACCTCGCTTGTACTTCGAGCGTAGACGGGACAGCAGTCATCCTGTTTTACGCAATGAATTGTGCTGGCGGTGCAAATACTGTCGAATTTACGGGCAGTGATGACCCGAACACCATCTCGATTTACGAGTTTAGCGGGTTGAAAACGACCGGGGCCTTGGACAAGGCTGCGGGTGGTTACGGTTCTTCAGTTTCGATCACAACAACCGCAAGTGGGGAATTGGTTTTCTCTAGCATGGACAACTATGCGGACAACCCGACATATCCGACCATCTCCGTTGGGTCTGGGTGGACGGCTGGCAAAAACGCAGAAGTAAATATTGAGGGCTTTGACGTGACCATTCAGGATGGATGGCAGGTTCAGTCTTCAAGTGGCAGCATCAGCAATTCCTCGTGGTCCGTCTCGAACGGTAAGGGCGTTTGGAACGGGATGGTGATTGCTTCATTCTTCCACGCATAAGGAAAGCATGAACGAAAACGACACAGTAAAATTGGGATACATCTCGCCGCCGCAAGGCAATCTGGAAATCACGGTTATCCGGGACAACAACCCACGTGTCAACATCAGCATTGACCTCGGAATTCCCAATTTTACTGTGTTTTCTATCACCTTACCGCTGGTTGAGGAACAACCCGCGACCATGTCGGAACTGATCGCCGAGGCTCTCCATGCCCTGTGCGACGAAATGTCGGCGTTCATGATTACGATGGGCTATGAGCACGAAGTCATCGTTCAGACCTACGCCACGATCCTCACTTGCTTCCGTGGTATGTCTAATGAAGCGGATTCGGATAAGCAGCATGACGATCTGACTGAAGACGATTTTGTGAAGGTCTTCGAGGGCACTTTCAACATTCCGCAGGGTTTTGTTAATGAGACGCAGGACAAGGTTGTGACCGCCGCGTCCGGGAAGACGATCCGCAAGAGCCCACCGTACAAACGCCTCGAATTGACCTATGAGAAGCCGGGGAAGACGACCACCAATGACGTGGCTCGCCTGATCCGCGAGTATCGCGGCAAGACGATTAAGAATCAGCCTCGTCCGATGTACGTGCTGGTTTTCGATCAGACCGGGCGTCCTACGGGCACAGTTCCCATCGGCAAATTCAAGAACCAACTGCTCAAAGGGCGCACAGCATCGGTCGAATTCACGGCTCCGGTACAGTTCAACGATGAACAGGAAATGAAGTACACGTCGATTTCCGGCACCCCATCTCTGGTGACCGTCGATGGTCGCAAGTACGTACCGGAAGCAATGGCAGGTCCGGACATGGCTTTGTATCGCGGTGAGTCCGGGGATTATCTGGTCAAGTTTATCGATGGGCGTTCGGCGATTTTCCCGACCCGTCCCCCTATTTACACACTGCGTCGTCTGAACTATCCTATTCCTACCCCCCGCTATCGCTGGCGCAATATTCGCGAAGAGCAAATGCCAGAGGTTCCAGAGGAGTCACCGGAAGTTCAGGAAGAGCCCGGTATTAAACAGGAAGAGGGTCAAAATGCTGACGCAGGTAGTCTTACAACACTCTAACGCCGATTTGGTGTATTGGCTGGAGTCAGAAGCTCGCAACGGCGAGCACTTCGAAGTCGGTGACCGAGTCATTCTGGCGGAAGAAGGCGTGCTTGCCCATTTGATGATCCGTCAAGTGCTCGGCGAGTATTCGGACAAGGTCAAGTCTTCGGGCGTGAAAATGCGTTTGGGGACTATCTTGGAGCATATTAGAGCCAAAGAGTGGCAGGCATGGGCTTGATAAACTGGTGGTCATCGGTACAAGCGCCGTGGCAACCGTGGACTCGCGGTGACAGGTTGGATGCAGGCATCCTGTTTCTTTTGCTCATTTGGTTCACGTTGGATCGCTGCAACTTGTACATTCGGAAGGGATAAAGACTGATGCGTTTATACGATGAGTTCGGACAAATCGTGAAGGAAGTGAACGTCAAGATTTACCGTGAGGACAACGGAGAAGTCCTGCACGAGGGACACAACGTCATCGTGAACGTGTCGAAGTGGCTCTTTGCCCGATTGATGGCGAACGTGTTTCCAACTGACCCAAATCCGCCTTACTTGCAAGGACATGATCCTCTGTACGGAGTCTGGGGACTGGCGCTCGGTGCCGGACTAAACACATGGGCACCAGAAACTCAGCCCGACCCTACTCCAGTGCAGACTGCACTTTTTTCCGAGTTCCTGCGCAAGCAGGTTTCCAAGATCAATTTTGTTGACAGCAACCAGAATCCGCTGACTACGCTCTCGACCATGGTCAATTTCCAGACCACTATCAACGCCACGACTGACAATATCACGCAAGGCATCCGCGAGATGGGTTTGATTGGCGGCGGCACTTACGGCAGCAACCCGCCAAGCACTGAAACCAATATGCTGACGGCTCCGTATTTCAATCCGGCTGCGATTCCTCCCGGCCCGGCGAACTCGGTTGTGCTCATCAACTACTACACGCTGCCGCCGCTGGTTCTACCTTCCGGCGTCAACGTCATCATTAGCTGGGTGCTCGGTTTCTAACGGAGGTTTTATGTACACTGCCGAAGAATGGTTGTTGACGGAAGGCAATCAGTATGTCGTTGTCGGGCAATTCAAGAAAGACGAGAACGGCAACGTGAAGTTCGTGGACGAAAAGCACGAACCAATTCCCGTTCCGGTTTGGGCGATGATGAACATGATGGATGCTTACCGTGAAGGCATTCTGAAGACGGGGTTGATTTCTTAATGCGTATTCCCGTCAAATTTCCGATCACTTTGGATGACGTGCTCAATTGGTTCACGGCGCTTCACAACACTGGTTTCGCCGTCGATACAATCAAGATGCCGAAGAAGGTCATGAGCAGAACACTGAAGCTCTGCCAAGAATGGACTATCTTGGAGAATGGTGACATCTGGTGTTTCGGTGCTGTCTTCCAGAAAGACAATAGTCTTCAGAATGAAGTCGAGGTCTTAGGTTTCAGCCATGTCGTTCTTTAAGAAATTCGGCAATCCGAGCAAAGTCGATCCAGATCAAAGCATCATTTGCACGCAGGAAGAGCTTGATCTTCTTCGTGAGGAAAGCGAACGCCGCCGCAAGGAAAAAGAGGCGGACGAACTGAGACGCCGTTTGAATGATGTGACCGCCGCTCGAACTGGTCACGCTGAAGAGGTCTAATGGGAATCCCAATTCCACCGTTAATGCCCCTCCCCAACTCTCCTCCAGAACACTGGGAGAAATACTTCAAGGCGATGCGTCGATACGCAAACCACGGTCGTTTGCAGATTCGTCTTCTTGCAATTGCAACTGGTCTTTCAATCGGTGTTGGCTTGGCGATACTCGCTATGCTACACTCTTGAAATGCGAGTAGATCATCCCTCTGTTGTTATTCCAGAACTCTTAAACGAAGCGGGACTCCCCGGTGCAGAGATCGATGTTGAAGTCGTCGGCATCGTGCGTTTGCTCAATGATCTCGGTGTCGTAACCACCAGCAGTTGTCAGGGCGATCCTGATCCAGATTTAACTAAACTCAAGGGGTTCGACACACTAAGCGCAAATTTTCGCAATCGTGGTCACGTGATGTTCTACGTTCCCCATGACCCATACGGAGAGAAACTGGCGAATTTCATGTTTCGTTTCCTGCGAGGATTGGTCGGTCATCTCGGTTGCGAAGTTGGTTTTTCAATCTCCGATGATAACAATCCGGAATCCCCGGTCGATGGCACTTTCAAATTTCGCAAAGCCCACATCCCGGAGATCGAGGCTCGTCTGCGGTATTATGTGGAAACGGGCAAAACGAATCTGAAATACAAAAGCGTGAAGCCGATTCTCCGAGCGGAGTATATCGGCGGGAGCCGCACCAACGGTGGAGCGACTGTTTCTTACAAACTGCTATGAGAGTCGAAGCCCTCGCAAATTGGATCAAAGAACGCCACGCTATCTACCTGCGTAAAGCAGATGGACAACCGAAGCCTTGGACGACTGATCCGATCCTTCGTGACTATCGCTTCTGCAACGTCTACCGCGAACTCGACAAGGTGACGCAGTGGATTGCCAACGAGTGGCGCGAACCGCACAAGTACGATTCCGATGTCTGGTTTGCAATGGCGGTCGCACGCCTCGTGAATTGGCCTCCGACGTTGGAACGCATGGGCTATCCGATACCGTGGAATCCGAAAAATTTCATCGATGTGATTGACTCTCTGGTTGCTGACCACCAGAAAGCGTTCACTGGCGTTTACATCGTTCCCGCCAAGAAGGGATTCCCTTCCAAAGCGCAATATCTGGCTCAAAAAGTTCTCGATCCACTCTACGAACATAGGGATGAGATCAACGGTTACTCCAGCAGCCTCCACGCCATCCACCATTGGCTGACGCAGTTCAATGGTATGGGTGAATTCATCTCCGGGCAGATCATAGCCGACGCGAAGTTCACGCCTTGGTTGGAGCGATGCCTTGACTGGTGGGAGTTCGCCGTTCCCGGACCGGGCAGCCGTCGTGGGCTTGCTCGCGTTACGAATCGTCCGGTAGACTACCGCTGGGATGATAGCGAATGGCGGGTAGAGTTGCTGAAGTTGAAAGCCCTCATCAGTCCTTACGTAGAACTGGACTTCAAATATCCGAAGCTGTCGGCTCAAGACCTTCAAAACTGCCTCTGCGAGTTTGACAAGTACGAACGTGTCAGACTGGGTGAGGGGCGACCACGAAATAATTATTCCGGAGTGTAAACGTGCCTACCACGAATCGCGATACGATCAACACACGCAAACACCAACTCAAGAATATTGCCGCTGGACTCTGCCGCTTCTGCACCCTGCCTCTCTCCGAGGACAGTGTTCAGCTTTGTGATTACCATCTCGAAAAGCAACGCCAATACGGGCGTCTGAAAACTGGCGGTTTGCCTCATGGCTATCGCCGCAATCTTGTCGTTGAATCTCTGAAGCAGATGCCGGACATCGATCCGGAGGTTTTAGCTTCTACGCTGGGAATGTCAAAAAGCTACGTGATCGATCAAGGTCGTGCGGCTGGGTTGATCCCACACCGTCCCATCTCGGAACGTCGCCGTCAGATCGCGGCGGTTCTGGCTGCTAACCCCACGGCAAAGTTTACTCACGTGGCGGCACAGGTGGGCGTCTCGTCCGACATGGTTTCCGATGTAGCCAAGGGGATGGGAATCACGGGTAAGAAAGGGCGTCCAAAGACAGCCTTTCCGTTTCCGCAAAGTATTTTAGCGTAGGCGGATAAATTCCCTAATTTTCATATACTTGAAGTGAGGACGTTTTTCCCATGAATCCCCTACTTCAACGTAAAGCTGAACAAGACGAACCGCCGCAGGGTCAACCTGCACTTCTCCCGCAGGATCGAGGCGATCAAGGTTATATGGCCCCCGGTGTTCCCCCGAACGGGGAAGATGAGGCTCGCCTGATGAAAGCATTGGGGATGCGCGGGGCTTCCTGTGTCAAAGAAGCCGCCCTTGTCAGCAAGATCGCCAAGTATTTCAGACAGATCGGCTACGGTCTGGTCAATCAGCCGAACCAGAATACGGTTTGCCCGAAGTGCGGCAAACCCATCGCTCCCGGAGCTATGGTGGAGTGGTCAGGCGGCGTCGAGGCGCACGCCGGGGCGTGCCCCACGGCTCAGCAACCCGGTCAGAGCCGCATCAACTTCCCCAAAGGGTTTCAGCCGAAGGCTCCCCAGCAGCCTCGCACTGGAGCCAAGCAGAAGATGACTATGACGGTCGTCGAGGAAGACGGCTACGTGAAGGTCAAACACCCCCGTCTCGGCACCGTATGTGCTGGTGTGCCGGGGTCGGACGGCAAGGTTCACAACATCGAGTTCCTCGATCCAGCGTGGCAGAAAAACAACATGTACCGTATGCCAGCGATGGCCGCTCTCCAGAATTGGGAGTGGAAGCAGTCCCAAAAGACCGGGGCTGTAAAGACTGCGGGGTCTCTTTGACTTCCCCACATTCAAAAAGTGGTGGGATCAGCTAAAAGCACAGGGTCGGGATGCCTTGAGCAAGGTCGAACTCAAGAAAGTCCCCGGCGTCGGAATCACCAACGGGGCGCTCCGGTTGGACTACAACGGGCAAGTCATCGGCTACCTCGGATTCCCGCTTGAGCAGTTTGAGGGCATCGCCGGGCCCGTCCGTAAGTGGTTGGAAAAAGGCAAGGAAAACGTCGATCCTTACCAGATGGAAACTTTCTAACTAAATACCCCAACTTTCTGGTACTATAGTAGTGATGGTCGTATACCATCCGGAGAACCGTTTGGCCTGACGTTTCGGCGTACAGGCTGGGCATACGTCATACCGGATGGAGAAACGCGCTGATTCACATTTTCGGACCCCGGTTCGATTCCGGGCACGTCCACCAATTCAAATTGATGGACACTTGCACCGCGATATGGGCGTGACAAGGCTTCGACGGAGATGCATGAGACAGAGAGCGACGACCCCGGATGCTGTGGCCTACCGAGGCACCGATGTGGTGCTGGCGACCACCGTTAATTTGCAACACGGCGGCGGCGTACAACGGACACGGAAAACATAACTGCTAACGCTCCAAAGGCAATGGCAATGGCAGCAGCCGCTTAATTGCGGTTTGCTGGCGGGGTTTGAACGGCACCTTGCAACAGAACCGGGGACTTCGGTCCCCGGACGTTCATTCGTAATGAACAGTTGGATTTTGTGAACAGAAGGTTGCCTGAGAGGGAACGAACATGGCACAGGATATCATCAAGCAAGCACTGGACGCCGCCACGAGCTTTAAGGCACGCGGTATCAAGAAAGCCGCCCTCGCAGTAGTTGCAGATTTCGAAGCAAAGAAAGCAGCCCCTCCCCAAGACGAAGATCAGCCTTCCGAGCAGTGGCGTGAAGATGAAGAACGCGACCGCCGCGAACAAGAACTGCTCGACAACGCACGTAAGCAAGACGATTCTCAGGTAGAGCGCACCGAACCAGCCGCTCCCGCAACACCCCCGGCACCGCCGACACCCGCACAGCCTGCTCAGCCCGCTCAACCAGCGGCACAGCCCGCAACCCCCGCTCCGGCTGCTCCGGCTCCAGAGCCAGAAGCCGAGCCAGAGGAATCGGAAGAGCAGAAAGAAGCGCGTATGCGCGAAGAACTGGACACCGAGTTGGGCGACGACGATCTGGTCACTGCTGTCATCGAATTTTTTAAGGAAGAGAACGTTGATCTCGACGATTATGGTATCAAAGTCGAACTGGAGAGCAACAATCTCGCCCGTATCGACGGCATCAGCGGCGACTATTACTACGTCGCCAAAACCGAGGAAGATGCCGAAGCAATAGCTCTCGCGCAGGTAAAGCAAGACCTCGAAAGTGAACCCGAAATTTTCAATCAGGACTGGCTGGAAAGCTACATCGACACTGACAACCTCCGCGATCAACTTATGAGCGACATGGAGGAAGATGTCCGCAATAACCCGGACAGCTACGGTTGGGACCCAACCGAGGACGCCGAGGGCAATGAGATCGTCCGCTACAATGCCGAAGGTGAAGAGGACGACGAGGGCGAGTTCGACTCCGAAGGTCAGCCGTTTGAAGAGCAGACTGAACCATCCGACGAATGGGTTGAGGCGAAAGCCGCCGAGCGTCTGAAAGACCCGGTCGAGTATCTGGCGGACATTTATGGCAAGCAGGACGCCGTCAAAGAGGCGATGCGTATTGCCGGACTGAACATCGATGAAGCCGCATCTGATGCGGTCGCTGCCGATGGTTGGCAGCACTTCCTATGCCGCTACGATGGGAATAGCTACGATCTTCCAAGCGGTGGGGTGTACTGGCGCAGCTAAGGGGGTTCTCCCATGCAGGACGCGCTATTTCACTCCAGTCGATATAATCGTCCTGCTGCGTGCCCCCACTGTGAAGGAATCATCCGTCATACCAAGTGGTGTCTGACTGAAAATAAGGCGGTCTACTACGCCTACGACATCACAATGAACCCCGACCACGTCACTGAGCAGGACAAGTTGATCCTGCATTCCCTCGGAGTCTGCTGGCAACTATTGTTGGTGAAATAACCGATCAAGTCGGTATTTCATGGTATGACCATTTCCCCAAACGGTTCCGATTCCAACCATCCTGATCTCCGCACTATTGACTTTACCATCACCGAAACTTTTCACGATTTTTGGGAGCACTGGAAACACTATACCCGCCGCACCGACAACGACACGTTTGAGCCGTGTCCTCTAGGAGATGGCTGCCTCGGATTTCCCCACTGCACCGCAGAAAAAGCCTACGAAAAAGTCAAAACCTCCGGTATTGAATAGATAGGTATAGCCTCAGTGACCACGGGCAGCAGACGAGTGTACCCCGATAGTAGTCCCGTGGGCGTAGATGGCTTTGCACTGGATAAAGGGATCGATGGTGTCCCTCCGGTGACGGTTTGCAGACGCACTGTAAACGTCGTTCGGGTCGAATGCAAACTAGGCCCGCACTGGTAAAAAGGGGTTGGCTGGTGGAGTAGCGGCGGTTAAGCAGTTGAGCCGGGGTGACACACTAGGAACTCCTCGGCTGAGGCAATACCAATTTAGGAGAACAGCAATGATTCCAATCGTTGGAGACGCAACAGTACAGAAGAACCCAGACGGCACCTATTCCGTTCGCGTGCAGCACCACGTGTCCGGCATCGTGACCGAAGTCAATTTTCCCAATGTGGTTTTCGCCAAGACGATGGCGGAAGCATACGCAGCATTCCTGAACGGCACCGGAGTAGTTGAGTCCGATGTGGAGAAGGCCATCGTTGATGGTCAGCATGAAGCCGGGAAGTGGATCAGCGATGCCAAGGAACAAGCCAAGGCAATCGTGCTTCAGGCAAAGAACGCCGCTTCCACCGCCGACGCGAGATCGAAGTCGATCATCGCCGACGCGCAAGCTGAAGCTGCGAAGATCAAGGCAGACGCTAAGACCGAAGCCGAGAAGATCATCGCCGATGCGAAGGAAGAAGCCGAGAAGATCGTTGCCGTAGCAAAGGCGGCGGTTTCCACTGGCGTCAAGGATGCCGAGAACGAAGCCAAGACCGTCGTCGCTGACGTTGAAGGTGAAGCGAAGAAGGTCGCCACGGAAGTGAAGGACGAGATCGAGAAACTCTAATGTCCCAGTTCTCCTGCACCTGTGGGGCAGCCGAGATTACGCATAGCCATGCGTCCGACTGCCCTGCTCGTATTACACCCGCCGAGTTGGAAGAATTCTTTCCACCTTCTGGCGAACAATCTCTCGCCGAAACGCGGGAGGATGTAAATACTGCTCTCATCATCGGCACACGGGCGCTAGAGTGGGCGGCGGGGAAAGAAAAAGAAGCCCCCACGCCTCCGACCTTTGACGTTCCATTCGATCCTGACGCACAATCCAAGCGTTCGCTCAACAAGGCAGATCGTTTTAAGGCGAATGAAGTAGCCGGACTCACCTACGATCAAGTCAATTTTCCCTCCGCTCCCGAAGAGGCCGAAACTGACGAAGAAAAAGAGCAGAAAATCAAGGAATGGATTGAAGAGCAGCGGATCATGCGTACCTATGGTGCCCATGTTTCACAAAACAGAGCACAGGATACGGTTAATCTCTCCGGTGTCGGGGCTCTTGACGCTGAGGCTATTTGCATTGTAGGCAAGGTGAACAAGAAAGACCTGTTCAAACCCGGCTACGACGTTGAAGAAGAGGGCCGAGAGTTCGCAAAAGCAACTGGCATGGTCGCTGAAAAAACGGTGGAGACGCCTTCCGGCGAAGAGACAACTACCGAAGTTCCGGAAACGAAACTGGAAGACGAGGGCATCGTGACGACACCAACGACGGGCAAGACGGGTTCCCTCACGGAGTGGGCACGCAGATGGCTCCACAAGTAATCCACGGCAAACTCCACCTGCATTCCGAGACCGGAACTGAGGGTGGGTGGTGGGCGATTCAGGACGAACGTTTCATTCAGCCGCCGACCGAGGATTGGCCTCACGAACGCTGGTCGTATGACGGGCTGCATTATCTTCGCGACGGCGATCACTTGAAAATTTTCTCGCCCGATGGTAGTGTGTATTGGGAGGGCGAAATCAACCTGAAGCCGCATCCGGTTTTTACCGAAGAAGCTTTTGGGTTCTGGATTCACGCGGATCAAAATGGCATCGACAGGAAAGTCTGGGCAACGCCGTTCTTCAAAGAGTACCGTGCCGAGCTTACAAAGAAAGCGAAATAGACTTCGCAATCTTGAAGTGCGCATCGGACAACTGGAAATTCATACCCGTCTGACGTGTCCTATCCCGTCACTCACAGATTTCGTAATTGATCGGTTTGAGGAGAAGCTGATCGACGCTGCTATCGCAAAGCGTCTGGAATGGCTTCGGACGAACAACGAAAAAGAACGCATGGGCCGGAGCCGCTATTGACTATCACGCTGCCAGTCTCGGAGTTCGGTCGTGAGATGGTCATCAAGAATCTCGGCGGCGGCTGCCTTACGATTCAAGGCTCGATTGACGGGTTGAGTGTTCTGGTTGTGCCGCCATGCCGGGGCGTGATTGTACTGCCACATGAGGGAACGTGGAAAGCGGTTTGGATCAATCTCTCATGGCGTGAACGGTTGGTCGGCTTTTTCAAGAAATTATTTTTTCGCACGTGAAACCTTTTCGAGAACTACCACATCTCATGTTTAGGAGCGCAAACCAAATGCGTAAAGCAATCGGCGATCTGTAGGTTAATCAGCAGCAACCAGCACCACACTACTTCTACGTCTTCGTTCGGCAAGACATTTCCCTAGCACAACAGATAGTTCAAAGCAACCACGCCACGTTTGAAATGGCGAAGGGTCTCGATCCGTCTTACGATCAGATTCCGCATCTCGTGGTGATCGGCGTGCCGGACAAGTCCGCTTTACTCCGTGTTATCAACAAGTTGAAAGACAAAGAAATCGGGTACTCCGTGTTTTCGGAGCCGGACGACAACCTTGGTTTGACGGCTGTCGCCACGGTCCCGCTCACGCAGGAGCAGCGCCGTGTACTCTCGAACTACGGTTTGTGGAGACACGCGGAGGCTGCTCCTGCTCCAAATCTTTTTTTGAAGTTTGAGGGAGGCTATCCGATACAGGATCGTATCGGGGCTTAATATGCACGCGGACGAAAAGGCGTTGAGGGATTGCTTCGACGGATTGCTACGGCGAAGAGATTCTATTCGCGACCGAGACGAAAGTCACGGCGTCTGCTCCAAGTTTGTACGGGTGCTCTGGCGAAAGTTGGGGTGCCCACCATGCGCGGTTAGCTCAGTGTTAGAGCGCCGGGTCGCAAGACCCGGAGGTCGGGGGTTTGATTCCTTCACCGCGCACCATACGCTCGTAGCTCAGTTGGTTTGTTCAGAGCACTCAGTATTTAACTGAGGGGTCGAAGGTTCGAGTCCTTCCGAGCGTGCCACGGGCGGTAAAACAGCGAAAGCTGGGTGAGTCAAATCATCACCGCCCACCAAGTTTTGTACGGAATAAAAGACGATTGTCTTTTTGAAAATACACCCGTGGTTCACTGGCAGAACAGCGGTCTCTAACACCGCGCATGTGGGTCCGAATCCCACCGGGTGTGCCATGGGGCAGTAGCGCAAGCGCAGGTGTTGATTCACCGCTGCCCCACCAAAGCCCTCGTAGCTCAGTCAGGTCAGAGCGGCGAATTCTAAACTCGTGCGTCGTGGGTTCAAATCCCGCCGAGGGCACCAACTCTCTTCCCAAGGAACCTCCTCTCGCGGTATTATTTCTATGTGGCGTCCATAGAGATCATCGTCCCCAACAAAGAAGAAGTGCTTCGCTGGTGGAGACTCCTCCTACGCGAGGAAGAACTGGTGGATCGTTCGATTCTGGTAGTCGAACGCTGGCGTACAGAACCCACTCTTATCATTCCTTGTGGCAAATACCGTCGTGCGGGCTCCGTTGTTGTCAGTGATGAAGCAATGGATGAAGTGCTGCGCAAGCTCCGTATGCGTCCCCACGGCTTTCCTGACGTTCGATTCGCTAAAGAAGATTCCAGTGGCGGTGACGTGATTGTATGGGGCGACGATCTAACCGATCTGTGGAAACAACGTGAAACTGGGTCTCCGGCGAACATTGCGGTCGAAGCTCACCGCAACCTCGGTCGTGCGTTCGGCTACAAAGAGGAACGCATCATGTCCATCTATACGGATGATTTTTACAACCCAGAAAGCCCGGAGTATCTGAAGGGGGTTGTAGACGACGATGACTAGACTCGAAAAGCTCGAAGCGTTCTTCGATGAGGTTGCGAATCTGACGCGGAACCATAACGGCATCCACTTCGCCGCCACAAACGATGACGAAAAAGCCGAAGTGGATTACGACATCGCTGTAGTCTATCCATCCGACCTCGGCAAGGCTCTGGAGAAAGTCGATCCTCAATGGCACAGCGATTTCGAACGTCGCGTCACCCGTCTGGTTGAAGGACGAGGCATGGCCCGCAAAGCGGCTGAGATCGTGGTCAAGAAGGCGATGGGCATTGGAAAGTGCTGTAACCATCCCAAGGACGCTCATTTCGGTTGTGAGGTAGGAAACTTCTGCAAGATGTGTCCGACCGAAAATAACGTCTGGGAACACGACTGGAAAGAGTAATGGGAATCCTCAGGGACGTTTGGAACTCGTACCGGGACTACCGGGCGTCACAGATGCGGCACCGGGTCAAGCTGGCAATCTTCTGGGAAGAGATCGGTAAGGTTCGCCGTGGCGAGGCTCAGAGCCTCCCGAATGCACTTTATCGACAGGAACTCTATGACCGTGTGGACGCCATGAGCACGGACGAAATGCTGGATTATGACCTGTTCGCACTGTGAACATCCCATGTGGTTTTACAACGGACACCCGGAGTGCAAAAATCCGTACTGTCCGAGCAAGAACATTTTCGTGATTCCACCGAAGCAGGAAGAAGAGGAAGAAGATGATGACTTTCGTCATTAAAGATAAGAAAGCAACAAACGACAAGCTCTTCGAGATGGCCGTCGCCGCTGGCTGCAAGCCGAAGTGGTACGACGGCATTTTCGGCTGGCGCTGGCATTGCACCTGCGATGGGGAACCCAACCACTGCTCCGATCAGCAATGTTCCATGATTACCGTGGACTCGATCAAACGGTACCTCAAGAACGCCAAAGACCCGAACTACGGGAAGCATGTCATCACACCGGAGATGGAAGCCCGTCGCTGCCCCCACGGAATCATCATGTGGGAGAACTCCTGCAAGGTGTGCCGCAAAGAAAGACTGGGATTGTAATGAACAAAATTCGTGAAATACTTGCATCCCTGATTATCCCGGCAGCCATCGTCGCAATTGTTGCGATTTGGTGGAAATGGGCAAGTCAATGAAATGTCCCTGTTGCAATGAGATTCATCCGAATCCGGATCGCAAGCTGGTACACATGGCTGGTGGGCGACCTGACGGTCTACTGGAAGCCCACTATAATGACGGTTCGATAGAAGTCGTCGCCCCTCCCGGCTGGCGCTATCGCGGTAAGCAAGGCGTCCTCTGTGGCAAGGAACTTGTACTGGGCGGCATGAATTCCGCCCCGCAATTCTGTACGCTTGGAAAGGGACATGATGGTGGGTGCGCATGAATTATGAAGAACTGAGCAGCGCAGTCGGCACCGAAACCAAAGCGGAAGCGTTGGCGAAGGGCAAAGAACTCCTCAAGGCCATGAAATTTGGCAAGTGGGAGGTTCGTTGCTGGGCTCGTCGAATCTCCGCAGATAAAGACGCTTGGCACTACGAGTTGGTTATGGTTGGTGCCCCACTTCGGCTTTTTCTCGGCGGGTCTCAGGGACGCTCTGCATCCCACTGTTCCTTTTACGTCACCACTTCCGTCCCGGCCCTGTCATTCACGTTGGGTTATGACAAAGAGTATCGCGACCCCAACGATGCGGTCAAAGCTGCAATTCAACAATACAAAAAGGACGTTTCCAACCACACGAAATGGCTGGAGGAGATGCAGGAGAATTTCGCTCATGCCAATTGAGACGCCGGAAGAACTCAAAGAGGCTGTCAAGGCGATGATGTACGAGGTCTGCTCATCTTACGAGGGCAAAGCCATGACCCAGCGTACTGGAGACGAGATCAGTTTCCTGATTCTTAATCGTCTGATGGAGATGAAATATCAGGGGCGCATCTCCGAGAATTGCCGTTGCGGGGCGTTCTGCGAATTTATGGATGCCCGTCGTTACGGCTATCCGTACATGAGAATCGTTGCCCGATACGTTCCGGTGTTCGAGTTGAAGGAAGAAGAGGTTCCGATCTTCTTGTCATGAGTGAGAACTACAGCCGCGAAGATTTTCAGAAGATGGAGTTTCCAGAGTTCGACAAGAGCCTCATCGAGGCAATGTTCGCCAACTGGAACCCGTTTCCAGACCGGATATATTGCGAGAAAGTGGGCTGGGAAGTACATCCGGACGGCACCTGCACTGTAGGCAATGGCTGGCGGATGCCGACCCGCGAAAAGCACGAAGTCGATCAGCTTGAGGAACTTTATTTACGGTCGGGGGAAATTGAATGAGTGCTCGATGTATCAAATGCGGAGACTTCTGCGAGAGCGATTGCGCCTACTGTCCTGATTGCGGTCGGCAGCGGGATATACGTGAAGCCGAGCAGGACGAACGAGACATCAAGGCGGGGAAGATGTGTCCCAAGTGCCGTTCGCCGTTCAAGGACTACAAGCGAGTCCTGTGCGAGTACAGTACGCCTGACCCATGGCATGGGGCGGCTGCGTGAGCGTAGAGGTTAAAGTCGAGCGAGCCCCCGGCATCAAATGTCCCCGGTGCTGGAACTACCACACCGTGCAGGGCAATCCGATGGACGTATGCGACCGTTGCGTCGTAGCCGTCACTTCTATGTTAGAATGGTTGGTAGCAGAGGGTCGCTGGACACAGGCGGACGCCGATGAATGGCGTGCGCTGGTCAAAGCCTCCGTGGATCGGTGGAAAGCGAAGCCGGAACTGAGAGGCTGGCAGAAGGTTTACAACAACCCAAACATTTGCGCTTGTCACGGCATGACCAACTGCCAACTGATGGATGACTGATGAACGGAATTTTTGATTCTCCTGAATTCGAGCAGTGGTCTTCCGATCTCGGAAAGGCGATGAAAGACGCCGAGAACGCCCCCAAACTGGACTGCCCGTGCTGTGGCAACCGCATGGCAACCATTATCGGTTTAGGCAGAGTCTCCGGCTACTGCTGCCGGGGCGTAATAGACTGCACGGGTGTCGAATACACCATCGAAGATTTGTGCGATGCCGAGCGGTACAGGATCATCACCGAGGACGCTTTACGGCGAAAGCAAAACTTCGAAGACATGCGAACTCGGAATGGCTACACGGCTGATCCGACCCCAGAACAACGCAAGACCCTGAAGTTCTGCGGCACCTGTTCAGGTTATCATCTCCCGACCGCCGAACACCCGGCATGTCCGGGATGTCTCGGCTATCTGCATTCGCCGTCGCCTCCTGATCTTCACTTCGATTTCAAGGGCTGGCGGTTTCGTGCTCCGTTCCATTGCATGTGTTGCGGGAAGGAAGTATGCTTCCGGCAGTGGGCGTTCGGTCGATCCTGCGGTGCCTGTGATACTGGCATCTGCATGAGAGACAATTTGCATCTACGGTCACACAAAGTCTTTTGCGGCCCGAATACAGAGTTGATCGATCCGACCGAGGCTGAGAAGTTCAACTTCACTCCGGAGCGCATGGCAAAGATTCCACCGGACGAGCCCCTACATTGGCGTGACCGCAAATTGAAATTGCCTGATTACACGGTATGAGATTGCTTACGAAGGAAGAAGCCTGCGATTTGTTGATGTCGGCGTTCAAGAGGCGGTACGGCTTCCCTCTCGACATCGAAAGCAAGGAAGAAGTTCACGCCAAAGCGGTCAAGATGATGGGCGGTTTGTTCAACCACATGGACGCCGGGAACCTCGAAGCCTACTTCATAGACGGTAGAGTTCGGGTTCGGGCGGCACGCAGGCAGTAAAAATAATTTTCCGCAAGTGTTGACAAATGGAGTAAGAGATGACTATCCCAATTACTTATGAAGTTGACGTAGCGGGTGAAAATCTCTTCGAGCGCGTATTAGGAGTTCAATTACGTTGGATTGTCGTTAAAATTCCACGTGATCGCGATCTTTTCGGCGTGGATTTTGAGGTTTGGATTCCTGTTGTTACCGCTGACGGTAAAAAAGAGCCATCAGAGTCCGAGTTCAAGGCGCAGCTTAAGAGTTCATGTCAATCGGACTATGCGAAAGATGGAAGCTACGTGCGCGTGCGCGTAAAGAAAAAACACCTTCTTCATTGGAGAAAACTCCGTACTCCTATGTTTCTAGTCCACGCCGACATCACTAGTGAACGTTTATTTTGGGCATCTATCCATCTCGCGGAATTCCCCGCTGAAAAACTGGGAAATAAAAAAGAAAAAACCTTGGTGGTCGAAGTTCCAACCGATCAAGAATTGCCAGTCACTTCAGAAGCTCTGTTGGTCGCCATTGAGCGTTCATGGGATGTAATTATAGTGAAAAGTGGGTCTTCAACCGCAGCCGCAGCAGCGAAGATCGTGCGAAATACAAATAACTCCACGCATGGGGAGCTTGAAACGGAACGAGTAGCTCTCGATCCAAAAGACAAACAAAGTCAGTCAATTCGAGAAGTGGCTGAATTTTTCCGTGATAACGATAAGCCCGGACTGATTGAATTGCAGGAAATAAAAGCCAAGCTTATGTCTGTTGTGGACGACAATGAGATAGCCTTGAAGGTTCGATTTTTCGCTCTGCTGTACGCTGAACGCACAGCCGCGCAAATAGTCGCCGCTTCCAGTGAAGGCTCCACTGGTAAATTCAGTGAGGTTCGAATGCACTACTCACGAGAATTGCGAAAATTAACTCAACACGCTTACGGTGCTTTGAAGTTGTACGCAATGTTAAATGAAAGATCAGCGGAAATTGGCTATGCCGGGAGTTACATACTGAGTCTTTTGATGGCTCGAAAGTTGCTGTTGGAAATGATGAGGATGGGTGAATCGGACAGATCGTTCCTCCTAATCAATTTGATTTTGCAAAGAAAAGCAGAGCTTCGTCTGTGGTCTAAATTCAAGCAAATGGTTAGGCTGATTCAGATTGCTCGTAACTCTCCCTACCGAGCTTTTTTACCAAAAGTAATGTGCGCCGTTTGTGCGGATTTAGTAGGTTACCTCCACGTTCTGGATAACGACGGAAGGATCGATACTGCAAAGCAGATTAGGAAAACCGCTTTTCACATCTGCCAAATCGCAGCTTCTATTTCTGAACGATATGACGATGCAGATGCTTTGACGTTAATTTGCGGCACAGTCGCATCATTAAACACGGAGGAATATTCAGAGTGGGGGAGGGAGATGGCACGGAGGATAATTGACCCCAGTCAACGTAGGATAGCACTCGACTTTCTCGAACGAAATCTCAAACGTATACGCGGGGAACATGTTGATGGTGATTACGAAGCTCGAAATGATGATGAATTAGCTGACCAAGCACTATTGAACGTGGCTCGAAGTTGGGGCGTTGACATCAATAATCCAAATGATTACTACGCAAGATTGATTCGGCAGGGCATCAAGGATAGAAAACCCGCAGACATCCTTAGAACTTGTCAGTTTATTCACACTTCGTTGGGTCGATCTAGTCCTCTCGAAGTTTTAGTGCGCAACACGACGACTGTGCCTGTTGGGGAAAAGTTGATTTTTTGTGAAAAACACAAATATGGACTTTCGGGCCATTCTTTGAACCCCACCTTTGCAGAGTTTGATAAAAAGTTCTGCTCGTCCTGTCCGGATAAGTGTCCTCGACCTGCTAATTGGGAGTTTTCTTTCGAACAACTAGAGGCAGATCGACGGCGTATCGCCCCCCTTCTCCACGAATTTTGGAATAAAGGAACATAAATTATTTTTCCGCAAGTGTTGACAAATGGACTACGGTGTGGTATTTATAGAGAGTGGCATTAGTGTTGACTGCTGAGAACTGACGATGAACATGACATCTCAAACGCGAACTACGACATCGACGCAACGAATTACAACTGCGACGACGGGCGGCTTTACGTTTGAAGATGGTTGGGATGGCTAAATAACCCGAACAGAATCAAACAGATGAGCCGCCGAAAGGCGGCTTTTGACGTTTATGGCACACTTCAATGACCATTGCCGGGACTGTGAGAGGCTCTTGGGAGCCCGACACGAGAACGTGAATCACTGGATGGACGAACTGTTCAAAAAGTTCGGCCCGAAGCATCGGCGTCACCGCCATTGTTGGGCGGGTGTGAGAGAGGCTCTCCGACTGTACGGGGAGGACGGTGCCAAGGCTGCCATCGTTCACATCGTGCGAGACTGCGGTGCGGTGCCAGCGCAGCGCACGTATGATGAAACGAACCTCGGCATCGTGATCGCTCCGGAGTATCTGTTGTATGACGGCGCGAATGAGACGGCGTTCGAGAAGTTCCGGAAGGCTGTCGAGGCCGACTGGAAGAAGTGGGATGAGTTGAGAGGGTTTTAGGGCGCGTAGCTCAATGGTTTAGAGCATCCGGCTGATAACCGGAAGGCTGTTGGTTCAAATCCAACCGTGCCCACCAAGTTTATGGACAGGGATCAGGTCGGCGACATTATCGAGCAAATGCGAGAGGCACGCCGAGCAGTACGCGGCGATGGCTTCAGCAAGGCTGGTGCCCTGATTAGCTCGTACAAGCGAGTGATTCAAGCGATGGAGAAATTGCAGGAAGCTTACGGTCTGCCGGATGATCCGGTCGAAGCGTGCACGTGGAGGAAGAACCCGAATTGTTTCGGGCTGGGTTCCGACAGTGTTGAGTCCTGCGAGTGCAAAGCGATTTTTGAAAAGTTTTCCGCCTGTAGCCAGTTGGTAAAGCGCACGCCTGATTAGCGTGGTCATTCGGGGGTTCGAATCCCTCCGGGCGGACCAAGATCATGTTACCGGAGCCCACATTTCGACGTGAGCCGAATGATTGCTCAGAACCACCCTGTGGGTGGTGTGGGCTTCGGACAGGTGGGAATTTGCGGATGCACATGAAAGATTGCGCATACGTGAAGTGGCTTTGTGAGAAGTATGAAGGAATAGCGGCGTTCGTGGCGGGGAAGAACCTGCCGCAGTGGGAAGGTCGTAAAGGCCCACGGAAGAACGCCAAACATTCTGCGTAACAAAACCCCTCGATTTAAGGGGTTTCGTGACACAGAATAACATGCCAGCGTAGCTCAGTTGGTAGAGCACCGCACTCGTAACGCGGGGGTCGGGAGTTCGATCCTCCCCGCTGGCTCCATGCCGCCGTAGTTTCAACGGTAGAACACTCCCTTGGTAAGGGACGAGGTTGGTGGTTCGAATCCACTCGGCGGCTCCAAGTTCTTAGGCGGTTTTTGATATATTTCGGAAATAGGCGGAAAAGCGCCTAATTAGGAAAAGCGTATGAGAGAAGGGCAGCAAGAAGTAAAGCACCGTTGTGGGCATGTGCAGGTGATTCGCAGTTTCGATCACCCGATGTACTCGGCGGAACGAATCGCACGGCTGGGCAAGACAAAGGAACAGTTCGTCAAGGAAATGATTGACTGGTATGAGAGCGTTGATTGCCCCGGCTGTTACGTTCCCCGACATGAAACTATGAACGGAGTATGTTGCTAACGATTCCTTAAGTGGAGGGATCGTGCAACTGACAGATGAGCAGTCAGACCTACTCTACCTGTGTTCCAAAGTGTTGGAGGCAAGACGTGCCTTCACTAAAAGATTAGCCGAGGGCTACCGCACCGGAGATCAGAAGTTGATCGACGAAGGGAATGCTCTCAAAGCCGAGTACGAAAAGATTTTTGCGGAGCAACTCAAGTTCGTGATTGAGAACCCTCCGCAGCCGAAGGCGAAACCAGTGGTGGACTTTACCGGGTTTGCCCGACGCGCATAGGCCGATGTCGCATAGCGGACGATTGCAGCAGTTTTGTAAACTGCCGGAGAAATCCCACGGGGGTTCGAATCCCTCCATCGGCTCCAAGATTGATTTATATCGCAAAAAGTGCGTCCCACGTCACTTTTATGATACAAATCGCAAAAATGTGATGTAGAAGTCACATGATGCCGGGTCGTTCAAAGGCAGGACCGCTGACTTTGGATCAGTGTATGGGGGTTCGAATCCCTCCCCGGCAGCCAAACAGGGGGTTAGCTCAATCGGCAGAGCACCCGGCTTTGACCCGGAAGGTTGGGGGATCGTTGCCCTCACCCCCTGCCAATTTATTTGAGCGGACAGTGGTCCGGCACTTCCTCCGGCTTCGGATAGTTCGGACGATACCACTTGAACTTCCTCGTGTATCGATGAAATTCCATGTTGGGATCGTTCGGCACTTCGTCCCACGTACCTTTGTCGTTCAGCACCAGTGCCATGTGCATCGAGACCGGGTTCGTCTCCCAGATGTCGCATAGGGGCAAAATCTCCGATTCCTTAAACGTGTGGTTCTGGTTGGCGTCGAATAGTTCGGCGAGCTTTGTTAGGTACTTGTAGTTCGCTTCGAGGAGCTTCAGGCTGGCTCGTTTGGCACGCTGAAGGTTGGTGATGCCCTTTCGATCCCGGCTGTACTGGATGTTCCGGAAAGTGCGTCCCCACCTGCGGTTGTTATGTTTGCACCACAACCATTCCGCGATGTACCCGGAGGCTTTAACGATTTCCCGATGAAAAGGTTCCTTTCCCTTCCCACTGCCACAATGCCCTAATGAGTTTGGTGGACTCGTCATCGGCACGAGCCCGGTCTTCTCGTCCGTGTACCAAGTTCGTCCGATATGCACGTCGTAGAAACGAATGCCGAGGGCGATATTGGCGATTACGTGCCCCGCCTCATGGATGGAATTGCGTTGCATTCCCGATGATACCATGACTTCCAGACCCTTCTGTATGGACATCTTGCACAAGGTTCTGCTGGGCGTCGAAATCTACCTGATCGCGGCAACTGCCCTCGTCATCGTCAGCCTTCTCTTCCGTCTTTACCATCTGATCCGGGGCACTTCAAACTCCATGCCCATGACGCCGGAGAACATCGCCATCGCCATGGCGAAGTCCAACCACGAGGGGCGTATCCATCGCTGGCTAGACGCTTTCGACATCTTCCTGAACGTGACCTTCATGAACGGGCAGAACGATGAGACCATGTCAGCCCATGCGTGGCGTGCGTCCTGCGAAGGCAAGCTCTGGGGCAAGGCGATGGACTGGTGGTTGTGTGGATTCCAGCCGAACCACGGCTATCAAGCCGCCTGCGGCGATCTCCAGCGTGCCCTGAACCGCATAGCTGTCGAAAAGAAGGCCCTCGGACTCTCCTAAATCGCCCGTATTGTACGGTATGGGTTTAGATCGAACCAAGTGTAAGCACGGGCAAACCCTCGAAGAACATCTGCACGGGCTGTATGACGGGTATGTGATCGCTGCCCCGTGGAGCACGTGTGAGTGCTGCCTGACGAGGTTCTGGTACATCGACAGCAGCGTCATTGGCTGGGATGGTGCTGGCGAGGTCAACAAGAGCAAAGGCGAAGAGTGGGTGCCGCTGAACCGCTGCGGCGGGTGCGGTGGGCATTCAGTTAAATACGATCACCCGACTGTGGAGACACCGTGACACGGCGGCTTAGTAGAGCAAAACGCAACGTCATTGCTCGCCTGAACAGGCGGCTGTCCCGCATCTGTTTAGCGGCACATCAGCAGATGCTTGAAGCAATCTCCGATCCCGGCAACGAGGGTAAGACCTATGAAGAGGTCGTTCGACCGATTGGCGTGAAGTTGTATTCCGACGATAAAGTTTACGAGATCAAGAAGAAATTGAAGGCGCTGGGAGTGAAAGGCATCGACCCAACCGTGGAGACACCGTGACAGACGCACCCACTTGCCAAGTCATCATGTACCTGCGGAACAACCAGTATTGCGGCGACCATGCCTTCGCCAAGTTCGGTCCGATTTGGATGTGCTCCAAGCATTACATTTCGTGGCGTCAGATCGAGATCGAGTTTAACGAAGACTTGACGCATCACCCCGCTTGGATGTACCTTGCAGGAGAACCACCACAACAACGGACGCAGGAGATTCAAGAGTTGGAAACTCTCGTCGAGTTGATATGACACTTAAAACTCAACCATTGCAGGACAGACTAAAAGACCCGGAGCGGATGTACAGGTACTTGGCTCTTGGGATGACGCTGGTCAGCGGAGCGGACTTGAAGTGGATGGGGCGTCAAATGAGGGTGGTTGAATCGAAGCTCAGTAAGAAAGACAAGCTCCTGCTCAGAGCGAACTGGAAACGGGTCAGGGCTCGACTAAAATCAGAGGGGTATGTTTAACGATGAACATCGATGAACAAGTGCTCGTCATTCGCACAGCCGATGACAAATGGACGATCATCAAAGGGTACGCCTACGAATACGGTTCACAAGCCGAAGCCGAAGCATGGGCTAAAGAGAAATTCGGAGATGTGCCGCAACGAATTCTCCGGCCCTATTTTCCATAAGGCGGCTTATCGGACGTTTCCTGTACTTGCAAGAACTTGCGAAGGTAACGTATCATAGAAGACACTACCCGAAAGTGGCGGTAACCACGGTCAGATTGTACTAGGAAGGTAACAGTATGGCAAAACGCACGAAAGTCCAAATTCCACCCATTACACAACGTCAAGCTGGCACACTATCTTGTGCTCTGGCTGAATGCGAACGTCTGAATCTGATTCGCAAACGAGACGTACCGATGGTACAGCGGCTTCATAACACAATCAAACGCTCGCTTGAGCAAGCACTGAACGAATAACGCTGGTGATCCAGCGAAGGCACGGAAATAATGGACTATACTGACGTTTCACTCATCAATCTCACCGCCGATAGCACCACACTTCGGCTCCGTTTGAACTACCATGACGACGCCCTTAAAAATGTGACCGACACCGACCTGCGGTACAAACACGAACTTCTCGCCAAAACCATCCAGCAGACGCTCGCCTACCGTGGTGAGATGCCGTTCCTGCGTGGGGCTGGTATTTTAGGATAACGACTATGGATTACGTCATTCGAGTTCAAGATAACAACACTCAGTTGAAGGGCACAGTCGTCGGCGTAGACCGCAGCCTTGATGCGTCCCAGACTTATCTCATCGTCCAGCAGGACAATGGCGTGGAAGTCAAAGACATCATTAGCCGCTACACCATGATTGACCTGCACTGCACGGGCAGACCCGTGGCTGTTATTCTCTGTCCGACCTATGAAAAAGTCTAAGCCAAAGGTCGGCGACACCGTAATGGTGACAATCCCCGCCAAGGTGATTCTGACAGGACGTGCTGGGTACATGGCACGGGTCATCCAGCCTGAAGGTTTTGTCTATTACAAGAAGCCAGCCGCACAGCAGCCAACGAAATAGCCCTCCCCAGAGCAACCGTTGTAAACTTTCGCCTCTTTCGCAGGTTATATAGGTAATGATCCGAAAACTCATGCGATGGCTGTTCCCTTGGCGGCGTCCGGCAACGTTGGCTGAACTACTGGCGAGAACCAAACCACCTACGAAATAGCCCTCCATAGCAACCGTTTGCATGGTATTGTAGAAGTGAGGAGTAAAACATGAGCGTTTGTTACGAACTGGTTTGTCACGGGTGTCGGAAACGCCTGTGGATCGGACAGGGGTCGGTGATCTACTCCGCACCGGAATACATGGAGAGGCTCAGCGAATTCTTACACGACCACAAAAGACACCCACTGGAATTCATGGCTGATGAGCAAGCGACCGAGACGGGTTATGAGAGAGTCGAATCCCCATAGCAGCCGTTTGTGCGGTATTAAAGAACATGGACTTCCCCGAAGAACTGATCTCCAAGACAATCGAGAAGCTGCGTAAAGAGATCACGATTGTCAACTACTGCCCGTGTGAGGGCTGCGAGAAGCTGATAGCCACACGGCTCCGCGATCTCGCGATCCAGCGTTTGGTTGAGCTTGAATGTGAAGCCAGACGAATCATGATGTCCGCGTGAATATGGTACACTATGCGGATGAGGCACGTACTGGTCGCGTTCCTTTTGATTAACGCCGCTCTCGCGGAACTGCCGGACGCTCCACAGCCCCACCCTCATCAGGCACCCGCCGTTCGTTTCAAGACCATGGTTCGCACCGGGGAGAAAGTCTCCAACTACTCCGTACCGATCCCGCATACCGGGAGCCGCATCCAGATGAATTTTGATAGTTTCAACGGGCCGAGCTTCCCGCATCCCGGAATCATTCGGACTCGCCGCCGCAGCTTCAGTATCGGCTTCGCGATCCGACTACCTTAGCGGCAACCCGTCGCGGTGCCATCTGGGGCTTGCGCCTTAGGTAAGCAGGTGGGAACACTTCCCACGTTGGCGGCATGATTGCCGCGTCCGCCCTTCAGCCGCTTCCGGGTTCTTCCCGCGACGGGCTTACAAAAGAATTAGGAATCTGATACTATTTCTGCATGTCACAACTCTCCCAAGAAATTCAAAGCGTAATCAATCGATTGGAACGTGACGCCGACCGTGCAGAATCGTTCGGCGATACCTTGATGGCTACTGCCCTCCGTGCCCGTAGAGCGGGTGCGATCATGGTTCAAGAAGCCGTCAGCAAATGGGCAGACAGCGACGACCGTCGCTTGGCCTGCATCGTCAAGTCTCTAGGCAGAAAACTCGACGAGGGCGAAGACGGGCAATCGTGGACTCTGTCGATCCCAGTGAAAGATTGCGTCGATGTCAAGGGAACCGTTTATTCAGCCGATTCCAGCATGACGATGGGTTGGAATTATTTCGAGAAGAAAAGCAAATGATCTGTACGAACTGCGGTAGTCCTGAAGTCTACCCACGGCAGCAAGGTAGCGATACGCTTGTCTGCAACGGCTGCGATGCCGAGTATCATCAATGTGCCTATCACCCTGACCGGGACGCCCACATCAGGGACAATAGCCGCTGGCTTTGTGATGAATGTGTGGGCGAAATCATCGGCGCTTACGAGGCGGGTGAATAATGGGTTGCCTTAACGACGAGGGAAAGTTCTCCCACTGGTTTGGAAACATCCACCTGAGCGGGCCGTGCAATCGCTCCTGCTATTTCTGCATCGGGCAGCACATGATGGCTCTCGATCCGTTCAACAACCTGAACAAGATTCCAGATAACCTCGATGCCTTCCTGCAAGAGTGCGGACGACGCAAGGTTGCCGAGGTCTGCTTGACTGGAACGAATACCGATCCCCTGCTCGCATGGGTCTGGACATCTGGGAGATCATCGACGCGGCGAAGACCAAGCCGTTCGGCTTCCAAGCGTTTTATCCCGGTCCGGGGCTCGGTGGTCACTGCATCCCCATCGACCCGTTCTATCTCTCGTGGAAGGCGAAGGAATTCGATTTCCACACCCGCTTCATCGAACTCGCCGGGGAGATCAACGTGGCGATGCCGTACCACATGTGCAACTTTGTGGCGAAGTCCCTGAACATGCACAAGAAAGCCATCAACGGCTCGAAGGTGCTGGTTCTCGGCATGGCGTACAAGAAGGACATCGACGATTACCGTGAGTCGCCGTCAGTCGAGATCATCAAGCTGATGCAGGAAGAGGGAGCGACCGTGGACTACAACGATCCCTTCATCCCTGCGGTGCGCGATCACGGGTTGAACATGGAGTCGGTTCCGTTGACCGACATCGACAAATACGATGTCGTAGTCATCCTGACCGATCACTCGTCCTATAACTATTCGGAGATCGTCAACGCCGCCAAATTGGTGGTCGATTCCCGAAACACGACCAAGGGCATTACCAGCGAAAAGATTGTCCGCGTGTAAGTTACCTCAGTAACCGAAGGAAAAATTTGCAAAATTTCTTGCAAATTTTTCCTTCCCGTAGTACCTTCAAGATGTGACTGACGTAAGGTTGACAGCCCTCCCCGGTCTGACACCAAAAATCCACAAAGGGAGCAATATGAAATCACTTCGTCTCTTCTGTTTTGTAGCAATGATTTTGATGTCCAGCGCGGCGTTCGCGTGGAATTGCAGCGATCCTCTCGCATCTCGCGTTGACGTGGGCACGACCAAACCCTCCGGCTCAGCAGGAGACGGCGACGGTCAATATTTCCTCGGCACCGGGTCGGAAGGCACCAAGGGGCACTACTACGTTTGCGAAGTCCCCAAGACACACAAAGACCCGAAGGGCGGCGGCGGTGCCTGCAAGGGGCATAGCTGCAACTCGTCCTCGAACTCCGGTTCTTCATCTTCCTCGTCTTCCTCCGCAACAGGTGGAAGTTCCACTTCGACTGCGACGGGCGGCACGGCTGTTTCCTCATCCGGCGTGAATAACAGCGGCAACTCGTCCAACACGAATACGAACAACAACACCGCTCAGGGTGGTGCGGGTGGTGCTGGCGGCAATGCTTCGCAGGGACAGAAGCAGGGACAGAGCCAGACACAGTCCTCTTCGTCCAACAACAGCGGCGGCAACTCCAGCAACTCTTACTCCTCGACCGAGAACGTTGCTGCTTCCAAGATTCCCGTGGACACGGCTTACGCTCCCACGGCACTGCCAACCAGCCCTTGCTTTAAGGGTTTCGGCGCTGGTGTCCAGACGATGCCTGTTGGCGCATCCTTCGGCGGCGGCAAGATCGATCCGAACTGCGCTATCTTGGAGACGGCCCGCAACTACGCCATTTCCGGATCACGTCGCCCCTATTGCACGATCATGGCTTCGGACAAGTACGCCTTCAAAGCGTACAAGAAAGCCCACAAGGGTCTAAACGAGGACGAACTTATCGCCAAAATGATCGATGAGTGCATGTACAAGGAACCAGAGCCAGAGCCTCAGGTCGTAGCGGCTGCCCCCACAACGCCTCAGGTGGTCGTGGTTCCAGTCCAATCCGCTCCGGCTCCCGCGCCGACTCCGGCTGTCGTGGTTCCGGTCAGCAACCCTCCGGTGGTTGAGGAGATCATCCCGGTCGGTATCTGCACCTTCGCCTCCAAGACGCAATGCGTTCCGGCTGGCGGCGATGCGGCTATCGTCGATCCGATCCATGTAACGTCAGTCTGCAAGGAAATGATTGATGCTGCGACGGCGGCTCTTGCCCGTCACCCCGGCTACGTCATCGTCCTGCGCGGCAACCGCAACCCGTCCGAGGATAGACTGCTGGCTACTACTCGCGCAAACCGCGTGAAACAGCAGTTCGAAGCCAAGGGCGTCAAGTCCAGCCAGATCAAGACGATTGTCGGCACCGGGGAAACCCGCACGGTGCAGATCACACTGGAACCAGCCGAGAAATAGTTCTCCCCCGCGCCCTCCCCAACGAATAGCCCCGGCACTGTAGCCGGGGCTTCGTTTTTGCAGTATTATTTGATATGGAACAGACTCCAGAACAGATTCACGAACAGATCAGGTCGGAGTTCAGAAAGGCGCTCGATCAATTTGTCGGGCGTCCCCTTGAAGTCATCGACGTTAACGAGTTTGCCGAACAACAAGCCAAGAAGTTCCGCAACTTGTTCGGAGATCGGCTGGTTAGCGTCACAGGACGTAAAGGGAAAGATGAGTCGATCATTCTGGATGTGACTTTCATTCCGGACTGGATCGAGGTCTCGTTCACCGTTCAAACGGATATGGAAAATGGACAACCGGGAACTGTTTGACGAGGTTGCAGGCACCTACAAACGAGAAGTCATCAAGTTCGAGCCGCGCAACGGTCCGAAGCGGCATGAACTGAAGACGTGGCCTAAGCCGTTCTCGGCGGTACTAGGCGGCAACAAAACACACGAGGTTCGCGTCAACGACCGGGACTTTCGCGAGGGCGATGAACTCTACCTGCGGGAGTACGATCCTGATACTGGACGTTATACTGGACGCCATATTCTGGCGACCATCAGCTACATCACACCGGGCGGCACCTTTGGGCTGCCGGAAAATCTGTGTGTGATGTCGCTCCGAATTCAATGGTGGGATGTGAGTGCGGCGGCATGAGACGAACCAAGCAAGGCATCATTCTTGAGCAGCTTCTACACAGCATGAAAGGACGTTACGTCTTCTGCTGGAACAACAACGCCGACGAGTGGGGTGCATACGACTGCGGCTGCTGCATCACCTATGTGGGAGGCGACAACCCAGAAATTTTCGATATGTGCGGCTGCGTGTGTCATCACCGCATTGAAGAGATGGCTAACGGTCCGCACATGCGCATGTTTTTGTTGGCGCTCAAGGCGTCGGAAGAGATGCCGTTTGTTCCCAAGGACTACGAGGATTGGATTTCACATTGTCGCCCGATCAAGGAAGAGCACGATAAGTGGCGTGCGGCGGGAAACCCCAGTGCCAGCCCTGAGAACCCGGAGAAGTGCTGCGAGTCTTGTGCATTGATAATTCAGCAGGATAAAACGTATGAAGAACACAAAGCAAACCCCCAAGCGATCCACGGGACGCGCATCAGTCCCCAAGAATGCCACATCTGCCACGAAGGGCTCAAGCAAGAACCCGTCCGCAAAGCCTGTAGCTGCGAAGCGCCCACGATGGAAGGCGACCCCGGCTACACCTGCCCCGACTGCCAAGCGGAGTACGACGCGAAAAAGTCAGGCAGCCCCCAAGGGTGAACCAGTATTACGTAGTATGAATAAGTTCATCAGTGCGCACCAAAACGTTGGTCAGCGTAGCTATCAAGAGGACACCTATGCCTGCATCGTGGCACCGGAAGGTCTCGTCCTGATGGTCGCTGATGGGCATGGCGGCCCGGAAGCCTCGGAACTCATCGAAAAGCACTTTCCCGGTGTGTGGCGTAAGCGGTTTGATTCTTCCAAACCAATGCAGGAAGTCTTCACCGAGATGTACAACGATTTCGATCTGCTCACCAAGTTCGTCGATGCGGGTTCGACCCTTTCGATTGTTTTTCTCCCTGAGGGTGCAACTACCGCCTATGTCGCCATTCTTGGCGACTCTCCGGTCATCATTCATCAACCCGACGATACCCTCTGGATTAGCCCGGAACACAACGTGCGCACCAATCAAGTAGAGCGCGAAGCGGCGGAAGCTCGTGGCGGTATTTACGAGCGTGGCTATATTTGGAATGATTTTTCATACAGCGATCATGCTCGTGGACTTCAGATGTCCCGTGCTCTCGGTGATGGGCACATGGGCAAGATTATTACCCGCGAACCGGAATGTATCGAAGTCCCGGTCGGTGATTGGGTTCTTATCGGTTCCGATGGTCTGGTCGATCCCGGTCATGATGGGGGCGAGGAATCTTGCTCTCCAGAAGTGATGCAGGAATTGATCGACGGCGGTGCCGACGCTGAGGAACTAGTACAATACGCCGTGGACGTGCCAACGCACGACAACGTTACGGCGATTCTCTGGAGACGCGGGTGAAGTTTTCCGAATTAAAAATGACGAAAGTCGATGACGATGTTTTTTTCTCCCTAACGCCTTCGCACGAAGGCGGACACGTTGTCGTGGCATGGGATCAAAGAGAGAACGTCACGGGGGTGCGTCTCGTAGCTATTCCAATTCAACGCGATGGGCGAACTGGGGCTAGGTATAAAGCCTACACCCAATACGGCAACTCTCAGGTTGATCCAATTGTGGTGCCAACCAAAGAACAGATTGAGAAAGCAACCCCAGAAGAGAAGTATCGGGTCGCTGTTCGTTTAGCTGGAGGTATTGCCGGAACCAAAGTCGCTGGTATAGATTTGATGGAAATAGAAGACGCAGCCGCAAGGGTAGACATAGAGGTCATCAAGAGTTTCGGATTCAATGACGAGGATGTCGAAAGATTTATAATCGAAGCCATCGATGTCCTTAAGCGGCACGAGGTCGGATTCGTAAGAATCCGCTCCGAAATTGAAAAAGAAGCCCGTTACTACATCAATGAAAGCCCTTTAATGGAAGGATCGCGGCTACTGATTACCAAAAAACGCATCCGAGAGCTTCTCAGATAAATGCAATCCACATGCCCCCGACATCCTGCCGAGCCCCTTTTAGATGATAAAACATGCTGTCAACGGTGCGTCGATTATGCTCGTCGAGCATATTTGGAAGCAAAACATGCTGGAAAATGCGTTTCACATGGACATCAAGATAGAGACGTGGCTTCCGGTTGCGTTGTTTGTTCCGACTGTCTGATTCATCGCCGTTTGAATAGACTGCGTCAAAAAGGACTTCCCGCATCTGAGATTGCAAAGGCAAAGCGAGCTTTGGAGACCTTCACAGGTAGGTGTTCGTGTTGCGATGGCCTAGATCATGGCAGCAAAAATTGGCATTTAGACCATGATGATGTGCTAAAAATATTTCGAGGCATCGTCTGTGGCGGCTGTAATTCAATCATTGGCTACGCTCGTGAAGATATCCATCGACTTCAGAAAGTCAGTCAGTATATCATGAAGTGGAAGCCCCAATGCAGCTAAACGAAGAACAAACCTTAGCCGTTGAACATCCCCTCGACTACCCCGCCTGTCTTATCGCCGGGGCTGGGTCCGGTAAAACTAGAGTTCTGACGGAACGTGTTCGATGGCTCATCAAAAAAGGTCTCAACCCCCGGCAAATCTGCGCCATCACCTTCACCAATAAAGCAGCCGATGAACTGGTCAGCCGTCTCGGTCTGACTGAAAGCACCCCGTTCGAGCAGATGCCACGGGTATCCACCATCCATTCTCTGGCTTTGGGTGCCATCCGCAAGAACCCGGAAGGCTTCGGCTTTGAAGCCAAAATTTCTCCACTCGACGATTACGATCAGAAGCAGTTGATGAAGCGGATTATCGAACGTGAGAAGGTCGAGGGCACCAGCCACTTCGCCGTGCTGGAAAAGATTCAGTTCCATCGAGCACGCGGCGTCGGCTTTGCCAAGGACTACACCGACGAAATTCACGAACTCGCTCTGAAGCAGCACAGCGGCTACCACGCCCTCGACAAAGTCGATGTGAAGTTGTGGCGGCTCTACGAGGAAGAGAAGACCAAGAACTCGGTTGTGGATTTCGATGACATGCTACATCTGACGGTGCGCAGATTCCGCAACGATGCGAAGTGGCGTGCGGCAATTCAAAGCATGTGGGCACACGTGCTCATGGATGAGGCTCAGGACACCAATCCAGTGCAGTGGGAGTTTGTCAACTTCCTGCTTAGCCCGTCCAACAAAAATCTCTATGTCGTGGGGGACATGTCTCAATCGATCTACGGATTCAATGGGGCCGTGCCGAAAATCCTGAAGGACTTCAGTGAAGACTGGCGCGGGATGTGGCCTAAGCTGTACCGCATCGCCCGGAATCACCGCAGCGTGCCTGAGGTCGTCAAGCTGGCGAACGTGATCCAGTCCAAGATGACGCAGACCATCCCCTTGAAGATGGAAAGCTGGCGGGGTACTCAGGGCGATCACGGCGAGACCCAGTTGCTCCGAGCCTGTCTGCCGGAAGATATCGCTGCCAGTATTGCGTCTGAGATCGCCCGTGATAACGACAAGTACCAGCGAGATCAGGCGGCTATTGCACGCGGCGATAAACCCCGCGTCTCGGCTGCCAAGCCTATTCCGTTCCGCAATAACGCCATCCTCGTTCGGGCGTCTTCCCAGATACGTGAACTGGAAACCGAACTGGTTCGCCGTCGCATCAAGTACGTGGTGCGCGGCGGCTACGGTCTGAAAGACACTGAGGAATGCCGCGACGTTCTGGCGTACCTTAAGTTCGCCGTCAATACGAAGGACTTCGCTTCGTTCTGTCGCGCCTCGCGGGTGCCCAAATGCGGCATCGGGGACGTGGCTTTGGAGAAGCTTCGCAATACGGCACGGGAGAAGTTCAAGGGCAACCTGCTGGAGGCTGCCCGATTGGAGACTAAATTGGTCGCCTTTGTAGGGGTCATTGACGTGGCGGCACAGTTTAGGGACACCCCGGTTTCTGCCCTGAACTACATTCTGACCCTTACTAAATACCCGGAATACATCAGCGGTAAGTACAAGAAAGACCCGGAAAAAGTCAAGACCAAATTGGAGAATATTCAACGCCTAATCCAGATGGTCGAGGCTTTGCACGCGGACGGCATGAGCATTGAAGACCTGATCTTCCTGCTTACGATGGACAAGCTACGGGACAACGACCCTGAGGGAGCCGTGGTCATCTCTACCATCCACTCTGCCAAGGGTTTAGAGTGGGAGCGGGTCTACGTCCACGGGGTGGTGGAAGGCTACCTGCCGCACAAATGGTCGGTTGGCTCCGAGGAAGAAATCGAAGAAGAACGGCGTCTTTTCTACGTCGCTGCCACGCGAGCCCGTGACTGGCTTGTCCTCTGCATCCACGACATGCAACGGCAGGGACCGAACAATATCCAAGTAAAACCCTCTCGCTTTTTAGCCGAGGTTGGTGTACAATAGAACCCATGAAACACAACGGCAGAAAAGTATCGCCGATGGAGTTCGTGGGCACCAAGATGGCGAATGTCCTACACGCCTATGCTTCCAGACTCGGCCCGGCTGAGTCGAAAGAAGCGATGAAATTGGTGGAGCAGTGGGACAGAATCACCAATCTCGGATTCCAACTGAACAACCCCATCACACTGGCGAACATGGAAAAGGAACTGGAGGAAGAACTGGCTGTCATGCGTTAGCGCGACCCAAGGGGGTTCGCTATGCATGTCAAAGTCTTTTCTTCGCCGCTGTACCTGCCACGCTTGTAAGGCAGGTTTGCGCTGGCTCAAGGGGTCACGTGATGGTGCTCGTAAATGGGCAAAACAGAAACGCTACCAGCGTCGTCTCCTGCGCCGTCGTAACTCGCAAAATTTACGTAACGGTTACTACGAACACGCGATGATTTCGATTCCTTACACGGATTGATGTCATCAATATATTGAAAGGCGGAATATGAGCTACGGCGTACTCGTCGGACGCTTTCAAGTCAACGCTCTTCACGATGGACACCGCGAACTGTTCAATCAGGTTGCGGAACGCCACAAACGAGTGATCGTATTCGTGGGCGTCAATCCGGGTGGTATCAGCCTCAACCACCCTCTCGATTTCATCACCCGCGAAAAGATGATAAAAGCGGAGTACCCGGATTTCATAGTCCTGCCGCTGGACGACATGCGCGGCGATCCGGAGTGGAGCGACCAACTCGACGCTGAGATCAAGAAGGTCGTCAAGGGCAACAGCGAAGTCACTCTGTATGGTGGTCGCGACTCTTTTGTTCCCCACTACACGGGCCGCTTCAAGCCCCTCGAACTGAATCTTCCCCCGAAGATCACGGCCATCAAAGGCACCGACATCCGCCGCGAATGCAGCGACAATGTGATCGCGTCGGCTGACTTCCGTGCCGGAATGATCTATGCCTCGGCGCAGGGCTATCCAATTCTTTTCCCGACCGTGGATATTGCCGCTCTCTATCAGAGCGAGGACAAGCTGGAACTCTTGCTCGGTCGCAGAGCGAATGAAACCAAGTGGCGCTTCCCCGGTGGATTCGCCGAAGCGCGTACCAAGAGCTTCGAGGAAGATGCCCGTCGCGAACTCTTTGAGGAAACCCACGTCAGTCTCGACAACCTGACTTATGTCGGTTCGGCCAACATTCCGGATTGGCGCTATGCCGCCACGCCCGACCGCAAGCTACGCACGTTGTTCTTCCGTGGTTACGCTTCGTCGCTCTCGGCGACCGCAGGCGACGATCTCGCAGAAGTCAAATGGTTCGACGTATCCAAACTACAACCAGCCGTGTTGGTTGAAGAGCACTCCGTGCTCTACCACATGCTGATGCTCAACCTGAGAAAGGAAAAAACACTCCATGCCGATACTGTTTCAGCCTAATCCGCTCCTCGGCTCCGACAGCTACAAGTTCACCCATTACCCACAATACCCGTGGGACACCGAGTACGTCTATTCGTACATGTGCTCCCGTGGCGGCATGTGGAAGCGTGCGCTCTGGACTGGCTTGCAGGGCATCCTGAAGAACCAGTTTGTCGGGCAGTTCTTCAATGAGCAGAACGTGATTCATGCGGCTGATTGGTCGGCGAAACACTTCGGCGATCCGACCGTGTTCAACTTCAAGGGCTGGATGCGTATGCTGGAAAAGCACGGCGGTCGTCTCCCGATCCGCATCCGTGCGGTCCCAGAAGGCACGTTGGTTCCGCAGCGTCAGGTGATGATGACCATCGAGAACACCGACAAAGAGTTCCCGTGGATCACCAACTGGACAGAGACCCGCCTGATGCGTATGTGGTATCCGGTGACGGTCGGCACCCTGTCGTTCATGATCCGTCAGACCATCGGCAAGGATTTGGTTCGCACCGGGAACCCCGATCTGATCGATTACAAGTTGCACGATTTCGGCGACCGTGGCGTCTCCTCGGAAGTTTCGGCAGCCATCGGTGGTGCGGCTCACCTGTTTAACTTCCACGGTACGGATACGCCGGAAGCCATTCAGTGGCTCCAGCAGTATTACGGTGCCTCGATGCCGGGGAACTCCATCCCGGCGATGGAGCACTCGACGGTCACGTCGTGGGGCAAGGATCACGAGATCGACGCCTACCGCAACATGCTGCGCAAGTTCCCGAACGGGCTTGTCGCCTGCGTCGTGGATTCTTACGACACCATGAATGCCGTGGACAAAATCTTCGGCGAAGAGTTGCGTGCGGAAGTTCTCCGTCGCAACGGTACCACAGTGCTGCGTCCGGACTCCGGCGATCCCTGCGTCGTGCTGGACGACATGTTCATCTCGCTTGCTGAAAAGTTCGGCTACGAAACGAACGCCAAGGGCTGGAAGGTTCTGAATCCCTCCGTTCGCGCCATTCAGGGCGACGGTGTCAACTACCAGAACATCGAGCGCATCAACGGCGTCCTGACTCGTGCGGGATGGTCGATGGACAACTGGGCATACGGCATGGGCGGTGCCCTGCTTCAACAGCAGAATCGCGACACCCTGCGTTTCGCCATCAAGTGCTGCGCCATCAATCGCGCTGGTATCTGGCACGACGTTTACAAAGACCCCAAGACCGATCCTTCCAAGGCATCAATTGGTGGGCGTCTGAGTCTCGTGGATCGCTCAACGGATGGCAGCGGCGACTTCGTTACCATGAAAGACCCGAATGCCTATGGCAACGTTCTGGAGACCATCTTCGAGGACGGCGACCTGAAAGTCGAAACGACCTATGATGAGGTCTGGAACCGCTGCCGCAAGTCCGACTTCTACGTGGAGGCGGCACAAGAACAGTTCGCATGAAGTACAGCAATTCAAAACCGCCGAAGAAGTACAAATGCTCTAAATGTGGGGCTCACGGGTGCAAACTCTGGCGCGAATACCAGACGTTCTGCCCCGATCTTTACTGCGCCCCCTGTGCTATCAAGTGCCAAGAACGGTACAAGGACATTCCGGTCAAGAAGATTCTAGCGACCATGCGTCCTGATGGTCAGCACGAACTGATCGAATTCCCAGATTGGGGCAAAGGTCAGTTCGGCGATCAATTTAGTTGGATGGTGCCAGCAGTGCCGGATGAAGAGGAGATTGGATACTGGGGCTACACTTCTACCCCAACATCCGGGATCGAATGGTGGAAAGCCCTTCCTAATCTTCCAGCCGAGGTAACGGCGTGATTGAACCGATTTCCAACTTGATTGAAACTTTCGCGAAGTATCCGGACGCATCCGCTGTCTTCGCGATTTTCATCCTGCTTTTTGCTTTTATCGTCTGTAGTCACGGTGCAAGAGTTTTGTGTTCGGCTTTCGACGCGCTCGGTGAATACGGACACAAAGAGTGCTGCTGCAACTGCCATGATGAGGAAGAAGATGACGAAGATACTGACAGCTAGAGAGGCCCGTCGAGCCAGCAATATCGTTGCCGCCAATAACGCACGCAAAGCGGCTGCTGAGAAAGCCAAGCGATCCGCTGCCGCGAAGAAGGGCGTCATCGACGGCAAGAGACGCTTCATTCGAGACTTCTCCAATGACCTCAACGAGGTCATCAATTACGCGATTGAGGATGGCGACAAAAGCGCCACGTACTGCATCAGCAGCAACCACAACGATTTCGACCGTGCGCAGGCCACGTGGGACAAACATCGTTACCTGCCGCAGATGAAACTGGTGATTCGCCGCTTCAAGAAACTCGGTTACAAAATCGAGTTCAAGGTTAAAGAAACCCGGCACACCACTCAACACGAGAGCATGGTGCCGGATTACGACTACAGCCTCTATCATGCAGAACTGGAGATCACATGGAAGTGATGCAAGCGCCACACGAAACGACTTTCATGTCCGAGTTGAACGACGGGCGTGGTGCCGATGTCGATAGCCAGCTTGTGCCGATGGTCAAGTTCCTAAACAGGCTCGATCTCAAAACCATCAGCAGTTGTCAGGGCAACCCCGGCAGCATTCTGGATGAGGGCGGATTCTATGGGCATGTTGCTTTCGTCCACAAGGACGATCCCAACGATTACCACCCGTTGGCACGTGTTTTATTTGAGGAAATTCGTCCTCTGGTTGCTCATCTGTACGACAGCGTTCGATTGGAGATGGCTTTATCCGAAGAGGTTTGCGAAACGAAGGTGTTACCGCCCGGAATAGAAACGATTGACTCTCATCCGTCTTTTATCGGCTGGATTTACTTCCGCAACGAGTGCATCGACGACATCACCAAACATCTCGGCTGCTTCTGTGAGATGCTCCGAAAGTAGTCTATAGGATTTGTTTACATGAGCCGTCTCACCATTGCCGTAGCCCTGTTCGTCTCGCTGGCTTTTGCTGGTCAAATATTCGCGATCCCCGCCAACCCCAAACCCGCGCCCCAACTCCACCACTACGTAGTGTCCCGGCTGGAAGCCTACAAGAACATAAACTGTGAGGAGTTTACCAAGCCTGATAGATTGTCAACGCCCAACCCGGTGCTAGGGTATGTCGCAGAGCCGATTGTGGTCAATTTCATCATCGGCGAGGATGGGCGCGTCCATAGCACCCTGATTCTGAACAGCGATACAGTTCAAAACAACCGGGAAGTTATCCGTGCTGTGCGCTCTTGGCGTTTCCGTCCGGCGACTTGTGATGGGGCTCGCTGGGAGACGGAAGCGACAGTGGGGTTTGGGACTTACTGAGGACTTTACGCGGTCCGGGATCGGTAGGAACCCCATCCACATACTTGATCGGTGCCACGATTCCACGCTTCTCCAGCTTGTCCATGATGGCGACCGCGACTGGATAAGGGATGTCTAAATCCTCCATCCATTCGTAACAGGACGCTTTTTGCCAGTTGATAGATAGTTCAGCGGCTCGGCAGCACAGAGCCTCCAATTCGGTCGGGCTGAATGTGCGTGAGGTTTCGTAACCGCCGTCTAGGACATGGCAAGTCATGGCCTCAAAATCGGTGACGATTTTTGGGGCATCGCCGACTTCGCCGATAGTGAGAACTTGCTCCTCTTTCGGGTCTGCGGTTGTCGGTTCCTTTTTCTTCTTTCCCACAATATTTAATACTCGAAAGTTGGTATTGAATAAGCATGGGAACGTCTACAACCGACCTTTTCAAAGGTTCACCATTTTGGCAAAACGTCCGCAAAGGGCTGTTCGTGCTTCAGGATTATGACTGGGAAGCGACTCTGAACACCC